>Ga0209952_1000043_pt1 | contig 720141 bp, 621 predicted proteins | sample ThiBiot_750_biof_2_FD_183951 | JGI IMG/M metagenome (GOLD analysis project Ga0209952, IMG submission 183951) | Wastewater bioreactor microbial communities from Cape Town, South Africa - Thiocy_cont_750_biof (SPAdes) | ecosystem: Engineered > Bioreactor > Thiocyanate-remediating >...
CCGCTTCACGCAGAATTCGCACGATCTGCTCGTCACTGTACCGGCTCTTCTTCATACCAACTCCTCGTCTGAGCTGAGGAGCCATTATCTCTAGATTCCTTTGGTACGAAATTTCCCGGACAGGTCAGTGGTTCGCATGCAGACGCGATGCGTCGAAGGTGCATGCGTGCGAACGTATGAAAACGGATGCATCATTCGCTTCCAGGCGGCTCACTGTCTCGATAAGGGAACGAGCCAATATGTTTGGCGACCGAACGGCTGTGACGAAGATGAATGATGGTGTGCATCCTGTATCACGATAAACAACGGGCGCACAGAGGCGCCCGTTGTTCATTCCTCGCTGACTTGATGCGGTGCGTCAGCTTGCCGACATGCCACTGTGGCGCAGCAAGGCATCGACTTCCGGTGCGCGACCCCGGAACGCAATGAACGACGCCATTGCTTCGCGACTGCCGCCCACCGCGAGAATTTCATCGCGGTAGCGGGCGCCGGTGGCGGTATCGAGGACTGAGCCGCTGACCTTCGCCGCCTCTTCAAACGCCGCATACACATCCGCCGACAGCACCTCCGCCCACTTGTAGCTGTAATATCCGGCCGCGTAGCCGCCTGCAAAGATGTGGCTGAAAGTATTCGGCCAACGCGAAAAATCCGCCTGAGGCGTAACGTGCAATCGATCGTTGATGCGTTGCGAAAGCGACAGCACCGACTCGTTGCCGTGCGGATCGAAATCGTAATGCAGGTGCATGTCGAAGTCGGAGAAGACCAACTGACGCAGCATCATCAAACCGCTTTGGAAGTTGCGGGCGGCCAGCATCTTGTCGAACAGGGCTCGCGGCAGCGGGGCACCCGTCTCCACATGAGCGGTCATGTGCTCAAGCACATCCCACTCCCAACAGAAGTTCTCCATGAACTGGGACGGCAACTCGACAGCATCCCACTCGACGCCATTGATGCCCGCCACGCCGGCATCTTCCACTTGCGTGAGCATGTGATGCAGGCCGTGCCCGAACTCGTGGAACAGCGTGATGACGTCGTCATGCGGCAGCAACGCCGGCTTGTCGCCGACGGGGGCAGGGAAGTTGCACACGAGGTACGCCACCGGCGTTTGCAGCGTGCCGTTGCGCAGGCGCTTGCGTGTGCGGGCACTGTCCATCCAGGCACCGCCGCGCTTGCCTTCGCGGGCGAACAGATCGATGTAGAACTGCGCCACGAGTTCGCCATCGCGCTCGATGCGGAAGAAGCGAACATCCGGATGCCACGTTTCGGCATCCTGCGGGCGAATCGTCACGCCGAACAACGTGCCGGCCACGCGAAACAGACCGTCGAGCACCTTGGGCAACGGAAAATACTGACGGACTTCCGACTCCGAGAAATCGTAGCGTTGCTGGCGCAGCTTCTCCGATGCGTAGGTCGTGTCCCAGGGTTGCAGCTTCTCGATGCCCAGCGACTCGGCGGCAAACGCTTGCAGTTCGGCCCAGTCTTGCTCGGCGTACGGACGCGCGCGGCGGGCGAGGTCTTCGAGGAACTCGAGGACTTGCGCGGGCGATTCCGCCATTTTGGGCTCGAGAGATACCTCGGCGTAGTTCTTGAAGCCGAGCATGTGTGCTTCCTCGCGGCGCAGCGCGAGTTGCTCGACAACGATCTCGGTGTTGTCCCAGTCCGCCTCGCCGTTGCCGAATTGCGGGCCGAGTTCGGAAGCCCGGGTCACATTGGCCCGGTACAGCGTTTCGCGAAGCGCGCGATTGTCGGCGTATTGCAGCACCGGGAAGTACGAGGGGAAATGTAGCGTGAATTTCCAGCCGTCCAGGCCGTCTCGCTGTGCGGCGGCACGTGCCGCGGCCTTGTCGTCGTCGGGCAGGCCGGCGAGGTCCTGCTCGTCGGTCACGACAAGCGAGAATTTGTTGGTCGCGTCGAGCACGTGATCCGAGAAGCGCTTGGCGAGGTCCGCCTGTGCTTCCTGAATGTCGGCGAATCGCGGTTTCTGGTCTTCAGGAAGTTCGGCGCCGCCCAATCGGAAGCCGCGCATCTCGTTGTCGAGAATTTTCTTGCGAGCCGGAGAGAGGTCTGCGAATTCCTGGCCGGCTGCAATGGCCTTGTACTTTTCGAACAGCGCCAGATTCTGGCCGACGCTGGCGGAGAATTCGGTGACGCGCGGCAGGTTATCGCCGTATGCCGCGCGAAGCGCCGGGGTGTCGGCGACGGCGTTCAGGTGTCCAACGATTTCCCAGGCCCGGCCCAAACCTTCGGTGCCGTCTTCTACGGCGTCGAGAATGTTGGCCCACGTCGGCGGCGTGGAGGGATCTGCAGCCTTGTCCACAGCCGCACGCGCTTGTGCCAGGAGCACGTCGACGGCGGGCGTTACGTGTTCGGGGCGGATCTCGGCAAAACGGGGAAGTCCCTGGATATCGAGCAGAGGGTTGGTTTGTGGCGTATTCATGCGTTCGTTGTCCACGGGGAGGGGCTTACGAAGAGTGTGGGGGCATCCCGGGCAATTTTCCAGTCGTTTTTTTCAACCGGTCCGATTGGGCGTGTTGGCGGCGGAATCCCTGGAGTGCGACGCCCGGCCGGCATTCAACGGCTTACGCCGGCGATTCGACCACGGGCCCAAAAGCAACAAGGGCGCGCGCGACCGAGAGGTCGAGCACGCCCGGCGTGACGCGCGGTGCTGACGATCAGGCGTCGAGGGCGCGCTCGGCGGCCTCAAGCGTGTTGACGAGGAGCATGGTGATCGTCATCGGTCCCACGCCGCCCGGTACCGGCGTGATATAGCCGGCCACATCCTTGACGCCGTTGAAATCGACGTCGCCGCACAACTTGCCCGCGTCGTCACGGTTCATGCCGACGTCGATGACTGCCGCACCCGGTTTGACCATATCGGCCGTGACGATATTGCGCTTGCCCACGGCCGCGACAATGACGTCAGCGTTGCGGGTGTGCGCGGCCAGATCTCGCGTCTTGCTGTTGCAGATCGTGACGGTGGCGCCTGCCTGGAGCAGCATCATCGCCATCGGCTTGCCAACGATGTTCGACGCGCCGATTACCACGGCCACCGCCCCGCGCAGCGGGAAATCGACGGACTCGAGCATCTTCATGCAGCCATAGGGCGTGCACGGGCGGAACAGCGGTGCCCCCGTCATCAGGGCGCCCGCATTCGACACGTGAAAACCGTCGACGTCCTTTTCCGGCGCAATGGCTTCGAGCACCTTGTGGCTGTCGATGTGCTTAGGCAGGGGCAGTTGAACGAGGATGCCGTTGATCTTAGGATCGCGGTTGAGTTCATCGATGCGGGCAAGCAGGGCGCTTTCCGTCAGATCGGCCGGATAGCGGTCGAGCGAGGAATACAGGCCGTTGTCTTCGCAGGCCTTGACCTTGTTGCGCACGTAGACCTGACTGGCCGAATCCTCGCCGACCAGCACCACGGCAAGCCCGGGTTGGTGGCCGCGGGCGGTCAGAACGGCGGCACGGGTGGCAACTTCGGCGCGAATACGTTTGGCGAGGGCGTTGCCGTCGATGAGGGTGGCGGTCATGATGCGTGGATATCGTAGGAAGGATGGGGGCTGGCCCGAGGGGCCGGATACGGCCGCGCCGGTCAGGCAGGTGACAGGCGCAAAGACCGTATTATAGCGGCGCGCCGCAACGCGCGGGAGGGGGCGCGGCGGCGGCTTCGAGCGAGCTACGGCGCTGCACGGCTGACGCTGCTCGCCGCGTCTCCTTGGCGAGCAGCATCATGCCACCGCAACCGGTCGAGATGCTACCGGTCATGGGTCCGGCACTTCGGCCGCCCGTCAGTCAGCCGGCGCGATGGCGAGCGGACGGCGGGCGGCGACCGGGTTCAGGGGCGAGGCGATCCGCCGGAACGTTTCGAGAGTGCCAGGCGGAGCAGGTCGGCAACGGTGTTGACGTTGAGCTTCTCCATGATGTTGGCGCGGTGCGCCTCGACCGTCTTGATGCTGATGCCAAGATCGTCTGCGATCTGCTTGTTCAGGCGGCCGGCAATGATGCGCTCGAGCACCTGATGTTCACGACTTGTAAGCTTGGACAGCAGATCCTCGGCGGCTTGCAACTCGCGTTGGCTGCTGGCGTCTTGCCGTGCTTTTGCGAGCATCCGCTCGACTTGAGCACGCAATTCCGCTTCGTCGAACGGCTTTTCGATGAAGTCCATCGCGCCCTTCTTCATCGTGTCGACGGCCATCGGCACGTCGCCATGGCCCGTCACGAAGATGATGGGAATGTTGAACCGGTTCTCGACCAGCTTTTCCTGAAGTTCCAGGCCGCTCATGCCCGGCATGCGGACATCCAGAATCAGGCAGCCAAGCTGATGCCCGTTGTAGTGCGAAAGGAATTCTTCGGCACTGGCAAAGCCTCGTACGTGGTAGCCATTGGCCTCGAGTAGCCAGCGAAGCGAGTCGCGGACCGCCTCGTCGTCATCAACGACGAAGACGGTTTCTTGTTCGATAGTGGTGTTGGGTGTCGTCATAGTCCTCCCCCGGATCCGGATGTCGTATCGCCTTCTAACGGTAACAGAATACAAAAAGTACAACCATTCCGCACGCCGTCGACGTCATTGTTTTCTACCCACAGACGGCCGTGGTGTGATTCGATGATCGAACGGCAGATATTCAGGCCCATGCCCATGCCGTCCGATTTAGTGCTAAAGAAAGGTTCAAACAATCGTTCGATGGTGGCCTCGTCCACCCCAGGTCCATGATCCGAGACTTGGAATTCGACCGATTTATCTCGCCGTTCCACGTGCAGACGCACGCTCAGGTCGCGACGCTGGCCGGGCGGCGGCGTATAGCCGTGCATGGCCTCGGCGGCGTTCTTGAGCAGATTCACGAGCACCTGTTCGATCAGCACCGGGTCGACGTTGATCTGTGGCAGTCCTGCCGGCAGCTCGGTCACAATGCGAATGCGGCGCTTGCGCGCTTCAATCTCGGCGAGCCCCACGGCATCCGCGACGATCTCATAGATCGACGAGGGTTGACGCTTCGGTTCGCTACGTTTCACGAACGCGCGAATCCGCTTGATGATCATGCCCGCACGCACCGCCTGCTGTGACGTTTTTTCCAGCGCGGGCAGCAACGTTTCCGGCGAGGTGCGCCCGGCGCGCACTAGGGCCGCCGTGCCCATGCAGTAGTTGTTGATGGCCGCGAGCGGCTGGTTCAGTTCGTGGGCCAGCGACGAAGCCATCTCGCCCATGGTCGTCAGACGCCCCGTGAACTGTAGGCGTTCTTCTTCCTGACGGGCCAGCTCCTCCGCATGACGGCGGGCCGTAATGTCCGTTGCCACCTGCAACTGTGCCAAGTGGCCGTCCACCCACTGAATATATTGACGCCGGACTTCGAACCATTTCTGGTGCGCCGGCAGATAAATTTCCTGTGTCTGCGCAGCCGTGTCGGTGAGCGACGCGGCAGGCAGTCCGGCAAAGGCATCGACCAGATCGATGTGATCGAGCGACGTAGGGGAGAGTTCGCCGCCACCGGACAACTCCAGGTGGCCTTCCGGGCGCGTACCGAACAACTGACGGTAATAGCGATTCGCGAACAGCAATTCCGCCTTGTCGACGGCGAGTACCGATACCGACGCGTCGAGGCTCTCCAGCACGGTCGTGAACCGCTCATGGGCGGCGGCGAGTTCCTCGCGCGCCCGCTTGGGTTCGCTGATATCGGTCAGCGACGACATCCAGCCGGTCTGACGGCCATGCGCGTCCACGAGCGGCGAGACGAACATGCGCGCGTAGAAAATCGTGCCGTCTTTGCGCTGCACGCGAATTTCGAAGCCGTGCGAGGGCGCCTTGCCGCGCAGCGTCATGTCGATGCGACGCTGCATTTCGTGGATGTCGTCTTTGGGCCAGTAAGGGTAGGGCGGCGCCCGGTACATGAGGTCCTGCTCGTCCCAGCCTGTCATCCGGCAGAACGCGGGGTTCACGTAAGTAATGTGGCCCTGCAGGTCGAGCACACGCATGCCGATGACGATGGAGTTCTCCATGGCCCGCCGGAACGACGTCTCGTTGAACAACGCCTGCTGTGCCTCGAAGCGCTGGCGCGTATGCCGCCACAGGCTCCAGAGGCTCCAGAGCACGAAGCACGACAAGCCGGCGATCAGCCACACCAGCGTGTTGTTGACGAAATTGCCGACGGCAGGATACGAGTAGATGCGCACCGCGAGACTGTGCCCGGGGGGATCGAGGAGCAACTCGTAGGAGACATCGCGCGGTAACGGCGGGCGTGTCGATGTCGTTGCCAGCTCGTTGTTGTGAGTGTCGATGAACGACACCTTGAACTTGTCGCCAAGCTCCTGCGGCAACTCGTGGATCAGCAAGCCTTCCACCGAATACACCGCACTGATCGTGCCGAGGAACTCGCGCTCGCGCAGCACGGGCACCTGTACAACGATGTAGCTTGCGCCCGAGGCGTCATAAATCAGGGTGGAATAGGCCGAGCGGCGCGAATCGCGGGCGGCGCGGAACGCGACCAATAATTCGTCTTCCATTGGATGCTGCGCCGAGCCCTGCAACCGCGACGCGAACGGGGAATCCGCCGGCGCCGCCCACTTCGGACGCTGCGACGCGTCCAGCCAATTCATGAAGACGATGTCCGCATGATTTTGCATCACTTCGTTCGCCGTATTCTGGAAGTGCGCAACGTCCTGCGGCTTGGCTGCCGTGTCGCGCGCAAGCGAGCTGATCTGATCTTGAATGGCCAGCATGTTGAGGCGAATCTGTTGCTGCGCCCATGCCACATTCCGATACAGCGTGTCCTGCTGTTGCTCCGTCTCCCGGCGGTTCAGGCTCCACAGGATCAGACTCATCACCACGAGAAAGATCACAATGGAGACGAGCGGGACCAGCAAGTAGTAATGCGACTCCGCGAACCCCTGCAACCAACGGTTGGAGCGGGCAGACGTAGCGGCGGACCGGGACGGCGGAGCGGAATTGGCAAGGCGGGGCGAAAGCATGGCGAGATTGTAGCGCAGGCCGGGCGGTTTCCCGCTGCCATCAACGGCGACCGCTTGCTTTTCGGAAGCCTCCGAGCTTTTGCGTAAGACGGCCGCGCAATTTGCTCTTGAGACCGATCGGTACGCTGGAAAATCGTGGTGTGATGGCACCAGCAACCTATTGATTTTATGTGCACCGCAGCAGAATTCCGCATTATAAAATTTACTATCGTAATCTGAAATTTCGCTTGCGAAGGCGGGAGTAACCTTCGTACAATGCCCCGGTAAAAAAGCCGGTGGGCCCGTCCATAAAGCGGGATTCGACCGTCACGCCAACCCGCTAACGACAGACAAGGAGACACCATGTCCGCCGTACCTGAAGAAGCCCTCAAGATCGTGTCCCCCGCGGACGCCGATCCCCAAGAAACGCAAGAATGGCTGGCCTCGCTCGAAGGCGTGCTGGCGGCCGAGGGCCCAGAGCGTGCCCACTACCTGCTCGAGAAGCTGATCGAGTTCGCCCGCATCAACGGCGAACATCACCCGTTCTCGGCGAATACCCCGTACATCAACACCATCCCGCTCGACCAGCAGGCCCGTATCCCCGGCGATCAGGATGTCGAGCACAAGATTCGCTCGTACACGCGCTGGAATGCGATCGCGATGGTGCTGCGCGCCGGCAAGGACACGAACGTCGGCGGTCACATCGCGTCGTTCGCCTCGGCCGCAACGCTCTATGACGTTGGTTTCAACCATTTCTGGCATGCGCCGTCCGACAAGCACGGTGGCGACCTGGTCTTTGTGCAGGGCCACTCGTCGCCGGGTGTGTACAGCCGCGCCTTCCTGTTGGGCCGTCTGGAAATGCCCCAGCTCGAGAACTTCCGCCAGGAAGTGGACGGCGGCGGTCTGTCGTCGTATCCGCACCCGTGGCTGATGCCTGACTTCTGGCAGTTCCCGACGGTGTCGATGGGCCTGGGCCCGATCATGGCGATCTACCAGGCGCGCTTCATGAAGTACATCGAGTCGCGCAACATCGTGAAGACCGAGGGCCGCAAGGTCTGGGCCTTCCTCGGCGACGGCGAGACGGACGAGCCGGAATCGCTCGGCGCCATCGGCATGGCCGGTCGCGAGCATCTCGACAACCTCGTGTTCGTGATCAACTGCAACCTGCAGCGCCTGGACGGCCCGGTGCGCGGTAACGGCAAGATCATCCAGGAACTCGAATCGGAGTTCCGCGGTGCCGGCTGGAACGTCATCAAGGTGATCTGGGGCAGCCGCTGGGACACCTTGCTCGCCCGCGACAAGAAGGGTCTGCTGATGACGCGCATGATGGAGTGTGTTGACGGCGAGTATCAGACCTACAAGTCGAAGGACGGCGCGTACGTGCGCGAGAACTTCTTCAATACGCCGGAACTCAAGGCGATGGTCGCCGACTGGTCAGACGAAGACATTTGGGCGCTTAACCGCGGCGGCCACGATCCGCACAAGATTTTCGCCGCATACCAGGCGGCCACCCAGCACAAGGGGCAGCCGACGGTCATTCTGGCCAAGACCATCAAGGGCTACGGCATGGGTGAGGCCGGTCAGGCCATGAACATCACCCACCAGCAGAAGAAGATGCCGGTGGAGTCGCTCAAGAAATTCCGCGACCAGTTCAAGCTGCCGATCGCGGATGACCAGATCGCCGACGTGCCGTACCTGAAGTTCGAGGAAGGCTCGAAGGAACTCGAATACATGCGCGCGCGCCGCATGGAGCTGGGCGGCTATCTGCCGCAGCGTCGCACCAAGGCCGCATCGTTGCCGGTGCCTGCGCTGTCCGCATTCGATGCCCTGCTCAAGGCGACCGCCGAAGGCCGCGAGATCTCGACGACGATGGCGTTCGTGCGGATTCTCAACGTGCTGCTCAAGGACAAGGCGCTGGGCCAGCGTATCGTGCCGATCGTGCCGGACGAATCCCGCACCTTCGGTATGGAAGGTCTGTTCCGCCAGATTGGTATCTGGAGCCAGGTCGGCCAGCGCTACATCCCGCAGGATCAGGATCAATTGATGTTCTACAAGGAATCGGAGAGCGGTCAGATTCTGCAGGAAGGCATCAATGAAGCCGGTGGCATGTGCGACTGGATCGCGGCCGCCACGTCGTACTCGACGCACGGCGAGACGATGATCCCCTTCTACATCTTCTACTCGATGTTCGGCTTCCAGCGCGTGGGCGACCTGGCCTGGGCGGCCGGCGACATGCGCGCTCGCGGTTTCCTCGTGGGCGGCACGGCCGGTCGTACGACCCTGAACGGCGAAGGTCTCCAGCACGAAGACGGTCACTCGCTGCTGTGGGCGTCGTCGATTCCGAACTGTTTGCCGTACGATCCGACGTTCGCTTACGAACTCGCCGTGATCGTTCAGGACGGCCTGCGTCGCATGGTGCAGGATCAGGAAGATGTCTATTACTACCTGACCGTGATGAACGAGAACTACCCGCATCCGGCCATGCCGGAAGGCGTTGAGCAGGACATCCTGAAGGGGATGTACGCGTTCCGTCGCGGGGCGGACGACAGCAAGGCACCGCGCGTGCAACTGCTGGGTTCGGGTACGATCTTCAACGAAGTGATCGCCGCCGCCGAAATGCTCAAGAACGATTGGGGCGTCGAATCGGATCTGTGGAGCTGCCCGAGCTTCACGGAGCTGGCCCGCGAAGGTAACGACGCGGCGCGCCACAATCTGCTGCACCCGACCGAGCCGGCGCGTTTGTCGCATGTCGAGTCGTGCCTGAACGACACCCGTGGTCCGGTCATCGCATCGACCGACTACATCCGCACGTACGCCGATCAGATTCGCCCCTTCGTGCGGGGTCGTTATGTGGCGCTCGGCACCGACGGCTACGGCCGTTCGGATACGCGCGAGAAGCTGCGTCACTTCTTCGAGGTGGATCGTAACTGGGTCACGGTCGCTGCCCTCAAGGCATTGGCCGACGAAGGCACGCTGCCGGCGACCAAGGTTGCCGAAGCGATTGCCAAGTACAACCTGGATCCGAACAAACCCAACCCGATGACCGTCTAAAGGCCGCTTCGCGCGGCGCGTGCGACCGCCAGCCGCCTCAAGCGGCAGGCGGGGCGCGCCGCGCGTCAAGCGCAGCCTCGAGGAGACTGTGGAAAATGAGTCAAGTGATCGAAGTGAAAGTCCCCGATATCGGTGACTTCAAGGACTTGCCCGTCATCGACGTGCTGGTCAAGGCGGGCGACAAGATCGATGCCGAGCAGGCCCTGATCACGCTGGAATCGGACAAGGCGACGATGGATGTGCCGAGCCCGGCCGCTGGCATCATCAAGGCGCTGAGCCTGAAAGTCGGCGATGAAGTATCTGAGGGTTCTCTTATTCTGACGCTCGAGACCGCCAACGGTTCGGGCGCGCAAGCCAGTGCGGCGGCAGCCCCCGCGCCGACGCCTGCGGCTGCGCCAGCCGCGGCACCCGCTGCACCGGCCGCATCGGCAACCCCGGCCGCCAGCGGCGGTACGAGCAAGATCGACGTCAAGGTGCCGGACATTGGTGGGTATGACGACGTGCCCGTGATCGATGTGCTGGTCAAGGTGGGCGATACCGTGACGGCCGAGCAATCGCTCGTCACGCTGGAGTCCGACAAGGCGTCGATGGATGTGCCGAGCCCGGCTGCGGGTGTGGTCAAGGAATTGAAGATCAAAGTGGGCGACAAGGTGTCGGAAGGCACGTTGATCGTTGTGCTCGAAGGCGCTGTTGCCGCCGCACCGGCGAAGGCCGCTGCCGCTGCCGCAGCGAGCGCGCCGGCCCCGGCGGCACCGAGCGCTGCCCCCGCAGCCCCGGCTCCGGCGCCGGCCCCGACCGCCGCGCCAGCGACCCCCGCTGCCGCGTCGGACCATCCGCCGATCAGCCACGCCAGTCCGTCGGTGCGCAAGTTCGCCCGCGAACTGGGGGTGGATGTGACGCAAGTGAAGGGGACCGGTCCGAAGGGCCGCGTGGTCGTTGACGATGTGCGTAACTTCATCAAGAGCGCGCTTGCGGGCAATCGCCCTGCTGTGTCGGGCGCCGCGCCTGCCGGTGGTGGTGAGCTGAACCTGTTGCCGTGGCCGAAGATCGACTTCTCGAAGTTCGGTCCGATCGAGCCCAAGGCGCTCTCGCGCATCAAGAAGATCTCGGGTGCAAACCTGCACCGCAACTGGGTCATGATTCCGCACGTCACGAACAACGACGAAGCGGATATTGGCGAACTCGAAGCGTTCCGCGTGCAGTTGAACAAGGAAAACGAGAAGGCTGGCGTCAAGGTCACGATGCTCGCCTTCGTCGTCAAGGCCTGTGTGATGGCTCTGAAGAAGTTCCCCACGTTCAACGCAAGTCTGGACGGCGACAACCTCGTCTTCAAGCAGTACTTCCACATCGGTTTCGCCGCCGACACGCCGAACGGTCTGGTGGTGCCAGTTGTTCGCGACGCCGACAAGAAGGGCGTGTTCGAAATCGCTCGCGAGACCTCGGAACTGGCGAAGCTCGCCCGCGAAGGCAAGCTCAAGCCTGACCAGATGCAAGGCGGGTGTTTCTCGATCTCGTCGCTCGGCGGTATCGGCGGCACAACCTTCACGCCGATCATCAACGCACCGGAAGTGGCCATTCTGGGCCTGTCGCGTTCGTATCAGAAGCCGGTGTGGGATGAGCGCAAGCAGCAATTCCTGCCGCAACTGACGCTGCCGCTGTCGCTGTCTTACGATCACCGTGTGATCGACGGTGCCGAGGCGGCACGCTTCAACGCCTACCTGGGGCAACTGTTGCAGGATTTCCGTCGCGCGATGCTGTAATGGCAGGCGCCGCCGGTTGCGCGCAAGCGCAAGTCCGGCGGCGCTCGCGCGAACGCTTCAGGATCTGGACGGGGAGGGCATCATGACCACCGTGGTAGTCGTCAAGAAGGCCGGTGAGATCGCGATTGCCGCCGATTCGCTTGTGACGTTCGGCGATACGCGGCTCTCGCAATCGTACGAGGAAAATCGCAAGGTTTTTCTCGTAGGCGATTCCTATGTTGGCCTGGCGGGCACGACCGCACACTTTCCGGTCATGCGCGCCATTCTCTCCGGTATGGCGGACGAATGCCGTCTGCACTCGCGTGACGAGGTGTTCCGCACGTTCTGCCGCGTCCACCAGAAGCTCAAGGAAGAGTATTTCCTCAACACCAAGGAAGAGGAAGACGATCCGTACGAGTCGTCGCAGATCACCTGCGTGATCGCGAATCCGACCGGCATCTACGGGATTTATTCCTACCGGGAAGTGTTTGTTTTCGATCGGTTCTGGGGGATTGGCTCAGGGCGCAATTTCGCGCTCGGCGCCATGTACGCCCTCTATGACCAGGATCTGAGTGCCAGCGCCATCGCCGAAGCGGGCGTGAAGGCGGGGGCGGAGTTCGACAAGAGTTCCGCCGCCCCGTTTCAGGTGCACACGTTTCCGATCGATACCACCATCAAGTCATAAATGCGACAGGGAGACCCCGCATGAGTCTCATCGAAGTCAAAGTACCGGACATCGGCGCAGAGGGCGTGGATGTCATCGAAGTGATGATCAAGCCGGGCGACAAGATCGCCAAGGATGCATCGCTCATTACGCTTGAGTCTGACAAGGCGTCCATGGAAGTGCCGTCGGAAGTGTCGGGCACGGTCAAGGAAGTGAAGATCAAGGTGGGCGACAAGGCCAGTCAAGGCACGCTGATCGCGCTTGTCGAAGTGGACGGTGCCGGTGCCGCCAAGGCCGAAGCCCCGGTGGCCGCCTCCGCGCCGGCAGCGCCTGCCGCCGCCGTGCCTGCGGCAAAGCCGAGCGCCCCGGCCCCGGCTGCGGCCAAGCACAGCGGCGGTGCCGACACCGAGTGCGACGTGCTCGTGTTGGGCGCCGGTCCGGGCGGATACTCGGCGGCGTTCCGCAGTGCCGACCTGGGCCGCAAGACTGTGCTCGTCGAGCGCTATGCGACCCTCGGCGGCGTGTGCCTGAACGTCGGTTGCATCCCGTCGAAGGCGCTGCTCCATACGGCGGCCGTTCTCGAAGAGGCCCAGACGCTCGGTCATCACGGCATTTCGTTCGCGAAACCCGAGATCGATCTCGACAAACTGCGCGCCTACAAGGAAAGCGTGGTCGGCAAGCTCACGGGCGGTCTGGCCGGCATGGCCAAGATGCGCAAGGTGGAAGTCGTGCGCGGCGTCGGCACGTTCCTCGACCCGAATCACATCGAAGTCGTCGCTGAAGACGGCAGCAAGCGCACCGTGAAGTTCGCGCAGGCCATCGTCGCCGCGGGTTCGCAGGCGGTGAAGTTGCCGTTCCTGCCGGAGGACCCGCGCATCGTCGATTCGACCGGCGCCCTCGAGTTGCGTCAACTGCCGAAGAAGATGCTCGTGATCGGTGGCGGCATCATCGGTCTGGAAATGGCGACGGTGTATAGCGCCCTGGGCACCGAGATCGATGTCGTGGAAATGCTCGACGGCCTGATGCAAGGCGCCGACCGCGATCTGGTCAAGGTCTGGGAGAAGATGAACGCGAAGCGCTTCGGCCGCGTCATGCTCAAGACCAAGACCGTGGGTGCCGAGGCCAAGGCCGATGGCATCTACGTGCAGTTCGAGGGCGAGGCGGCACCGGCGGAGCCCCAGCGTTACGACCTCGTGCTGGTCGCCGTAGGCCGCAGCCCGAACGGCAAGAAGATCGGCGCCGAGAACGCGGGCGTCGCCGTGGGCGATCGCGGGTTCATCGATGTCGACAGGCAGATGCGGACCAACGTGCCGCACATCTTCGCGATTGGCGATATCGTCGGTCAGCCGATGCTGGCCCACAAGGCCGTGCATGAAGCCCACGTCGCGGCGGAAGCGGCGGCAGGCGAGAAGGCTTATTTCGACGCCATCCAGATTCCGTCGGTCGCCTACACCGATCCGGAAGTGGCTTGGGCCGGCAAGACGGAAGACCAGTTGAAGGCCGAAGGGGTGAAGTACGGCAAGGCCGTGTTCCCGTGGGCGGCATCGGGTCGCGCGATCGCGAACGGCCGTGACGAAGGCTTCACCAAGGTGCTGTTCGATGAAGAAACGCATCGCATCGTTGGCGGTGCCATCGTCGGCACGCACGCCGGCGATCTGATCGGCGAACTTTGCCTGGCCGTCGAGATGGGCGCGGATGCCGTCGATATCGGGAAGACGATTCACCCGCACCCGACGCTGGCCGAATCGGTCGGTATGGCGGCGGAGATTTACGAAGGTGTTTGCACCGACGTTCCGCCGGCCCGCAAGAAGTAAAGCGCGTCGGTGTCTGGTGCGCGCCTCGGATGATTCCGGGGGGGGGGGCGCGCGCCGGGCATGCATGACGTGACCGATGTCCGCCGCGCCGCATTCGGGGCGAGGTCGGATGCCAAAAAAACCGCCATTTCGCTCCGAGATGGCGGTTTTTTTATGGCGGCGACGTCGCCGTTCGCCCCAAAAAAGAAAAACCCGGCACGAGGCCGGGTTCGAACGCTAGCGTCGCGAAACGCTATCGATTACTTCTTGGCGCTGGAGGCAGCACGCGAAGCCTGAGCAGCAGCCTTCGTCGCGACGCTGGTCGCGGCAGCGAAGTTCGTCTCGGCGATTTCAACGGCTTGCTTGGTGGCCTTCTGCACGCTGTCGAACGCGCTGTTGGCTGCCGACATGGCCGACTTGGCCAGTGCAACGGCAGACTCCGAACCGGCCGGGGCGTTCTTGGCCAGATTGTCGAACAGGGCTTGCATGTTCTGCGAGCTTTCCGCCAGTTGGGCTTCGGCCACCTTCGTCACTTCGGCTTGCGTCGACGAAGCGATTTCGTACAGGTGACGGCCATACGCAATCGCCTTTTCGGCGGCGGGCTGGACGAGGTTGGCTTGCAGGGCGAGCAACTCTTGCGCGTCTTTCACTGCGAAGGCCTTCTGCGCGGTCGAGGCGGACTCGGCCAGCGATGCCTTGACGGCTTGCAGGTTCAGCTCGACGAGCTTTTCCATGCCTTCGAACGCCTTGTTGGTCAGGCCAAAAAGGGTTTCGAGATTGGCTTTGTGGGCGGCGGCGAATTGCTCGGGGGTCAGAAACGACATGGCGTTCTCCTATGATGGTGTCATACACAACGTATCGACCCACTCCGTGTTCGCAAATGAGTTCTCACCTTATCCTGGTGAAAACACGGTTGGGGCCTCTAAATGGGGGTGCGATTTCTTTTGTGCATCGCACAATTGCAAGTGTAGAGATATTTTTGTCGCTGTCAAGTTTTTTTTGTGCGCTGCAACAATTCAATAAAAGCTTACAAAATCAACCGGTTGGGATCCCGTGACTAACGTATGACACCGCGTTGCGGCGAATGGCGGGCACCGTCCGGAAACGCTTCATTGGTGCGGCTCCGCACCGTTTTGGCACCCGGCGCACCCCGTGCGCCGATGTTACTATCGTCGAGTTCCGGCACTGGCGAAACATCTTCGCGGTCAACGGCTCGCTGCCTTACCGAGCGTGGTCGATGCGCCTGTGCCGATGTCGTTCAACGCCTTTTTGCGTGCCGCCACTGCCGGCCATTCGCGTCGATGCAAGCGTTCTACAGCGATCATTTCGTGCTGCCGTTGCCACCCGGGCATCGGTTTCCGATGGAAAAGTATGCCCGTCTGCGCGAGCGCGTGGCGGGGGAGTTGCCGCACGTTGCGCTTGCCGAGGCATTGTCCGCGGACGACGTGATGCTCGGTCGCGTCCACTCGCCGGCGTACGTGGCGCGAGTGAGCGCCGGTCAGTTGGATCCCAAAGAGCAGCGTACGATCGGATTCCCATGGTCACCGCAAATGGTCGAGCGCTCGCGCCGGTCGGCGGGGGCGACGGTGGCCGCCTGTCGGGCCGCGCTGACCGATGGCGTGGCTGCTAATCTCGCTGGGGGAACACATCACGCGTATGCCGACCGCGGCGAAGGCTTCTGCGTGTTCAACGACGCAGCGGTCGCGGCGCGCACGATGCAGGCCGAACTCGGTCCGGGCACGCGTGTGGCGATCATCGATCTCGACGTGCATCAGGGCAACGGCACAGCGGCCATTTTCGAGCACGACCCGAGCGTGTTCACGCTGTCGCTGCACGGTGAGCACAACTACCCGTTTCACAAGGCGCGCGGTGACCTCGACGTGGCATTGCCCGACGGCTGCGGCGACGACGATTACCTGGTCGCGCTCGGCCACGCACTGACCGATCTCTTCGCGCAATTCACCCCGACCCTTGCGATTTATCTCGCGGGCGCCGATCCGCTGGCGAATGACCGGCTTGGCCGGCTGGCATTGACGCATGACGGATTGCTCGCGCGCGACCGTCGGGTGCTGACGGCCTGCGCAGAGCGCGGGCTGCCGGTGGCTATCGCAATGGCAGGCGGCTACGGCCGCGACATCGAACAGACGGTCGCCGCGCATTTTGCGACGATCCGCCTCGCCGATCAGTTCCAACTGGCGGTCCGCCGTCGGCACCCTGCGCCGGCAGAAGGTGCTCTCGTATGAGCGAGCATCGCACCGTGTCACCTTCGCCCGCGAATGCACCACATGGTCGCGAGATGGCCGGCACCGAACGTGCGGCGATCTGGCGCGCGGCCATGCCGTGGTGGTTCGTGTTGATCTGGAGCACCGGTTTTATTGTCGCCAAATACGGCATGCCGAATGCCGAGCCGCTGACCTTTCTAGCGCTGCGCTTCGGCGGCACGCTGCTGGTCATGCTTCCCATCGCCTGGTTGACGGGCATGTCATGGCCGAGGCGGCGCGCGGTGGAGGGCCGGACGGTACCGGCCGGCACGATCGGGCCCATCGACTGGCCGCTCATTGCGCATCTTGCCGTGTCCGGCACGCTGATCCAGGCGGTGTACCTCGGCGGCGTCTGGGCAGCGATCAAGCACGGTGCGCCCGCCGGGCTGGCCGCGCTGGTCGTCGGCATCCAGCCGTTGTTGACGGCGCTCTTCGCACGTGTGGTCGGTGAGCCGGTCTCGCGCCGGCAATGGTTGGGGCTGTTGTGCGGATTCGCCGGCGTCGGGCTGGTGGTGGCCAACAAGGTTGGCGTTCGCGGCATCGGTGCGGGTCCGGTGGCCTTGTGCGTGTTGAGCCTGCTCGCGATCACGGCGGGCACGCTCTATCAAAAACGGTTTTGCGCCCATTTCGATTTGCGTGTCGGCACGCTCGTGCAGTTCGGTGCGGCGTTTGCGGTAACGCTGCCCGCCGCGTGGATGCTCGAGACGATGCAAGTGCGCTGGAACGCGCCAATGATCGGCGCGCTGGTATGGTCGGTGCTGGCGTTGTCGATCGGTGCCATCTCCTTGCTGTTTCTGCTGATTCGACAGGGTGCCGCGACCAAGGTATCCAGCCTGATGTATCTGACGCCTCCGACGACCGCGGTCATGGCCTGGTTGCTATTCGGCGAGACGTTGTCCCCGCTGAGTGCCGCCGGGATGGTCGTCGCGGCGCTTGGCGTTGCGCTTGTCATCGAGCGGCGGGCGGTGCCGGCCGCGTCGTCGCCATGAGCAGCCGGGCGACGCATTTCTCCCTTCGTTTGCCGTGAGCCTGACTTATGAAACACCTACACCAACACCCGCACCAGGACGCCACACAGTCCTCGGCGCAGAACGCCGCCGAGGCAGCCGACTTGCATGCGCAGCCGGGCACGGGGGAGGGGGCGCGTCGCCCGACGATCGGCAATGACGCCGAGCAGCGTGTGGCCTATGTCGACGAGGCCATTCGCAGCCGGCGATCGATTCGGGCGTACTTGCCCACGCCGGTGCCGCAGGCAACGGTGGCGGACATTCTTGGCGTGGCCTCGCGTGCGCCGTCGGGCAGCAACATTCAGCCTTGGCAAACGTATGTATTGACCGGCCAGGCGCTGACATCGTTGACGTCGCGCCTTCTGGAGGCGTTCAACGACCCGGCGCAGCGCCTGATGCATCAGGAGGAATACGCCTACTACCCGCGCGAGTGGACGGAACCTTACCAGGCGCGGCGGCGCAAGGTCGGTTGGGATTTGTATGGACTGCTGGGTATTGGCCGCGCCGACAAAGACCGCATGCAGGGGCAGCACGCGCGCAACTTCTGTTTCTTCGATGCGCCGGTCGGACTGATCTTCACGATCGATCGACACCTGGAGCAGGGAAGTTGGCTGGACTACGGCATGTTCCTGCAGAGCGTGATGGTCGCGGCGCGGGCGCGAGGCCTCGACACTTGCCCGCAGGCCGCGTTCGCCACGTTTCACCAGGTAATTGCGGCGGAACTGCGCCTGCCCGAGACCCGAATGGTGGTGTGCGGCATGGCATTGGGGTATGCGGATCCGGATGCCATCGAAAACCAGCTTGTCACCGACCGTGCGCCGCTGGCTGAGTGGGCGCATTTCCTTAGCTGAATCATCTCTGGATGTTTGCGTTATTTGGCAATTTGTTGCGAATGTGCAGTTTGGCGGATTGCGCCGCACAAAACTGCCAGATGCCGGTTTAAGTATTTCAGCTAAGTCATTCATATTGCTTATTTTTTGGGAAGTTACTAAACTTCTTCCAAACTCGTTGCCTGTCAACCTTACGCTACCCCCAATCTATGTACGCGATCACCACCCTTGCGCGTCTGTGCCGCTCCCGCCTCTGGGGTGCTGCCGTCGTGGCGATCTCGCTCGCCGCCGGTGCCCCAGCCGTCGTTCAAGCTGCCGGTAAGACGAGCGTATGCTCGTCCAAGGCAGCCAAGACGGCCGCCCAGAAGCGCGCGTGTGCCAATTCCAAGGCGACGAAATCTGTCGCCACCTCCCATTCCGGTGCCAAACGTGCCGTTGCCAAGACCGCCTCGCGCGAGAAGGCGGGCGCCAAGGCGCGCAAACTGGCTACCGTCGAAGAAGACGCGGCCACCAAGCGTGTTGCCATCAAACACGTCGTCTACAAGCACGGCAAACGTCGTGTCGTGACGTCGTATCGCACGGTCAACTTTACGCCGCAGGCGCAGGATCGACTGTCCGCCGGGCGCGCATTCGGTCTGCATGAATCCCCTGACGCGCTGGCGCTGCGTTCCTCGGTGGCCTATGTTGTCGATGAGCGCACCGGCGAATCGCTGTTCGACAAGAACTCGCAAGCCGTGTTGCCCATCGCGTCGATCTCGAAGCTGATGACCGCGATGGTGTCGCTCGACGCGGGCGTGCCGATGACGGACATGATGGAAGTGACGGACGAAGATCGCGATTACGAGAAGGGTACGGGCTCGCGTCTGTCGGTGGGGTCGCGTCTGTCGCGTGAAGACATGCTGCACATTGCGCTGATGTCGTCGGAGAATCGCGCGGCCGCTGCGCTGTCGCGTTACTTCCCGGGCGGTCGTCCGGCGTTCCTCGCGGCGATGAACCGCAAGGCGAAGCAGCTCGGTATGAACGACACGCACTTCAACGATCCAACGGGCCTGTCGAGCCAGAATGTGTCGAGCGCACGTGATCTGGTGAAGATGGTCAAGGCCGCTTATCAGTACCCGATGATTCGCCGTTTCTCGACGGACAGCAATTACGACGTCAATACCGGCCGTCGCGAGTTGCACTATGTCAGCACGAATCACCTGATCGGACACCCGGGCTGGGAAATCGGTCTGCAGAAGACGGGCTACATCAACGAAGCGGGGCAATGCCTCGTGATGCAAGCCAACGTCGATGGCCGTCCGGTGATCATGATTCTGCTCGATTCGACCGGCAAGTACTCGCGCTTCGCCGACGCCACGCGCGTTCGCAAGTGGCTGCTCGAAGGGGGCGGCGCTACGCCGCAACGCACGGCGGGTACGGCACCGACGGCACAAGTCGCGACCAACAGCGAACACGCGCTGTAAGTCGCCCAAACCGTTGCCAAACAAAAGGCGCTCCCTCGGGAGCGCCTTTTGCATTCCGCGACCGGATTCGCGAAGCGCGATGTCGGTTCGGGCTATTCGGCTGTCGCCACATGCGACACGTTGCTGCCGACGGCGGGGGGCGGCGCGTGAAAGCCGAGCGACGCGGAAATCTGCAGCGCCGTCTCGTTCAGATTTGCGAGCCACGCGTCCTGCAAACGGTCGGCGGGTGCCGACAGCGAGAGTCCGGCCACGAGCTTTCCGCTGTCGTCGTAGATGCCCGCCGCAATGCAGCGAACCCCCAGTTCGAGTTCCTCGTTGTCGCGGGCATAGCCGGACTGGCGCACGTGGCTCAGCTCGCGCTCGAGTTTTTGCAGATCGGTGATGCTGTTGCGGGTGTGTCCCGACAGGCCGGTGCGCGTGGCATACGCGCGCACGCGCGCGGCTTCGTCCGCCGCGAGGAAGAGCTTGCCGACCGATGTCAGGTGCAAGGGCGCATGACCACCGATGGCGCGCACCACCTGCATCCCCGAACGCTCGCTGTAGGCCCGCTCGATATAGACGATTTCATCGCCCTGGCGCACCGACAGGTTGACAGTCTGGCCGGTCATCCGGTGCAGGCCGCGCATGGGCGCGAGGGCGGCATCGCGCACCGACAACCGTGCCTTGACCAGATTGCCGAGTTCGAGCAGGCGCATGCCCAGACGGTACGTGCCCGGATCACAGCGGTCGACAAAGCGGCAGGCGACCATGTCGTTCAGGATACGGTGCGCCGTGGACGGATGCAGTTCCGTCGACTGCGCCAATTCCTTGAGGCTGACGGGGTCGGCATGGGCGGCAAGGGCATCGAGCAGACGCATCATGCGCTCGATGACCTGGATGGACGTGCGCGACTCCGTACTTTGACTACCTTCGTCTTTCATGGGGGAGGGCCGAGTTTCGTATAGGGGTGATTCTATATCATATTGTGAAAAATTCGCACCCTTCCTGTAGAGGACTTCTGCGAAAAGTGGGCGTGCCACAGGAGAGCGTCGTTGCCGCAGTCTCGGCTGACTGAAACCGAAAGTGGTCTCTCGTCCAGACGACTACCATGGCCTTGTCATTTCATTCAGTGTCCGGCTGGGTTGAAAGACGAGATCGGCACGCTCAAGGAGGTTCGGGGAATGTACAGGTATGGGTTTTCGCCGGCGGCAGGGAGTTGGTCGCCGCCAAGGTGCACGCGTAGTCGGGGGGCAGTCACTTACGAAAAGTCGATTGCCGACAAGCATGCGGACATCGTCGGTCAGTTTCGGCAGATCGCCAACGCGAAGGCGCAACTGGGATTGGACTGCGGCTCGCTTTCCCGATTGGAAAACACGTTCTACTCGACTTACAGGAAAGCGACATCAGGGTACTGGGGGGGCGGACTCTGGGACGGGGTTTATCGATATGCCGGTAACGCGAGCCGATCGGGTCCGTACTGCCGGGTTGGCGAGCAGTTGAACGATCACGACGTCGACAGTCTCACGCCGTCGGCCAGGCGGTTCTCGGCGATTCTGGGACATCTGACGGAAGCACTGCGCAAGGAGCAGGAAATCCTGACGAAATGTTTCGCAATGGCGCAGCGCTCGGTGGGGTTTGGCGGGGCGACCTTTGGCGAACCCGATATCCAAAAGACGGCGAGCCAGCGCCTGTCGGTCGAGCGTGCCGATGGCATCGCCGAGATCGAGCGATGCCTGACGGGCGTGCGCGAGTCGATCGCACTGGCCTCAAAGGAGGTGTGGCCGGAACGGAAGCACTATGGCAAGCGCGTTGGCATTACGACTTCCCTTTACGCCGCGGCGGCGGCCGTTGCGGTGGCAGGACTGTTTGTGTCGGGCGGCATTCTCGCCATTGTGGCGACGGTGATGACGCTGGTGATCCGCGGGGTCAGCCTGGGAAGCATTCGTGGGTTCGATCGTGAGCGAGGATGGAAGTCTGTCGAAAGTCTGTTGGCAAGCACCGGGCAATTCATTGAAACGGAGGGGACTATGATGAGAACGTACTTGGACGTGGCCGATCGGCGTGCCGCGCTCGAGCGTGAAGATATGGTGTGGAATCTGTTGAATGGCATCAAGAGTGGGCTTGGCCAAGTCAATCATCAGGTGGAGTCGCTGGATACTCGGGCTGGGACCCTTTCGAATCAAATGGAAACCGTGGCGAACCGACTGGATGATCAAATGTATGCGGTCTCCGATCAAGTGGACACCCTCACCAATCGGTTCGACGGTTTCACCGATCAAGTCGCCAGCCTCACCGATCAATTCGGCACCCTCACGAATCGAGTGGACTCCCTGGCGTCGGAAGTCGCGGCAGGGTTCGCGAACACTGACGCCAAATTTGAAAGCTTCAGGCGCGATTTGCAGCGGTTGTCGCGGGTGCAGGAGATGATGGCGGCGCGCCTGGCACTCATGCCCTATCCTCCGGCGGCGCCACCCGCCGAGCGGCGGGGACTTACGCGGACGAACTCGTTGAACGCGTTGAGCGACATCACGCCCCGAATGGCGTAATCGTCTGCGCGATATGCGGGAATCCACGCTGGGCCAGACCGGCCCAGCGACTTATAATGGCGCATTATTCCCGGAAAGAGGATTCCCCCAATGCGCGTCGGACTCTTTGTCACGTGTCTGATCGACCTGATGCGTCCGGAGATCGGCTTCTCGACGCTCAAGCTGCTGGAGACGGCGGGCTGCGAGGTCGTGATTCCCGATTCCCAGACCTGCTGTGGTCAGCCCGGCTATAACTCGGGCGAACGGGCCATTGCCCGCGATCTCGCTCAGAAGTTCCTCGAGGAGTTCGAATCGTTCGACTACGTCGTCGTGCCGTCGGGATCGTGCGGTGGCATGGTCAAGGCGCACTACGGCGACCTCTTCGCCGACGACCCCGAACTCATGGGCCGCTACGAGCGACTGCGCCCGCGCGTGTTCGAGCTGACCGATTTCCTCGTCAATGTGCTGCACATCGATACCGTGCCCGGCGATTACAACGGCGAAGTGACCTATCACGATTCATGCTCGGGGTTGCGTGAGCTGGGCGTCAAGACGCAGCCGCGCGCATTGCTCGCGAAAATGCCGGGCGTCAAGATGACGGAAATGAAGGACTGCCAGGCTTGTTGCGGTTTCGGAGGCACCTTCGCGCTCAAGTACGGCAACATCTCGACGGCCATCGTCGACGAGAAGTGCGCGAACATCGCCGCGAGCGGGGCGCCAGCGGTCGTGCTGGGCGACCTCGGATGCATGCTCAACATCGAAGGACGTCTGCGCCGCACCGGCGACACGAAGACGCGCGTGCTCCACATTGCCCAGGTGCTCGCGGGCGATGTGTGAGCTCGCCGCTGTCCTCCCGACCCTCCCGACCTTCACGCCCGTGTGTGCGATGACGCACACCGGCGGCCATCACCTCCAGTGAGTCGCGATGCAAGTTCAATCGATGCAATTCAAGGCGCGCGCCGGGCAAAAGCTCGCGGACCAGCGTCTGCAGGCCAACCTCCGGAAACTCTCGACCAAGTTCGTGACGGCGCGCGCCACGGCCATCGAGGAAATCGACTTCGAGGCCACGCGCGAGGCGCTCAAGGCACGTCGTAATCGCGGGCTCGAGACGCTCGATGTCTGGCTGGAGATTTTCGAGCGCGAGGCCACGCGACGTGGCGCCACGGTGTTGTTCGCCGAATCGACGCAGGACGCTGCCCGCCTGATTGCCGAAATCGCCCGCAAGCACGACGTCAAGAAGGTGATCAAGTCGAAATCGATGGTCACGGAGGAATTGCAGCTCAACAAGGTGCTCGCCGACATGGGTGTGCAATCGGTCGAGACCGATCTGGGCGAATACATCCTGCAGATCAACGACAACGAACCGCCGTCGCACATCATTGCGCCGGTCGTGCACAAGGACAAGGACGAGGTTGCCGACCTGTTCGCTCGCGTTCACCATAAGCCGCGTCTGACCGACATTCCGGCGATGACACGCGAAGCGCGCGAGATGCTGCGTCCGCAGTTTCTCTCGGCGGACATGGGCGTGACCGGCGGCAATTTTCTCGTCGCCGAAACCGGCTCCGTGGCCGTGGTGACGAACGAAGGCAACGAGGGCATGTGCACGATCATGCCGCGCGTGCATGTGGCCGTGACCGGTATCGAGAAGGTGTTGCCCACGCTCGAGGATCTGGCGACGGCCATGCGTCTGTTGCCGCGCTCCGCGACCGGGCAGGGCACGTCGAACTACTTCTCGCTGCTGACCGGTACGCGCGTCGAGGGTGAGCTCGATGGCCCCGACCATATGTACTTCGTGCTGGTCGACGGTGGCCGCTCGGGATTGATCGGCGGCGCGTTTCAGGACATGCTGCGTTGCATCCGTTGCGGCGCTTGCATGAATCATTGTCCCGTCTATCAGAAGATCGGCGGGCACGCCTACGGTTGGGTGTATCCGGGGCCGATGGGGTCGGTGCTCACGCCGAGCTATGTCGGCCTGGAGAAGACGCTCGATCTGCCGCAGGCCGCCACGCTGTGCGGGGAGTGCAATCGCGTCTGCCCCGTGGGCATTCCGATCTCCGATCTGCTTCGCAAGCTGCGCGAGCGCCAGGTCGATCGCGGCCTGCGGCCGTGGCAGGAGCGCACGGCGCTCGCCGCGTGGGCGTTTGCGGCGCGTCGCCCTCGTCTGTATGCGGCGCTTGCCGGCCTGGGTGCGCGTGTACTCCATTGGATGGGGCGCGAGCGTGGCAGCCTCTCGAAGCTGCCGCTCGCCGCAGGATGGAGCGACACGCGGGAAATGCCTGCCCCGAGTGGCAAGACGTTCCGCACGATGTATCGCGAGCGTCGCGCGCCGCGGTAAGCGGTTAAGCGTTCAGCGATGTGGAACGACCGGTGGCCTTGACGTACCGGCGTTCAAAGCAAAAGCCGGGCCCCGAATGTCTGCCATTGGCATCCGGGGCCCGGCTTTTTTGTTGGCGCCCCGTCAGGTTCTGGCGGGCAACGCCAGACGTTTCTCGATGCGTCGCTGCAGTGCCGACAACCCGGTCGACAGCACCCAGTAAATGGCGGCGCAGGCGAGATAGAGCGGCAGCGGCTGGTAGGTCGTTGCAATGACCTCCTGCGCGGAGCGCAGCAACTCGGTCACGGTAATGACCGAGACCAGCGATGTGTCCTTGATCAGGCTGATGAGGCTGTTGCCGAGGCTCGGCACAGCGATGCGCAGGGCTTGCGGGGCGATGACGTAACGCAGCGTCTGCCAATAGGACAGGCCGAGGCTGTAGGCCGCGAGCCATTGTCCGCGCGGCATGCCTTCGAGGGCGCCGCGCATGCTCTCCGACAGATAGGCGCCGACGTTCAGGCTGAGCGTGAGCACGCCGGCGGGCGTCGGATCGAGCGCGATGCCAACGCCCGGCAGGCCGTAGTAGATCACGAAGATCTGCACCAGCAGCGGCGTGCCGCGCATGATGCTGACATAGGTGCGGGCGATGCCGCGCAGCACGCGGACGTTGCCGATACCCATGATCGCCACGATCACGCCGATCGCCAGGCCGAACACCATCGACATCAAGGCGAACTTGATCGTGAGCACCGTGCCTTGCAGCAGCACTGGCATGGATTGGGCGGCGAGTTCGAATGGATTCATGAGGGGGGTGTCTGGGGGGAACGTGGGCCGGAACGACGACGGCCGGCACCCGCGTGGTTTGCGTGGTGCCGGCCGTGATGCGACCGAAGTGTGTCGCGCGCGGCTTGCGGGTTACTTCGCCGGCTTGGACGTGTCCTCGCCGAACCACTTCAGCGCGAGCTTGCCGAGCGAGCCGTCCTGCTTCATGGCCGTGAGGGCATCGTCGATGGCCTTCGCGAACTTGGGGTTGCCCTTGCGGAACGGAATGCCCACCGACTCGCTGGCGCCTTGCAACACGGCCCCCGCACGCAGCGGCAGGTTCGACGTCTTGATCAAATAGGCGAGCATCAGGCGATCGTTGAGCGCCGCGTCGATGCGCCCGGCGGCGAGATCGCGCAGGTACTCCGGCGCGCCCGGATAGGTGCGCACGTCGATGCCCGGCACCGCCTTCGCGAGCTTGTCGTAGTTGCTGCCGAGACTCACGCCGAGCTTGTGGCCCTTGAGGGCGTCGAGCGAATTGAACTCGCGTTTGTCGTCCTTGCGCTGAATGAGCTGCGCGGCCGAGAAGGTGTACGGCTGGCTGAAGTCGAGCGAGCGCTTGCGTTCGTCGGTGATGGCCACTTGATTGACGATGACGTCGAATTTACCGGCCACGAGACCGCCGATAATGCCGCTCCATTCCGTCGTCACGAACACCGGCTTTACGCCGAGACGTTCGGCAACGGCCTTGGCGACGTCGACATCGAAGCCTTCGAGCTGGCCATCGGCCGCGCGATAGTTGAACGGCGGATAAGTCCCTTCGATCCCGATTTTCAGTACGCCCGCCGATTTCACGGTGTCGAGCAGATCGGCGGCGCGCGCGGGCGCGGTGCCCAGCAGCGCAACGGCGGTCAGCGGTACGAGGCACAGCGACTTGAGCCAGTTTTTCATGATGTTGAGGTCTCCCTGTGTCAAATAAAGGGGGCGCGACGTGCGGCCGATCAGGCCGTACGCAGCGCTTGCACGCATTCTCGCACCAGCTCGGGGCCGCGGTAAATCAGCCCGCTGTAGATTTGTACCAGACTGGCCCCGGCATCGAGCTTGGCCTGCGCGTCGGCGCCTGACAGGATGCCGCCCACGCCGATGATCGGCAGGGCGCCGCCCAGCTCGGCGGCCAGTGCGCGGATCACGCGATTCGAGGCTTCGAACACGGGCCGCCCCGACAGGCCGCCGGTTTCGTTGGCGTAGGGCAGGCCCGCTACCGCCTCGCGCGAGAGCGTTGTATTGGTGGCGATCACGCCGTCGAAACCATGACGCGTGAGTGTGCCCGCGATGACCTTGATCTGCTCGTCGTCGAGATCCGGCGCAATCTTGAGGGCGATCGGCACGTATTTGCCGTGGCGGTCGGACAGCGCGCGTTGCTTGTCCTTGAGCTTGCCGAGCAGGGCGTCGAGTTCGTCGCCGCCTTGCAGCTGGCGCAGGTTTTTCGTATTGGGCGACGAGATGTTGACCGTCACATAGGTGGCGTACGGGTACACCTTCTCGAGGCAGATGAGGTAGTCGTCGACTGCGCGCTCGATCGGCGTGTCGGCGTTCTTGCCGATGTTCAGGCCCAGCGGCCCCTTGTAGCGCGCCGACTGCACGTTCTGAAGAAACTGCTCGACACCGCCGTTGTTGAAGCCCATGCGGTTGATGATCGCTTCGGCTTGCGGCAGGCGGAAGATGCGCGGCTTCGGATTACCCGGCTGCGGACGCGGCGTGACCGTGCCGACTTCCACGAAGCCGAAGCCCAGTGCGGCGAGGCCGTCGATGCAGCTCCCGTCCTTGTCGAGGCCTGCGGCGAGGCCCACGGGATTCGGGAAGCGGATGCCCATGACCGTGCGTGGATCTTCGGGCAGCGTCTGACCGATGAGACCGGCCAGGCCGAGCGAGGCAGCACTGCGCAGCGTGGCCAGCGTCAAATGGTGGGCTTGTTCGGCATCAAGACAGAACAGGGCGCGACGGGCCAGAGGGTAGAGGGGCGCAAGCACGATGTCGGGTTCGGCAGAATCGGAAAGTCGCCATTTTACCGGTATCCCGGTCGCCGAGCGCGTCAATTTTCTACGCTCTGCGTACTCCTGAATGGCGGCGCGGTGGCAAGGGAATGAGCGCGGTGCGCACGGGTGGCCGCCCCGCGAATTGCACGCCTGACAGCAACACGGAGCACAGTGTCGACGTTACTCGCCGGCGGCGTCGAGCATGGCTTCCGGCATGTCTTGCCATTGGCCGTCGAGCAGGCCTTGCAGGGGGCGGAAGTTCGCCTTGTAGACCATCTTGCGGCTTGCCTGAATCCAGTAGCCGAGATACACGTGCGGCAGTCCGAGCGCGCGCGCCTGCTCGATCTGCCAAAGAATGTTGTACGTGCCGTACGACGCGCCTTCAATGTCGGGATCGAAGAACGTGTAGACCGACGACAGGCCGTCGCTCAGGATGTCGACCATGCTGATCATGCGCAACGTGCCTGCGCCCTGATGGCCGGGCGGCTCGCGAAATTCCACCAGTCGGGAGTTCACGCGGCTTTGCAGCAGAAACTGCTCGTACTGCTCGCGGCTGTCGTGGTCCATGCCGCCGCCTGCATGACGTTGCGACTGGTAGCGCATGTAGAGCTGGTAATGCTCTTCCGTGTAATGCAACCCGGAGACGTTGACCGCGAGGCCGGCGTGGCGGCGCCAGATGCGACGTTGTGTGCGGTTCGGCGCGAAGCGCGCGATCGGTACGCGCACGGGCACACACGCGCGGCAGCCGTCGCAATACGGGCGGTACGTGAACACGCCGCTGCGGCGAAACCCGGCGCGAACGAGTTCGCTGTAGACGTCCGAGTTGATCAGATGGCTGGGCGTGGCGACCTGCGAGCGTGCCGTGTGATTATCGAGGTAGCTGCAGGGGTAGGGCGCCGTTGCGTAGAACTGAAGGGCAGACAGCGGGGAGAGCGGCAGTTCGTTCGGATGGGTCACTGGGAAACCTCGTGAGCCTTGTCTGCTGCGTTACCGTAGGCCAGCGTGCTGAGCATTTGCTTATCCAGACGCCAGACCGGGGCGGGCGCCACGACCGCCTTCTGCACATGCGTCAGAAATGCCTGACGGGGAATTTCGCTGCCACCGAGCGACGCCAGATGAGCGGTACTTTGCTGGCAGTCTATCACCTCTATTGCGTGTGCGCGTGCAAACGCGACGAGCGCGGCGAGGGCGATTTTCGACGCATCGGTGCGGCGGGCGAACATCGATTCGCCATAGAACATGCGTCCGAGCGCCACGCCGTAAAGACCGCCGACGCGCTCACCCTCGTAGAAGGTTTCCACGCTGTGGGCGAGCCCGGCGTCATGCAGTGCGCGATAGGCGGCAATGATCGCAGGTGTGATCCATGTGCCGTCCTGCGCGCGCCGGGGGGCCTGTGCGCAGGCTTGCATGACGGTGGCAAAGTCGGCGTCGAGACGGATTTCCCAGGCGTCGTCGCGCAGCACGCGACGCAACAGTTTGCGGAAGTTGTGGCTGACGACGAAATTCTCGGGACGCAGCACCATGCGCGGGTCCGGGCTCCACCAGAGCACGGGTTGACCCTGCGAGTACCACGGGAAGATGCCTTGCCGGTAGGCGGCAAGCAGACGTTGCGGCGAGAGGTCGAGACCGGCCGCCAGCAAACCCGGCGCCTCGCTCGATGCGTCGAGCGCTTCGTTCACCGGGGGAAAGGAATCGTTTGCTTCGAGCCAGACGACCATGTCGATGTCAGCGTTCCGGCGTGTCGGGTGGCGTGGTGCGATGGGCCGCGCAGGCCGGCTCAGACACGCAGCATCGGCGTGAGGATATCCTCGGTGTGCGCCGTATTGACGGGCAGCGACGGCACCGGCACGCCGGGCGCCGCAGCGCCGTTGCGGGAGGCCTCGAGGTGCACGCCGAAGGCCCCTGCGCGACGGTCTTCGAAGAAGAAGCGCAGCGTCTTCGCTACCGTCGGGAAGGCGATGTCATCCCAGGGAATTTCGTGCTCCGAGAACAAGGCGACTTCGAGGCTCTCTTCTCCGGCGGCGAACTGCGGCTCGCGCATCTGCGCCAGATAGAAAATATGGACCTGATTCACATGCGGCACGTTGAGCAGCGAGAACAGGGCGCCGACCTCGACATTTGCGCCGGCTTCTTCCAGCGTTTCGCGTGCGGCGGCCTGTGCCGTTGTCTCTCCGATTTCCATGAAGCCGGCGGGCAGTGTCCAGTAGCCCAGGCGCGGCTCGATTGCGCGCTTGCACAGCAGCACCTGATCGCCCCACACGGGCACCGTGCCAAGCACGTTGCGCGGGTTCTCGTAGTGAATGGTGCCGCAATGGGTGCACACGTGCCGCTCGCGATTATCACCGGGCGGAATGCGCGACTCGACCGAGTGGCCGCAGGCGGAACAGAATTGGATGGGAGGGCGTCGGTTCATGGTTGCTGCGAGTGTATCATCGGCAACGCACGCTGTGCGGTGGCGCACGTGGTGGGCCGGGATATCCCGGGTTGCCGCCGCGTGCGGCGAACCGGCGTTAGCGGCCGCGTGGTCACGAGGAAAATAATCGACGAGTTATGTTGCACTGCAGTGGCAATTGTCATATACTTCAATTCTTCAGACGCGGGGTGGAGCAGTCTGGCAGCTCGTCGGGCTCATAACCCGAAGGTCACAGGTTCAAATCCTGTCCCCGCAACCAAATTCGAAAGCCTGATTTCTTCACGAAATCAGGCTTTTTGCGTTTCGGCTCGGCGGGTGTCGGCGGCATCGCGCCTGTGTCCGCCGGTGTCGTGCGCGCGTCGTGTCCCGGTCGGAAGCGGGCGCGCCCGCTTCCGCACCGAAGAGCGCTATTGCGACGTCGGCAGCAGGCGTTGTTTGAGCTTTGCGCCGAATACATTCACCACGAGGCCCGCCATGACCAGCGCCGCGCCCGCGATTTGCGGCGCAGTGAGTTGCTCGTCGAGCAGCAGTGCCGCCGATGCGAGCCCGATGATCGGCACAAGCAGCGAGAACGGCGCGACCTGACTGGCCGGATAGCGCGTCATCAAACGACCCCACAGCGAATAGCCGACAAGCGTCGCGACGAAAGACAGGTAGGCGACCGCGAAGATCGACGCCGCCGAGAGATGTGCGAGTGAGTTCGCGATTTGCTGCGGGCCTTCGAACCAATACGACAGCAGCGCGAACGGAATCGGCGGGATCAGGCTTGCCCAGACCACAAGGCCGACGAGATCGACATTGCCGATCTTTTTGGTGACGATGTTGCCCGTTGCCCAGGCAAGCGAGGCACAGAGGGTGAGCGCGAAGCCGAGCAGCGTCATGGCGCCGCCGCCTTGCATGCCGATGACGGCGAGGCCTGCCGCCGCGATCAGCAGACCGGCCACATTTTGCGCGCGGAAGCGTTCGCCCAGACACGCCACGGCGAGCCCCAAGGTGAAGAACGCCTGTGCCTGAAGGACGAGCGAGGCAAGGCCGGCGGGCATGCCAACGTACATCGCAGTGAACAAGAGCGCGAATTGCCCGAACGAGATCGTCGCACCGTAGACGATTAGCCAGCGCAATGCCACTTGCGGGCGTTTGACAAAGAAGATCGCGGGGAAGGCCGCGAGCAGGAATCGCAGCGCACCCAGCAGCATGGGCGGCACGCCGTGCAACCCGACCTTGATGACGACGAAGTTCACGCCCCAGGCGAGTACGACGATGAGTGCCCGTAACAAGTCCTTCGGTGCCATGCTGGCGTCTCCTTGTGCGGCATTGGTGTGACGTTCGGGAAGGCGAAAGTGTACTCCTGGGGCGTCGACGTGTGGTGGGGAAGTCCTCGCGCGAATGCCCTCGTGGACTGATGTGGCGCGGGGCCGAGGGGGCGCGCTCGCGCCGGTGCTCGATGGGGGCATGACGTATACTTCGTGTTTTGCGTATCAAGAGACGTCGTCTTGCTGGAGTGAGACGACGTTTGCCGTAGCCGAGGAATTTGCATGAACTTGCCTGCCCGCCGCGTCAGCGTGGCGCCGATGATGGATTGGACGGATTCGAACTGCCGGGTTTTTCATCGTCAGTTGTCGCGTCACACGTGGCTCTATACCGAGATGGTCACGACCGGTGCGCTGTTGCATGGCGACGTTGCGCGCCATCTCGATTTCGATGCCGTCGAGCATCCCGTCGCGCTGCAATTGGGCGGAAGCGAGCCGCAGGACCTTGCGCGGGCCGCGAAGCTCGGCGAGCAATGGGGGTATGACGAGATCAACCTGAACTGCGGTTGCCCGTCGGAGCGTGTACAGCGTGGCGCGTTCGGTGCATGTCTGATGGCGGAGCCGGCGCTGGTGGCCGATTGCGTCAAGGCGATGCGCGACGTGGTGCAGGTGCCGGTGACGGTCAAGCATCGCATCGGGATCGACGACGTCGAATCGTTCTCCTTCGTCGAGGACTTCGTTGGCAGCATTGCGCAAGCCGGTTGCACGACCTTCATCGTGCATGCGCGTAATGCCATCCTCAAGGGGCTGAGCCCGAAAGAGAATCGCGAGATTCCGCCGCTCAAGTACGACTATGCGTATCGTCTGAAGCAAAGCTTCCCGCAACTCGAGATTCTGATTAACGGCGGCGTGAAGACGCTCGATGAAGTCGAGCTGCATTTGCGGCACGTCGATGGCGTGATGCTGGGTCGCGAGGCGTATCACAATCCTTATGTGCTTGCGGAGGTGGATGCGCGGTTCTACGGCGACACATCTGCGGTCAAATCGCGCGAGGCGGTGGAAGACGCGTTGATCGAATACGCGGCGGCGCAGGTGGAGAAGGGCCAATACCTCGGCGCGATCACGCGTCATGCGCTGGGTCTGTATCGCGGTGTACCGGGCGCGCGGGGATGGCGTCGGGTGTTGTCGGATCCGAAGCGCCTCAAAGCGGGGATTGGCGCGTTCGAAGAGGCGCGTGCTCAGTTGCGTGCGGGGGCGTTTTCGGAGCGCGATGGCGTAGCGGCTCTCGCGACGGCGTGACGTCCGGCATCGAATCGCGGCGTTGCGTTGAGAGCGCTCGCCGCGTGAGATGACGATCTCGCGCATCGATCGTGCATGCCAGCGAAGTAATATTTCGATTGAGTGAAAATAGTGCTTGGCAGCGCGATAAAAACGTCGCTATAATCTTGCTTCTGTTCAGCAAGCAAGTGATGTTGCTGATCACGGCGGTGGCCGTAGCTCAGTTGGTAGAGTCCTGGATTGTGATTCCAGTCGTCGTGGGTTCGAGTCCCATCGGTCACCCCAAAATTCCCTTGTAGTTCAAAGCGTTTCGCGCGTCATTTCTCTCCCGATTCGGGAATTCTCCAAAAGTTTTACTCCAGCATCAGCCATTCGCGGTCTTGCCGCCGAAGCCGGCGCCATTCCCGTGCTCGACAACGATAGGCAGCGGCTCCATCGCGGGCGCGACCACGACACAATTCCTGCCCTTGGCCTTTGCGGCATAAAGCGCCGCGTCGGCTCTCGCCATCACGGAGGCCAACGTGTCGCCCTCGCGAAACGCATCGACGCCCGCGCTAAGCGTGGACATCACGTCCCTGCCGGGGACACAGGAGCCCGAGGAGGCCACGATGTCGCGCAACCGATTGATGAGATGTCCCGCGTGCTCCCGGGTTTCGCCCGGCAGCAACAACGCAAACTCTTCGCCGCCAATGCGTCCGACAATGTCGGTGGCGCGCACCGCCCCGGCGATCAACGACGCCACATGCGCAAGCGCAAGGTCTCCCGCGGCGTGCCCATAACGGTCATTGATGCTCTTGAAGTTATCGATGTCCAGAATCGCGATCGAAAAGGTCGACTGCTTGTGGGCGCACTCCCTGGCGATGGCCTCCGCACGCGAGATGAACGCTCGCCGCGCGAGCAGGCCGGTCAGGTCGTCGAACGTCGCCAGGCGTTCCATGCGGTCGGCCAGCCGGTCGTGCGCCAACAGCACCATGCCGACCGACAGACACGGCAGCGTCAGCGTCGCCATGCCCAGGAACATGACGTTCAACGGCGTCGGTTGAAGGAACGTGGATTCATGCGCCAGACCCAGTCCATACGCAATGGCACGAACGGCATGCACAACGGCACCGAGAATCGCAGCAATGGCCACAAAGTAATACGCGTATTTAGGGCGTTCCCGCGGTCGGTATTTCAGCACCGCCCCGCCGATACTGAAGCGGACGTACGCAATACACCCCGAGATCATGGTGCTGCGAGCGTCGACGTGGGGCGAAATATAGGTCCAATAGATCAGCATGACGAGGATGACGCCAAGCGCGACATACTCCCAGGCGTACGAGGCTCGGGCGTTGAGGAATTGCCGGAAGCCGTGCAAGCCGATAAGCGAGGCGATGAGCAGCCCGCTGCTCGATACCGCGACGACAATGTCCGAGGTTCCCGTCAGGAGCAGCGCCGCCACGATCGCCAGAAGTGCGCTCGCCAAGCACCACAGGCGCACCCCCGGGACTTTCGTTCCGAACAACGAACCCAGAACGGCTACGCTCATGACGCAAGACAGAACCGCAATGCTGATAAAAACTGCCGAAATGGGCATGGCCGCGTGACTGATTATGATGTTTCGCCTACTGACGCAGTTGCCCGACAATACGACCCCGTTCCCTCGGGCGACATCCCCATGTCGTGTCGTTTTGCCAGCGTCTCGGCGTGTTTTGTCGTCAGCATAGCCGAATTCGATGAAGGCGCCACGATCTCATTGATCCGTGGCCGATGCGCCGCCCGGCGGAAGTTGCGTCCCCTGGGCGAATGTCGCGCACAGCGGGCGCCGGTCGATCGACGATGTCTGCCGTCAGCGCAGCCCGCATTTTGCCTGCGCAATCCGCCGACGCATCCCTCACGACGCTCTCAATATCGCAACATTTGATCTATGTCTAATTCCACTCACGGCACACGCACTCTGAGGGAGCACGTCCGTCCATAATGGGCTCGTCATGTTCGCATGACCCTGTCTTCCCGGGCGTGTCATGGTGCCCCATGCGTCCCGGCTTCGAAACCCACCTCGCTCAGGTGGGTTTTTTTTCGCCGGTTCACGGCATTGTTCTCTCGTTTGGAGCCAAACCTCTATGTGGCCGACGAATCGTGAAGATGCTACGCTTTTTAGCAGAGCAGGGCGTTTTCAAGACAAGCGGAGTCCGTCATGAGCTATGCATCGCACGAGCAGGTCTACGACTATCGCGCGGGTTATCAGATTCGCGTGCGGGCCTTTCAGAATGAGTACGCGGGACCGTGGGACTCCCTGGTCCAGGTCATCCGGCACGGCAAACCGGAGGGGCCGGAGGTGCGATCCCCCGACGGGCATCGCGACAATCGCCTCGACGCCGAAATGGCCGGGCGCAAGGCGGGGGAACGCATCGTAGACGAGTTGCTCGGCGACGCCTAGGACTGACGTCGACCCACGCCAGTAGGCGTCACCCTGCCGCCATCGTTCCGACACGCCGCCACCGCGCGTCTGGCGACACCGCCGCGAGGCCATCCTCCGCCAGCTTCTCCAGATGCGCCTGCAGCGAGCGTCGCGCCACTGCGTGACGTGCCAGGGGCACGTCGGCGTAGACCACCGGAATGAGCATGTCGAGCGTGGCCGGGCCGATTTGCGCAAGCGCCTCGAGCGTGCGCGATTCGCGCGCGAGTCGATGCGCCATGAGCCGCGCAATCCGCTGCGCCGGCCGATCCATCACGAAGCCGTGTCCCGGCGCGAGCCACGCAGGCGCAAGTGCCGCAAGCTTCTCGAGCGACGCCAGATAGGTCGCCATATGCCCGTCAGGCGGGTTGATGACGACCGTCGAACCCTGCATGACGTGATCGCCAGTGAAGACAAGCGACGCGTCGTCCAGTCCGAAGCACAGATGATTGGCCGCATGCCCCGGCGTATGAATGACCCGCAAGATTCGGCCATCCGGCAAGGGCACCCCATCGCCATCGGCGAGCGCCACGTCAGGGATGAACGCCGCGTCCTGCCCCTCGTCGTGACGCGCGCGCATGCCGTAGGTCGTTGCGCCCGTCGTCGCCTTTAGTCGGCGCGCCCCCGGCGAATGATCGCGGTGAGTGTGCGTCACGAAGATCTGCCGGATGGTGCCGGGCGCCGCGGCCAGAATCGCGTCGACGTGCGCCGGATCATCCGGGCCCGGATCGATGACGGCCCACGCATTGTCGGGCCCACCGCCCAGGAGGTACGTGTTCGTGCCGGGGCCAGTCATCATGCCGGGATTCGGGGCGGTGAGACGCAGCACGCCCGGCATCAGCGTCACGCTACGCCCAGGCACGATGTCGTAGCTGCCGGTGCCAAGTTCATGGGGATCGGTCAGTGTCAGTTCGGCCCACGCGGGCTCGTCGGGCGTGACCGGCCAGCGGCCGCGCTTGCCGGTGGCCAGTCGCAGTTGAATGCGTGGCACCGCCGCCAGCGCCCCGGCGGCCGCCATGGCAGCATCCGCCGTGCCGAGACCGTCCAGCCATTGCAGCAGCTTGCGTGTGGGAGGCAACAGCCGAAGTTGATCGGCATGCTTGAGCGCATATTGGGGGCGCATCCAGCGGTGCGCCGCCGTCTCGACCTGGTCGACTTCCACCTGCTGACCCGCGGGCAGCATCGCCAGAAAGAATCGCGTATCGAAGCGCTTCGGTAGACCCAAAGGCGTGACCCAGTGGCTCAGATAGTGCAGACGTTCCGGTGTGAGCCTGACGCCGAACGATCGGCACAGCGACACGAGATCGATCCGCCCCTCATGCAGCGCATCGCGTTGCGCGCGCATGGCGACGAGGCGAGCTGCGTCGACCGGCATGCCCGAGACATCGTCGGCAAACAACACGCCGGTTTCCTCGAAGCATTCACGTATGGCGGCCACGTAGTAATTGAGGCCGCCGTGCGTGAGGGACAGGCGTTGGCTGGCAGTGGCGTCGTCGAGTCCGTCGCAGGCGGCGTGGCCGAACGCATCGGCCGCATCGACGACGCCGCCCGGGAAGACGTACGCATCGGAGCTATGGTCGTTCGCCCGAACGGCGCGGCGGAGCAACAAGACTTCCATGCCGCTTGCGCGCTCGCGCAGCGTGACGAGACTGGCGGCCATGCGCAAGCTGGACGGTCCGCGGGGGACTTCAGGACGATCGGACATGAGACGTGCGCGCACCCGCCGCGCGAAATCGGAAAGTCCCTAGTGTGCCATCGGTTGGGCGACGCCGTATTGCGGTGCTTGCTGCGCGGGCATTCGTGCAACGACGTCGTGTAACCATTGCAGAGTCGCTTCCGGTTGTGTCACGGGCAACATGTGCCCGCCATCGACGAGCGTCAGGCGAACGCGTTCGCTGAGCGGCGGCATCGCTTCGCCATGCACGCGGACGTCGAGGATGCGGTCGCGGCGCCCGTAGAGAATGTCGACGGGCACGGTCAACGCGGCGTAACGTGCGGCGAGGCCCGGCATGTCGCGTTCGGCGGCGAGCACGTCGGCGCAGCCGGCCTCGAAGTTGCCGGGACGAAAGCCGAGCACGCCACCACCGCGAATGAGGAAGTCCTTTGGCGCGTCTTCCGGGCCGAAGACATAGGCGAGCGTCGTGCGGCCCGTCATCATGCCGACAGGCACTGCGAGCGTGCGCGCGATCCAGCGACGCCACCCGGCACTGCGAATCGCAAGCGACCGAAACGGTGCCGGCACGTCGGACACCGGTTGCGTCAACGGGGCGATCAACGCGAGCGCCCCCACTCGCTGCGGATGGTCGAGCGCCAGCGTGAGCGCTATTGCGCCGCCCAGTGAGTGCCCCACGACCAGCGGCCGGTCGAGCGCGAGCGCGTCGATCAAGCGCGCGACCGCGTTCGCCTGTGACGTGAGGCCGCCGTCGCGCAGCGCGTTGCGCGTCGAGTAGCCAGACCCTGGACGGTCGATCAGTACGATGCGATGGGTTCGGGCCAGCGTCTCCAGCGGCAGATAGGCAAAGTTGCGCAACTGGCCGCAAAGGCCGTGGATGAACACGATGGCCGGTCCACGCCCGATGTCGACGTAGTGCAGGCGGTCGCCATCGATGTCGAGATATTGGCCGTCCGGTGGCACGGCCGCCTCGGCGCGACGCTCGACGCGGCACGTGAAGCGTCTCAGCACGAACACCACGGCGGCAATCGCAATGGCCAGGCAACCCAGCAAGTAGACGATGAGCATAGTGTCGAGTGGATCCGCAGGCAAGTTAAGTTAGGCCGCATCGTAGCAACGCGCGGCATGGGGTGGCTATCGGGCGCCGCATGTCTTGGGAGACGTCGTCGAAGGACGCGCACTAACGCGCTGCGGTGGCCACTGCACTCGACGTATCGGAAGCGCGCGTCGTTGTGGCCTGGGCGACCGAGCGCGTGGCGCGACGCTCGAAGCGCATGGCGCCGTCGTCGACGCTGCCCCAGCGCATCAGTCGAAGATCGCGCAGGTAGCTCTGATAGAACACCCACGGCTTGCGCCGCCCTTGCTTCGGTAGCACGCCCGCGGCGCGCTGAATATAGCCCGACGTCAGGCCAATGGCCGGCAACTCGCCATGCTCGCCTTCGCGCAGGCGCGGCACACAGGTGTCGACATCGTGTGCGTTCATATGATTGATGAGGCGGCAGACGTATTGCGCAATCAGCTCGGCCTTGAGCGTCCACGATGCGTTGGTGTAACCGAAGATCGACGCGAGATTGGGCACGTCGCTGTACATCATGCCCTTGTAGGCGACCGCGTCGCAGAGATCCACCGGTTTGCCGTCGACCCGCAGGCGCGCGCCCCCCATCAGTTGTACGCGCAGGCCGGTGGCCGTCACGACGATGTCGGCGTCGAGCGTCTTGCCGCTCTTGAGTGCCAGCCCGCGTGGTGTGAACGACGCGATCTCGTCGGTCACGATGGCCGCTCGTCCACCGCGCAGTGCTTTGAAGATATCGCCGCCCGGCGCGAGACAAAGCCGTTGATCCCAAGGCTGATAGCGCGGCGTGAGATCGCGTGCGACGTCGGCATGACCCTGCACCTGTTGCGCCGCGCGCCGGATCAGCACGCGGCGGATGGCATGCGGCCAGCGTCGCGCCGCCTGATAGAAGCCGAGCGCAATGAGCACGTTCTTCATGCGGACGATGCGATGTGCAACGCGCGCCGGCAGCCACGCGCGCAGCCGTTCGGCAACGCCGTCGCGCTGCGGCATCGACAGGATATAGCTTGGCGAGCGTTGCAGCATCGTGACGTGTGCCGCCGTTGCCGCCAGGCTCGGCAGCAGTGTCACGGCGGTGGCGCCGCTGCCGACGACGACGATGCGCTTGTCGCGATAGTCGAGATCGGCCGGCCAATGCTGCGGATGGACGACGGTGCCGGTGAAGGTGTCCGTGCCCGGCCACGTCGGCGTGTGTCCGGCGTCGTAGGCGTAGTACCCGCTGCACATGAAGAGAAAGCGACACGTGAGCGATTGCGTATCCTGAGCGCCGTCGGCGTGCGTGCGTTCGATGTGCAGCGTCCAGCGGGCGATGCTCGAATCCCAGCGGGCTTCAAGCACCTTGTGGCCGTAGCGGATCCGAGCGTCCAGGCCCTCTGCGCGGGCGGTGTCGTTGAGGTAGTCGAGGATCTTGCCGCCCTCGGCAATCGCCTGGTCGCTTGGCCAGGGGCGAAAGCTGAAGCCCAGCGTGAACATGTCGGAGTCCGAGCGTACGCCAGGGTAACGGAAGAGGTCCCATGTGCCGCCCAGCGACTGGCGCGCTTCGAGCATGGCAAAGTGCGTGCCCGGGCAGCGCTCGCTCAGGTAATGCGCGGCGGCAATGCCGGAGAGCCCGGCGCCAACCACGATGACGTCGAGATCCGTGGCGGCGCTGGCGATATCGGTGGCTGTGGTGTGGGTGTTCATCGCGATGTCCTTCGGCCGTCGTCCGTTATTGGGGCGTGGTGGGGCGCGTTGTCGCGCGGCCTTTGTTCGACGAAGGTCTGCGCGACATGGCCGTGCGCCGGTAGAACCACACGACCATGCCTTGATAGCGCGCACCCAGCAGGCGGGCCAGCTTGTCGACGCGGCGCGCATCGGGGCCCACGAGCACGCGCCGCGCATTGCGCTCGACGCCTGCGAGCATTTGCCGCGCGGCGTCGTCGGCACTCGTCACGTCGATGAGTTGGTTCGCACGTTGCCGGTGTGTGAGTGCATCGACGCCGGTGAGCGCGGCAATGCTGTCATCGATGCGCGAGGCCTGCACGATTTTCGTCGCCACGCCGCCCGGATGCACGCAGGTACAGGACACTGGGGCATTCGCCAGATCGAGCTCCATGCGCAGCGCTTCGGTGAACCCGCGTACCGCGAACTTGCTCGCGTTATAGGCGGATTGCGTTGGCATCGCAATGAGGCCGAACAGGCTGGACGTATTGACGACGTGGCCGTCGCCGGACGCGCTCAGGTAGGGCAGGAATGCCTGCGTGCCGTGCACGACGCCCCAGAAGTTGATGTCCATCAGCCATGTGAAATCTTCGTGGCGTGCGGTCGCGACCGGCACCGATAGAGAGACACCGGCATTGTTGAAGATGAGATTGACCTTGCCGTGCGCGGCGGCGGCCTCGCGGGCCCAGTCGAAGACGGCCTCTCGGTCGGCCACATCGAGCCGTTGCGATGTGACGCGCACGCCGAAGGCGCGGCAGGCGATGGCAGTGTCCGTCACGCCCGCTTCGTCGATATCGGACAACGCGAGATGCGCCCCTCGCCGCGCCAACTCAAGCGCCAACGAACGGCCCATGCCGGAGCCTGCGCCGGTGATGGCCGCCACCTTGTCCGTGAATGTCTTCATGGTGCTGTCTCCCATCGGCGCCGCGTCGATAGGCCGTTTGGCTACGGGCATCGCGCTGCCTATAATGTGGTGATACGTGTCACCACTTTAGTTTTGCGTCCGAGTGATGTCAAATAGCGAAATGGAACAAGGACTCGAATCGAGGGATACCGCGTCGACAGCATCGGCATCGGCACCGGTCGGCACGGACGCGACACCGCCCGGGGCGACGCCCGGACGGCGCTACGGTGGCGTGGGGCAGGCGCAGCGAGAGCAGGCGCGCCGTGCGGCGCTGCTCGACGCCGCCACGGAAGTCTTCGGCACGGTGGGTTTTCGCCGCGCCACGGTGCGCTCGGTCTGCCGTCTGGCCAAGCTCAACGACCGGTACTTTTACGCGGCGTTCGAGAACCTGGAGCAATTGTTGCGCGCGACGTATGCCCATCACGCGCAAACGCTGGTCGACCGGTTGCAGGCCGCCATTGCCGCGAGCGCACCGACCCTCGATGCCCGGCTCGATGCAGGTCTGCATACCTTTTTCGCGTTCTTGCGCCATCCGCCAGCGGCGCGCGTCTTGCTGCTCGAAGTGATGGGCGTGAGTCCGGAGACGGACCAGATCTATCAGCGCTACATCTTCGAATTCGCGAGGCTGATCCTGGGAATGGCCGACGCGCCGCCGCCCCTCGGTGAGGACGCGCAAGCCCAAGCAAGAATCGTGGGCCTGGCGCTAGTGGGCGCCATGACCCACGCCGGCACCGCCTGGGTGCTCATGGGCTACCAGGAGACCGATGCGTGCATGGTCGCAAGCTGCCGTCGCGTGCTGCGTGGCGCGCTGGTTTGATGCCGCGTTGCCGTTCATGCTCGCTACAATACGACTTTCGCGTATGACGCCAAAGGGCGTCGACGCGCCAGATTTCTCACTCTCCAAAGGTCACCCATGACCACTATCGGAACACCGCTGTCGCCGAGCGCGACGAAGGTCATGCTGTTGGGCGCCGGCGAACTCGGCCGTGAAGTGCTGATCGCACTGCAGCGTCTTGGCGTCGAGACGATTGCCGTCGATCGTTATGAAAATGCGCCGGGGCAGCAGGTGGCGCATCACGCGCGCACCATTGCGATGACCGATCCCGAGCAGCTCAAGGCGCTGATCGAAGCCGAGAAGCCGGATCTCGTCGTGCCCGAAATCGAAGCCATCGCCACGCCGATGCTCGAAGCGCTGGAGGCCGACGGTGTCGTTCGCGTCATTCCCACGGCCCGTGCCGCGCGTCTGACGATGGATCGCGAAGGCATTCGCCGTCTGGCGGCCGAGACGCTTGGTTTGCCGACGAGCCCGTATCAATTCTGCGATTCGCTGGCACAACTGCAAGCGGCCATCGATAGCGGGATCGGCTACCCCTGCATTGTCAAGCCGGTGATGAGCAGTTCGGGCAAGGGACAGAGCAAGATCGACGGCCCCGACGACGTGAAGGCGGCGTGGGACTACGCCATGGCCGGTGGCCGCGTGAGTCACGGCCGCATCATCGTCGAAGGCTTCATCGATTTCGACTACGAAATAACGCTGTTGACCGTGCGCGCACGTGGCGCCGACGGCCAGGTCGAAACGCACTTCTGCGCGCCGATCGGCCACAAGCAGGTGAGCGGCGATTATGTCGAGAGCTGGCAGCCGCATCCGATGTCGTCGGTGGCGCTCGAGCGTGCGCGCGTGGTGGCGCGCGAGGTGACGAACAACCTTGGGGGGCAGGGCATCTTCGGTGTCGAACTGTTCGTCAAAGGGGATGAGGTGTGGTTCAGCGAAGTCAGTCCGCGTCCGCACGATACGGGCATGGTCACGATGATTACCCAATGGCAGAACGAGTTCGAACTGCATGCGCGGGCGATTCTCGGCTTGCCGGTCGACACCACGCTGAAGACGCCAGGGGCGAGCGCGGTCATCTATGGTGGCGTGGATGCGGCGGGCATTGTGTTCGACGGCGTCGATCAGGCGCTCCAGGTGCCGCACACCGATATTCGTCTGTTCGGCAAGCCGGAGAGCTTCGTGAAGCGTCGTATGGGGGTGGCGCTGGCGTACGACAACGATCTGGAGGTGGCCCGTCGTCACGCGCTCGAAGCCGCGAGTCGGGTGAAGCCACGCGCGGCGTGATTACGCGGCGCTGACGCGCCGGTCGAGCGAAACGAAAAAACCCCGCGAGAGCGGGGTTTTCAGTTCGGGCGGGCTAGTTTAACCCTGCCCGAGACGCGTCGATCGCGTTAAGCGATCAGCAGCGAAACATCCGTCGCTTAGACCGGCTGGATGTTGCTGGCTTGACGGCCCTTCGGTCCCATCTTCACTTCGAAGGTGACCTTCTGGTTTTCTTGCAACGACTTGAAGCCCTTCGACTGGATTTCCGAGAAGTGAGCGAAGAGATCTTCACCACCTTCGTCCGGCGTAATAAAACCAAAACCCTTGGCGTCGTTGAACCACTTGACGGTACCAGTTGCCATTTCTTAAATCCTTAAAGTTTTCAAATGAGCGAGCCAGAAGCTCAGTGAGCGCATGACATTAAAGCTGATCAGGTACAACCGAGGCGACGCTAGGGCGACATTAGATGAACACAAGACTCGCCATACAACGTTCATGCATTCGTTTTTTTACGGGAAAGGTGGGAAGGTGTCAAGCAGGGAAACATTGGGATTGTTGATCTACGCCAGTTTTCGAAGATTTTTCGCTGCGTTGCGATAGGTATGCATGCGTTCCGGACGACCGGTTTCCCAATATCGGAATCTCATATCCGGACAGTGCGTCCGGCGTATCGGCCCCGTCGGCAGCCACGCGTCGACGACGCAAAGACACGCGCACAAGCCGAATGCGGGCCAATGTCATGTGGCGCGGGCGCAACGCGAGCGGTGGCGGGCGCGTTGCGGGCTCGCGACACCGACTGTCAACGATTTTGCTGATGCACCATGAAGGCGATGGGTTGCCGTCGACTGCGACTTGGCGCGATGGCCGGCCGATCGCCCGGACGACGTCCTGAGCCGCAGCGAGTGTTTTGATGCGCTGCCGCATGACGTTGGGGTGAACTAAGTATTTTCCCTAGGGTGTGGGAGGGCCGCGTGACGGCTCGATTTCACGTCTGGCAAGATTCGATTCTGCTACCCTTCACTCCGGTGGGGGGCGTGCCGTTAACGGCTAATTAATGACAGTCGGATAACCGGCGTCGTCATGGCCTCACCATCGGGTTCGGCGAATGCGTTCAACGTGTGCGTCTCTGCCCGGACCTTGTTTCTCGGCGCGCAGTGCGAGCGCGATACCGGGGCGCTACGGCACGATGCCGGGCGATCACGCTAGGCGGCCGCGAAGTGCCGCGTGTCTTTCGAGACCTTACGTGGCAACCAACCAGGCACCGACGCTCGACTCCTTGCAATCGCTGCTGGCGACGGTCCAGCGCAATGAGCGTTCGCTAAAGCGATTCCAGGATATCGAGTTGGCGCTCATGGGCGCCCCGGACTTCGGCGAGTTTCTGGAAGTGGTGCTCAATCGCCTGCGTCACGATTTCGACCTGTCGGGCGTACGGCTGATGCTCGCCGAGGTCGACGACACCCTGCGCGATCTCATCGATACGGCCGAGGGCATTCGCGCACTCGACGCCGGTCTGTGCATTGCGCAGGATGCCGGCACGTTCGCGGCCGTCTGTGGCGACGGGCAGCTTTGGATCGGTGCGCCGCGCGAGCGCCACGCGCCGCTCTTCGGGGCACGTCCGCCGGCCAGCGCCGTGGTGATGCCCCTGGCGCGCAACGGCCGGTATTTCGGCGTGATCGCGCTGGGTAGCCGCGACGCGCGCCGCTTCGCGCCGGAGATGGCCACCGATTTCATCGAACGTTTCGGCGCGGTCGTCGCGGTGTGTCTCGAGAACATGTGGAATCGCGAGCGTTTGAAGCGTATCGGCCTGACCGATCCGCTCACGGGCTTGTCGAACCGACGCTACTTCGATCAGCGCTTGCGGGAAGAAGTGATCCGGGGGGCGCGTTATGGCGCGCCGCTCGCGTGCCTGCTCATCGACATCGACCATTTCAAGCGCGTCAACGACAGTCATGGTCATGCCACAGGCGACCGGGCCTTGCGGGCGGCCAGCGCGTGCATGCGTGCGCAACTTCGGGTGACGGACACGCTCGCGCGTTATGGCGGGGAAGAGTTTGCCGCGTTGCTCGTGCAGACCGAGCAGAACTGGGCGGGCACGGTCGCCGAGCGAGTGCGTCGGGCCGTGGCAGGGCTGGACGTGCCCGACGACGATGGCGCGCGCGTACCGCTCACGATTTCCATCGGGCTTGCCAGCGTGGATCCGCGCGATGTCTCCGACCGGGACACGCTGCCGATGCGCCTGCTCGGCGCCGCCGATGCGGCGCTCTACGCGGCCAAGCGCGGGGGACGCGACCGCGTGGTCGTGGCACCCGCGGCGAGCCTGGGCTGAAGGGATCGCCGTTCGCGCCTGCCGTCTCGGGGCGTTGCTTTCCGCGCGCTTAACGCACGCTGAACCACCCAATCAGCAGCGACACCGTTACCACGGAGAGCACCGTCGACATCAGAATCGCGCGCGAAGCGACGGTGGCTTCGCGTCCGTACAGTTGCGCGAGCATGAACGGGCCGGTGCCGATGGGCAGCGCCGAGAGCAGCAGGGCACTGTGTGCCCAGATCGCGGGAAGATCGAAGACGCGGAACGCCAGGAACGCCGTGATGGCCGGTTGAAACACCAGCTTGAGTCCGACGAGACGCCCGACCGCCCGCGCCATGCGCGGCGCTCGCGCCGCGCCCGATCGCTGCGCGAGAAACAGGCCGATCGCGACCAATGCGCAGGGACTCGCGGCACCGCCGAGCAATGTCGTGAGGTGCAGCACGGGGGCGGGCAACGCGATACCGGCGCCCGCAAATGCCATGCCGGCGAACGGTGAGACGACAAGCGGATTGCGCACCAGCGCGCGGACTACGAAGCCTGCCGTGCGACGCCAGTTCGGCGTGACTTGCAAATCCGTCTCGATGATCGCGATGGAGATTGCGAAGAGCACGGTGGCGGTAAGCAGCATCGCGACGACGACCGCCGGCACGCTGGCCGGACCGAAGACCACGAGGCACAGCGGCAGTCCCATGAACCCGGCGTTCGGATAGGCGGCGCCCATGCCTTCGATGCTCGCGTCGGTCAGCCGTCCTCGTACCGTGCGATCGAGCAGGAACGACAGCGCGAAGGTCGCCGCCATGCCGCCGCCGAACGCCCCCAGAAACCCCGGATTGACCAGCTCCGCCCACGTAATCTGCGCCATCGACTGGAACAGCACGGCGGGCAGGGCGAGATAGACGACGAAACGGTTGAGGGCGTCGAGGGCGCCCTCGCCGAGCCAGGCCCGGCGGGCGCAGAGATAGCCCACGAAGATCAGCCCGAAGACGGGCAGGGCAGCAGAGATAACGGCTTGCATCGTCAGTGGGTCCCCGCCAGTCGGGCAAGCCACTCGCGTCGCGACTGGCCGCCGTCGGCTTCGGTGTGTTCGCGGGCGGCGGCTTCGGCGCCGATGGCGTCGCCCGCGGCGATGCGCGCGGCGATCTCCCCGTGCTCATGCCAGACGACTTCCTGCATCGGCATCGCGCCGAGCGTTGCCGCCATCGCCCGCATGATGTGCGGCCATTGCGGCGCCACCGTTTGCGCGATCAATGGGTTGCCCGACGCGTCGTGCAGCGCCGTGTGGAAGGCAACCTCCACGCGGACTTGACGCGCCACCGGCGTGCCTCGTGTCATCGCCATGCCGGCGGCGACGGCGTCCTGCAGGCGGCGCAATTCGGCGTCGGTCAGCGTGCCCTGTGCCATGCGCGTGGCCGCCAACCGGGCGGCGAGCCCGTCCAGCGCGGTGCGCACCTGATAGAGCTGGCGAAGATGGTCGGCGTCGATCGGCGCGACCTCGAGCCCTTGGCGCCCACTGTCGCAGACCAGACCGTCTCGCTTGAGCAACTGCAACGCATGGCTGACAGGCTGACGCGACACGCCCAAGGCATCGGCCAACTCGGCCTGCCGGATGCGCTCGCCCGGCGGCAATGTGAGATCGGCGATGGCGTCGCGCAGACGCGAATACACCAGATCGATCAGTACCGGCGTGCTGGTCAGTGGGCCAAGCGGCGCAAGCGCCGCTTGGGGCGCGGACGTCGGATAGGACGCCGGAAAGTCGGCGCTGGCAGCGGGGTTCGACATGGGATTCCGGTGCTTGCCGGTATCGGTGATATATGGAATTCAGAATTCTACGCTTGCAAGCGAACGCCGGGGGACGTTTTTTCGATCACCGGTTAACGTGTGCTGGCGCGAGGAATAAGAGGAAGAGGACGTGGCATGCGGCGGACGCGGGACGGGAAGGGGCGAGCGAGGATCCGGTGACGCAGTCAAGCGGCGATGCCGAGGGGGGCGGCGAAAGACGTGAGGGGTATCAGTCGCTCGGATCGAGTTCGGGGGGCGAGACGGAGGTGGCGCGGGCGGGCGTCTGGAGCAGGGCCTGCATGGTGGTGCGGGTGCGCTGCAGACGTCGGGCGAGGGCCCAGGCGTCGGCTTCGCGTTCGAACAAGCCGACGATCAGATGCGGTTCCGCGGCGAAGCCGTCGGAGAACAGCCCGATATTTTTGGCGATCATCTCACTCGTGCGTTCGACCGAAACGGTGTACTGACGGGGCGAGCGGTACTGATTGATGACCACGGCGAAGGCGCGGGAGAACGCGTCGGACATACGGAAACCTCCTCTGTCGGCGTAGCGCGGTGTCCCGGATGTCGAGCGCTGGAGACTTGGCGCGAAGCGTTGCACTTCCGGTGATTGTAGGCCATGGCGGTGTGCGCGTCGGGAGAAAACGATGCCGGTGCAAACGCGGGGATGCGGGCATCGGCCTCGACATAAAAAAAGCCGCCGAGCGGGTCGGCGGCGCAACAGAGAGGGTGACAGCGCAACCGAAGTTGCCGGAAACCAGCATAGGTGGCCGTGATGACAGCGACGTGACCGACGTCGCGACTAGCACGGCAGGGCCAACGTGCCAACGGGCTGCGGGCGACGGGGCCGACAGGGATAGCTCCGCAAGTCGCTATCCGAAGCCGGATCGCGACTTGCCTGCTCGGGGCGCCCGGTGGCTACACCAATACGGGCAACGCCTCCATGACCAGCAACGCGACGAGGGCGCCGACCACGGCACCGACCGCGCGCAGACTGTAGCGCGTGGCCCGTGTGGTGACGGGAATGCCGCCAACGAGCAATGCACCGGCCACGGCCATCGGCAGGAACAGGGTCAGGTCGTAAAGGTTGAAGTGAAGTGCGGGCATCGTTCTTGTCTCCTCGCCTGAATTTCCCTTCCACTATAGGACGGTTGCGGAGGATGCCCAAGTTTGGTGCGTTGCAGCATGTTGCTGCACGGGAAACGATGCCCTGGCCGCGTCAGTCTTCCTGACGCACCGCGTGCATCTTGCGGCGAGCATTCCACATCGCCATGTCCTTGCGCGTACGTACGCGGTCACTGACGATGACGCCCGGCGGTTGCGCGCGGGCAGCGGAGATACCTACGTCGTCGGCTTCGCTGCGCGCCTGTACCATCATGACGAGCGTAAACAGCGAGGCGGCAAGCGCCAGCAGGATCAGCTTCATTGGGGCCCCGGTAAATCTCTGATGATCTGGTCGGTGTCATGCATCGTCGTCCTTGTCCTGACCAGTCCTTGAAGGGGGACCGTGCCGGCGGTGGTGGCGCGATGCTGCTTTGTGCACTGCTGATGGACTACGTTGCTGCGACTGCCTGGCGGGACGGGGCTCGGTGTGCCTGACGCGGCCTGATCGCCATTCGCGTCTTACATGGCGCGACGCATCATAACCGGCAAATGTGACAAATCTCCCAGCGGGGAACATCTCGCGTCGATCGCGGTGCAACAGATCACCGCACGTCTCCCACGTCCTTTACCGTATAGCGACGTGTGCGGCGCAAAGTTTAGAAATTGTGACAAATTTTTTGAGACGGGGGGTGTTTCTAGTCGAAGGCTGCACGACCTCAAGCGGGTCGGATTGCATGAGCGTCACCGACTTGGCACCGTTCACGCTTGGGCCGGCTGGCCGGTCGCGCGTGGATCAGTTTTCCGAGGGTTCGCGTGGCGTTCGGTTTAAAGGGTCCGGCGCACCAGCATGGATTTGATCTCGCCGATGGCCTTCGCTGGGTTCAATCCCTTAGGGCAAACGTCGGTGCAGTTCAATATCGATCGGCAGCGAAATAGCCGATACGGATCTTCGAGATTGTCGAGCCGTGCGTTCGTGCCTTCATCGCGTGAATCAACGAGGAACCGGTAGGCCTGCAGCAGCCCCGCGGGGCCAACATATTTGTCGGGATTCCACCAGAACGACGGACAGGCGCTCGAGCAACAGGCGCACAGGATGCATTCGTAGAGTCCGTCGAGCGCATCGCGTTCGTCCGGTGACTGGAGGCGCTCGCGTTCGGGGGGAGGCGTATCGTTGATCAGGTACGGCATGATCGAATGGTATTGCTCGAAGAATGCCGTCATGTCCACGATCAGGTCGCGCACGACCGGCAAGCCGGGGAGCGGGCGCAACACCGTATGACGTGGCAAATCGTGAAGATTCGTCGTACAGGCAAGACCGTTCTTGCCGTTGATGTTCATCGCGTCCGACCCGCATACGCCCTCTCGGCACGAGCGCCTGAAACTCAACGTTTCGTCAAGAGCCTTCAGTCGCATCAACACATCGAGCAGCATCCGGTCGGTTGGCGCGATGTCGATCGTGAACGTCTGCATGCGTGGCGCAGAATCGCCGTCCGGATCGTAGCGGAAGATGTCGAATGTTCTGAACTCGGTCATGGAGGCTCCCCCGTCATTTTCTGCGTCAGCATCGCTGATGCATCGGCACTGCTGCGCGCATGGGCCTGGCAGCGGCATGAGCGCATCGCGTCGCGACATACCATGCGCGCTTTGGATATATCTCAATAGGATATAAAAGACCGAGCCAGGCGTGATGACTTGGATCAATCCCGGGCGAAGCCAACATGCGCGAAATTGCCAATCGTCGCACTATCGCATCGACAGCTACATCGTCGACGAACTCTACGGCGTGGTGACGCAATCGTTGCCGATCGACGCGGGACGCATCGGCATCTTCGGCCACTCGATGGGCCGGCATGGTGCCCTGACGCCCGCTCTGCGCAAACCTGATGAATTCCGCCCGGTGTCGGCATTCGCGCCGATCGCCGCACCAACGCGTTGTCCGTGGGGCGAGAAGGCGTTCGCGGGATATCTGGGCGCGGATCGCGAGACGTGGCGTCAGTATGACGCCAGCGAACTGATGGCCAAGGCCGGTCAGGTGGGATTTCCGGGCGGCATCGTGTAAGCAGACAAGCCTGCTCCGGTGAGTTGCCGGCCAGCTTGCCCGGGTACGACATCGGATCTGATACGCATGTTTTGATACGTGACTGCTACTCGTTTTGGGATCGCAGCCAGGTCATAGTTCGCAACTACGATAACCGTGCGAAAAGAACGCCATGCGATTTTTGCAACGCTACACAGCACGAATACGCTGGCTGCGACCTATATATTCGACGAGCATCCCAACGCGGCGGTGACTGTCGTCGTTGCGTCGAGCCTGGCGGGCTTCCTCGCGGCCAGCCTGTTCGCCGCTCACGCCGCCGTCGTTCTGCTTTTCGCACTATCTGCTTGCGACGCGATTGTGTACGTTGGCTATTGCGTTCACCCAAAAGCGAGATTGCGGCGCGCGGTGCGCATCGGTCTTCGCCGTGGTGAGTTCCATGTCGTTTATCAGCCCATTGTGGACATGTGCATGCGACATTGCGTGGGCGTGGAAGCGCTGCTCCGGTGGGGCCATCCAAAGTTCGGCGCCGCGGGGCCGGGGCAGTTCATTGGGAAGCTCGAAGGCTCGCGGCTGCTCGGCGCGTTGACCCGTTTCGTGCTGCGCGAGGCGACTAACGCACTGAGCCAGCCGCCGTTCCCCCAGCACTGGCATATATCGGTCAACGTCTGCGCGCGGCATCTGATGAAGGACGGCTTTGTCGAGGATGTCTGCGAGTCCGCCGGTCCGATGCTGGAGCGCCTCATTTTGGAACTCACCGAGCGCAGTTGCGTCGAGCGTACGCCGCGGGTTGTCACGGCCCTTGGCCACTTAAGGCAACGCGCCGTACACCTGTCACTCGACGATTTCGGTACAGGCGTCACCAATTTTGACTTGCTCGCGGACTTCCGGTTCGATTACGTGAAAGTAGACCGGCGTTTTCTAGCCATGCGTGGCGATGCGCGCATCCAGTTTCTGAAGTCGGTCGCTGCAACGGAACGTCGTATTCCATGTGGCGACTTACTATGGCCGGACGCTCCAATGCGAGGAACCGTTTGTCGTCAGGGATACATTGTCCGATGCGGAGCTTGCGCAGGGGCCACTGGCAACCCACCACTTTGGAATCCGTTTTTTCGCAGGCATTGCGCTGCGTCTACCGTGCGGTAAACCCATCGGTATGCTATGTGTGATGCACTCGATGCCGCGGCGTTTCACGCGCCAACAGCGTCAGATGCTGGCAGACCTGGGGCAAATGCTCGAGCACGAAATTGGCCTGCGCAAGCTGGACAGCGCTGATCGCTTGCAGGTGCTTCGGGCGATCGACCGGCTTCAGACCCAGCACACGCTTTACGTCGAGACGTTCCATCGGACTCCAGTCGCTATCGCACATATCGGAAGGGACTGGGAGTGGCGACACATGAATGATGCCTGCGTGAAATTCTTCGCGCACTCGCGCGCTCCGCTGACGAAAACGAACATACGCGATCTGCTGGATGCGAGCGACCGGACCAGGTTTGAGCAGGCCGTGCAGTCCCTGGATATTCGTAGCCGGGGGGGCGAGGTCCTGACACTCGACGTAACGTTCAGGTTGCGCAACAAGCAAAGAAAGCCAGCGCGAGTGCAGGTGGCACGGAGGCAGACGACGTCGGCCCGCGACGGCGGCTGGCTGTTTGTCATTCATGATACCCAGGCGGAGCAACAGGAAAAAGCCGCGCGCGATGCGCGGGAGGCTGCGTTGCATCGGGGAGCCCATGAGGCCTCGGAAGGTCTGCGCAAGGCGCATGAGCAACTGACGAGCGCCGAGCGACAATTGGGAGCCACGCGCGTGGATTTGCGCGCTATCGCTGACAATCTGCCGGCGCTGGTCGCGTACGTCGACGGTGAGCGACGTTATCGGTTCGCCAACTCAACCTATCGCGAGTGGCTGGGGTTGGACCCCGAGGAGATCGTGGGACGGCTCACCCACGAGGTTCTCGACGCTGATTTTTTTGCTGCCATCGAGCCGTACGTCCAGCGCGTGCTCAGCGGCGAAAGGGTCGAGTACGAGGTTGGAGCGACGCTTAACGGGAGCCAACGTGTCCTGCGTGGTGTGATGGTGCCGCGTCGTGTCCATGATCAGGCGGATGATGGGTACTGCCTGCTGGTGCAGGATGTGACTGAGCGAAGGGCGTTGCTCGATCGCCTGCGGCACCAGGCATTCCACGACGCGCTGACCGGCCTGCCGAACAGACGCTCGTTCTTCGAGAGGCTCGATGAGGCGTGCGCAGCAGGCAGCGACGGTGTGGCGGCCATCATGTTTATCGACCTGGACGGCTTCAAGGCTGTCAACGATACCTACGGGCATCAGTGCGGCGACGAAGTCCTGGTTGAAACCGCGCGCCGGATAAGCCGCTGCGTGCGTGGCGGGGATCTGGTTGCGCGGCACGCCGGGGATGAGTTCACCGTGCTGCTGGCCGGCCCTGCCATCGATCACGCTGCACTGGAGAGAATTGCACGGGCGATCCTGCTGACACTGAGCCAGCCCATAACGTTTGGGGCGAAGGTCGTCAGGTTATCAGCCAGTATCGGCATGCTACTGCGCGGCCAGGCAGCGTCGTTAAGTGGCGAAGCCCTGTTACGTGCGGCGGATGCCGCGATGTATCGTGCGAAAGTCGCAGGCAAGGCGCGTATTGTCGTGCATGAGATTCACGATTCACCGGCCGGCGTGCCGGGTTGAGATCGACGTCCGTATCATGCCGGCCGAACCGGACCGGCAAGCCTGGCGCCGCAACGCGATTCATCAGCGCACAGGGCACCTAGTGTCGCAACCGCATTCTCGAGCCGCGCTGACCATGGGTATCCATAGTTCAGTCGTACACGGTGCCGGAAGGCGCCGTCCGCTGAGAAGATAGGTCCGGGCGCGACGCTGATGCCACTGCTGAGCGCAGCCTGGAAGAACTGTATCGAGTCTACGTGGTCCGGAAGCGTTACCCAGGTGAAATAACCGCCGTCGGACTTGGTGGCTAGGGTATCGGCCGGGAAGTACCGGCTGATCGCGTCAAGCATCTGCGATTGCTGATGGGCCAACTCGCGACGTAGTTTTTTAAGAAATCGTTCGTAGCCGCCGTGCTCCAGATAGTCGGCGATTGCGCGCTGGGCCGGCATGCTGGCCGATAGCGTGGTCATCCATTTCGCACGTTCCAGCCTGCCCGCGAACCTTCCGGCTGCCGCCCAGCCGATACGATATCCGGGGGCAAGGCACTTCGAAAACGATCCACAATGGATGACAAGACCTTTCCGGTCAAAGAATTTGGCCGGACGCACCGGGTCCGGGCCAAAATGCAGTTCGTGGTAGACGTCATCCTCAATGAGCGGCACGTCGTGTTTGGCGAGCAGATCAACCAGCGCCTGCTTTCTGGAATCGACCAGCGTCACTCCGGTCGGATTGTGGAACGAGGTCATGAACCAGCAGGCCCGAACCGGATGCTGCTGCAGCGCCCGCGCTAGCGCATCCAGATCATGACCCTTCACCGGGTCGACGGGAATCTCCACTACGTTCAGCCTCAAACGCTCGATAGCCTGCAGCGCTGCGTAAAACGTCGGCTTTTCGATCACGATCACATCGCCTGGCGCGGCCAGCAACTGGGCGCTGAGCGTCAGGGCTTCGAGTGCACCGCTCGTAATGACGATCTCATCGACAGGCACCGTCATCCCCGACATCAGGTAACGCAACGAAATCTGCTGGCGCAATCCTTCAAACCCCGGCGGCAGGCCGTCAACCATGCTGGCCAGGTGCGTTGAGCGATTGACAGTCGCGCATGACTTTCCGACACGTGCCATTGGAAGCAACGTAGGGCTCAGAAACGCTGAACCCAATGGGACAGTCTCGGGCTGCCTGATCGTCTCGAGTACCTCAAAGACAAGGTCGCTGATATTGACGGTCTTCGGATCGGCACCCGGCGAGGTCCGGGGCCTTTGCCGCGGTAATGCTCCGGTAGTCGGCGACACGAAATAGCCTGAGCGCGGGCGCGCCTTGATCACGCCCCTGTCTTCGAGCAGGTAGTAGGCGCGAAATACCGTCGCGGGGCTCACGTCCCATGCCTTGCAAGCCGAGCGAACCGAAGGAATACGCGCGCCGGGTGGCAGATCACCGCGCTTGATGAGCTCACTGATTTGTTCGGCTAACCGCTCGTACCGTTTCAACGGGTGCTCCTTACGGAAAACACGATTTCGGGCATCGGACCGGCCCCGCCAGCACACACGCCTAACCTCGGAAGATAGCCACTTCTCAATCTGATACGGCCATTCTTTCGCAATCTGCTTCTATTGCGGACGCACACACGCTGGCAAAGTGCGGCCCAGACAGGCTCCACTGCCTTCGAAGTTTCGCCGACGCGAAGCGGTCCGATCCATAACGATTTTTCAAGCCGAATTCTTTTAGTGATAGACCAATGGCATTTGGGTTCCCTGTATCAAAAATCAGGCGCAGCGCGTTCGTCGCGCTCGGTCGTGCCTCGGAACAAGGGTTGACAGTCATCCTGGTCATCTGCGCAGGCACCACACTTGCTCTTGCAGATCCGGCCGACACCCGCTCTAGTCGCATTCATACGCTTGAACATAACGACTGGCAACCATTGACGGACAGGCTCGCCGACCCACCCGCGCCCCCGATTCGCTTTGGCGCACCCTGCGCGTCCATTGTACGGTTGCCCGTTGTTCCCGCAGCCCTTGTCGGCCCGGTCGCCGGCCCGGTGCCTGTGCTAACGAATACCTGCGATTCGCTGAAGGATGCGCGTGAAGTTGTCATTGGAACTACTGCTGTAAGGGCCCATGCAGAGGCGAACCTTGCGACGCTGCTCAGCGACGTGCGGTGGCAAATCAGCGGCCAGGCAGCGGCAGAACGAAATGGCCTTCTAGCCTCTGACGCGCTGGTGGGTAGCACGTCGCGGGCCGACCTGGCGAAGCAATCGCCGGAACCGCCGACAATGCCGGTCTCGGACTGCTCATTGGGTGCGGATTGTGAAACCCGGGCGAACTCGCCTTGGATCGAGGCCGACACGCTCGCCCCGGCGCGGCCGTCGGCAAGCGCAGCGACACAGCGCGCCTCAGCATGGACCCTATCGGGCTTTGTATTGTGGCCGATCCTGGTGGCGGTGCTGGTCGTCGTTGTCGGCTGGGCCCTCAAGCGGTGGTTTCGCTACGACAAGTCGCTCCTGCGTGCTGCGCGTGCAGGGCTACGTCGCGGCGAATTCCACCTTGAGTACCAACCGGTCGTTGGCGTGAGGCGGGCCAGGTGCGTGGGCGTCGACGCCCTGTTGCGTTGGGACAACCAGAAGTACGGCGCGCTGGGCCCGGCTCACTATATGGACGTCATCGAGAAGAGTAGTTTGATCGGACCGGTGACACGTTTTGTCCTGTCGCGCGCCGCCCAGGAGTTGCGGGAAATCGGTGCTCCAAAATCGCTCTACCTCGGCGTTACAGCGCCCGCGTCTTACTTGGTAAGTTCTGCGTTCCTCGCGCACCTTGGCGACGTTGGTTCCCTCGGTCTTCCCCCGTTGATGCTAAAGATCGGGGCGGGCAGCGCGAGGAAGTTCAAAAACCGACTCATCCCGATGATGGCGCGGGCGCGTGAAATAGGCGTGCGTTTTGCCCTGTCGGTCGCGCGGCCTGCTGACGTTGAACCTGAACTGCCGGCAGCGATGACCTTTGAGATGGTAAAGATTGACAGGCGCGTGCTGGGAATGAATCCCGATGAGCGATCCCGACACATCGGTACTTTGACGCGCATGGGCCATGAGATGGGCGCCGTGGTCGTGGTCGAAGGCATTGAGAACTCGGCGCATCACAACGTCGCACGCGCGAACCGTGTCGAGTATGGTCAAGGGTTTTTCTACAGCCGTGCGCTCGGCGCCAGCCGGCTGAAGGTACTTTTCGAGACCGCCAGCGCCGCGTCCAAAAAGCCGGCTGGCGCCGCAACCGCGCTCAGTTGGCGGGGTCGGAATTTCTGAACGACGCGTTCCACCCTCAACCGGGGCAGAGCGGAATAGCTCCATTTGGTTGGCATAACACAATAATGAAGCGCTATCTCCAATTGGCGGCGGAGTTCGAAAGTCTGATGCTGAACGGTACGCTTGAACCCGGTGTGCGACTCCCGTCGGTGCGCCGGGCGAGCAGTTCGTATCGCGTGAGTCCTTCAACCGTTTTCCATGCTTACTACACCCTCGAACGACGAGGCCTGATCGTCGCAAGACCTCGCTCGGGCTATTTCGTCGCAAGCGGGCCCGCGTCAACGAAAGCCTTAACCCTCGTTTCGAAGCACAGTGTTGAGGACGCGGGTGGTGACAGCCTGACTATCCGCTTCATGAGGGCTCAACGTCGATGCGCGCATCCGTGGCTTGGCTCTTCCGAGCCATGTGCCAAGCTGTTCCCGTTTAGCCGGATTGCGCGCGCTTTGGCTGCAGCAATTCGGAGGATGGCGAGTTCCCGGAACGCCTTGTCGGCGGGAGAGGTAGAAGCGGATCTGCGTCGCCAGATCGCCCTGCGCTACGTTGTCACAGGTGTTGCGGTCCCAATCGAAGAGGTTGTTGTGACGAGTGGCGCGCTCGACGCAACGATGCTTTGTCTGCAGGTTCTGACTCGGCCTGGCGACACCATCGCAATTGAACGGCCTGCTTTCCACGCCGTGCGAGATGTGGTTAAGCGCCTCCGTCTTAAGGCCGTGGAAATCCCTGTCGATCCACACCATGGACTCGACCTCGGCGTATTAGAGGAGGCGTTGCGGCAGCGTCCGGTACGGGCTTGCTGGTTTATGACGACACTGCATCAGCCAACAGGCGCGACGCTCTCCGATGAACGGAAGCAGGCACTTGTGAGGCTACTGGCCATATATGGCGTGCCGCTGATCGAGGACGACGTATTCCGCGAACTGCATTTCGGTTTGACGCCGGCGTATCCGGCGAAGCGCTTCGATGCCAAAGGTCTCGTGCTGCACTGCGGGTCGTTCTCGACGAGCCTTGCGCCGGGCCTGCACCTCGGTTGGGTAGCCGCGGGGCGCTACGCCAGGAGAATTGAGCACGCGCGTTGGCTGACAATGGACCCGGCGTCTGTGCCCGTGCAATGCGCAATTGCGGGCCTCCTTGAACATGGGGATTACGACCGGCTGCTGCGTAAGCTGCGCCGCGAACTGGCGTCCCTTCAGACACGGATGGTGGCCGCTGTCGTAAAGTACTTCCCCAAAGGGACACTGGTGGTCCGGCCGCCGGGCGGATTCTTCCTTTGGGTGCAACTTCCAGAAGGCGTAGGGGCAGTGCAGTTGTTCGAAATGGCCGAAGCGCACGAAATCGCGATAGCACCCGGTGCAATTTTTTCATGCGATAGCGAATTTCGCCGTCACATCCGGATTAACTATGGACGTCCGTGGACCCGGGACGTTGAAAAGGAGATACACACTTTGGGCACGCTGGCGAGGCGAGCCGTGGCTGAGCAACGGGCGGCCAGGCATGCGGGGCGTGAAGGCGCGGAAGCAATGGCAGGCGAGGCGCCGTGATCGATGGCGATGCCGGCGGAGCGAAGCGCCTCCGGAGCTACCTGCCACCTGCATGCGGCGGTGATTGGCCCGGGGGCGGTGGAAGTAGTTGTTCTACCGCTGGAGACGAATTCGCTGGCCCGATCAATCGATGTCGCCAGGCCGGAGCAGGCCGGAGCGTCGACATTCGACGTACCACGGTGGCAGCATTTTCGCCTGAGCTTCAGCCCAGTTCCACAATCGTTGGCAACGTGGTGGCACAGCAACTTAACACGGACTTTGGCTTCGGTATCATCAGGTCGCCTGAACGAACGTCTGCGCGACATTGCGACCGTCATGCAACCCGCTAGAATGAACATCGCGCACCCCACGCACCTCGCCGATGTCACCTGTCGCCTCGCGAGGTAAGATAGCGGCCATCATCGCAATGGTTGCCCCGCTCCCGGCGGCGCGGCGCCATGGCCGACTTCCCGAACCCTCCCGGATTTCGTCATGCTCGAACTCATTTCCGAACACCGTTGTTTCGGTGGTGCGCAACGCTTCTATCGCCACACGTCGACTGTCATCGGCCTGCCGATGCGTTTCTCGGTGTTCATCCCGCCTCAGGCGCGTGACGGCCGGGCGGTGCCGGCGCTGTTCTATCTCGCGGGGCTTACCTGCACGGAAGAAACGTTCATGATCAAGGGCGGCGCGCAATGGCTCGCCGCAGAACACGGCGTGGCGCTGATTGCGCCCGACACCAGCCCGCGTGGTGCTGGCGTGCCGGGCGAGACCGATGCCTGGGATTTCGGCGTCGGCGCCGGCTTCTATCTCGATGCGACACAGGCACCTTGGTCGGCGCACTATCGCATGTACAGCTATATCGTCGACGAACTCTACGGCGTGGTGACGCAATCGCTGCCGATCGATGCGGGACGGATCGGCATCTTCGGCCACTCCATGGGCGGGCATGGTGCCCTGACGCTAGCACTGCGCAACCCTGACAAATTCCGCTCGGTGTCGGCATTCGCGCCGATCGCGGCGCCAACGCGTTGCCCATGGGGCGAGAAGGCATTCGCGGGATATCTGGGCGCGGATCGCGAGACATGGCGTCAGTATGACGCCAGCGAACTGTTGGCGAAGGCCGGGCAGGTGGTGTTTCCCGGCGGCATCCTGATCGATCAGGGCTTGAACGATCAATTCCTCGAATCACAACTGCATCCGCACCTCTTCGAGCGCGCCTGCCAGGATGCCGGTCAGCCGCTGAACCTGCGGCGCCACCCCGGCTACGACCACGGCTACTACTTCATTCAGACCTTCATGGCGGATCATCTGTCGCATCACGCCGAGCATCTGCGCACTTACTGACCGCGCCCGTGCCCGCGACGCCCGATTCTCTCGGGCCGATCACGCCTTATGACGGAGCGGCAGTCAGCGCGTTAGCGAGCGCGACAGCCGGATAACGACATCGGGCGCGGCGGTCAATCCTGACCCGCCGCGCTCGACATCCGATAACGCATTACTTCTTGGTCGAAATAATCGCGTCGGCCACGTTCCTCGGCGCTTCGGCGTAGTGTTTGAATTCCATTGTGTACGTGGCGCGCCCTTGCGTGAGCGAGCGCAACGAGGTCGAGTAACCGAACATTTCTGACAGCGGCACCTCGGCGCGTACGATCTTGCCGCCGCCCACGATGTCATCCATACCCTGCAACATGCCGCGACGACCGGACAGGTCGCCCATCACGTTGCCCATGAACTCTTCGGGCGTCTCGACTTCGACCGCCATCATCGGCTCGAGCAGCACCGGGTCGGCGCGGCGCATCGCCTCCTTGAACGCCATCGAGCCCGCCATGCGGAACGCGTTTTCGTTCGAGTCCACGTCATGGTATGACCCGAACGTGAGCGTAACCTTCACGTTGACGACCGGATAGCCGGCCACCACGCCGTTGTTCAGCGTCTCGCGAATGCCCTTGTCCACGGCCGGGATAAACTCGCGTGGCACCACGCCGCCCTTGATCGCATCGACGAATTCATACGGCTTTTCCTTGTCCGGCTCCAGCGTGATGACCACGTCGCCATACTGGCCGCGTCCGCCCGACTGCTTGACGAACTTGCCCTGCACGTCTTCGATTTTCTTGCGCACGGTTTCGCGATAGGCGACCTGCGGCTTGCCGACGGTCGCTTCCACGCCGAACTCGCGGCGCATGCGATCGACCAGAATTTCGAGGTGCAGCTCGCCCATGCCCGAGATGATCGTCTGGCCCGATTCTTCGTCGGTCTTCACGCGGAACGAGGGGTCTTCCTGCGCCAGCCGATTCAGGGCGAGGCCCATCTTCTCCTGGTCTGCCTTGGTCTTGGGCTCGACCGCCTGCGAAATCACGGGCTCGGGGAATTCCATCTTCTCCAGAATGATCACGGCGTTCGGATCGCACAGCGTGTCGCCAGTCGTCGCTTCCTTCAGACCGACCGCCGCGGCGATATCTCCCGCCCGCACTTCCTTGATCTCGATGCGTTGATTGGCGTGCATCTGCAAGATACGCCCCAAGCGTTCCTTCTTGTCCTTGGTCGGATTGAAGACGGTGGCGCCCGAGTCGATCACGCCCGAGTACACGCGGAAGAAGATCAACTGGCCGACGAACGGGTCCGTCATGATCTTGAAGGCGAGGGCGGAGAAGGGCTCGTCGTCCGACGGGTGGCGTTCGATCTCCTTGTCGTCTTCGTCGTGACCGGCGATGGCGGGCACGTCGACGGGCGACGGCAGGTAATCGATCACAGCGTCGAGCATGGCCTGCACGCCCTTGTTCTTGAACGCGGTGCCGCACAACATCGGCACGATTTCACCCGCGACGGTACGCTTGCGCAGCCCCTGCCGGATCTCGGCCTCGGTCAGCGTATCGCCGCCAAGATACTTTTCGAGCAGCGCCTCATCGGCCTCGGCGGCGGCTTCGATCATCTTGTCGTGCCATTCCTGCGCCGTGTCCTTGAGATTGGCCGGAATGTCGACGTATTCGAACTTCACGCCCTTCGATTCCTCATCCCAGACGATGCCTTTCATCTTCACGAGATCGACCACGCCCTGGAAATTGTCCTCGGCGCCGATCGGAATCTGGATGGGCACGGCATTGCCGCGCAGACGCTCGTGAATCTGCTTGTGCACGCGGAAGAAGTCGGCACCCACGCGGTCCATCTTGTTGACGAACGCGATGCGCGGCACCTTGTACTTGTTGGCTTGCCGCCAGACGGTCTCGGACTGCGGTTGCACACCGCCGACCGAATCGTAGACCATGCAGGCGCCGTCGAGCACGCGCATCGAGCGCTCGACTTCAATCGTGAAGTCGACGTGGCCCGGCGTGTCGATGATGTTGATGCGGTGTTCGGGATAGTTGCCGGCCATGCCGCGCCAGAAGCAGGTCGTCGCGGCAGACGTGATCGTGATGCCGCGCTCTTGTTCCTGCTCCATCCAGTCCATCGTGGCAGCGCCTTCGTGGACTTCGCCCAGCTTGTGGTTGACGCCTGTGTAGAACAGGATGCGCTCGGTCGTCGTTGTCTTGCCAGCGTCGATGTGAGCACTGATGCCGATGTTTCGGTAGCGCTCGATGGGGGTCTTTCGGGCCACGGTACACCTCTTTTCCAGACGGTGGGAAAAAGCATAGCAGCAGCCATCATACTCCAATGTCTCCATGCCGCGCTGAGCGTGACATCGGCTGGAAGCCCAGCAGGCATGGGGGTTTGCGCCGGCCGGCGGCACCGCCTGCGGGCGGGCGCGGCGCCTCGCCGGCACGCCCCAGCGGCACGGCCGGAACGGCGAAGGCGCCGATGATGCCGATGATGCCGATTACGCGGTATGGCGCGCCCGGGCGAACGCCAGCACGTCGCCCCGCGGGCCGTTGGCGGCCGTCTGGGCGGGGGCGTCGAGCATGGACGTGACGAGGTCGCCATCGGTCAGCCGGAACACGGCGACGGCGTCGCGCAGATAGCGCGCCTGATCTTCCAACGACCCGGCGGCCGCCGTGGCCTGCTCGACGAGCGCGGCATTTTGCTGCGTGACCTGGTCCATCTGCATGACGGCGGTGTTGACCTGCTCGATGCCGCCCGATTGCTCGCTCGATGCCGCCGAGATTTCGCCCATGATGTCGGTCACGCGCTGCACGGCCTGCACGATTTCCGCCATCGTGCGACCGGCGTCGCGCACTTGTGCCGAGCCGTCTTCGACCTTGTCGACGGACGTCTCGATGAGCGTCTTGATCTCCTTGGCCGCGGCGGCGCTGCGTTGGGCTAGCGTGCGCACTTCGCCCGCCACGACGGCGAAACCGCGACCCTGCTCGCCGGCACGCGCCGCTTCGACGGCGGCGTTCAGGGCGAGGATATTGGTCTGGAAGGCAATGCCGTCGATCACGCCAATGATGTCGTTGATCTTCGTCGAGCTGGCCGCAATCCCCTGCATCGAGGCGACCGCACGTTCGACCACCCGGCCGCCTTCACCGGCGATTTCCGACGCGTTCGCGGCCAATTGGCTGGCTTGCCGCGCGTTATCGGCGTTCTGGCGCACGGTGGCCGTCAACTCTTCCATCGACGAGGCGGTCTCTTCCAGGGATGCGGCCTGCTCTTCGGTGCGGGACGACAGATCGGTGTTGCCGGCAAGCAATTGCCCCGATGCCGAGGCGATGGCGGTTGTGCCGTGTCGTACGCGTCGCACAATGTGTTCCAGACTTTCATTCATGTGTTTGAGCGCGCCCATCAATTGGCCCGTCTCGTCGCGGCTGGTCACATCGATGCGGCTCGTGAGATCGCCCTGTGCCACGCGCTCGGCCACGGCCACGGCGCGCGCGAGCGGACGCGTGATGCTGCGCGTGACCGACCAGGCGGCGCCGATGCCCAGGAGGGTTGCCGCTGCACCGATGGCGATGAGCAGCCATTTGGCGAAGACGATGCCGGCGCGCGTTGTGGCGCCGGTGTCGTCGACGATCTTTTTCTGGAGCGTGACCAGTTCGGCGGCTTCGGCCTGCATGGCGTCGAGCGCGGGGAGGGCGTCGCGATGGGTGAGGTCCAGCGCCAAGTCTCGCTCGCCCGAGGTCAATGCGGCGAGCATCGCACGACGTGCCGTCACAAACGCGTCGTTGTGTTGCCGGATCGAGGTCATCAATTGTTTGCCTTGCGCCGACACCACGTATTTGTCGAGCACGGCCTGCGCCTCGGCGATCCGGCTGAGATTGGCGTCGATACGCTGGTTGATGGTGTTGCGTTGCGCGGCGTCGGTGATCGTGAAGATCTCCAGCATGCGGCGGCCGTTGCCACGCACCATGGCATCGATGCTGTGTGCCGCATCGGCCTTGGCCCACGCGCTGGTGAGCAGTTCTTCGTTATCGCGCTCGATGGCGACGAAGCGCATCAGGGTGATGACAAGCATGGTCAACAACAGGGCTAGCAACGTGCCGAAACCGATGGCCAGTCGGGTTCGGATTTTCAGGTCGGCGATTCGCATTCGGGTGACTCCGTTTAGGGATGGGATGCCTGGACGACAAGGGTGACGTTGTGGCCCACTTGCGTTGCGAGGCCGGGTTGCCGATCGCTGCGCGGTGCGTGCCGACGTTCAGCAGGAAGCACGACGCGACCTTGTCACACGCACCGACATCGGCGCGCGCGACACGCCAAGCAACGCGTGACGGGGGGGATCAATGAAGCCAGTTCGCCTATCTCTATCTACGACGCGAAACGCGCTAACTGAAGGTTTCCTTCAGCAAAACGGGCGAGGGCGTACCGACGAGACGCTCGGCATGTCGAACGACAAGACGCCCGCTACACGAAGCGCACGGCGTAGATAGGGGGCAAGTGCGTGGACAGGCATTGCCACTGCTCGCCTGCGTTGTCGCTGACCCACAGCGCGCCGGTGGTCGAGCCCATGGCGAGCGAGTGGCCGGTGGCGTCGATATCCAGGCCGTGGCGATAGATCAGATCGTAGGACGGCACCTCCGGCAGTCCGTGCGAGAGCGATGTAAACGACTCGCCGCCATCGCGCGTGCGAATGACGACGAGACGGGCGTCGACCGGCATGCGACAGGCATCGCGCTGGGCGGGTACGAACCACGCGACATCGGGGTCGTGCGGATCGACGGCGACAGCAAAACCAAAACTCGACGGTGACGCTTGAATCCGCCGCCACGAGGCGCCGTAGTCGAGGCTGCGGAAGATGCCGTTGTGATGCTGTGCCCACAGGGCGTTGGGGGCGTCGCGGCATTGCACGAGACGGTGGACGTCCTGCGCATTCGGATCGAGGCGTCGTTCGGGCGGCATGTAATCGGCTTCCATGCCGCTGGCCGCCAAAGCCCAGGTGTGTCCGTCGTCACGTGTGCGCCAGACGCCGCCGGTCGAGATGGCGACGCTCACCTGTCGGCTGTCGCGCGGATCGATACAGATCGAATGAATGCCGGGGTGATCGTAGCCGCCCCCCATCCATTCGGCGCGCTCGGGGCGATCCCACAAGCTTTGCACCAGTGTCCAGGTGCGGCCTCGGTCGTGGGAGCGGAAGAGGCCACCGGGAATCGTGCCTGCCCACAGAACGCCGGGGGCGTCGGGCCCCGCGGCTTCAAGCGACCAGAGCAGGGAGACCGATGGTGCCGACGGTGCCGACAACGCCTGCGCATCGTTCGCCGATGCTTCGGACTGCTCTATTTCTGGGGCGAAGGCCGGCGGTGAGAGTTCGGTCCACTCGCTCGCGTCGCGTTCGCGGCACCAGAGCTTCACGCCGAAGTGACCCAGATTGAGCGCGGCGTAATCGGTGCCGTCGCGCGGGTCGCGCAGCACCATGCTCACGGGCTCGCCGGGAAAGTCGGGCGCGCTCGACTTCAGGCGCCAGACGGCGTCCTCACGCTGCCATGTGAACAATCCCTTGCGGGTGGCAACCAGCAACGTGGCTCCGGTGACGTGTTTCACGATCTGCCTCCTTGGCTCGCGCGAGTCTTGTTCGATGCTCGCGCATTCATCCGCCGCTCCCGCCGTGCTCCCTTATCCGCCCGAGAGCGCCTGGGCGACATACACGCGGCTGGCGTCGTTCAGTGTGTCGCCCAGCGTGTGTCGGTCGCGGATCAGCCGGCCATCGACAAAGACCGCGACGTGCGCACGCAATCGTCCCTGATCGTTGAACAGGTAGCCGCGCAACTCGGGCGTGAGCGTCACGCATTGCGCGAGCACGGCATGGACGGTCGGTCCATCGATGCATTGATCGTCAACGCAGACGTGGCGCTGAATTGCGGGTGCGAAGGTGACGGTCGCCATGTCCTGGTTTCGCGGATGCCGTTGCGGCCAACGGATCCATCTTCCGAAGAGAACGAGACCTTCAGTGTAGACAATGCGGATCGCTTGCATGGTGTGCAGTGCAGCACTGTTGTGCGTTCGCCGCGCTATGTTTGCCGGAAGATAGCGGGCTCATCGTCCCTTGCGGCCAATCATGAGGCGAGAGGGCGCGGTTTGGTTTCCTTTGCATGACGAGCAGCGAGTATCGAGTCTCGTGGGGCGTCGTCGTAGGGTGTGGCATCGCATATCGGACACTCCCCATCCCACTTCACCGCGTTATTGTTCACCATTATCGGAGTGCCCGCGAGCGCAGTGCCGCAGGCAAACTCCAGGAGGGAGCAATGGCAAAGAACCGAGGAAAAGACATTGGCATGGGACGCTGGTCCGATGCGGCGATCAAGCGTCAGTGGCGCTTGCACAAGGCGGGCGAGGCATCGCAGAAGGAGGACTTGACGGTCAGGCGGCCGCCGGAGATGGCGAGGTGTGAAGGCTACTTCGTATGGAGCGGCCGTCAGGCGGCGTTTATCGGTCGGCACGACGGCGCGTTAAAGCATGGCGCGCGTCATTACGCGACCTGCACGGCGCAGGCCAAGCGCTATGCGAATGTGGCGGAGGCCCGGGCGGCGGCAGATGCCTTGGTGGGCGCGGTGCTGATCATGTACGGCTACGCCGCCAACTCCCCACTCTATGCCGTGGGGCGATGACGGCGTGCGCCGGGCCGAGCGGCAACGTTACTTGCCCAACTCGTGGCCGATGACCCCGCCGACGACCGCGCCGCCGATGGTGCCGGCGGTGCTGCCGCCGGTGGCTTCGTGCCCGATGACCCCGCCCGCGGCGGCGCCGCCCAGCGTGCAGCCGACGAGGGACGAGCCCATCGCGAGTGCCGTGATGACAACGAGAATCGACTTCGTCGTATTCATGATGCGTCTCCTGAAGCATGAGGTGGCCGTGCGACCCGCAACGACGTGAATCCAGCTTAGATGGCACGCGTTTCGCAGACTATCGGTCGCGGCTGAATCGACTGTAGGAATCGGACGACAGGGGATGACTGGCAGGATGCGGAGCATGGGCGGGCAGAAACGACGAAGGCCGCACAGCGTGCGGCCTTCGTCATGCATCTGGTGGGGCGTGAGTGACTCGAACACTCGACCTACGGATTAAGAGTCCGCTGCTCTACCAACTGAGCTAACGCCCCGGTGCTGCCGGGAACAAAAAAGGCTGCACGCGGCGCAGCCTTCGCTGTCGTACTTTGGTGGGGCGTGAGTGACTCGAACACTCGACCTACGGATTAAGAGTCCGCTGCTCTACCAACTGAGCTAACGCCCCGATGCTACCGGGAATAAAAAAGGCTGCACGGCGAAGCAGCCTTTTTCAGAATTCGTTTGGTGGGGCGTGAGTGACTCGAACACTCGACCTACGGATTAAGAGTCCGCTGCTCTACCAACTGAGCTAACGCCCCAACGAGACCGAGATAATATCGGCTCTTCCGTAAGGGGTCAACCCTTAATGGTGAAAATCCGCAAAAACGACTTATGTCAGGAGGGGTACCAGCTCGAACGCCAGCACGGCAAGCACCGCGCCGACGACAACGAGTAGCGAGCGCCAGCACATTCGAACGGCGCCTTTGCAGGGCATGGCGCCGACAGCGATCGCGCCGAATGCGGCGATCGCAAACATGCTCATGAGTTCCGCGTTGGAAAGGTGGGGCACGATCATCGCCGGTCTCCCTGCCGCTATTGCGCGAGTCAAATCATGTTTCAAGTATAGAAAACGGCCCCGTCCAAGCAAAGCGGCGCGGCAACCGGGATTTCCCCAGTGGCCGCGCCGCGCGTTGTTGCGATGCGATCTGTCCGAAACGTTCGATTCACTCGATCCAGGCGCAGCAAACGATCCTCAACGTTATTCGGGCAGATCGAGAATCAGCACGATCGTCCATGCGTCGTCGCCCTCGTGGTGGTACTGACGCTCCACCACGATAAACGGTTGCTTCTTGTCGCCTTGGCCGAGGAACAGCACGTCGCCTTCGGCTGGCATGCATTCGATCGGCGGCAGCGCGAGAGGGGTGCCCTTGGGGACGAGTTTTTCGGCCTTCTTCGCTGCGCGTTCGGTCCACTCGATATCGAATTCGATCTGACTCACCGGATGATCCTGTCTATGCAAAATGAAACGGCTGCATGGTAGCACGCAGCTTGCGCGACTCAAGAAAAAAGCCCGCGCCTTGGGCTGGGCGCGGGCGAAGGTCCCATGCGCTCGCGGGAGCGCATGGCGACAGGAGAGGCGCCCGTGGGGAAACCGTCGGTGCCCGCCCAACCAGAGGGGAAGTGTTCTGGACGAGCGGGCGTGCCGGTTGCCCGGTCAGGCTCAGGCGCGTGCCTGTCGGCGGGACAATACGAGGTGACGCAACACAGGCTGGCGATGCCGTCCTGCCTGTGTGCGTCACGTCGTGCTGCCGGGGTACGGCAGCACGACGAGGGACGGCGCGTGCGGCGCGGCTCGGAGGGAGGCTGAGAGCGGCGACCGACGCTGTCGATTGAGCGCTGCGGCGTGCCGCGATGCTCAGCGAGGGCTCAAGGCTTACGGATTCGAGTACTTCATTTCGCCGTTCTGGCGTGCGCGCACGAGATCGTCATACACCTGGGCGCGCGTCTTGCCCGGCGCTTGATTGGGCTGCATCGTGGCGAGCACGGGATACTCGTAATCGTTCTGCGGAATCAGGCCCTGCGCGCGGGCATCGACCAATTCCTGGCGAACCTGCTCGCGCGAGACCTGCGAGGTTTGCGACACCCACGCGAATTGTGAACCCTCGGGATAGGCATCGCTGCTCCGACCCGCCTGTGCGAAGGCGGCTCCGGCGGCGGTGACCATCAAGACCGACATCAGGGCTGAGGCGATGTGCTTGCGATTCATGACGTTGACTCCTGTCTTTCTCAGTTGCGGGGGCGCGCAATGCATCGGTACCGGCGTTCGCTTTCGTAGGCTTCGGTATGCGTTGTGTGCGACCGTTGAAGACAGTCTAGGCGTCTGGCTATCACGGAAAAATGGCAATTGAGGGAATAAATACTTCCGGGAATCGCAACAATGCGCGACGTGCGCCCAAAAAAAACGCCACCCGCAGGTGGCGATCACGACGTAGCGGCGATGGCTGCGGGTGTTGCGTTCAGCGCGTCGCGATGACGACGGCGGCGCCGGCCATCACCGTGCCGGTCGCGCGATTCAGACGTCGCACGGCGCGCGCCGAACTGAGCAGTCGGCGCGCGCGGGCAGCGAGCGCGATGTAGCTGCCGAACACGAGCGCGAGAACGCTCAGCGTAACGCCCACGATTTCGAGGTAGCCGAGCGCTGTCACCCGTTGCAGATCGAGCAGATTGGGCAGCAGGGCGAAGTAGAACACGACGACCTTCGGGTTGCCCATCGTGACCGACAGTCCTCCGAGAAACAGACGCCACGATTGCTCGCGCGGCGCGGCGGCCATCGGTTCCGCGGGCGCGGTGACCGGTGCGTGCCACATCTTCCAGGCCAGGTAGAGCAAGTAGGCGGCGCCGGCGTATTTGATCGCGAGAAACACGCCCGCGAAGGTATGGGCCAGTGCGGCGACGCCCAGCACGGCAAGCGTTAGCCACACGACATCGCCGATCGCCACGCCTGTTGTGAACGCGATGGCGCCCTGCGTACCGCGTCCGAGCACGCGTGCCACAATGGCCGCGATGCCCGGCCCGGGCGTGCCGGCGCCGACGAACAGGGCGAGGGCGAACGTAAGTAAAGGGGTCCACTCCATCTCAGTGTTTCCTCGCGATTGAGACGTTCAGCGTTGTCTGGAAACGTGCCGACGCGCGCGCCTCGACGGGGGCTCCTGTGCGCTCATTTGCACACAGAAATGCCCACTCAGGCGCCGAGCCAAGGCAGTCCACGAAAGCACCAGCCGCTCACCGTCTTTCGATGGCCGGCCTTGTCCTTGTCGCCCTCGAAGCCTTCGAGAATGTCGAACGACTGCGTGTAACCGGCTTCATAGGCGACCTTGGCCGCGGCCTTCGAGCGGGCGGCGCTGCGACACAGGAACAACAGCGGCGTGGTCTTGTCCGGCGTCTGGGAAGCGAGTTGCTCGAGGAAGTGTTCGTTGGGCACGCCTCCTGGGTATCGAACCCATTCGACGTTGGCGTATTGACCATCGGGTACCTGCGGGCGGCCGACCCAGTCGAGTTCAGCGCGCGTGCGCACGTCGATCAGGCGAACGTTGGCATCGGCGCCAAGCAGTGCCAGGGCTTCGTCCGGCGTCACGGCGCCTGCGTAGGCGAGCTGAGCGCTCGCGCGGCGTTGGGAGGCTTGCTCGAGAATGGCTTTGGCGCTTGTCATGGGGCTGTGATCTCGTTGAACGATGATTGTGCTTTATTCTAGCGTGCCCTTCGTGCGCGAGGCGCGTTACGTGTTGCGTGGCATCGGGATTGGCCGGCGCGCAGCCAGTGTTTGGCCGCGCGTGATGGCGGTGCAGGCCGACGCACAATTTCGGTTCGCGCCGATCGGTGGCGGGCACCAAAAAAGTGCATAATCGCAAAATGCACCAATGCAGTGATGTTTCGGTGCGCGTTGCACCGAATCGGGGAATTGTGGCCCGTGAGCGGGGATTCCAGGCTGGACGCACCAGAATGGAATATTCGCTTAGAAATCAGAGGGCGAGGGTCAGGGAGGGCAGGGTGATGGGTTGTTGGCACGCTTCCTGCTTATCACTGGCGAATCCGAACACGGAGTTCGTTAAGACGGTACGGCGACGCGGGCGATAAGCGCCAGCAGCGCCAGATTGAATCTTTCGGGAGATAGCATGAGCAAATCTGTGGCAGATGTGATGAATCTGGTTAAGGAAGAAGACGTCAAGTTCGTCGACTTCCGCTTTACCGATACGCGCGGCAAGGAACAACACGTCTCGGTGCCGGTGTCGCACTTCGACGCTGACAAGTTCGAGAGCGGCCACGCTTTCGACGGTTCGTCGATTGCTGGCTGGAAGGGCATCGAAGCCTCGGACATGCTGCTCGTGCCGGACGCGAACACTGCCTATATCGACCCGTTCTACGAAGAAAACACGCTGGTGCTGACCTGCGACGTGATCGAGCCGGCCGATGGCAAGGGCTACGACCGCGATCCGCGTTCCATCGCCAAGCGCGCTGAAGCCTACCTGAAGAGCACGGGCCTGGGCGACACCGCCTTCTTCGGTCCGGAGCCGGAATTCTTCATTTTCGACTCGGTGCAGTGGAGCACGGACATGTCCGGCTCGTTCGTCCGCGTGAATTCTGAAGAAGCCCCGTGGTCGTCGGCGAAGGACTTCGAAGGCGGCAACACCGGCCACCGTCCGGGCGTGAAGGGCGGTTACTTCCCGGTCGCACCGGTCGATTCGTTCCAGGACATGCGCTCGGAAATGTGCCTGTTGCTCGAGCAACTGGGCGTGCCGGTCGAAGTGCACCACCACGAAGTGGCGGGTCAGGGCCAGAACGAAATCGGCACGAAGTTCTCGACGCTGGTCGAGCGCGCCGACTGGACGCAGATTCTGAAGTACGTGGTGCACAACGTGGCACACAGCTACGGCAAGACGGCAACGTTCATGCCGAAGCCGATCGTGGGCGACAACGGCTCGGGCATGCACATCCACCAGTCGGTCTGGAAGGATGGTCAGAACCTGTTCGCCGGTAACGGCTACGGTGGTCTGTCGGAGTTCGCGCTGTATTACATCGGCGGCATTATCAAGCACGCACGTGCCCTGAACGCGATCACGAACCCGTCGACCAACTCGTACAAGCGTCTGGTGCCGCACTTCGAAGCACCGGTGAAGCTGGCCTACTCGGCCCGTAACCGTTCGGCCTCGATCCGCATTCCGTACGTTGCCAACCCGAAGGGTCGCCGCATCGAAGCGCGCTTCCCGGATCCGATGGCCAACCCGTACCTGGCCTTCTCGGCCATGCTGATGGCGGGTCTGGATGGCGTGCAGAACAAGATCCACCCGGGCGAAGCTGCCGACAAGAACCTGTACGACCTGCCGCCGGAAGAAGACGCAAAGATCCCGACCGTGTGCTCGAGCCTCGAACAGGCGCTGGAATACCTGAACGAAGACCGCGAGTTCCTGACCCGTGGTGGCGTGTTCACGGATGGCATGCTCGATTCGTACATCGCGTTGAAGACGGACGAAGCGCGTCGTATCGCCATGACCACGCACCCGCTCGAGTTCGAACTGTACTACTCGCTGTAATTGAATCGCTGCGCAGGGAATGCGCCGGCATGACGGAACGCCAGCGGCCGACCGTCATGCTCGACAGGCAAGGGGGATGGCCGCGGCCGTCCCCCTTTTTTATCCGCAGCGCGCATTCGCCACGTAGCCAGCCATGAACCTCTCGCCTCGATCCTTAATGAACAGTGTCCGTGCCGGTGGGAAAGGGCAGACGAAGCGCGCCGAGCACGCCGCTGCCGCGGAAGATCCCCATGCCGCCGAGATGACCCCCGACGCCGCCGGCCATACGACTGCGTTGCCGCCGGGCGTCGATCCGTGGGAAGCCAGGCTCGCGGCGACGGGCGTGTTGCCCGGTCTCGAAGCGTTGCCGACCGTCTTGCTGGTGCTTGAGAAGCAATCACTGCGTGTCGTGTTTGCCAACCCGGCCGCCGAGGCGCTGCTCGCGCTTTCGCGCCGTTCGCTGTCGCAAATGACGTGGAACGACGTCTTCACGAACGGCGAGGTGCTCGCGTCGACGATGGCCGATCTCATCGCCAACCGCTTTCAGACGACGCGCCTCGATTTGGTGCTCGAGCGCACCGCGCAGGAGCCTCTGCACACGCATGCGATTGTTGCCGCCCCCGAGGCCGCCCCCGATTTCGTGATCGTCGAGCTGATCGAGAACGAACAGAAGATCAAGAACGAGCGTGAAGAGCGCATCATCGATCAGGCGCTGATGAACAAACAGCTTATCCGCAACCTGGCGCACGAAATCAAGAACCCGCTGGGCGGGATTCGCGGCGCGGCGCAGTTGCTGGAATTCGAGCTGGATCAGCGTGAGCTGCGCGAGTACACGCAGGTCATCATCAAGGAGTCCGACAGACTTCAGACGCTGGTCGACCGCCTGCTCGAGCCGCACCGTCATCCGTTCATTGCCACCGACGTCAACATCCATGAGGTGTGCGAGCGCGTGCGGTCGGTGGTGCTCGCCGAGTTTCCGCAGGGGCTGTCGATCGAGCGCGACTACGATGTGAGCCTGCCCGACTTTCGTGGCGACAAGGAACAACTCATTCAAGCCCTGCTCAACATCGTGCGCAATGGTGCCGAAGCGCTGCGCGGGCAGATTGCACGCGGCGATGCGCGCATCGTCCTGCGCACGCGAGTGGCGCGAAAGATCACGATTGCCAAACGTTTGCACAAGCTGGCATTGGAATTGCATGTGATCGACAACGGGCCAGGCATTCCCGCCGACATTCGTGACCGCATTTTCTATCCGCTCGTCTCCGGGCGCGAAGGGGGGAGCGGTCTGGGACTCACACTGGCGCAGTCGTTCGTGCAGCGCCACGAGGGTTTGATCGAATGCGAAAGCCGGCCCGGACGGACGGATTTCCGAATCCTGCTGCCCCTGGGCTGAAGCGGCCCTCACGCCGTCGGCCGTAGCACCTGCGGCCGGGCATAGACGTTAAACGGTGAACAATGAAGCCGATCTGGATAGTAGACGACGACCAATCGATTCGATGGGTGCTCGAAAAGGCGCTCTCGCGAGCCAATCTGCCGGTGCGCAGCTTTACCGGTCCGCGCGAAGCCAGCGCGGCACTCGAACACGACTCGCCGCAGGTGCTGGTCTCGGACATCCGCATGGCGGGCGGCTCCGGGCTCGAACTGCTGCAGACGGTCAAACAACGACATCCCGGACTGCCGGTCATCATCATGACGGCGTTCTCGGATCTGGACAGCGCCGTCGCGGCCTTTCAGGGCGGTGCGTTCGAATATCTCGCCAAGCCGTTCGACGTTGATCGCGCGGTCGAGCTGATTCTGCGCGCGGTCGAGGAAAGCCTGCGCGAGGCGACGGACGACGAACGCATCACCGAAGAGCCGGAAATTCTCGGGCAGGCGAGCGCCATGCAAGACGTGTTCCGAGCGATCGGTCGTCTCTCGCATTCGAGCGCCACGGTGCTTATCACCGGCGAATCGGGCTCCGGCAAGGAACTGGTCGCGCGGGCACTGCACCGCCACTCGCCGCGCGCCGGCGGGCCATTCATCGCGCTCAACACGGCGGCAATTCCGAAGGATCTGCTGGAATCCGAACTGTTTGGCCATGAGCGCGGGGCGTTCACCGGTGCGCAGGCCACGCGGCGCGGGCGCTTCGAGCAGGCCGAGAGCGGCACGCTGTTCCTCGACGAAATCGGCGACATGCCACTCGATCTGCAAACGCGTTTGCTGCGCGTGCTGTCGGACGGTAATTACTACCGCGTCGGCGGCCATAGTCCGATCAAGGCGAATGTCCGCGTGATCGCGGCCACGCACCAGAATCTGGAAGATCGTGTGCGGCAGGGTCTGTTTCGCGAAGATCTGTATCACCGACTGAATGTGATTCGCTTGCGTTTGCCGTCACTGCGCGAGCGCAATGAGGATATCCCGCTGCTGGTGCGTCACTTCCTGCAGAAGAGTGCGCGCGATCTGGGCGTCGAGACGAAACGCATCAGCGAGGCCGCGCTGGCGCATCTGACGCGCTTCCCGTTTCCGGGAAACGTGCGTCAACTGGAAAACCTGAGCAACTGGCTGACGGTCATGGCCCCGGCGCAGACGGTGGAGATCAAGGATCTGCCGCCGGAGTTCCAGACGCTGGCAGCGGCGCCAGGGACCGGGGTGGGGGCGTCGGCTAGCTTGCCTGCCTACCCCGCCGCGACGCCCCAGGCGGCAACCGGGACCACCGCCCCGGTGCCGGCCATCGCGGGTTATGGCGGCGTAGACGCGGGGCTGTCGGCTGTCGGCGGGATCGCGGGGGCTGGCGGTGCCGCTGCGGTCGCGGGCAATGTCGGCGCGACGGGAGACGGCACCGGAGCGGACAGCTGGGAGCCGCTCTTGCGCCGCGAAGTGGCGCGCCTGCTTCGTTCTGCGTCGCCCGACGTGATGGATCAATTGACGCGCCGGTTCGAGACGGCGTTGATCAACGAGGCGCTCGACTTCACGCGCGGACGCAAGGTCGAGGCGGCAAGCCGCCTTGGCATCGGCCGGAACACCATCACGCGCAAGATTCAGGAACTCGGGCTGGAAACCTAACGCCAATCACGGTAGGCTCCCAGGTTTGACGATTCGGCCACAAGGGAGCATTACCATGGCAAGACGCATCCTGTTGACGGGTGCCACCGGGCAGGTGGGCTGGGAGCTGGCACGCAGCCTGCAGGGTTTGGGCGACGTTCACGCTCCCGGGCGCGACGAGATGGACCTGCTCGACACCGACAGCGTGGTGCGCACCCTGCGCGACTTCTCACCGGATCTGATCGTCAATCCGGCGGCCTACACGGCGGTCGATCGTGCCGAGACGGACGAGGCCGCCGCGTATCAGGTGAACGCGGTCGTGCCCGGCATCATGGCCGAAGCGGCCAAGCGCACCGGCGCACTCGTCGTTCACTTTTCCACTGACTACGTCTTCGACGGTACGTCGTCCACGCCCTATCGCGAGGACGAACCCACGAACCCACAGAACGCGTACGGCCGCACCAAGCTGGCAGGCGAAGCGGCCATCGCGGCGAGCGGTGCGAATCATCTGGTGCTGCGCACGAGCTGGGTGTATGGAGCGCGCGGCGCGAACTTCCTGCTCACCGTTCAACGACTTGCCCGCGAGCGCGACGAATTGCGGATCGTGGCCGACCAGCACGGGGCGCCGACGTGGTGCCGCACGATCGCCGAACTGACGTCGCAGGTGTTGGTGCAGGGGTTCGGACGGAACGGAGGTGACGCCGACTTCTGGCGCGAACATGGCGGTTTGTACCACCTGACGGCCGCAGGGCAGACGACCTGGCACGGGTTCACCGAAGCGATTCTCGACCTGAGCGCAGCGCAGAAGCGTCCGAACGTTGTGGCGATTCCGACTTCTGCCTATCCATTGCCGGCCAAGCGCCCGGCGTATTCGGTCCTCGACAACGACAAGCTCGCACGGACTTTCGGCGTTCGCGCGCCCGACTGGCGGGCCGCGCTGGCACTCTGCCTGGGCTGACACGACCGTCCCGCCTGACGGGCTCGAGCACCGAATCGGAAATTCCCCGGCGCGCAGGGCCGCATTCCTTCGGCAACATGGTGGCTTTTTGCGCGCGCCCATGAGCGCGCGCCAAGGAGTGACGCATGATGCCGGTTCAGAGCGGGATATCGGGTGGGGCCCAAACATCCGTCGCTGCCCGCCCGATCGAGGGCGGTATTGCAAGCGACCGCGCATTGACGTCGTCCGAACTGGCGGCACGCAGTGCGCCGCCGCCCGACGGGCTGCGCCACGCGGTGCTGCGCGCGAACGCGGACGAGCGTCGCGTGATTTCACTGCAAGTGGCCTGGCTGGCGCACAGGCTCGACGGGAGCGCAGGGAGCGCCGATGCCGCGGTTCGATTCGCGAGCGATACGACCCCGCTTGGCGTGTCGTCCGCCGAGAGCGCCGACTTGCTATTCGACAAGAGTGCGCTGCGGCAGGCATGGCGCACCCGCTTCTCGCATCTGCTTGACGGCGCGCGGGTCGGCGCGGTGGCGCGCGATCTGGTGAAGTGGTGCGCGGCGCCCGATGGCCAGACCGCGGTCGTCCCCCGATGGCACTGGCTGTCGTCGACCGATGACGCGACTTCCGATGTGCAGGCCTGCGCGCGTTTGCCCATGCATGAATGGCCGGTTGCCGTACTGAATGTCGCGCTAACGCTGTCGAATCTGCGCAATGCCGTGCTGCCTGATCTGTCGATGCCGAACGGCGACTTGCGCGGCGTGATCGCGCCGGGCGCTCAGTTTGGCGGCGGACAGTTCAGTGGGACATGGTGGACCGGGGCATCGTTGGCGAACGCGGGGTTTGCGTATTCGAACCAGGTCAATGCCGACTTCGACGGGGCCGATTTGCGCGGTGCCTGTTTTCATGCGGCGGATGTGAGCGGCGCGCGGTTCGTGGCGGCCGATCTTCGTTGCGCCGACCTTCGGCACACGGTGATGTGCGGCAGCGACCTGAGCGAAGCGCGGTGCCAGGGGTTGCACTTTGCGCAGGGGCGTCTGAACGGCGCCTCGTTCCATCGAGCCAAACTGCAGCACGCGTGCTTTACCGGGGGCACCGCACATGGCGCGAAATGGATTGGCGCCAAGGCCAAACGCTCGCAATGGACGTCGGTGGCCATGCGCAACGGGCAAGCCATCGGCGCCGATCTGCGGAGCGCCGAATTCCGCCAATGCGAACTCCTTGGGTGGGACGCGCGCGGGGCAAAGCTCAATGGTGCGTCGTTCGAGGCCTGCGATTTGGGCCATGCCCGGTTCTGCGGCGCAAGCCTGAAGGGCGTGCGCATCGGGGCCGGCTGCCATCTGGCCGGCACGCAGTGGCAGGGCGCCCGGGTTCGTCTGGACGCCGCGTGGCTGCGTCGCCTGACGCCGTCCGAACTCGAAGGTGTCGTGCAATCGTTGATGACGTTCCCGCTCGATCAGCCCGCGGCGCGCGCAAGCGTTTTCATGCAACTGCTGGTCGCACTTGCGCGCCCGCCGGGCCTCATGGACAAGGGGCGCGAGATGGCCCCGCGGCTCGAGCGCCTGCCCGAGTCGGTGCAGCGCAGCGACTGGCTCGGCCGTTTGCTCGTGTCGCGCATTGAGGCGGGCGGCATTGGGGAGCATGAGGGCTTTGCCGAAGTGCGTGCGCAATGGCTTGAGCGGACCCTTCACGATCTGACAGACACGCGCTGGTCACGCGCGCGTGCGCAATGGGGTACCGCGTCGCTCATGATCGCGTTGCACCGGCACTGTGGCACGGCATCTCCGCAGGCCGTATGGCCGCTCGCCGGGGCGATGTGCCAAACCCTTTACTGGGCCGGGGGCAGCGTGGATGGGGTTGGCGATGCCCGTGCGCAGGCGCTGCGGTCCGCGTGGTTCGACGCGTTGCCGCCGCAGGTGCATGTGGCGCTTTCAGCCGATGGGGTCGACGCATTTGATGCCGCTTACGTCGTGCTGATCGGGGCAAACGGCGGGGTTGCCGCGCGTCTGCCCAGGGACCTTCTGGCGAGTGTGCTGGAGGTGAGGGCGGGTCTTCCGGCGACGGATGGCGACGTGTCCCTCGCTTTTGAGACGCTGCCGGGCTGGCGATGGCTCGGTACGCGGGTTGTCGTGCGCGATGCGGCGTCGCCCGACGATTTTGTCCCGGGCAGCATGGCGCAACTTCAGGGGCTGCTCAGGGAGTTCGGCTTTCTTGCCGGGCTTTGGCCAGTGGAGCATCCGCTCGAGCCCTTCGTCCGGCTCGTCGGGCGTTGGTTGGGCACGGGCGGAGCGAGCCGCGCCGAGGCGGCATGTCACGGGGCGTGGGATCCGTGGCACTCGGCCGTCAGCACGGCGACAAGGCCGGCCGTGCCGACGCCATTGCGTACGTCCGACCGACTCGACGCCGTGGTCAGTTCGTCGCGCTCATCGAATCATGTGCGGTTGCGGCGGGCAGGACATGCCGATATCGACGATGTTTTTCGCGAGATTCCCGTCGTCATGCCCGCTGGCGAGCCGCCGTTGAGCGTCGTCATGGCGCGGCACGTTCGATGGGTGTCTGTCGTGGCCGGACTGGGTTGGCTGGCGACCCAACCGGAATGGCGCCGGCCGTGGTCGATCGCGAAAGGCGCCTCGGTGGCGCCGTCAAGTGAGGGGGTGCCGGCGGATGAGATGAGGGCCTATCGCGATTACGCGCTCGCGGCCCTTAACGAAACCCTGCGAGGAGACGTCGCGTCGCGTAACTTGCCGCAAGCGCTGGCGCTGCGCGAATGTCTGGCCGGCGAAACGAGTTCGGTGGAACGACTGGCAGAGCGGCTGGCCGACTGGCTGACATGCCCGGAGATCGCACAGCTTCCGGGGCTGGCGCAGGCGTGCCGTCAAACGCTGCCTTGGTTCTGGGCGATCCGTCTACCGCTCCCGGCGGCGGCGATTCGTCGGTGGATGCTTTCGGGGGAGGGCAATGTCGGTGCGCCCGTCGGAATCGAAGGGGATTAATCAGGAATGAGCCGGTTTTTGCCCGATGTTTCACCGTCAGGGCATGTCGTCTTTCGTGGTAAAACGTGTTTGCACGCCAAGCGTCGCCCTTCGCGGTGACGCTTTTCGGACGGCCGGACGCGTCATGCGCCGGCCGTTGGCGACTTTTGTTGGGTGTTGGCTGCGGATGCCATTGCGAAGCGGGACTGCCCAAGCGGCGGCCCTGTGCGCTGGGATACGGGAAGGTCAACGCCCTGTTCTCAGGCAATCAAGGGTTTCATACTCTCCCAGGCATCATGGACTCGACTGGTATCGCGTCAGGCTATCCGGGGTTCGTGGCTGTGAATCGTCGCGAGCTTGACGCCCACGTTCCGCTCTCCTGGCCATTGTTCGACGCCGATGGCACACCGCTGCTGGCGGCGGGCGAGCGTTTGCCGTCCGAGGCCGATCTCGACTGGCTATTCACCACGTTCGCGCCGCACCGGCCGCTTCCCGAGGGGGCGACAACGGGCGAGGCGGCGGGGCGCCCGGAGGCCGCAAATTCCGTATCGCCGCTGGGGACGGGCGCGTCGGCCGTGTACCTGCAGGGGTTGCCGGTGCCGTTGCCGGTCGGCGCGTGGATACAGGTGCGTGTCTCTCCGGACGCCGAGCGCCCGCGCGTACGCGCTCGCCTGATCGGTCGTGCGCCCAACGGTATGCTGATCATCACGCCGCCCGCTTCGGGCGACACGCGTCGACCGGTGACGGCGGGTGACCGGCTTGCGCTATGGACATTCCCGGGCGACAACCTGTACGAATTCAATTGCGATGTACACAGCGTGCATCAGGGGCCGTTTGACTATGTGGTGCTTTCGCGTCCTTCGCAGGTGCGCGAGACGCCCGTGCGCCGTACACCTCGCGTCGATACGCGGCTGGTGGCGCGACTGTCGCCACTGGACGAGACGTCGCGTGTCTCGTTCACCCGCATGCTTGCCGACCCGCAGGACACACCTGAGTGGCTCGTACTCGTGCGCGATATCAGCGCGGATGGCGCGGGAATCGTAGTGAAGGCGCCGCTGCCGGAAGGTTGTCATCTCGTCGCGTTGCAGTTCCGTGTGCCGATCGGTGCCGATGTGGTGGCGATTCTCGGTATGGCAGCGGTTCGCAGCGTGGAAGGTCCGCGGGTTGATGGGACGTGGGCCTATGGTTTGGAGTTCACGCAGATGGACACGCGAAACAAGGCGGCGATTCGCTGTTTTGTCTATGAGTCGCGCCTGACGGATCCGCGCAGCGGCCAATGATCCGAAAAGCCTTCGATAGAAAAAACGGCACCTGAATCGGGTGCCGTTCGCATGGCGTGCGCGTAGCGCGCGGAGCGCAGTGCCCAGGACGTGTCGGGACGCGCGTCAGTCCTTGAAGGTGGCAATGACAGGCGTGTGATCCGACGGCTGTTCCCACGTTCGGGGTACGCGATCGATCTCACATCCGGTGCAGCGCTCGGCCAATGCGGATGAGACGAGAATGTGGTCGATGCGTAGCCCCGCGTTGCGTCGGAACGCGCCCATGCGATAGTCCCACCAACTGAACGTCTTCTCTGGCTGATCGAACATGCGGAACGTATCGCGCAGCCCGAGTCCTTGCAGACGTGCGAACGCCTGGCGCTCCTGCGGCGACACCAAATTCTGACCTTCCCATTTCGCGGGATCGTGTACGTCGCGGTCTTCGGGGGCGATGTTGTAGTCACCGAGCAGTGCGAGTCGCGGATGACGCTCCAATTCGTCGGAGAGCCAGTGCGTGAGTGCGTCGAGCCAGTTCAGCTTGTAGACGAACTTGTCCGAATCGACGGCTTGTCCATTCGGGAAGTAACCGCAGACCACGCGTACGCCGCCGATCGTTGCGGTAATCAGACGCTGCTGCTCGTCGGCAAAATTCGGCAGGTTCTTGACCAGATCGGTCGCCTCTCCCACTTTCGCGTGGTTGACGAGCATTGCGACGCCGTTATACGTCTTCTGGCCGGTGAAGTGCGATGTGTAACCGAGCGCGGCGATCTCGGTAATCGGGAAGTTCTCATCGGTCAGCTTCAGTTCCTGAAGACACAGAACGTCGACCGGGTTGCTGCGCAGCCAGTCCTGCACATGACCGAGACGAACCTTGAGCGAATTGACGTTCCAGGTGGCGAGTTGCATGAATGTCCTTCAGTGATGTTCGGCAGGCTCAGTCTTTGGGAGCCGGTTTGTCGCTGGCATTGCCGGCGGGCAACTGCGGCACCGACACGAAATCGTCGAGCGAGAGGCCCTTTTCCTTGAGCAGCGCCTCAAGCACCGGTTGCAGACGGCCGAGACTTTCCTGAACGGCTTCGCGCACCGTGTCGACCACCACCTGCGTGCTCCGCTCGATCTCGATGTTGACGCGTGTGCCGGCGAGCTTGTCTTCGAACGTCGTCATGCGGCGTGTCTCGGGAATCAGCCACACTTCGAACCAGCCTTCCTGCCGATTGACCTCCGAGACCGTCAGGCTCGCGCCGTTGATCGCGATATATCCCTTCGCGAAGACATACTTGCGGAACGCTTCGGGAATCGCGATGCGCAGCACGCGGTTGGTGTCCGACGTGCGCACGCTGAGGATGTCCGTCGAGAAGTCGATATGGCCCGAGAGCGGATGGCCACCGATTTCGGCGCCGTCCTTGGCGGCGCGTTCGACGTTGACCTGTGCGCCCGCGCCGAAGCCGCCGAGCGTCGTGACGTTCAGGCTCTGCAGAATCACGTCGAACGACGCGCTGGTGGGCGAGAGCAATTGCGTGACCGTCAGGCAAACGCCGTCGACCGAGACGCTGGCCCCGAGCGTCAGGTCTTCGCAAAAGCCTTCGGGGAACGCCAGCTCGAGGGTGCGCATGCCGTCGCGATCGTCGATGGACGAGAGCGTGGCCGTGCCTTGAACAATTCCGGTAAACATCGTGATGTCGGTAACTAGAGTCGTGGGGTGCCGTGCCGCAGTATTCTACTGCCTAGCGCCGGTATGCCGCACGCCGTGCGACGTGCTACGATGCCGCCTTTTCACGGGATCGACATGAGTTTCGAAGGTTGCCTGCTGGCGGAGGACTTTTACTATTGGGCGGAGACGTCGCCCGCGCCGGACGGGCAATACCACGGCGTGGTGCATTTCACCGGCTGGCGCGACGTGGACGACGTCATCGAAACGCTGGACCCGCCGCTGACCCACACCACGCCTGAGGCCTATCGCTGGGCGAACGACGCGCTCGAAGCCGCTCACGCGCTGGCGAAGACGTTGGCCGAAGACGGCAGCCTCGGCATCGATCTCTGAACCCCCAGAATTTCACACGGCCTGCCTGAGGGCAAGCCCACCACGGACAGCATCATGACACAGACGAAATTTGAAATTCAGAAGCGCAAGGGCTTGAAGATCGGCGCCGGCGTGCGCCGCGGCCCGCAAGGCGGCAAACAGGTCGGCTCGCAAAACAAGCGCAATGCCGCCGGCAGCAAGCTGCTGGGCGCGTTGCTCGGCACCGCTTCGGAAGACGCGACGGCCGTCGACGCTGCCGGCACGACCGGCAACGACGCGACAAAGCAGGGCGCCGACAAGGCCTGAGCGCGTCTGCTCACCCCGCGGGTCAGGGAACGATCGCCAGAAACAGGAAGGCGGCGAACAGCACCAGATGGACGGCACCGTGCAGCACGGTTGTGCGTCCGGTACCGAGCGTGATTACGCCAACGAGCAGCGTCACGGCAAGCAGCACGGTCTCCTTCGGCGCAAGCCCCAATTCGATGTGCTGATCGAGCACGAGCGAGACGGCCGCCACGGTTGGAATCGTCAGCCCGATACTCGCCAGCGCTGAGCCGAGCGCCAGATTCAGGCTCGTCTGCAGCTTGTTCGCACGTGCGGCGCGCAAGGCGGCCAGCCCTTCCGGCAACAATACCAGCGCGGCAATCACGATACCGACGACCGCTTTCGGCGCGCCGGCCTCGGCGACCGCTTGTTCGACGGCGGGAGAGAGCTTTTTCGCCAGGCCGACCACGGCCAGCAACGCCACGACCAGCAGCCCCAGGCTCAGCACGGCCGTGCGGCCCGACGGCGGTGCCACATGCACTTCCTCACTCGGCGCTTTGGACAGGAAGTAATCGCGATGACGCACTGTCTGCACGAACACGAACACCATATACAGCACGAGCGAAATCATGCCCTCGAAGGCCAGTTGCGACGCCGTGAGTCCCGGGCCGAGTACTGAGCTGGTGTAGTTCGGCAGCACCAGTGTGAGCACCGACAGGGCGCACAGCACCGCGAGCGCGGCACTCGCGCCTTCGACATGAAAGCCCTGCGTGTGATGACGCACCCCGCCGAAGAGCAGGCACAGCCCGACGATCCCGGTCGAGACGATCATGATGGCCGCGAACACCGTGTCGCGGGCCAATCCCGCCTTGTCCGGTCCTCCCGAGAGCATCACCGAAACGATCAGCGCCACTTCGATGATGGTCACGGCCACGGCCAGCACCAAGGTGCCGAACGGCTCGCCAACCTTATGGGCGACCGTTTCGGCGTGATGCACGGCGGAGAATACGGCGCCGGCCAAAGCGGCGGCACACACCGCCAGCGAGGCGCCATAGGGCAGCCAACCGGCGAGGCCGAGCACGACAAGGGCCACGATCGGCGTGTACATGGTCCAGTGGCCCAGCATGGCGGTCTTTGAGGAGGACATCGTCGGAGACTCCAGAATTCGGGGAACGGGCAGGGCGCGAGGGACAGCAGATCCAGCAACGGCGAGAACCTTGCCTCGGTGAGAATGTCGAGGCGGCGAGCCATAGTCTCAGAAAAGTGACACCCCGACAACAGACGCCATTGACACGCCACGTTGCGAGCCAGGCCATGCCGGTCTGTCGAGAGGCCCACGGACAAACGATCTTCCTCGACCACGCCGTTGATACTGCGTTCGAGTCCGTCGAGGAAGTCGAGGTCGTGAACAACGCATCCGAGCTTCGTCGCTTTGATCGCCGCGCCGCCATTGACGCGTTGGGGGCGACCGGCGTAGTGTCTCGTGCATTCCTTTTACCACCAAGCTGTCGACGGGTAACGCTGTTGCTCACTTCTGTCGCGGCACACGGAGAACTGTTTTGAAACTGCTGCGTTTCGGCCCGAAGGGGCAGGAAAAGCCGGGCCTGCTCGATGGCGACGGCAATGTGCGAGACCTCTCCGGAGTGCTGGCCGACATTACGCCCGAGACGTTGAGTCCTCAGGGGCTGGCGACATTGCGCGCGCTGGATCCAGCGACGTTGCCCGTGGTGAAGTCGCCGGGGCGTCTGGGCGTGCCGTTCTCGGGGGTGGGCAAGTTCCTGGCCGTCGGTCTGAACTACAGCGACCACGCGGCGGAAGCGGGTTTGGACGCGCCGTCCGAGCCGGTGCTCTTCACCAAGTGGGAGAACTGCCTGAACGGCCCGAACGACCCCGTGGTGCTGCCCAAGAACGCCGTCAAGGGCGATTGGGAGGTCGAGCTGGGCTTCGTGATCGGCAAGACGGCACGGTATGTACCGCTCGAGAGCGCGCTCGACTACGTGGCGGGCTACTGCCTCGTGAATGACGTCTCCGAGCGCGAGTTCCAGATCGAGCGCGGCGGCACGTGGGACAAGGGCAAGGGCTTCGACACGTTCGGTCCGGTCGGCCCGTGGCTCGTGACGACCGACGAGATTCGCGATCCGCAACAACTGGGCCTGTGGCTCGACGTGAACGGTGTACGCCGTCAGACGGGCCACACGTCGAAGATGATCTTCAGCGTGGCGTATCTCGTGCATTACATGAGCCAGTTCGCCACGCTCAAGCCGGGTGATCTCGTGACCACCGGCACGCCGCCGGGCGTCGGCCTGGGGCAGAAGCCGCCGGTGTTCCTCAAACCGGGGGACGTGATGCACCTGGGTATCGACGGCCTGGGCGAGCAGACGCAGGAAGTGCACGCCTACGACACGCGCTGGCTCGACTGAGCGTGTAGCGGATGGCTTTCCTGTCCATCGCTCAGGGCGACGGATGTCCGGCGTTCGGCCCGGAAAATTCCGTCTCGGCATAGTCCGTCGGCGCAAAGTCACGCGTGGCACGGGCTGCGCGGTTCGCTTCGCGTGCGTTTGCTGGCACACTTGTCCCATTCGTCTGCACCTGTCCGCGCCACTAGCGCGCGGACGCAACTATCGAGAGACCAATGGAACGATGTCCGTGGAGCGATGGCTTCGAGCAGTATCGTCAGTATCACGACGAAGAGTGGGGGGTGCCGCTGCGCGATTCGCGCGCGTTGTTCGAGCTGTTGATGCTCGAAGGCGCGCAGGCGGGGCTCTCATGGTCCACCATCCTTAAAAAGCGCGATAACTACCGGCTGGCGTTCGATCACTTCGATCCGGTGCGCATTGCGGCGTTCGGGCCGGAGGACGAGGCTCGCTTGCTGGCGGATGCCGGGATCGTGCGCAACCGTCTCAAGATCGCCGGCGTGATCAAGGGGGCGAGGGCCTACCTGGCGATGGAGGCCGCGGGCACGCGATTCAGCGACTTTGTCTGGCAGTTTGTGGGCGGCGAACCGTTGCAGAACCGCTGGACAGCGCTTGGCGAGGTGCCGGCGAGCACCGCCGTCTCCGATGCGATGAGCAAGGCGCTGAAGAAAGCGGGCTTTACCTTCGTGGGCTCGACGATCTGCTATTCATTCATGCAGGCGGCGGGTCTGGTGAACGATCATCTGGTCGCCTGTCCGCGTCACAAGGCGGTGAAAGCGAAGGCGTTGGCGGCGAGTCAAAGCGGCAGCGTGCAAGCCCGGAAACGCCGTGTGGGCGCGTCGTCGGCTACAATCGCGCCTGACGAATCAGGATCTGCCTAATGTTCAGCTACCGCCACGCCTTTCACGCCGGCAACCACGCCGACGTGCTGAAACACTTTATCGCCGTTGAATGCATCGATTACATGCGCCAGAAGGACGTAGCGTTCTGGTACATCGACACGCATGCGGGCGCAGGCGGTTACGCGCTCGACGGCAAATGGGCCGACAAGACCGGTGAGTTCGAGACCGGTATCGGCCGTCTCTGGACGCGCGACGATCTGCCGCCGCCGCTCGCAGACTACGTGACGTTGGTGCGCGAATTCAATCCGGACGGCAAGCTGCGCTATTACCCGGGCTCGCCGTTCTTTGCGCTGCAACTGCTTGGGGATCGCGATCGGTTGCGGTTGTTCGAGATGCATCCGACCGAACAGGACGTGCTGCGCGAAAACTTCGAGGCGCAAGGGCGGGAAGTGGCGCGTCGTACGATGATTTTTGGTGCCGACGGGTTTGCGGGGCTCAAGACGATTCTGCCGCCGGCATCGCGCCGGGCGTTCACGCTGATCGATCCGTCGTACGAAGACAAGCGCGATTACACGCGTGCTACGCAGACCGTGCAGGAGGGACTCGACCGCTTTCCGACGGGGATGTATGCCGTGTGGTATCCGCTGGTGCAGCGTCGTGAGGCGGCGCAGTTGCCGGAGCGCATGAAGCGGCTCACGATCAACGGGCAGCCGATCAAGAACTGGGTGAATGCGTCGCTGACGGTGTGCAATCCGGTGCCGGGCGGTATGGGCCTGCACGGTAGCGGCATGTTCATTGTGAACCCGCCGTATATGTTGCAGGACACCCTCAAGACAACGCTGCCGTATCTCGTCAAGACGCTCGGCCAGGACAAGGGCGCGCAATTCACGCTCGAAGGCCGCCAGAGCTGACACATCCGACCCGCGCGGGTCGGATCACCGCTATTGTCGCCTTCAACGTCAACGTCAACATCAACGTCGCCTTCAACGTCAACGCCAACCCGCGGCGCTCATTTGCCGGCGGCGGGCACTTCGTACGGTAGCGACAACAGTTCGTCCGGCGCCAGGTAGCGCCATTCGCCCAACGCGAGATTGCCCATCGGCAGACCGCCGATCGCGATTCTGACCAGCCCTTCCACTCGATTGCCTGCGGCGGCGACCATCCGTTTGACCTGATGGTATTTGCCCTGCGTGATCGTCATGGCAATCTCGTGAGACGAGGCACGCATGACATCCGTCGCGGCGAGCGGCTCCGTCTCGTCGCGCAGCAATACGCCGTCGCGCAAGGCCTGCAACATGTCGTCGGTGACCGGATGCTTGGTCGTGGCCACGTACCGCTTGGGCACGTGGCGACGCGGTGACATCATGGCATGCAGGAACGCACCGTCGTCGGAGAGCAGCAGCATGCCGGTTGTATCCTGGTCGAGGCGACCGGCCGGCTGCACGCCGCGCACGGCCATCGGCAACGGGAGTAGCGAATGCACGCCTTCGTGATGCGTCGGGCTCGTGGAGCACTCGTAGCCTTGCGGCTTGTTGAGCAGCACGTAGACGTGTTCGCGATATTCCCACGGCTCGCCGTCGAGCGTGAATTGCAGACCTTGCGGGTCCAACGACTCGCGCGGATTGTCGTGCACCACGCCGTCGATGGCAAAGGCACCGGTGACAATGAGTTTGCGGCACATCTTGCGACTGCCGAAGCCCTGCGATTGCAGTAAACGATCTAGCTCGATGATGCGATCTCCGTCCGGGCATGCATGAAAAAAGCCGATGATCTTTCGATCATCGGCTTTCTTAAATTTTTGGTGCCCAGAAGAGGACTCGAACCTCCACGGTGTTACCCGCTAGTACCTGAAACTAGTGCGTCTACCAATTCCGCCATCTGGGCTTCGTCAGCTCGCTTGCTGCTTGCTCGCTACGAAGAAGCAAGATTATGCCGAGGGGCTTACATACTGTCAAGCGATTTGCGGCAAAAAATGATAAATCGGGGGACGACCTACCTGATCGGGGGCGCCGCCACGTTAGGCGGCGTGGCCCATATGCTCCGAGCGAATCATGTCGATCAAATGGCGCAATCCCGGAAGCGTTTGACGTCGGCTCGGGTAATACATCGACAGGGGCGGCCCGTCGACGGCCCAGTCCGTCAACACGGCTTCGAGCGTGCCGCTGGACAGTGCCTGCGACACGTTTCGCTCCAACACGTAGGCCAACCCCAGGCCGCCCGTTGCCGCCGCAATCACGCCGTCGCTCTCGTTGATGCTAAGCGCCCCCGGCACATCCAGTTCGATCGCCGTTGGCCCATTGCCCAGCTCCCACTTGTAGAGCGTGTTGTCGCCCAGGCGCATCCGGATGCAATTGTGCGACATCAGATCCTGCGGCACCTTCGGTCGGCCATGCCGCGCGAGGTACGCGGGCGACCCGACCACGATCCACTTCAGCGCGCGCGTGAGCGGCGTTGCGATCATGTCGCCCGGCACCGTGTCGCCATACCGCATCCCGGCGTCGAAACCTTCCGCCACGATGTCGAGCATCCGATCGTCCACCGTGACATCCAATTCGATGTCCGGATACGACGCCACGAATCGCGGCAGAATCGGATCCAGCAGCAAACGCGCCGCATCGCGCGGCACATTCAGTCGCAAACGCCCGGCCGGCGACGCACGGTAGCGGTCCAATGCGCCAATGGCCGAGGCAATCTGCTCGAGGCCCTGTTCCAGCTCCTTCGCCAGTGCGGCGCCCGCGGCCGTTGGCGACACGGAGCGACTTGTGCGGTTCAGCAACTTCACGCCCAGGCGCGCTTCCAGATTGCGCATCGCGTGACTCAGGGCCGAGGTCGTTACCCCCAGTTCGGTGGCGGCCTCCCGAAAACTCTGCCGGCGGCAGATCGTGACAAAGACGTTCAAATCGGCAAGCTCACCGCGAGTGAAGGCAGGCATGTCATTCCCAACAAGTATCAAGCAACCGAAATCGAATACGCGCTACACGCGCGGCACGCCCAACCCCTTGGATGGCCGTTGAGCAATATTCAATTTTTTATGAGGCAAATTCTACCGATTTCGCTCGACGTCTGGACGGAGGGCGCGTGTGGCGTGACGCGCGCGCGACATGTTTTGCGAATCGCTCGCGCGGTGACGCACATCGTGCTCGGTCTCCGATCGATCGGCATCGATGGTTGGCAGTGCGCTGTACCGGCGTCGGCGCTCGGGAAGGGAGGGGCGGACGGTGGGCGAGCGCGCATGAAAAAAGCCGATGATCTTTCGATCATCGGCTTTCTTGAATTTTTGGTGCCCAGAAGAGGACTCGAACCTCCACGGTGTTACCCGCTAGTACCTGAAACTAGTGCGTCTACCAATTCCGCCATCTGGGCCTCGTCGACTTGCTGACTGCTTGCTCGCCGCGAAGAAGTGAGATTATGCGTACGCCGTGCGGCACTGTCAACACTTGGGTGGAATAATTTTTCTTTTTTCTCACCCGCCTGCAAGCCCACGCTCAAATTCCGCATAGGTGGCAGTTTTCGCGAGGTTTGCCGTATGATTGTCCCTGACTGTGCGACCCCGCGTTTTCGCGCGACGCACAACACCACGGACCGTCGGGCGCCAGATGTGCCCCTCGGCCGGACTCAACCGGCACAGCAACGCTACCGACCTTTGAGCAAATATCCCTATCCGATTCCGAGCCGCGAAGAAATCCTCGGTGTCCTGCGCACCGCCGATGCCGCGCTGTCCGCCAACGATATCGCCGAAGCCCTGGCGATCAAAAAGCAGGAGCGCGAAGGCTTCTTCAAGCGCCTCGCCGCCATGGAGCGCGATGACCAGATTCGCCTCGACCGCCACGGCTATTATCAACTGACCCACCCCTCGAACTTCATCGCCGGCCGTGTCATCGGTCACCGCGACGGCTACGGTTTCGCCGTGCGCGACGAGGGCGGCGACGACCTCTTCCTTCCCAGCGAAGAGATGAAGAAGGTCATGCACAACGACCGCGTCCTTCTGCGCGTTGCCGGCTACGATCGCCGAGGCCGTCCGGAAGGGCATATCGTTGAAGTGGTGAGCCGTGCCAACACGCACGTCATCGGTCGCCTGCTCAACGAAAACGGCGTGATGGTCGTCGCCCCGGAAGACAAGCGCATCGGCCATGACATCCTGATCCCGCCGCGCGCCCAGGGCAAGGCCAAGGTCGGTCAGGTCGTGTCCGTCGAACTTACCGATTACCCCAGCCGCTATAGCCAGCCCATCGGCCGCGTCTCGGAAGTCCTTGGCGACATCGACGACCCCGGCATGGAAATCGAAATCGCCGTGCGCAAGTACGGCGTGCCCCACCAGTTCTCCGCCGAAGCGCTCGCCGCTGCCGGGGCGCTGCCCGATGAAGTGCGTGCGCCTGATCTGCGTCACCGCATCGATTTGCGCGACGTGCCGCTCGTCACCATCGACGGAGAAGATGCGCGCGACTTCGACGATGCCGTGTACTGCGAGCCGGCCAAGGTCGGCCGCAGCGATGGCTTCCGCCTGATCGTCGCCATCGCCGACGTCTCGCATTATGTGACTTCCGGCGGCCCCCTCGACGCGGACGCCCTGACGCGCAGCACATCGGTCTACTTCCCGCGACGCGTCATTCCGATGCTGCCGGAAAAGCTCTCGAACGGCTTGTGCTCGCTCAATCCCGACGTGGATCGCTGTGTCCTCGTGTGCGACGCCCTCGTCGCCCCGAACGGCGAAGTCAAGGCCTATCAGTTCTATCCGGCCGTGATCCACTCGGCCGCGCGCCTGACCTACACCGAAGTGGCCGCCGTTCTCGGCAACACCAAAGGCCCCGAAGCCCAACGCCGCGCCGCGCTGCTGCCGCATCTGCAGAACCTGTACGAGCTGTACAAAGTGCTCGCGAAAGCGCGCAAGACGCGTGGGGCCATTGAATTCGATTCGACCGAGACGTATATCGTCTGCAACGCGCAAGGCAAGATCGAACAGATCCTGCCGCGCACGCGCAACGATGCTCACCGTCTCATCGAGGAATGCATGCTCACGGCCAACGTGTGCGCCGCCGACCTCCTCAAGCGTCACAAGCAGGCGGGCCTGTACCGGATTCACGCCGGTCCGTCGGGCGAACGACTCCAGGTGCTGCGCACGTTCCTCAAGACGCTCGGGCTGTCGCTCGGCGGTGGCGACGAGCCTGCAACGTCCGATTACGCGGACCTGATGACGCAGATCGAGTCGCGCCCCGACGCACCCATGCTCCAGACGATGCTCCTGCGCTCGATGCAGCAAGCCGTCTACAGTCCGGACAACATCGGCCACTTCGGGCTGGCGTATCCCGCCTACGCGCACTTCACCAGCCCGATTCGCCGCTACCCGGACCTGCTCACGCACCGTGCCATCAAGGCGATTCTGGCGGGCAAGAAGTACGAGCCCGAAGTCCCGGCGGGTGTGGAAATGACGACCGGCCTCTCGCCGCACGCGCGCAAGCTCCAGAAGGCCGATGACTCCGCCGCCGGGAAAGCCAAGAAGGCCGCAGGCACCAAGAAGCACGATGCCATCTGGGACGAGCTGGGCCTGCATTGCTCGGCGAATGAGCGTCGTGCCGACGAAGCCTCGCGCGACGTCGAAGCGTGGCTCAAGTGCTACTTCATGCGCGACAAGCTCGGCGAGGAGTACGGCGGCACCGTCAGCGCCGTCACCTCGTTCGGCATCTTCGTGCAGCTCGACGATCTCTTTATCGAAGGCCTCGTGCACGTCACGGAGCTCGGCAGCGATTACTTCCAGTTCGACGAAGTCCGCCACGAACTGCGCGGCGAGCGCACCGGCATCCGCTATCGACTGACCGACCGCGTGCGCGTGCAGGTGAGCCGTGTAGACCTGGACGCGCGCAAGATCGACTTCCGTCTTGTGCGCGAAGTCAACGCGCGCACGCTGGCGAAAACGTCGGGTCGCACCGAGCGCGGCGGCGCACCGGTGCCGGCCCCCGCCGCCGGTGCGCCAGGACTGGCCGGTTCGGCGGGTTCCGCCGCAGCCCGGCCGGGCATTCGCCAGATGCCCAAGGGCGGTGCGCTGCTCAACGGCGTGCAACTGGCCCCGGCGGGCAAGCACGCCGCCAAGCCGAAGTCCGTAAAAGTGAATGCCGCGCGGGCTGAGCGGGCTGAGCGAGGCGCCACCTCGCCAGCGAAGTCGGGAGGCGGCAAGGCGCCGGTGAAGCGTCCAGGAGGTCCGGCGAAGAAGCCGCGTCGTTGATTCGCGCAGCGCGGCGGAGGGTTTGCAGTAAGATGGGCGCCTTGTGCCGGCGGTGACCGGCAACAGGGGTCCGCGATGGATTGCGGCGGCGGTGGCCCATGCGGGCTCCGCCGCCGTCGTGCTTTGTGCGGCGCCCGTTGTCGGCGGCCGTGCCGGCACACGCTATTTGAGGATGTGAAATGAGTCAATTGAAACTGCTGTTCGGCTTTCATGCCGTGACGGCGCGTCTGCGCCACGATGCCGGTAGCGTCGAAGAGATTTACTACGATCCGAGCCGGCGCGATCGCCGCATGACGGACTTCCTGAAGCACGTTGAGTCGCTCAAGGGCGCCCCGGGCGTAAAGGTCAAGGTCATTCAGGCCGACGGCAAGCGCCTGGACGGCATGGCCGGTTCGTCGCGCCATCAAGGCGTGGTTGCGCGTGCTCAGGAAGTGTCGCTGGCGCTGAACCTCGACGAATTGCTCGATGGCATCTCCGGGCCGCCGCTGCTGCTCGTGCTCGACGGCGTGACCGATCCGCACAACCTCGGTGCGTGCCTGCGTGTGGCCGACGGGGCCGGGGCGCACGCGGTCATCGCACCGAAAGACCGCGCCGTCGGTCTGAATGCGACCGCCGCCAAGGTGGCCAGCGGCGCGGCGGAAACCGTGCCTTACATCATGGTGACGAACCTCTCGCGCACGCTTCGGGAATTGCAGGAGCGTGGTATCTGGGTGGTCGGCACCTCCGACGACGCCCCTGCCGACATCTACCGCACCAAGCTCACCGGGCCGATGGCGATTGTCATGGGGGCGGAAGGCGAGGGCATGCGCCGACTGGTGCGCGAGCACTGCGACGAGCTGATGAGTATTCCGATGGCGGGCGGCTGCGAAAGCCTGAACGTTTCGGTAGCGAGCGCCGTCTGCCTGTACGAAGCGGTACGCCAGCGCGCAGTGGCGGCCAAAGGCGCCAAGTGACAAACGTGAAGTGAGCGACTTCACGCCGAGGGGATGACGTCAAGGACGTGAGGTCAGCGGTGCGAAGCCAAGCCAGCGACGCCCGGCGCAAGATTGCCGGGCACGTCGCAGGGGGCGTTTAGCGTGCCGCGTCGATCAGCGCTTCCAGCTTGATCGCATCGGCGGCAAACGCGCGGATCCCTTCCGCGAGTTTTTCGGTCGCCATGGCATCGTCGTTGAGCGCAAAGCGGAACGACGGCTCATCCGTTTTCACGCGATCGATGCTCGCGGCGCGGGCGTCCTTCGCGTCGAGCCGTCGAGGCACTTCGCTCTGTGTCGTGCGGAGTTGTTCGAGCAGGGCGGGGCTGATCGTCAGCAGATCGCAGCCTGCCAATGCCAGGATCTGCCCGGTCGAGCGGAAGCTCGCACCCATGACTTCCGTGTCATGGCCGAAGTGCTTGTAATAGCGATAGATGGCGGCCACCGAGCGCACGCCGGGATCGTTCTCTCCCGCGTTGTCCGCCTCGACCCAGTTCGCACCCGCCGACTTCTTGTACCAATCGTAGATTCGACCGACAAACGGTGAAATCAGCCGGGCGCCTGCCTCGGCGCAGGCCGCCGCTTGCACCAGCGAAAACAGCAGCGTCATGTTGCAGCGAATCCCGTCGCGCTCGAGAATCTCGGCCGCGCGAATGCCTTCCCACGTCGAAGCAATCTTGATGAGCACGCGGTCGCGCTCGATGCCTTGCGCCTCATACATGGCGATGAGCTTGCGCGCACGGACCACCGTGCCGGCCGTATCGAACGACAGTCGCGCGTCCACTTCCGTCGACACGCGACCCGGCACGATGTCCAGAATCTCCCGCCCGAAGGCAATCAGCAGACGGTCGATGATCTCCGCGGTGGATTCCGCGCGGTGTTCACTGACGATGCGGGTGAGCATCGGGCGGTAGGCGTCCTTCTGGACGGCACCGAGAATCAGCGACGGGTTGGTCGTGGCGTCTTGCGGCTTGTAGGCGTCCATCGCCTGGAAGTCGCCGGTGTCGGCAACAACGATCGTGTGGCGTTTGAGCTGGTCGAGCTGATTCATGAGAGCGGCCTTGCGAGAAATGCACTGCGTGACATGAAGTCCGGGATGCGACCGGGCGATGAAAAACGGCGCGGCCCGCCTGACTCCGGTAAACTTCCGACTTTACCAAACTTTGCCGGAAATCCCCATGACCCAGGACGAACTCAAGCGCTTGGTCGGCGAGGCCGCCGCCGACTATGTGAACCAGCACGTGCCCGAGGGCAGCGTGATCGGCGTGGGCACCGGGTCCACCGCGAACTGCTTTATCGACGCGCTCGCCGCCCACAAGGGCCGCTATCGCGGTGCCGTCTCCAGTTCCGAGGCCAGCACCGAGCGTCTGCGCAAACATGGCATCGAAGTCTTCGACCTCAACCAGATCGACAGCCTGCCGGTCTACGTCGACGGTGCCGACGAGATCAACGCGCTTGGCCACATGATCAAGGGCGGCGGCGGGGCGCTCACGCGCGAGAAGATCGTCGCCTCGGTGGCGAAGGAATTCGTGTGCGTCGTCGACGCGTCCAAGGAAGTTGCCGTGCTTGGCGTCTTTCCGCTGCCGGTCGAAGTGATCCCGATGGCGCAGGCGAGCGTCGCCCGTGCGCTGACGGCGCTGGGTGGCAAGCCGCAGGCGCGGGTGCGTGCCGACGGCAGCCCGTACATGACCGACAATGGGTGTGCGATTCTTGACGTCCACGGGCTGCAGATCCTCGATCCGGTGGCGTTCGAGGCGCAGGTCAACCAGATCCCGGGCGTCGTGACCGTAGGGCTCTTCGCACAGCGCGGCGCGGACATCACGCTCATGGGTACGCCGCAAGGCGTGCGCACGCTCGACTACCACAACTGATCCCGGGAGGGCAGGATGGCTGGATCGCGTCGTCTTCCCGAAACCTGGTTCCGCCGAGGCCTGTGGCTGATCGCCGTGTTGTTTGCGGCGTTCCTCATTGGCCTGGGCGGGCTCGTCGTCGACAAATTGCCGGGCGTAGCGCCTGCGCCGACGCTCGACTCGTTCGTCGATCGCGGGCAGGCGGCCGGTGCCGACGCCGCCATCAAGCAGGCGCAGACACAGCTCGAAGATGTCGAGAGCCGGTTGGAGACGGCGCGTTTGCAGCTCAAGGCGCGGAGTACGGCGTATCGCAGTGCGCGAGAGTCGTTCAACGATTGGGTGGCCACGCGTACGGCGACGGCGCAGGCCAGTCAGGATACGGAGCTTGTTGCGCGCACGCAGGCGCTCGATGCCTTGAAGGCGGCGCAGCGCGACGTCCAGACGCAAGTCGATGCCCTCGAGGCAAAACAGCTGGATGCCCAGCGCGCGGTGCAGTCGGCGCGCATGGCGCGCTATGCGCTGAACACGGCGGCGGGAGAAAAGCTTGCGGCGATCCAGCGTGCGCAGGATTTGAAAGTATTCGGCATTCGGCTTGCGCTTACGCTGCCATTGCTGGTGGTGGCGGGATGGCTCTTTGTGCGCCAGCGCAAAAGCACGTGGTGGCCATTCGTGTGGGGCTTCATCTTCTTCGCGCTGTTTGCGTTCTTCGTAGAGCTGGTGCCGTACTTGCCGGACTACGGTGGATATGTGCGGTACCTCGTGGGCATTGTGCTCACGGTGATGATCGGACGCTACGCCATCGTGTCGTTGCAGCGATACCTGGCGAGGCAGAGGGCGGAGGAGCAGTTACCGGACGAAGAGCGTCGCAAGACGTTGTCGTACGATTTGGCGCAGGCGCGGTTGGCGAAGTCGGTGTGTCCGGGGTGTGAGCGTCCGGTGAAATTGGACGATCCGAATCGCGATTACTGCGTGCACTGTGGCATTTGCCTGTTTGACCATTGCGGTGTGTGCGATGCGCGCAAAAACGCGTTCGCGCATTTCTGCCACCACTGCGGAGCGGCTTCGGCTGGCAAGGCAGCCGTGGGTGGCACGACGCCCGCCTGACCAGCACATCCAGCAGATCTCAATCGAGAAAAAAAGCATACGAGCCGATTCGCCTGCCTGTTTCCCGACGCCGGTGGCATGGTGCCATAGGGCGTATGCGGGGACGGATCGGGGCCCCTTTCTGCAGCGAGTTGGGTTTATGTCTGAGCGGCGGAAAGGGGCCCCGATCCGTCGGGGGGGAGGTGTTTACTCAGAGGGCGGCGGCACATAGCCTTGAGCGACATCGGCGCCGTCTCCGAAGAAATACTTTTCGGTTTGCTTGACGAGATATTGGCGGGCGCGCGGATCGGCCATATTCAGGCGGTTCTCGTTGATCAGCATGGTTTGTTGCTTGAGCCAGCCGGCCCAGGCTTCTTTCGAGACGCTTTCCCAGAGGCGTTTGCCAAGTTCGCCGGGCATGGGGGGGAAATCGAGACCTTCGGCTTCTTTGCCGAGTTTGACGCATTGAATCATGCGAGCCATGGGGAACTCCTTCGTGATCTGGTTGGGGCGTGAATGAATGTTGGGCGCATGAGTCGGTCCCGGAGAGGGGAATCGACATGCGACGAAAAAGCGCGCTGCGGCCGAGAGCGGTAGATGGGGACAACGGCGCGAGACACAAGGGGGAGCCTTGGGCGTGCGCCGCCTGCCTGCCCTTCGTTACAGCTTCTTGATGAGCACCAGCGAGCGGCGTTGCCAGTTATACAGGCGTCGGCGGTCGGCCGGCAGATCGTCGACGCCTGCCTTGACGAAGCCGCGCTTGAGGAACCAGTGCTCGGTGCGCGTGGTGAGAACGAACAGGCGATCCAGACCGCGGGCACGGGCGCGTTGCTCGATGTGTTTGAGCAGGCGTTCGCCGTCCCCGGAGCCTTGCGCTTCCGGGTCGACGGTCAGGCAGGCCATCTCCCCGATGCGTTCCATCGGATACGAATAGAGTGCCGCGCAGCCGAACAGGCGACCATCGTGCTCGATGACCGAGAAGTGATCGATGTCGCGCTCCAGCTGGTTGCGACCGCGTCGCACCAGCGTGCCGTCTGCCTCCAGCGGTTCGATGAGCTGCAGAATGCCGCCGACGTCGTCGATCGTCGCTTCGCGCAGGCTCTCCAGGTTCTCGTACGAGATCATGGTGCCCACGCCGTCGTGCGAGAACAGTTCGAGCAGCATGCTGCCGTCGAGCGCGAAGGGCACGATGTGGGCACGGCCGACACCCGCCCGGCAGGCGCGCGTCGCGTACTTAAGATAGAACGCCGAATCGCGGTCGAGCGTACCTTGCGACTGCAGGCGCTGGGCGTCTTCGAGGGTGAGTTCGTGCTGCAACTCGTTGTACTCGTTCATGACGCCGGGCGTTTCCGTGATGAAAATCAACTTGTCGGCACGCAGCGCGATGGCCGCCGACGACGCCACATCTTCCATCGTCAGATTGAACGACTGACCGGTCGGCGAGAAGCCCAGCGGGGAGAGCAGCACGATCTTGCCGCTCGCCAGCGACAGGCGAATCGACTCGGCATCGACCTTGCGAACCACGCCGGTGTGCTGGAAATCCACGCCGTCCACGATGCCCACCGGGCGCCCCGTCACGAAGTTGCCCGACACGACGCTGATGCGCGCATTGCCCATGGGCGTGTTCGGCAGCCCCTGGCTGATCGACGCTTCGATGTCCAGCCGCAGTTCCCCGGCCGCTTCCTTCACCGCTTCGAGCGCGGCCGCGTCGGTAATGCGCAACTGCTGGGCGAAGTGCGACTCGATATGTCGCAGGCGCATCTGCTCCTCGACCTGCGGTCGCGAACCGTGCACCAGCACGATATGCATGCCCATCGCGCACAGCAGCGCGACATCCTGAATCAGGGTGTCGAGTCCGCCCGCCGCGACGAGTTCGCCACCGAAGGCGACCACGAAGGTCTTGTCGCGGAACGCATGGATATAAGGGGCGACCGATCGCAGCCAGTCCACGAACTGGGCTTGGTGGGCGGTCTCTTCGTCTTGTAGGGCGGGGTCGGGTTCGGTCAGCATGAGTGTACGTGCGCAAACATCCGCAGATTATATAATGCGCGCCCATGGCAAGTGATGAACGAAATCGACAATCTCCGCCCCCGAAGCCGAAAGTGATGGCTCCGGGGCATACGCGCGCCCAACCCACGGTCACCGCGTCGACTCCAAAGCCCGCCAGGCTGCCCAAACCCGCGAACACGGGGCAGGCCGGCGGCCCGAACCCGGCAGCGGGGCGACGCACGACGCCGGCCGAGCGCGCCGCGCGCGACGCCGAACGCCTCGCGGCGCGCCAGGCCGCCGCCAATCCGCTTCCCGACATCGTCTTTCCCGAGGCGCTGCCCGTCTCCGGCCGGCGCGACGAGATTGCGCGCGCCATCGCCGGCCATCAGGTCGTCATCGTGAGCGGCGAGACCGGCTCGGGCAAGACCACTCAGCTTCCCAAAATCTGCCTCGCGCTCGGCCGCGGGCTTGGCGCGGGCGGCACCGGCCTGATCGGCCACACCCAACCACGTCGGATCGCCGCGTCGGCCACCGCGCGCCGCATCGCCGACGAACTCAACACCCCGCTTGGCGACATCGTCGGCTTCAAGGTGCGCTTCAACGACACCTTGTCCCACGGCGCGTCCGTCAAACTGATGACCGACGGCATTCTGCTTGCCGAGACGCAGACCGATCCGCTGTTGCGCGCGTACGACACCCTCATCATTGACGAGGCGCACGAGCGCAGCCTGAACATCGACTTTCTGCTCGGCTACCTCAAGCAGTTGCTGCCGCGTCGGCCCGACCTGAAAGTCATCATCACGTCGGCCACCATCGACGCCGATCGCTTCGCCCGCCATTTCGGCACGGGCGAGGGCGACCACCTGCGTCCAGCGCCGGTCATCGAAGTGAGCGGGCGCCTGTACCCCGTGGAAGTGCGCTACCGCCCGATCCAGGACGATGCGCGCATCGCGAACGCGCTGGGGCGCGAAGGCAGCCGCGCCAGCGCGCGCGATCGCGAACGGGACCTGATGGACGGGATCGTCGACGCCGTCGACGAACTGTGCCGCGAAGGCGCCGGCGACGTGCTCGTCTTCCTGCCCGGCGAGCGCGAAATCCGCGAGGCGGCCGAGTCGTTGCGCAAGCATCATCCGCCGCACACCGAAATTCTGCCGCTCTTCGCGCGCCTCTCGGGTCCCGAGCAGGAGCGCGTGTTCAAACCGTCCAACGCGCGCCGTATCGTGCTGGCCACCAACGTGGCGGAAACCTCGCTCACGGTGCCGGGTGTTCGCTACGTGGTCGATGCCGGTACCGCGCGCGTCAAGCGATACTCGTACCGCAACAAGGTCGAACAACTACAGATCGAGCCGATCTCGCAGGCCGCCGCCAACCAGCGCGCCGGGCGCTGCGGCCGCGTGGCCGACGGCGTGTGTATTCGTCTGTACGACGAAGCCGACTTCCAGGCGCGCGCGCGCTTCACCGATCCGGAAATCCTGCGCTCGTCGCTTGCCGCCGTCATTCTGCGCATGCAGTCGCTGCGGCTCGCCAAGGTCGAGGAATTCCCGTTCATCGAACCGCCGCCCGGCCGGGCCGTTGCCGACGGCTATCAACTGTTGGGCGAACTCGGTGCGGTCGACGACACCAACCAGCTCACCCCGCTTGGGCGCGAACTGGCGCGTCTGCCGCTCGATCCCCGCGTGGGCCGCATGATTCTGGCGGCGCGCGACCAGCAGTCGCTGCGCGAAGTCCTCATCATCGCGAGTGCGCTGGCCGTGCAGGATCCGCGTGACCGCCCCCTCGAAGCGCAGGACGCCGCCGACAACGCCCATCGCAAGTTTGCCGACGAACGCTCCGAATTCCTCTCGTGGCTCAAGATCTGGCAGTGGTTCGAAGAGGCGATCGCGCACAAGAAGTCGAACCGGCTGCTCGGACAAGCCTGCCGCGACAACTTCCTGTCGCAATTGCGCCTGCGCGAATGGCGCGACGTGCATAGCCAGTTGCTCACCGTCGTGCGCGAACAGGGATGGCGCATCAACGCGTCGGAGGCGACTTACGAGCAGGTGCATCTTGCCTTGCTCGCGGGCCTGCTCGGCAACATCGGCTGCAAGGCCGACGACGATCCGCATTTCCTCGGCGCGCACGGCATCAAGTTCCACATCTGGCCGGGATCGTCGCTCGTGAAGAAGGCCGGGCGCTGGGTGATGGCCGGCGAACTCGTCGAGACGAGCCGGCTCTACGCACGATGCATCGCCCGGATCGAGCCGGAGTGGATCGAACGCGTCGGCAAGCACTTGGTGAAGACGTCGCTCTCCGACGCGCATTGGGAGAAGAAGGCCGCGCAAGTCGTGGCGTACGAACGCGGCATGCTCTATGGCCTGACGATCTATGCGCGCCGTCGGATGAACTTCGGCCCGCGCGATCCGCGTCGCGCCCGAGAAATCTTCCTGCGCAGTGCGCTCGTGGAAGGCGAATGGGAGACCAAGCTCCCGTTCTACGCCCACAATCGCAAGCTGATCGCCGACATCGAGCAGCTCGAACACAAGTCGCGCCGCCAGGACGTGCTTGTCGACGACGAACTGATCTACGCGTATTACGATGCCCATGTCCCCGCCGATCTCTACGACGGCGCGAGCTTCGAGCACTGGTATCGCGAAACGGCCAAGGGCTCGCCGAAGCTGCTCTACCTCGTGCGCGACGATCTGATGCGTCACGAGGCAGCGGGCGTCACGACCGACTTGTTCCCGAAGAAGACGGCCATTGCGGGCATCGACATGGTGCTCAGCTATCACTTCGAACCGGGCTCGCCGCGCGATGGCGTAACGCTCGCCGTGCCGCTCTACGCGCTCAATCAGGTCGACGCGCGCCGCTGCGAATGGCTGGTGCCGGGCATGCTCAAAGAGAAGGCACACCTGCTGATGAAGTCGCTGCCGCAGAAGCTGCGGCGTCACTTCGTACCGTTGCCCGAGTTTGCGGCCGGCTTCGTCGACCGGGCGACGTTCGGACAGGGCGCGCTGCTCGATGCCCTCATCGCCGACGCGCGCGAACAGACCGGCGTCATGCTCAAGTCCAGTGACTTCAAGTTCGAAATGCTTCCGGCGCACCTGTCGATGAACTTCAAGGTGATCGACGAACACGGGCGTCAACTCGGCATGGGACGCAATCTCCCGCAACTGCGTGCCGAACTCGGTCAGCAGGCGCAGCGCACATTTCAGCAGTTGGCGGCGAAGAGTGGCGCGACGCCGACCCGTGGTTCCGCCGTCGAGCCCGACGCACATGGTGCATCGGCGACGACGTCGCCGGCGGCGCGCGGCGAGGCGCGTGGTGCGGGACGGGCGGGCACGCAGGCAGCGCCTTCAGCGGCCGCTGTCGAGCCCGGCCGCTACGACAACCTCACGACGTGGAGCTTCGGCGAACTGCCCGAGATGCTGGAAATCCGTCGCGGCGGTCAGACGTTGTTCGGCTACCCGGCCTTGGTCGAGCGCGGCGATCACTGCGATCTCGAAGTGTTCGACGATCCGCACGAAGCGCAACGGCAGCATCGCGCGGGTCTGCGTCGGCTCTTCGCGATTCAACTGCGCGAGCAGGTGAAGTATCTGGAGAAGAACATCCCGGGCCTGCAGCAGATGGCGATGCAGTACATGAACCTGGGGACGCAAGAAGCACTGCGGGAGCAGATCGTCGATCTGGCGCTGGAGCGTGCGTGCCTTCAGTTGCCTTGGCCGAGCGATAACGCGTCGTTCGTCGCGCGCAAGGACGAGGGGCGGGGACGCCTCACGCTGCTCGCGCAGGAGATCGCGCGGCTGGCCGGACAGATTCTCACCGAGTACGCGACCTTGCAGAAGAAGCTGGCCCAGGCCAAGCCGTTCGCGCAGGCGTATGCGGATCTGACGGCACAGTTGCAACGGCTGATCGGCAAGCGGTTCCTGATCGACACGCCGTACGCGCAACTGGCGCATTTCCCGCGCTATCTGAAGGCGATGGCCGGACGTATCGACAAGCTCAAGGCGGATCCGACCCGCGACGCCCGCGCCATGAGCGAACTGGGGCCGTTGCTGCAGAACTGGCAGCGGGCGACGTCGCAACGCCGCGATCAGGGCGACGCGCGACTCGAGGAGTTCCGCTGGCTGCTCGAGGAGTTGCGCGTCTCGCTATTCGCGCAGGAGTTGCGCACGCCCATGCCGGTGTCGGTCAAGCGTTTGCACAAGGTTTGGGAGGCGTTGCAGCGCTGACGTGCAGGGGGCGCGGCCGTCGTGCGCAACGATGGCTGCGAGCGCTGCGATCTCGTTGATCCCGGCGAGCGTCGCGGACTTGGCGACCAAGCTGATTCGGGGGATGCCAACCCACGCGTGCAATGACGGCGTTCGGCCCCGACGCCAACCCCCGACACCATTTCGATGGGACATCCGCTTGCCGGTTTGCGCTACGTCAGAAAGTGTCGAAATTATGTTTCGATACGTAAAAAAAGGTGCGCCGGACGCGCGTTGACGGGGTGTTCCCGGCCTACAATGGCGAGTCGCTACGACGTATCGAGAACGGGCGGTCCACGCGCCGTTTTCGCCACTTTTCCTGCCTAATTTTCTCCCGAGAGACGCTGCAATGCGCAAACTGCTGATCGCTGCCGGTCTGGTGGCTTCCTTCGGTCTGGCGGCGCTCGCTGCGCCGGCCACGGCTGCGGCGCCGGCGCCCGACAGTGTCGTGGTCGTGCTCAACTCGGCCGACGCCAGCGTCAGCCTGATCGACAAGGCGACGCAGAAGGTCATCCAGACGTTCCCGGTTGGCAAGGAGCCGCATCATCTCATGGCCACGCCCGACAATCAGTCGCTCATCGTGGCGAATTCGGTCGGCAACAACCTCATCTTCCTCGACCCGAAGACGGGACAGGTCCAGCGCAAGATCGAGAACGTCGAGGACCCCTACCAGATTGGCTTCTCGCCGGACAAGAAGTGGTTCGTCGCCAACGCCCTGCGACTGGATCGCGTGGACGTGTATCGCTATGACGGCAAGAACCTGAGCGTGGCGCAGCGCATTCCCCTCAAGAAGATGCCGAGCCACCTGGTCTTCACGCAGGACAGCAAACTTGTCTTTATCTCGTTGCAGCAGTCCAACGAGATCGCCGCCATCGATCTGGCCACTCAGAAAGTGCTCTGGACGATGAAGGTGGGCGACAGTCCGGCAGGGGTGTGGCTCACGCCGGGGGACAAATACCTGCTCGTGGGAATGACCGGCGCGGACTATGCCGCCGTGGTCGACTGGCGCAATCAGAAGGTGATCAAGACGATCCCGACGGGCAAGGGGGCGCACAACTTCCGATCGCTCGCCGATGGCAGGCACGTACTGATTTCGAATCGCGTGTCGAGCACGATCAGCATCGTCGATCAGGAGGCGCTCACGAACGTCGGCAACATCACCGGCCTGCTGCCGGGACCGGACGACATGGAACTCTCGGCCGACCGGAAGACGCTGTGGGTGACGTTCCGTTGGGCCCGCAAGGTCGGCATCATCGATATGACGCAGCGCAAGCTGATCAACACCATTCCGGTCGGACGATCCCCTCACGGGATCTATTTCTTCGACCGCGCCCCGGTGCTGTAACATCGGGACATCGCGACGAGGGCGCCACACCGACCGAGCGTCCCCGCTCGGGGCGCACGGTCCTCAACGCGATGGATTCCGATTCTCGTCCTGACGGCACCGACCGTATTGATACTGCATGAATGACATTCTTCGCGCGCTGGGCCGCGCGCTCGTGAGCCTGTTGCATCCGCGCATGCTGTGGCTCACCGCCATGCCCTTTGTGGTCTCCGGCCTGATCTGGGGCGCCGTGATCTGGTTCGGCTGGGTGCCGTTCACCGATTTTCTGCGCGTCTGGCTCGAACAGTGGCAGTTCACGCAATGGATCTACCGCTTCTTCGGCTATTTCGGCATCGATAGCGTGCGCATGGCGCTCGCGCCGTTCATTCTCGTCGCGCTGCTCATCCCGCTGATCGTGGTCACGGCGCTGCTGCTCATCGCGGGGTGGTCGATGCCCGCGGTGTTGCGTCACCTCTCGCGTCGCCACTACATTCATCTGGAAGCGCGGCAGGGCGGCTCGTTCTGGGGCAGTCTCGGTCAGTCGCTGGGCGCCACCGTGGTCTTTCTAGTCGCCGCGCTGCTCACGCTGCCGCTGTGGCTCGTGCCGCCGTTCTTCGCCATCGTGCCGCCGTTGTTATGGGGCTGGCTGACGTATCGCGTAATGACGTACGACGCGTTGGCGTATCACGCGAGCGCCGAGGAGCGTCGCCGGATCGTGCGCGAGCGGCGTCTGCCACTGCTGGTGATCGGCGTGGCAACCGGGCTGCTCGGCTCATTGCCGACGCTGCTGTGGGTGTCGTCGGTCATCATGATCGTGATGTTCCCGGTCATCGCGCTGCTGGCAATTTGGCTGTACGTGGTGATCTTCATATTTTCAGCGTTGTGGTTCGCGCACTATTGCCTGCGGGCATTGTCGCGATTGCGCGCGGCCGAGGCGGCGCGTCACGAGCCGATGCTCGGGGCAACGCTGTTGCCTGTGGCGAGCCCGCCGTCGCGAGAGAGCGAGGACCTGCCGCCTGCGTTGCCGCCGGGACGAGGGTCGTCGAACGGTTCGCCGTGAAAGTGGCACAATCGTGTGACTGCGCGCTGCCGCCGGGCGGCGCCGCGCGCTCCCCCCAGGCCCTGACGACAAGATAAAGGAAGCATCATGGCGGTCGGCATCATCATCATCGGCGACGAGATTCTCTCCGGGCGCCGTCAAGACAAACATCTCCCCAAGATCGTCGAACTGCTCACCGAGCGCGGCATGCAACTCGGCTGGGCCGAATATGTGGGTGACGACCCTGAGCGCATCACGGCCACGCTGCGACGCACGTTTGCGAGCGAGGATATCGTTTTCGTCACCGGCGGCATCGGGGCGACGCCCGACGATCACACGCGTCAGTGCGCCGCGGCGGCACTCAATGTCCCGCTCGTGCTCACGCCGGAAGCCGAGGCGCTCATCATGGAGCGCATCGCCGACACCAGTCCCGACGGACGTGCGGACATGAGCCAGCCCGATAACCGGCATCGTCTGAAGATGGGCGAGTTTCCGGTCGGCGCGCGCGTGCTGCCGAATCCCTACAACAAGATTCCGGGGTTCTCGGTCGAGCGGCATCACTTCATGCCGGGATTCCCGGTCATGGCGTGGCCGATGATGGCGTGGGTGCTCGACACGGACTACGCCGAGTTGCATCACCTGACGAAGCACGCCGAGCGATCGGTGCTGGTGTTCGGGTTGGCCGAGTCGACATTGACGCCGCTCATGGAGGCCATCGAAGCCGAATATGGCGGCGTGAAAGTGTTCAGTCTGCCCAGCGTGGGCGACGCGCAACGTGGCGCGATCTACGCGCGCCGACATATCGACCTGGGCGTGAAGGGCGACCCCGCACTGGTTGGCGCGGCGTTCGAGCGACTGATTGCCGGGGTGAATGCGCTGGGCGGCGAGATCGTGCATCCGACCGAGGCGCTCGCGCTGCCCGAGGGCACGCTGCCGTCGGGCAATTGACGGGCGGGCGGTACTGCCGCGAGAGCGCATAAAAACGGCGCTTGCCTGTGAAGGGCAAGCGCCGTTTTTCGTTGCCGGCGCGCACGGCGGGAACCATGCGCGCCCTGCGCGCCGGTCAGAATCCGGCGAGCACGAGTTTGCCGATGGTGCGTCCGCCTTCGAGCTGCGCGTGGGCGCGGCGCAGGTTCACCGCGTTGATCGGGCCCAGGACCTCGCCCACCGTCGTGCGCAGCGTACCCGCATCGACCCGGCGTGCCACTTCGGTCAGCAGCGTGTGCTGCGCGATCATGTCCGGCGTTGCGAACATGGCGCGCGTGAACATGAACTCCCAGACGAACGTGGCGCTCTTGTTTTTGAGCAGACCGATGTCGAGCGGACCCGCATTCTCCACGATGGAGCAGATCTTGCCTTGTGGGGCGACGACCTGCGCCATGGCGGGGAAATGCGCGTCGGTGTCGTTCAGGCACAGTACGAAATCCACCTGTGGCATGCCGATCGACTGCAGCTGCGCCGGAATGTCCTGGGTATGGTCGATCACGTGTTGCGCACCGAGTTGACGACACCAGTCGGCCGATGCCGGGCGCGACGCGGTAGCGACGATGTGCAGATGGGCAAGGCGTCGCGCGAGCTGAATGGCAATCGAGCCGACGCCGCCGGCACCGCCGACGATGAGGATCGACTTGCCCTCATCGCCGCCGTCGGGAGCGATGCCAAGGCGGTCGAAAAGGGCTTCCCACGCCGTGATCGTCGTGAGTGGCAAAGCAGCGGCGCCCGCGAAGTCGAGCGACGTGGGCATGTGGCCGACGATGCGTTCGTCGACAAGATGGAACTCGCTGTTCGCGCCTGGGCGCGTGATGCTGCCCGCGTAGTACACCGGGTCGCCAACCTTGAAGAGGGTGACGTCCGGGCCGACGGCTGCGACGGTGCCCGCCGCATCCCACCCCAATACGCGCGGCGTGGCTTCGACCTTATCTTTCGGGGCGCGAACCTTGGTGTCGACCGGGTTCACGGAAATCGCTTCGACCTTGACCAGCAGGTCGCGCCCCGCGGGTGTTGGCGTCGGCAGCTCGATGTCTTCGAGCGACTTCGGGTCGTCAATCGGCAGGTAATGGGTCAATCCGACGGCTTTCATCTGTTTTCTCCTGAATAGGCGGGGCGCAGCCGGCAGTGCGCCGGCGACACCCCCGATGCGATAACGAGAGACTAAGGCTAGTCGATTGCTTTGATAATTCGCATAATGCGGAAAAGATCTTTTGGAGATTCCATCAAATGGCATTGGATCTCGATACCGTGGCGTTGTTCGTGCGCGTGGCGGCGCTCGGGAATGTGTCGGCCGCGGGGCGCGAGCAAGGGCTGTCTCCGGCCACGGCCAGTACGCGCCTGACACAACTCGAAGGTGTGCTCGGGGCACGGTTGCTGCATCGGACGACACGCAGGGTGGCGCTCACGCAAGAGGGGGAAGCCTTTCTGCGAGACGCGCAGACCTTGCTCGCGGCCGAGGCGCAAGCGATGGCAAGCGTTGGGCAGGGGCACGCAGCGCCTCAGGGGCGTTTGCGGGTGTCATGCTCCTCGTCGTTCGGGCGTCAGCATGTTTCCCCCGCCTTGTCGGCCTTCCTGGCGCGCTATCCGGGGATTTCGCTGGACTTCCGGCTCACGGATCGGGTTGTCGACCTGATCGAGGCCGGCATGGATCTCGCGATTCGCGTCGGGGCGTTGCGTGACTCGACGCTCGTTGCTCGCAAGCTCGCCCCGAATCGCCGGACATTGTGTGCGTCGCCCGCGTACCTCGCGGCGCGCGGCGCGCCGAAGCACCCAGGCGAGCTTGCCGCGCACGACTGCCTGATCCTGGGGGAGCAGCGCGATTGGCGGTTCGTGACGCCCGGTGGTCCGCTGAGCGTGCGTGTCGGCGGGCGTCTGGCGTCGGATAACGGGGAAGTGCTGCGCGACGCGGTTTTGGCGGGCCTGGGCATTGCGCTCAAGTCCACGTGGGACGTCGGCGCGCATCTGCGCAGCGGGGCGCTGGTGCCGGTGTTGCCCGCCTATCCGCTCGCGGAGGAGGTGGCGATCTGGGCCGTGTACCCGAGCCGGGCGTTCGTGCCGCCGAAAACCCATGCGCTGATCGAATTCCTGCAGGCGCGCTTTGGGCCGGCGCCGTATTGGGATGACGGCGACGACCCATCGGCTGGCCTATCGAGGCCGTAACGCGACGAAGCGTCAGTGAAGGTGATGGGGCCGCGTGAGTTGTGCGCCGGCGTCCTCGTGACCGATCGCCGGGCTGGCGTGGTGAAGCACAAGGCGCCAGCCATCGGCTTCCTTCATGTAAACGTTCGTGGCGAGCACGAAGGCGTAACGGGCTTCGGGACGGGTCTCGACCTGTACCTGTTCCAGCACGTTATGGACCGCGCACAGCGGATTGCGCGCTACCTGGAGATGACTGGCCGTGACGTGCAATCCGTCCTTGGCAAGGATCTGCTGCCAACTCTCGCGAACCGCCGCCGGGCCGACGTGGCGGGGCCCTGCCGGGTGAATGCAGACGATTTCCTCGTCTTCCGACCAGACGTCCATCAGCGTATCGGTATCGCCGGCGCGCAGCGCTTCGTAGTAGGCGTGCTCGGCGTCTTCCGGACTTAGAAAAATGGCAGCGGGCATAACGGCAGCCTCCGACGGGGTGGAGCGCCAGGCAATGGGGGCGCCTGGAGAACGCGCCGATTATGGAGCGTTTGCCGGGGCTTGTCGAACGTCGGGAGGGCAAAATCGCGCCATCGCGCGCGACGCTTGATCTGGCGCAACACGACGCGGGGGCGGGGCCGTTAGCGTATCGGTAACATCCGAGGCAGGGATGGCGGGTGACGGCGCACTGGCGGGAGCTTCGGCTGCGGGGACGCTCGTGCGTCCCCGTTGGCGGGTGTCAGCAGGGAACGCCGGCGAGTTCGTGCAGCGCGGCGGCGTCGATGATCTTGACGTGGCGCTGCCGGATTTCGATCATGCCGTTTTGTGCAAAGCGTGAAAACAGGCGGCTGACGGTTTCAAGCTTGAGGCCGAGGAAACTTCCGATTTCTTCGCGGCTCATGCGCAGCACGAATTCATGGGCGGAGTAACCGCGCGCGGACAGCCGCTCGGACAGGTTGAGCAGGAAGACGGCCAGACGTTCCTCGGCACGCATGGTGCCGAGCGCGAGCAGTTGCTGGTGCTCGTTGCGGATTTCCTGACTCATCAGGCGGTGCAACTGGCGTTGGAGCGATGGCACTTGACGCGACAACGTCTCCAGTTCGCCGAAGCGGGCGATGCACAGCTCGCTGTCTTCGAGCGCGATGGCGGTGCTCGGGTGATGGTGGTCGGCCACGGCGTCAAGGCCGATGAGTTCGCCCTGGAGGTGGAAGCCGACGACTTGCTCGCGGCCGTCGGGGGCCGTGACGCAACTTTTGAGCGAACCGAAGCGAATGCCGTAGACAGCGTGCAGATCGTCGTTCGCGTGGTACAGCACGTCGCCTTTCTTGAGGCGGCGGCGCTCGCTTACCAGTGCGTCGAGTCGTTCCAGCTCGGGTTCCGGAATGCCGACCGGCAAGCAGAATTGCCCGAGCGAACATGTGGAACAGCGGGGCTGAGCGATGGGAGTGCGACCGTTTTCTGTGGTCATGAGGGCCCCTGAAGTTTTTTGGAGAGTCTATCATGGTGCGTTGACCTATCGTTTTCCCTTTCCGCACGTCGGAATGTCGACGAGGCTTTACGGGCGTCGGTGTTTCAGTAATAATTGCGCACATACCGGACGTCCGTCTCGCCGCACAATCGGCCTGGGCGTTTTCCCGGCAGGTCGTTTCGAAGCATTCAGGTCGCGCCGCCGTCACTACGACCGAACACAATCGGGCGCGCGCTTATGCGAAGCGGTTACGACCGTTTCTCGTGTTCCAAGCATCCATTTATTCCTGATACCGGGTCGCCAAGCCCCCGGTCTGCTTAGTCGCACATGAATACCCAAGAGGCGAAACTCGTCCTCGAGACCGCGTTGATTTGCGCGCAGGAGCCGCTCAAGGTCGGCGATCTGCGCAAGCTTTTCAATGACGCCGTGTCTGGCGACACGGTGCGCGCGCTGCTCGAGGAAATCCGCGTGCAATGGGATGGCCGAGGTGTGGAATTGGTGGCGTTGGCCACCGGCTGGCGTTTCCAGAGCCGTCCGCGCATGCGTGAATACCTTGATCGCCTGAATCCAGAGAAGCCGCCGAAGTATTCGCGAGCGGTGATGGAGACGCTGGCGATCATCGCGTACCGTCAACCGGTCACGCGCGGCGATATCGAGGAGATTCGCGGCGTGACGGTCAACACACAGATCATCAAGCAACTCGAGGATCGAGGCTGGATCGAGGTGATCGGGCATCGAGATGTGCCGGGACGCCCGGGTCTGTACGCCACGACCAAGGACTTTCTCGACGATCTGGGGCTGCGGGCGCTCGATGCGTTGCCGCCGCTCGAAGATCCGGCCGCACAGGCGCAGATCGACTTGCTCGCGCAGCAGAACATCGAATTCGGCGAACGTGCCGAGGCCGGCGCGGGGGATGACGCGATGTCCGATGACGTGCCTGTCGCCGATGCGCAAGCGCTGGCACGTCTGGCGCAAGCGCGTGCCGATGACCTGCCGCTTGCACAAGGGCTGCCCGAAGATCAGCGCCCGCCGCCGGGCGAGGGCGACGGGCCGACGGAAGACGCGTTGCTCGACGCCGTGATGGCGGAAGGCGAAGGCGACGATGGGGTGACAGTCCCGGTCGAGGCGCCGGCGGAGATTGAGCCGGTAGACGCTGAACGGGCATCGCTCGCGGAACTCGCGGGCGCGGCGCACGTCAGTGAGCAGGTCGACGCGGTGCATGACGATGCGACGCAAGCGAAGTCTGGCGACGGCGAGGCAGATCAAGGGCCGGTGTCCTCCAGTGCCGCAATGTCGGTGGAGGTCGCGCAGGACAAGGAATTTTCCGAAGAATCGGAGTCTGCGGTGTCGGTCGGCGACGATCCGCCGCAAGATGCGCAGGATGTAGCGACGTCGGCGGCAGATCCCGCGGCGTCGGTAACACAAGAGGTTTCCCCGCACGCTGCCGACTCGGCAGCGAACGAACCCGCCACCGGGCAGCCCCTGTCCGGTGAGGGAGATGACGACGAGAGCGACGGGGACGACAAGAGTCTCGTCACGGGCACCTGAGGCGTCGGCGCATCGCGTCGCGCGCACCAGCAGGGCCGTTAGCGATAAGAACGAAGTCGCGGCAAGCATTTGCCGCGCATTCATGGTGCGAACACGGATCGGGGCAGCCATTTACGCCTGCCCGCGACGATCCCGTTTTCCAATGAGGTTGTGTTGAAACAAATCGAAGAATCCCAGGACCTGCACGCACGCGATGCTGGTGCCGAAGCCCGTGCGCCGGAAGGCGAGGGCGGCGACGAAAAAGCATCGCGCCGCGGCTTGCGCCGTGGTCCGCGCAGTCTGATTGCCCGCCGTCGGGCGGCTCAGCAATCCAAGCGTGAAGGCGAGGACGGCGGCGCAGGTGAATCTGCCGCGTCGGACGCCCCACGCGGGGAACCGCACGGCGATGCGCCGCAAGCTCAAGCATTGGGCGCCGACGGTGCACCGTTGGCCGCTCAGGCGCGAGGCCGCAATGCCGCACCCCGTAAGCCGCGTAGCGGCAAGCGTGACGGTGCCGCACAGTCCTCGCCGCCGGCGCAGTCGGCGCAAGGCGATGGCAGCGCAGCCAGCGGTCATGGTGCGACGCCGACAGGCAGGGCGCCGCAGGGTGCCAAGGGCCGTGGCCGCAAGGAGTCGACGGGCGGTGCCCGGGGCGGCGCAGGCGTCGGTGGCGGCAAGGGCGGCAAGGGTGGCAAGGCGCCTAAGGGCGGTGACGACGATCTGTTCGCGTTCGTGACGTCGGGTGGCTTCGATAGCGACGAGTCCGAAGGCGATGCCAAGGCGGCTGCCAAGCGCGGCCGCCGCCCGGCCGACCGTCGTGTCCTGTCGCCGGACGATGAGGCGCCCAAGCTGCACAAAGTGCTGGCCGAGGCCGGCATGGGATCGCGTCGCGAGATGGAAGAGCTGATTCTCGCCGGACGCGTGTCGGTCAACGCCGAGCCCGCGCACATCGGTCAGCGCATTCTGCCGACCGATCAGGTCCGCATCAACGGCAAGCTCGTCAAGCGTCGCATCACGAGCAAACCGCCGCGCGTGCTGCTCTATCACAAGCCGTCGGGCGAGATCGTCAGCCATTCCGATCCGGAAGGCCGTGCGTCGGTATTCGATCGCTTGCCGCCGATGAAGACGGCCAAGTGGCTCGCCGTTGGGCGCCTGGACTTCAACACGGAAGGCTTGCTGATCCTCACGACGTCGGGCGATCTGGCGAACCGATTCATGCATCCGCGTTATGGCATCGAGCGTGAATATGCCGTGCGTACCGTGGGGCAATTGAGCGAGGCGTCGCGTCAGCAGCTGCTGCGCGGCATCGAGCTGGACGACGGCAAAGCCAATTTCCTGCGGTTGCAGGACGGCGGTGGCGAAGGGTCGAATCACTGGTATCACGTCGCGTTGACCGAAGGCCGCAACCGCGAAGTGCGTCGCATGTTCGATGCGGCGGGCCTGATGGTGAGTCGTCTGATCCGTACGCGTTACGGCCCGCTGACGCTGCCACGCGGTCTCAAGCGCGGCCGTTACGAAGAGCTGGACGAGGCGCAGGTGCGCTCCCTGTTCGCGACGGTCGGCATGAAGATGCCGGGCACCGGCTCGGACGACAAGGGCAGTGTGGGTGGTCGTGGCGGCAAAGCCGGCGCGCCGAAAGAGCCGCGCCGTCAACCGGACCCGATGCAGACGGCCTTGGGCGTGTTCAGCCGCGAGCCGGGCCAGTCGCGTCGTCCCCGGCCCAATCCGCTGACGGCCTTCGTTGGCCCGAGCGGCGGCTACCCGGGGCAAACGCCTTCGCCGCGAGGCGAGGGACGACGTTTCGGCGGTGGGAATTCGTCGGCGGGCGGCGGTGGTTTTGGCGGTCAGTCGCGCGGCGGTAACGGTGGCGGCAACGGTAACGTCAATGGTAATCGCAGTCGTGGCGGCAACCGTGCGGGTGGAAGTGGCGGCGGCAATACAGGTGGTGGCAATCAAGGCAACCGTGGCAATCGCGGCGGCAACCGTTCACGTTGATTTCGTTGGAACGCCCCCAGGGCGGACGACGGCAGGCAGGGGCGCCAGTGTGTTGCCCCTGGCCTGGCGTCCGAAATAACGGGGACATTCGTTCGTTGGGTCCATCCTGCATGCGGCAACGCGGCAAGGGCGCCTGTCCGACGGGTTTTGGGGGTGCCAAGCGTTGCAAATCGGCCCAAAATCATATAAAATCAATCAATAAGCTGGTCCGCGTGCAGCAACTCCTGTTGCGGCACGCACCTCATGCGCAATGAGGCTGTAAGAAATGGGCGTTTCGCCCATTTTTTTTTGCCGCGAGCGTTTTGCGCGCGGCCGATGCCGCCGCGTTCGGGAGTGGGTGTGCCGACACGGGTACGCCGGCCCGGACGATCGAGGGCCGGTATCGTGCGGCGCCCCATGCGGGGCGCGCAGACCTGTCGGGCGCCGCTAATGCGCGCGAGTTTTTCTAGGGTGAGCAAAGTTGCAATTGCCAGAACTGATCGAGACCACGGTCGAAGGCCTGGGTTACGAGCTGGTCGATATTGAACGCGCCGGCGGCGGTTTGCTGCGCGTGTACATCGACAAGCCGGAAGGCATCGCGATCGATGACTGCGAGACGGTGAGCCGTCAGCTCTCGCATGTCCTGATGGTCGAGAACGTCAATTACGACCGACTCGAAGTGTCGTCACCGGGGCTGGATCGTCCGCTGCGCAAGCTGCGTGACTTCGAGCGTTTTGCCGGTGCGGAAGTGAGTCTTACGTTGCGTGTGCCGCTGGAAGGTCGCAAGCAGTTTCGCGGCATCCTGCAGGCGCCGCAAGGTGAGAACTTGAGCCTGGAGTTCGAAGGCAAGGGCGGCCCGGCGCTGCTCGACTTCACCCTCGCGGATATTGACCGTGCGCGCCTAGTGCCGCAGATTGATTTTAGGAGTCGCAAACGATGAGTCGCGAAGTATTGCTGTTGGTCGATGCGCTCGCGCGCGAAAAGAACGTCGACAAGGACGTCGTGTTCGCCGCGCTTGAAGCAGCATTGGCCTCGGCCACCAAGAAGCGCTATGCCGAGGACGTCGACATTCGCGTACATATCGACCGCGAGTCGGGGGAGCACGAGAGCTTCCGTCGCTGGGTCGTGGTGCCGGACGAGGCGGGCCTGCAAGAGCCGGACAAGCAGGTTCTGGAGTTCGAAGCCAAGGAAGACGACCCGTCCATCGAGATCGGCGAGTTCGTGGAAGAACCCGTGGAGTCGGTCGAATTCGGTCGTATCGGTGCGCAGGCGGCCAAGCAGGTGATTCTGCAGCGCATCCGCGATGCCGAGCGCGAACAGATCCTCACGGACTTCCTGGATCGCGGCGAGAAGATCATGACCGGTGCGGTCAAGCGTCTCGACAAGGGCAACCTGGTCGTCGAGTCGGGCCGTGTCGAAGCGCTGCTGCGTCGCGATCAACTGATCCCGAAGGAAAATCTGCGTATCGGCGACCGTGTCCGCGCGTACATCGCGAAGGTCGACCGCACGGCGCGCGGCCCGCAGATCGAGCTCTCGCGCACGGCGCCGGAATTCCTGATCGAACTGTTCGGCATGGAAGTGCCGGAAATCGAGCAAGGTCTGCTGGAGATCAAGTCGGCCGCTCGCGATCCGGGTGTGCGCGCCAAGATCGCCGTGGTGGCGTATGACAAGCGTATCGATCCGATCGGCACCTGCGTGGGCATTCGCGGCACGCGCGTGCAGGCGGTGCGTAACGAGCTTGGCGGCGAGAACGTCGACATCGTGCTGTGGTCGGAAGACCCCGCGCAATTCGTGATCGGCGCGCTTGCGCCGGCGTCGGTGCAGTCGATCGTCGTGGACGAAGAAAAGCACAGCATGGACGTCGTCGTCGACGAGAACGAACTGGCGGTGGCGATCGGTCGCAGCGGTCAGAACGTGCGACTCGCATCGGATCTGACCGGTTGGCAGATCAACATCATGACGCCGGACGAGTCGGCCGAGAAGCAGAACGAGGAGCGTGGCACGTTGCGCTCGCTGTTCATGCAGCGTCTCGATGTGGACGAAGAAATGGCGGACATTCTGATCGAGGAAGGTTTCTCGAGCCTGGAAGAGATCGCCTACGTGCCTTTGAACGAAATGCTCGAGATCGAAGCGTTCGACGAGGACACGGTGCATGAACTGCGCAATCGTGCGCGCGACGCCCTGCTGACACAGGCGATTGCCACCGAGGAGAAAGTCGAGGGCGTTGCGCTCGATCTCAAGAGCCTCGACGGTATGTCGCCTGAGTTGCTGGCCCAACTGGCCGAGCACGAAATTCAGACGCGCGATGATCTGGCCGAGCTGGCCGTCGACGAACTGACCGAGATGACCGGCGTCGACGAGGAAGCCGCGAAAGCCCTGATCATGAAAGCGCGAGAGCACTGGTTCCAATGATGACCTGCCCTGGCATGTATATGGAACAGTGAACTTTGAAGTTAACCGCAAGGCGCCTGGCCTTGCTTGAAGAGGTTTGAATGGCGAGCATCAACGTAGCCCAATTTGCTGCAGAACTCAAAATGCCGGCCGGCGTGTTGCTGGAGCAACTCAAAGCCGCCGGCGTGGAAAAACTCAGCGCCGACGATTCCCTGACGGAAGCCGACAAGGCCCGTCTGCTGGAGCACCTGCGCCGTTCGCACGGCGCCGGCGACGGCGACAAAAAGAAGATTACTCTGACGCGTCGCCAGACCTCGGAAATCAAGCAAGCCGACGCGACCGGTAAGGCGCGCACGATTCAGGTGGAAGTGCGCAAGAAGCGCACCTTCGTCAAGCGTGACGACGTCGCGGAAGGCGCGGAGAGCGCGGCGGCTGCCGCCGAAGACGAAGCCCTGCGCCAGCGTGAAGAAGACGCGCGTCGCGAAGCGGAGCGTCTGGCGGCGGAAGCGGCTGAGCTCAAGCTGCGCCAGGAACAACTGGAGCGCGAGGAAGCCGAGCGTCGCGAGCGCGAAGAGAAGGAAGCCGCCGAGCGCCGTGCGCGCGAGGAAGCGGAGCGCGCCGCGGCGGCCAAGGCGGCCGACGAACAGAAGGCGAAGGCCGAAGCGAAGGCGGAGGCCCAGGTCGACGTCGAAGCCGAGAAGGTGTCCAAGGCCGACGCCGAAAAGGCCGAGCAAGCCGAGAAGGCGGCAGCGGCCAAGGCCGAAGCCGAACGCGAGCAGGCCCGCAAGGCCAGCGAGGAAGCGCGCGCGGCCGCCGAGAAGGCGAGCGCGGCGGCCGACAAGGCTCGTGCCGAAGAGGAAGCGATTCGCAAGCGCCGTGCGGCGGCAGAAGCCGAAGCGCGTGCCATTCGCGAAATGCTGAACGCGCCGCGTCGCGTGCTCAAGGCGCCGGAGCCGGCACCTGCCGCGCCGGCGGCTGCAGCCAAGCCGGAAGCGAAGGGTACCCTGCACAAGCCGGCCAAGCCGGAAGGTGCCGCGTCGGCCAAGCCGGCGGACAAGAAGCCGGCGGCAGCCGCCCCGGCCTCGACGACCGCGGGTGCCGCCGACAAGAAGGACAAGAAGCCGGGCGCCTGGCAGAAGGATGCCGATAACCGCAACAAGCGCGGCGGCATGAAGACGCGCGGCGACACGAGCGGTGGTTCGGATGGTTGGCGTGGCGGTGGCCGTGGCGGCCGTCGTGGCGACCGTCATTCGCAGGATGATCGTTCGTCGTTCCAGGCCCCGACCGAGCCGGTCGTGCGTGATGTTCACGTACCGGAAACGATCAGCGTGGGCGATCTGGCGCACCGGATGTCGGTGAAGGCCTCGGAAGTCATCAAGCTGATGATGAAGATGGGCCAGATGGTGACCATCAACCAGGTGCTCGATCAGGAAACGGCCATGATCGTGGTGGAGGAGCTTGGCCACCGCGCGATCGCCGCAAAGCTGGACGATCCGGAAACGCTGCTGGCACTGGGCAACGATGCGACGGAAGGCGAAGCGCTGCCGCGTCCGCCGGTGGTGACGGTGATGGGTCACGTCGACCACGGCAAGACCTCGCTGCTGGACTACATCCGTCGCGCCAAGGTGGCGGCGGGCGAAGCCGGCGGTATTACGCAACACATCGGTGCTTATCACGTCGATACGCCGCGCGGTACGGTGACGTTCCTCGACACGCCGGGTCACGAAGCCTTTACGGCCATGCGGGCTCGCGGTGCGCAGGCCACGGACATCGTGATTCTCGTGGTCGCGGCGGACGATGGCGTGATGCCGCAGACGAAGGAAGCCATTGCGCACGCCAAGGCCGCCGGCGTGCCGATCGTGGTCGCGATCAACAAGATCGACAAGCCGGATGCGAACCTGGACCGCGTGAAGCAGGAACTCGTGGCCGAGGGCGTGGTGCCGGAAGAATACGGCGGCGAATCGCCGTTCGTGCCGGTGTCGGCGAAGACGGGTGCGGGCATCGACGATCTGCTCGAGAACGTGCTGCTGCAGGCCGAAGTCCTGGAGCTGAAGGCGCCGGCGGAAGCCGCGGCCAAGGGTATCGTGATCGAAGCGAAGCTGGACAAGGGTAAGGGTCCGGTGGCGACGATTCTGGTGCAGTCGGGCACGCTGCGTCGTGGCGACATGGTGCTGGCCGGTCAGGCCTATGGCCGTGTGCGTGCGATGCTGGACGAAACCGGCAAGAACGCGAAGGAAGCGGGTCCGTCGATCCCGGTGGAAATTCAGGGTCTGTCGGAAGTGCCGGGCGCGGGTGAAGAAGTGCTCGTGGTCCAGGACGAACGCAAGGCGCGTGAAATCGCGCTGTTCCGTCAGGGCAAGTTCCGCGACGTGAAGTTGGCCAAGCAGCAGGCCGCGAAGCTCGAGAACATTTTCGAGCAGATGGCCGAAGGCGAAGTCAAGTCGCTGCCGCTCATCATCAAGGCCGACGTGCAGGGTTCGCAGGAAGCGTTGGCGCAGTCGCTCAACAAGCTCTCGACGCCGGAAGTGCGTGTGCAGATCGTGCACGCTGCCGTGGGTGGCATCAGCGAAAGCGACGTCAACCTGGCGACGGCGTCGAAGGCAGTCATCATCGGCTTCAACACGCGCGCCGATGCGCTGGCACGCAAGCTGGCCGAGTCGAACGGTATCGATATTCGCTACTACAACATCATCTATGATGCTGTGGATGAAGTGAAGGCGGCGATGTCGGGCATGCTGTCGCCGGAAAAGAAGGAAGAGATCACCGGTACGGTCGAAGTGCGTCAGACGTTCCGTGTGCCGAAGATCGGCACGGTGGCCGGCTGTATGGTCCTGGACGGCTTCGTCAAGCGTTCGTCGCATGTGCGTGTGTTGCGCGACAATGTTGTCATCTTCACGGGCGAGCTGGATTCGCTCAAGCGCTTCAAGGATGACGTAAAGGAAGTCAAGTCCGGCTTCGAGTGCGGTCTGTCGGTGAAGAATTTCAACGACATCACGGAAGGCGACCAACTGGAAGCGTTCGAAATCACGGAAGTTGCGCGCTCGCTGTAACGCGATTTGCACAATGAATGTGGAATGGCCCACCAGGCCGGGAAACCGGTGGCGTGGGCCATTGCATTACTAGCGAGTATGTTATGGCAAAGAAACGTGGCGTTCCGGGTCGAAACCTTCGCATCAACGATCAGATCCAGCGCGATCTGTCGGAGTTGATACAGCGCGAAGTGAAGGACCCGCGTATTGGTCTGGTGACGCTGCAAAGCGTGGAAGTGACACCCGACTATGCGCATGCAAAGGTATTTTTCACGACGCTGACCGGTGAGCCGAAGGCGACCGGCGAGGCGCTCAACGAGGCAGCGGGCTACCTGCGCAATCTGCTGTTCAAGCGGCTGCACATCCACACGGTGCCGACGTTGCATTTCCACTTCGACCAGTCGATCGAACGTGCGATCGAAATGTCGCGACTGATCGATACGGCTAACGCGACGCGAGCGAGAGACGAAGCGAACGACGGCGTCGTCGAAGACGACGCGCACAGCGACAAGGAAGACGACGGCAAGTCCGTCGATTGACGATGCCCCCTGCCGGGCTGCCCGATGGGCCGGCCCGGCGGTATGGCACGACCTTTGCACTTGCGATGAGTGCCAGGGGTTGTATCCCACAAGACTCTCTCAAGCACTCTGCGCATCATGACGGACCCGCGTTCGCAGGCACCCCGCCAAAAACTTCCCCGTTTCGCGCTCGATGGCGTGTTGCTCCTGGACAAGCCGCTGGGCCTGTCGTCCAACGACGCGCTGATCCGGGCCAAGCGATTGTTACAGGCGTTGAAGGCGGGGCATACCGGCACGCTCGATCCGTTGGCGACCGGTCTGTTGCCGCTTTGTTTCGGCGAGGCGACGAAGTTCTCGCAGGACTTGCTCGAAGCCGACAAGACCTATGAAGCGCTGGTGCGTCTGGGCGAGACGACGACCACCGGCGACGCCGAGGGCGAGGTGTTGCAAACGCGCCCTGTGACGGTGGACGAAGCGGCGATTCGCGCGGTGCTGCCACGCTTCACGGGCCCGATCTCGCAGGTGCCGCCGATGTATTCGGCACTCAAGCGAGACGGCAAGCCGTTGTACGAATATGCGCGCGCGGGGCAGACCCTCGAGCGCGAAGCGCGTGCGGTCACGATTCACGCGTTGGAGATGACAGCGTGCGCGTTGCCGGCCGTCGCCGAGTTCTCGTTTCGCGTGACTTGTAGCAAAGGCACCTACGTGCGGACGTTGGCCGAAGATATCGGTGAGGCGCTGGGCTGCGGCGCGCATTTGCGCGCGCTGCGCCGCACGGCCGTCGGTCCGCTCACGCTTGACGGCGCCGTGACGCTGGAAGATTTGGGGGCGCTCGATCACGCGCAACGTGTGCAGAGGCTGGCACCGGTCGATGCGTTGCTCGAGACGCTGCCGACGATCTGGCTCGACGAAACGCTCGCCAGGCGCTTCAGCCACGGACAACGTCTGCGTCTGGACGAGGCGCGCTGTCCTCAGGCGCTGCGCGCGTGCGCCGGGGCGTCCGAGGCGATCGAGGTGAAGGTGTATGCCGAAGCCGATGGCGACGCCGCCGTGCGGTTGCTCGGCGTTGCGCGACTCGATGGCGAGGCGCTGCTCACACCGCAACGGCTGTTGAAGACCCAGTAAGCGACGTCATCGCAGCAAGCGCAGTCGGCGCCGTTCAGTCGCGGCCAGCCGATGTTGCGATGAGGCGCATGCTCGCGCGCCTCGTCGGTTCCCGAGGGGCGCCCCTCGCGCCATTCAGCGGTCGGGCGACCGCCGTCGACATCAGTGGGCGACGTTCTCCGGCTTGAGTTCCACGATGGCGTCGAGCGCTGCCTTGACGTCCATCGCGTACTTGGCCAACGCTTTCTGCTCGTCCGTTTTCGGTTCGAACGACGGAATGCCGACCGGGTGATTGCTCTCATCGACGGCGACGAACACCATCAGGCAATCGGTCGTCTGACGCAGCTCGCCCCACTTGGGGTCGCCTGCGTGCACCGAGACATGGATGTGCATGCTGGTGCGCCCGGTGGCCACGATACGCGCACGCAGTTCCACCAGATTGCCCACCAGAATCGGACGGCGGAAGCGGATGTTGCCGACACTGACCGTCACGCAATAGCGACCCGACCAGGTGGCTGCGCAGGCATACGCCACTTCGTCGATCCATTTCATCAGCGAGCCCCCATGCACCTTGCCGCCGAAATTGACGGCGGCCGGCTCGGCCAGAAAGCGGAAAGTGACTTCTGAGCGTTCGTTCGGGTTCTGCGGGGTCGTCATGATGTTGGTTTTGGCTGGGGGACGTGACATTCCCGAGCGTCGTGCGGTATTCCGGTATCGCGTCGGGCAGTGCGCCATCATACTTCGATTGCGTGGTCGTTGCCGACGCGGGTCGCGAATCAACCTCACTGTTATGCGTTGCGCGCATCGTCGGCGTGGCCAAAAAAAACCCCGCTAACGTCAGCGGGGTTCGAGAGGTGTCCGGCTGCACAGGGCAGGGCCAGACACTGGGGAAGACTTCGCTTCAATGCGCGCCGGCCGCAGCGTCGGCACCGCCGCCCCCCTTCATCGGCCGCGTGATCCAGACCATCGAGATCATCAGCACGAACAGCAGCGCCGAGATCCAGAAAATATCGTTCGCGCCGAGCATCGCCGATTGCTGCGTGACTAGCCGGTCGATGTAACCGTTGGCCTGGGGTGTGCTCATGCCGAGTTGATTCAGGGTCTGCACGGAGGCGTTGTACGTCGGGTTGTAGGGCGTCAAATGCTCCGTCAACTGCGCATGGTGCAGCGTGATCCGGTTCTCCCACATGGTCGTCGCAATCGATGTGCCCACCGCACCGCACGTGATCCGCACGAAGTTGGACAGCCCCGCCGCCGCCGGAATGCGACTCGGCGGCAACCCTGACAGGATGATCGCAGTGAGCGGGATGAAGAACATCGACATCGGCACGCCCTGCAGGAACGTCGGAATCATCAGCGTGCGCGTATCGACGAGCGTATTGAAGTGCGAACGCATGAGGAACACCAGCGCGAACAGCAGGAACGAGACGGTCACGACCCAACGGGCATCGAGCTTGGGCAGCGTTTTACCGATCACTGGCGAGAGCAGGATGGCGAACAGGCCCACCGGTGCCAGCACCAGGCCGGCCTCCGTCGCGGTATAGCCGAGATGGATCTGCAGCCACTGCGGCAGAATCACCAGGTTCCCGAAGAACAGGCCGTAACCCACCGAGATCGCCACCACGCCACCCGTAAAGTTGATCCGCTTGAAGAGTGTCAGATCGACCACCGGATGTTCCTCGGTAATTTCCCAGATGACGAAGAAACAGAACGACACCAACGCCACCAGCGCCAGCACGACAATCGTCGACGAATTGAACCAGTCGAGTTCCTTGCCTTTGTCCAGCATCACTTGCAGCGACCCGACCCACAACACGAGCAAGGCCAGCCCGACGGTATCGATCGGCTTGCGTTGCGTGGGCGTTTCACGCTTGGCATAGATCAGCCAAGTGGCGTAAGCGGCGCCAATGCCGACCGGGATGTTGATATAGAAGATCCAGGGCCAATGGTAGTTGTCCGAGATCCAGCCGCCGAGAATCGGGCCCATCACGGGGGCGACCAGCGTCGTCATGCCCCATAGCGCGAGCGCCATCGAACTCTTCGCGCTCGGATAGCTGGAGAGCAGCAGCGATTGCGAGAGCGGGATCATCGGACCGGCCACCGCACCTTGCAACACACGGGCCGCCAGCAGGAATTCGAGCGTGGGCGCCATGCCGCACAGCCACGATGCCAGCACGAACAGCAGGATCGACGAAATGAACAGCCGCACCGCGCCGAAGCGCTCGGTCAGCCAGCCTGTGAGTGGCACCGAGATGGCGTTGGCCACGGCGAACGACGTAATCACCCACGTCCCCTGACTCGACGAGACGCCAAGGTCGCCGGAGATGGCGGGAATCGATACGTTGGCAATCGAGGTGTCGAGCACGTTCATGAACGTGGCGAGCGACAACGCGATGGTGCCGAATACCAACTGGCTCCCCGTCAGGGGGCCAGGAGCGTTTTGAGTTGCCATGAGATGTCAAAGGGGGTGGGGGCCACCCCCCTCCGCTTTACAGGGGGCGTGCGCGAGCCGGCTGGTTGCGCGTGTCGCTGGCGCCGTTTGCGCCTGAGGCAGCCGCGGCACCGGCGTTTTCGGTGATGATCTTGGCGACGATGTCGTCGGCGTCATGACCCACCTTGTCGTACACATCGGTGGCGTACACCGGCAGCGCCGGCGCTTCACCCAGTTCCTTGCCGTCCGTATTGCGCACGTCCACCTTGACCTGCATCGACAGGCCGACACGCAGCGGATGTTGCTGCAACTGCTTCGGGTCGAGTGCGATACGCACCGGCAAACGCTGCACGACCTTGATCCAGTTGCCTGTCGCGTTTTGTGCCGGCAGCAGCGAGAACGCGCTGCCCGTGCCTGCCGAGAAGCCCGCCACGGTGCCCTTGTATTCCACCGACGAGCCGTACACGTCCGCCGTGAGCGTCACCGGTTGGCCGACGCGCATATGCGCGATCTGCACTTCCTTGAAGTTGGCATCGACCCAGACTTGATTGAGCGGCACCAGCGCCATGAGCGGCGCGCCCGTCGCCACGCGCTGACCCACTTGCACGGAACGCTTGGCCACGTAGCCGTCGACCGGCGCCGGGATCGACGTGCGGGCGTAGTCGAGATACGCGGCGCGTACCTTGGCGGCGGCTTGCTGCACGTTCGGATGGGTGGTCACCGACGTCTTGTCCGTCAGCGCCCGGTTCGACACCCACTGCGCGCGGGCTTGCTCGAGTGACGCCTGTGCGGTCTTCACGGCGTCCTGGGCGTGGGCGAGTTCTTCGCGCGACACGGCACCCGTCGCAATCGCCATTTCACGGCGCTTCACGTCGGCCTGCGTCTTGGCCAATTCGGATTCGCGCATGGCCACGGTGGCGGCATAGGCGTCGTTGTTCACGAAGTACGTGCGCACCTGACGCACGGTTTGCGCCAGATTGGCCTCGGCTTGCAGCAGGGCGACGCGGGCATCGGTCGGGTCGAGCGTGACCAGCGGCTGGCCTGCCTTGACCATTTGCGTGTCGTCGACCTTCACGCCGGTCACGGTCCCCGGCACCTGCGGGGTGATTTGCACCACATTGCCCGCGACATAAGCGTCGTCGGTGTCTTCATAGAAGCGCGCATACAGCCCGTAATAGGCGCCGTAGGCGATGGCCGCGATCGCGATCACGGCCGTTAGCGTCAGCATCATGCGGCGGCGCTTGCCATTGGCCTGAGCCGGCTGGGCAGGCGTTTGTTGTTGGTTCTCGCTCATCATTCGCTCCGTACTAATCTCTTAATGTGCTTTGACGTTGTCTTGTCTGTTCTGTGTGATGTGCGGCGCCCGCTCAGTGCGTCTGCACCGCGTCGCCTTCGGCCTTGGCGGGGCGTTCCTGCCCCACGACGAGACCCGCCGCCTGGGCGTCGAAGCCACCGCCGAGCGCCTTGATCAAGCCGATCTGCTGGTCGCGGCGCGCACTTTCGATATTCACGCGCGCCTGTTCCTGCGCCAGCAGCGACGACTCGGCGGCGAGCACGGTCAACTGCGGCGTGAGACCGGCCTTGTAACGGTCGATGGCCAGGTCGTAGGCGCGTTGCGCGGCGTCTTGCGCCACACGTTGCGAGACCATTTGCTTGTCCGCCGAGCGGATCGACGACATTCGATCCGCGATGTCGCCGAGCGCCTTGTTCAGCGTCGAGTCGTAGTTCGCCACCGCGCTTTCATAGGCCGCGTACTGCCCCTTCAAGTTGGCGCGCAGGCGCCCGCCATCGAAGATCGGCAGCGAAATGACCGGACCGTACTGGATGTTCTGGCTGGTCGGATCGATCAGCTTGCCCAGTCCGAAGGTGGAAAAGCCAAAGGCGGCGTTCAGGTTCACGTCCGGATAGAAGCGAGCCTTCGCGACGTCGATCCCCTTGAGCTGCGCTTCCACGCCCCAGCGGGCCGAGACGATATCGGGGCGACGGCCGAGCAGCGTGAGCGGCAGGTTGTCGGGCAGGGCGGGTGTCGCCAGTTGCGCGAGCGTCGGACGCGCAATGGCCAGACCGCGATCCGGCCCCTTGCCGAGCAACACGCCAAGTTGATGGCGGGTGAGCAGGATCTGGCCGTCGAGTTGGGCGATTTGCGTCTGAATGTCGGCGGTGTTGCTCTCGGCCTGCTTCTGCTCGACTTGCGTGTCGAGACCGGCCCGCACACGGTCTGACGTCAGTTGCCCGAGGCGCTGGCGTTGCTTGCCGATGCGATCGAGCACGTCATGCTGTGCATATTGCTGGGCGAGCTGGTTATACGAACGCGCCACGGCGGTGGCCAGCGCCAGTCGCACTTCCTGGTCTTCGGCTTCTTCGGCGCGTTCGGCCGACGTGGCTTGTGCCCGTGCCGAGCGGTTCTTGCCCCACAGGTCGAGTTCCCACGACAACGAGGCCGTCAAGTCGCCCTGCGTGAACCACGTGCCACCATAGCCCGGCGGGTAGATCGTGTTTTCGGTGAATTTCTCGCGATAGATGCTGCCCGAGGCATTGACTGCCGGAAGCAGCGCGGCCGCGGCGCCTTCGGTCTGCGCCTGCGCACCCTTCAGACGAGCGACCGCCATGGCCAGATCGGGGTTGCCGGCGAGCGCTTCGTCGATCAGCGAGACGAGTTGCGGATCGCCGAACCGCTGTGCCCAATCCGTGCCGGGCCACTGGCCGCCCTCGGCGGGCAGGCTGCGCTGGGTCTGATACTGATCGGGGGTACTGATCTGCTTGTCGCTGTGGATGCCGGCAAAATTCGCGCAACCGGCAAACCCCAGTGTCATCGCCGCCAGACAGACGGCGGAAATGATGGAGCGGGCCCGCAGATGCGGGAGGAACGGTGAGGCCACTTTCATCGCAAAGCCTTTACGAGTGACGTTAGGCACCGACAATAATCGGAAACCGGGTGATGGCGAGTACCAGGAGTAGTGGACTCGACATGCTTTTTTGGGGGAATCTGGGGGCCGTCGTTGTCATCCGGTTTCGCCGTTGGCGATCACGCGGCGCAGCAGGCTCTTCAGGAAACCCACTTCCTCTACGGAGAACCCGCGCATCAGATGATCGGCGGCACGCACGAAGATGTCCGGCATCCGGTCGGCCATGGCGTATCCGGCTTCGGTCGCACTCAGGTTCACCGTGCGGCGATCCATCTTGCTGCGCTCGCGCACGAGCAAGCCTTGCGCTTCAAGCCGGTCGAGAAGACGCGTCACCGCACTCGCGTCGATACAGTAGTCGCGAGCCAGATCGGCCGCCGTCTTGCTCTTGCCCGTGGCCACCTTGTAAAGCATGGTCGCCTGGGTGCTCGTCAAGCCGTATTGCGACGTTTCGTTGGTCAGCTCTGCCAGGATCAACTGGCGCACGCGGGAGACAAGATACCCCAGCGAGTTGTCGATGTCGTAGGCGCAGCGCGGAGGATCGCTCTGGGGGGCATCCGGCGGCGACGTCGGCGCGGCATCGGAAGAGGAAGCGGACGGATCGATCATTTTCGTGCTGCTGCAATAGTTGACTTGTCACGATTATAGCGGTTACTTAATAAATTTCAAGGCCATGCAATAGTTGACTAGGCAAATATTTCGACCAAAATTGGAGCTAACGTTCTAAATGGATGTGTGGCGGGGGGCGAGGGGGTATGGCAGGGGAGTGGCATCTCGATGAATGCGACGCCGTCGACGTTCCCGCGCAGGGGCCGTTGCTGCATTGCAGAAAGACCATGACGTAAGACACGCGCAAGTGGTAGAATCGCGGATTCTCCAAAGGCTTTTTTCGAGCACCTCTTCATGACCCGCGCTCTCCGTAATATCGCCATCATCGCGCACGTCGACCACGGCAAAACCACGCTCGTCGACCAACTGCTGCGCCAGTCGGGCACCTTCCGCGAAAACCAGCAAGTTGCTGAACGCGTGATGGACTCGAACGACATTGAAAAAGAGCGCGGCATCACGATCCTCGCCAAAAACTGCGCCGTCGAATACGAAGGCACGCACATCAACATCGTCGACACGCCGGGACACGCGGACTTCGGCGGTGAAGTGGAGCGTGTGCTTTCGATGGTCGACAGTGTGCTGTTGCTCGTCGACGCCGTCGAAGGCCCGATGCCGCAAACGCGCTTCGTGACCCGCAAGGCCCTCGGCCTCGGTCTGAAGCCGATCGTCGTGGTCAACAAGATCGACCGTCCGGGCGCGCGTCCGGATTGGGTGATCAACCAGACGTTCGACCTGATGGACAAGCTGGGTGCCACCGACGAGCAGCTCGACTTCCCGGTCGTCTACGCGTCGGCCCTGAACGGTTTCGCGAGCCTCGACTCCGATGTGCGCGAAGGCACGATGCGCCCGCTGTTCGACGCGATTCTCGAACACGTGCCGGTCCGCGAAGCCGATGTCGACGCCCCGCTGCAACTGCAGATCAGCTCGCTCGACTACTCGACGTTCGTTGGCCGTATCGGTATTGGCCGTATTACGCGCGGTCGCATCAAGCCGGGTCAGCAAGTGGTGATGCGCTTTGGTCCGGAAGGCGAAGTGCTCAAGCGCAAGATCAATCAGGTGCTGACGTTCCGCGGTCTGGAGCGTGTGATGTCGGACGGCGCGGAAGCCGGCGACATCGTGCTGATCAACGGGATTGAAGACGTGGGTATCGGCGCAACGATTTGCGACGTCGACACGCCGGAAGCCTTGCCGCTGCTGACGGTAGACGAGCCGACGCTGACCATGAACTTCTGCGTGAACACGTCGCCGCTGGCCGGCCGTGAAGGCAAGTTCGTGACGAGCCGTCAAATTCGCGACCGTCTGCACAAGGAACTCAATCACAACGTAGCGCTGCGCGTGAAAGACACCGCCGAAGATTCCGTCTTCGAAGTGTCCGGCCGTGGCGAACTGCACCTGACGATTCTCATCGAGAACATGCGTCGCGAAGGCTACGAACTGGCCGTGTCGCGTCCGCGCGTGGTGCTCAAGGAAATCGACGGCGTGAAGCATGAGCCGTACGAAATGCTGACCATCGACCTGGAAGACGATCACCAGGGCGCGGTCATGGAAGAAATCGGCCGCCGCAAGGGCGAAATGCTGGACATGGTGTCGGACGGTCGCGGCCGTACGCGTCTTGAATACCGCATTCCGGCGCGTGGCTTGATCGGCTTCCAGGGCGACTTCCTGTCGATGACCCGCGGCACGGGCCTGATGAGCCACATTTTCGATGCTTACGCACCGCTCAAGGATGGCACGCTGGGCGAGCGTCGCAATGGCGTTCTGATCTCGCAGGACGACGGCGCTGCCGTGGCCTACGCGCTGTGGAAGCTGCAAGATCGCGGCCGCATGTTCGTGTCGCCGGGTGACGCCCTGTACGAAGGCATGATCATCGGTATCCATAGCCGTGACAACGACCTCGTGGTCAACCCGATCAAGGGGAAGCAGCTCACGAACGTGCGCGCGTCGGGCACCGACGAAGCCGTGCGCCTGGTGCCGCCGATCTCGATGAGCCTCGAGTACGCCGTGGAATTCATCGACGACGACGAACTGGTCGAAGTCACGCCGCAGACGATTCGCCTGCGCAAGCGCTACCTCAAGGAACACGAGCGCAAGCGCGCATCGCGTGAAGAGAAGTAAAGCCGGCGAGGGTGTCGTGGCGTAGCGGAGAAACTTCTGCTACGCGCCGATGCCAGTCTGTTGGAAAGAAAGCCGGTGCCTCGCACCGGCTTTTTTGTTATCCCTTTCGTTGACATCACTGAAGCCATTGCCAGACATGACCGACTTTGTGAGTACCGACATCCGCGGCCGCATCGGCTTTATCACCCTGACCCGCCCGAAGGCGCTCAATGCGCTCTCGCACGACATGATTCGTGCGATGGCCTCGACCCTCGATGCATGGCGCGACGATCCGCGCGTGCTCGCCGTCGTCCTGCGGGGCGAGGGGGAGAAGGGTTTGTGCGCGGGCGGCGACATTCGCTATTTCCACGAGGCGGTGAGCGCGAGGCGCACCGACATCATGGATTTCTTCACGGACGAGTACACGCTGAACTACACGATCGCCACCTACCCGAAGCCCTATATCGCGCTGATGGACGGCGTGGTGATGGGCGGCGGCATGGGCGTCTCGCAGGGGGCGGCGTTGCGCCTGGTCACGGAAGCCACGCGCATGGCAATGCCCGAGACGGCCATCGGACTGTTTCCCGATGTGGGCGGCGGGCACTTTCTCGCGAATCTTGCCGGTCATCTTGGCGAGTACCTTGGCACGACGGGCGTGGTGTTCGGTGCCGTTGACGCATGCGAAATCGGTCTGGCCGACGCCGTGGTGCCGCGTACCGAATTACCGGTGCTCTGTGAACGGCTGGCGAGCGGCGATTGGCCGGACAGTGATGCGGTACTCGACGCGGCGCGCGCGTTCGCCCGGCAAAGCGTGCCGCCTGCCGGACTGGCCCCGGGCAAGCTTGCGCCGCTGCGCGACGTGATCGACCATCACTTCGGCCTGCCGGATCTGCCGGCCATCCTGGCGTCGCTCAAGCGGGAAGCCCGCTGCGAGTTCTCCGGCTGGGCGCAAGAGACGGAAGATCTGTTGCGTGCCAAGCGCTCGCCGCTGATGGTTTGCGTCACGCTGGAACAGGTGCGCCGCGCACGCAAGCTGTCACTCGCGGACGAGTTGCGCGACGAGTGGCTGATGATGCGCTGTGTCTTCAATCTCGACGGCCGTACCGGGGCGGAGGGTGTTGAAGGCATTCGCGCAATGGTCGTCGACAAGGATCATGCGCCGCGCTGGCAGCACGGCAGCATCGAAGCGGTCACGCCCGCCGACATCGCGCGATTCTTCGATGGCGATCGGCATGGCGCGGACCATCCACTGCGCGAACTCGGGCGATAAGTCCGTCGCGCCATGGAGGGTCGCGGTGGCCCGAGGGCTTATACCGCAGCCTGACAGAACTGATCGCCAACGGCCAGATCGAGTTTGCGGCAGATGTCGGCGATGCTGCCGACCATCACGATGTGCGACATGTCGCGATACACGCGCACCTCGTGCCCACCTTGCGTGTCGCGTTGCTGAACGTCTCGCACGCTGCGCGACGCCTTGACCGCTTTTCCGGTCGGGCACGCGCGACGCGAGGCCGACGCCATGGCAGCGGCGAGTGTACGGGGCAGGGCCGTGGAGCGCGAGCGCGCAGGCACGGTGTACGAGCGTGCGATGGCCGGGGCGGCGGCAAACGGGCCGGACAGGGCCGACAGCCCGTACACCGCAGACAGACGCGCCTGCGACGGCACGCGGACGCGCGGTTGACCAAAAGACGTACGCAGCAAACCAAAGAGTCGAGCCATGATGCGATCCTTCCTCCAATGTGGGTCTGAGGGGCGCGTCCTGCCACGACCTTCACAAATCGCGGGCGCAGCAGGGCACGGGCGCCGGACCCAGCCCGGCGCAGTCGGAAATGCGAAACTTCAGTGAGTGGGCTGCTGCGTGATCGAGACGCGGCGCAGTACCCAGGTCTGCGTCTAGAGGTCGTTGTTGCGGATCAGGCCGACCGCAATCCCTTCCAGCGCAAAGTCACCGCTGCCTTCATTGACATCGATGTTCTCGAAGTCGGGGTTTTCGGCGATCAACTCGACGCCGCCGGGCACACGGTGAAAACGTTTGACGGTCACATCGTCGCCAATGCGTGCCACGACAATCTGGCCCTCTCGCGCGTCGGCGGCTTTCTGTACCGCCAACAGATCGCCGTCGAGAATGCCCGCGTCTCGCATGGACATACCGCGCACCTTCAACAGGTAATCGGGCTGGCGCGCGAACATGTTCGGGTCGCACTGAAAGTTGCGTTCGATATGTTCCTGCGCCAGGATCGGGCTACCTGCGGCAACGCGCCCGACGAGCGGCAGCGACAGTTGCATCAGGCCCATATGCGGCAAGGTGAACTGATGCATGCCGCCCGCTTCGTCGAGCCGCTTGAGGCGGATGCCGCGCGATTGGCCTGCGGCCAGTTCGATCACCCCTTTGCGCGCCAGCGCCCGCAGGTGCTCCTCCGCGGCGTTGGCGGAAGAGAAGCCGAGTTCGGCGGCGATCTCGGCGCGCGTCGGCGGAAAGCCGGTGCGCTCGATCGCTTGTCGGACCAGTTCGTAGACCTGCTGTTGACGAGCAGTAAGTTTGATCATGGCATCACTGTATGGAAGCACAGGTGGCTGTATTTTTGTACAGTGTTTGTAAAAACGCAAGGGAAAACTTCGTCGCCTGCAGGATGTGTCTGTCCCACGCCCGCGTCGTGGGACCCCCGCGGGATCAAACCGGCGTCGGTATGAGCGGGCTAATCCATGATTTGATATAAACAATCGTATAAATATTATTTTTAAGTATTTAGCTGTCCCCATAGACTGGCCTCCTACACACGAAAGAACACGAGGGAGCGCAAGTCATGGGTCAAGTGATACGGGGGGGAAAAGCCAGGGCGCTGGCGATCGCACTGGGAGGGCTGGCACTGACTGCCGGGCTGTCGCTTCAGGCGCGCGCCGCGAGTTTTTCCCTGCTCAACGTGTCGTATGACCCGACGCGTGAGCTATATGCCGACTACAACAAGGCATTCGAGGCGCACTACAGGCAGACCACGGGCGACACGGTGACGCTCAAGGCCTCGCATGGCGGCTCGGGCAAGCAGGCCCGTACGGTACTCGACGGCGCACCGGCCGACGTCGTGACGCTCGGCATCTCCGCCGACATCGACGAACTGGCGCAGGCCGGACTCGTGAACAAAGATTGGCAGAAGCGTCTGCCCGATAACGCCACGCCATACACGTCGACCATCGTGTTGCTCGTGCGCAAGGGCAACCCCAAACACATCAAGGACTGGAACGACCTCACCAGGCCGGGCATCAGCGTGGTCACGCCGAACCCGAAGACGTCGGCCGGCGCCCGCTGGAATTACCTCGCTGCATGGCTTTACGCGCTAAAGCAGCCAGGCGGCAACGAGCAGACCGCCCAGGCCTTTGTCGCGGCGCTCTACCGCAACGTGGGGGTACTCGATTCCGGCGCGCGAGGCGCCACCACGACCTTCGTCGAGCGCGGCATCGGCGACGTGCTGATCGCCTGGGAAAACGAGGCGCTGCTCTCGGTGAAGGATCTCGGTCCGGACAAGTTCGACATCGTCGTGCCGTCGTCGTCGATTCTCACGGAGCCGCCGGTCGCCGTGGTCGACAAGAACGTCGACAGGCACGGAACTCGCAAAGCCGCTGAAGCCTATCTGCAATGGCTGTATTCGCCGCAAGGGCAGGAGATCGCCGCGAAGCACTTCTATCGTCCACGCTCGCCGGACATCGCCAGGAAGTATGCCTCGCAGTATCCGAAGCTCAAGCTCTACACGGTCGACGCCGATCTGGGCGGGTGGACGAAAACGCAGGCCAAGCATTTTGCCGACGGTGGCATCTTCGACCAGATCTACACGAAGAAGTGACCCCCAGGGCCCGAGAAGACAAAGGGATGCAAGCGTGAGTACCGTACTGTTTCCGCTCTGGCGCAAGCCGAGTGCTTTGCCAGGATTTGGCCTGACGATGGGCTACACGGTCGGCTATCTGAGCCTCGTGGTGTTGGTGCCGCTGCTGATGGTTTTCATCAAGGCCAGCTCGCTCGATTGGGCGAGCTTTATCGCCGCCGTGAGTTCGCCGCGCGTGTTGGCCTCATACCGCCTCACGTTCGGCCTGTCGCTCGCGGCGGCCATGCTCAACGCCGTGTTCGGTGTCGTGCTGGCGTGGGTGCTCGTGCGCTACTCATTCCCCGGCAAGCGTTTCGTCGATGCGCTGATCGACCTGCCATTTGCCTTGCCGACGTCGGTCGCGGGGATCGTGCTGGCCTCGATCTACGCGCCGAACGGCTGGATCGGACGCTGGTTCGCGCTGCTCGATCTCAAGATCGCGTTTACGCCGTTGGGCATCTTCGTGGCGCTGACATTTATCGGATTGCCGTTCGTTGTGCGCACGCTCCAGCCGGTGCTCGAGGAATTTGAACGCGAACAGGAAGAGGCCGCCGCGTGTCTGGGCGCAACACGTTGGCAGACACTGCGTCACGTCATTCTCCCCGCGGTGCTGCCTGCGCTACTGACCGGTTTTGCGCTGGCGTTTGCGCGCGCGGTGGGGGAGTACGGCTCGGTCATCTTCATTGCCGGCAACATTCCGATGGTCTCGGAAATCACGTCACTGCTGATCGTCACCAAGCTCGAGCAGTACGACTATGCGGGCGCCGCGGCACTGGCTGTGGTGATGCTGGTGATCTCGTTCGTGTTGCTGCTGCTGATCAATACCCTGCAATGGTGGCTGCAACGCCGCCATGCGGGCCGACGCGCCAGTGGCGCTTGATTCAAGAGAACGTCTCGCTCATGTCCGATTCACTTGCGCTGTCGCGCGCCTTGCTGCAACCGATCCAGGCCCGCCAGGTCAATCCGACCGACGAGCCGGCGTTCGTCAAGGGCGCACTCATTGCCGTGGCGCTGTTGTTCTTCGCTTTGTTTCTGCTCTTGCCGCTCGCGTCGGTCTTCGTCACCGCGCTGGGCAAAGGCTTCCCCGCGTATTGGGACGGGTTGACGAACGACGACGCGCTGTCAGCGCTTCGTCTCACGCTGCTGGTCGCCGTCATTGCCGTGCCGCTGAACCTGGTGTTCGGTGTGGCGGCGTCGTGGGCGATTGCGCGTTTCGACTTCAAGGGCAAGAGCGTGTTGACGACGCTCATCGACTTGCCGTTCTCGGTCTCGCCGGTGATCGCGGGCATCACGTTCCTGCTGATCTTCGGTCGTCAGGGGCCGCTGTGGGACTTTCTCGACGCGCACAACCTGAAGGTCGTGTTCGCGCTGCCTGGACTGATACTCGCGACGGTGTTCGTCACGTTCCCATTCGTCGCGCGCGAATTGATCCCGCTCATGCAGGCGCAGGGCAGCGAAGAGGAGGAGGCGGCGCGCGTGCTGGGGGCCAGCGGGTGGCAGATATTCACGCGCGTGACGCTGCCGAAAATCAAATGGGGCCTGCTGTATGGCGTGATCCTTTGCAATGCCCGGGCGATGGGTGAGTTCGGTGCCGTGTCGGTCGTCTCCGGCCATATTCGCGGCGAGACGAACACGCTGCCGCTGCACGTGGAAATTGAATACAACGACTACCACACGGTGGGCGCGTTCGCGGCGGCGTCGATTCTCGCGATGCTCGCGCTCGCCACGCTGGCGCTGAAGCTGTGGGCTGAGCGCAAGCTGGCGCAGGACAAGGCAGCGCGTCGCGAAGACGTCGTGCCGGCCTGAGCCGATATTGATTCGAGGAGCAAGACCATGAGCATTCAGGTACAACGGGTGTCAAAACGCTTCGGCGATTTTGCGGCGCTCGATGATGTCACGCTGGAATTCCCGACAGGCGAACTGGTCGCGCTGCTGGGGCCGTCCGGCTGCGGCAAGACCACACTGCTGCGTATCGTCGCGGGCCTGGAGTTCGCCGACGCCGGTCGCGTCGTGCTCAACGGCGAGGACGTGGCGACGGTCGGCACGCGCGAGCGTCAGGTCGGCTTCGTGTTTCAGCACTATGCGCTCTTCCGTCACATGACCGTGTTCGAGAATGTGGCGTTCGGGCTGCGCGTGAAGTCGCGCCGCGAGCGGCTCACGGACGCGCAGATCCGCGCCAAGGTGCATGAACTGCTTGGCCTGGTGCAGCTCGACTGGCTGGCCGATCACTATCCGGCGGAACTCTCGGGCGGTCAGCGTCAGCGCATTGCGTTGGCGCGTGCACTGGCCGTCGAGCCGAAGGTGCTGCTGCTCGACGAACCGTTCGGGGCGCTTGATGCCAAGGTGCGCAAGGAATTGCGTAGCTGGCTTCGCCGTCTGCACGACGAGCTGCACATCACCACGATCTTCGTCACGCACGACCAGGAAGAGGCGCTCGAAGTGGCCGACCGTATAGTGCTGATGAATCGCGGCAGCGTCGAACAGATCGGCGCGCCACAGGACGTGTACGACACGCCGCACAGCCCGTTCGTCTATGAGTTTCTCGGCGCCGTGAACCGGCTGCCGGGCGAGTTGCGCACGCACGACTTCATTGCCGATGTCGGTGCCGGTGCCGGCGCGTTTCGCGTGACGGTGCACAAGGACGATTTGCCCGCTGCGCCGCCGGACGGTCGCGTGATGGCGTATGTGCGTCCGCACGATCTTGCGCTGCTGCCGGCGCACGACGGTGGGCCGGGGATCGACGTGGCCGTGCGCCGCGCCATTCCGCTGGGCGGCACCGTGCGCGTGGAACTTGCCGCGCCGGGAGGGGCGGTGTGGGAAGCGGAACTGACTCGCGCTGGCTGGCAGGCGCTCGGCGCGCAAAGTGGTGCGCCGATGCGGGCGGTGCCGCGTCAGTTGCGGGTGTTTGCCGCGCCGGCGTGAGCCGCACGACAAAACGACGGCGCTAGTCCACGCGACCTGGGGGCGCCACGCCTAACGACCTGACAGACGATCTAACCAACGACCGGACAAGACGTAGCGAACAAGGCCTAGCAAATACGACGTAGCAAATACGACGTAGCAAACACGACGTAGCAAACACGACGTAGCAAACACGACGTCACGTACAGGACCTTACGAACAAGACGTCATGAACAAGACGTCATGAACCGGCAAGCCACAGGGTGGAGTCCCCTCATGAATTTTCAGCAATTGCGCTACGTGCGCGAAGCCGTTCGGCAGAATCTCAACCTGACGGAAGCCGCCAGTGCGCTGTACACGTCGCAGTCGGGCGTGAGCAAGCAGATCAAGGATCTCGAAGACGAACTGGGCGTGGATGTTTTCGTGCGTCGCGGCAAGCGGCTCACGGGGCTGACCGAGCCAGGCAAGGCCGTGCTGCAACTGATCGAGCGCATGTTGCTCGACGCCGAGAACTTGCGCCGTGTGGCGCGTCAGTTCGCGGATCAGGACAGCGGCCATCTCGTGCTGGCGACGACCCACACGCAGGCGCGCTATGCGCTGCCGCAGGTCATCAAGCAATTCACGAGCGTGTTCCCAAAGGTGCAACTGGCGTTGAGGCAGGGCAGCCCGCGTCAGATTGCACAGATGGTGATCGACGGCGAGGCCGACATCGGCATCACGACCGAGGCGCTCGATCGCTTTCCCGATATCGTCACGTTCCCGTGCTACTCGTGGCATCACGTCGCCGTCGTGCCGAAGGATCATCCGCTCGTCGGGCGAGCGGGCGTCACGCTGGCGGAGATCGCCGACTATCCAATCATCACCTATGACGGCGACTTCACGGGGCGCTCGCACGTGGACAAGGCGTTCTCGGACCAGGGTCTGGTGCCGGACATCGTGCTCACCGCGCTCGATACGGACGTGATCAAGACATACGTCGAGCTGGGATTGGGGGTGGGGATCGTGGCGGCGATGGCTGTCGATCCGCGCAAGGACCAGGATCTGGTGGTGCTGGAACTCGACAACGCGTTCGAGCCGAGCACGACGCGCATCGGCGTTCGCCGCGGGGCGTTTCTGCGCTCGTATGCTTACCGCTTCATCGAAATGCTCGCCCCGGCGCTCAAGGAGCAGGACATCTCGACGCAACTGCGCGAAGCGCTTGAATTTGCGGCCTGATGCGTCGTCGCGCCGGGCCGCATGGGCGGCCTGCTCAAGCGGCGCCGGGCGTTGCCTGATGTCGTCCCGCGTTGTCGGGCGCGCCGCTGCCCGTCGGCCGTGACCCGGCCGCGATCCCGTTCAACGCGGCGGGTTCCATATTTTCAGCGATTGGGAAGCCGGGCAGTATTGGATACAATTACTGCCATGACTTCGACCTCATTCAACCCGATTCCCCACTACACGGTGTCATCGGGCGATCTGCCGCGCATTGCGTTGCTCGCCACGGGTGGCACGATCGCGGGCAGCGCGTCCGACGCCACGCGTACCGCCGCTTATCAAGCCGGGGCGCTCGGTGTCCAGGACTTGCTCGCGGCGGTTCCGGCGCTGGGCAGCGTTGCGCATATCCACGCGGAGCAGGTCGCGCAGATCGATAGCAAGGACATGAGCGTGGCGCTTTGGCAGAAGCTGGCCGCGCGCGTGAATGCGTTGCTCTCGCAGCCCGATGTGGCCGGTGCGGTGATTACCCATGGCACCGATACGCTCGAAGAAACGGCGTACTACCTGCATCTGACGGTCAACAGTCGCAAGCCGGTGGTGCTGACCGCGGCGATGCGGCCCGCGACGGCGCTCTCGGCTGACGGCCCGCTCAACCTGCTCAACGCCGTGCGCGTGGCCACCGACCCGATTTCGGCCGGGCGCGGCGTGATGGTCGCCATCAACAACCAGATTCATTGCGCGCGCGACGTCATCAAGACGAGTACCTACAAGGTCGATGCGTTTCACTCGCCGGAGATCGGCGTGCTTGGCTGGGTGCAGGACGAGCGCGTGGCGTATCAACGTGCGGCGTTGCAGTACCACACCGTCGAAAGCGAGTTCGTCGGGCTGTCGGGCGAGTTGCCGGCTGTCGAGGTGGTCTCGAGTTATGCGGGGGTGTCGCGGATCGCCGTCGACGCCCTGGTGGAAGCCGGCGTGCAGGGCATCGTGGTGGCGGGCACGGGCAACGGCTCGCTGCATTCATTGCTGCAACAGGCGCTGGCCGAAGCGGTGCAGCGCGGTGTGACGGTCGTGCGCGCCGCGCGGGTGGGCAGCGGACATGTCATGCACAACGGCGCGGCACCCGACGATCAGTATGGCTTCGTGAGCGCAGGCAACCTGCATCCGTTCAAGGCGCGTGTCTTGCTGATGCTCGCGTTGCAGGCGGGCGTGCCGCGCGAGCGCATGCAGAGCTTGTTTGACGAGTATTGAACCAGCCAAGCGCCAGCGCATAAAAAAGCGACCCTCAACGAAAAGGCGCCGAACCTTGCGGCCCGGCGCCCGTCGTCATCCACCGCATCTCCCTGATGGCCTGACGCTCCCTACGCGGTCAATGCTTTACGCCACGGTATGGTTAGCCAGCATTTCCAGCGCGCGCACCATGCCCGAGTGATCCCACGCGGCGCCGCCGTTTGCGGCACACGCGTTGAACAGCTCCTGGCACGTGGCCGTGTTCGGCAGCGACACGCCGAGGGCCTTGGCGCTCTGCAGCGCCAGATTCAGATCCTTCTGGTGCAGGGCAATGCGGAAGCCCGGTTCGAAGTTGCGCTTGACCATGCGCTCGCCGTGCACTTCGAGAATGCGCGACGATGCGAAGCCGCCCATCAGCGCCTCACGCACCTTCGCGGGATCGGCACCGGCCTTCGACGCGAACAGCAAAGCCTCACCTACGGCTTCGATCGTCAGCGCGACCACGATCTGGTTGGCGACCTTGCAGGTCTGGCCGGCACCGCTCTCGCCCACGAGCGTGATGTTCTTGCCCATCAGTTCGAAGAACGGCTTCACATCGTCGAACGCCGCTTGCGAGCCGCCGACCATGATCGACAGCGTGGCGCCTTTTGCGCCGACTTCACCGCCCGAGACCGGGGCGTCGAGGTATTCGCAGCCCAGCGCCTTGACCTTCTTGGCGTATTCCTTCGTTTCGATCGGCGAGATGGAGCTCATGTCCACGACGATCTTGCCTGCCGACAGGCCTTCGGCCAGACCGTCCTGACCGAACAGGACGGCACCCACATCAGGGGTATCCGGCACCATCACGAAGACGATGTCGGCGCGTTTGGCGACTTCCTTGGCCGACGTGCAAACCGTGGCCTGACCGTCGATCAGGTCTTGCGGGGGCGTGCGGCGCTCATACAGGAACAGCTTGTGACCGGCATTTTGCAGATGCTTCGCCATCGGCGCGCCCATGATGCCCAGACCAATGAAACCGAGTTGTGCCATTTCGTAACTCCTTGTTGCCAAAGTGTGATGTGGTGTCGCTGACGCTCAGACGAGCGGGGCGGTGACGCCTTATCGCGGCGCCCCCGTGCTCCGGCCGCATGCCCCCTGCATGCGGCCGGCGGGGCCCTTCCTCGTCGAAACCCGGTCAGCCGGCGCACCGCCTCGGGCGGATACGCCTTCGTTTCTTCCGCGTGCCACCGGGGGAGGTGTCGCGCGGTGGGTATGGGGGCGCGTAGGAATTACGCCGCTTCGCGCAGCCCCGCTGCCTTGAACCAGCCGAGGCCCTCGGTCGTGGTGGTGGCCGGTTTGTACTCGCAACCGATCCATCCTTGGTAGCCAATGCGGTCGAGGAACGCGAACAGGTAGGCGTAGTTGATCTCGCCCGTGCCCGGCTCGTTGCGGCCCGGGTTGTCCGCCAGTTGCACGTGAGCGATGCGCGCCAGATTCGTCTCGATGGTCTTGGCGAGTTCGCCTTCCATGCGCTGCATGTGATAGATGTCGTACTGCAGGAACAGGTTGTCCGAACCCACGGCGTCGAAGATCTCCAACGCCTGCTTCGTGCGGTTCACGAAGAAGCCGGGAATGTCGTACGTGTTGATCGGCTCGACCAGCAGTCGGATGCCTTCGGCCTTGAGGGCATCGGCGGCGAAGCGCAGGTTACCCACGAGCGTGTCTTGCGCGACTTGCGTCGACAGGTCCGCGCCTTGCTTGCCCACGAGGCAGTTCAGTTGCTTCACACCCAGCGCCTTGGCGTAGGTGATGGCTTCGCCCACGCCGTCGCGGAATTCGGCCACGCGCTCGGGGAAGATCGCGATGCCGCGCTCGCCCGCATCCCAGTTGCCGGCGGGCAGGTTGTGCAGCACGAGATCGAGCTGGTACTGGTTCAGCTTGTCAGCGATCTGGTCGCGATGAAACGCGTACGGGAACAGGAACTCCACGCCGCGAAAGCCCGCTGCGGCGGCCGCCTTGAAGCGGTCGAGGAACGGCACCTCGTTGAACAGCATGGTCAGATTGGCGGCAAATTTCGGCATTGCGCTGACTCCTCTTTCTCTCTTTTAGGGGGTGGTTTCGACGATTTCGATGCCAGGGTGTTGCAAGGTTGCGGGGCGCCTGCTTTTTTCGTTCAAGGGGTCTAGCCGAGAGCGCAGGGGACGCACGCGCCCCGCAAACCGTTTTACAGCGTTGACTTACGCCGACACTGCGTTGTCTTCTTCCACCACGTCGATGATGTCTTCGAACTCGTTGACGTTGTTGATCTCGGTGCCCATCGCAATGTTGGTCACACGCTCGAGAATCACTTCCACGATCACCGGCACGGAGAACTCGGCCATCAGCTTGCGGGCCTGGGCGAACGCCGGCTGGATGTCGTTCGGCTGGAACACACGGATCGCCTTCACGCCGAGGCCTTCGGCCACCTTCACGTGATCGACGCCGTAACCGTTGACTTCCGGCGAGTTCACGTTCTCGAACGCGAGCTGCACGCAGTAGTCCATGTCGAAGTTGCGCTGCGCCTGACGGATCAGGCCCAGGTACGAGTTGTTCACGACCACGTGGATGTACGGCACCTTGAACTGCGCGGCCACGGCCAGTTCTTCGATCATGAACTGGAAGTCATAGTCGCCCGAGATCGCCACCACGTCCGACGACGGCGAGGCAACCTTCGCCCCGATGGCGGCCGGCACCGTCCAGCCCAGCGGGCCTGCCTGGCCGCAGTTGATCCAGTGGCGTGGCTTGTTCACGTGCAGGAACTGCGCGGCGGCGATCTGCGACAGACCGATGGTCGAGACATAGCGCACATCGCGACCGAAGAATGCGTTCATTTCCTGATACACGCGCTGCGGCTTGATCGGCACCTGATCGAAGTCCGTGCGGCGCAGCATGGTGCGCTTGCGCTTCTGGCAATCGGCCACCCATTGCGCACGATCCGGCAGACGGCCGGCGGCCTTCAGTTCCTTGGCAACTTCCACGAACAGCGTGAGCGCGGCCTTGGCGTCGGAGACGATGCCGTAGTCCGGACCGAACACGCGGCCGATTTGCGTCGGCTCGATGTCGACGTGCACGAACTTGCGGCCCTTGGTGAACACGTCGACGCTGCCCGTGTGGCGATTGGCCCAGCGGTTGCCGATGCCCATCACGAAGTCCGACGCGAGCATCGTCGCATTGCCGAAGCGATGCGAGGTCTGCAGTCCGACCATGCCGGCCATGAGCGGATGGTCGTCGGCAATGGTGCCCCAGCCCATGAGCGTGGGCACGACCGGCACGTTCACGGTCTCGGCGAACTCGACGAGCAGGTCGGCGGCGTCGGCATTGATCACACCACCGCCCGAGACGATAAGCGGGCGCTCCGATGCGACCAGCATCTGAATGGCCTTCTCGATCTGGGCGCGCGTGGCCGCGGGCTTGTACACCGGCAGCGGTTCGTAGGTGTCCGGATCGAATTCGATCTCGGCAACCTGCACGTCGAACGGCAGATCGATGAGCACCGGACCCGGACGGCCCGAGCGCATCAGGTGGAATGCCTGCTGGAACACGCGCGGCACGAGCGCGGGCTCGCGCACCGTCACGGCCCACTTGGTGACCGGCTTGGCGATCGTCTCGATGTCGACAGCCTGGAAATCTTCCTTGTACAGACGGGCGCGCGGCGCCTGACCCGTGATGCAGAGGATGGGAATCGAATCGGCCCAGGCGGAGTACAGGCCGGTAATCATGTCGGTGCCCGCAGGCCCCGAGGTGCCGATGCACAGGCCGATATTGCCGGCTTCGGCGCGGGTGTAACCTTCGGCCATGTGGGACGCGCCCTCGACGTGGCGTGCGAGCACGTGCTCCACGCTGCCGGCCTTGCGCATTGCCGAATAGAACGGGTTGATGGCAGCACCGGGCACACCGAATGCGGTGGTGACACCTTCTTTCTCGAGCACTCGAATTGCGGCCTCTACGGCGGTCATCTTGGCCATGTGACGTCTCCAATGGGTAATGAGTCAATGTGTTGGAAGCCACTTTAAGCCGGTACGATTTGTTTGATAAGATCACAAAAGATCGTTTTTTTAAGAACAAAAAGTATCGAATGGAGGGGGCATGGACCGATTCAAACAGATCGAAACCTTCGTGCAGGTGGCCGAAGCGGGCAGTCTGGCCGCCGCGGCCTTAAAGGAAGGGGTCTCGCCGGTGATCCTCGGAAGGCGCATCGACGCGCTCGAAAAGCGTCTGGGCATCAAGCTGATGTACCGCTCGACACGACGGCTTGCGTTGTCGGAAGAGGGCGGCGCGTTCCTAGAGCGGTGCAAACAGTTGCTCGGCGACTGGGAGATGGCCGAGAACGAAATCAGCGCGGGGCGTCATGCCGTTTCGGGGCACCTGATCGTGTCGGCGCCGGCGGCGTTCGGGCGCAAGCACGTCGCGCCGCATGCGCCGGCGTTCCTGCGCCTGCACCCCGAGGTGCAGATTTCGTTCAACCTGACCGACCGCGTGGTCGACCTCGTGCGCGAGGGGTACGACATGGGCATTCGCATCGGCGGCTCGGTCGATCCGAATTTCGTGGCTGTCAAACTCGCCCAGAACCGGCGCGTGGTGTGCGGCACCCCGGCATATTTCGCCCGCTACGGTCGTCCGAAGACGCTCGAAGACCTGGCCAGGCACAACTGCCTCGCGTTCAACCTGCAAGGCGGCCAGCAGCGCGGTTGGTACTTCAAGCGCCAGGGCAAGCTCGTGACGATTCGCGTGGCGGGCAGTCTGGACTGCAACGACGGCGAGTTGCTGCACCGCTGGTCACTGGAGGGCATCGGGCTGGGCTGGCGCTCGACGTGGGAAATCCAGCGCGAACTGCTCTCCGGCGAACTGGAGACCGTGCTCGACGAGTACGCGTTACCTGACTACGACATCCTCGCCGTGTACCCCCAACAGCGCTTCCAGCCCGCGCGGGTGCGCCTGTTCATCGAGCAACTGCGGCAAATCTATGCCCGTCCGAACTATTGGCTGGAAAACACTTGACCGGTCCTGATGAGACGGCAGTTGATGATCGACGTGAAATCCGCTAGAATCGCGGGTTCTGCAACCTTGCTGCACTGGTTTTGACGCCCGGGCGGCTTTGTCCATAAGGAGCTTATATATGCGTCATTATGAAATCGTATTTATCGTTCACCCCGATCAGAGCGAGCAAGTGCCTGCGATGATCGAGCGCTACAAGAGCATGGTGACGGCCAAGGCCGGTCAGATCCATCGCATCGAAGACTGGGGCCGTCGTCAACTGGCGTACATGATCGAGAAGCTGGCCAAGGCTCACTACGTCTGCATGAACATCGAATGCGACCAGGAAACCCTGGACGAGCTGGAACACGCATTCAAGTTCAACGACGCCGTGCTGCGCCACCTCGTGGTTCGCATGAAGAAGGCCGAGACCGCACCGTCGCCGATGATGAAGGAAGTGGCCCGCGAAGAAGCCAAGAAGGCTGCCGCGACGCCCGCGACCGAAGCTGCCGCATCGTAATTAGCGCACCGGAACGCATCAGGGAATCCACGGAAACGTCGACCGCGTGAATCGCTTACGGCTTGAAGCCAGCATCGTCGAAATCGGCACGCTGCGCTATACCCCAGCCGGGCTTCCCGTGATCGAGGTCACGCTGGCCTATGCGGGAACCGTCGAAGAGTCGGGCGTGGCCCGGCAAGTCGAGTTCTCGATGCCAGCCGTTGCGATCGGTCCCCTCAGTGCCAAAGTCATGGCGTTGGGACTGGAGAAACCGGCCCAGTGGGCAGGGTTTCTGGCCAAGAAGCATCGCAATAGCCGCACCCTGGTGTTTCACATCACAGCATTGCAAGTATTTGAAAAGGATTGTTGAACATGCCGCGTCCTAACGGTAAAAACAAGAAGTTTGATCGCCGCCGCCAACAGCAAAACCCGCTGTTCAAGCGCAAGAAGTTCTGCCGCTTCACCGTCGCTGGTGTTGACCAGATCGATTACAAGGATATCGAGACGCTGAAGGACTTCATCGGCGACAACGGCAAGATCACCCCGGCTCGCCTGACGGGCACCAAGGCGCACTACCAGCGCCAGCTCGACACGGCTATCAAGCGCGCGCGTTTCCTCGCGCTGATGCCGTACACCGATCTGCACGGTGCTTAATCGCCAGTCGACGAAGGAGAATAGATAATGCAAGTGATTCTGCTGGAAAAAGTCGTCAACCTGGGTAACCTGGGCGACATCGTGAAGGTCAAGGATGGTTTCGCACGTAACTTCCTGATCCCGACCAAGAAGGCGCGTCGCGCCACCAAGGACGCGATCGCCGAGTTCGAAGTTCGCCGTGCCGACCTGGAAAAGGCTGCCACCGAGAAGCTGGCTGCCGCACAAGCCGAAGGCGAAAAGCTGTCGGGCCTGACCGTGCAAATCTCGCAGAAGGCCGGCGTTGACGGTCGTCTGTTCGGTTCGGTCACCAACTTCGATATCGCCGAAGCCCTGGGCACCCAAGGTTTCAAGGTTGAAAAGATGCAAGTGCGCCTGCCGAATGGCCCGCTCAAGACCGTGGGTGACTTCCCGGTCCAAGTGTCGCTGCACACGGACGTCGTCGTCGACGTGAACGTGTCGGTGCTGGGCGAGCACGCGTAAGCCGTATCCGCGTCAGCTTCCCGACGCGAACAAAAAACGGAAGTCGGTCCGCCGGCTTCCGTTTTTTTATGTCTGTCCCCTCTGTGGTGTCGGTTGCCGGGCTTTCCGATGGCCGCGCATGCGCAGGTCTATGCCGACCGCGTCCCGGTTGCGCACTCCCTTCCACGTTCCTCACGTTCGATAGCGCTGCCTTATGTTGCCTCCCGGGAAACTGCTGAACAAAACACGTTCGGAAAAATCGCCGCGCAAGCGCGATTTCGCCGGATCGGATCGTGAGCGCGGGGGCGGTATAATGCCCGGCATGAACGCTCCCGATCCCCAACTCGATTCCCTCAAAGTGCCGCCGCACTCTATCGAGGCGGAGCAATCCGTGCTCGGTGGGCTGCTGCTCGACAACGGGGCGTGGGATCGAATCGGCGACTTTCTGGCTGAATCGGACTTCTACCGCTATGACCACCGGCTGATCTATCAGCACATCGGTCGGTTGATCGCCAGCGACCGTCCTGCCGACGTGATCACCGTTTTCGAATCGCTCACCTCGGCCGGCAAAGCCGAGGACGTGGGCGGGCTCGCCTACCTGAACGCCCTGGCGCAGAATACGCCGAGTGCCGCGAACATTCGTCGTTACGCGGAAATCGTGCGCGACCGTGCGGTGTTGCGCAAGCTCGTGACAGTCGCCGACGAAATTGCGTCAGATGCTTTCAATCCGCAGGGCAGGGAAGTGCGTCAGATGCTCGACGAGGCGGAAGCGAAGGTGTTTGCCATCGCGGAAGAAGGCTCGCGCAGCACGAACGGCTTCCTTGAACTGCAGCCGCTGCTCACGCAGGTGGTCGAGCGCATCGACGAGTTGTACCACCGCGAAGGCGGGAGCGACATCACCGGTATTCCGACGGGCTTCGTCGACCTGGATCGCATGACGTCGGGTTTCAACGGCGGCGATCTGATCATCGTGGCGGGCCGTCCTTCGATGGGTAAGACAACCTTCTCGATGAACATCGGCGAGCATATCGCCGTGGAAGAGGGGCTGCCGGTCGCCGTGTTCTCGATGGAAATGCCGGGCACGCAGCTGGCCATGCGTATGCTGGGGTCGGTGGGGCGTCTCGATCAGCATCGTCTTCGCACCGGCAAGCTGGTCGACGAAGACTGGCCGAAGCTCACGCACGCCATGCAGAAGATGAACGAGACGCAGCTTTTCGTCGACGAGACGCCTGCGCTCAATCCGATGGAGTTGCGCGCGCGCGCACGGCGTCTGGCACGTCAATGCGGCAAGCTGGGGCTGATCATCATCGATTACCTCCAGCTCATGAGCGGTTCGGGCAACGGCGAGAACCGCGCGACCGAAATCTCCGAGATTTCGCGTTCGCTCAAGGGGCTCGCCAAGGAGCTGAACGTGCCGGTGATCGCGCTCTCACAGCTCAACCGCAGTCTTGAACAACGCCCGAACAAGCGTCCGGTCATGTCGGACTTGCGTGAATCGGGTGCTATCGAACAGGATGCCGACATCATCCTGTTCATCTATCGCGACGAAGTGTACAACCCCGATACGCCCGACAAGGGCACTGCCGAGATCATCATCGCAAAACAGCGTAATGGTCCTATCGGTCAGGTGCGTCTGGCGTTCATCGGTGCGTATACCAAGTTCGACAATCTGGCCGGTCCCCAATATTGACGCATTGATTTCCGCCCATTCGTAAGGGCGTGCGGTAACGCGCGCCCGCAACGAGGTAGAATGTGACGTTTTTGTGTCGACCCGTCCCCTATTAATATCCGGAGTTTTCCAATAATGTTCGGTCGCTTCATGCCCACCGAGGGCAAGTTCTTTGAGCTGTTCAACCAGCACGCGGCGTGTATGGTTGCCGGCAGCCGCGAGCTGTCTGCCATGCTCAACGATCTGCCCAATGCCGAGGCACGCACCGTTGCCGTGCAGAACAACGAGAAGAAAGCGGATCGCATCACGCACGAGACCATCGACCTGATGCACAAGACGTTCATCACGCCGTTCGATCGCGATGAAATCCACAAGTTGATCAGCACGATGGACGACATCCTGGATCTGATGGAGGACGTGGCGACAGCCGTGTGGATGTACGACGTCAAGAGCGTGCCGTCCGAGGCGCGCACGCTGGGTGAGATTTGTGTGAAGTGTTGCGAACGGGTGCAAAGCACCGTGGCGCTGCTCAATGACATGGATCGCGCGCGCGAGATCCTGAAGCTCTGCGAGGAAATCGACGGGCTCGAATCGGACGCCGACCGCCTGTTGCGTGCGTCGCTCTCGAAGCTGTTTCGCGAAGAATCCGACGTGAAGGAGCTGATCAAGCAAAAGGCCGTGTCCGAATTGCTCGAATCGGTGACCGATAAGTGCGAGGACGTTGCCAACATCATCGAAGGCATTGTGCTGGAAAACGCCTGAGCGGAGACTTTCGATGGCAACGCTGCACATCAGCCTTTGGCTGATCGGACTGTTGGTCGCACTTGCGCTCCTGTTCGACTTCATGAATGGCTTCCACGACGCCGCCAACTCGATCGCCACGGTGGTCTCGACGGGCGTGCTCAAGCCGCATCAGGCGGTGGCTTTTGCCGCCATGTTCAACGTGATCGCGCTGTTCGTCTTTCATCTGAAAGTCGCGGCGACGGTGGGCAAGGGGACGGTTCATCCCGAAATCGTGGATCACTACGTGATCTTCGGCGCCCTCGTCGGGGCGATCGCGTGGAACGTGATTACTTGGTACTACGGCATTCCGTCGAGTTCGTCGCACGCGCTGATCGGTGGATTGGTCGGCGCTGCGGTGGCCAAGGCCGGCACGGGTTCGCTTGTCACGAGTGGACTGCTGCAAACGGTCGCGTTCATTTTCATCTCGCCGCTGCTCGGTTTCGTGCTCGGTTCGTTCTTCATGCTGCTGGTGTCCTGGTTGTTCTTCCGAACGCCACCCGCGCGCGTCGACCGCTGGTTCCGCCGCCTGCAGCTGATTTCGGCCGGTATGTACAGCCTGGGACACGGCGGTAACGATGCCCAGAAGACCATCGGTATCATCTGGATGTTGCTGATCGCCGCGGGCATGTGGCCGCAGGAGGCTGCGGAACCGCCGCTGTGGGTGATCGTGGGCTGCTATCTGGCGATCGGTCTGGGCACCATGTTCGGTGGCTGGCGCATCGTGCGCACGATGGGGCAGAAGATCACCAAGCTCAAGCCGGTCGGTGGCTTCTGTGCCGAAACCGGCGGGGCGTTTACGCTGTTCTTCGCGTCGTGGCTCGGCGTGCCGGTCTCGACCACGCACACCATCACCGGCGCCATCGTGGGCGTTGGCGCCACGCGCAAGCTCTCTGCGGTGCGCTGGGGGGTGGCAGGCAACATCGTCTGGGCATGGGTGCTGACGATCCCGGCCTCGGCGTTCATCGCCGCGATCGCGTGGTGGGTCGGCAAGCAGATTCTGTGATGTCGGTTCGGCGGGCTGCCGTCTCATGACGGTGTGACCCGCCAGGGCAACAAAAAAAGCGGCTTCGGCCGCTTTTTTTGTGTCCTGCTTTAGCCCCCCGCGGGCGGCATGGCGCCATTGGCAGGCCGCATCGAGGCCATCGAGAGAATCAATTTCTATAGCCAATAGCGATCAATTACTATTCCGTCATAGTGTTTAATCGATTCCCGTGGGAGGCTAACATGACTGCATTGATCCATCGTTGCTTGCATCGCCGTCCGGTCACCACACTGGTGGGCGTCGCGATCAATGTCGGCGGCGCGGCGACGCTGCTTGCCCACCTGCGCTGATCCTTCAATTCACGCTCAACCGATGCTCGTCTGCCGGAAGTGATTACATCGAGCTGTTGGCGAAGCGAGCGATGGGATCGTCGTCCTGCGGGGCTGGGGCGGCAAGGTTGGCTGTGCGACTCGGCACCAAGACCTGCGGCGCTACCATCGGAGACGGAGTCGCCCCGGTAAGCGGGTGGTTCGGTGCGGTATTCGATGGGTTCACAGGCTCGCTCGGTGGCGTTGCCGCGGCGGGCGACTGAGCGAGCGAGGCCGGCGCCGACCGATTCACGTAAGTCGTATTACCTGCGGGTGCCTTGTTCGCTGCGACGCGTCGAACACCATCGATCCGGCGTGCCCAATATGGAATGAAGAGACTCTCCAGGCGCACTGTGCCGCCGGTGTTCGGCGCGTGTACGAACTGCCCCTGACCCACGTAGATGCCTACGTGCGAGTGGGCGCGTCCCGTCGTGTTGAAGAAGATAAGATCGCCCGAGGCGAGGTCGTCGCGCGCCAACGGTGTGCCCACACCACTCATGTCGGCCGTCGTGCGGGGCAGGTTCACGCCGGCGGCGCGCGCCACGACATAGCGCACGAGGCCGCTGCAATCGAAACCGGAATCCGGGGTGTTGCCGCCGTAGCGGTAAGGAATGCCAACGAGGCTCATCGCTTCGAGCGTAATCTCCTCCTGACCCGCGCTGCGCTCCGGCCCCATCGTTCGGTTGCCATAGTTCGCACTGCCGCCTTGTCGGATTGATGGGCCCGACGAACAAGCCGCGACCAGCAACGTCAGCGCCAGCGTGCCCACGCAACGGCCCCACGCGTTCGGCGGGATAGCCGGATGCGTCACGTCGCGAGCGAGGAGGCGAGAGAACAGTCGCATGCGCCGAGTTTACGACGCTTATCGGGTCGATGCACCGTAAAAGCGCCGAAAGACGGGCGTTCTGTGGCATCGACGTCACAAATCAGCGGATTCCCGGATGACGCTGTCGTCGGTGCGCTCCGCCTTGGCGACGCCGGCGGTCAAAAAAAACGGCGCCCGAAGGCGCCGTCGTGTTGAGCATGGAGCGAAGCGCGTAGAGCGAAGAGGCTCGCCGTCCGCGGTCGGCAGACGTCAGAGGATTTCCGCCGCGTAGTCGGCCAGACGCGAACGTTCGCCGCGCGCCAGCGTGACGTGCCCGCTGTGTCCCCATCCCTTGAATCGATCGACCACGTAGGTGAGGCCCGAACTGCCTTCGGTCAGGTACGGCGTATCGATCTGCGCGATGTTGCCCAGACAGATCAGCTTGGTCCCCGGGCCGGCACGCGTGACGAGCGTCTTCATCTGCTTCGGCGTAAGGTTCTGCGCCTCGTCGATGATGACGAACTTGTTCACGAACGTACGACCGCGCATGAAGTTCATGCTCTTGACCTTGAGTCGCGAGCGAATCAGTTCCTGCGTGGCCGCGCGGCCCCATTCGCCGGCGGAATCGTCGGTCTTTTGGAGCACTTCCAGGTTGTCGTCGAACGCGCCCATCCACGGTTGCATCTTCTCTTCCTCGGTGCCCGGCAGGAAGCCGATATCTTCACCGACGGGCACGGTCGCGCGCGTGATGATGATTTCGTTGTAGCGCTTCTCGTCAAGCGTTTGCGCCAGACCAGCGGCCAGCGCCAGTAGCGTCTTGCCGGTACCGGCCTGACCGAGCAGCGTGATGAAGTCCACTTCGGGATTCATCAGCAGGTTCAGCGCGAAGTTCTGCTCCCGGTTGCGCGCCGTGATGCCCCACACGTTGTTCTTGTGGTGTCCATAGTCGCGCAGCGTTTGCAGCAGCGCCGTCTTGCCGTTGATCTCGCGAACCTGCGCGTAGAACGGCGCCTCGCCGTTGTTCGTCTCCAGATAGACGAACTGGTTGATGAGGAAGCTCGCGCAGAGCGGCCCGGTAATGCGATAGAACGTGGTGCCGGTGCGATTGTCCTGCCAGCTCTCCATACCCTTGCCGTGCTTGGTCCAGAAGTCCGTCGGCAGGGGCATCACGCCCGAGTAGAGCAGATCGCTGTCCTCGAGCACCTTGTCGTTGAAGTAGTCTTCCGCGGGCAGGCCAAGCGCATGCGCCTTGACGCGCATGTTGATGTCCTTCGACACCAGCACGACCTGGCGATCGCGGAACTTGTCCTGCAATGCCCGCACGACGCCGAGAATCTGATTGTCGGCCTTGCCTTGCGGCAACCCGTCGAGCGGCGGCACGTCGGTCAGGTCGGTCTGGAAGTACAGGCGCCCCGTGGCGTCCTTGTTGCCAAGCCGCGAGAGGAGGATGCCTTCGACCATCGACTTCGTGCCGCTCTCGGCGACCAGCCCGTCAAGGGTGCGGCTCACCTGACGCGCATTGCGCGCCACTTCCGACATGCCCTTCTTGTGATTGTCCAACTCTTCCAACGTCATCATCGGCAGATAGACGTCGTGCTCTTCGAAGCGGAACAGGCTGCTTGGGTCGTGCATGAGCACGTTCGTGTCGAGCACGAAGAGCTTGGCGGGTTCCTGGTCCTTCAGACGTGCCCGTTTCGAACCCGTGCCCGTTGACGTAGGCTTGACGGCCTTGAGGGACGGTGTTGCCCCGTTCGACTCGGCCGCCGGCGGCGACTGGGGCGAGCGTGCGACAGGCGACGGTTGTACTGTCGTCTGCGGTGCCGCCGAGGGTTTAGGCACGACCTTCAATTCGGCCGCGCCGGCACCCGTGGCACCGGACGTCTCGCCCAGTGCGAGTTGCTCAGACGAGGGGATCGGTTTCTTGGCCTCCGTGCGCGAAGGTTTGAGGCGAGTGGGGAATTGTTCCGGGGCGAGCAACGAGCCCGGTTTGGTCGGCGCCGATGGCAATGGCATAGATTTCCCGTTCAAGAAAACACAACACGACTCGGCCGGGACAGACTGCGGTACCCCACGTCCCGGCAACAAAAAAGCCGCCTGCCCGGACGCACCGGAGAGGCGGCTTGGCTGAAGGCGCCGCCGTGGCAACGCCTGCAATAGTCTGGTTCAATGCGCTTCATCATTACGGCTGACTATAACGTCTCTTGCCGTGCTTGTATAGCGCCGAATGTCCGCACTGGCGGTCGCCTTCGGTCCTCGTGCAACACGCGACAGAAGCGCGCTTGCGCGGGGCCGGCGACGATGCCCGGCGCCCGATGCGCCGCGGCACTGACAAGCCCTCCAGCGGATCAGAGCGCCTGCACGACGCTCAGCACTTCGGTAACGTGATCGGGCACACGTACGCCGCGCCATTCGTTGCGCAATACGCCTTTTTCGTCGATCAGGAACGTGCTGCGTTCGATCCCCAGATGTTCCTTGCCATACAGTTTTTTCAGCTTGATGACACCGAACAATTGGCAAACTGCTTCGTCGCCGTCCGAGATCAGCGGGAAGGGCAGTTCGAGTTTTCGCTGGAAGTTTTCATGCGAGCGAAGGCTGTCGCGCGACACGCCAACGATTTGCGCCCCGGCTGCCTGAAACTGATCGTAGTTGTCGCGGAAGTTCATGCCTTCCGTCGTGCAGCCGGGGGTATTGTCCTTCGGGTAAAAATAGATCACCACCTTCTGGCCGCGATGCGCCTTGAGCGAAAAATCGCCGCCGGTGGCCGGTGCGGTGAAATCGGGCACGGGGGTGTCGATGGCTACCGTCACTATGGTCTCCTTGGGTGGCCTTGCAAGGCCGGAACGGGGAAGTGGATCGAAAGCGGGTTCAGGCAGTGGCCTGGCCCTCGAGAATCAGATCGCCCGAGCGGCCCGGAATTTCGCCCCACACGACGGGATGCGCCGGTAGCGAGGCAAGATCGAGCGTCTCGTAGTATTGGCCCATCGTCACCAGGGCGTGTCCCTGGCGGCGCCATCCAGCCAGCAATTGACGGAACAGCGGGGCCAGTTTCTGCCCTTCGAGTTCTGCGTGAAGGGTGAACACGTGATCTTGCGCCGGATCGCGGGTCAGGGCAAGCAGATGATCGGCCACGCCGTCGAGGTCACGACCGTCGATGCCCAGCAACTCGTCGACCGTCGGCAGGGTCGTCGGCATCTGCACATGCTGTAGACGCACGCCATCGACGATGGGGTAGTGCGGGGCGATGCCGCGTCCGTCAGACGCATACTTCATGCCCCAGGCGTCGATCTGCCGAAACGCGTGCGGATTCATCTGCCAGCCGGCTGCCCCATGCGTGCGCGGCGGCGCACCGAAAACCTGGAGGAAGCGCGCATGGGCTTGCGACATCTGATGTTGCGTCCAGGCGGCGTCGCGTGTGCGCACGTTGTCTTGCCAATACGTGTGGTCCCACGTGTGGATGCCGGTCTCGTGGCCCGCGTCTCGCACAGTGCGCATGACGTCGGCCGCACGCCGCCCGATGTCCGGGCCGGGGAGCAACGTGCCGTACATGAGCGTTTTGAAGCCGTAGTGCTCGACCACCGAAGTGCGTGAAACTTTCTTCAAAAAGCCAGGACGGAAGACACGCTTGAGTGCCCAACCGGTGTGGTCCGGCCCGAGGCTGAACAGGAACGTCGCTTGCGCCTCGTGCTCGGCCAGTGCGGCGAGCAGATTGGGCACGCCTTCGCGTGTGCCGCGCAGCGTGTCGACGTCGATCTTCAGGACAATGTTGGCCATAGCCGCCCTTGAGTGAGATATCGCAATGACCTCGAGCGATATCCTGAACTGCGAAACAAACTACCGAGTCAAAAACGCCCGATGCGCCGAGGGCGCACCGGGCGTGCAATGCGAAGGGCTGCAATGGGCGGCAATGCGCTGCCCGTAACCCCGAGGCGGTAGGCCTGACGCAGGCCGCCCGACCGTGTCGCGGATGTCCCTGACTGTTCCTTACTCGGCCTCGACCAGACGGCGCGCTTCGGCGACATGGCCACGATACGCTTCGAAAATCTTGCGCAACGCGTCGTCCATCGACGTGGTCGGTGCCCAGCCGAGTTCCTGCATGGTGTTCTCGATCTTCGGCACGCGATTCTGCACGTCCTGATAGCCGTTGCCGTAGTAGGCGCCCGACGAGGTCTCGACGAGTTGAACCTTCTTGGCCGTGTCGGCGTACTCGGGATATTCGGCGGCCAGCTTGAGCATCATGTTGGCCAGCTCGCGCACCGAGAAGTTATTCGTCGGGTTGCCGATGTTGTAAATCTTGCCGCTGGCAATGTTGTTCTTGTTATCGATGATGCGCACCAGGGCGTCGATACCGTCGTCAATGTCGGTAAAGGCGCGTTTCTGGCTGCCGCCGTCGACCAGGCTGATATTCTCGCCGCGAGCAATGTGGCCGAGGAACTGCGTGACTACGCGCGACGAACCTTCCTTCGGCGTGTAGATCGAGTCGAGGCCGGCGCCGATCCAGTTGAACGGGCGGAACAGCGAGAAATTCAGGCCTTCCTGCATGCCGTAGCCCCAGATCACACGATCCATGAGCTGCTTCGAACACGCGTAGATCCAGCGCGGCTTGTTGATCGGGCCATAGATCAGCGGCGAGTTTTCCGGATCGAACTCGCCGTCGGTGCACATGCCGTAGACCTCGGAGGTCGACGGGAACACCAGGTGCTTGCCGTACTTCACGGCCGAGCGCACGATCGGCAGGTTCGCCTCGAAGTCGAGTTCGAACACACGCAGCGGAGCCTTCACGTAGGTGGCCGGCGTGGCGATGGCGACGAGCGGCAGAATCACGTCGCACTTGCGAATGTGGTACTCGACCCACTCTTTGTTGATCGTGATGTCGCCTTCGAAGAAGTGCATGCGCTCGTGGTTGATCAGATCGCCGAGGCGATCGGTGAGCATGTCCATGCCATAAACTTCCCAGTCGGTCGTCTCCAGGATGCGCTTCGACAGATGGTGGCCGATGAACCCGTTGACACCGAGAATCAGGACTTTTTTCATATTGCGGTCAGTGATTGAGCTGGGAAAACTGTGCCGGCGTGACTGCTTTGCCGTCCAGCATTAGTTCATGAATGACGACAGCATTTGCGTCGCCACAAACGCCAAGGAGCGCATTATCCACTACTTGCAGTCCGCAGGGCAAACCGGCGGGCGCCGGCGCGCGTGACAAACGGGCGTGCGTGACAACCCAGCGACGGTCCGCCACATCGGTAAACGCCCCCGGATAGGGCGGCGCGACCGCGCGAATGAGGTTGTAGACGTCTTTTGCGGGCTTCGACCAGTCGATGCGGCCGTCTTCCGGCTTGCGTCCGCCGAAGTAGCTACCTGCGCTCAGTTCGTTCACCTGTCGCGGTGCCGTGCCGGCGATCAGGCCTGGCAGGCAGCGCCAGAGCGTCTGCTCGGCGGCGACCGTGACTTTCTCGAAGACCTCGCCCGCCGTATCGTCCGGCAGGATCGGCACGGCGGTCTGGTCGATGATGGCGCCGGCATCCGGCTTGGCGGCCATCTCGTGCAGCGTCGCGCCCGTTTCCGTTTCGCCCTTCAAAACGGCCCAGTTCACCGGTACGCGGCCGCGATACTTCGGCAGCAGCGACCCGTGCATGTTGAACGCGCCGCGCGAGGCGATTTCGAGCACCGCCACGGGAATCATGTGGCGATAGTAAAAGGAAAAGATGAAATCCGGCGCGATGGCGCGCAGTTGTGCGGCGAGCGCGGGATCGGCCGGATCGTCGGGGGTGACGACTGGGATACCGTGCTCGGCGGCGACACGGGCCACGCTGCCGAACCAGATGTTCTCGTTCGGATTGTCCTGATGGGTGACGACGAGTGCGACGTCGACACCGCGCGCGAGCAGCACCTGCAGGCAGCGCACGCCCACGTTGTGATACGCAAAGACGACAGCTTTGGCGGCTTGGGGCACTGGGGCGCTCATGAGGCGTGCGATCCCAGTTCCGTGGCGCCGGTCGTCTGACGCACGCTCGACGTCACGCTGGTGCCCTTGTCTGATTGGCCGGACGACGGGTCCTCCAGCACCGCTTGTACCAGATAGCGCGGACGCTGGCGAACCTGCTGATAAATGCGGCCGATGTACTCGCCGAGCAGGCCCATGCCGAACAGAATCACGCCCAGCAGGCAGAACGTGACGGCGAACAGCGTGAACACGCCCTGAACTTCCGAGCCGAAGAGGAAGCGGCGGGCCATCAGCACGACGAACAGCAGACCGGAGGCCGCCGACAGCGTGATGCCGACGCCCGAGAGCCACTGCAACGGCACCACCGAGAAGCCGGTGACGAGGTCGAAATTCAGACGAATCAGGCTATAGAGCGAATACTTCGACTCGCCGGCGAAGCGTTCTTCGTGGGCGACGTCGACTTCGGTGGGGTTCTGCGCAAACGTGTAGGCCAGCGCCGGAATGAACGTGTTGATCTCACGGCACTGATTGACCGTGTCGACGATATGACGGCTGTAGCCGCGCAGCATGCAGCCCTGGTCGGTCATGCGAATGCGCGTGATGCGCTCACGCAAGCGGTTCATCGCGCGCGAGGCATGGCGGCGGAACCATGTGTCCTGACGGTTCATGCGCACCGTGCCCACGTAGTCGTGCCCGGCCGCCAGTTTCTCGACGAGCTTGCCGATTTCCTCGGGCGGGTTCTGCAGGTCGGCGTCGAGCGTGACGACCCATTCGCCACGCGTGTGTTCGAAGCCGGCCAGGATGGCCATGTGTTGTCCGTAGTTGCCGTTGAACAGCACCACGCGCGTCGTGTCCGGGCGCGCACGGAACTGCTCGGCAAGCAAGGCGGCCGAGCGGTCGCGGCTGCCGTCGTTGACGAACACCACTTCATAAGCCACGCCCAGCTTGTCGAGCGCCGGATACAGCCGGGCGAAGAGGGCGGCGAGTCCGGCCTCTTCGTTATATACCGGGATGACGATGGAGAGTTGGGGGCAGGTCATTTTTGATGGTCGGCGCAGAGGGCGTTGACGGCTTCGCAGACGCGCGCAACGTCGGCATCCGCCATGGCGGGGAAGAGAGGCAACGTCAGGATCGAACGGCCCAGACGCTCCGTATGCGGGAACTGCCCTTCCCGGAAGCCGAGCCCGCGGTAGAGCGTAAACAGGTGGATGGCCGGGTAATGCACGCCACTGCCGATGCCGCGCGCCTTGAGTTTTTCCATGAAACCCGCGCGGTCGATCGTGAGGCGCGCCAGCGGCAGCTCGACCTGGAACATGTGCCAGTTCGAGTTCGTGAAGTCGGCGTGCGGCAGGCCGAGGCCAAGCGCCACGGCCGCGCCGCCCGCGAACGTGTCGAAATACAGCCGCGCCAGCGCCGAGCGACGGCGGTTGAATTCCGCCAGATGCGGCATCTGGCCGAGGCCCACGCGTGCAGCGACGTCCGTGAGGTTGAACTTGCCGCCGAGCACGTCAACGTCCATGCCATCGAAGCCGGTGCGGGTTACGCCCTGCAGCCGGTACTTCTCGGCCAGGCGGGCTTCGTCCTCATTGTTGAAGACGAGCGCACCGCCTTCGATGGAGGTCAGGTTCTTGTTGGCGTGGAAGCTGAACGAGACGAGGTCGCCGAAGGCACCGATGCGCTTGCCGCCCCATGTCGAGCCCATGGCTTGCGCGGCGTCCTCGATCACGCGCAGGTTGTGACGGCGCGCGATGTCGTACAGCCGGTCCATGTCGAGCGGCAGCCCGGCCAGATAGACCGGGATGATCGCGCGCGTCCTGGGCGTGATCGCCTTTTCGAGCAGATCGAGATCGAGATTGCGGGTCGCCGGGTCGACGTCGACGAATACGGGCGTCGCGCCGACTTCCAGAATCACGTTGGCCGTGGCGACCCACGACAGCGACGTGGTGATCACTTCGTCACCGTCTTGCACGCCGGCGAGGCGCAGGCCGATTTCCAGCGTCGCGGTGCCCGAGTTGAAGACGCGCACCGGGCGTCCGCCAAAATAGTCGGACAAGGCCTTCTCGAAGGCCTGCACTTGCGGGCCCGAGGTGATCCAGCCAGAACGCAGCACCTCGGTAACGCCGGCGATGGTGGCATCGTCGATGCTCGGCCGTGTGAACGGCAGAAACGGAAGATTCGGTTGGGCGGTTGCCGAGTCGCTCATGATTAAGACCAAGTCTCAGATAAACAGGGGGAGACGCGCCGGTGTTTGCTTGTTGCGGCGCGTCCGTGATTTCGGTCCGTCAGCAGCCTTAGCTGCGCGCAAGAATATAAACGCCGACCAGGATGATGCCGATGGCCACGACACGCTGCATGGACAGCGCCTCGCCAAACAGGTACCACGCGGCAAAGGCATTCACCACGTAGCCGAGCGAGAGCATCGGGTACGCGATCGAGACCTCGACGCGCGAGAGTGCCAGAATCCAGACGACCACGCTGATCGCATAACAGACGAGCCCGCCCATGATCGGCACTTGCGTGGCCAGCTTGAGGCCGATGGGCACGATGTTGGCACGCGTGAACTCAAGCGCGCCGATCGAGCTGGCGCCCGCCTTGAGCAACAACTGGGCGCACGCATTGAGCAGCACGCCCGTGAGAATAAGTGAAAATGTGGCGAGATTCATGGAACGTTGATGAACGTTTGTGAATAATTATGGATACCGCAAATGGGCTGGCGCTTAGTTTCCCTAAGCGCATCAGCCTGTTGTCGTCGCTGTCTCCGGCCAAAGCCGTCGACGGCAAACGGATCGAACGAAGGCCAGATGCGCTATTTTACGTTGTCTTCCGCCTGCGGTTTGGTGATTACGATACGGCGCGCGTCACGCGCGACGATCCGCATGGGCAAGTGCTCGGTTTCGAGCTTGCCGAACGTGTCCGGATCGACCAGCGCGAGCGCTTTCGGGGCGGTGCGCCAGCGGGCGTAGAAGTCGTCGAGCGTGGGCAGCCATTTCTGCGGCTCCTGCTTCACACCGAATTCCAGTTCGTCCGGGTGCTGCACCATGATCATCGTGCGGCCGAGGTAGTACGGCAGGGTGTGATCGAGCACATTGACCGAATAGAACGGCACATTCGGCCCGAGACGCTGCATCTCGGCCTTGATGGCCGGCACGAGCAACACGCCTGAGCTTTGGCGCCCGAACACTTCGTGTCCCATGCCGCCGACGCTCACGAGCAACAGCATGCCGCCGGCAAAGGTGAGCAGCGCGCGCCGCGCGCTATGGCGCGCCAGTCGCCATGCCACGAGCGTGCCGGCCAGGCCGAGGCCGATCGCGACATACAGCCAGATCTGGAACGCCTTGTACAACTCGTTCGGATTGCGCACGCTCCCGGGGCGTCCCGCGAAGATGGCCACCATCACGAGCGCGGCAATCAGCAGGATCGCATAACCGGCCAGGTGCAAGCGCACGGTGTCGCGCCGCAATTGCGCCAGATACAGGCCGACGAGCAGCGCCATGGCCGGCGCGATGGGCAGCAGATACGAGATCAGCTTCGAGTGCGAGGCGCTGAAAAACACGAAGATGAACGCCGACCACACCCACAGCATCAGCGCGGGGGCGAAACCGTTGGGCTGGCGGGGCATGCGCAGCGTGGCGCGTACGGTGCCCGGCAGGACCGACAGCCAGGGCAGGAAGCCGACGAGGAACACGGGCACGAAATACCACGGCGCGCCATCGCGGTTATGGCCCTCCATCGCGAAGCGTCGGAAGTGCTCGTTGATGAAGAAGAAGTCGAAGAATTCGGGGTTGCGCATTTGCACCAGCACGAACCACGGGGCCGCCAGCGCGAAAAAAACGATCAGGCCGCTGCCCAGGTACAGGCGTCGCCACAAGGCCCAGTCCCGTGCAATGAGCGTATAGAGCACGAGCACGGCGCCCGGCAGCACGATGCCGACGAGCCCCTTGCTCAGCACGGCGAGCGCCATGGCCGCCCAGCACAGCCACATCCAGGCGCGCACGGCGGGGCGCGCAAGCCCCGGGCGCTGTGCCAGCAGCAGGGCGCACAGCGAGAGCCCCATGAAAAACGACAGGCCCATGTCCAGCACGTTGAAGTGCCCGAGCAACGACCACAGCGGCGCGCTGGCGAGTGCGACGGCCGCGAACAGACCCACGCGGGCATTGAACACGCGCCGGCCGGTAAAACCGACCATCAGCACGCCCGCGAACCCCGTGAGCGCGGTCCACAGCCGGGCTTGCCATTCCCCAAGCCCGAATGCCGCGAACGTGAGCGCATTCATCCACGTTTGCAGCGGCGGTTTCTCGAAATACTTGTAGCCGTTGTAGCGCGGCGTGATCCAGTCGCCCGTGACCCACATCTCGCGCGCCATTTCCGCGTAACGGCCTTCGTCGCTCGCGATCAGGTGGCGGTAGTCGAGCACGCCGAACCACACGAGCGCGAACGCCACGAGCAGTAGCCAGAAAGCGGTCGGCGAGAGCGGGTAGGCCGCGGGCGGCGAGGCGGGGGCGGGCAGGGGAGAGGACGCGAGGGGGGCGGCAGCCTGCAGGCCGGAGGCGAGCGGGCGGCGGCTCACGCAGTCGCCTCGGTCTCGATGAGCAGGGCGAGCACGACGCGGCGCCCTTCGCTCATCAGGATGTTGTAGGTGCGGCAGGCGGCCTGGGTGTCCATGGAGTCGACGCCAACGCGCCGGCTGGTGAGCGACGTGGTCAGGCGCGGATGCGCGAAGCGCAGGCGCTCACCGCTGCCGAAGATCACGACTTCGGGGGCGAGGGCATGCAATTGGTCGAAATGGGCGGATTCGAGCGCGTCGAAGCGCGACACCGGCCAGGCCTGGATCTCGCCCTCGGGCGCAATGATCACGCTGTGCTCGTGACGAATCTTGTTGACCTCGACATAGCCCCGGCCGTAGCCGGTGACCGTGTTCAATGCTTGCGACGGGTCTTGATGCAGTTTCACTTTAGAAAGATTCCCTGCCCAGGGCTTGCCCCGGGGGTGGATGCACGTCGGCAGATCGTTCAACGGGCGGGCATCTTGCCTCGCATGGCGCAAACCGTCAATGATGCATTGCCGAACTCTGTCATAATTGGCTAAATTATAGCTTTTTGCCGTACGCAGCACGGCAAAACCGTTGCAGTGCGGCATTTGCCACGCCTAAACCGGGGAAATGCGGTGCCCTGTGCGCTTCGCGCACATCGCCGTCCGATCGCCGGTGCGTCGTGCGTCCCGCCTGCCTGCCGGCTCGTCCGGACCCCTGCGCCGCCCGCCAAGACCACAACCGCCGTGAAACCGATCCTCAAATCGCTGAAATTGCAGAATGTCTGCTACGACATTCGTGGACCCGTGCTCGAACATGCCAAGCGCATGGAAGACGAGGGTCATCGCGTCATCAAACTGAACATCGGCAATCTGGCGCCGTTCGGTTTCGAGCCGCCCGACGAGATCGTGCAGGACATGATCCGAAATCTGCCGAATTCGGCCGGTTATTCGGACTCGCGGGGCGTGTTTGCGGCGCGCAAGGCGATCATGCACTACTGCCAGCAAAAGCGCATCAAGGACGTCCAGCTCGACGACATCTACCTCGGCAACGGGGCCTCCGAGCTGATCGTGATGGCCATGCAGGCGCTGCTCAACGATGGCGACGAGGTGCTGGTGCCCGCGCCCGACTACCCGCTCTGGACGGCCGCCGTCAGCCTGTCGGGCGGCACGCCGGTGCATTACGTCTGCGACGAGCAGGCGGACTGGCAGCCGGATCTCGCCGACATCCGCAAGAAGATCACGCCGAATACGCGCGCGATCGTCATCATCAACCCGAACAACCCGACCGGCGCGCTGTACTCGGACGAACTGCTCAAAGACATCGTCGCCCTCGCGCGTGAGCACAAGCTCATCATTTACGCCGACGAGATCTACGACAAGATCGTCTACGACGGCGCGGAGCACACCTCGATCGGTTCGCTGTCCGAGGACGTGCTCACCATCACGTTCAACGGCCTGTCCAAAAGCTATCGCGCGTGCGGTTACCGCGCGGGCTGGATGGTCGTGTCGGGCGACAAGCGTCCGGCGAGCGACTACATCGAAGGGCTGAACATCCTGGCCTCGATGCGCCTGTGCCCGAACGTGCCGGGCCAGTACGCCATCCAGACGGCGCTCGGCGGCTACCAGAGCATCAAGGACCTGATCGTGCCGGGCGGACGCCTGTACGAGCAGCGCGAGATCGCGCACCGCATGCTCACCGACATTCCCGGCGTGACCTGCGTGAAGCCGAAGGCCGCGCTGTACCTGTTCCCGCGTCTCGATCCGGCGATGTATCCCATCGCCAACGATCAGGACTTCATTCTCCAGTTGCTGCTTGAAGAGAAGGTCCTGCTGGTGCAGGGCAGCGGCTTCAACTGGATGCATCCCGACCATTTCCGCGTTGTGTTCCTGCCTCACGAGGGCGACCTGGAAGACGCCATCAGTCGCATTGCCCGCTTCCTTGACGGTTATCGCCGTCGCCACGGCAAGTGATGCGCGCCACCCGATTTCGACTTTTGAGTAAAACCGCATGAAACCGATCAAAGTGGGCCTGCTCGGCCTTGGCACGGTAGGCTACGGTGCCTTCCAGGTACTGGCTCGCAACCAGGAAGAAATTCAACGTCGCGCCGGCCGGGGGATCGAGATTACGAAGGTCGCAGTGCGCAATGTCGAACGCGCCCGAGGCCTCGTGGGCAGCGCCGCTGTCGTGACGGGCGATCCGTTCGACGTGGTCAACGATCCGGACATCGATGTCGTGGTCGAGACCATCGGCGGCTACGACCTCACGAAGGAACTGGTCCTCAAGGCGATCGAGAACGGCAAGCACGTGGTCACGGCCAACAAGGCGCTGCTGGCCCTGTACGGCAACGAGATTTTCGCTGCCGCGCGCAAGGCCAACGTGATGGTCGCCTTCGAAGCGGCCGTCGCTGGGGGCATTCCCATCATCAAGGCGCTGCGCGAGGGCCTGACCGCCAACCGCATCGAGTGGATCGCCGGCATCATCAACGGCACCACGAACTTCATTCTTTCAGAGATGCGCGACAAGGGCATCGACTTCGACGTGGCCCTTGCCGATGCCCAACGTCTGGGCTACGCGGAAGCAGACCCGACGTTCGACATCGAAGGCGTTGATGCCGCGCACAAGCTCACGCTCATGAGCGCCATCGCGTTCGGCGTGCCGGTGCAGTTCGAGCGTGCCTATGTCGAAGGCATCACCAAGCTCTCGGCGCTGGACATCAAGTATGCGGAGGAGTTCGGCTACCGCATCAAACTGCTGGGCATCACGCGTCGCACCGAGGCCGGTATCGAATTGCGCGTGCATCCGACGCTGATTCCGTCCAAGCGCCTGATCGCCAACGTGGAAGGCGCCATGAACGCCGTGCTGGTGCAGGGCGACGCCGTGGGCGCCACGCTGTATTACGGCAAGGGTGCGGGCGCCGAGCCGACCGCCTCGGCCGTGGTGGCCGATATCGTCGACGTGACGCGTCTGCAAACGGCCGATCCGGAGCATCGCGTGCCGCACCTGGCGTTCCAGCACGACGCGCTGTCGAACACCCCGGTGCTGCCCATCGACGAGGTCACGACCAGCTACTACCTGCGTCTGCGCGTGGTCGATCGCGCGGGCGTGATGGCGGAACTCACGCGCATCCTCGCCGATCTGGACATCTCCATCGACGCCTTGCTGCAGAAGGAATCGCGCGAGGGTGAGCATCAGACCGACATCATCATCCTGACGCACCAGACCCAGGAGAAGCACATCAACACGGCCATCGCGAAGATCGAGTCGATGGACACCGTGCTCTCGAAGGTCACGCGCATCCGTATGGAGGCGCTCAGCTGAGCGCCGGCCACACGAACCGATACGACAGGACACGACCCACATGAAATACATCTCCACGCGCGGCGCGGGCCTGACCTCGGGCGAGCCGCAATCGTTCTCCAGCATTCTGCTGGGCGGCCTGGCCCCGGATGGCGGTCTGTATCTGCCGACGCAATACCCGCAGGTGACAGCGGACGAGCTGCGCGCCTGGCGCCAGTTGTCGTACGCCGAGCTGGCCGCGAAGGTGTTGGCCAAATTCGCGGGCGACATTCCGGCCGAGATCCTGGCCGACCTGACGGCGCGCACGTACACCGCCGAGGTGTACCGCAATGTGCGTCCGGGCGAAGACGCGGCCGACATCACGCCGCTGCTGCCGCTGGGCGACGAAGGGGGCACGCAGCTCTCGCTGCTGGCGCTCTCGAATGGCCCGACGCTGGCGTTCAAGGACATGGCCATGCAGTTGCTGGGCAACCTGTTCGAGTATGCGCTGGCGCAGCACGGCGATGCACTCAACATTCTCGGCGCGACGTCCGGCGACACCGGCAGCGCGGCCGAGTACGCCATGCGCGGCAAGGAAGGCATTCGCGTCTTCATGCTCTCGCCGGCCGGCAAGATGAGTGCGTTCCAGACGGCCCAGATGTACAGCCTGCAGGATCCGAACATCTTCAACCTCGCGGTGGAAGGCGTGTTCGACGACGCACAGGACATCGTCAAGGCGGTGTCGAACGATCACGCTTACAAGGCGCGCTACAAGATCGGCACGGTCAATTCGATCAACTGGGCCCGTGTCGTGGCGCAGGTCGTCTACTACTTCAAGGGCTACTTCGCTGCGACGGGCGGTCGGTCGGGCCAGGACGGCGAGGTGTCGTTCACGGTACCGTCGGGCAACTTCGGTAACGTTTGCGCTGGCCATATCGCCCGCATGATGGGCCTGCCGATCCGCAAGCTGGTCGTGGCCACGAACGAGAACGACGTGCTCGACGAATTCTTCCGCACCGGTCACTACCGCGTGCGCAAGTCCGCCGAAACGTTCCACACCAGCAGCCCGAGCATGGATATCTCGAAGGCGTCGAACTTCGAGCGTTTCCTGTTTGACCTGCTCGGCCGCGACGCGAACGCGACCGCCGAGCTGCTCTCGAAAGTCGAGCGCGAAGGCGGCTTCGACCTGTCGGGCACCGAAGCCTTCGCTCGCGTGGCACAGTTTGGTTTTGTCTCGGGGCGAAGTACGCATGCCGATCGCTTGGCGACGATCCAGGACGTCGCCAAGCGTTACGACGTGGTCATCGACACCCACACGGCCGACGGTGTGAAGGTCGCGCGCGAAGCGCTCGAACCCGGCGTGCCGATGGTGGTGCTCGAGACCGCCCAGCCGGCGAAGTTCGCCGAGACGATTCGCGAGGCGTTGCATCGCGAGCCGCCGCGCCCGGCCGGCTTCGAGCAGCTCGAATCGCTGCCGCAGCGCTTCGAGACGGTGCCGAACGACGTCGCGAGCGTGAAGGCCTATATCGCCGAGCACACCGGCCTGTAAGGCGGCGCTCGCCCTGTCCCCCTGATGTCTCCCTTGACTTGCGCGCCTTCACCATGCTGAGTACACAAGACGCCCTGGATGCCGTGCTGGCAGCAGCCCGACCGCTGGATCGGCAGGAGACGGTCGACACGCTTGCGGCCAACGCTCGCGTGCTGGCCGCCGACGTGATCGCCACGCTGGACGTGCCGCCGATGGATACGAGTGCCATGGACGGCTACGCCGTGCGGGTCGCGGACCTGGTCGGGGACGAGACCGTGCTGCCGGTCTCGCAGCGCATTGCGGCGGGGCACGCCCCTGAACCGCTCGCCCGCGGCACGGCGGCGCGCATCTTCACCGGCGCGCCGGTGCCACCGGGTGCCGACGCCGTCGTCATGCAGGAGCAGTGCGACGCGCGCGAGGACGGGACCATCGTGATTCGCCATAGGCCGGCGGTCGAGGAGTTCATCAATCGGCAAGGGTCGGATATTCGCCGTGACAGCGTCGTGCTTGCCGCCGGAACCCGGCTGAGGGCCCCGGCGCTGGGGCTCGCGGCGTCCGTAGGCATGGCGAAGCTGCAAGTCGCACGTCGCTTGCGTGTGGCCGTCTTCTTCACCGGTGACGAGCTGACCATGCCTGGCGAGGCGCTGCGTGCAGGCAGCATTTACAACTCGAACCGTTTCGTGCTGCGCGGGCTCCTGGAGAATCTGGGCTGCGAGATGACCGATTACGGCATCGTGCCCGATAATCTGGCCGCCACGCGCGCGATTCTGCGCGACGCGGCGCGCGGCAACGACCTGATCATCACGTCCGGCGGCGTGTCGGTGGGCGAGGAGGATCACGTCAAACCCGCCGTGCAAGCCGAAGGCCGCCTCAATCTGTGGCAGATCGCGCTCAAGCCGGGTAAGCCGCTGGCGTATGGCGAGGTCAATCGGGCCGGCGGCGAGACGGCGCATTTCATCGGCCTGCCCGGCAATCCGGTGTCCAGCTTCGTGACGTTCCTGCTGTTCGTGCGCCCGTTCATTCTGCGTTTGCTGGGCGCGACGGCGGTGACGCCGCGTCGCATTCCCATGCGCGCGGACTTCACGCAGACGAAGGCGGACCGTCGCAATGAATTCGTGCGCGCCCGTATCAACGAGCAGGGCGGCCTCGACGCGTTTCCCAACCAGAGCTCGGCGGTGCTGACGTCGACCGTGTGGGGCGACGGCCTCATCGACAATCCGCCGGGGCATCGTATCGAAGCCGGCCAGACGGTGGCGTTCCTGCCGTTCTCCGACCTCCTATATTGAGAGACAGGTGCGTCGCCGATGCGGCGTGCCAGCCAGACTATGCAGATCGAACTTCGTTTTTTCGCCAGCGTCCGCGAGGCGCTCAATGTCGCTGAGGAGCGTGTGGATGTTCCCGCCGGGATTGCCACGGTGGGCGACGTGCGCCAGTGGCTGTGCGGCCGTGGACCGGTGTGGGCCGAGACGCTCGGCGCACAGCGCGCGCTGCGCATGGCGCTCGACCATACGATGGTGCCGGCGGCCACGCGGCTGACCGACGGCTGTGAAGTCGCGTTCTTCCCGCCCGTGACGGGCGGTTGAGCCGCATGTCGTCGCCAGCGTAGCGATTCACGGGACAGGAGATACCGCCAGCATGCCGATTCGTGTACAGACCGAGGATTTCGACCTGTCGGAGGAGATTCGACGGCTGCGCGCAGGCGATCTGCGCGTGGGGGCCGTGGCGAGCTTCGTGGGCACGGTGCGCGATTTGAACGACGGCAACGACGTTTCGCGCATGACGCTCGAGCACTATCCGGGCATGACGGAGAAGGCGCTCGCGGCGATTGTCGAGCAGGCGTGCGCGCGTTGGCGCTTGTTCGACGCGCTGGTGATTCACCGCTACGGCGAACTGGGCCCCGGCGATCAGATTGTGCTCGTGGCCGTCACGTCCGCCCATCGGGGGGATGCGTTTGCTGCCTGCGAGTTCATCATGGACTATCTGAAGACCGAGGCGCCCTTCTGGAAGAAGGAAGCGACGCCGCAGGGCGAGCGCTGGGTCGATGCGCGCGAGACGGACACGGCAGCACGCGAGCGCTGGGCGACCGAAGGGGCGCCCGCGTCGACTGGTAACCGCTGATTTCTTCTTTGATTATCAAATAACATCGGCGAAGATTTCCCATCATCGCCGATCGTGTCATTTTTGGGGCCGTGCAGGCCTCGCCTGCTTCACGCTGTCGAGTAGCGCCCGTTGCGCCGGGGGCAGCGTGTATTCCCATCCGAACAGATTCAACTGAAGGCTTTCCGCGATCCGGATGGCCGGTTCCGCGAAGGCGAAGGCGGCCTGCGGTTCGAAGAGCCTGTCCAGCGTATCGAAGAAGAGGGCGAGCCAGCGGCTGAAATGCTCGCCGCTCAGGTGGCCGAACGGCTGATGCGCCTGCGTCACATTGCCGCGGTAGCGTTTGGCGCCGAGCACGATGCTGGACCAGAACGCCACCATTTTTTCCAGATGCATATCCCAGCGGCCTTCGAGCGCCTGCCGGAACACCGGGCCGAGCATCTCGTCGTCGCGGATGCGCCCGTAGAAGGTGTTCACGAGCAGTCGCACGGCGTCTTCGTCGATCTCGGCGAGGCGCGTTGCGGGCCACGGATCCGGCGGCTGGCGGGAGGTTTGTGCTGACATTTCGAGTGGCACCCGGGCGGGCGCGCCGGCACTTCTCGACGTTCTACCGTCAGCGCGACGCGTGGTGCGGGAGGCTGAAAATCGCTATTATGAGCTTCAATGCCGGGCGTGTCCCGCGGTCGTTTCACGCTCCCCGTATGGCGTCATCTCGCCCGATGCTGGGGCGGGTGCTGACCCGTTCCGGCCTCGCACGACAATGTCAATCGTCGCGCTGCCATGCCCCTTGAAACCGCAGGGGCTTGTCCGCACATCCGATCCAGAGAGATTTCTTACCGGAGCCCTAGATGCGACAAGACAAATTCACCACGCAGTTCCTGGAAGCGCTGGCTGATGCCCAAAGCATGGCAGTCGGTCGCGACCAGCAATACATCGAGCCGCTGCATCTTCTCGCAGCGCTGCTTGCTCAACCCGAGGGCGCCGCGCGCTCGTTGCTGCAGCGCGCCGGCGTGCAGGTGCAGCCGCTCGCGCACGACATCGAGACGGCCCTCGCGAAGCTGCCGCAAGTTCAAGGCACCGACGGCAACGTCCAGGTCGGCCGTGAACTCGCGGGCCTGCTCAATCAGGCCGACAAGGAAGCGCAGAAGCATGGCGACAGCTATATCGCCAGCGAAATGTTTCTGCTCGCGCTGGCCGACGACAAGGGCGAAACGGGCAAACTGGCGCGGGCGCGTGGCCTGACGCGCAAGTCGCTCGAAGCCGCCATCGAAGGCGTGCGCGGCGGACAATCCGTCAACAGCCAGGATGCCGAGAATCAGCGCGAAGCCCTCAAGAAGTACACGCTGGATCTGACCGAGCGCGCGTCGCTTGGCAAGCTCGATCCGGTGATCGGCCGCGACGACGAAATTCGTCGCACGATCCAGATTCTGCAACGCCGCACGAAGAACAACCCGGTGCTCATCGGTGAGCCGGGGGTGGGCAAGACCGCCATTGTGGAAGGACTTGCGCAGCGCATCATCAATGGCGAAGTGCCGGAGTCGCTCAAGAACAAGCGCGTGCTTGCCCTGGACATGGCGGGGCTGCTCGCCGGCGCGAAATTCCGTGGCGAATTCGAAGAGCGGCTGAAGAGCGTGCTGAGCGACATTGCCAAGGATGAAGGGCGCACGATCCTGTTCATCGACGAAATTCATACGATGGTGGGGGCCGGCAAGGCCGAAGGCGCCATGGACGCGGGCAACATGCTCAAGCCGGCGCTCGCGCGCGGCGAATTGCATTGCATCGGCGCGACCACACTCGACGAATACCGCAAGTACATCGAGAAGGACGCCGCGCTGGAGCGTCGTTTCCAGAAGGTGCTCGTCGACGAGCCGAGTGTCGAGGCAACGATCGCAATTCTGCGTGGCTTGCAGGAGAAATACGAGCTGCACCACGGGGTGGAGATCACCGACCCGGCCATCGTGGCGGCGGCGGAACTCAGCCAGCGCTACATCACCGACCGGTTCCTGCCGGACAAGGCCATCGACTTGATCGACGAGGCCGCGTCGAAGATCAAGATGGAAATCGACTCGAAGCCGGAAGTGATGGACAAGCTCGACCGTCGCCTGATCCAGTTGAAGATCGAGCGCGAAGCCGTCAAGAAGGAAACCGACGAAGCCTCGCAAAAGCGCCTTGCGCTGATCGAGGAAGAGATCTCGCGCCTGGAACGCGAGTACGCCGACCTCGAAGAAGTGTGGACCGCGGAGAAGGCGGCGGTACAGGGCAGCGCCCAGGTCAAGGAAGAGATCGAGCGCGTGCGTGCCGACATTACGAAGCTGCAACGCGAAGGCAAGCTCGACAAGGTGGCTGAACTGCAATATGGCAAGCTGCCGCAGCTCGAAGCCCAGTTGAAGGACGCCGACGCGGCGGAAGCGGCGGGCCAGCAGTCGCATCCACGCCTGTTGCGCACGCAGGTGGGCACCGAAGAGATTGCCGAAGTGGTCTCGCGGGCGACCGGCATCCCGGTCTCGAAGATGATGCAGGGCGAGCGCGAAAAGCTGCTCCACATGGAAGACAAGCTGCACGAGCGCGTGATTGGGCAGGACGAGGCGATTACCGCCGTGGCCGACGCCATCCGGCGTTCGCGTGCCGGGCTGTCGGATCCGAACCGTCCGTATGGTTCGTTCCTGTTCCTCGGGCCGACCGGTGTGGGCAAGACCGAGCTGTGCAAGGCGCTGGCGATGTTCCTGTTCGATGCCGACGATCACCTCATCCGCATCGACATGAGCGAGTTCATGGAGAAGCACAGCGTCGCTCGGCTGATTGGCGCGCCTCCGGGCTATGTCGGTTATGAAGAGGGCGGCTACCTGACGGAAGCCGTGCGTCGCAAGCCGTACAGCGTGATCCTGCTCGACGAAGTCGAAAAGGCGCACCCGGATGTGTTCAATGTGCTGCTGCAAGTGCTCGACGACGGGCGCATGACCGATGGCCAGGGCCGCACGGTGGACTTCAAGAACACGGTGATCGTGATGACGTCGAATCTCGGATCGTCGATGATTCAGTCGATGGTCGGCGAGCCGCAGGACCGCATCAAGGATGCCGTGTGGGGGGAAATCAAGGATCACTTCCGTCCGGAGTTCCTGAACCGCATCGACGAAGTTGTGGTGTTCCACGGTCTCGACCAGAAGCACATCGAGTCGATTGCCACGATCCAGATCGAGATCTTGCGTCAACGTCTGGCCAAGCTTGAAATGACGCTCGACGTGACCAAGGCGGCACTCACGCATGTGGCGCGGGAAGGCTTCGACCCGGTGTTCGGTGCGCGGCCGCTCAAGCGGGCGATCCAGCAGGAAATCGAGAACCCGATCGCCAAGCTGGTGCTGGCGGGCAAGTTCGGGCCGAAGGACACCATCCCGGTCGACTGGCGCAACGGGCGATTCACGTTCGAGGGCGACGCCGCCGGGCCGGTGACAGAAGCGGCCGAAGCGACGCCACCGGCCGCCGAGTAAGCGCGAACGCGGTTCCTGCAACTCGCTTGGACCGCATGATCCGTCCCCGCGTATTGCAATGTGCGCGGGGATTTTTTTACTTCAGGGGTACGCGCGATCGTGTCCGCCGTCGGTCATCAGGACGACGATTGGCTCGGACAGAGGACGTGTTGGGCACGGCATGCGCAGTTCAGGGCCGACGCGTTGCCTGCTTCCCCACTTTTTTCCGATTTGGATGCTGGTGATGAATACTGCAACGCGTGACCGGGTCGACGCCCACGATGCCCATGACTCGCAGGACGAGGGGGTCTACGTTTTTGTCTATGGCACGCTGCGTGCCGGCGAAATCAACGACGTGTCGTATGCCGCCGAGCGACACGGCATCGAGGCGCCGGTCTATGTCGGCACCACATCACTCGGCGGGCGGCTGTACGATTTCGGGGACTATCCGGGCATGGTGCTCGACGCCACGGCGTGCGACGGCCACAGCGCAGGCCGCGTCACTGGCGACGTCTATCGCATCGCAACGGCACTGGTCCCCGTGCTCGACGAGATCGAAGCCGTGTATCCGGGCGAGGCGGGGTTGTTCGTTCGAGACATGCGCGAGGTCGCCTGTGACGGCGCGACCTACGCTTGCATCGTCTATCCGGTGAGCGAATCGGCGGTCCACGCATTGCCGCAGATTGCCGATGGAGACTGGGTCAAGTATCGTCGCGCGCGCGACGCCAACGCGGCGTAATCCTGGTGTAGCCGTGGTGTCGCTGCGGCACGGCTGTGACAGCGCGAGCGACATGCGCTATTGAGTCTCGACGGATTGCCGCGGCATCGATGCTCGAAAGCGGAATGGATTGAGCGAGGTGCCGACGTCACGACACCGATGCCAGGAACATATGCGCAATGGCCTCGTACCAGTGACGCTGCACCTCGTCCGTGAAGCCGGTTTCTGCCGCCCAGGCTGCTTCGGTGGGCAGCCGGGGCATCAGCCAGAGAAATCCGATCATCACCAGATTGGCCGCGAGTCCGCTCCAGATCACGATGCGGCTGATGCGATAGCCGTAGACCTCCGTGAGCACCGACGCAAAGAGGTAAGCAAACGGGAAGCTGATGAGGGCGGCCGAGAATGTCAGCCGCAACGGCTCGTCGCCGACCGACCAGGGCAGCGCGACCTCGCATACGCGAGCGCCCAATGCGTTCGAGATCAGCAGGAAGCTCACGAAGGCGATCGCAAGCACGATGACGGCGGGCGTCATGCGCGTGGCCTGGCGTGCGGCGAGCGCTGAGGGCAGCGAGGCAGGGGAGATCGTCGAGGTCATTGGCGAATGGTGCGCAGATTGGTGAGGGCGATGGCATGTGTGGAGCGCACGGGATTGATATCGAGTCCGTAACGCCGCGTGAAGCGTGCGCCGACTGCCAGTCGCGTTGGCGCGCATCGCGTGAGCACGTCACTGAAGAGCGTATCTACGCAGTGCTCGATCAGCATCGCGCTATCGCGAAACGACAGGACGTACGCGAGCAGTGCGCGGCGACAGATCGGCGCGCCGGTATAGTCGAACCAGACGGTTCCGTAGTCGACGCCGCCGGTGAGCGGGCATCGCACGCTCAACAGGTCGGAGACCAGGCATTCGCGAATCGGCGAGGCCAGCGCGCCATCGGCGTCGCTGGCGAGGCAAAGGGCATGAGCCTGCACGCCACCGCGTATCACGCTGACCGGCGCGAGGTCGAGACTCTCCGTGCCCGGCCCGCAGGCGGCCGTGGTGCGAACGGCTTGCCTGACCGGTGTCGTGCGCACCAGGACATACGCTTGCAGGCAGCGCGATAATTCGCCCGCCACGTGCGCTTCCAGCGCGTCGGGAGATTCGAAGCATCGCTCGCGCAACGTCAGGAAATAGCGTTGCGCGTCCGACATCTCCAGCGTGTACGGGGAATCGCACGGAATCACGATTTCCGCCACGGCGATCTGGGGGCGCTCATGCATGTCGAGCCAAGCGACCTCATAGTGATTCCATAGGTCGTAACCGCGTGGCACCACGGCGGGCGATGCGTGCAGTGAGGTCGTCTGGGCGGGAGGGCGGGTGCGGAGAATCGGATGAATGACGGTCTGGTGAGTGAGAGGTCGCCCGTCGGACGGAGGGCGGACCTCGCGAGGAGAGACGGCGCGTGAATCGTGATACGTCATGAGTATGAAATCTCCGATCGATCGGTCAGTCACCATAGCGCGCGACCACTTGCTTGCTCAATGCGCCGATTCCGAAAATGGACCGTGCGTGACCCGCCATGGCGGGCGATACGGGTTGACGATGAACGCCACTGTGCCGTTGCCGCCATGTCCGATTTTGACCAGCAGGCCTGGCGTCGATGTGGGACGATTCACGCGTTCCCATTCTTCCCGGCGGCCAACCGTGCCGTCATGCCGACTATGCGTTCGTCCGACATTGCCCGTTTGCTGACGCTCTCCGCCATCTGGGGCGCGAGCTTTCTTTTCATGCGCATCATCGTCCCTGTGCTCGGGCCGCTGCCCACGGCGTTCCTTCGCGTGACCCTGGGCGCCATCGGTCTGGCGGTCATCCTGCTGGTCATGCGCGTGCGCTGGGAGTTCAAGGGGCGGCTCGGGGCGTCGATGCTGCTCGGCGTCATCAATTCCGGCATTCCGTTCGCGATGTACTGCCTCGCCGCGCGCGTGCTCCCGGCCGGTTACTCGGCGATTCTCAACGCAACCACGCCGTTGATGGGCGTCATCATCGGCACGTTGTTCTTCCGTGAGCGCCTGACGGGAGCCAAGGGGTTGGGCGTGTTGCTCGGGCTTGTCGGCGTGGCCGTATTGACGCGGGCCGGACCGGTCACGATGTCGGGGCCGGTGGTCATTGGGGCGTTGGCGTGTCTCGTCGCCACGTCCTGCTATGGCCTGGCGGGCTATCTGACCAAACGCTGGATTTCCGACCGGGGCGGCCTCGATGCGAAGCTGGTCGCCTTCGGCAGCCAACTGGGGGCGGCCGTCGTGCTGCTGCCGTTCTTCGGCTACGTGTCGGCAACGTCCGGCATTCCCGGCCCGGCGACCGGCGGCGTCTGGGCCGCAATGGCCGCACTCGGCTTCCTTTGCAGCGCGGTGGCCTACATGATGTTCTTCCGCCTGATCGCGGATCTGGGCCCGTTGCGCTCGCTGACCGTGACGTTTCTCATTCCGCCGTTCGGTGTGCTGTGGGGCGCCTTGTTCCTGAATGAAGCGGTCACGATGGCGCACGTTGTCGGCGGCTGTTTCATCGCGCTCGCCGTGTGGTTCGTATGCAAGCCGCCCAGGGCGGCGACGGCAGCCCGTCGGGCCGCATCGTAACCACCGCGCCCGCGCCTGTTCGCGAGGTTGCAAAGCCGGGACTCGCCGTCACCGGCTTTTTTCATGATGTGGAATGATCTTGCGGTGCGTAAAAATTTGCGCTGCTCGGCACAACGATGCCATTTCAGAACGGAAAATATCGTTTCGCATCAAGAAATAAAGTTCATATACTATTGATTTTTATAGTTAAAAAATTTTACTCCATGCCGTGGTTCGTTCTGTTGCGTTGCGTGAAAAATCCCTAAACTCTTATACAAGACATGCCGGTTTCAAGCCGCACAGGCAGTCAGGCGTCACCGCTTTATTTGTATCGAGAAACCAGGAGAGATCATCATGACGACACGTCAAGACCAGGTGAAGCAACTCGAGCAGGATTGGGCGAACAATCCGCGCTGGCAGGGCATCAAGCGTGGCTACTCGGCCGAAGACGTGGTGCGCCTGCGCGGATCGATCCAGCCTGAACAAACACTCGCCCGCCGCGGTGCAGAGCGCCTGTGGCAAATGATCAACGACGAGCCGTTTGTGAACGCCCTGGGCGCGCTGACCGGCAATCAGGCCATGCAACAGGTCAAGGCCGGTCTCAAGGCGATTTATCTGTCAGGCTGGCAGGTCGCCGGCGACGCGAACATGGCGGGTGAAATGTACCCCGACCAATCGCTGTATCCGGCCAATTCGGTGCCGCAAGTCGTGCGCCGCATCAACAACACCTTCACGCGGGCCGATCAGATCCAATGGTCGGAAGGCAAGAACCCGGGCGACGAAGGCTATATCGATTACTTCGCCCCGATCGTGGCGGACGCCGAAGCCGGCTTCGGCGGCGTGCTCAACGCCTTCGAACTGATGAAGGCGATGATCGAAGCGGGCGCCGGCGGTGTGCACTTCGAAGATCAGCTCGCGTCGGTCAAGAAGTGCGGTCACATGGGTGGCAAGGTGCTCGTGCCGACGCGCGAAGCCGTGGCCAAGCTGGTGGCGGCGCGACTGGCGGCCGACGTGCTCGGCGTGCCGACCGTCCTGATCGCCCGGACCGATGCCGAAGCAGCAGACCTGATCACCGCTGACGTCGATCCGATCGATCAGCCGTTCTGCACCGGCGAGCGCACGGTCGAAGGCTTCTACCGCACGCGCAATGGCCTCGATCAGGCGATTGCCCGTGGTCTGGCTTACGCGCCGTACGTCGATCTGGTGTGGTGCGAGACCGGCAAGCCCGATCTCGAATTCGCCAGGCAATTTGCCGAGGGGATTCACAAGCACTTCCCCGGCAAAATGCTTTCGTATAACTGCTCGCCGTCGTTCAACTGGAAGAAGAACCTCGACGATGCGACCATCGGCAAGTTCCAGAAGGAACTCGGCGCCATGGGCTACAAGTTCCAGTTCATCACGCTGGCCGGCTTCCACAGCCTGAACTACTCGATGTTCAACCTGGCGCATGGCTATGCCCGTCGTCAGATGAGCGCCTTCGTGGAGTTGCAGGAAGCCGAATTCGCGGCGGCGGACAAGGGCTTCACCGCGGTGAAGCACCAGCGCGAGGTGGGTACGGGCTACTTCGATGCTGTTACGCAGACGATTGAGCGTGACGCATCGACCACGGCCCTGAAGGGTTCGACGGAGGACGAACAGTTCTTCGACGAGAAGAAGGCAAAGGTCAAGGCAGCCTGACCGGGCTGAGGGAGGGCGCGGTGCGCCCGCCAGCGACGATGCGCGTGGGGGCACATCGTCAGCCGGCGGTGCGACATCGCGCTATGACCGCGCGTCCGGCCTATCCGGCCGGGGCGGCCCTGACTGCGGTCCCGTCGCGGTGAGGGTGCCATGCACGCCTGAACGAGAGGAGGCTCGTGAGCGTATCCCGCTCACGGGCCTTTTTTCATGTTCGATCGAGTTGCCGCGAATGGATCAGCGGTAGACGAGCACCGGAATCTTGGAGTGCACGAGAACACGTTGCGTCTCGCTGCCAAGCAGCAGGCTGGTCAGCCCGCGCCGTCCGTGGGAGGCCATCAGGATGACATCGCATCCGTGACGTTGCGCCGCGTCGATGATGCCGAGATAAGGCGCCGGGAAGGTGGAGCTGTCGCGCTCGAACGGCACGCCCGCCGCCGCGGCGGCTTCGGCCAGCTTGTCGAGGTGTGCGCATGCCTCTTCGGCAATGCGCTCGCTGAAAGTGGCCGGCGCTTCCAGTACATACTCGCTGAAGGGCGAATACGGATACTCCGCGAGGCAGCAATAGCCCGTCACCTTCGCGCCGAGCGCGCGCGCCAGTTCGAGTCCGCCCGTGACCGCCTTTTCGGAAAGCTCCGAGCCGTCGGTCGGAATGAGGATGTGGGTAAACAGCATATGACCTCCCGCAGTTGGCGTTGCTGAACACGCGTTCACAGGCTCGCGCAGGTATCACGGTCTTGCACCCCGTCCGCTGTCCCGAGACATCCGGTGCCAGTCAGGGCCATGTCTCGCCCTCAAGCCTGCGCATTGCCAGCGGACCCTTCGTTTCGATTCTATGGCTTTGGCGCGACGCAACAACGGGGGCAAACCCGATAGTCCCGATAGGGCGGTGATCCCTCGGGTCCCCTCACGCCCCCTCACGCCCCCTCACGCCCCCTCACGCCCCCTCACGCCCCCTCGCACCGCGACGCGCCGCCGCTCAGACGGCCGCGCCGTGCGGCGCGATGGGCGCCGCGTCATCTCGCCAGTAGACCGAACTGCTGTAGTGGTGCTTGAGATGGTCGATGAACAGGCGTACGCGCAGCGGCAGGTGACGGCGTTGCGGGAACACGGCATGAATGCCGATGGGCGGCGCGGCAAAGTCGTCGAGCACGCTCATGAGCCGGCCCGCGCGGATATCGTCGCCCACCTCCCACCACGAGCGCCATGCGAGGCCGTAGCCGTCCAGGCACCAGTCGTGCAGTACCGCACCGTCGGTGCATTCCATGGTGCCGTTCACGCGGATGGTCACGACCTTGCCGTCCTGCGAGAAGGTCCAGCCGCGCTGCTGGTTGGCGGTAGATCCGAAGGCGAGGCAATTGTGACGCGCGAGGGCGTCGAGCGATTCGGGCCGTCCGTGTCGTGCGAGATACCCCGGCGACGCCACGCACACGCGCCGGTTCTCGCCCAGCCGCAGCGATACGAGGCTCGAATCGGGCAACTCGCCCAGCCGGATCGCGCAATCGAAGCCTTCGTTGACCAGATCGACGAGACGGTCGGAGAGGTCGAGCGTGACCGTGACGTCTGGATGCGATTCGATGAACACCGGCAGCAGCGGGGCGACGTGCCGTCGCCCGAACCCGGCCGGTGCCGAGAGCCGCAGATGGCCGCTGGCCTTGACCCCGCCCGCCGATACGGCGGCCTCGGCGTTGTGCATCTCGTTGAGAATGCGTTGGCAGTCCTCGAGAAACGCCGATCCCTCGAACGTGAGCGTGACCCGCCGCGTCGTGCGCACGAGCAGCTTCACGCCCAAGCGGGACTCGAGCGCGTCGATGCGCCGCCCGATCACGGCCGGCGCCACGCCTTCGAGCGCTGCGGCCGCCGACAGACTCCCCTTGGCGGCCACGGCGACGAACGTTTCGATTTGTTTGAAGCGATCCACGCGGCGGATTATGTACTAAAAAGTCAAAGATAAAGTGATTTTTGTGCGCTTTTATGGCGATTGCTATCAATAATACAATTGGCAGGCAATGACAAGTGATATTGAGTGATACCCAGCTTATGGCTTCGCGTATTCAGGCAGTGATTTTTGATGCTTACGGCACATTGTTCGACGTGTACTCCGTCGCGGCGGCCGCCGAGCAGCAGTTCCCGGGACGCGGGGCGGCGCTTGCTGAGCTGTGGCGGGCCAAGCAGATCGAATACACGCAACTGCGCTCGCTCTCGGGCCCGCGCGGCGAACGCTACCGTCCGTTCTGGGACATCACCGTCGACGCGTTGCGCTACGCTGCGGCGCGTCTGAATCTCACGCTCTCGCCTGTCGCCGAGAAGCGCCTGATGGACGAATACACCTGCCTGTCGGTCTTCCCCGAAAACCCGTCCGTGCTGCGCGCGTTGCGTGCAATGGGTCTCAGGCTCGGCGTGCTTTCGAATGGCGATCCCCGCATGCTCGACGTCGGCCTGAAGAGCGCTGGGATCAAGGATCTGTTCGAGCATGTGCTGTCGGTCGACGCGGTACGCAAATTCAAGACCGCCCCGGAGGCCTATCAACTCGGCCCCGACGCGTTCGGCTTGCCTGCCGACGCCATCGTTTTCGTCTCCAGCAACGGCTGGGACGCGGCCGGTGCCACCTGGTTCGGTTACCCGACGTTTTGGGTCAACCGGGCCGGGCTGCCGGTCGAACAGCTCGGCGTCACGCCGCAAGGGATGGGGCGCGACATGCGCGACTTGCAGCGGTTCGTCGAGGTAGTGACGGGAGCGCGCGCCTGACGCCCAACGCGGTGTGAGGCCTGGTGCAAAGCCCCTGAAGTTCTTCCTTGCGGCGCACTCCCTTATATAAATGAAGATCGTTGGAGATCCCTGATGTCCCTGATTCTGCCCCCCGGCATGCAATTGCATGTTGATGCCAGCACCGATATTCGTTCTGAGTACGAAGCGATCCTGACCCCCGAGGCACTCGCTTTCATCGCCAAGCTGCACCGCGCCTTTGAACCGCGCCGTCAGGCACTACTTGCGGCCCGCGCGGACCGCGCCGCACGACTCGACGCCGGCGAAGTGCCCGATTTCCTGCCCGAGACGCAAGCGATCCGCGACGGCGACTGGCGCATCGCACCGTTGCCGGCGGCGTTGCAATGCCGTCGTGTGGAAATCACGGGGCCGGTCGAGCGCAAGATGATCATCAACGCGCTGAACTCGGGGGCGGACAGCTACATGACCGACTTCGAGGACTCGAACACGCCGAACTGGCATAACCAGTTGCAAGGGCATATCAACGTGCGCGACGCCGTGCGCGGCACCATCAGTCTCGAACAGAACGGCAAGCGTTACGCCTTGAACGACAAGGTCGCCACGCTGATCGTACGTCCGCGCGGCTGGCATCTCGACGAGAAGCACGTGAGCGTGGACGGTGTGCGCATGTCAGGCAGCCTGTTCGACTTCGGCCTGCATGTGTTCCATAACGCGAAGGCGTCGCTCGAGCGCGGCTTCGGGCCTTACTACTATCTGCCGAAGCTGGAGAGCCACCTCGAGGCGCGTCTGTGGAACGACGTGTTCGTGCTCGCCCAAAACGAACTGGGCCTGGCGCAGGGCACGATCAAGGCGACCGTGCTCGTCGAGACGATTCTCGCCGCGTTCGAAATGGACGAGATTCTGTATGAACTGCGCGAGCACAGCGCGGGCCTGAACGCCGGCCGCTGGGATTACATCTTCTCGTGCATCAAGAAGTTCAAGGTCGATGCCGACTTCTGCCTGGCCGATCGCAGTCGCATCACCATGACGGTGCCGTTCATGCGGGCCTACGCGCTGCTGCTGCTCAAGACGTGTCACCGCCGCAATGCGCCTGCCATTGGCGGCATGAGCGCGTTGATTCCGATCAAGCACGATCCGCAAGCGAACGAGCGGGCGATGGCCGGCATTCGCGGCGACAAGGCGCGCGACGCCGCCGACGGTTACGACGGCGGCTGGGTGGCACACCCAGGGCTCGTGCCCGTGGCGATGGAGGAGTTCGTGAAGGTGCTGGGCGAGCGTCCGAACCAGATCGACAAGCAACGCGACGATGTGACGGTTTCGGGCCGTGACCTGCTGACGTTCCAGCCGGAAGCGCCGATTACCGAGGCGGGGCTGCGCAACAACATCAATGTCGGCATCCACTACCTGGGATCCTGGCTGGCGGGCAATGGCTGCGTGCCGATTCACAACCTGATGGAAGATGCGGCAACGGCCGAGATCTCTCGCTCGCAGGTGTGGCAGTGGATCCGCTCGCCGAAGGGCAAGCTCGACGACGGCCGCAAGGTCACCGCCGAGCTGGTGCGCGAGCTGATTGCGCAAGAGCTTGCCAATGTGAAAGCACTCGTGGGGCAAGTGGCGCCGACGTATGATCGCGCGGCCGTCATCTTCGAACAGATGAGCACCAGCGACGACTTTGTCGAGTTCCTTACGCTGCCGCTGTACGAAGTGGTTTGAAGCGTGATGAAGGGCTCCGATGGGGGGCTGAAACGGTCTGACTAGGCTTGAGTCGAAATCACGCCCTTATCGTGACTCGGTGATCGCATCGCTGTACGAATGGGACGATGGCAACATCGTTCCATTTCGTTTTGAGCGCGCGCTTTGTCTTGTCTTGGGTGCCGCGCTACACTGAACGTCGACGGATGGATTCTCGTGCTATTCGCCCGAGTTTCCGTGGTCGGCGTTGCGCTGGGGCGTGACGTTGACACTGCCCAGCCCCGTGTTCAAGTGAGGATGCCGATGTCGCTCGACTTTCCCGATGATGCCGCCCGCAGCCTGCCAAACGGTCCGCGCGCGCAGGCGCTTGTACCGCGGGGGCCTGGCAAGGTCGTAGAGATTCGCCCGGAGACGCTGCGTGGCCTGTACCCGCCGGTCGAGCCTTTCGAGTGCGGCGTGCTCGATGTGGGCAATGGGCACCAAGTGTATTGGGAGCGGTGCGGAAATCCGCGTGGCAAGCCGGCGGTGTTTCTGCACGGCGGTCCCGGAGGCGGTTGCTCGCCGGAGCATCGGCGGTTGTTCGATCCGGCCAAATACTGCATCACGCTGTTCGACCAGCGTGGCTGCGGACGCTCGTTACCGCATGCGAGTCTGGACCACAACACGACGTGGGATCTGGTGGATGACATCGAGCGCTTGCGCGTCAAGTTCGGATACGACCGTTGGTTGGTGTTAGGGGGCTCGTGGGGGAGCACCTTGGCACTGGCCTATGCGCAGGCGCACGTCGACCGAGTCAGCGAATTGATCGTGCGCGGCATTTTCACCGTACGCCGCGACGAGTTGCAGTGGTATTACCAGAAGGGCGCATCGTGGCTGTTTCCGGATCGCTGGGAGTCTTTCCTCGCGCCGATCCCGCTTGAAGAGCGAGGCGATCTGATGCGTGCTTACCAGAAGCGGCTGACTCATCGCGATGAGGCCGTGAGAATCGAGGCGGCGCGGGCATGGAGTGTGTGGGAGGGCAGCACCATCACGCTGCTGCCTGACGACCGTCTTGCCGAAGCGTTCGGCGATCCGCGCTACGCAATTGCGTTCGCTCGCATCGAGAATCATTACTTCGTCAACGATGGCTTTCTCGCGCCGAACCAGTTAATTGATGGTGCGCGCGGCCTGCGCGACATTCCGGGTGTGATCGTCCAGGGCCGTTACGACGTAGCGACCCCTGCCCGCACGGCTTGGGACTTGCACAAGGCGTGGCCGGAGGCGGATTTCTATTGGGCGTCCGACGCCGGACATGCCTTCAACGAGCCCACCATTCTGCACTGGTTGATCGAAGCGACCGATCAGTTTGTGTCGACGCGGTGAGATCGACGGCGTCGTTTGTCGAGCGCGGATTGGCAGTGCTTGCGCCTACGCGTCGGCCTCTTTCGATCCGGCGCGCGTAAGAAAAAACCCCGGCGTTGACCGTTGACGTCAACATCCGGGGTTTTCAGGTATTTGCGCAGGACCGATGTGGCATCGGTCCTGACGGCCTCAGGCCGTTCAGTCGTCGCGACGCTTGTTGAAGCCGCCACCGTTGCGATTGCTGAAGCCACGATCTTGACGCGGGGCGTCGAAGCTGCGCGTGCCGCGATCCTGACGATAGCCGCCTTCGGCGGGGCGCGGAGCGCGACGCTCGAAGCGGTCGGTCGCGCTGCCGTTCGAGAAGCCGTTGCCACCATTACCGCCGTTACCCGCGCCGTTCTGCGGGTAACCCCCTTGGAAGCCATTGCCCTCGCGACGCTCGAACGGGGCACCGGCCGGCTTGTTGCCGCCGAAACGCTGACCGCCCTGATAACCGCCGCTACCGCTGCCGCCGTTACCGGCGCTGCTGGCGTGACGCGGACCGTTGTTGCTCCAGCGGCTGCCGCCGCCGTTGCCTTGACCGTGACGCGGACCATTGCGGCTCGGGCCCGGACGCTTGCCGCCGGCACCGGCCTTCGGTGCGGCACGGCGCGGTTCGAAACCGGCCACGACATTCACCGGCAGCAGTTCACGCGTGTAGCGTTCGATGCGACGCACCGCGCCGATTTCGGCGTGTGCGGCCAGGCTCACGGCCACGCCACGACGACCGGCACGGCCTGTACGGCCGATACGGTGAACGTAGTCTTCCGCAAACTTCGGCAGATCGTAGTTGAACACGTGCGTGATGCCCGGCACGTCGATGCCGCGTGCGGCCACGTCGGTGGCGACCAGCACGCGCACACGACGCTCGCGCAGGGCACGCAGCGTACGGTTACGCACGCCTTGCGGCATATCGCCGTGCAGCGCAGCGCTATCGAAACCGGCTTGTTCGAGCTGGTCGGCGATCAGGTCGGCGTCGCGCTTGGTCGACGTGAACACGATGGCCTGGTCGAGCGAATCGTTGCCGAGCAGGTGTGCGAGCAGGCGATCCTTATGGGCGCGATCGTCCACGTAATGGAGCGTTTGCTCGATGTTGGCGTTGGTGCGCTGGTCGGAGCCGCGCGTGATCTCGATGGTTTCCGGATCGCGCAGCAGACGACGCGTGATTTCGCCCATGCGGCCGTCGATCGTTGCCGAGAACAGCAGCGTCTGACGCGATGCCGGCGTGGCGTCGACGATGGTCTGGATGTCGTCGATGAAGCCCATGTCGAGCATGCGATCGGCTTCGTCGAGCACCAGCATCATCAATTGCGACAGGTCGATTTTGCCGCTGGAGATGTGATCGAGCAGACGGCCCGGCGTCGCCACGATGATCTCGGGCTGCTTCGCCAGCATTTCGAGCTGACGGGGGTAGGGCATACCGCCGAGAATGCTCACCGTGCGCAGGCGGCGCAGTTGCTTGCCGTACGTGTCGGCCGCGGTCGAGACCTGTTGCGCCAGTTCGCGCGTCGGCGTGAGCACAAGCAGCAGCGGCTGGGCGGCCACGCGACGCACGCGCTGGCCCTTGCGGGGCTTTTCGCCCGGCTCTGCCGGCACGTTGCGCGGATGCGCGGCCGGGGCGCGGCTGTTCAGCTCGCCGCTGGCCTGCATTTCCGCGAAGCGGTGGATGGCGGGCAGCATGAAGGCGGCCGTCTTGCCGGAGCCCGTCGGGCTCGACACGAGCAGATCGCGACCGGCGAGCGCGGCGGGAATCGCGCGCTGCTGCACCGGCGTCGGATGGGTATAGCCTGCGGTGGTGAGCGTCGACAGAATCGCCGCGTTCAAGCCGAGTTCGGCGAACGTGGGCTTGCCGTCGTCGCTGGCTGCCGGAGCAGCATCGACAACAATAGCGTTAGCGTTTTCTTCGGACGAAGGGAAATACGTCTGCGCGAGCGCAGACATCTTGGAAGTTTGTTCCATGAAGCCTCTTGCGGATCAAAAAGGTGATGTCGGGGCGTTGGCGCCAATCGGCAAACCCAATTCGTCGCAAGCAGGAAGCAAATCGCGGATGGGGCAGAAAGCGGATCGAAATCCGTATCGTAAGCCAGGGACGGTGGCGGGTCGTTCCTTTATCAGGAGCGCCAGTACCGGCAAGAACTACAGCGGCTTATCACAGGATTGGGGCAAAACGCAGTTTTTCGTCGCCTCGCAGGAAGTCCAATGACGATCCGCGAAGCGAAGCGCGGATTATAGCAGTGTTTTCGGGGAAGTGCACGTTCGGATTTGCACGGAGTGATGGGGCGGTTGCGATGCTCGGCTACGCGGAATGCGGCAAGCTGGCACCGGCCAGGGGCGGGCGACCGTCGGTGCCGCTAGGTGGCTCGCCGCCCACCCGATTACAATAGCGCCATGTCTTCGATTACGCTTCTCGCCCTCGATACCTCGACCGAATTCTGTTCGGTTGCCGTATACCGTCACGATCCCGCCAGCGGTGCCCCGGCCCTTGTGGTCGAGCGCCACCTCGATACCGGCCCGGTCTCCAGCACCCATATTCTGCCCGCCGCGCGCGACGTGCTGCGCGAGGCCGGCGTCACGCTCGCCGAATGCGACGCGATCGCCTTCGGGGCGGGGCCGGGGTCGTTTACCGGGTTGCGCACGGCCTGCGGTGTCGCGCAGGGGTTGGCGTTTGGCGCCGCACTGCCCGTGGTGCCGGTGGGCACGTTGCTCGCGTGTGCCGAAGCGGCGCGCGCATTGCGCGTCGACACACAACGCGTGCTTGTCGCACTCGATGCGCGCATGAATGAGGCCTATTGGGCCGATTACGCCTGGGACAGCGCCACGAACGACTGGCGCGAAGTTCTGCCTGCGTCGCTCGACGCTGCCGAACGGGTGCGCGCACCCGAAGTGGATTTCGTCATCGCGGGCAATGCCGCGCTGGCGTTCGGCGATCGATTGCAGGCAAGCGTGCAGGCGCAGGCGGTCCTGGCCAACGCCATGCCGCGTGCCCGTTACGTCGCAGCGCTCGCGGCCCGCGCCTTCGCGCGGGGCGGCGCCATTCCCGCCGATCAGGCCATGCCGGTCTACATCCGCAACAAGGTGGCGCAAACGACCGCCGAGCGCGAAGCGATCAAGCAGGCCGTGGCCCAGACCGCGAAGGCAAATGCCCCGGAGGTGCCCTGATGCGCCAGACCGGTCCGAACCATTATTCGCCGATGACGCTGGCCGATCTCGACGAGGTCGTAGCCGTCGAAGTGCGCGCGTATCCGTATCCCTGGACCCGCCAGAACTTCGCCGATTCGCTCGACGCCGGGCATCAGGGCGTCTGCCTGCGCGCGGTCGATGGCACACTGCTCGGTTATTTTCTGATGATGCCGGTCGTCGACGAGTCACATTTGCTCAACGTGTGCGTCGAGCCGGAAATGCAGGGCAACGGGCTGGGCGTGCAGTTGCTTGACGAGGTCGTGCGAGTCTCGCGTGCGCAGGGCATGAGCGGCGTATTGCTGGAGGTGCGTCCGTCGAACGTGAGGGCGCTGCGCGTGTACGAGCGTTTCGGATTCGTGCAGATTGGCCGGCGCAAGGGATATTATCCGGCGAGCGGGCGTCGTGAAGACGCCATTGTGATGCGCCTGACGTGGGAGACTGATCGTGCCGTGGCCTAAAGCGATTCTGGAAGAGTTCGGGCTGTGGCCGGTGTGGATGTCGCACGAGGCCGTGGCCCCGGCGGCGACGGCAACGGTAACGGCGATTGACGAGGGCGGCGACGTTGCGACACGCGTCGATGCGGCCGCCCCTCGGGGCGAAGCCCATGCCGACGACCTGCCGCCGTGGGACGTGACGCCGAGCGTCACGCCGGCGATGGCGCGTGCTGCCGGACGCGCCGCGATATCGGGCGAAGTACCCGCGGCCCCTGTCCGCCGTGAGTCGGCACCGGTGCCCGCACCGACATCCGCACCGCGTGGGGCCAGCCGTCACATGGAGGACCTGCCGCCCGACGACAGGCCGATGTGGCTCGACAGCGATGGCAGCGGCGACGGCGACGCGGCCGCCGATGCTGCGCTGTGGTCGATCATGCGCGATGCGGGCGAGGCCGGGGCGCCGTCGCGTCCTGCGCTGCCGGGCGTCGAGACACTGGACTGGGAGGCGCTGACGGAGCGCGTCGCCAATTGCCGCCTGTGCGGCCTGTGCGAAACGCGTACGCAGACGGTCTTCGGCGTGGGCGACCGCGAGGCCGACTGGCTGCTCGTGGGGGAAGCCCCGGGCCAGCAGGAGGATTTGCAGGGCGAGCCGTTCGTGGGGCAGGCGGGCAAGCTGCTCGACAACATGCTGCGCGCCGTGACATTGCAGCGCGGCGAGAACGTGTATATCGCGAACGTCCTCAAGTGCCGTCCGCCGAACAACCGAGATCCCGAAGCGACCGAAGTGGCGAGCTGCGAGCCTTACCTGAAGCGTCAGGTGGCACTGCTCAAGCCGCGCGTGATCGTGGTGATGGGGCGTTTCGCCGCGCAGAGCATTTTGCGCACGCAGGCGAGCATCGCCAGCCTGCGCGGGCGCGTGCATGAATATGAAGGCGTGCCGGTGATCGTGACGTACCATCCGGCTTACCTGTTGCGCAGTTTGCCCGACAAGGCCAAGGCCTGGACCGATTGGTGCCTGGCACGGGCTACCTACGAGGCTGTGTGCGAATCGACTCCCTCCCAGACGCCTACGGCGAACTGATCGAAACGCTGCGCGAGGCGCCGGTGCGCGACCTCGCGTGGCTGCTGTTGTCCGCCGATCTGCTCAGTGCCGCCCGCTTTCCGGCGGCGCTGGCGCAGTTCGACGGCGTGCAGGCGGTGAACGATGTGGCGCGCCAGCCCGACATCGCCGATCCCGTCCCCCATTCCCGAATCCTGCGCGACTGGCTACTGGCCTGCGATGCCGACGTCGAGCCGTTGCGCGACTTTCTTGCGCGCGGCGAAAGTCATCGCCTGGGGCGCTATGCGGAGCAACTGCTGCACTTCGCACTGCTGCACAGTCCTCGCTTCGATCTGCTCGCCGCCGGTTTGCAGGTGCGTGACGCCCGGCGCGGCAATATGACGCTCGGCGAGTGCGATTTCCTGTTGGCCCGGCGCGCCGACCGTCAATTGCTGCATTGGGAGCTGGCGGTGAAGCTGTATCTGTTCGTGCCGCCAGCGACGCCGTCGTCGGGGCTCGACGAACGTGCCGTGCAGTTTCACTGGCTCGGACCGAATCTGGCCGACAGCCTGGCCGACAAGGTGGCGCGGTTGCTCGATCATCAATTGCGCCTGACCACGCTGGACGCAGCGCTTAGCGCATTGCCTATCGCCGGACCGTGGCTGCCGCAGGTCTATCTGAAGGGCTGGCTTTTCCATCCACTCGCGCACGGTGGGCAGTTGCCGGCGGTGGCGTCCGAGGCGCACGGTCGAGGCTGGTGGGCGACGCTCGACGAGTGGTGGGCGCACGCGCAGTCGACACAACGTGCGCCGAGCGCCGCACGCGAACGCACGTGGGCATTGCTGCCGCGCGCGCGTTGGCTGGCCCCCGCGCGCGTCAGCGATTCCTCGGCGCTATCGCTGGCGGCGATGCATACCCGAATCGAGACGCACTGGCGAGAACGCGGCGCCGAGCCGTTGCTCGTCGTGTCGCTGAACCGGCGGGCGGGCGAGGGGGATTGGTTCGAGGAAGAGCGCGGATTTATCGTGCCTGATTTCTGGGCGCCGCGCGCCCGGCATCGCATCGAGGAATTGAGCGAACGGGCCGACGCGGCCGCGCGTCGCGCGCTGGCGCAGAGTGCCGACGACGGCGCGCCGTCGATCTGAGTCGGCGCATTGCGCGTACTGCGAGCATTCAGCGCATTCAGCCCGTTAGCGCCTCACTGCGTCACCCCTTGGACCAGACCGCGTGGAAGTGATGCACGGGGCCGACACCGTGGCCGATGTGCAATGTGTCACTGGCGGCAAGCGCGCCGTTGAGATACGCCTTGGCGTCGCGCACGGTGTCCGACCAGTCGTGGCGGCGGGGTCGCAACGCGGCCAGCGCGGCGGAGAGCGTGCAGCCGGTACCGTGGGTGTTGTGCACGGCGATGCGCGGGGCGGTGAAGCGCTCGACCCCGGTCGCGCTCACGAGCCAGTCCGGGCTGAGATCGCTGGCCAGATGGCCCCCCTTGACCAGCACATGGCGAGCGCCCAGCGCGCGCAGCGCTTGCGCTTGCTGTTCCATCTCGCGTTCGTCGGTCGCGGGCTCGACGCCGAGCAGCGCCGCGGCTTCCGGCAGGTTGGGGGTGATCAGATCCGCCAGCGGCAGCAATTCATCGCGCAATGCGGCGACGGCGTCGGGTTGCAGCAACGCGTGGCCGCTCTTCGAGATCATCACGGTATCGAGCACGACAAAGCGCGGCTTGTACTGCCGCAATCCGGCGGCAACGGCGCGCACGACCTCGGCATTGCCAAGCATGCCCAGCTTGACGGCATCGACCGTCAGATCCTGGAAAACGGCATCCATTTGCGCAGTGACGAAACTCGCCGGCGGCGTGTGGATGGCGGTGACCCCCTGCGTGTTCTGCGCGGTGAGGGCGGTGATCACGCTGGCGCCGTAGGCGCCGAGCGCGGAAAACGTCTTCAGATCGGCTTGGATGCCGGCGCCACCGCTGGAATCCGAGCCGGCAATGGTGAGAACGATGGGAACGGACGACTGACGCGAAGACATATCAATGCTTGATTTCGCCGATGAGCGCGACCGAATCGAATTCGCGCTGATTGGCCTGGTGACGCCGCATGACGAGCCACATCGTGCCCGAGACAAACACGCCGAACAGAATGATGACGACCCCCACCGGCACGTTGAACCAGATCAGCAGCGCGTAGAGGCACAGCATGATGAGCACGGAAAGGTTCTCGTTGAAGTTCTGCACGGCGATGGAATGGCCCGCCGAGAGCAAGACGTGACCGCGATGTTGGAGCAGGGCGTTCATCGGCACCACGAAGAAACCCGCGAGCGCACCGACGATGATGAGGAAGATGTAGGCAACGATCAGGTACAGCGGCACTTTCCAATCGGCGCCCCACGGCAGTAGGTCCTTCGAGAAGAAGGCCATCGCCATCACCGCGATGCCCATGGCGATGCCGACCGGCAGTACTGAGAGTGAACGCTTGAGCGGGATGCGCGAGGCGGCGGCGATGGCGCCGATGGCCACGCCCACCGCGGACACCGCCTGCAGGATGGCGCCTTCCGAGAGCGTCATGCCCAGCGCTTTTTCGGCCCAGCGCAGCACGATGAACTGGAGCGTTGCTCCCGCGCCCCAGAACAGGGTCGTGACGGCGAGCGAGATCTGGCCCAGCTTGTCGCGCCACAGCGTGGTGAAGCAGTCGGCAAAATCGGAGACGAGTCGGATTGGATTACGTTGCTGACGCGCGTAACGCGCGCCCGTGTCGGGGATGCGCAAATTGAACAGCGCGGCAATCACGTAGATGACCATGATGACCACCATCGAGGCCATCGCCGGCGTATTGATGACCTCTGGCGTGCGTTGGAGCACCCATTCGGAAATATGTGGACTGATGAGTGTGCCGCCGAGAACGGTGCCGAGAATGATCGAACTGACCGTCAGCCCCTCGATCCAGCCGTTGGCCGCGACCAGTTTCTCCGCAGGCAGCAATTCGGTGAGAATGCCGTACTTCGCGGGAGAGTAGGCCGCCGCGCCGAAGCCGACTACACCATACGCGATCAGTGGATGCGAGCCGAACAGCATCATCAGGCAGCCCGCGACCTTGATCGAGTTGCTGATGAACATGACCTTGCCCTTGGGCATCGAATCGGCGAAGGCCCCGACGTAGGCGGCGAGAATGACGTAGGAGAGCACGAAGAAGAGCTTGAGCAGCGGCGTCATCCACTGCGGGGAGTGCAGATCTTTCAGGAGCGCGATTGCGGCGATGAGCAATGCATTGTCGGCCAGCGACGAAAAAAACTGCGCGGCCATGATGGTATAAAAGCCTTTCTTCATCGTTCCTTGAGTCGATCCCGTGCTGCGTAAAACTTGCGTGTCTCGGTTGTCGGTATCCGCAGCGCCCGCAACGGGCTTCCCCACGGAAGAAACCGGGCTTAAACATCGGGGTATCGGCGCGCTTCGGCCAATCAACTGTCGTTATTCGGCCGTATATTCGGCCTTGATGCTCCCCGTGTCGGGCGCCCGGTCGCCCTCGGTCTGAGACCGGTCTTGTTATCGGGAGAAAAATTTGGCAAAACAAGTTGTGCGCACGGCTTTATAACACGAAAATATGCCGATGCGTTATGCCGCCAGCCTGTCCTGGCGAGCGTCTCCTTCGATCCCGTGTCCGCTTATGCCTCGTCCAATCAAAGTCTCGATTCACACCGCAGCCCTCGCTCACAATCTCGATGTCGCCCGCCGCAGTGCGCCCCGCGCCAAGGTGTGGGCCGTGGTCAAGGCCAATGCCTACGGGCATGGCATTGAAAACGCGTATCCCGGATTGCGCGACGCCGATGGCTTCGGCCTGCTCGATCTCGACGAGGCCGTGCGTTTGCGCGAACTCGGCTGGGCCGGTCCGATTCTGCTGCTCGAAGGGTTCTTCAAACCCGAAGATCTGGCCGTCGTCGACAAGTATGGTCTGACGACGACCGTGCACAGCGACGAACAACTGCGCATGCTGGAGACCACGCGCCTGAGCAAGCCGCTCAACGTGCAGCTCAAGATGAATTCGGGCATGAACCGTCTCGGCTTTGCCCCCGAGCGATTTCGCGCCGCATGGGAGCGTGCTCGCGCGATTCCCGGCGTGAGCCAGATCGTGCTGATGACTCACTTTTCCGATGCCGACGGTCCGCGCGGCATTGCGTATCAGATGGAAGCGTTCGAGCGTGGCGCATGCGACGTGCCGGGCGAGCGCAGCCTGGCCAACTCGGCCGCCACGCTGTTCCATCCGGAAGCACACGGCGCATGGGTGCGCCCGGGGATCATGCTCTATGGCTCCTCGCCGAAAGGTCTCGAAGTCCCGGCGGCCACGCTTGATCTGCAACCGACCATGACGCTCGAAGCCGAGTTGATCGGTATTCAGGAGGTGCCGGCGGGCGGTACGGTCGGTTACGGTAGCGTATTCACCGCCGAGACGCCGATGCGCGTGGGCACAGTGGCCTGCGGCTATGCCGACGGCTATCCGCGTGTTGCACCCTCGGGCACGCCGATACTGGTCGACGGTGTGCGCACGCGCACCGTGGGCCGCGTGTCGATGGACATGCTGGCCGTCGATCTCACGCCGGTGCCGCAGGCACGCGTGGGTGCGCCTGTCACGTTGTGGGGGCGGGGCCTTTGCATCGACGAGGTCGCAGCGTCGGCCGGCACGCTCGGCTATGAGCTGATGTGTGCCGTGGCGCGCCGCGTGCCGGTGTACGCGAACTGAGCATCAGGACAGGATCGCCACGCATGGCCAAAGCCAAGACTGTCTATATTTGTACCGAATGCGGCGGGCAGACGCCCAAGTGGGCGGGGCAGTGTCCTCACTGCAACGGCTGGAATTCGCTTGTCGAATCGGTGGCGGAAGCGCCGACAGGTCATCGATACCAATCGCTCGCCAAGAGTACGCCCGTGCGCAAGCTCGCGCAGATCGAGGCGGCCGATGTGCCGCGCTTCTCCAGCGGCGTGAGCGAATTCGACCGCGTGCTGGGCGGCGGTCTGGTTGCCGGCGGCGTGGTGCTCATCGGGGGAGATCCCGGGATCGGCAAGTCGACGCTGCTGCTTCAGTCGCTTGCACATCTGGCGCGCGAACGGCGTGCGCTGTATGTGAGCGGCGAAGAATCGGGCGCGCAGATTGCCTTGCGTGCGCAGCGCCTGGGCCTCGGCGCCGCGGGCGAGGGCGGCGGGGAATTGGATTTGCTGGCGGAAATCCAGCTCGAGAAGATTCTGGGCGCCATCGAGTCGGAGAAGCCCGACGTGGTCGTGATCGACTCGATCCAGACGGTCTACTCAGAAGCGCTCAGTTCGGCGCCGGGATCGGTCGCGCAGGTGCGCGAATGCGCGGCGCAACTCACGCGCAGCGCCAAGCAGAGCGGCGTAACGGTGATCATGGTTGGCCACGTAACCAAGGAAGGCAGTCTCGCCGGGCCGCGCGTTCTCGAACACATCGTCGACACGGTGCTGTATTTCGAGGGCGATACGCACTCGTCGTACCGGTTGGTGCGGGCGTTCAAAAATCGCTTCGGTGCCGTCAACGAGTTGGGCGTGTTTGCGATGACGGAGAAAGGCCTGCGCGGCGTGGCGAATCCGTCGGCCTTGTTCCTCTCGCAACATGAGCAAAGCGTGCCGGGCTCGTGCGTGCTCGTCACGCAGGAAGGCACGCGCCCGCTGCTCGTCGAGGTGCAGGCGCTGGTCGACACGGCGCAGGTGCCCAATCCGCGGCGTTTGGCCGTGGGGCTGGAGCAGAACCGGCTGGCCATGTTGCTCGCCGTGATGCATCGTCATGCGGGCATCGCCTGTTTCGATCAGGATGTGTTCCTGAACGCCGTCGGCGGCGTGAAGATCTCGGAGCCGGCGGCCGATCTGGCCGTATTGCTGGCAATTCATTCGTCGCTGCGCAACAAGCCGTTGCCGCGCGGCATCGTGGCATTCGGCGAGGTCGGGCTGGCGGGCGAAATCCGGCCGAGCCCGCGCGGTCAGGATCGTCTCAAGGAAGCCGCCAAACTGGGCTTTTCGATTGCGATCATCCCGAAGGCGAATGCGCCGAAGCAACCCATCGACGGCCTCGAAGTGCATGCCGTCGACCGTTTGGAGCACGCGATTTCCGTCGTGGCGGGGTTGTAGTCGCGCTGGCGCTTGGGGGCGCTCCGGGGCAGGCCTTCTCAAGGCCATGCCACCGCCCCGGCAGCCAGGGTCTGACGCCTGTCAGACGATCTGCTCGAGCGCTTCCTGTGCGTCGAGCCATTCGGCTTCAATGTCCGACAGTTTGGCCGTGACGTCCACCTGCTGCTTCAGGCTGTCGGTCAGCAAGGCTTTTTTCGCGTCTTCATAGGTGCCGCTGTCGGCGAGGATGGCGTCGAGTCGCGCCTTTTCGTCCGCGAGTTTCGCCATCGATTGCTCCAGCTTCTCGATCTTGCGTTGCAGCGGTTTGCGCAGTTGAGACAGCCGCTGGCGTTCCTGCGCTTCGGCGCGCTTCTGATCCTTGCGATTGACGCCGTCGCCACCCTCTGCACTCTCACCGCTACCGTTGCTGGCATCACGTGCCGCGGCCCGTTGGTCGGCCGCGTGTTGCAGCAGCCAGTCGCGATAGTCGTCGAGATCGCCGTCGAACGGCTTTACTTCGCCGCCGGCCACGAGCAGAAACTGATCGGTGGTCGCGCGCAGCAAATGCCGATCGTGCGAGACGAGAATCAATGTGCCGTCGAACTGCGCCAAGGCCATCGTGAGCGCGTGGCGCGTTTCTAGGTCCAGGTGATTGGTCGGTTCGTCGAGCAGCAGAAGGTTCGGCTTGCGCCAGATGATGAGCGCGAGCGCCAGACGCGCCTTCTCGCCGCCAGAGAACGGGGCGATCGACGACGTGGCCATGTCACCACGGAAATTGAACCCGCCCAGAAAATCCCGTAGCTCCTGCTCGCGCGTATCCGGGGCGAGCCGCTGCAAGTGCTGCAACGGCGAATCGTCGTGACGCAGCGTTTCGACCTGATGCTGGGCGAAGTAGCCGATCTGCAGGCCCTTGCCGGTTTTCACCGAGCCGGTGAGGGTCGCCAGCGTGCCGGCGAGCGTTTTGATCAGCGTCGATTTGCCCTGACCGTTGGCGCCGAGCAGGCCGATACGTTGCTCGTTCTGCACCGACATCGTGACGTGCGGCAGGATGACCTTCTCGCTGCCGTCCTCGAGCGGGTAGCCGCAACGGACGGCTTCGAGCACGAGCATTGGGTTCGGCGCGCTGTCAGCCGGGCGGAACTCAAACGTGAACGGCGACGCGATATGCGCGGGGGCGATGCGCTCCATCTTTTCGAGCGCCTTCACGCGACTCTGCGCCTGGCGTGCCTTCGTCGCCTTGGCCTTGAAGCGCGTGATGAACGACTCCAGGTGCGCAATCGTCTTTTGCTGCTTCTCGAAGGCGCTTTGCTGCAGCGTCAGTTGCTGGCCGCGCAGGATTTCGAACTGACTGTAGTTGCCACCGTAACGCTTGATCTGCTGATTCTCGATGTGCAGCGTGACGTTGCAGACCTCGTCGAGAAATTCGCGATCGTGCGAAATCACGATGAGCGTACCGGGGTAACGCTTGAGCCAGTCTTCGAGCCAGACGATGGCGTCCAGATCCAGGTGGTTGGTCGGCTCGTCGAGCAGCAACAGATCGGACGGGCACATGAGCGCCTGCGCCAGATTCAGGCGCATGCGCCACCCGCCCGAGAAGCTGGCGACCGGCAACTGCGTTTGCGCCAACGTAAAGCCGAGGCCGAGCAGCAGCGCCTCGCCGCGGGCCGGGGCGGTGTACCCGTCGGCGTCGGCGAAGGCCGCGTGGGCGTCGGCCTGGGCATGGCCGTCGTGAGCGACTTCCGCCGCCGCAATATTCGCTTCGATCTCACGCAGCCGCGTGTCGCCGTCGAGAACGTAGTCGAGCGCAGTACGCTCGACCGCTGGCGTCTCCTGCATCACATGCGCCAGGCGCCAGCTACTGGGCACGAAGACATCGCCCCCATCCGCGTGCAACTGCCCGCGCAACAGCGCGAACAGCGTGGACTTGCCGGCGCCGTTGGCGCCGACGAGGCCGACGCGCTCGCCCGGGTTGAGCGTGACGGAGGTGTCCTCGAAGAGCGGCTTGGTGCCGCGCGCGAGGGAAAGGTGTTCGAATCGGATCACGAAAAGGGCCGAGGGGTAAGCGGGTCAGTGCGTCCTTGGCCTGCGCGGCGGGCATGTGCCGTCGATCCAATGAGGACCGAACGTGCCATGCCGGCAAACCCACGCGCAGAGGACGGCAAAACCGCTATTTTACCGGTCTGCGCAGGCGAATGCGATGCGCGCCGTCGACTGGCTACAGAATTGGGGCGAAAAGCCGCGCCACGCGCATCACAATCTGGCGCCATTTCGGAATCGTCCGAAATTCGTCCTTGTTCAGCAGGGTGGCATGCTCGAAGTCGTGCGTGAGCATGAACGCGACGTCATCGGCAAAGGCGCGGTCGACGGTCAGCAGCATGATCTCGAAATTGAGGCGGAACGACCGGTTGTCGAGGTTGGCGCTACCGACGGCGGCCGCGCTGTCGTCGATCAGTACGACCTTCTGGTGAACGAAGCCGTGTTGATACCGATAGACGTTGATGCCGCTGCGGGCGGCTTCGAAGGCGTACGACGTGGTGGCTTCGAACACCACGCGGTGATCGGCCCGGTCGGGGATCAGGATGCGCACGTCCACGCCGCGCAGCACCGCCAGGCGCAATGCGGAGAACACGGCTTCGTCGGGCACGAAGTAGGGAGTGGTGAGCCAGACCCGCTGTTGCGCAGCGTTGATGGCGGTGACAAAGAAGAGCGACGACGTTTCCAGCCGGTCGGCGGGGCCGCTGGGCACCACCTGGCAGTGCATGTCTTCGCCGGAGGCGACCGGTTGACGATTCAGCTCCGGTACCGTGCCCGTACTCCAGTGCCAGTCTTCGGCGAACGCGCGTTGAATGCCGACCACTGCCGGGCCGCGCACGACAATGTGCGTGTCGCGCCAGGGGGCCAGCGGCGGTTTCTCGCCAAGATACTCCACGCCGACGTTGTGACCGCCGATGAACGCTTCGTTGCCGTCGATCACGACAATCTTGCGGTGATTGCGAAAGTTCAACTGGAAGCGATTCACGAAAATACCGCGCTTGGCGGCGGCGAACTCGTGCACGAGGACACCGCCTTGGCGCAGCGTGTCGCAGTAACTGCCGGGCAAGTCGTGGCTGCCGATCCGGTCGTAGAGAAAGAATACCTTCACGCCCGTGGCGGCGCGCGCGAGCAGGCGGGCGGACAGGGCGCGTCCAAGGGCATCGTCCTTGACGATGAAGAACTGAATGACGATGTAGTCGCGCGCGCGGTCGATCGCGGCAAAGATGGCGTCGAACGTGGCGTGGCCGTTCACCAGTAGACGCACGCGATTGCCCGCAACGAACGACATGCCCGTCATGGCGGTGAGCGCCGCAAACTCGGGATGGGCTTCCATCGCGACAGGCGGCTCACCGCTCCATTGTGTTTCGCCGATGCGGGTTTGCAACGCTTGATTCCGGGCGCGCCGGGCTTCGACGTAGCCGATGAACTTCGATCGGCCGAGGAACAGGTAGGGGATGAGCGTGAGGTAGGGCATCGTGACGAGCGATACCGCCCACGCCACGGCGCCCTGCGACGTCCGTACCGTCAGCACGGCATGGATCGCGGCGATCGCCCCCAGTGCATGGATACAGGCGACGGCAAAGCCGACGTCGAGCCAATTGAGCACCATGACGGACAATCTTCCTCCATGCCGTGAGTCGCGCGGACCCGGGAACCCGAGTGTAACCGGGCTGCACGACCTTAGGCGAGCACTCGCTGCAATGGGCGAGCACCGAGGCGATTACGGCAGGTCGGCGGCCTGTACCAGGAACACCATGTCGTCGCCGGCGCTCGTGGCGAGCCACGTCATCGGCAGATCGGGGAACGCGGCTTCGACAAAGTGACGTTCGTTGCCGATTTCCACGACCAGGACGCCATGCTCCGTCAGGTGCTCGCGTGCACCGGCAATGATGCGTCGAACCACGTCCATCCCGTCGTTACCCCCCGCCAGGGCAAGACGCGGCTCGTGGCGATACTCGGCCGGCAGCACCTGCATCGAACCTTCGTTCACATACGGCGGATTGGTGAGGATGACTTCGTAACGCTTGCCCGTGGGCAGCGGTGCATACAGGTCGCCCAGATGCAGCGCGACACGGTCGTCGAGGCCGTAGTCGGCCACGTTGATCCTGGCCACGGCGAGCGCGTCGGGTGAAATGTCGACGGCATCGATCTGCGCGGCCGGGAAGGTCTCGGCGGCCAGAATCGCCAGGCAGCCGGAGCCGGTGCACAGTTCGAGGACCTCGGCCACGTCGTCGGCGTGATCGACCCACGGCTGCAAAGCGTCTTCCAGTAATTCGCCGATGAACGAGCGCGGCACGATGACGCGCTCGTCCACGTAGAACCGGTGACCGTGCATCCACGCTTCATTCGTGATGTAAGACGCCGGCACTCGCTCGCCCGCACGACGGTTGACGACCGACAGTACGCGCTCGATTTCGTCGGGCAGCAAACGGGCGTCGAGAAACGGGTCGAGTGTGTCGATCGGGAGGTGCAGCGTATGCAGCAGCAGATAGGCGGCCTCGTCGTACGCCGTGGCCGTGCCATGCCCGAAGGCCAGCTCGGCCTCGGTGAAGCGCGAAACGGCGTAGCGCAATAGGTCGCGTAATGTCTGGAAGGGATGGGTCTGTGTCGTCATGGTGGAATGCCTCGTGCGCCTCAGGCCACCAGGCGCGTCAACACGCCCCGATAGATGTTCTTGAGCGGTTCGATGTCGGCCACCGCGATGTGTTCGTCGATCTTGTGGATGCTGGCGTTGCACGGACCGAATTCGATGACCTGCGGGCAGATGCGCGCGATAAAACGCCCGTCGGACGTGCCGCCCGTGGTCGAGAGTTCGGTCTCGAGCCCCGTTTCCTCGCGGATGGCGCTCGCGAGCGCTGCCGACAGGTCGCCGCGCGGCGTGAGGAACGGTTGGCCGCTGATCGACCAGTCGAGCGTATAGGTCAGGCCGTGACGGTCGAGCAACGCATGCACCCGTTGCTGGAGGCCGTCGGACGTGCTGGCGGTCGAGAAGCGGAAGTTGAACATCACCGTCAACTCGCCGGGAATGACGTTGGTCGCGCCGGTGCCTGCGTGGATATTCGAGATTTGCCACGTGGTGGGCGGGAAATACTCGTTGCCGTTGTCCCACACGGTTTGCGTCAGCTCGGCGAGTGCCGGCGCGAACAGGTGCGTTGGGTTCTTGGCGAGGTGCGGATAGGCAATGTGCCCCTGCACGCCCTTGATGACCAGCTTGCCCGACATCGATCCGCGACGGCCGTTCTTGACCATGTCGCCCAGGCGCTGGCTCGAGGTCGGCTCACCGACCACGCAGTAGTCCAGGCGCTCGCCCCGCGCCGTGAGCGCTTCAACGACCTTCACGGTACCGTCGGTGGCGGGGCCTTCCTCGTCGCTGGTCAGCAGGAAACCCACGGAGCCGGTGTGATCCGGATGTTGGGCGACGAACTCCTCGGAGGCGACCACGAACGCCGCCAGCGACGTTTTCATATCGGCGGCGCCACGACCGTAGAGCATGCCGTCACGATGCGTGGGGGCAAACGGATCCGAATGCCATTGCTCCAGCGGGCCGGTCGGTACGACGTCGGTGTGGCCTGCGAAGACGAGCAGCCGGCCGTCGGGGCCGCGCGTGCCGCGCTTGATCGCCCAGAGGTTGGTCACGCCGTTCGACGCGATGGTCTCGCACGCGAAGCCGATGGCCTCAAGGCGGCGCGCCAGGATGGCCTGGCAATCGCGGTCTTCGGGCGTCACCGAGTGACGGGCGATCAGTTGCTCGGTGAGCGCCAGTGTGGCGCCTTGGGAGAAAGTCATGAATTCAGAATCGTGAGGCGTAACTGTCGGGCGCGAAGCCCACGGAAACCTGGCCGTCGGCCACCAGCACCGGGCGCTTGATGAGCGATGGATTTTCGACCATCAGCGTGCGGGCCACCGACGTATCGGCCGCCGCCGCTTGTTGTTCCGGCGAGAGTTTGCGCCAGGTCGTGCCCTTGCGATTGAGCAGCGTGGCAAGCGGAACCTGGGCGAGCCAGGTGTCCAGCAGCGCGTCGTTCACGCCCGCTTTCTTGAAGTCGTGAAAGTCGTACGCCACGCCGTGCTCGTCGAGCCAGGTGCGCGCCTTCTTCACGGTGTCGCAGTTGGGAATGCCATACAGCACTGCCGTCATCGCCGAAACTCCTGGTGTCGCGATTGCAAAGATGCGCCGAAGCCCTCGCCGCCCAACTGGCGGCGAAGCCTCGGATACCGCGTTGCCTTACTCGCCGCGCAGCAGGTCGTTGATGGCCGTCTTGGCGCGCGTTTGCGCATCGACCTTCTTCACGATCACGGCGCAGTACAGGCTGTACTTTCCGTCCTTCGAGGGCAGGTTGCCCGGCACCACGACCGAGCCGGCCGGCACGCGGCCATAATGCACTTCACCGGTTTCGCGATCGTAGATCTTGGTCGACTGCCCCAGATACACGCCCATGGAGATCACCGAGTTCTCTTCGACGATCACGCCTTCCACGACTTCCGAGCGGGCGCCGACGAAGCAGTTGTCTTCGATGATGACCGGGTTGGCCTGCAGCGGTTCGAGCACGCCGCCGATACCGACGCCGCCCGAGAGGTGAACGTTCTTGCCGATCTGGGCGCACGAACCGACGGTGGCCCACGTGTCGACCATCGTGCCTTCGTCAACGTAGGCGCCGATGTTCGTGTACGACGGCATCAGCACCACGTTCTTGCCGATGAACGAGCCACGACGCGCCACGGCCGGCGGCACGACGCGGAAACCGCCGCGTGCGAAGTCGTCGGCGGTGTAGTTGGCGAACTTGCTCGGCACCTTGTCGTAGAACTGGCTGAAGCCGCCAGCCGGCATCACGACATTGTCTTCGAGGCGGAACGACAGCAGCACGGCCTTCTTGACCCATTGGTTCACGATCCAATGGCCGTCTTGCTTCTGGGCCACGCGCAAGGCGCCCTTGTCCAGTTCGGCGATGACGTGGGCGACGGCCTCACGCACCTCGGCAGGTGCCGACTTCGCCGAGATCTCGGCACGGTTGTCCCAGGCTTGGTCGATGGTGGTTTGCAGTTGTTGCGACATGGCGAGAATCGGTTGCAGTGAGAATTAAAGGGATTGGCAGAACTGCACGATGCGCTGGGCGCCTTCGGTGCATTCGTCCACATCGGCCACAAGGGCGATGCGCACATAGTTCTCGCCCGGGTTGGTGCCGTGCGCCGCGCGGCCCAGGTACGACCCGGGCAGGACGGCCACATTGTATTGCGCCAGCAACTGGCGCGTGAATTCCGTGTCGGACAGGCCGGTTTTCGTGTCGACCCGAGCCCACAGGTAGAAGCCCGCGTCTGGCAGACGCACGTCGAGCACGTCGGCGAGCATTGGCGTGACGGTCTGGAACTTCTTCAGGTACTTGCTGCGGTTCAGGCGCACGTGGGCTTCATCGTTCCACGCTGCAACGCTCGCCGCTTGCACGGCCGGACTCATCGCGCAGCCGTGGTACGTGCGGTACAGCAGGAATTTCTTGAGGACAGCGGCGTCGCCCGCCACGAACCCCGAGCGCATGCCCGGCACGTTCGAGCGCTTCGACAGGCTCGAGAACACGACCAGACGGTCGAAGCCCCGACCCAGTCGATGCGCTGCCGCCAGGGCGCCCAGTGGCGCATGTTCTTCGTCGAAGTAGATCTCGGAATAACACTCGTCGGACGCAATCACGAAGCCGAATTCGTCGGAGAGGTCGAACAGGCGTTTCCAGTCGGCAAGGCTCAGCACGGCGCCGGTCGGATTGCCCGGCGAGCAGAGATAGACAAGTTGGACGTCGCGCCAGACGTCGGCCGGCACGGCGTCGTAGTCCGGCGCGAAATTACGCGCGGGATCGCTGTCGACGTAATAGGGCGTCGCGCCGGCGAGCAACGTGGCGCCTTCGTAGATCTGGTAGAACGGGTTCGGACACACCACGCGCGCGCCGGGCTTGCTACCGTCGACGACCGCCTGGGCGAACGAAAAGAGCGCCTCGCGCGAGCCCGTGACCGGCAGAACTTCCGTGGCCGGATTCACGTTGGGCAGTGCGTACCGGCGCTCCAGCCACTCGGCGATCGCCGCGCGCAGCGGCTCGCCGCCCGCGGTGGCCGGATAGTTCGAGAGGCCGCCCAGCCCGTCGATCAGGGCTTCCTTGATGAACTGCGGCGTCGGGTGCTTGGGTTCCCCGATGCCGAAGCTGATGGCCTTGTACGCGCTGGCAGGCGTGACGTCCGCCACCAACGACTTCAGGCGTTCAAAGGGGTAGGGCTGGAGCTTGTCGAGTAATGGGTTCACGAGAATTCAAACAGACTCAGGGCTAGGGTTCGCGCTGCCGAGCAAGGCAACTTTCGAGGGCAATCCGGTGCCGTGCAGGCCGGCCGGGCGTTGCGCCGCGCCACCGCGCGGCACGACGAGCGCTTTCCAGGGCCGGACTGGCGGGACGCAGGCCACACAGGGCGGCGGTATCGTTCGTAACAACGCGCCAAGGACGGTTCCCGAACGCGCTAAAGAATGGCAAGATCGGCAAAGCGAAAATTATACCGTTATGGCGCGCACAAAGCGCGACCGCTGCGTAATTCAGCCTATTCCGAGGCGCCGATGGGGCAAGCCCAAGGAATAACTCAGATTTTTCAGGAGTCAACAGCATGACCGTAGCCGGTAACGGCGCGCACGGCCCGGCGTCGACGGCGAACGCGTCGCGACGCGCTCGGGCGGCACCTGCCCTGGCCATTCTTATGGGGTCGTCGGTGTGGGGGCTGGCCTGGTTTCCCTATCGCATGCTAGCCCAGTGGGGCGTGGCGGCGGTCCCCGCCCAGATCGGCACCGCAAGCGTCGCGCTGCTGTTGCTCACGCTCTTATATCGCGGCTCGCTCGGCACGCTGCGGTGGTCGTGGCTGCTCGCGGGGGTGGCGTTCGCTGGCGGCGCGACCAACGTCGCGTTTGTCTGGGGCACGACGCACGGACATGTGATGCGTGTCCTGCTGCTGTTTTACCTGACGCCGGTCTGGACGGCGCTGTTCGCCCACTGGCTGCTGGGCGAGCGCGTCGGTGTGCGCGGCGTGGGGCTGATCGCGCTGGCGCTCGGTGGGGCGGGGCTGATGCTTTGGTCGCCCGCGCTGGGCTGGCCGCTGCCCAACAACCCCGGCGAATGGGCGGGCGCCATTGCCGGGGCGGCCTTTGCGCTCAACAACGTGCTGCTGCGGCGCGTCAGTCAGGCGATGCCTGACGTGCGTGCCGAAATGCGTAGTTGGACGCTGTATCTCGGCTGCGTGGTCGGCGGGTTGCTGGTGTTGCCGTTCGATGGCGGGGCCGACACGGGGCGCGCTGCTGTCTCGGCGCTCACGTCGGGTACGGCCGCCGCTGCCGTGGCGCTCGCCTTGGGCTGCGCGATTGCGCTGACCAACGTCGTGGTGCAGTTCGGGTTGGCCCAAGTGCCCGCCAATCAGGCGGCGCTCATCATGCTCTTCGAGATCGTGGTGGCGGCGATGTCGTCCTGGTGGCTGGCGAACGAAGGGCTGGGCGTGCGCGACATCGCGGGTGGACTGTGCATTGTGGCCGCCGGCGTGCTGTCAGGCATTTTGCCGGATTCCGGGCGTTGTAAATGCGCGACGGCGAGGGATGCGATGGTATGATGCGAACCGATGTCATATCGATGTCAGCGGCCAGTGCGCAGCAGTGCGCGCAAGGCCCGACAGGACCAGCTAAGCGCGTCTGCGTCTTTCCCATCATTCCATGACCGATAAAGCGAACCTGCCGTGCGTCTGACCTCCATCAAACTCGCCGGCTTCAAGTCCTTCGTCGATCCGACGAACTTCGCGGTGCCTGGCCAACTGGTCGGGATCGTTGGCCCCAACGGGTGCGGCAAATCCAACATCATCGACGCCGTGCGCTGGGTGCTCGGTGAGTCGCGCGCCTCGGAGCTGCGCGGCGAATCGATGCAGGACGTGATTTTCAACGGATCGACCGCCCGCAAGCAGGCGAGCCGCGCCAGCGTCGAACTCGTGTTCGACAACAGCGCCGGGCGCGCCGCCGGGCAGTGGAGCCAGTACGCCGACATCGCGGTCAAGCGCGTGCTCACGCGCGACGGCACCTCCAGCTACTACATCAACAACCTGCCGGCCCGCCGGCGGGACATCCAGGACATCTTCCTCGGTACCGGCCTCGGGCCGCGCGCCTACGCCATCATCGGACAGGGGATGATCTCGCGCATCATCGAGGCCAAGCCGGAAGAGTTGCGCGTGTTCCTCGAAGAAGCTGCGGGCGTCTCCAAGTACAAGGAGCGTCGTCGCGAGACCGAGAACCGCCTGCAGGACACGCGCGAGAACCTCACGCGCGTCGAAGACATTCTGCGCGAACTCGGCAGTAATCTCGAAAAGCTGGAATCGCAGGCCGTGGTGGCCAATCGGTACAAGGACTTGCATCGCGACGGCGAAGAAAAGCAGCAGTTGCTGTGGCTGCTGCGCAAGAACGAAGCCCAGAACGAACAAGAACGTCAACAGCGCGCGATCGAATCGGCGCAGGTCGATCTCGAAGCGCAGATGGCGCGTCTGCGCGGCTCCGAATCGGATCTCGAAACGCTGCGCGCCGCCCATTACACGGCCACCGATGCCGTTCAGGCCGCGCAAAGCGCCATGTACGAGGCGAATTCGGAGGTCAGCCGGCTGGAAGCCGAGATCCGCTACGTCGTCGAGTCGCGCAACCGCGTGCAGGCGCAACTGGCCGCGCTCACTTCGCAGCGCGAGCAATGGCAGGCGCGCTCGGCGCAGTCGGAAGAGGCCCTGGCGCTCGCGGAAGAAGAACTCATCATCGCCGAAGAGCGCGCGGCCACGGCGCAGGATCAGGCGGCCGATCAGAACGACGCGTTGCCGGCGCTGGAAGCCGGCTGGCGCGACGCGCAGACGCTGCTCAACGAGCAACGCAGCGAGATTTCGCAGGTCGAGCAGAGTCTGAAACTCGAAGCGGCGCACCAGCGCAATGCCGATCAGGCGTTGCAGCAGTTGCAGCAGCGTCAGGAGCGTCTGCAAGGCGAGGCGCGCGGGCTCGACAAGCCCGACGAAGCCGAACTGGAGATGCAGCGCGCCGATCTTGCCGAACATCAGGCGATGCTCGAAGACGCGCAGGCCGAACTTGCCGATGCGCAGGAGCGGCTGCCGCGACTCGAAGCCGAGCGTGCCGAGGCGCAGGCGCGGGTGCAGTCCGAAGCCGCGTCCATTGCGCAGCTCGAAGCGCGTCTCACCGCACTCAAGCAACTTCAGGAGAGTGTGCAGACGGAGGGCAAGGTGCAGCCGTGGCTCGACAAGCACGAGTTGGCGCAATTGCCGCGTCTATGGAAGAAACTGCACATTGAGCCGGGCTGGGAAAACGCCCTTGAATCGGTGCTGCGCGAGCGTCTGGCCGCCCTGGAAATCAGCAATCTCGATTGGGTGAAGGCGTTTGCGAGCGATGCGCCGCCGGCCAAGCTGGCGTTCTATTCGCCGCCACCGGCCGCGCGTGCGCTCGACGCCCCGGCGTCGCTGCGCCCGCTGCTTTCGTTGCTGCGTATCGACGATCCTGGCCTTCGTGCCGTGCTGCAGGAATGGCTCGGTCACGTGTTCGTCGCCGACGATCTCGCGCAGGCGATGGTCGCCCGGGCGCAACTGCCGGAGGGCGCGTCGCTCGTCGTCAAGGCGGGGCACCAGGTCACGCGCGTGGGTGTGCAGCTTTATGCCGCCGACTCCGAGCAGGCTGGCTTGCTCGCGCGTCAGCAGGAAATCGAGAACCTGGGCAAGCAACTGCGCGCGCAGGTGTTGCTGTCGGACGAAGCCAAGGCCGCCGCCGTGCGGGCGGAGGCTGCCTACAGCCAGGCGGCCCAGTCGCTCAGCGAGGTGCGCGGGCGTGCCGAGCGCGCCACCCAGCGTGTGCATGCGCTGCAGATGGACGTGCTCAAGCTCACGCAAGCCTATGAGCGCTTCAACGCCCGCAGCACGCAGATCGACGAAGAGCTGCGTGAAATCGCCGCGCAGATCGAGGAGCAACTGGCGCTGCGCGCCGAATCGGAGGCGAACTTCGAGCAGAGCGACGCGCGTCTGGCCGAATTGCAGGCGACGTTCGAAGACGGGCAGCTCGAATTCGAATCGCTCGACAGCCGGCTCTCGGATGCCCGCAACCGTGCGCGCGAGTTGGAGCGTCTGGCGCAGGAAGCGGCGTTCGGTCAAAAGGGGATTTCAAGCAAGATCGACGAGCACCGCCGCAGTATCCAGACGGCGCTCGAGCAGGCCGAACGTTTGGTGGTGTCGATCGAGCAGGCACAGGCCGAACTCACGCAGATCACCGAACAGACGGTCGAGAACGGTTTGCAGGACGCGCTTGAACTCCGCGCGCAGAAGGAAGAGATTCTCGGGGCCGCACGCATTGAACTTGAGGCGCTCACGCACAAGTTGCGTCAGAGCGACGAAGAGCGGCTGGCGGCGGAGCGCGGGCTGCAACCGCTGCGTGACCGGATCACGGAATTCCAGTTGAAGGAGCAGGCGGCACGCCTGAACCGCGAGCAGTTCGTCGAGCAACTGACGGCGGCCGAGGTCGACGAGGAGGCACTCGCCGTCAAGCTGACGCCCGATATGAAGCCGTCGTACCTGCAAGGCGAAGTCACCCGCATCAACAACGCGATCAACGCGTTGGGTCCGGTCAACATGGCCGCGCTGGAAGAGTTGGAGACGGCGCGTGAGCGCAAGGTCTTCCTCGACGCACAGTCGGCCGACCTGAACGACGCCATCGACACCCTCGAAGGCGCGATTCGCAAAATCGACGAAGAGACGCGGGTGATGCTCCAGGGCACATTCGACGAAGTGAACAAGCATTTCGGCGAACTGTTCCCGCTGCTGTTCGGCGGCGGACAAGCCAAGCTCATCATGACCGGTGACGAAATCCTCGACGCTGGCGTACAAGTCATGGCGCAACCGCCGGGCAAGAAGAACTCCACGATTCATCTGCTGTCGGGGGGAGAGAAGGCGCTCACGGCCATTGCACTGGTGTTCGGCATGTTCCAGCTCAATCCGGCGCCGTTCTGTTTGCTCGACGAGGTGGACGCGCCGCTGGACGATGCCAACACCGAGCGCTACGCCAAGATGGTGGCGCGCATGTCGGACCGTACCCAATTCGTATTTATTTCGCATAACAAAATCGCGATGGAAATGGCCAATCAGCTCATCGGCGTCACCATGCAGGAACAAGGGGTGTCGCGGATCGTCGCGGTGGACATGGAGTCGGCGATCAATCTGGCCGAGATCGTCTGAGCCCGCGCCCACGATGGAGAAGAGAGAGGAACGCCGCGCATGAATGAACTGCAGCTCAGCTTGATTGGCGCAGGGGTAGTGGTACTGCTGGGAGTCGTGGCCTATAACGCCTGGCAGGGCAGCAAGGCACGCGCACGAATACCGCGTCGCATGCCGGTCGACGGTGCCGGCATCGATGCGACCGCCGGCGTGCCGGATGCCGACGACGACCGTCCGTTCATCGAACCGACGCTTTCGCCGCCCCGGGTGCCGGCACAGTCGAGCGAGCGCCGTGAGCCCACGCTGGGGCCAGCGGTGGCGGCCGGCAGTTCGGTGCAGGATGCTTTCGCGATCAACGAGGATGCCTGGGATGCGCCGCCGGCGTCGCGCAAGCGCGCCGCGCAGGACGCCGCCGCCCATGCCGCCCGCCCCGAGGAACCCGTGACTGCCACGGCCGACACGGCGGTGGAGGCCGACGACGGCGCTCTCGACAGGCAAGCGCAGGCCCGCGACGCGCAGGAAGCGGCGGCCGCGAGCGCGGTCGCACGCTTTGACGCGGAACTGGCGGCCGATGACACCGTGGACGCTGCGGCAGCCGGTTCGGTCGCCACGGTGGTCGGGGCGCCCGAGCTCGCCAACGTCGACACCCACGAACCCGTTGCAAACGCCGAGGCAGTCGCGACGGCGACTGCCACGCCCGAGGCAGCGGCTGCGACCGTGGTGCCCGTGGCGGCACCGCCGGCTGCGCCGAGCGGTCCGCCGCCGGTCATCGACGAGCGCATCGACTGCGTCGTTGCGCTGCCGTTGGCCAATGTGATCGCGGCGGAGCGTTTGATGCCGCTGACGGTACGCATGCGCCGCGCGGGCAGCAAACCCGTCAACATCGAGGGCCGTGCCGACGAGCATTCGCCGTGGGAGTTGATTCGCTCCGGCGGGCGCTACCACCAGTTGCGCATGGCTGTACAGTTGGCCAACCGCGCGGGCGCCCTGAATGAGGTCGAGTTCTCCGAGTTTTCGAATCTCGTGCAGACGCTCGCCGATGCGGCTGACGCGTTGCCCGAATTGCCCGACATGGTGGAGACGGTCGCCCGCGGCCGCGAACTCGACAGCTTTGCCGCGCAATGCGATGCCCAACTGTCGGTGAACGTGCTTTCGGACGGCGCGCCGTGGTCGGCCAACTACGTGCAGGCGGTCGCCACGCAAGACGGGCTGCTGCTCTCACGCGACGGCATGCGGTTCGTCAAGCTCGATGCACGCCAGAATCCGGTGTTCATGCTGCAGTTCGGCGACACCAACTTTCTGCGTGACGACCTGACCTACAAGGGCGGCGATCTGATCACGATGCTGCTCGATGTGCCGGTGGCCGACGAGGACCTGCTGCCGTTCCGTCTGATGTGCGATTACGCACGTTCGATCGGACAACGCATTGGGGGCCGCGTGGTGGACGATCAGCGTCGACCGCTCTCCGATGCTGCGCTGCAAAACGTCGACAAGCAATTGCTCAAGCTCTACGAACGTCTCGAGGCGCGCGGTTTGCCGGCGGGCTCGCCCGTCACGCGCCGCCTGTTCAGCCAGTAATTTCGAACCGAAGCGCGGCAGACGACGACCCGTCGGATGCCGCGTTCGACGCACGCCGTTCACCGTCGGGTGAGCGGCGTTTTTTGTTCCAATCGATGGATGAAAGCGATCGACAACGCGCAGTTGCGTACGTCGAAGGCATAATGTCCTGACTTCCCGTCTCCCGAGTCTGCTTGCATGTCCCAAACTTCTGTTCCGGGTCAGGGCGCGAACGCCCCTACCGCTACCGATGCATCGCCCGCCGCCCGCCGCGCGGCCGAGTTGCGTGCCGAGTTGGTGCGTCACAACCGCGCGTACTACGAAGAGGATGCGCCGCTGATTCCGGATGCCGAGTACGACCGCCTGTTTGCCGAACTGGTCGCGCTCGAGACGAATCATCCCGAATTGAAGCGTCCCGATTCGCCCACGCAACGTGTGGGTGGCAAGCCGGTGGAAGGGTTCGCGCAGGTCGTGCATCGCGTGCCGATGCTCTCGCTGAACAACGGCTTTGCCGACGAGGATGTTGAAGCGTTCGATCGTCGCGTGTCGGATGGACTGCGCGATGGTGGCGCACCCACCGGCGATCTGTTCGGCGCCCCCGTCGAATATGCGGCCGAGCTGAAGTTTGACGGGCTCGCGATCGCTTTACGCTATGAGCGCGGGGTGCTCGTGCAGGCAGCCACGCGTGGCGACGGCACGACGGGCGAGGAGGTCACCGCGAACATCCGCACGATCAAGACGATTCCGCTGCGCCTGAAGACCGATAACCCGCCCGAAGTGCTCGAGGTGCGGGGTGAAGTGCTGATGTTCCGGGCCGACTTCGACAAGCTCAATCGGGCGCAGGAAGCGGCGCACGAGAAGGTGTTCGTCAATCCGCGCAACGCGGCGGCGGGCAGTCTGCGACAGCTCGATTCGAGGATTACGGCGAAGCGCCCGTTGTCGTTCTTTGCTTACGGGGTGGGGGAGCTGGTGGGTGTCCCGATGCCGGAGACGCACTCGGCATTGCTCGACTGGTATGTCACGCTCGGAATTCCGGTCAACGGGCGGCGCGAAGTCGTGCGGGGCGCACAGGGGTTGCTGGCGTTCTACCGCGCGGTGGGAGAGGCGCGTGAGACGCTGCCTTACGACATCGATGGCGTCGTCTACAAGGTCAACCGTCGCGACGAGCAGGATCGGCTTGGATTTGTCTCACGCGCCCCGCGCTTCGCGCTGGCGCACAAGTTTCCGGCGCAGGAGGCGCTGACGACGTTGCTCGACATCGAAGTGCAGGTGGGGCGAACCGGGGCAATTACGCCGGTGGCGCGGCTCTCGCCCGTCTTTGTCGGCGGGGCGACCGTCACGAATGCTACGCTGCACAACGAAGACGAGATTCGCCGCAAGGACGTAATGATTGGCGATACGGTGATCGTGCGCCGGGCGGGCGATGTGATTCCGGAAGTCGTCGGATCGGTGCTCGAGCGTCGACCGGACGATGCAAGAGCGTTCGTCATGCCGACGGCGTGCCCGGTGTGCGGATCGGCCATCGAGAAACTGCCCGACGAGGTGATCGCGCGATGCACGGGCGGCTTGATTTGCGCGGCGCAGCGCAAGCAGGCGTTGCTGCACTTCGCCCAGCGTCGGGCGCTCGACATCGAGGGGCTTGGCGACAAGCTCGTGGAGCAGCTGGTTGACCAGCACATCATTCGCACGCCTGCGGATCTGTTCAAACTGGGCGTGGCGAAGCTTGCCGCGCTTGACCGGATGGCCGACAAGTCGGCGTCCAATCTCGTGGCGGCGCTGGAGACGGCCCGTCACACGACGCTGGCGCGGTTCATCTTCGCGTTGGGTATTCGCCATGTGGGCGAGGCGACGGCGAAGGATCTCGCGCGTCATTTTGGCAAGCTCGACAATGTGATGGCGGCGAGCACCGAGGAATTGCTGGCCGTGCCCGACGTCGGACCGATTGTGGCCCAATCCATCGCCAATTTCTTTGGCGAACCGCATAATGTCGAAGTGATTGAGCAACTGCGGGCGGCGGGCGTGACCTGGGTGGAATCTGAGCCGGCGGCTGCGGCACCGCTGCCGCTGGCCGGCAAGACCTTCGTGCTCACAGGCACGCTGCCGACGCTCTCGCGCGACGAGGCGAAAGCCATGCTGGAGGAGCGGGGAGCAAAGGTTGCCGGCTCGGTTTCTGCGAAAACCGACTACGTGGTCGCGGGCGCAGAAGCCGGCAGCAAGTTGGCGAAGGCCGAGGCACTGGGTGTGCCCGTGCTGGACGAAGACGCTATGCGGGCGATGTTGGCCGCGCTTTGATGGGAGGATCCAATCGATGATTCGCGACATCCTGAAGATGGGCGATCCGCGCCTGCTGCGCATCGCCAAACCCGTGGAACATTTCGACACGCCCGAGTTGCGGGAGCTGGTCGCCGACATGTTCGACACCATGAAGCACGCAAACGGCGCGGGACTGGCGGCGCCGCAGATCGGCGTTGATCTGCAGGTGGTGATCTTCGGCTTCGAGCATAACGAGCGCTACCCGGACGCGCCCGAAGTGCCTGAAACCGTGCTCATCAATCCCGTCATCACGCCGCTCACGCAGGACATGGAAGAGGGCTGGGAAGGCTGCTTGTCGGTGCCGGGGCTGCGCGGCATGGTCAATCGTTATTCGATGCTGCGCTACGAGGGGGTCGACCAGTATGGCCGAGCGATCGACCGCGTGGCTGAGGGCTTTCACGCCCGGGTCGTTCAACACGAGTGCGACCACCTGATCGGCAAGCTCTACCCGATGCGCATTACCGACTTCAGCAAGTTTGGATTTACCGAGATTCTCTTTCCGGGACTGGATCCCAATAGCGACGACTGACGTGGGGACGAGGCCGCACCGCGTTAACCTGATACGCGGCAATTGGCTGATCTTGCCGAGCGTCTGGACCGGATCGCGGGCCAGTCCGATAATGCCCTCGCCTGAAAGACAAAACCCCATGCTCCGAAAAACATGGGGTTCGTCTGAACGCTGAGCCCGCCTCGATGGCGGGCTTTTTCATGGGCGATGTCGCCGACTCAGAAGCCTTCGCCGGCGCGCAGATAGCGCCACTCACCAACGGGCAGGTTGCCCAGCGTGATGCGTCCCATGCGAACGCGCTTGAGGCCGGTCACATGCAGGCCGACCAGTTCGCACATCCGGCGGATCTGGCGTTTCTTGCCTTCCTTGAGCACGAAGCGCAGTTGCTCCGGGTTCTGCCACTCGACCTGTGCGGGTTTGAGCGGTTGATCGTCGAGTTCCAGGCCGTGACGCAGCAGGGCCAGACGGTCTGTCGGGAAATGCGCCTGAACGTTCTCGACATGCTCGTTATACGAGACGCGCACGAGGTACTCCTTCTCGATATCCGAATCTTCCCCGATCAGTTGCTTGGCAATGCGACCGTCTTGCGTCAGAACGAGCAGGCCGGTCGAGTCGATGTCGAGGCGTCCGGCGGGCGCGAGACTGCGTAGATGCGACGGCGAGAAGCGCACGCCGGCATCGTCCTCGGCCCAGTGATGCTCGCGCGTGACCAGCACGACAGCGGGCTCGTAGCCGTCTTCTGCCTGTGCGGAGACGTAGCCCACGGGCTTGTGCAGCAGAATCGTCATGCGGTTGGCCTGCTCCTTGTGCGCAGCCTGCACGACGGTGATGTCCTGGGTCGGCAGGATCTTCGTGCCGAGTTCGGTCACGACCTTGCCGTCGACGCGAACCCAGCCCTTGGCGATCCACTCGTCGGCTTCGCGACGCGAACACAGGCCGAGCTCAGACATGCGCTTGGACAGGCGCAGCGACCCAGCGGCGTCGTGATGGACCTTGATGTCGTCATCGGCATCGCGCGCGACGCGCGCGGGGCGTGCCGGCCGTGCGGTCCGCGCGTCACGATCGTCGCGGGCGAAGCGGCCGCCGGGCGCGCCTTCGCCACGGGCGCGACCTTCGGCGGCACGACGCGGACGATCTTCGTCAAAACGGCGCGGGGCACGGTCGTCGGGTCCCCGTTTGGCCGGGCGGGCGAAATCGCCACGGGCGCCACCTTCGGCGGCACGACGCGGACGATCTTCGTCAAAACGGCGCGGGGCACGGTCGTCGGGTCCCCGTTTGGCCGGGCGGGCGAAATCGCCACGGGCGCCACCTTCGGCGGCACGACGCGGACGATCTTCGTCAAAACGGCGCGGGGCACGGTCGTCGGGTCCCCGTTTGGCCGGGCGGGCGAAATCGCCACGGGCGCCACCTTCGGCGGCACGACGCGGACGATCTTCGTCAAAACGGCGCGGGGCACGGTCGTCGGGTCCCCGTTTGGCCGGGCGGGCGAAATCGCCACGGGCGCCACCTTCGGCGGCACGACGCGGACGATCTTCGTCAAAACGGCGCGGGGCACGGTCGTCGGGTCCCCGTTTGGCCGGGCGGGCGAAATCGCCACGGGCGCCACCTTCGGCAGCGCGACGCGGACGCGATTCGTCGTCAAGTCGTGCCGGACGCGCGCCAGCAACGCGCTCGCGTTGGCCACGTGCGGGCGGACGTTCGCCCGTCGAACGCTTTTCGTACGGCGTTGTGCTGCCGGCCGCAGGTTTGCGTGGCGCGGCGGCACTTCCGGCCGGGCGACGTGTACCCGTCGGCGTAGCCGCATTGTCCACCGGACGCGGTCGTGCCGGTTTCGCGGCCGGCTTCTTCTTAGCGCCGCTCGCGTCGAGCATCGCCGCGGGCACGGCTTTGGTCGGACGGCTCAGCGCGCCGGACGAACGCACCGGAGCGCGAGTCTTGTCGAGAGTGCGGGGATGTTTGGCGCTCAGTTTGGTGCGCGGGGTATCGCTCATGATTCCAATGCTTCGAGTAATTCGGTCTCGACGGCGATTTGCAGACGACTGTCCTGCAAACGGCTGCCATCGAGCAGGAACGTGTCTTCGACACGCTCGCCGAGGGTGTTGATGCGGGCGGTACGCACGCTTACGCCGTGACGCGCAAGCACGCGAGCGACCGCGTACAGCAGACCGGTGCGGTCGTTGGCCGACACCGATAGCAAGTAGTACTGACCGCGATCGTCGGGTCGCAAATCGACGCGCGGCGTGACCGGGAAACTGCGCGAGCGTCGCGGCAGCCGGCCTTTGCTGGGCTCTGCCAGCGGCTCGACACGCGTGAGCAGCGACACCAGTTCGCTCTCCACCAGATTGATGATGTCGCGATAGCTCGTGTCCAGACCCGGGTCGGTCAGCAGAAAGCTGTCCAGGGCAAAGCCGTGACTGGTCGTATGTACCTTGGCGTCGAGAATCGATAGCCCTTTGCGCTCGAAATAGCCGCAAATGCGCGCGAACAGATCGAGCTGGTCGCGCACGTAGACCATCACCTGCAGACCTTCGCCGATCGGTGAGGGACGTGCCTTGACAATGGGGGTCGCGCTGCCCACGTGCCGCCAAAGATGGCGCGTCTGCCATGCGACGTCGGCCGGATCGTTGCGCAGGAAGTAGGCGACGTCCAGCGTGCTCCAGAGCGCCTCCTGCGCGCGCTCCGGCACGGTGTAAAGGCGCAGCAGCCCGAGGGCCTCTTCCTTGCGCGTTTTGAGCTGTGAACGCGGATCCGGATTGGCGCCGCCCAGCACCTGCAACGTCAGCCGGTACAGGTCTTCCAGCAGCTTGCCCTTCCAGGCGTTCCATACCTTCGGGCTGGTGCCGCGAATATCGGCGACCGTCAGTAGATACAGTGCCGTCAGGCGCCGCTCATTCCCCACTTTCGCCGCAAAGCGGCGGATGACCTCGGGGTCGGTGGTGTCCTGCTTCTGCGCCACCGTGCTCATCGTCAGATGCTCACCCACCAGCCAGACGATCAGATCCGTGTCCTCCTCGTCGATGCCGTGACGGGTGCAGAAACGTCGGGCATCGGCCATGCCGAGCGTGGAGTGATCGCCGCCGCGACCCTTCGCAATGTCGTGAAACAAGGCCGCGACCGTCAGCGCCCAAGGTCGGTCGAAGTTCGCGATCAACTGGCTGCAGAACGGGTACTCGTGCGCGTGCTCCGCCACGGCGAAACGGCGGATGTTGCGCACGACCATCAGGATGTGCTGGTCGACGGTGTAGACGTGGTACAGGTCGTGCTGCATCTGGCCGACCACGCGACGAAAGTTGATCAGATAGCGGCCGAGCACGCTCGTCTGGTTCATCAGGCGCAAGGCGTGGGTAATGCCCTGTGGCTGCTGGAGAATGCCGAGAAACGTGCTGCGATTCTCGGGGTCGGCGCGCCACTGCGCGTTCATCAGTTCGCGAGCGTTGTACAGCGCCCGCAGCGTGCGCGCCGAGAGCCCCTTCACACCGACGACCTGTTCGTAAAGCAGGAACGTCTCGAGGATCGCGTTCGGGTGACGCTGGTACAACTCGTCGTCCACGATTTCGATCATCCCTTGCTTCTCGACGAAACGCTCGTTGATCACCCGCGTGACCCCGCTGGTTTGCGGGAACAGGCGCGCTTCGACGTTGAGCAGCAGCACCGTATTGAGTTGCGAGACGGCTTTGGCGGCCCAGTAGTAGCGCCGCATGAGCTGCTCGCTGGCCCGCTTGGTGGGGGTGGCGTCGAAGCCGAGACTTTGCGCGAGCGACGTTTGCATGTCGAATACGAGCACGTCCTGACGCCGTCGCGCCAATAAGTGCAGCCGTGCGCGCAGGCCCTTGAGGAATTGCTCGTTGCGTCGCAGCTCCTTGAGCTCGCGATCGGTCAGCAGTTCCCGCGCGAACAGTTCCGCCCAGCTGTTGCCGAGGCCGGCGGCCTTCGTCATCCAGAGAATGACCTGCAGGTCGCGCAGTCCGCCGGGGCTTTCCTTGCAGTTGGGTTCAAGGCTGTACGGGGTGTCCTGATACTTGGCGTGACGCTGGCGGATCTCCAGCTGTTTGCTGCGGAAAAACGCTCGCGGATCGAGATCGGCGGAGAAGCGCCGCTCGAAGTCGTCGAAGAGCGCCGCATTGCCGGTGAGCAGGCGGGCTTCGAGCAGGCTGGTTTGTACCGTGACGTCGGCATGGGCTTCGGTGATGCACTCGTCGACCGTGCGGACCGACGATCCGATCTCGAGCCCGATATCCCAAAGGAAGCCGATAAACGGCTCCACGTGCGAGGTGAGCACCTGCGCGTCGGCGTCCGCGTGGAGCAGGAGAATGTCGACGTCCGAGTGCGGGTACAGTTCGCCGCGCCCGTAGCCGCCCACGGCGACGAGCGCGAAACCATCGGGCATTTCGCACTCGTCCCACGCGTCGCGCATGGCTTGATCGACCGCCTGGCATAAGCCATGCAGAAGCACGTCGATCTTGCCATGTGTGGAAAAGCGGTCGACGAGTTCGGCTTTGCGGTCCTTGAGGGCCTGACGTAGCGGAGACGGGGCGTGCGCACGCGCGTGCATGGCGGCTTCCTGGTGGTGAAAGTAACGAGTCAGGCCGGGCGGCCGCCGCGGTGACAGGCGGCCGGACTTCAGTGGCTCAGGTAGCGGTGGCGAACGATGTCACGTACGACGAACCGGGCGGCGGCGGTGGCGTCAGGGCGGAGTGCGTGAGCACCTCGTGGCCCGTTGGCGTCACGAGCACCGTGTGCTCCCATTGCGCCGACAGACTGCGATCGCGCGTTTTGACCGTCCATTGATCGGGCATCGTCCGAATCTCGCGCTTGCCCGCGTTGATCATCGGCTCGATGGTAAAGATCATGCCCGCCTGCAACTCGAGGCCGGTGCCCTGGCGACCGTAATGCACGATCTGCGGGTCCTCGTGGAATACCTGGCCGATGCCGTGGCCACAGTATTCGCGAACCACGCTATATCCCTGGGCTTCGGCATGCGTCTGGATGGCGTGGCCGATATCGCCCAGATGCGCGCCCGGGCGCACCTGGTTGATGCCGAGCCACATGCATTCATACGTCACCTGAGCCAAACGCTTCGCCAGGATCGAACCTTCGCCGACGATGAACATGCGGCTGGTATCGCCGAAGTAGCCATCCTTGATGACGGTGATGTCGATGTTCAGGGCGTCGCCGTTCTTGAGCGTTTTGTCGCCGGGAATGCCGTGACAGATCACGTCGTTGACCGAGATGCAGGTGGCCTTGGGGTAGGGCGGATAACCGGGCGGTTGATAGTTCAGCGGTGCCGGCACGGTGCCCTGCTCCTTGAGCATGTATTCGTGGCAAAGCCGGTCGAGCTCCCCGGTCGTGACACCGGCGCGCACATGCGGCGTAATGAAATCGAGCACCTCGCTGGCCAGTCGGCAGGCGACGCGCATCATTTCAATATCGTGGGCATTCTTGAGGGTGATGGCCATTGCTGAATCGGAGAGATTGCGTAAACAGTGCCGCATTATCGCACCAACGGACGGTTTTCGCCCCGTCCGGCTTGGATTTCGGAGCGTTCCGACGAGGAATTTCCAAGGTTCCTGGCGCAGCGCTCGCTCGCGCGGTGAACCGGCCGGAGCACCGCGCAGATCGGGCGTTTCCGACTTGTCATCACAAGTTCACGCGTCGCTTGAGTGCAGGTGGGCTCCGATGCTATAATCTCGGGCTAAGTCGAGGACGAATTGCTAATAAACCCAAGGGTTTTCCCTTGTGTTTCAACGGTCTTCGCCGGGTTTTCAGGGGTGTTTTTGCCCCAGTGTGGTGCCGATCGGTGCCGCATCCGGCGGATTGCGGGGTGGCATTGTCGATCGTCGGCTTGGAAATTTTGAAATCGCGGGCCGGCGCACCCAGGGTGCCCGATCTTCGCAGACGGGTCATGCAAAGCTGTGTGGCAGTCTGGCGAAACGGGTACGGCAGCCGGTCTAAGACCTAACCCTCACGGAGAATCACATGTCTGTCACTATGCGTCAGATGCTGGAAGCGGGCGTCCACTTTGGTCACCAAACCCGTTTCTGGAACCCCAAGATGGCCCCCTATATCTTCGGCCATCGCAACAAGATTCACATCATCAACCTGGAAAAGACGTTGCCGATGTACCAGGACGCACTGAAGTACGTGCGTCAACTGGCAGCAAATCGCGGCACGATCCTGTTCGTGGGTACGAAGCGTCAGGCGCGTGACATCGTGGCGGAAGCCGCCGGTCGCGCCGGCATGCCCTACGTCAACAACCGTTGGCTGGGCGGCATGCTGACGAACTTCAAGACGCTGAAGTCGTCGATCAAGAAGCTCAAGGACATGGAGCAGGCCCTGGAAGCCGGCGAGCAAGAGCGCATGAGCAAGAAGGAAGCGCTGCTGTTCGATCGCGAAATGGCCAAGCTGCAGAAGTCGATCGGTGGCGTGAAGGATATGGGCGGCATGCCCGACGCCATTTTCGTCGTCGACGTCGGCTACCACAAGATCGCCATCACGGAAGCCAACAAGCTGGGCATTCCGGTGATCGCCGTGGTCGACACGAACCACTCGCCGGAAGGTGTGGATTACATCATCCCGGGTAACGACGACTCGAGCAAGGCTGTCGAGCTGTACGTGCAAGGCGTTGCCGACGCCGTCCTCGAAGGTCGTGCAAACGCCGTCAAGGAAGTCGTGGAAGCCGTTCGCGGCGATGGTAACGACGAGTTCGTCGAAGTGAACGAAGAGGCGTAAGCGGCCGCCGCTGCGTAACAAAAGGGGCTGCTGGTGGCGCCCCTTTTTTTTAGTCCGATTTTCCCGCGTCGGGTGCGCGGGGCGCCACGGGGCGGGCAGCGAGGCCGTCCGGACGCCATCCACTCCCGACTGATTCGATATACAGGAGTAACGATATGCCGGCAATTACTGCAGCAATGGTGGGCGAACTGCGCGCCAAGACCGATGCGCCGATGATGGAATGCAAGAAGGCGCTGACCGAAGCCGATGGCGACATGGTCCGTGCTGAAGAAATCCTGCGTGTCAAGCTGGGCAGCAAGGCCAGCAAGGCCGCCAGCCGTATCACCGCCGAAGGCGTGATCGCTGCCTACATCGACGGCGGCAAGGGTGCCGTGGTCGAAATCAACTGCGAAACCGACTTCGTCTCGAAGAACGACGACTTCCTGAAGTTTGCGAACGACGTGGCCAAGCTGGTCGCCGAGCACAACCCGGCCGACGTGGCGGCACTGTCGGCGCTGCCGCTCGACGGCAAGACCGTTGAGCAAGTGCGCGCGGACCTGATCGGCAAGATCGGCGAAAACATGACCATTCGTCGCTTCCAGCGCTATGACACGGCGGGCAAGCTGGCGGCTTACCTGCACGGCACGCGTATCGGTGTGGTCGTCGAGTATGACGGCGCTGACGCCGAAGTCGGCAAGAACGTCGCCATGCACATCGCCGCAATGAAGCCGGTGGCCGTGTCGGGCGATCAGGTCTCGCCGGAACTGATCGAGAAGGAACGCAAGGTCGCTGCCGAGAAGGCTGCCGAGTCGGGCAAGCCGGCCGAGATCGTGGCCAAGATGGTGGAAGGCAGCGTGCAGAAGTTCCTCAAGGAAGTCTCGCTGTTCAACCAGGCTTACGTGAAGGACGACAAGTCGAGCGTCGAGCAGATGCTCAAGGCCAACAACACCACGGTGAAGGCTTTCACCATGTTCGTGGTCGGCGAAGGCATCGAGAAGAAGCAGGACGACTTCGCGGCGGAAGTGGCGGCGCAAGTGGCTGCGGCCAAGCAGTCGTAATTCGCGCAGTACCGCAGTATCCGGGGGCGGCGGTGCCGTCCCCGTTGTTTCATCCAGAATACCCAACAGTGCCCGACCAGACTTCTTAAGGACCGCCATGTCTACTCCTTACAAACGCGTACTTCTCAAGCTCTCTGGTGAAGCCCTCATGGGTGACGATGCGTTCGGCATCAACCGCGCGACCATCGAACGGATGGTTGACGACATTGCCGAGGTCGTTCGCCTGGGCACGCAACTGGCCGTCGTGATCGGCGGCGGTAATATTTTCCGGGGCGTGGCAGGCGGTGCCGCGGGTATGGACCGTGCAACGGCCGACTACATGGGCATGCTGGCCACGATGATGAATGCCCTGGCGCTGCAGGATGCCATGCGCCATGCGGGTATCGAAGCGCGTGTGCAGTCCGCGCTGCGCATGGATCAGGTGGTCGAGCCCTACATCCGCCCGCGTGCGATCCGTCAGCTCGAAGAGGGCAAAGTCGTGATTTTCGCCGCGGGTACCGGCAACCCGTTCTTTACGACCGACACGGCAGCGGCGCTGCGCGGTTCGGAAGTCGGCGCCGAAGTGGTCCTCAAGGCGACCAAGGTCGACGGCGTATACTCCGCAGACCCCAAGAAAGATCCCAACGCGGTAAAGTATTCGACCATCAGCTTCGACGAGGCGATCTCCAAGCACCTGCAGGTCATGGACGCGACGGCTTTCGCGCTGTGCCGCGACCAGAAGATGCCGGTGCGAGTCTTCTCGATTGTGAAGCCGGGCGCGCTCAAGCACGTCATTCTCGGCGAAGACGAGGGAACGCTCGTCCACGTTTGAGTTCAAATTGCGGCGTCGGCGTGCATGGGCGCGCCGACGCCGTATTATTTACGTTTGCGTAACAATTCAAGGTTTGGAGGTTGTCATGAGCGTTGCTGACGTCAAGAAAAGTGTCGAGCAAAAGATGAAAAGCTCGATCGAGTCGTTCAAGAACAACCTGGCGAAGATTCGTACCGGTCGTGCGCACGTCGGCCTGCTCGATCACGTTCAGGTGGACTACTACGGCTCGATGGTGCCCATCTCCCAGGTCGCCAACGTGAACCTCGTGGATAGCCGTACGATCGGCGTGCAGCCGTGGGAAAAGAAGATGGTTGGCGTGGTCGAGAAGGCCATCCGCGAATCGGATCTGGGTCTGAACCCGGCCACGCAAGGCGATCTGATTCGTGTGCCGATGCCGATGCCGACCGAAGAGCGCCGTCGCGAGCTGACCAAACTGGTCAAGTCGGAAGGCGAAGCCGCCAAGGTCGCCGTGCGTAACCTGCGCCGCGATGCCAACGAGCAGCTCAAGAAGCTGGTCAAGGACAAGGAAGCGTCGGAAGACGACGAGCGCCGTGGCAGCGACGAAGTGCAGAAGCTCACGGACAAGTTTGTCGCCGAGATCGACGAACTGGTCAAGCAGAAGGATGCCGAGATCATGACGGTCTGAGTGCCCCGGCACTCACCGCAAGACCTCCGCTGACTTTCGCGCTCGACTCCCGCACCGTACCTCAATGGGTTTTCTCAGCTCTACGCGCTCCGTTCCCAAGACAGAGAGCATTCCTCGCCACGTTGCTATCGTCATGGATGGCAATGGGCGTTGGGCTACCCGTCGCAAGTTGCCTCGCGTGGCAGGCCACAAGCGTGGCGTCGATGCCGTGCGAGAGGCAGTGACGGCCTGCGCCGAAATCGGCGTCGAGTATCTGACGCTGTTCGCGTTCAGTTCCGAGAACTGGCGCCGTCCGCAGGACGAGGTGTCGACGCTGATGCAGCTTTTCATTCTCGCGCTCGAGCGTGAAGTCGGGAAGCTGCACAGCAACGGTATTCGCCTTCGCGTCATTGGCGCGCTCGACGCGTTCGAGCCGCGCATTCAGGAACTGGTCAGGCGTGCGGAAGCCCGCACGCAGGACAACACGGGCCTCACGCTGACCATTGCCGCCAACTACGGCGGGCGATGGGACATTTTACAGGCGGCCCAGAAGCTTGCCGCCGCGCGTGTGGCGGCCGGTGGCGCCGCGGCGCTCGACGCGTCGTTCACCGAGGACGATCTCGCGCCTTACCTGAGCATGGCTTACGCGCCGGAGCCGGATCTCTTCATTCGCACCGGCGGCGATCAGCGCATCAGTAATTTTCTGTTGTGGCAACTGGCGTACACTGAGTTGTATTTCACCGAAGAATTCTGGCCGGACTTCAACGCCAATACCCTCAAACGGGCCGTCGCCGAGTTTCAGCAGCGCGAGCGCCGTTTCGGCCGTACCAGCGCGCAAGTCCAGAGCCCTCCGGGACATTCCGCCTGATGCTCAAGACACGCGTCATTACCGCTGTCGTACTTCTCGCCATTCTTTTGCCTGTGATCTTCGTCGGTACGCCGGCGCAGTTCGCATTACTTGCCGCCGTGATCGTGGCCGCCGCCGGCTGGGAATGGGGGCGGCTCGTCGGTCTGAATGGCACGGGCGCCGTCTTCTATGGGGCGCTCGCCCTCCTGGGGGTGGGTCTGACATGGGCGGGCGGCTGGATGCTCTCGTCAATCTGGCTCAAGCCCGCGGCCATCTTTTGGGTGCTCGCGGGACCCTACACGCTCGCCCGCAAGCCGGCGACGCGAGGGGCATGGCGCGGTTTGTTGCTGGTCGCCGGCCCGGTGTTGCTGATCGCGGCATGGCAGGCGCTGTGTCTGGCGCGTGATCGCGGCGTGGCATTCCTGCTCTCGGTGCTCGTGATCGTCTGGCTTGCCGACACGGGCGCGTATTTCGCCGGCCGTGCGTTTGGCCGTCGCAAGCTCGCGCCGTCGATCAGTCCCGGCAAGTCCTGGGAAGGGGCGATCGGCGGGTGGCTGCTGGTGCTCGTGGTCGCTGCCGGGGTTCTCGCGAGCGGCTTGCAGGCGCCAACCCTCGTTTCTCATTTCGCCGGCACGCAAGGTCTGGCACTGGGCGCATTGGCGCTGACGGTGCTGGTGGCTTTCTCCGTCGTGGGCGATCTGTTCGAATCTCAACTCAAACGGCAGGCCGGCGTGAAGGATTCCAGCGCGCTGCTTCCCGGCCACGGGGGCGTGCTCGATCGAATCGACGCGTTGCTCCCGGTGCTCCCGCTGGCTTTGCTCCTCGTCTGATCATGTCGCAACGACTCTCCATTCTTGGCTCCACCGGTTCCATTGGCGTTAGCACGCTCGATGTGGTGGGGCGTCATCCCGGCCGCTTCTCCGTCTACGCGTTGTCGGCGCACCGTAACCTGGATCGCCTGTTCGAGCAGTGCGTCACGCATCGCCCAGCAGTGGCGGTGGTGGCCGACGCCGATGGTGCCCGCTCGCTGGCGGCGCGTCTGGCTGACGCCGGTCTGAAGATCGACGTGACCTACGGTCCGCAGGCGCTGGTCGAGATCGCGCAAGCGGCCGAGGCCACGATGGTCGTTGCGGCGATCGTCGGTGCCGCGGGGCTGCAGTCGACACTCGCCGCCGCGCGCGCCGGCAAGCGCATTCTGCTGGCGAACAAGGAGTCGCTGGTGCTCTCCGGTGCCCTGTTCATGGCGACGGCCGAACGCGCCGGGGCGACGTTGTTGCCGCTCGACAGCGAGCACAACGCCATCTTCCAATGCCTGCCGCAAGTGGCCGGCGAGACCCGCGTGTCGACGCGCGGCGTTGAAAAACTGGTGTTGACCGCGTCGGGCGGGCCATTCCGCGAGCGCGAGCTGGCGTCGCTCGAGAACGTGACGCCGGACGAGGCGTGCGCGCACCCGAACTGGGTGATGGGCCGCAAGATTTCGGTCGACTCCGCCAGCATGATGAACAAGGGCCTCGAAGTCATCGAGGCGCATTGGCTGTTCAATATGCCGCCCGAGAAGATCGAGGTGTTGATCCATCCGCAGAGCGTGATTCACTCGATGGTGACGTACACGGACGGCTCGACGCTCGCCCAACTCGGCAACCCGGACATGCGTACGCCCATCGCCCACGCGCTGGCGTTCCCGGATCGGGTGACGTCGGGCGTGGCGAGCCTCAATCTTGCCGACATCGGCAAGCTGACTTTCGAAGCGCCGGATTTGCGCCGTTTTCCGTGCCTGCGTCTGGCATTCGACGCGCTGCATCGCGGCGGTACGGCGGGCGCGCTGCTCAATGCGGCCAACGAGATCGCCGTGGCCGCCTTCCTTGAAGGCCGCATTCGCTTTACGGCCATCGGCCAGGTGGTCGAGCAGGTGCTCGACGCGGTTGCCGTCGGTGAGGCGACGTCGCTCGACGTCGTGCTCGACGCCGATCGCCGCGCGCGCGAACTGGCGACGGCCATCGTCGCCAAACTGCCGGCCCGGGCGTCGTCCTGACGCCTGACCCTATGTCGTAACGCCTTCGCGCCCCCATTCGCTCATGACTCTGTTGACCACGTTGCTTGCGTTTGCCGTCGCCATTGGCGTGCTGGTGGTATTCCATGAGTTGGGGCACTACTCGGTCGCGCGGCTGTGCGGCGTCAAGGTTCTGCGTTTTTCGGTCGGGTTCGGCACGCCGCTGCTCAAGTGGACGATGGGGCGCGATCGTACGGAGTGGACGGTTTGCGCGCTGCCGCTGGGCGGGTACGTCCGAATGCTCGACGAGCGCGATGAAACCCAGGTCGTCGCCCCGGAGGATCGCGCGCGGGCCTTCAACCGCCAATCGGTCTATAAGCGATTTGCCATTGTGGCGGCCGGTCCGGTCGCGAACTTCCTTCTGGCGATCGCCCTGTATGCGGGCCTGAATCTCGCGGGCGTGACCGAACCCGTCGCGCGCATTGCACCGCCGGCGGCCGGTACGCTGGCCGCTCGCGCGGGGCTGTCCGGTGGCGAGTTGATTACCGGCGTTCGCGAGAACGGGAAGAGTCCTGACGAAGCCGTCGGAGACGAGATGCCCGTTCGGTCCTGGGAAGACCTTCGCTGGCGCCTGGTCGATCCGATGATCGAAGGGCAGCGCGTGACGCTCGTGGCGCGTACCCGCGACGGGCGCGCTGAATACATGCTGGACGCGGCGGGTCAGCACTTCGACGCCGATGGCGAGCAGGACTTCATGCAGCGCCTCGGTCTGACGCCGTCGGCGCGGGTCAAGGTGGGCCAGCTCCTGCCGGGTGGTGCGGCAGGGCCCGCTGGACTACGTGTCGGCGACGAGATCACGGCCGTCGACGGCAGTCCCATCGCGTCGGCCAAGGCGCTGGTGGACGCCGTACGTGCTCACCCGGGCAAGCCAATGACGCTCACCGTGCGACGCGACGGTGCGTTGCACAACGTGCCCCTGACGCCAAGCGCGGAAGTCGATCCGGCCGAGGCGGGCGGTGCGCGCGTGGGCAAGATCGGCGCGGCGCTGGCGTCCCAGGTCGATACGGTGACGGTCCGGTATGGGCTGATCGAGGCCATCGGCAGGGGGGCGCAGCGCACCTGGGATGTCACTTCGTTCAGCGTACGAATGTTCGGGAAGATGATCACCGGGCAGGCATCGCTCAAGAATCTGAGTGGACCGGTGACGATTGCGGACTATGCGGGGCGTTCGGCCCGACTCGGCCTGGATTATTTCGTCGCCTTTCTCGCGCTTGTCAGCATTAGTCTTGGCGTATTGAATCTGTTGCCGATTCCGGTTCTGGACGGTGGCTATCTGTTATATTATGCGGTCGAAGCGATTACCGGTCGGGCAGTCTCCGAGCGGTGGCAGGGCGCACTGCAACGAGTGGGCATCGTTTGCATCCTCGCGCTGTCTGCCGTAGCCCTATTCAATGACCTGTCGAAATTGCTGCACTAGACGGCGTCACGCGCCTGCCGTCGCAGGCAAATCCGAGTTGTTACGATTCAATTGTTTCTTGGGGAAGCAAGTTGTCGAATAAATACCACCTTGTTCCGAAGACCCTGGTGATTGCGGTTCTGGCGGCACACAGTTTCCTGGCGCGGGCCGTCGAGCCGTTCGTGGTCAAGGATATCCGAGTGGAGGGCTTGCAGCGCATTGAACCCGGTACGGTGTTTTCGTACTTGCCGGTCAAGCCGGGCGACAAGTTCAACGACGATAAGGGCACCGAAGCAATTCGTGCCCTTTATGCAACGGGCTTGTTCTCGGACGTGAGCGTCGAAGCGCAAGGTAACGTGCTGGTGGTGCACGTCAACGAGCGTCCCGCGATTGCTTCCATCGACTTCCTCGGCATCAAGGAATTCGACAAGGACGGTTTGAAAAAGGCCTTGCGTTCGGTCGGCCTGACCGAGGGTCGCAGCTTCGACCGAAATCTGCTCGAGAAATCGGAACAGGAACTCAAGCGTCAATACCTTACGCGCGGTTACTACGCTGCCGAGGTGAAGACGACGATCACGCCGCTCGAACGTAATCGCGTGGGGATCCAGTTCGCCGTGACGGAAGGCCCGAAGGCCACGATCCAGCAGATCAACTTCGTTGGTAACAAGGCATTCTCGTCGTCGGATCTGACGGCCGAGATGCAACTTGGCACGCCGAATTGGCTGTCGTGGTATTCGAAGAACGACTTGTACTCCAAGGACAAGCTGACGGGCGATCTGGAAAAGGTGCGTTCGTTCTATCTGAACCGTGGTTATCTGGAATTCAACATCGACTCCACCGACGTTTCCATTACGCCGGACAAGGACGAGATGTTCCTGACGATCAACTTGCACGAAGGCGATCCGTACAAAGTGTCGGACGTCAAGCTGACCGGCGAGATGCTGGGCAAGCAGGACGACGTGCGCAAGCTCGTGCAACTCAAGGCCGGCGACACGTTCTCGGCGGCCAAGCTGCAGGCCAGCACGAAGGCAATTTCCGACATGCTGGGCAACTACGGCTTCGCGTTCGCGAACGTGAACGCTCAGCCGACGATCGATCGGAAGGACCACACCGTGGCGCTCACGCTGACCGTCGATCCGGGTCGTCGCGTGTACGTTCGCAAGATCAACATCGTGGGCAACTCGCGTACGCGTGACGAAGTGATTCGCCGCGAAATGCGCCAGCTCGAAAGCTCCTGGTACGACGCCGATCGACTCAAGCTGTCGCAGGATCGTATCAACCGCCTGGGCTACTTTACCGACGTGAACGTGACGACCGAGCCGGTGGCCGGTTCGAACGACCAGGTCGACCTCCAGGTGAAGGTCGAAGAAAAGCCGACTGGCACGATCAACGTCGGTGCGGGCTTCTCGTCGACGGACAAGGTCGTGCTGCAAGCCGGTATCAGCCAGGACAACGTGTTCGGGTCGGGTACGTCGCTGTCGGTCAACGTGAACACCGGTAAGACGTACCGGACGTTGGCTGTCACGCAGGTCGATCCGTACTTCACGGTCGATGGCGTGAGCCGTATCACGGACATCTACTACCGCACGTATCAGCCGCTGCTGCTCACGAGCGATTCGGATTTCCGTATCAACACGCTGGGCGGCAATCTGAAGTTCGGCGTGCCGTTCTCGGAAGTCGATACGGTGTTCTTCGGTCTGGGCTTCGAGCAGACGCGTCTGCATCTGACGAGCGACGGCTCGACCCCGCAGCGCTACATCGACTACGCCAACCAATTCGGCTACGTCAGCAACAACTATCCGCTGACCATCGGTTGGTCGCGCGATTCGCGTGATAGCGCGCTGATCCCGAACCGCGGTCATTATCAGCAGGCCAATATCGAAATCGGTACGCCGATTGGCACGACCAAGTACTACCGTGCCTACTATCAGCACCAGTACTACTACCCGGTGAGCCGTGGCTTTACGCTGGCACTCAACGGCGAAATCGGCTACGGCCACGGGATGGGCGGTCAGCCGTTCCCGATCTTCAAGAACTACTTTGCCGGCGGTATCGGTTCGGTGCGCGGCTATGAGCCGAGTTCGCTGGGTCCGAAGGACACCAATGGCGAACCGCTCGGGGGCGCGTCGAAGCTGATCGGCAACATCGAGCTGACGTTCCCGCTGCCGGGTACGGGGTATGACCGTACGCTGCGTATCTTCACGTTCATGGACGGTGGTAACGTGTTCGATAACGGCCAGGCGATTACCTTCAATAACCTGCGTTATTCCTACGGCTTCGGTTTGTCGTGGATTTCACCGATTGGCCCGCTCAAGCTCTCGATGGGCTTCCCGCTGGTCAAGAAGGTGGGCGATCAGTACCAGAAATTCCAGTTCCAGGTCGGTACGTCGTTCTAACGACGGCGAGTCGATCGGTTCCGAACGTTTTATCGTTGTAAAGGGGTATGACATTGAACGGTATCCGTAAGCATTGCCTGCGCGGCTTCGCCGCAGCGTTGCTGGCTGGGGCAGCCTTTGCTGCCATGGCTCAGGATGCGCGCATCGCCGCCGTCAATTCGGATCGCATTTTGCGCGATTCGGCACCGGCCAAGGCCGCACAAGCCAAGCTCGAAGCCGAGTTCTCCAAGCGGGACTCGGATCTGCAGGCCATGGCCCAGCGCCTCAAAGCCATGTCGGACAAGCTCGACAAGGACAACCCGACGTTGTCCGACGCCGAGCGCGCCAAGCGTCAGCGCGATCTGGCCGCGGCCGACACGGAATTCCAGCGCAAGCAGCGCGAGTTTCGTGAAGACCTGAATCAGCGCCGCAACGAAGAACTCGCCGCGGTGCTCGATCGCGCCAATCGCGTCATCAAGCAGATTGCCGAAACGGAAAAGTATGATCTGATCGTGCAGGAAGCCGTCTACGTGAGCCCGCGTATCGACATCACTGACAAGGTGCTCAAGACCCTGAACGCAAGTTCGGGCGGCGGCACCGCCGGCAAGTGACGGTCTCGCCTTTGATGCCGGGATCGCCGTCGATTTCGTTGGCACAGCTGGTCGCCCGCTTTGGCGGCGACCTCGTGGGCGATGGCGAAGTCACCGTGGCCGGTCTGGCGCCGCTTGATCATGCGGGTGCGAATCAGCTCGCGTTTCTGTCCAATCCGCTGTATCTCGCCGAAGTGCCCAACTCGGGCGCGGCGGCGGTGATTCTCTCGAAGGCCGACTTCGACAAGCTGCCGTCGCATGAGGGGCGGGCGTGGATTCTCGCGCCGAATCCTTATGCGTACTTCGCGCGCGTCGCGCAGATGTTCGCGCAGGCCGCGGCGCCGGTTCCCGCAGCAGGCATTCATCCGAGCGCGGTCGTCGATCCGACGGCCGTCGTGCCCACATCGTGCGTGATTGGCCCGAACGTCGTGATCGAGGCAGGTGCTCGACTGGGCGAGCGGGTGCGTCTGGTGGCGAACGTGTTCGTCGGTCGAGGCACGACCTTGGGCGACGACGTGCTCGTGTATCCGAATGCCACGCTGTACCACGCGAGTGTGATCGGCGCGCGTTGCGTGATTCACGCGGGCGCCGTGATCGGTTCGGACGGTTTCGGTTTCGCACCCGATTTCTCTGCCGCTGGCGGCGAATGGGTGAAGATTCCGCAGGTCGGGCGCGCCGTGATCGAAGACGACGTCGAAATCGGTGCGTCGACCTCCATCGACCGCGGGGCGATGGCCGATACGGTGATCGAGCGCGGTTGCAAGATCGACAACCAGGTGCAGATCGCGCATAACGTGCGGGTCGGCGCCTTCACGGTGATTGCCGCGTGCACGGGCATTGCCGGCAGCAGTACCATCGGTAAATTCTGCATGCTCGGCGGCGCCGTGGGCGTGGCCGGGCATGTCACGATTGGCGACCGCGTCATCGTGACGGCCAAGTCGGGGGTGTCGAAGTCGATTCCCGGCCCGGGTACCTATACAAGCGCCTTTCCGGCCATCCCGAACGCCGAATGGAACAAAAACGCGGCCATCATGCGCAATCTGGACAAGATGCGCGATCGCGTGCGTCAACTTGAAGCGAAGGTCAAAGACCTGCAAGACAAATGAGCGAGACCACAATCAATATCGACATCCACAAGATCATGAAGCTGCTGCCGCATCGGTACCCGATGCTGATGGTGGATCGCGTGATCGGGCTGGAGCCGCACAAAAACATCCAGGTCATCAAGAACGTCACGATCAATGAGCCGTATTTCACGGGGCATTATCCGCAGCGTCCGGTGATGCCGGGCGTGCTGATCGTCGAAGCGCTGGCGCAAGCCGCCGCACTCCTGACGTTCTCCGACGAGCCGGTGCACGACGAGAACACGCTCTACTATTTCGTAGGTATCGAGAACGTTCGCTTCAAGCGTCCGGTCGAACCGGGTGACCAACTCGTGCTCGACATCGATTTCCTGAGCGAGCGTCGCGGCTTCTACAAGTTCAAGGGCAAGGCGCTGGTAGACGGCAAGATCGCGGCGGAAGCCGAGTTCATGTGCATGGTCAAGAAGAACGGCGAATAACCGGAATTAAGACGCTCATGACGAATATTCACCCCACTGCAGTCGTCGATGCGAAGGCGCAACTGGCCGACGACGTCGTCGTCGGTCCCTATGCGATCATCGGGCCGAATGTCACAGTCGGCGCCGGTACGCAGATTCTCTCGCACTCGATTGTCGACGGTCATACGACGCTGGGCGAGGGCAACAAGATTGGCCCGTTCGCCTCGATCGGCGGCAGTCCGCAGGATATGAAGTACGCCGGCGAGCCGACGCGGCTCGTCATCGGCGATCGCAATACGATTCGCGAATTCACGACGATTCACACCGGTACGGTGCAGGACGGCGGTCTGACCGGCGTCGGCAACGACAACTGGATCATGGCTTACGTGCACATCGCGCACGATTGCCACGTGGGCAACCACACGGTCTTCTCGAGCAACGCGCAATTGGCGGGTCACGTCATTGTTGGCGACTGGGCGATCGTTGGCGGCATGACCGGGGTGCACCAGTTCGTGCGCATTGGCGCGCACTCGATGATCGGTGGCGCGTCGGTGCTCGTGCAGGACGTGCCGCCGTTCGTCATCGCCTCGGGCGACCGTGCAGTGCCTTACGGCATCAACGTCGAGGGGCTGCGTCGCCGCAACTTCACGGCTGACGCGATCACGGCGCTGCGTCACGCGTACAAGCTGCTCTACAAGAGTGGGCTGACGCTCGACGAAGCGAAGGTGCAGATCGAAGCCTTCGGTAACGCGGGTGCCCCGGACGTGTCCGATGCCGTGCGCGCGCTGCTCGACTTCCTCAACGCCAGCACGCGCGGTATCGTGCGCTGACCCATGCCGCCGACCCTTCCCGGTGCCGGCCAGCGAACCCTGGCGATGGTGGCCGGGGAGCTGTCCGGCGATCTCATTGCCGGCAACGTGCTTGCCGGTCTCAAGCAGAGCCTTCCGTCCGACATCGCTTACGCCGGTGTCGGCGGTCCGCATATGGCGGAGGAGGGCTTCGATGCTTATTGGCCCATCGACAAGCTCTCCGTCATGGGCTATGTCGAAGTCATTAAGCATTTGCGCGAGATTCTCTCGATTCGCAAGCAACTTCGCGAGCGCTGGCTGGCCGAGAAGCCGCTCGCGTTCGTCGGCTTCGATGCCCCCGACTTCAACTTCGATCTCGAAATCAAGCTGCGTGAGGCGGGCATTCCCACGATTCATTTCGTGAGCCCGTCGATCTGGGCGTGGCGCGGGGGGCGCATCAAGAAGATCAAGCGCGCCGTCGATCACATGTTGTGCCTGTTCCCGTTCGAGCCGGAGATTTACCGTCGGGCAGGCATCGACGCGACGTTTGTCGGCCATCCGATGGCCGACAAGATTCCGATGGTGCCCGATGTCGCAGGCGCGCGCGCCAGGCTGGCGCTGCAAGGCACTGGCCCGGTCGTCGCTATTTTGCCGGGTAGCCGGACGTCGGAAGTGCAACGGCTCACGCCCGTGTTCTTCGCGGCCATGCGCCTGCTGGCCGAGCGCGAGCCGTCGATTCAGTTCGTGCTCCCGGCGGCGACGCCGCGGCTGCGCACGTTGATGCAACCGATCGTGGACGCGCATAGCGATCTCAACCTGACCGTGATCGACGGCCGAGCACCGCTCGCATTGGAGGCGGCGGACAGCGTGCTTCTGGCGAGCGGTACCGCCACGCTGGAAGCGGCCCTTTACAAGAAGCCGATGGTCATCTCCTACAAGGTGCCTTGGTTGACGGCGCAGATCATGAAGCGTCAGGGTTATCTGCCGTACGTAGGTTTGCCGAACATTCTGTCGGGCGAGTTCGTCGTGCCGGAGTTGTTGCAGCAGTTCGCGACCCCGGAAGCACTCGCTGACGCCGTCTGGAAGCAATTGACCGACCCGGCGTTGCGCGCGTCCTTGCAGGTGCGCTTCACGAAGATCCACGAGCAACTGCGCCAAAATACGGCCGCGCGCGCGGCAGAAGTGATCGAGCGCGTGCTGCGTGAGAAGGGGCGGTTATGAGCGAGGAAGTGAAGGGGCGTCGCGGTGCGCGCAAGGGGACCTCGGGCGACGACGTACCGGCCGCAAAGCCGCGTCCCCGCGCGCCCAAGGCGACGCTACCGCAAATGGCGCTCGATCTGTTCGCCGACGTGGCTGCCGAACTGACTTGCGGCGTGGATGAAGTGGGGCGCGGCCCGCTCGCAGGGCCTGTCGTGACGGCGGCAGTGATTCTCGACCCGGCGCGTCCGATCAAGGGGCTGGCCGACTCCAAGAAGCTCACGGCGCAGCGTCGCGAGGCGCTTTACGAGGAGATCGTTGAACGTTCGCTCGCCTATTGCATTGCCGAGGCAAGTGTGGCGGAGATCGATTCACTGAACATTCTCCACGCGACGATGCTCGCGATGCAGCGCGCGGTGAACGGACTCCCGCGTGTTCCGACGCTGGCGCTCATCGATGGCAATCGCTGCCCCGCGTTGCCGATGCGCGCGGAGGCCATCGTCAAGGGCGACGACAAGGTGCCTGCGATTTCAGCCGCGTCGATTCTCGCGAAGGTCACACGCGACCGCCAACTGGTCGCGATGCACGAGGCATTCCCGCAGTACGGTTTCGATGAGCATGTCGGTTACGGCACGCCGCGCCATCTCGCCGCGCTGCGTCTGCACGGACCGAGTCCGCATCATCGCCAATCGTTCGCGCCGGTGCGCGAGGCCTTTGCATTGTTCGGCGGGCTTACCGTCGCCCGCGTGGGCCATTCGTCATGAAGCTGATCAGTTCCAAAGACAACCCGTTCTACAAGCGGCTAAAACAGTTGGCGCAGTCGAATCCGCAGCGGCGCAAACTCGGCCAGACGCTGCTCGAAGGCGTGCACCTGGCCGACGCCTATCTCGACGCGCTCGGACAGCCGCTTGTTTGCGTGGCAGCGGAATCGGCGCTGGAGAACCCCGAAGTGGCACAGATCTGGGCGCGCGTAGACGGTGATCGGCGCGTGTGTCTGCCGCATGCGCTGTTCGAGCCGTTGTCGACGCTCGTCAACGGTGTGCCGCTGCTTTTCGTGATCGAGATGCCGTCGGGGCACCTGCCGGCAACGCAAACGACGGATTGCGTCATTCTCGACGCCGTGCAGGACGCGGGCAATGTCGGTTCGATCCTGCGTAGCGCGGCGGCGGCCGGTGTTCGCGACGTGTATTGCATGTCGGGCACGGCGCTCGCTTGGTCTAGCAAGGTGCTACGTGCCGGTATGGGGGCACATTTCTCGCTGAACATCGTGGAGCATTGCACGCCGGATTCGCTCGCGCCGCGCTTGTCGGTGCCGTTGCTGGCGACGAGCTTGCAGGCCAGCACGTCGCTCTATGCGCAGGATCTGCGTGCGCCGGTGGCGTGGGTGTTCGGAAACGAGGGGGCCGGTGTGTCCCCGCAGTGGCTCGAACGCGTGCAACGGCCGATCCGTATCCCGCAGCCGGGCGGCATGGAGTCGCTTAACGTGGCGGCTTGTGCAGCCATCTGCCTGTTCGAAGCGGTGCGTCAGCGGCTCTCCTGAGGCGACGCGCGGCGGGGCGCACGGGGAGATCCGGGATATCAACAAGAAGGGACGCTCATGGCGTCCCTTCCTGCATTCGGCATGGCGCATGCATGCGCGGCGGGCAACGTCAGTAGACGTCACGCTCCAGCTTGATTTCCTGCAGTATGGTCGTGGCGATTTCTTCAATCGACTTGTGCGTCGAGGACAGCCACTTGATGCCCTCGCGCCGCATCATCGCCTCGGCCTCGTTGACCTCGTATCGGCAGTTTTCCAGCGACGCATACTTGCTGCCGGGGCGACGTTCGTTGCGAATCTCCGAGAGGCGTTGCGGATCGATGGAAAGCCCGAAAATCTTTTCCTTGTACTGATCGAGCGTGGAGGGCAGCTTCTCACGCACGAAGTCTTCTGGAATCAACGGATAGTTCGCGGCCTTCACGCCGTATTGCATGGCGAGATAGAGCGTCGTGGGTGTCTTGCCGCTGCGCGACACGCCCACGAGGATCACATCCGCGCTTTGCAGGTTCTTGTTGGACTGCCCGTCGTCATGCGCGAGCGAGAAATTCACCGCCTCGATCCGGTTCTTGTACGCCTCACTGTCGGCGTTCTGGTGGACGCGGCCGATGGCGTGCATCGACTTGAGGCCCAGCTCCAGTTCCAGCGGTTCGATGAACGTCTGGAACATGTCGAGAATCACGCCCTGGCAATTGCGCAGGATCTCATTGGCCCGGGCATCGACGAGCGTGCTGAAAATGATCGGGCGGATGTTGTCGGTCCGATACATTTCATTGATCCGTTGCGCCGTTTCATAGGCTTTATCGACGGAATCCACGAAAGGAACGCGAATCTGACGAAAACGCATCTCGAACTGCGCGAGGATCGAATGCGCGAAGGTTTCGGCAGTAATCCCCGTGCCGTCGGACACGATGAAGACCGGGCGCGCAGCCACCGGTTGGGTCGGTGCGGCGGGGGATGTCGGGGAGTTTCCGGGTGTCGTGGCGTCGGTCATGCGCAGAATCGCAAAATGGTGCGTTGCACGGTAGAATAGCGGCAACTTGTTGGATAAGCAATTGTGCGACCGTCGCGCGCCGCCCGGCTTCAGGCCCGTGGGGCGGGGCGTCGCGGGAAGTCTGGAGGGGGCGTCGCTCGTCGTCGAGACCTTGCCCCCGGTTCATGACGCCGCGTATGCGCGATTTCTTATCCAACAGGTCGATCGGCCCCTGTCAGTCCCAGCCGATCCTCCGAGAATTTTTTTTCTTACCTTAGGGGCTTTTATGACTAACGCAGCACACGACGGCGCCTACGTGGTGCCGTTTGAGCATCTGCGCATGACCGACGTCGAGTCGGTCGGCGGCAAGAATGCATCGCTTGGCGAAATGATCAGCCAACTGGCCGGTGCCGGCGTGCGCGTGCCGGGTGGTTTCGCCACGACGGCCTACGCCTTCCGCGAATTCCTCCATCACAACAACCTGACCGAGCGTGTCGCCCAGCGCCTTGAGGGTTTGGATGTGGATGACGTCAAGGCGCTCGCGCAAGCCGGTGCCGAAATCCGTCAATGGATCGTCGACGCCCCGCTGCAGCCGCAGCTTGAGAAGGATATCCGCGAGCAGTTTGCCCGTATCACGGCCGATCAGCCGGACGCATCGTTCGCCGTGCGCTCCTCGGCTACCGCGGAAGACTTGCCCGACGCATCGTTCGCCGGTCAGCAGGAAAGCTATCTGAACGTCGTCGGCATCGAAGACGTGCTCGATCGCATGAAGCACGTGTTCGCGTCGCTGTACAACGACCGGGCCATTTCGTACCGCGTTCACAAGGGCTTCACGCACGCCGAAGTGGCGTTGTCGGCCGGCGTGCAGCGTATGGTGCGCTCGGACTGCGGCGCGTCGGGCGTGATGTTCACGATCGACACTGAGTCGGGCTTCCAGGACGTCGTTTTCATCACGGCCAGCTACGGCCTGGGGGAAACGGTTGTGCAGGGCGCCGTGAACCCGGACGAGTTCTACGTCTTCAAGCCGACGCTCAAGGCCGGCAAGTACCCGATCATTCGCCGCACGCTCGGCTCGAAGCTGCTCAAGATGGAATTCACGCAACCGGGCGAGCCGGGCCGCGTGAAGACCATCGACGTGCCGATGGAACTGCGCAACCGTTACTCGATCACCGACGACGATTGCGTCGAGCTGGCCAAGTTCGCGCTGATCATTGAGAAGCACTACGGCCGTCCGATGGACATCGAGTGGGGCAAGGACGGTAAGGACGGCAAGATCTACATTCTGCAGGCACGTCCGGAAACCGTGAAGAGCCAGGCGATCGGCAAGGTCGAGCAGCGCTTCAAGCTCAAGGGCGAGGCGCCGGTATTGGCCACGGGCCGTGCCATCGGCCAGAAGATCGGTGCAGGCGCAGTGCGCGTGATCATGGACCCGAGCGAGATGGAACGCGTGCAGCCGGGCGACGTGCTGGTGGCCGACATGACCGACCCGAACTGGGAGCCGGTGATGAAGCGTGCCGCCGCCATCGTGACGAACCGCGGCGGCCGTACCTGCCACGCGGCGATCATCGCGCGCGAACTGGGGGTGCCGGCCGTCGTGGGTTGCGGCGACGCCACCGACGTGCTGAAGGATGGCGCGCTCGTGACCGTCTCGTGCGCCGAGGGCGACGAAGGCAAGATTTACGACGGGCTGCTCGAAACCGAAATCACCGAGATCCACCGCGGCGAAATGCCGAAGATCCCGGTGAAGATCATGATGAACGTGGGCAACCCGCAACTCGCCTTCGACTTCGCGCAACTGCCGAACGAAGGCGTGGGTCTGGCGCGTCTGGAATTCATCATCAACAACAACATCGGTGTGCACCCGCGCGCGATTCTCGAGTACCCGAACATCGACGCCGACCTGAAGAAAGCGGTCGAATCGGTGGCTCGCGGTCATGCATCGCCCCGCGCGTTCTATGTCGACAAGCTGGCCGAAGGGATCGCCACGATTGCCGCTGCCTTCTATCCGAAGAGCGTGATCGTGCGTCTGTCGGACTTCAAGTCGAACGAGTACAAGAAGCTCATTGGCGGTTCGCGCTACGAGCCGGATGAAGAAAACCCGATGCTGGGCTTCCGTGGCGCGTCGCGTTACATCTCGGAAGATTTCGCCGAAGCGTTCGAAATGGAGTGCCGTGCGCTCAAGCGCGTGCGCGACGAAATGGGCCTGACCAATGTCGAGATCATGGTGCCGTTCGTGCGTACGCTGGGCCAGGCGGAGCGTGTGGTCAACATGCTGGCCGGTTACGGCCTGAAGCGTGGCGAGAACGGTCTGAAGCTGGTGATGATGTGCGAAGTGCCGTCGAACGCCATTCTGGCCGATGAGTTCCTCGAGTACTTCGACGGATTCTCGATCGGTTCGAACGACCTGACGCAGCTCACGCTGGGTCTGGACCGCGATTCGGGCATGGAGCTGCTGGCCAAGGACTTCGACGAGCGCGACCCGGCGGTGCGGTTCATGCTCAGTCGTGCGATCAAGGCGTGCCTGTCCAAGGGCAAGTACGTCGGCATCTGCGGTCAGGGCCCGTCGGACCATCCGGATCTGGCCGTGTGGCTGGCGAACGAAGGCATTGCATCGATGTCGTTGAACCCGGACACGGTGATGGAAACGTGGCAACAACTCGCCAAACTGGCGAAGTAACCGTCGCCGACGGTCACGATATCGACCTCGGTTAGGACGCGTCCGAGTGGCACCTCGGACGCTGCCGAAAGGCTGACGCATCCCTTGGGATGCGCGCGCTGATCGGTGGGTTTCGTGCTATAAACCCCGGTATCACACCGGGGTTTTTTTGTGTCTGGGAGTTGCAATGGAACAGGCTTGGCTGTGGTTCGGCATTGCCGGATTGACCGTGGTGCTGGAGCTGGCAAGTGGTACGTTCTATCTCCTGATGGTGGCGCTCGGCATGACGGCCGGTGGTATTGCGGCGCTGTTGCGTATCGACTGGCCATTGCAGTGGGTGGCAGCGGCGGCGGTCGCGGGCGTGGCGGTCTGGATTCTGCGCCGCAGCCGCTTCGGTCAGCGGCGCATCAAGGTCGACGCGACGGCCGACCCCAATACCAACCTCGATATCGGGCAGCGTCTGCGCGTGGATGTCTGGGGTCCTGACGGTCAGGCGCGGGCGATGTATCGCGGTGCCGAATGGGACGTCGAACTTTTGCCCGGCGAGTTGCCCAGCGCAGGATGGTTCGTCATTTGCGAGGTTCGCGGCAGCCGGCTGTACGTCGCGCACGTGACGGCATAGTCGCCGGGACCGGCGCGCAAACGCGCGTCTCGCTTTCGCTTCGGCGTCGTCGCATGGCATGCATTGCATCGTATCGCCCGTGGTCGCGGGTGACGGGGAATTCGCCCGCCGTCATGGCAGGCGCTTCAAGGGGGGAACATGTTTTCCAACGTCGCGTTTATTCTCTTCATCATCGCCGTGATCATTGCGGCACGCTCGATCAAGATCGTGCCGCAGCAGCACGCCTGGGTGGTCGAGCGTCTCGGCAAGTATCACGCGACGCTCACACCGGGACTGTCCATCGTTGTGCCATTCGTGGATCGCGTGGCATACAAACATATGCTCAAGGAAGTGCCGCTCGACGTGCCGAGCCAGGTCTGTATCACGAAGGACAACACGCAGTTGCAGGTCGACGGAATTCTGTACTTCCAGGTCACGGATCCCATGAAGGCGTCGTATGGGTCGAGCAACTTCATCATCGCCATTACGCAACTGGCGCAAACGACGCTGCGTAGCGTGGTCGGCAAGCTCGAACTCGACAAGACGTTCGAGGAGCGCGAATTCATCAACCACAGTGTGGTGAATGCCCTCGACGAGGCGGCGTCGAACTGGGGCGTGAAGGTCTTGCGCTATGAAATCAAGGACCTCACGCCGCCGAAGGAGATCCTGCATGCGATGCAGGCGCAGATCACGGCCGAGCGCGAAAAGCGCGCGTTGATCGCGGCGTCGGAAGGCAAGAAGCAGGAACAGATCAACCTGGCGTCCGGTGCGAGGGAGGCGGCGATTCAGAAGTCGGAAGGGGAGCGTCAGGCCGCGATCAACCAGGCGCAAGGTCAGGCCTCGGCCATTCTGGCGGTGGCGGAAGCCAACGCCGAGGCCATCCACAAGGTTGCGACGGCCATTCAGACGCAGGGCGGTATGGAAGCGGTCAACCTGAAGGTCGCGGAGCAGTACGTGGAAGCGTTCAGCAAGATCGCCCGAACCAATAACACCTTGATCGTGCCGGGGAATCTGACGGACATGAGCAGCATGATCGCCTCGGCGCTCAAGATTGTGCGTGGTACCGAAGGCGGTTCGACGGCGGGTGGGTCGACGGCGAGCGGTGACAATGTGGGGGGCTTCGGCCATTCGGGGGCACGACGTTAGTCCGGCCGCGCAAAGAAAAACGGCCCGCGCTGAACTGAACCACCCAACGTCTGGGGTTCAGTGCAATGCGGGCCGTTTTCGCTGGGTAGCGGGCGGAGGCGGTGGTCTGCCTCGATGCACACGCCCCCTGATGCAGCGCCTTACGTCGGCGTGCGCATCAGGCGCGCTCGCTCGCGTTCCCAGTCGCGCGCCTTTTCCGTCTCCCGCTTATCGTGCAGCTTCTTGCCCTTGGCCAGCCCTATCTCGCATTTCACGAGGCCTTTGCTGTAGTGCAGGTTCAGCGGTACGAGCGTGTAGCCGCGTTGCTCCACCTTGCCGATGAGCTTCTTGATTTCGTCGGCCTTGAGCAAGAGCTTCCGGGTGCGCACGGGGTCGGGGTTGATGTGCGTCGATGCGGATTGCAGCGGGCTGATGTGTGTGCCGATCAGAAAGATCTCGCCATGCTTGATGACGACATAGCCTTCCTTGATCTGCGCCCGCCCGGCGCGAATGGCCTTGACTTCCCACCCTTCGAGCGCGATCCCGGCTTCGTATCGCTCCTCGATGAAGTAATCGAAGAAGGCCTTCTTGTTGTCGATGATGCTCATGGATCCTTGGCGGGTAACTTGGTCGGACCCGGTGAGTCGGGCTCGGGTAAAATACCGATTTTAACAAAGAGTCTCGGCAACAGGCGGCTTGCGTCGCGCGCGCATCGATATGACCTCGATGGCCGACGCGTCCTGCATGCACCTCGACCGACAGACGATGGCCGAAGTCAGTAAAACCGTTCTCGTGCATTTCTCCGCTGAGCAAATGTACGACCTGGTGACCAATGTCGCCGATTACCCCAAATTCCTGCCCTGGTGCGGTGGTGTCGATATTCGGCACCAGGACGAGCACAGCATGGAGGCGTCGTTGATCATCGACTTCAAAGGGCTGAAGCACTCGTTCGCGACGCGCAATCTCCAGGAGCGCCCGCATTCCATTCAGATGACCTTCGTCGAAGGGCCTTTCAAACGTTTTCACGGCACCTGGAAGTTCACGCCGCTGCGCGAGAACGCTTGCAAGATCGAGTTCGGCCTTCACTACGAATTTGCGAGTTTTCTGCTCGAGAAGGTGATCGGCCCGGTATTCAGCCACATCGCCAATACGTTCGTCGACGCCTTTGTCAAACGTGCGGAGACCGTTTATGCCGGGTGAGGTGAATGTCGAGGTTTGCTACGCATTGCCCGCAGAGCAGACGATCGTCGCGCTGACGTTGCCGCAAGGCGCCACAATGCGCGAGGCGATCGAGCGCAGCGGGCTGCTGCAGCGGTTTCCGGAGTTGGACATGTCGCGCATGAAAGCCGGCGTCTTCGGTAAGCTGCGCGCGCTTGACGCCGCCGTGGAGGACGGGGATCGCATCGAAATCTACCGGGCGTTGAAGGCCGATCCCAAGCTCGCGCGTCAGCGACGCGTGGAAAAGGTACGCAACGAAGGGAGCCGAGAAGGGCAGAAATGGCTCGGTAGCCGTCGCGGCAGTTGACGTCTGCGGTGTGTGACCCGGTGCCGCGCTGACCGGCAAGCTAACCAAAACGCTCGCGTGGGCGCTGAGTGGAGTGTTAAGTGTTGCGCTAGCGGGGGGGGCGCCGATTAGCGTCTTTATTCGAATCACGGGGCGCGAATCAGTGCGCCGATTTCCGTGCATGCAATCTTACCGAAGCGCTGACACCCGCTAGCAGCAACGCGATGGCGGCGAGTTCCAGCAGGCGTGGCAAGCGCTGTTCGTAGACAAAGCCGTAAATCAGCGCGAAGAGCGTTTCAAACACGATCATCTGTCCCGACAGGGTGAGCGGTAGCCGTCGGCTTGCCGCATTCCAGAACGCATTGCCAATGGTCGATGCGCCCACCGCTACGGCGATGTTCACGATCAGAAACATCTGCCAGTCGCGCGGCGCGTCGAGCACGACCGGGTGCGGGAGCCACACGGCCGGAATCGCCAGCATGAGCGCGAGCACGCCCGTGGCGACGCCCGTCAGCAGCGACCATTCCTGACTCGTGAAGTGTCCGAATCGCGCCAGATAGCGGGCGTTGGCTACCGCATACCATGTCCAACTCACGAGCGCGCCGACTGCGCAGCCAATGCCGGCGAGGGTGAGCCGCCAGTCTCCGCCGCTTGCCGAGGCGTGGGCGAACACGTCGACGTTGATGCAGACGATGCCCGCCGCGACCAGTACCAGGGGCCCCGCCAGCCGCGACAGGGGGAGGGCGCCGTGGTCACGGCTGCCGACCAGTGTGACCGTTACGGGCAGCACGCCTACGATCAACGAGGCCGGCGCAATCCCCGCCATCTGGACCGCGCCCGCGAGAAACAGGTAGTAGATGAGATTGCCGACAAGACTCAGCCGGAACAGCGCCCGCCAGTCACTGCCAGTGACGGTATGCCGTAGACGCGCCCAGAGGGGAGCGAGCAGCACGGCGGATACCAGTCCATACAGGACGTAACGGGCGGCCGACAGTTCCAGCGGCGAGAACCCGGGCAGCAGGCGAGGGGCCAGGAAGACCAGGCCCCACAAGGCGCCCGCAGCCAGTCCGAAAGAAATGCCTTGCCCCATGAAATTCGTACCCGTGGTTCGTGTTGGCGAGATGCCGATGATCCGCGCCGGACATCGCCTCGTTATACCGGCCGGGGCGGTGCAGGAAGGGCCGAAGAATAGCATGGGCCCAGGGCGCCGCTCTTGTGAAATCCGGCAGTCGGCTGGGTTGGCAAATCGGTCGCCGCGAGGCGCGGATGCGCGTTCGTTCCGGCCCTCGGGGAAAAAGCCCCTTGACATGTGGGGCAGACGTGCCATGCGTCCTGCGATTTCTGTATAATTCGGTTTTGCGCCTATAGGATTTGCCATGCGTCTGATCCAAAAAGCACTCACTTTCGATGACGTGCTCCTCGTCCCGGCTTACTCTGCCGTTCTTCCGCGCGACACCAGCCTGAAAACCAAGCTCACGCGCAACATCACCTTGAACATGCCTTTGCTGTCGGCCGCCATGGATACGGTGACCGAAGCGCGTCTGGCTATCGCCATGGCACAACAGGGCGGCATCGGCATTATTCACAAGAATCTGAAGCCGGCCGAGCAGGCGCGTGAAGTGTCGAAGGTCAAGCGCTTTGAATCAGGCGTTCTGCGCGATCCGATCACGATTCCGCCGCACATGAAGGTGCGCGATGTGATCGCGTTGTCGCGCCAGCATGGCATTTCCGGTTTCCCGGTCGTCGAGGGCGCTCAGCTCATCGGTATCGTGACGAACCGTGACCTGCGTTTCGAGAGCCGCCTGGACGAGCCGGTGCGCGCGATCATGACGCCCAAGGAAAAGCTCATCACCGTGCGCGAAGGCGCGTCGCCGGCCGATGCCGAGCACTTGATGCACAGCCACCGCCTGGAGCGCGTGCTGGTCGTCAATGACGCCTTCGAACTGCGCGGCCTGATGACCGTCAAGGACATCATGAAGGCGACCGAGCACCCGCTCGCGAACAAGGACGAGCACGGCAAGCTGCGTGTCGGCGCCGCCGTTGGCGTGGGCGCGGACAATGAAGAGCGTGTCGAGCTGCTGGTGGCGGCGGGTGTCGACGTGATCGTGGTCGACACGGCGCACGGCCACAGCCAGGGTGTGCTGGATCGCGTGCAGTGGGTCAAGAAGCATTTCCCGCAGATCGAAGTGGTCGGCGGCAACATCGCGACGGCGAGTGCCGCCGTGGCGCTGGTCGAACATGGGGCGGACGCCGTCAAGGTCGGTATCGGCCCGGGCTCGATCTGCACGACGCGTATTGTGGCGGGCGTGGGTGTGCCGCAAATCACGGCAATTGCCAACGTCGCCGAAGCGCTCAAGGACACGGGTGTTCCGCTCATCGCGGACGGTGGTATTCGTTACTCGGGCGACATCTCCAAGGCGCTGGCCGCTGGCGCGCACACGGTGATGATGGGCAGCATGTTCTCGGGCACGGAAGAAGCGCCGGGCGAGGTGTTCCTGTACCAGGGCCGTTCGTACAAGAGCTATCGCGGCATGGGTTCGGTGGGGGCAATGAAGGATGGCGCCGCCGACCGTTACTTCCAGGATCCGGCCAACAACGCCGACAAGCTGGTGCCGGAAGGCATTGAAGGCCGTGTGGCCTACAAGGGCAGCGTGATGGCCATCCTGCATCAGTTGACGGGCGGTATCCGTTCGTCGATGGGGTATCTGGGTTGCCCGACGATCCAGGACCTGCACGAGAAGGCGGAGTTTGTACAAATCACGGCCGCCGGCATGCGCGAATCGCATGTGCACGACGTCCAGATCATGAAGGAAGCCCCCAACTACCACGTGGAGTAATCACCCATGAAGGCCATGTTGCGTACGGTACTGTTCCTCGATGCGGCGTTGAATCTGGCACTCGGTGTGCTGTTGATCGCGTCGTTCTGGTCATCGCTGTATGCGGCCATTGAAGTGCCCGCGCCATCGCCCGTGCTGTATGCGCAGGCGCTTGGCGTGGCCTTCGTCGGCGTGGCCTGGCTGCAATGGCACGCCACCGTGAACGGCCAGTTGACGGCGACCGTCGCGAAAGTGACGGGGCATATCAACTGGGTGATCGGTGCTTTCGTGCTGGGGTGGCTGATTTCCGGCCAGTTGGCGGTGACGGGGGGCGGCAAGTGGTTGATGCCGGCGCTCGGGGCCGTCTTGCTGGTGGTGGGTGCCATTCTCGTCAAGCTGGCGTCGAGCGTGCGTACGAAAGAGCGCGTGCAGGCGGCACAGCAGGCGGCCGGTCGCGGGCGTGGCGGGGTCGTGAGCGACACCCGGCGCGACGCACCGTACGATGATCCCGATGCCCGGGCCGGCGACGAGGCCCGAGGCAAGCGCGCTGAGCCGCGCATGGAGGCGCCTCGCGGCGGCTCCGCTTCCGTCAATACCACGCCGGTCGCGCCTGCGGGCACCACCGGCATTGTCACGCCCGTGCCTTCCGCCACGGCGCCGACGTCCAACGAATCCACTTCCTCCGTACCTCACGATGCACGACAAAATCCTCATTCTTGACTTCGGTTCGCAAGTCACCCAGCTCATCGGCCGCCGCGTTCGCGAAGCGCACGTTTACTGCGAGATCCACCCGAACGACGTGTCGGACGAGTTCATTCGTGAATTCAATCCGAAGGCGATCATTCTGTCGGGTAGCCATGCGAGCACGTATGAGGATCAGGATCTGCGTGCCCCGCAGGCCGTCTGGGATCTGGGCGTGCCGGTGCTGGGCATTTGCTACGGTATGTTCGCGATGACGGTTCAGTTGGGCGGTCAGGTCGAGGCTAGCCATCATCGCGAGTTCGGTTACGCCGAAGTGCGTGCGCAGGGCCATACGCCGCTGCTCGACGGTATCGAGGATTTCCGTACGGCTGAAGGCCACGGCATGCTGAAGGTGTGGATGAGCCACGGTGACAAGGTCACGCATTTGCCGCCGGGTTTTGTGCTGATGGCGTCAACGCCGAGCTGCCCGATCGCCGGCATGGCGGACGTGTCGCGTCACTACTATGCGGTGCAGTTCCACCCGGAAGTCACGCACACCGTGAAGGGACGTGAGTTGCTCGAGCGTTTCGTGCTGGAGATTGCCGGGGCGAAGCCGGACTGGATCATGCGCGACCACATCGAGGAAGCCGTCAAGGCGATTCGCGAGCAGGTGGGCGACGAGGAAGTGATTCTGGGCTTGTCGGGCGGTGTCGATTCGAGTGTTGCGGCGGCGCTGATTCATCGCGCCATTGGCGACCAACTGACGTGCGTGTTCGTCGATCACGGTCTGCTGCGTTTGAACGAAGGCCAAATGGTGATGGAGATGTTCGAAGGCCGACTGCATGCGAAGGTTGTGCACGTGGATGCCGCCGAGCAGTTCATGGGGCATTTGAAGGGCGTGACCGATCCGGAGCAGAAGCGCAAGATCATCGGCCGTGAGTTCGTTGAAGTGTTCCAGGCGGAAGCGAAGAAGCTGAAGAATGCGAAGTGGCTGGCGCAAGGCACGATCTATCCGGACGTGATCGAGTCGGGCGGGGCGAAGACGAAGAAGGCGACGACGATCAAGAGCCACCACAACGTGGGTGGCTTGCCGGAGACGCTGGGTCTGAAGCTGCTGGAGCCGCTGCGCGACCTGTTCAAGGATGAAGTGCGCGAGCTGGGCGTGGCGCTGGGTCTGCCGCACGACATGGTTTATCGTCACCCGTTCCCGGGCCCGGGTCTGGGTGTGCGCATTCTGGGCGAAGTGAAGCGCGATTACGCCGATCTGCTGCGTCGCGCCGATGCGATCTTCATCGAAGAGCTGCGCAACACGGTTGAGCCGAACAGCGGCAAGACGTGGTACGAGCTGACGAGCCAGGCCTTCGCGGTGTTCCTGCCGGTCAAGAGTGTGGGCGTGATGGGAGATGGCCGCACGTATGAGTGGGTGGTGGCGCTGCGCGCCGTGCAGACGCAAGACTTCATGACGGCGCACTGGGCACACCTGCCGCATGATCTGCTCGGCAAGGTGTCGAACCGCATCATTAACGAAGTGCGTGGTTTGAACCGGGTCGTGTATGACATCTCGGGCAAGCCGCCTGCGACGATCGAGTGGGAGTGAATTGACGTCCGGCACCGGCCGGCATCGACTGGCAGTAAAACACATCTAAGCCCGCGATTTTGCGGGCTTTTTTGTATTCCTGTCCGGTAATGGCTGGTGTCCCGGGCATTCACTCACGAACGTCAATCATCGCCTTCAAGTTGAAACGATCCCTCCGTGTCGCTGACCCATTTCCCGCCAACACGAATCCGTGTCGGCCCGTCATGCAAGTCAATTCTGGCCCTGAGAATGCTGGGTCGGCCCATGTCAACGCCTTGAGCAACGCATAATGCCAACTCTAGCACCCCGCGCACGTGTGCGATGAGCGCTGCAGTCGCTGTTGTTGCGCTGCCTGTCGCGAGGTCTTCTGTCATGCGTGGCGTGAATGACACGACTGGTTTTCTCGTGCCAATCGTGTTCAAAGACTCACTACCCCAGTGGTTGAAATACGTTCGGTAACGCAGCGAAAATCCGAGGAACCAAGGACTGAAAACCAGAATGCGGATGCACTTCGTCGTAGTGAGGCCGTCAATCTTTGATCAGCATCTTTACTTCAATCGACTGGCAGAACGCGCTGGAACGGGCGACGCCGACGCTCACCCCGGCGCTCAGTCGACAGCACCGCGCCCCAACCCCGTTACGGCTTGCAGGATTGCCACACGCGCCTGGCCCAGAATCTGCCCTTGCCAAATCGGGTCCTCGAAGCAGAACGCCGCGCGCACCGCTGCTCGAATCGCCGCCGCCTGCGCCGCCGGCGCGTCCGGATGCTGGCGCAGCCAGGCATCCGCCCGCAGCATGTGCAGCATGTCGATGAGCGGTACCGTGCCATATTCGATGGCCATGGCGGTCACCTGCGCATCCGGACACGCAAACCGCAACGTGTCGAGCAATGGCCCGCCAACGTTGGATGCCACCGTCGTTCCGTCGACCGGGCTGGCCAGATCGGCACCCCACCAGGCACGAGCGCGCCTGAGTTCGGCGGCGTCGACTCGTCCCACGCTGATCTTCTCTCCATGACCGGGTGGACCGAGCCCGGTATGAAAGTCGATCCACCCCACCGCGTCGCACGCCTGCGCATGGTCGTGAATGAGCGTGTCCATCAGTCGGGTGCTTGCCACCGGAGCACGCCCGCCATAGAACAACCCGTCTGCAAATCGATATTGCCCAAGGGTCAGCGCGCGCTGATACGCGGGTTCACCGTGCGCGGCGATATAGTGCGTGATCGCCGCGACATTGTCGTCCGAGGGCGGCCACGTCGGTGGCACCAGCAAGGCGTGCAGATCGGCATAGGCATCGTTGGCCGGCAGCGGTTGCGTGAAGTCGATGCTGTTGCGGTTCAAGTCCACGTTGTCCTCGTTGGTTCGCGACAGCCACGAGAAGCCGTAAGGATTGATGGCATGCACGACAAGGATCGCCACATCAGCCGCCGCCAGGCGTGCCTGTAGCCCTGCATCGCCCAGCAGTGCGACTTGCGCCGCACTGCCGCAAAAGCCCTCCACGCCATGGGTGCCCGACGTCAGGATCAATAGCCGACGGGTGCGCGGTGCCCCGAGCCGCACAACGTCGGTCGCCAGCTCCTCGCCTTCACGCCCCGCGATGCCGGGAAGGAGATGGCTTGTCACGGCGGCCCCAGCAGCCCGCGCAGCGGCGGCAAAGCGCGCGCGTGCCTGGGCATAGGTCGCGGAAAAGAACTTGTTGGCCATGATGCGTTACGCGACCAGGAAGGCCTCAGCCAGACGAACCCAATACGTGGCGCCCAGCGTCAGCACATCGTCGTTGAAGTCATAGCTCGTGTTGTGCAGCATGCACGGGCCGAGCCCGTGTCCGTGTGCGCGGTGATCGCCCAGTCCGTTGCCGATATACGCATAGCATCCCGGACGTTCCTGCAGGAAAAATGAAAAGTCCTCCGCCCCCATGGTCGGGTCGATCGGGTAGACAACGTGGTCGCGCCCGACGATCTCTCGCATGACATCGACGGCGAACTGCGTCTCGGTCGCCGTGTTGACGGTCGGTGGGTAATTGCGCACGAATGTGAATTCCGCCGTACAGCCATAGGCGGCCGCCGTGGATGTGCAGAACTCGCGCATGCGAGTCTCCACCAGATCGAGCACTTCGATCGAGAACGTACGCACGGTGCCGGCCAACGTGGCGGTGTTGGGGATGACGTTGATCGCTTCGCCGGCCTGCATTTGTGTGATGGATAGCACGGCGGCGTCGATCGGACGTTTGTTGCGCGTCATGATGCTCTGCAAGCCGGTACCGATCTGCATGGCCGTCAGGACCGGGTCGATGCCATCGTGCGGCATGGCGGCGTGCGCCCCCGTCCCCTTGACGACGATCCGGAACTCATTGCTCGACGCCTGCGTCGCACCCACGCGCGCACCGAAACTACCTGCGGCGAGTCCCGGCCAGTTGTGCAGCGCGAACACTGCGTCGACCGGGAATTGCTCGAACAGGCCGTCCTGAAGCATGGCCTTGGCGCCGCCACCGCCTTCTTCCGCGGGCTGGAAGATGAACACGATCGTGCCGTCGAACGTGCGATGCGTGGCAAGTTGCTGCGCAGCGCCCAGCAGCATGGCGGTATGACCATCGTGACCGCACGCATGCATCTTGCCGGCATATTGCGAGGCGTGCGCAAAGCTGTTGAGTTCCTGGATGGGCAGGGCATCCATGTCGGCACGCAGACCGATGGTCTTCTTGCCGGTGCCGTTGCGCAACACGCCGACGACCCCTGTCTTGCCGAGGCCGCGGGTGACCTCGATACCCCAGGATTCGAGCAGACGCGCAACGATGTCGGACGTTCGCGCTTCCTCATAACGCAGCTCCGGGTGGGCGTGGAGGTCGCGGCGAATGGCCTGCAACTCGGTGGTGCGTTCAGCGATTTCGGGAATGATGGACATGTAAGCGGGTTCTCCATGGAGGCCCCGATGGCGCCGCCGCCGGCGATCGTCAAGAAAGCCGGGGCGCGACATTGGCCATGGGGCGTGTTGTGGGACTGAAGTGAGTTAGACATGCGCGAGAAGACGTCCCGCGCATGGGGAGCGATGCGCGAATTGTTACTGCAGCGGCATGCGCGAGCGGTCTTGCAGCATCAGGATCGTGATGAGGCCCACCGCCGCGCCAAACATTCCGTAGTACACGACAGCGAGCTTGTCCCCCGTCCAGCTGATGAGTAGCGTGGCAATGGCGCCGGCGAAGCCGCCGAAGATCATGACCGCGAAGTTATAGCCAATCGCCATCGACGTGGCACGTACCCGCGATGGGAAGAGTTCACAGACGAAGGCGCAATACGAGCCCTGGAACAAGCCCAGCGAGAGCATCAGGCAACACTGCACGAGGATCAGCATCGGCAGTGTCGGCGTGTGACTCACGGCCAGGAACAGCGGATACGTGATGACCAGGCTGATCACGCCGGACGCTACCATTGGCTTCTTGCGGCCGATGACGTCTGAAATCCGGCCCGATGCAAAGGTGCCGACGATGTACGCGACGGCCGCGCACAGCGACGCGATCACGCTGCTCTTGAACGGAATGCCCAGCGACTTCGTGGCGTAACTCGGCATGTAGTAATAAAAGATGTACGTGCCAATGGTGCCGTACACCGTCAGGCCGAAGCCGGCCAGCACCTGTCGCCAGTGCGTGGTCACCGATTCGATGAAAGGCGAGCGCCGGGGCTCGGCATGCTGGGTGGCGTGCTTGAATACCGGGGATTCGTCCAGGCGCGAGCGCACATACAGGCCGACTGGCACGATCAGCAGGCCGATCGCGAAGGGAATGCGCCATCCGAATGCGTCGATCTGCTCCGGGGTCAGGGTTTGGGTGATACCTACCGATACGATGGCCCCGAGCAACATGCTGCAGGCCTGAGCGATCATCTGGAAGCTGCCGTACACGCCGCGTCGTTCGACAGGGGCATGCTCGACCAGGAAGGCGGTGGCGCTGCCCACTTCGCCGCCGGCGGAAAAGCCTTGCAGGAAACGGCCGATCAACATCAGTACCGGCGCGGCCATGCCGATTGACGCATAGGTTGGCGCAAAGGCGATGACCGCGACACCGACCGCCATGACAGAGATGGTCAGCAGCAGGGCTGACTTGCGGCCATGCCTGTCGGCGACGTTACCCAAAACGATGCCGCCCAGCGGCCGCGTGAGGAACCCCACGCCAAACGTCGTCCAGGTGGCGAGCAAGGCGGCGGTCGGGTTATCGCTGGGAAAGAACTGGCGGGCGATGTTCGCCGCGAAAAACGTGAAAACAGTGAAATCGAACCATTCGAGCGCATTGCCGATCGTAGATACCGCAATCACGCCTACGTCGATACGTTTGCCCGATCGTTCCGGGGCTGTCGGGGTAGCGGCGCTGTCGCGCTCAACTGAAACTTCCATGGAGAGGCTCCTGTTTCGAAGTTTGACCGTGGCAAGCCGGATTTACTTGCTCCGGCTGATTCTGCTTGTGTAAAAAAAGCAATAAAAGCTAGAATTTGTGATCCGTCATCGCAAATATTTTGATGAATTCGCGGTCGACGGGATCTCGACACGACCTGCGAGGAAACCCGTGAGCAACCTGCGATTCATGCGCACTTTCATAGCGGTGGCGCGGTACGGCTCGTTCGCTTCGGCGGCCGAACGTCTGGCGATGACGCAGTCGGCGGTGAGCATGCAAATGCGCGCGCTGGAAGAGGAGTTCGGTCACGCAATATTCGATCGGGTGGGGCGTTCGATTGCACTCAACGCCATGGGCCGGGCGTTGCTGCCGCACGCGCAGTTGTTGCTGGCGCAATACCAGAACATGCGCATATTGGCGTCCGGCATCGAGTCGCCCGTCGGCCCTGTCGCGATTGGTGCGATCGAGTCTGCGGTGAGCGCGTTGGCGCCCGCCGTGCTGCAAATCAAGCAGGCGCGCCCGGGCCTGGAGGTCTCGATCGTGACCGCGCGCTCGATGGAACTGACGGCCCAGCTCGACGCCGGTGATATTGATTGCGCGGTGCTGGTCGAGCCGCCGGGGCGTCGGTCCGCTGGGGTGCGCTGGACGCCCCTGTATCGCGAGCCTCTGGTGATGCTTGCCCCTTCCGGGATGAAGCAGGCGTTGAGCGCGCGGCTGCTGGCGACGGAACCCTTCCTGCGATTCGACCACACACAACGCACGGGGGCGCTGATCGATCGCGCTTTGCGGCGTCAGCGCATCAAGGTCAATGAATTCCTGGAGTTGAGTTCCATTGAAGGCATTGTGGGACTGGTGCGCCAGGGGCTCGGCGTCACCGTCGTGCCAATGCTGCGCAACGCCACGTGGGCGCAAGAAGACACCCTGCGCGTCGTCGCGCTGCCCGACGTGGCCGAGCAACGTAGCATTGGTCTGCTGGCGCGCGCCCGCGACGACAAGACCGGTATTACGAGCGTCATCGCCCAGCAGGTTCTCGCACAGGCGTGAGTTTGCGGGCGACCACGAGTCGCGTTGTCAAGCAAGCCCCGGACGAAGGGGCATCGATCGGAATGTCGGCCTGATGATCGTGGCCGTGCCTGAACCGATAGGACCCGAGGGGGAGGGCCGCTCCAATCTTGTGCGCGATGGGTGAGGGAGGCGGCCAGACCGAATGGGTCCGGTGAAGGCAGGCGCGCGACGCTCACACCGAGCGCGTCAGTCCGCCATCAACGCGAATGTTCTGGCCGGTGATATACCCACCGCCTTCCGACGCGAGGAACGCCACGGTCGCAGCGATCTCTTCCGCCGTGCCGTAGCGCTGCATCGGCACGCTCTCACGGCGTGTTTCTTGCTGCGGCAGACTGTCGATCCAGCCCGGCAGCACATTGTTCATTCGGACGTTGTCCTTCGCGTACTTGTCCGCAAACAGCTTCGTGAACGATGCCAGACCGGCGCGAAACACCGCGGAAGTCGGAAACATGTCGCTCGGCTCGAACGCCCACGCTGTCGAGATGTTGATGATCGCGCCCGCGCCTTGCTTCTGCATGATCGGTGTCACCAGCCGCGTCGGGCGGATCACGTTCATCAGATAGGTGTCCATGCCGCGATGCCAGTCGTCGTCGGTAATCTCCAGAATCGGCGCTCTCGGACCGTGACCTGCGCTATTGACCAGCACATCGATACGTCCCCAGCGTTCGACGGCCAACTCGACCAGCGTCGCCAGCGCTTCGTTCGATTGATTCGACCCCGTCACGCCCACGCCACCCAGCGCCGTGGCCAGGGCCTCGCCCTTGCCCGACGACGACAGGATGCCGACTTTGAAGCCATCTGCCGCGAGACGCCGCGCCGCGGCAGCGCCCATGCCACTGCCGCCCGCCGTAATCAACGCCACTTTTTCCACTGTCATACCGATAACCTCCAGAGACGCCGGCATGCCCACAACGGCAGCCCGCATTACGATTCGCGTCTGAAAGCGTAACATCTCGGCGCATCCCCGATGACACACCGTCTCGCTAGTTCGATGAGGCGCTGGCCGCGCGCTCGGCCACAGGGGATTGCGACAAACGGTCATCGTGTTGCGTCGCTTGCGAGCGGGTAGGCGCTATGCGCCCTGGCAAGACAATGGCGCATACCGCGAGTGACTTCGTGTCATCATATGGCATGGTCCAGATCCCACTCTTCCCGCTTGGCAACGCCCTGTTTCCTGCTGGGGTGTTGCATCTGCGCATCTTCGAGGTGCGCTATCTCGACATGATCAAGCGATGTCTCGCCGATGGCACCGAATTTGGTGTGGTCGTCCTGCGCAAGGGCAGCGAGGTACGCTTGCCCGACGGCGTCGAGGAGCCCGCCATGATCGGCACGATGGCGCGCATCGACGACTGGCGCGCGACCATGCCGTCGCTGCTCGAGCTCGTGTGCCGTGGCACGACCAAGTTTCGGCTCGCGTCCGTCGAGCAGGGGAAGTACGGGCTTTGGACGGGCGAAGCGCAAATGCTGCCGGACGATGTCAACATCGCCATCCCCGATAACTTGCAGATCAGTGCCGACACACTGGGCAAGCTGATTGCCGGTTTGCAGCGCGACCCGGCACGCGCGGCAAAATTGCCGCTCGCACTGCCGTACCGTCTGGACGAGTGCGGCTGGGTCGCGGATCGATGGGCCGAGTTGTTGCCGCTGCCGCCGCACGAGAAAGAGGCCCTGCTGGGCATCGTCGATCCGGCGGCGCGTCTGTCGCGCATTCAGGCGTTCCTGACCGATCACGGCGTGCTGTCCTGAGCGCCGACCCGGGCAGGGTCCGGGCGTTCGTTTCGTCAAAGCCGGCCAGACAGGCGATAATGCCGCCTGCAACGTCTTTCCATGCCGACGTTCCGCGTCGTGCCGCAGCCAGCGGCGCCGGGGGCGGCGGCATCGTCACAGAAATCCATGACAGTCCAGATCAACGAAGAACTCAAGGCGTACATCGATCCGCTCACGCCTGATGAATATGCGGCGCTCGAACAGAGCCTGCTGGCCGAGGGATGCCGCGACGCCCTTGTACTGTGGGGCGACGTGCTGGTCGACGGCCACAATCGCTACGCGATTTGCCGCAAGCACAACATCGAATTCCGTACGGTGCAGAACCTCTCGTTCAAGTCCATGGACGACGTGCGCCTGTGGATGATTGACAATCACCTGGGCCGGCGCAGCGTGTCCGATTACCAGCGCGGCGTGCTGGCGTTGCGCAAGAAGACCATTCTCGAAGCCCGCACCGGTAGCGACAATCCGGCGCAAGCCGAGGCGCCGCCGGCCGCTTCGGCGAGCGATGCGGCTGAGGCAATGGGGACCAATGCGTCGATCCCCGCGCATACGATGGCGCTCACGCGCGCGGCGTTGGCGCGTGCGGCGCGATTGTCGAGCAATACGCTGGGGCAGATCGAGCAGATCCACACGGCGGCGGCGCCGGAGCTGGTGGATGCCGTCAAACGTGGGGAGGTGTCGATCAACGCGGCCGCGGCCGTCTCGACCTTGCCGCAGGCGGCACAGGTGGCCGCGGTGGTCGCTGGCAAGCAGGAGTTGCGTGAGCTGGCGCGTCAGGTGCGTGAGGCGCGTCCCGTCAAGCCACGCAAGCGGAAGGACGACGAGATCGCTGACGAAGACGACGGCACGCCGCCGTGGGATACCACTGCGGAGCCGACCGACGAACTCACGCGTCTGTCAAAGGAACTCAAAGCCATGACCGCCGAGCGCGATGCGCTCAAGAAGCGGGTGGCCCATCTGACCATTGCGCTGGCGGAGGCGCGAGCGGGCAAGTAAGTATGCGAACACCCAGATCCCAAGCCCTTCATGAGGCCATCCGCGACACGCTGCGAGACGAAATCTTGCGCGGCGTGCTCCCGGGTGGGTATCAACTGCGTCAGGAAGCCCTGGCTGAGCGTTTCAACGCAAGCCGGGTGCCGGTGCGCGAAGCGTTGCGGCAATTGGAAGCGGAGGGGTTGGTTACCCACCCTCTGAACCGTGGCGCGACCGTGACGAGCATGAACCTCGAGCTATTGTGCGAGTTGCTCGACATTCGTGTCGCGCTCGAATGCCATGCCGCGAAGCTTGCCGTGCCCAACATGGCGGAGCGCGACTTCCAGGGGATGGAACAGATCCTGGCGGACTACTCGGCGTCCGAAGCCGTCTCGGAATGGGCCGAATACAACCGACGTTTCCATCTTGCGCTGTCGGCGCCCGCCAACAACCGCCGTTTGCGGATGCTCGTCGAAGCCTACTGCCTGAACACCGACCGCTACTCGCATCTGGCGATGTCGCAGGCGACCGGCAAAGAGAACCCGCAGCACGATCACTACGAAATTCTCGCGGCATGCCGGCGTCGCGACGTGGGGGCAGTCGTGTCCCTGCTCGAGGCGCATATCCTCGCCACCCGTAACGAAATCAAGGCGATGGCGCGCGAAGACGCCAGCTTCCTCCCGCAGGCTGCTGTCTGAGTCGCCCCTGTCGATCACAGCGGTCGACGCCCCGATTCGCGCTTATTTGTGAATTCAGTGCACGAATCTTGTTCGTCTGAGGGGGCTTCTTGTGCGTGCGCGAATCCGGGACACTGTGCGCTTCCGTCGCGCCGTTCAACGGGCGTTGATTTCCTTGGCGCGACGCATCTGACAGGAGTTGCACTCATGAGTCTTCCCGCCTTTGGCCTCGGCACGTTCCGTTTGAAGGGGCAAACCGTCGTCGATACCGTTACCCAGGCGCTCGCGCTGGGATACCGCGCGATCGACACCGCGCAGATCTACGAGAACGAAGCCGACATCGGGCACGCACTGACGGCATCGGGCGTCAAGCGTGACGCGTTGCATCTGACCACCAAGATCTGGGTCGACAACTTTTCCCGTGACAAGTTGATTCCGAGCCTGAAGGACAGTCTCTCGAAGCTCGGCACCGACCGGGTCGATCTCACGCTGATTCACTGGCCGTCGCCGGCCAATGCAGTGCCGATGGCGGAATATCTTGGCGCGTTGCGCGAAGCCCGCGAGCAGGGCTTGACCCGTGCCATCGGCGTGTCCAACTTCACCATTGCGCTGCTGCAGCAGGCCATTGGCATTGTTGGGCCGGGCGAGTTGGCGACCTTGCAGATCGAGCTGAGTCCATACTTGCAGAACCGCAAACTGGCGGAATTTGCGCGTTCGCAGGGCGTTCACGTCACGTCATACATGACGCTGGCGTACGGAAAAGTTTTGAACGATCCGGTGCTCGTGAAAATTGCCGAGGCGCACGAGGCTACCACGGCGCAAGTCGCGCTTGCCTGGGCGATGCAGCAGGGATACGCCGTCATTCCGTCGTCCACCAAGCGCGAGAATCTGGCGAGCAACATGAAGGCGTGCGACCTGAGGCTAAGCAATGACGACATGGCACGGATCGCCACGCTCGATCGCAACGAGCGTCAGGCCAATCCGGCGTCGCTCGCGCCCGCTTGGGACTGAAATACGCGCGAGTCGGGGGATTGCGGGTGCGGCGGGGGCTTGCGGAGCGCGCGCCCGATGTGTGACGGTGGCGGGGCGTGTGCGAGAATAGCGCATTGCCGATAGCGGCCAATTGCGCTGTGCGTAGCGCGTCCGAAATGGGGCGGGCGACGTGCGGCGGCTTTTCGTCAACGTTTCATGAATCGAGATTTACCCGCCACCGACGAGACCTACATGGGCCTGGCGCTGCAGCAGGCCCGTGCCGCGATGGTGCAGGGAGAGGTGCCGGTGGGTGCCGTCGTCGTTTGCGACGGACAGGTGATTGCCGTTGGGCACAACTGTCCAGTCGGCGGCCACGACCCGTCGGCTCATGCCGAAATGCAGGCGCTGCGCGCGGCGGCACAGGCGTTGGGCAACTATCGTCTGCCGGAATGCGAACTGTATGTGACGCTCGAGCCGTGCGTCATGTGTGCGGGTGCGATCATGCATGCGCGCGTGAAGCGCGTCGTTTATGGGGCAGCGGATCCCAAGACCGGGGCGTGCGGCAGCGTGGTCGACCTGTTCGCGGAACCTCGGCTCAATCATCATGCCGAAGTGCTCGGCGGCGTCATGCGCGACGAGTGCGTCGACATTCTCCAGACCTTCTTCAGTGAACGACGTGCCGCTGCGAAGGCGCGTCGCTCGTCGGCGTCCGCCGAGGCGGTGGGCGAGACCCCAACCCCAACACCGGGATCCCTCAATTGACGCAGACCAGGCTTCTCGAACTGATTGCCCCGTCGGGCTACGCCCCCGACCCCGACGTCGCCTTGCGCGGCATCGAGACATTGGAGCGACTCGGCTACACCGTCAGCAATCGCGAGGCGCTTGCGCGTCGGTACTTGCGCTTTGCGGGAACCGATGCCGAGCGCGTTGCCGAAATCAACCAGCTGGCGGGGCGTGAGCATCCCGTGCCCGAGATCGTGCTCGCGGTGCGTGGCGGATATGGCGCCGTGCATCTGCTCGACCAGCTTGACTACGAAGGCCTGCATCGCCGGTTATCGGGAGCACCGGTCGCCATCATCGGTCATAGCGACTTCACGGCCGTGCAGTTGGCACTGTTGGCGCAGGCCCAGCTCACCACGTTTGCGGGGCCGATGTTGCTGGCGGACTTCGGGGCCGATCCGCTGAGCGATTTCACCCTGACGCAATTCCAATCCGTATTGCGTTCGCCGAGTCACGTGGCCCAGTGGCTGGGGGATGGGGCGAGCGGCGATATCGACGTGTCGGGCACCTTGTGGGGCGGCAACCTGGCGATGGTCTGCAGCCTGATCGGTACCCGGTACCTGCCGCAGATCGAGGGGGGCGTGTTGTTCGTCGAAGATGTCAACGAGCCGCCGTATCGCGTTGAGCGGATGCTGTACCAGTTGCATCAGTCCGGCATTCTGGCGCGTCAACGTGCGTTGGTGCTTGGGGATTTCTCACAGTACCGAGTGACCGAATATGACAACGGATACGACATGCCGGCGATGATCGAAAGCGTGCGTAAAGTGATCGGCATTCCGATCGTGACCGATATGCCGTTTGGTCACTGTCCCGACAAACTGACCTTGCCGGTGGGCGGACAGGCCAGACTGCAGACATCCGGGGCGCAGGTCACGCTGACGCTTACGGGATATCCCTATCTGTACGCGTAATTTCCAAGCGAGCGCCGACTGAGCGTTCGGTAAAGCGGCATAGCGGCAAGCGAAAGCACGCCGGGTCGAAACAACGGCCCGGCGTGCTTTTTTGTTGTTGCGTCGATTGACGTCTATTGGGCGAGGTTGCGTGATTTTTTGCGTTATTTGAGGGTGTTTTTGGTGGATTTGTCGACAACCAAGATCCACGGGCGGGGAGGGTGCCGAATGAGCGCGGGCGAAGGAGCGCGCGTGAACGGGCGGGGCCGTGCGGGGGCGACTATACGTTTAAGCACAGCCTGAATATCCGAATCTGGCTATGTTTCCGCGGGATGGATTTGGCTACACTGCTTCGATCATTTCGCCATTCCCCGAATGCCAGGACACCATGGCCAGCCACATTGCAAGTTCCAGCGACTATCCGCGCGACCTCATCGGTTATGGCCGTCACGTACCGTTTGCCGACTGGCCGGGGCGTGCGCGCATTGCCGTTCAGTTCGTTCTGAATTACGAAGAAGGCGGCGAGAACTGTGTATTGCACGGCGATCGCGCGTCCGAGCAATTCCTGTCCGAGATCATTGGCGCGGCGGCGTACGAAGCGCGTCACATGAGCATGGAGTCTATTTACGAATATGGGTCGCGGGCGGGCGTGTGGCGCATCTTGCGCGAATTCGAGCGCCGCGGGCTTCCGTTGACCGTGTTTGGCGTGGCGATGGCCATGCAGCGTCATCCTGAGGTGACAGCCGCTTTTCAGGAATTGGGGCATGAAATCGCGTGTCACGGGTGGCGCTGGATTCACTACCAGAACATGGACGAGGCGACCGAGCGCGAGCACATGCGCATCGCGATCGACCTCTTCAAGGCAATGACGGGTAGCGCGCCGCTTGGCTGGTACACGGGTCGTGACAGCCCGAATACGCGGCGTCTGGTGGTCGAGCAGGGCGGGTTCGTGTACGACTCCGACAACTATGGCGACGACCTGCCATTCTGGACACAGGTGCGGACCGGCACGGGCGACGTCAAGCCTCACCTTGTCGTGCCTTACACCCTCGATTCCAACGACATGCGCTTCGCGGCACCGCAGGGCTTCAATACGGCGGATCACTTCTTCCATTATCTGCGCGATGCGTTTGACGTCTTGTATGCGGAAGGGGACGAGGCACCGAAGATGTTGTCGGTGGGCATGCATTGCCGCTTGCTGGGTCGCCCAGGGCGATTTGCGGCGTTGCAGCGATTCCTCGATCACATTGAGAAACATGATCGTGTGTGGGTGTGTCGTCGTATCGACGTGGCACGTCACTGGCAGACGCGCCATCCGTACGTGGCGGCGTGAGCGAGCAGATTTGGGTGAGGCGGCTACGTTGGGAACCGGCGTGGTCACTGGTAGAAATTTGAATCCGAAAGGCGTCACTCGGCTGTGCGAAAAGCATGGCGGGGCGCCACCTTTGTTCTCCGGGAGAGCAGTGAATGAACGCCCCGTTGTCTATGACCCAACGTACCGTTGCCGAACTGTCGGCGTTGCCCCGTGCCGAGTTCGTTGCGGCGCTCGACGGCATCTTCGAGCATTCGCCTTGGGTGGCCGAAGCGGCTTGGGACGACCGTCCGTTTGCCACCGTCGAGGCGTTGCAGGACGCCATGTGTCAGGCCGTCATCGATGCTGGCGAAGGCCCTCAGCTCGACCTCATCCGTGCTCACCCCGAATTGGCGGGCAAAGCGGCCGTGCGAGGCGAACTGACGGCCGAGTCCACGCGTGAGCAAGCGGGGGCGGGGCTGGACCAGTGCAGTGCCGATGAATTTGCGCGGCTGACCGAACTCAACGATGCGTACAAAGCCAAGTTCGGGTTCCCTTACATCCTGGCGGTGCGTGGGCATACGCGTGCCAGCATCATCGAAAACTTCGCGGCGCGCGTTGCAAACAGCCGGGCGGACGAGATCGACGAATGCTTGCGACAGATCTTCCGTATCGCCGGATTCCGTCTGCAGGATCTGGTTCGCGACTGAACCGTAAGGAGACTGGGCGGATAGTGTCGGCCCGAGTGGATTCCGTCCGTTGCAACCCGATTCGTCCCGTTTCAGACATTACCCAGCATCAAGGAGTTGGCATGGCCCTCGCCCCGCAAGACCCGAACGCACCGGAATTTGTGCGCCGTTACGTCAACTTGGCTGATCCGCGCCTGGGTGCGCAGGCGTTGGAGGCCAGCGACGAGTTTTTCGCGGCCAAGGAGCGCATGCTCAACCCTGAGCCGGCCGTGTTCATCCCTGGCAAATACGACGACAACGGCAAGTGGATGGATGGTTGGGAGACACGTCGCAAGCGTGTGAACGGCTACGACTGGTGTGTGGTCAAGCTGGCGCGACCGGGCGTGTTGTTTGGCGTTGACCTCGACACCAGCCACTTCACCGGCAACTTTCCGCCGGCCGCGTCGCTCGAGGGGTGCCACAGCCCGGACGGCGCCCCGGGCGAGTCGGCCGAGTGGTTCGAATTGCTGGCGTCGACCAGCTTGCAGGGCAATGCGCACCACTACCATGCGATTACGCAGTCGCGTGCGGTGACCCATGTGCGAGTGAACCTGTACCCCGATGGTGGCCTGGCGCGTTTGCGCGTGTATGGGTTGCCGCAGAGCGATTGGGCGCGACGCTCGCGTGACGAGTTGATCGACCTCATCGCGATGGAGAATGGCGGTTACGTCGTGGCGGCGAACAACCAGCACTTCGGGATGGCATCGAACCTGTTGATGCCGGGCCGGGGGGTGAACATGGGCGATGGGTGGGAGACGCGTCGACGTCGTGAGCCGGGCAACGACTGGGCGATCATTGCGTTGGCGCAGCCGGGCGAGATTGCGAAGATCGAAGTGGACACGGCGCACTTCAAGGGCAACTTCCCGGATCGTTGTTCCATTCAGGCGGCGTATGTAACGGGCGGCACCGAGCAGTCCTTGATTACGCAGTCGATGTTCTGGCCCGAGCTGTTGCCTGAGCAGAAATTGGCGATGGACAAGCAATTCAGCTTTGAGGAACAGGTACAGAGGCTGGGGGCGATCACGCACATTCGCTTCAACATCATTCCGGACGGGGGTGTATCGCGTTTGCGGTTGTGGGGCCGGTTGAGCGAAAAGAAAGCGTAAGCGTGAATGAATCCCTCTCGCGGTCGGCGACGTTTGCGAGAGGGGGAAATGAAAAAAGGGAAAAAAAGGAGAGTGACATGGCGGGAGCGGCGTTGAAGATCGAGCGATTGACGCGAGAGGCGTTTGCGCCGTTTGGCGATGTGATTGAGTTGTCGGGGGCGAAGCATTTCGGGATCAATGGCGGGACGACGGAGCGGTTTCACGATTTGGCGACGGTAGATTTGGGGCCGGAGGGCGGCCGCACGTTGGTCAATGTGTTTCGTGGCCAGCCGAGGCAGTTGCCGTATGAGGTGAAGATGTTGGAGCGGCATCCGTTGGGGAGTCAGGCGTTCATACCGTTGAAGGCGACGCCGTACCTGGTGGTGGTAGCGCCGGTGGGCGAATTGGACGTGAGTCAGATGAGGGCGTTTGTTTCGGAGGGGTGGCAGGGGGTGAACTATGCGCGTGGCGTGTGGCATCACCCGTTGTTGGCGTTGGATGAGGTGAGTGACTTCGTGGTGGTGGATCGGGGTGGAGAGGGTCACAACTGTGACGAGCAGGATTTGCCGGGCACGTATGTGTTGACGCGAGCGGCGTTGGAGGCGGTGCGCTCAGCGAGAAAGGCGGCATAAGCAAAGTGGTAGCGAACGATAAGTGCAGGACAGCGAAGACGCCGGGGAGAGCCCGGCGTTTTGCATATGGGGGGATGAAAAAGCGAGGGATGGAGGCGAGCGAGAGGAGACGCTAGGAGGCACTAGGAGGCACTAGGAGAAGCAAGAAGGAGGTAGGAGGAGAAGAGGGACTGGAGAGGCGTGGGCGACGACGCGGCCGTCCTGCGGCAGATGCGGAGCACGCGCGGGGCGGGTGCGGCGTCGCGATGGCGATGGAGACGGGCGGTGTCGACGGGACAGGGGCGGTGTGGGGGGAGGCGTGGGAAGCGGGCGGTGTCGGTGGGGGGACTGGGGGCGTGGAGGGGGATGGACCGGGGCCCCTTTCTGCAGCGAGTTGGGTTTATGTTTGAGAGGCGGAAAGGGGCCCCGGTCCGTCTAGGGGAGTGGTGTTGAGTTCAAATCACGGATGTGGTGCAAAAAAATGCATGGGGCGCACGAAAATCGTGCGAAAGGGATAAAAAACGGCACGGGCATGGATATTGCACGATCTCGACACAGCAATTTGCGGAGAAGCAAATGGTCGAGAGCTACAACGAGATGGCGAGCATCACGGGTGCGACGCGTGCGCATTACCGGCGGTTTGACGATTGGCTTAAATGTCAGTCCGAGGATGTCTTGCACCACAAGCGGGCCGAGGCCGACTTGGCGTTCCGGCGAGTGGGGATCACATTTGCTGTGTATGGCAATGAGGCGGGCACAGAGCGCTTGATCCCATTCGATTTGATTCCCAGAATTGTTCCTGCCCAGGAGTGGCAGACCTTGCAGGCGGGTTTGCGCCAGCGCGTGGACGCGTTGAACCGGTTCGTTCATGACGTCTACCATGAGCAGGACATCTTGCGTGCCGGGGTCATTCCGGCGGAGCAGGTATTACAGAACGCGCAGTATCGTCCCGAGATGCAGGGGGTGGACGTACCGGGCGACATTTACGCACATATCGCGGGTGTGGATGTCGTGCGGGCGGGGGCGGGCGACGATGGCGTGTTCTACGTGCTGGAGGACAATCTCAGAGTGCCGTCCGGCGTGTCGTACATGCTGGAAAACCGCAAAATGATGATGCGGTTATTCCCTGAACTGTTCGCGAGAAACCGGATTGCGCCGGTCGAGCATTATCCTGACCTGTTGCTAGACAGTCTGCGCGCCGTGGCGCCGGTGGGGGTCGACGATCCTACCGTCGTCGTCATGACCCCGGGCATCTACAACTCCGCGTACTTCGAGCATGCCTTTCTGGCGCAACAGATGGGTATCGAGTTAGTCGAGGGGCAAGACCTGTTCGTCGAGGACAACCTCGTCTACATGCGAACCACCAATGGTCCGAAGCGCGTCGACGTCATCTATCGCCGAATCGACGACGACTTTCTCGACCCGTTGGCCTTCCGCGCCGACTCCACCTTGGGCGTGCCTGGCTTGCTCAGCGTCTACCGGGCGGGGCGTGTCACCTTGGCCAATGCCATCGGGGCCGGCGTTGCCGACGACAAATCCATCTACCCGTTCGTGCCGGACATGATCGAGTTTTACCTCGGTGAGAAGCCCATTCTCAACAACGTTCCGACCTACCAATGTCGTCGAGCGGACGATCTCGCCTACACCCTCGACAACCTTGGCGAACTCGTCGTCAAAGAAGTGCATGGTGCCGGAGGCTACGGCATGCTCGTGGGCCCGGCGGCCACCCGAGCCGAAATCGAGGCATTCCGCCAACGGCTCATCGCCAAACCCGACGGCTACATCGCCCAACCTACGCTCGCACTGTCCGCGTGCCCCACCTTCGTCGAGGCCGGCATTGCGCCGCGACACATCGACCTGCGTCCCTTCGTGCTCTCCTCCGGCAAAGGCGTCACCATGGTGCCGGGCGGACTCACCCGCGTTGCGCTTACCGAAGGCTCACTCGTCGTCAATTCCTCCCAGGGCGGGGGGACAAAAGACACCTGGGTACTCGAAAAATAAGCCACGTTCGCCGGACACGACAAAAAATCCTATCGGGAAGCCATCATGCTCAGCCGTACCGCCGATCACCTGTTCTGGATGGCTCGCTACATGGAGCGGGCCGAAAACACCGCACGCCTGCTCGACGTCAACTTGCAGAACCTGCTCTTGCCGCAAGATGCCATCGACGACGACGACGATGCCGACGGCGCCCGTGCGCACGCCGGCACCTTCAACGACGAGGCTGGCTGGCGCGCCACCTTGCGCATCTCCGAACTCGAGCCCGCGTTCAATCGCAAACATGGGCGTGCCACGCGTGCCAATGTCCTCGACTTCGTCGTACGTGACCGCGATAACCCGTCGAGCATCGCCTGTTGTCTCGAGGCGGCACGCGAAAACGCGCGCGCCGTGCGGGGCACGCTCACCACCGAACTATGGGAAACCGTCAACAGCACCTGGCTCGAATTTCCGCGCATGCTCGACTTGCTGGAGCGCGACCCGGCCCAACTATTCGAATGGGTCAAAGTGCGCTCGCACCTCTCGCGCGGCGTCAGCTTCGGCACCTTGTTCCAGGATGATGCTTTCTACTTTACTCGGCTTGGCCTATTCCTGGAGCGCGCCGACAACACCGCGCGAATTCTCGACGTCCGCTTCCACGAAGCCGTGCGCACCGACCGCGCAGGCCCCGACGCCTCCCATCCCACCGACTTCTACTACTGGTCCGCCGTGCTGCGCAGCGTGTCCGGCTTCGAGATCTACCGCAAAGTCTACCGAGACGTGATTACCCCAGAGCGCGTCGTCGAACTGCTCATGCTCAACGCGCACATGCCACGCTCCTTGCTCGCCTCGCTCAGCGGCGTATGCGAAAACCTCGCCACCCTGTCCAATGCCCAGTCCGGGGATGTGGAACGCTACGCGGGAAAATTACAAGCCGAACTCAAGTACACCGACATCCAGCAGATCCACCAACAAGGCCTCCACCCCGTCCTGACTGCATTCCTCGAGCGCGTCTCCGTGCTCGGCAACAAGATCAGCCAGACCTTCCTGATCCCGCTCGCCGCCTGATGCCATGCGCCTGACCATCCGTCACGAGACCACCTACCGCTACGACACGCCGGTGCGTTACACCATCCAGCAGCTTCGGCTCACGCCTGCGGCGTCCGAAGTGCAGCGTATCGCGCACTGGCGGCTGAGCGCGCCCGGCAAACTCACGCCCGCGCGCGACGCGTTCGGGAACGACATGCATACCCTGGTACTTCATCAGCCGCACAGCGAAATCCATCTCATGGCCGAAGGCGAGGTCGACACCACACCGCTTATCGATGGACGGCTCGGCGAGACGACCCACGCCGTACCGGTGTTATCCTTCGCGAGCCCGACGCCGCTCACCGCGCGCAACGACGCCATCGACGCGCTTGCCGCCGCCGCCGGCGTGACCACGCCGGGCGAACTGCTGGCGCTCGCGGCCACCCTCTGCGAACAAGTCGACTACGAATCCGGAATCACCGGCGTGACCAGTACCGCCGCACAGGCACTTGCGCTTGGGCGAGGCGTCTGCCAGGATCATGCTCACCTGATGCTCGCCGTTTGCCGTGCGCGTGGCGTGCCGGCGCGATACGTCAGCGGGTATATCGATCCGGGCGACGTGCCGCACGCGGCCAGTCACGCATGGGTCGACGTGTGGCTCGACGGGGCGGGCTGGGTCAGCATCGACGTGACTCATGCCTGCTTCGCCAGCGGCAACTACTGCCGATTGGCCGTCGGACGCGATTATGAGTCTGCCGCGCCCGTCAGAGGCATGCGCAGCGGCGGTGCGACAGAAGCGCTGCACGTATCGGTCACAGTCGATACCGTGCCGCTCGATCAACAACAATAGCTTTCAGCGTGCCTGGGCCGAGGGCCCCGCACGGCAAGACAGGAACGACATGACGTATTGCGTGGCCATGAAGCTCGATGCCGGGCTCGTCTTTCTCTCCGATACCCGGACCAATGCGGGCGTCGATCACGTGAGCACCTTTCGCAAGATGCTCGTGTTCGAGCGCGCGGGCGAGCGCGTGCTCGTCCTGCTCTCGGCGGGTAATCTCGCGCTCACGCAGGCCGTGCGCCAACAACTTGTCGAAGCGCGCGACACCGAAACGCTGTGGAACGCCAAAAGCATGACCGACGTCGCGCGCGTCGTCGGCCAGGCGATTCGAGACGTCCACACACGCGATGCCAAGGCGCTCGAAGCCTTCGGTGTCGACTTCAATTGCAGCTTTCTGCTCGGCGGGCAAATCGCCGGTGCGCCGAGCCGCCTTTATCAACTGTACTCCGCAGGTAACTTTATCGAAGCGTCGTCGGTCAACCCGTACTTCCAGATCGGCGAGTCCAAATACGGCAAGCCCATCATTGATCGGCTCGTCACGCCCGCGACCTCGCTCGACGACGGCGCCAAGTGCGCGCTGATTTCCATGGATTCCACGCTTCGCTCCAACGTCTCCGTGGGGCTGCCGCTCGATCTTCTCGTGTATGAAGAAAACAGCCTGCGCGTGACGCGGTTCGCGTCGCTCGACGACGAAAACGTCTACTACAAGATGATCCACGAATCGTGGGGAGCACGCCTGCGCCAAGTGTTCGACGAACTGCCCGAACCGCAGTGGGCTGCCAGCGAAGTTAGCCGGCCCGCAGCGCTGCCGCCACGCGCCGCGCCGCCCGAAGGCGCGCCGGGCGCGGACGACGCGTCCAGCGTGCAGTCACTCGCGCAAACGTTCTCGCTAAAGATGCCGAGCTGAGCCGTCGCGGCATGACCATAAAAAACGGCGTGACCGCGAAGTCACGCCGTTTTGCCGGGTAGCCAGGGGCCAGAGCCTCAGCGCGACGCTGCGCGCGCCAAGAGCGCGTCGCCTCGGTCACTGCGCCAATATAGCCAGACGCTGATGGCAAGCGTCAGCATTTCAGTGATCAACAGCGTGTACCAGATCGCCGCGCCGCCGAACCCAACATTGAGCAGCCAAAGAATGCCCAGCAGTAACACCCAGCTTCGCAGCATGGCAATGGCCGCCGACGGTCCCGGTGACTCCACGGCCGTCAGAAAGCCCGCCACGATCAAATTGCCGGCTGCGGGCAGAAACGCCAGCGCGTACCAAAGCACCGCGTGCTCGAGAATCGACCACGCCTGAACGCCTGCCGGCAAGAACAGGAACGTCAGCGGGCGAGCCAGTGTAGCCATGGCGACAGCCACCAGCACCGAGAACCCCATCACCGCCATGACGCCGAGCCGGAACGACTCGCGCAACGCGTTCAGATCGCGCGAACCATGGTAGAAGCTGATCATCGGCTGCATGCTTTGCACGAGCGCCACCATCGTCACCGTGGCACCGAGCGTCATGTATTCCAGAATGGCGTAGGCGGCCAGCCCGGGCTCGCCAAAGTTCCACAGAATGACGCGATTGAACGCGAACACGGTCACCGCCGGGGCGATCGCCCCCAGAAACTCCGAGGCGCCGTTGTACATCATGCGCCAGATATGGACTTCGGTGTCTGCGAAAGCCCGCCATGCAGGCACGACCTTCTTGGCCAGCACGAAGTGATAGGCGAGCATCACGCTGCTGGAGACCATCATCGACAAGCCGGTGGCGAGCGACGCCCCGTACATGCCCATCTCCTTCACCACGATGAACCAATAGTCCAGCGCCACATTGGCGAGCGCGCCAAGAAACATCGCGTACAGTCCGAATCGCGCCGCCGGCGCGCCTTCCACGCGCAGGAACAGCTCCATCGCGTAAAGACCGTTCGCGAAAAGCACGAACCAGCCCCAGCCGGACAGAAAGCCCACCACGTGTTGTGTAATTTCGCCGTGTGCGCCGAGCGCGGCGGCGATTTCGTGACGGAAGGACAGCACCCCGGCGCTCATCGCGATACTGAAGGCGAGCATCACCCAGAGCACCTGCGAGAATGCGCGACGCGCCTGTGCGTCGCGTCCCTCTCCCAACAAGCGGGCAATGAGCGTGGCGCCGCCCACACCGATCATGACACTGAACGCATACGGGACATACAGCAACGGGACCACGAGATTGAGCGCTGCCAACGCCTGTTCGCCGACGTATCGACCGATGAAGATCCCGTCGATCAACGTGTAGACCGTGTATACCCAGCCGGAAAGAATGGTTGGAATCGCGAGCGACGTAAATTGTTTGAGCAGCGGCGTCCTTGTGCCCTGCGTGGATTGATGAAGAGTGGAATGAGACATGATCCCCCCGATGACATATCGCCGCGTCGTGTCGGGACGCAGCTCACCGTGGCTTGCACATCGAAACTTCGAGATGGGAGATCGATCGGGCACGCGCAAGCGACGGCGCACCCGTCCCGCCCGCAACATCACGCGCAGCAGTGGCGCGCAGACGTCGTCAGGCAGTCAGATCGGACGGCGGAAACATTGCCTGGTGCAGATGCACCCAGACAACGCCTTGCCGGGAAGCGGAGAAAAGCAGGAAATTCATGATGTCTGATTCGTGATGCGCCTGCCGCTGCCGGCATCGCACCCGTAGTTTGACGTGATGGGAAGGTTGAGCGGATGCCGCCTTCGCAAATACGTCACGCCCGGACTGCCGGACGCGTACTACAGACCTGCGTACCCGTACCGAAGTTCCCAAGCGATTGTTTTGTCGGGGAACAGTCGAAAACGTGCACGTCACTTTCACCGCTTACAACGCCGTGCAGTGCATCAGCGCAACCTAACGCGATGACGTAAAAAAACGGGGCGCCGAAGCGCCCCAACATGGGTCCAGCAAGAAAGACGTTCGTGAAGGTTACTGCTGCGCGCCGCCGTTGAACCACGCGGCGATCTTCTGGCGTTCGTCGTCGGTCATCTGGGTCACGTTGCCCAAAGGCATCGCCTTGAGCGCCACCGCCTGCTGATAGATCCGCTGGGCGTTTTGCGAAATCTCGGCCGGCGTATCGAACATCACCCCTGCCGGTGCGCTGCCCATCATCGTCGGCTTGGCCGAGTGACACGTCGCGCAGCGTTGCGTCAGGATCGGCTGGATTTCCGAGAGCTTCACGTTCGACGCCACCGCTTCGCCATGCGCACCTGCGGCGGGCGTCGGGGCAGGGCGCGGTGCGGCGAACACGGCGACCCCGGCGAGCAGGGCCGCGCCCGCGACCGGCAGCACGTACAGATTCTTCCCCGCGTGACGCAGCACGAAGAACTGACGAATCATCGCGCCCGCAGCCATGATGATCGAAAGAATCACCCAATTGTGCGGATTGCTATACGTGAACGCGTAGTGGTTGCTGATCATGATGAACACGACCGGCAATGTGAAATACGTGTTGTGAACCGAGCGCTGCTTGCCCAGCTTGCCCCAGATCGGGTTCGGCACCTCGCCTTTCGACAGCGCATCGACGCTCTTGCGCTGTCCCGGGATGATCCAGAAGAACACGTTTGCCGACATCGACGTCGCCATCATGGCGCCGACAATCAGGAAGGCCGCGCGCCCGGCAAAAATATGCGTCGTGGCATACGTCGCGGCGACCACGAACAGCGCAACCGCAATGCCCAGCACCCGTTCGTTCTTGCCCAGCATGCGGCACAGGAAATCGTAGACAAACCAGCCGCCAATCAGAAACGCCACCGCAAGACCCACCGCCTGACCCGGCTGCAGATCCATCACGGTCTTGTCGATGAGATACGTCTGCGGCTGCAGCAGATACAGCGCACAGAACAGGCCAAAGCCCGAGAGCCACGTCGTATACGACTTCCACTTCGACCAGTGCAGGTCTTCCGGCATCTGCGGAGGCGAGTTCAGGTACTTTTGCGCGTGGTAGAAACCGCCCCCGTGCACCGACCACATCTCACCGAACACGCCCTTTTGCTTGTCGTCGGCCGCCTTCGGCGGCTTCAGACCATTGTCCAGCATCACGAAATAGAACGACTCGCCAATCCAGGCGATGGCCGCTATCACATGCAGCCAGCGCAACAACAGATTGACCCAGTCGGTAATAAACGCTTCCATCTTATGTTCTCCTCAACTGCCTGACGTTCACGCTCGCGCTTATCAACTACCGCGATACGTGGAAAAGCTCCACGGCGACACCAGAAGGGGCACGTGGTAATGCTGGGAAGGCTCGGCCACGCCGAAACGCAGCACAACGCGATCCACGAAGCGCGGCGACGGGACGTCCACGCCCTGGGCGGCGAAATAGTCACCTGCATGGAACACGAGTTCATATTCGCCCGCGACGAATTCCTCGCCTTCGAGCAGCGGCTTGTCGCAACGGCCGTCGTGATTCGTCTGCACGTCGCGCAGCGAGCGGCGCTCGCCGTCCACACGCCATAGCTCGACACGGATGCCCGCGCCTGGCTTGCCGTGCGATGTATCAAGTACGTGGGTAGTCAGTCGTCCCATGATGTCTCCTGTGATGGATGGATGCATTGTAGGGAGATGGCGGCGTGGCAACGGGCGCAATACCAAAGATAAAAACGCGCACATACCACGCCACGCCGGACAAATACGTGACGGGCATCCCTGCGACATGCCGACGTGCTCAGCGTACCCCGCGTGCCCTGCGATGGGGATTTTTGGGAGCACTATTTGTTTCGTTTATCCGCCGTATAACGCCGTGCATATGATGTGTGTCCGCCACTGGACGCGCATCGCCCGGAAAGCCCAATGGCGACGTACCTGCCTCGGGAAAACCCGAGCGGCAAGATAAGCATTCAGGCATACGTTCCATGAAAAAAACACTATAGCCTCCGACGGTCTTGTCGCAAAAGGCGTCGACCTGCACCATTGAGTCACCCAAAAATAGCAATCAAACAGCCCCCCTTGGGACGGAGACGAAATGAGTGTGACAACCAACACCGTGGATCCGGTCGACGAGCGACTGCCGATCGGAAAACTGTTCATGCTGGGCCTGCAGCACGTGCTCGTGATGTATGCGGGGGCGGTCGCCGTGCCGCTCATCATCGGCGGCGCCCTTGGCTTGCCCAAGGACCAGATCGCTTTTCTCATTTCCGCCGACCTGATGTGCTGTGGCATTGCCACGCTGATCCAGAGCGTGGGCGTGGGTCGTTTCGGCATTCGCATGCCGGTCGTCATGGCCGTCACGTTCGCCGCGGTCGGTCCAATGCTCGCGATCGGCACCAATCCATCGCTCGGGTTGCCCGGCATTTTCGGGGCGACCATCGCCGCCGGTATCATCGGTACGCTGCTCGCGCCGGCCGTTGGCAAGCTGCTGCGCTTCTTTCCGCCCATTGTCACGGGCATTGTCATCACGTCGATCGGCCTGACCATCATCGGCGTGGGGATCAATTGGGCGGCGGGCGGGGTGGGCAATCCCGATTACGGCGACCCGGTCTACCTGGGGGTGTCCTTCGCGGTCCTCATCTTCATCTTGTTGATCACGCGCTTCGTGAAGGGCTTCTTCTCGAACATTGCCGTGCTGCTCGGTATTCTGTTTGGCTTCGCCATTGCGTTGATGCTTCACAAAGTCAATTTCGACGGCCTCGATCAGGTGAAGTGGTTCGACGTCGTGCTGCCGTTCCATTTCGGCATGCCGGTGTTCGATCCGTGGGCGATTGTGACGCTCACCATCGTGATGCTGATCACGTTCATCGAATCGACGGGCATGTTCCTGGCGCTTGGCGAGATCGTGGGCAAGCCGGTCGACGAGAAGGCGCTGGTGGCCGGTCTGCGTGTCGACGGCTTGGCCACCGTGATCGGCGGCCTGTTCAATACGTTCCCACATACCTCCTTTTCGCAGAATATCGGCCTCGTGGGCGTGACGGGGGTGAAAAGTCGTTGGGTGTGCGTGGCGGCGGGCGCCATCCTGCTCGTGTTCGGCTTCATTCCGAAGATGTCGGTGGTGGTGGCCTCGATTCCGCAATTCGTGCTGGGCGGCGCCGGCGTGGTCATGTTTGGCATGGTGCTCGCCACGGGCATCAAGATTCTGTCCAAGGTCGACTACTCGAACAACCGCTATAACCTGTACATTGTGGCCATCAGCATCGGCATGGCGATGATTCCGGTGGCGTCGAATAAGTTCTTCGCGAAGATGCCGGAACAACTCGCGCCGTTGCTCCACAGCGGGATTCTGCTGGCCACGCTCTCGGCAGTGATTCTGAACGCCTACTTCAATGGCTTCAAAGCGCCGGCCGCCAATGGCCACGGCGAGCAGAACGGGTCGGCGATGGGACTGGAGGCGCATTGATGAAAACGCTGCTCGTCACGAATGCCGACGTGCTGGTCACCATGGATGCGGGCCGCCGCGAAATTGCCCGAGGCGGCCTTTACATCGAGGACAACCGAATCGTGGCGGTCGGCACCCGCGATACGCTGCCGGACACGGCTGACGACGTGCTCGATCTGACCGGGCACGTCGTGATTCCCGGCCTGGTCAACACGCATCACCACATGTATCAGAGCCTCACGCGCGCCATTCCGGCGGCGCAGGACGGCGAACTGTTCAACTGGCTGACGAACCTGTATCCGGTGTGGGCGAACCTCACGCCGGAGATGATCCGCGTTTCGACCCAGACGGCCATGGCCGAGTTGCTGCTCTCGGGCTGCACCACGTCGAGCGACCACCTGTACATCTACCCGAACGGTTGCAAGCTCGACCACAGCATCGAAGCGGCCGCCGGGATCGGCATGCGCTTTCATGCCAGCCGTGGCAGCATGAGCGTCGGGCAGAGCCAGGGCGGGCTGCCGCCCGATCGTGTCGTGGAGCGCGAAGACGACATTCTCACCGACACGCAACGTCTCATCGAGACGTATCACGACGCAGGTCGCTACGCGATGCTGCGCGTGGTCGTGGCGCCGTGCTCGCCGTTTTCCGTGAGTCGTGACCTGATGCGTGAGTCGGCGACGATGGCGCGTCAGTACGGCGTATCGATGCATACCCATCTGGCGGAGAACGTCAACGATATTGCCTACAGCCGCGAGATGTTCGGCATGACGCCGGCCGAGTATGCGCAGGATCTGGGCTGGGTCGGCCACGATGTCTGGCATGCCCACTGCGTGCAACTCGACGACGCGGGCATCGCGCTGTTCGCCAAGACCGGCACCGGCGTGGCGCATTGCCCGTGTTCGAACATGCGGCTCGCATCGGGCATCGCCCCGATTCGACGCATGCGTGACGCGGGCGTGCCCGTTGGGCTGGGGGTGGACGGATCGGCGTCGAACGATGCGGCCAACATGATCGGCGAGGCGCGCCAGGCATTGCTGCTGCAACGCGTGGGCTTCGGTCCGAGCGCAATGACCGCGCGCGAGGCCCTGGAGATCGCCACGGTGGGGGGCGCGCGCGTGCTGGGGCGAGACGACATCGGCGTGCTCGCGCCCGGCATGGCGGCGGACTTCGTGGCGTTCGACACACGTGGCATCGGCATGGCGGGTGGCCTGCACGATCCGGTGGCGGCGCTGGTCTTCTGTAATCCCGGACAAGCCGCCTACAGCGTGGTGAACGGGCGGGTGGTGGTGCGCGAAGGGCGTCTGGCGACGCTTGACCTGCCGTCGCTCGTCACGCGTCACAACGCGCTGGCGCGGCAACTGGCCGAGGCATCCCGATAAGGCCCTGCCGCACCGGCCGCACCTTCACGGTGTGCGGCCCGGCGCGGCAACGGGCCGGCGGGACGTCGGGGGTGGTGTGCCTGGACTCCGGGCATGCTGCCGTGCGGTTCGGCGGAGCGGTGGGGGCCGCTCCGCCGGTAAAAACCTCGCGGGAACCCCGAGGCGAATCGATGGCGCAGGTAAGCGCGGGTAACGGCAGGTGACGACTGCGGCGACGGCCTAGGTCTGGGGGCGCATCTCAAGCAACGTCCGCGTGGCGTCGGAAATGACGCTGCGTAGCCAGCGCACCTCATCCGAATAGTGCGTGCGTTCGTGCCACAACTGGTAATACTGCATCGGCGGGAAGTCGATGGGCGCTTCGAGCACGGTGAGCGGCAGAAACTCGGCGTAATAGTCGGCGAACAGGCGCGTCGTGGTGAAGATCAGATCGGATTTGAGCAAAACGTAAGGCGCCAGATTGAAATACGGAATCGTCACGACCACATTGCGCTTCAGGCGCTCGCGCGCGAGGTGCATATCGATGGCGCCGCGTTGCGCAACGGAATAGGGCGTCGGAGCGAGATGCGGGCTGGCGAGATACTGGTCGAGTGTGAGGCCGCGTTTGGCGTAGGGGTGCGTATTGCGCACCAGGCAGACGATCTGATCGACGAACAAGTTCGAGAGGTGAAGCTGCTCCGGCGGCTCGGGCCAGTTGCCGATCACGATGTCGACCTTGCCGTCTTCGAGGGCGTGCTCATAGTCGAAGGCGGGCCCCAGCGAATGGAGTTCGAGCTGGGCGTTGGGTGCCTGCTGGCGAAAGCGCTCGACGACTGTCGGTACGAATAGCGTATTCAGATAGTCGGGCGAGCCGATGCGGAACGTGCGTACCGTCGTCGCCGGATCGAAATTCGATTGCTGAACCGTGATGCGCTCAATCTCGCGCAACGCGTTCTGTGTGGGCTCCAGCAGCGATTGACCGTACTCCGTGGGCACCATGCCCGATTTGCCGCGCACCAGCAGCGGATCGCCGGTGATGTCGCGCAACCGCCGCAGCGCCGCGCTGATCGCCGGCTGCGACTGGTTCAGCTTGACGGCCGCGCGCGTCACGCTGCGCTCGATCAACAAGGTATGAAGGACGCGCAGCAAATAAGTGTCAATCGGTTCGCGGTTCTGGCTCATAAGGAATATAACAATCCGAATATGTCGGACTGTGAATTGCATAAGGAAATCATTATGAAGCACAAGTCCCATACGCTTCTATAGCGGAAAGCCCCTACCGGCGACCGTGGCGCCTGTCGTTCGCGAGGCGACAGGCGCTACAACAACGTTAATAGCGGGCTGGCTGCACGGTCGGGTCCCAGGCGAGTTTGCCCGCGTCGGGGGCGGCGACCGACAGCGGCTGCTGTGCCGAGCCCGCGCAGACTTAAGCGCACGCATACGCGCAGGCACAGGCGCGGACGACGCACCGATTGACGTGGCTTCGGGCAGCGTAAGACAGTCGATGACCTGTCGGCCCCTGCGTACGCCACAATTCGAATGCTTCACAACCGCTGGGGGCGGCCCGGGGCGCATGACATGCATCGGTGTTAAAATACCGGGTTTCGTGGCGCAATTTCGTGCCGCCGCACCTCATCTCCCGGATACCACCTGTGCTGTCTACTGCCAATATCACGATGCAATTCGGCGCGAAGCCGCTCTTCGAGAACATCTCCGTCAAGTTCGGCGGGGGCAACCGCTACGGCCTGATCGGCGCCAACGGTTGCGGCAAATCGACGTTCATGAAGATCCTTGGCGGCGATCTGGAGCCGAGCGGGGGCAACGTCATGCTCGAGCCGAACGTTCGCCTGGGCAAGCTCAAGCAGGACCAGTTCGCGTATGAAGAGATGCGCGTGCTCGATGTCGTGATGATGGGGCACACCGAGATGTGGGCGGCCATGAGCGAGCGCGACGCCATCTACGCCAATCCGGAGGCGACGGACGACGACTACATGCACGCGGCCGAGCTCGAGGCGAAGTTCGCCGAGTACGACGGCTACACGGCCGAAGCGCGTGCCGGCGAACTGTTGCTCGGCGTGGGCATTCCGACGGACCAGCATCAGGGGCCGATGAGCAATGTTGCGCCGGGCTGGAAGCTGCGGGTGCTGCTCGCGCAGGCGCTGTTCTCGAATCCGGACGTGCTGCTGCTCGACGAACCGACCAACAACCTGGACATCAACACGATCCGCTGGCTGGAAGACGTGCTCAACGAGCGCAACTCCACCATGATCATCATCTCGCACGATCGCCACTTTTTGAATGCCGTGTGTACGCACATGGCGGATATGGACTACGGCACGCTGAAGATCTACCCGGGCAACTACGACGACTACATGCTCGCCTCGGCCCAGGCCCGTGAACGCCAGATGGCGGCAAGCACGAAGGCGAAGGAGCGTATCGCCGACCTGCAGGACTTCGTACGTCGTTTCTCGGCGAACAAGTCGAAGGCGCGTCAGGCGACAAGCCGTCTCAAGCAGATCGACAAGATCAAGGTGGAGGACATCAAGCCGTCGTCGCGTCAGAATCCGTTCATCCGCTTCGAGTTTGAGAAGAAGCTGCACAATCTGGCGTTCGAATTCGAAGGCATTTCGAAGTCGTACGATCGTCAGATCTTCAAGAACGTCTCCGGCGCCGTGCGCGCAGGCGAACGTGTGGCGATCATCGGCGAGAACGGCGCAGGCAAGACTACGCTGCTTCGCAGCCTGATGGCGGCGTTGCCGGTCGACGCGGGCGATGTGAAGTGGGCGGAGAACGCGAACATCGGTTACATGCCGCAAGACACGTCGGAAGCGTTTCCGCAAGACCTGACGCTCACCGACTGGATGACGCAGTGGGGCAAGGAGGGCGACGACGATCAGGTGATTCGTGGCTCGCTCGGCCGTCTGCTCTTCGGTGGCGACGACGTGCGCAAATCGGTGCGTGTGCTCTCCGGGGGCGAGAAGGGCCGCATGATCTGGGGCAAGCTGATGCTGGGCCGTCACAATGTGCTGATGATGGACGAGCCGACCAACCACATGGACATGGAGTCGATCGAGTCGCTGCAGATCGCGCTCGACAAGTATCCGGGCACGCTGGTGTTCGTCTCGCATGACCGGGAATTCGTGTCGGGCCTGGCCACGCGTGTCATCGAAGTGAAGAACGACGGTACGCTCATTGATTACCAAGGCACGTACGACGAATATCTGGCGAGCCAGGGCGTGGAAGTCTGAGTCGCGTTCGGCGTCCGTTGTTCAAATGAAAGAACCCGCTTCGGCGGGTTTTTTCATTGGCGCTGCGGCGTTCCAGTTCGCCGAGCGGTCTGACGGTTCAACCGTCCTTTCCGTCAACCCGCGCCGTCACCAGATAGGGCGCATAGCGCATCAGATAGACGGCAAATGCCGCTAGCCAGCACACGCCCGCTGCGTCAATCCAGACGCTTGTGGCATCACTCACCAACCAGGGCCCGAAGACGCGCAAGAGCGCCGCGGCAATGATCAATCCGTAACCGGCCATCTCGAAGCGCCCGGCGATCAGCGCGCGGCCGGTATGTCCCAGTGCCGTGCGCGTGATCATGCCCATGATGGCACACCCGATCGCGCCGACCGTCAAGGCGTGGATCGCAAGGGAGTGCGCAATCGTTCCCGCCGCCGCGAGCGCCAGAAGCGCAAAGCCGATCGGAATCCACGCATAGGCCACATGCAGGATCGCCAGTATCGGTCGAGGCCCGACACGCCAGGAACGCCATCCTGCCAGCCGGATACCGTGAATCAGCACCGTGAATCCGGCGCACACGATCGTCGCGGCGGGCACCGACAGGAATGCATCTGCGAGGAGCGTGATGACGACGCTCGGGGCGGCCAGCGTTTCAATCCATTTCCAGCGCTTCGCGGAATAGCCCGGCACCGCGTTCGTGGTGAACATCGGCACCACGCGCCCCGCGATCACCGTCACGAACATGACGACCAGTCCGATGGCGGCGTAAGCGGCCTGTAATGAGAGATCAACGCGTCCTTGCCACGCCCACCAGTGGAAGAGGGCGTTCAACGCACCGAAAGCGCCGAGGGCGACGGGGAGAAATAGGTTGCGACGATTGTTCGCCTTGATCAGCACGCGCATCAGCACGATGGCAACCACGGGAAGAAAAAGGGAATCGACGCCCGCGGCGAGCCATTCCGGCCCGTAATAAACAAGTACGCGCCCCGCTGCCCACAAGCCCAACAGCCACATAAGCGGTGCACCCCGGGGCGTATCGAGCGAGGTCCAGGCGCGGACCGCGGTGAGCAAAAATCCCACAACGATGGCGGCGAAGCCGCCAAATATCATCTCGTGAACGTGCCAGACGAGGCCGTTCATGGGCGCGGCCCGACCGGCGACCGGATAGCCGTGAAGCGCGGCCAGCCATAGCGCAATGGCCAATGCCGCAAAGCCTGCGCCGCCTAGGTAAAACGGGCGAAAGCCAAGCCGAAGCAGGGGCAGCCCGGGGACCGATTGCGACGATGGTCTCGTGGTGGGTTGGCTGATTGACATCGCGACCTCCGCTATAAGATGCATTATAAATACATCTTATCGCATCATTGGGCGATCTGGGAGAAATGTCCTTATGGGGGGCGGCGTGACGATAGCGCTATTTGGCGAATGGGGTGGCCCCAATACCCTGACGAGAATGCGTGCCTTTTGGACATCCGATGCCGTAGACGTGTCGGCCCGACGTGGGCAATCGGTGCTTGCGTCATCTGAGCGCAACTCAGGAATCTCGGAAGCTGCGTGTCGGAGTCGACTGATTTCGTCGCAGGCGTGCGAGATGCGTGGGCGCGCGGACTACAATGATCGCTCGTCGGGAACCTCCCAGCAGGAGATATCGCATGATCACGTACGACAAATTTTTCATCGACGGCCGGTGGGTGACGCCGGTCGGGCGCGCAACGCTGGACGTCTTTCATTCGGCTGACGGGACGCTCATGGGCCGCATTCCCGAGGGCGCAACGGACGACGTGCAGGCGGCCGTTGCCGCCGCGCTGAATGCGCGCGATCGCTGGGCGGCCACGCCGCCTGCCGAGCGGGCCGTCTACCTGCGCAGGATTGCTGCGGGCCTGAAGGCTCGCACGGACGCGCTCGCGCAAGTCATCACCGGTGAGACCGGCATGCCGATCAAGCTGGCTCGCGCCATTCAGGTGGGCGGACCTGTCTATCACTGGAATCAATACGCCGAATTGGCCGAAACATTCGAATTTGAAGCGCGCGTCGGCAATTCGCTGGTGGTGCGCGAGCCGGTCGGCGTGGTGGCGGCGATCACGCCGTGGAATTACCCGCTGAATCAAATCACACTGAAGGTGGCGCCGGCCCTGGCGGCCGGTTGCACGGTGGTGCTCAAGCCGTCGGAAGTGGCGCCTTTCAACGCATTTATCCTGGCCGAGGTCATCGCCGAAGCGGGGCTGCCGCCGGGGGTGTTCAATCTGGTGACCGGGCTCGGGCCGGTGGTCGGTGAGGCGTTGGCGCGGCATCCGAACGTCGACATGGTGTCCTTTACGGGATCGACGCGGGCAGGTAAGCGCGTGTCCGAAGTCGCGTCGCAGACGGTCAAACGGGTGGCACTGGAACTCGGCGGGAAATCGGCATCGGTCGTGCTCGACGATGCCGATCTCGCCGCCGCGGTCAAAGGCACGCTCAACGCCTGCTATCTGAATTCCGGCCAGACGTGTTCGGCGCACACGCGCATGCTCGTGCCTGCCTCACGTTATGAGGAAGTCAAGGCATTGGCGAAGGAGGCTGTCGCGCGCTTCACGCTGGGCGATCCGCGTGAGGAAACGACGCGTCTCGGACCGTTGGCGTCCGCCGCACAGCGCGAACGAGTTCAGACCTATATCCGCAAAGGTCTGGCGGAAGGCGCGGAGTTGATCGCGGGCGGGGATGCTGTGCCGGCCGGCTTCGAGGCGGGGTTCTTCGTACAGCCGACGGTGCTGGGCCGCGTGGCGCCTGACGCGACGGTCGCGCAGGAAGAGATTTTCGGTCCGGTGCTCTCGATCATCACGTATCAGGACGAGGCCGATGCCGTGCGTATTGCCAACGACTCGATCTACGGGCTGGGCGGTGGCGTATGGTCGGGCGACGAGGCGCGTGCGGTGCGGGTGGCGCGTCAGATTCGCACGGGACAAGTGGATATCAATGGCGGGGAATTCAACGTGAAGGCGCCGTTCGGCGGATTCAAACAGTCCGGGCACGGACGTGAGAACGGCGTGTACGGCTTCGAGGAGTTCCTCGAGTACAAGTCGCTTCAGTTCAAGGCTGCGAAGTCGTAGAGCGGCTCTCGCAAAAACGCATCGCCTTGCCCTCGCGGGTGATGCGCGCCCACACGGCGGCCTTCTCGGCGTCGGTCAAGAATACCCAGTTCGACACTTCGTCGGCGGTGCGCCCGCAACCCTTGCAGACGTCGTCGAAGAGCGTCGAGCAAACGCCAATGCAGGGGCTGTCGGGGCGGTCGTGCAATTCGGACATAGGGGGCGTGTCGGCCAAAGGCGGGATGGGCGTTCAAAGCAGGCGCCATTATCGCATTGATGGCCGGATTGCCGTTGAATCCCCTACGGCAGGGGCTTGGCGGTGGACATGCCGGTGAGTTTCAGGTTGGGGGCCGGGGCCGGCCCAAGGGATAGCCATAAGGACGATTTATGTTGCGTAGCTGGCAACTGTTTGCGCTGGGCTCGGCGTTCTTTGCCGCGCTGACGGCTGTTTTCGGAAAGCTCGGGGTGGCGCAGGTCAACTCGAACATGGCCACGCTGATACGCACGGTCATCATCTTCGCCGTGACGTTGGCGATCGTGGGCATGCGCGGCGAGTGGCAGCGGCCGGCGAGCCTGAGCGCAAACACATGGTGGTTTCTGGTGCTCTCCGGCGTGGCGACCGGTTTGTCGTGGCTTTGCTACTTCCGTGCGCTGCAGTTGGGGCCCGTGTCGGGCGTTGCGCCGCTCGACAAGCTCAGCGTGGCGATGGCGATGATCATTGGTTGGAGCGTGCTCGGTGAACCGTTCTCGCTCAAGGAAGCCCTTGGCGGTGCGCTGATCGTCGCGGGCGCCCTCGTGCTGGTGTTCTGAGCGTTTGCTGGGGATGATGTCGACGCGGGGCACCGGGCGGCCGTCCGGTGACGATCCGCCCCAGCCGGACGTTCGCTTGGCTACCAGCGGAATACGCTATACCCGATCCGCACCTGCGACCGAGAGTGGCGGTTGTAGTCGAGCATGTCTTCGCCATAACCGGTGAAGTAACCGAGCCACAGGTAGCCGCCGGTGCCCGGTATCAGCTTGCCCAGCGGATAGGTCACCTGCAGGTCCACGCTGCCATAGTTGCGTTTCATGCCCTTGCGCAAGGTCGCGCCGATCTGCCACCCATTCGGTTTTCCCCACAGCACGAGCAGATCCAGGTAGCCGCGGTAGTCCTGGATGTCGGGGTTGTCTTTCTTCTCGAGATACGCATAGAGCTTCGGCGCCACCGTCCAGTGGTACTCGGCGGGATTGCCGAACTTGAAGATCGGTTTGACGAACAGTGTGTTGATGCTGCGAGAATCCTCGCCCGCCTTGCCGTTGGACTCGTGCTCGAACCCTGCCGCGACGCCCAGAGACGAGAACCAACCCGCGCGCACGCCGGTGTCGGGGACGTAGTAGAAGAGGCTTGGCCGATAGTTCGAGTCGCGAAACGGGGCCGATTCGGCCTCCAGATCCCAGACCGATAGCTGCGTATAGCCGAAGTACAGGTTGTCGAGGAAGGCCTTCGAGGCGGGATTTTCCGGCTTGAGGATATGGAACTTGAAGCTGAGCTGGAAGCGTGCGTTGGCGTCGCCATTCTTTCCGAATGCGATGTACATCGGCTCGTTCGAGGAGATGCGCGCAAACTCGGCGTCGCTGGTCGGTGCAATCGCGTCGGGAGCGGTGCTGGCGAGGGCGTCGGAGGCGGCCGCGGTGAGCGCAGCGGCTGACGCGGACGCACCGACTGCGGTACCCGGCACGGCACCGCTGCCGCGTGGGACCGGGGTGGCGGCGACCATCGGCTGGGTCGGTGCGGCACGATCGAGCACGATCGTGGTGGTCGAGGCATCCCAATCGACCGGCTCGACGCGCACCGAGCCGCGTAGCTCCTTCGGCAGGTCGGCGGCGTATGTGATGCGCCGGAACTGGCCGCTCGAGAGGGTCACGTGCGCGGGCGCGAGTGCCGCGCGCTTGAGGGAGATCAGCGTGGGTTTAAAGTCGTCGTTCGAGATACGCACGACGATCTTGTTCGGCAACGCAAGCGTCTTGTGCCCCGGGCCGTCGTGCGTGGCCAGCAACGTCAGTTGCAACGGCGCACCGCCCGAGAGGGCGCGCGGGGGTTGCAAGAGCGATAGGTCGGCACGTGCCGCGGTGCTCAGGGTCAGGCAGAGGGTGGCGGCAACGAGTGAAATGGCGCGAAACGGTGATGGGGCGAATGCATCGGGATTCGTCTTGGGCATCGGACCTGTCTGGGTTGGCGACCCCGGGCCCGTGAGCCCGATGTCTGGGTCGACTCGCCCCGGGCGTAGCCGGGGCGGGCTTTCGGTGGACGGCGACGATTGCACCGCGCACCGACCCGGGTGGGCCGGTTGAAGGCGGCGGGCGCGCTTACAGCCGCCCGTGCCAGTCGCGGATGAACGTCTCGATGTGCCCTGGCGGTAGGGGGCGCGTGCAATGATACCCCTGCCACGCGTGGCAACCCATCGACGCGAGCGCATCGCGTTGGGCAATGGTTTCGACGCCTTCCGCCACCGTCTCGATTTCGAGCTTGCGGGCAATGGCGATGATGGCGCGAATCAACTCGGTGTCATAGCCGCCAAGCAGCACGCCGGCCACGAACTGGTAGTCGATCTTGACGGTGCCGAACGGCCAGCGCTTGAGCCGCACAAAGCTTGAATAGCCGGTGCCGAAGTCATCGAGCGAGAGGCGCACGCCCATCGCCACGAGTTCGTTCATCAGCGTTGCAGCCTCGTCGAGGTGCGAGATCAGCGACGACTCGGTGATCTCGATTTCGAGCTTGTCCGGTGGGACTCGATGGTGCTTGAGGGCGTAGCGGATCGTGTCCAGGGTGTGCACGCGCATTTGTTGCGCTGACAGGTTCACCGCCACACGCGGATACTCGTGACCGTTCGTATGCCATTGATCGAGCTGACGGCAGGCTTCGTGCAGTGTCCAGTCGCCGATCGGGCCGATCACGTCGCAACGCTCGGCAGCCGGGATAAATTCGCCCGGCATGATCAGTTCGTCGTCGCGCTGCCAGCGGATGAGCGCCTCGAGTCCGGTCAGCCGGTGCGTGCGCATGTCGATCTGTGGCTGGTAGTGCAGCCGGAATTCCGACCCCGACAGCGCGCGTTCGATGGCGTTGCGCCAGTGATGTTCGTTGCCGGCTTCGTCCGGCGGATTGACACTGTCTGTGGGCGTCGCCGGGGCTTCGGTCACGAGAAACCGCGAGGCGCTCTCGCGAATCGCCTGGTCGGCGACATCCGACGTGTGCTCAAGCAGTGTGGCGGGCCACACCGGCACCTGGGGCAGATGGGTGATCCCCGCCGAGATGATCGGGTAGAGCAGGCCGTCACCGCAGGGCACCGGCGATTCGCCGGCGCGAATGAAGCGGCGGGTGATCTGTATCGCCGCGTCGCGGCTGCCGAGATCGCGCAGCAAGATGGCGATCTGCTGATCGGACACGCGACCGATGATGTCGCGGCGACGAATGCGCGAACCGACGCGAAACGCAACAGTGGCGAGCAGATCGGCGTCCGAAATGGCCGGTTGGCGGGTCGCCATGCGCTGACCGCGGCCCACGTGCAGCACGACCAGCGCACAATGGCAGCCCGGCGGGTTTGGTGTGCGCAACTCCAGGCTAAGGGCGCGCAGGAGCCGCTGGCGATCCAGCAGTAGGTCGGCGAGCACGACTTGCCGTCGCAACGCGTTGGTATCGTTCATCTCGGCAAGCAGGCAGACGTCGCCCGTAAGGTTGAACGTTTGTCATCGCCGCAGGCAGTGCCACCCGGCAGAGGAAGCTCACGCGTCGAACAGGTCGTGCCGCCAGAAAGCCCTTGAATCATGTTCTGCATAAGACGCGAAAATGTGTCGGCCGTCGTGCGAGGAGGCGGATAAGGCTTGCCGGCCATGGCACCGCGTTCCTCGCGCTCGGGCAGACCGCGCACTAGGCGTGGCCCGACAAGAAGCTCGTGCCCGGTCGGGAAACCGGGTCCTATGTCCATTAACGGCACCCGTCTTTGAAAATTGAGTTCGGGTTTTACCTATGGCCGGGACGACTGGGTTGCGCCAGCCACTCGCGACCGCGAAGCATGACATCCCAATAAATCTTTGGCAGCACGTACTTTTTCAGCATCCACGCGATACGGTTCGCTTTCGTGCCGTCGAGGGGGAACGTGGGCATGAGCTTGCCGCCATAGCCAAATTCCGCGAGCACGATCTTGCCGTGTTCGACCGTGAGCGGACAAGCGCCATAGCCGTCGTAGTGCATGGGCTGCGGGCGGCCGTCCATGGCGGCGAGCAGGTTCTCGGCAACGACAACCGCCTGCTTGCGTGCGGCGGCCGCTGTCTTCGCGTTGGGTGCGGAGATGGCATCGCCCGCGCCGAAAATATTGGCAAAGCGCGCGTGGCGCAGTGTGGCCGGATCGACTTCGCACCAGCCGGCCGCGTCGGCCAACGGGCTTGCGCGCAACACATCCGGTGCACTTTGCGGCGGGACGACGTGCAGCAAGTCGAAGGGCTTGTCGACGAATTGCGATTGACCGTCGGCGTCGAAAATCTCGAAGCGGGCCACGCGACGTTCGCCATCAACCGCGCGCAGGTGCGAGAGATGATTGAGCGAAATCTCGTAGCGCTTGACGTATTCCATGAGCGCGGGGATGTAATCCTTCACGCCAAAAAGGGCCGGGGCCACAAGATGGAATTCAATCTTCGTCTTGTTGTGCACACCGTTCTGACGCCACGTGTGTGCCGACAGATACATGGCCTTTTGCGGTGCCCCTGCGCACTTGATCGGCATCGGCGGTTGCGTGAACAGCGCATTGCCACCCTTGAAGTCACGCACCAGCGACCACGTGTAGGGCGCGAGATCGAAGCGATAGTTGGACGTGACACCGTTACGTCCGAGCGTGTCGGTCAGGCCGTCGATGGCCTCCCAGTTCAGTTGCAGGCCCGGCGCCACGACGAGGTAGCGATAGCCGAGGCGACGACCGTCCGAGAGCAGGATTTGCTGGTGGTCCGGCGCGAAAGCGGTGACAGCCGCCTGAATCCACGTCACGCCGTTGGGAATGACGCTCGACATCGGACGCGCCGTGCGTGCCGCATCGAACTCGCCGGCACCGACGAGCGTCCAGGCCGGCTGGTAGTAATGCGTGTCGGCAGGGTCCACGATCGTGATCGAGAGCGACGGACGGCGGCGTCGCAGACTGGCCGCCACGGAAATCCCCGCCGCCCCGGCACCCATGATCACGATGTCGGCGGTGCTTTCCGTCGCGGGGGTGGGCGTAGCGGATACATCGCTGGACATAAGGTCTCCGACAAATAAGCAAAATTGAAACGGATGCCGACATATCGATGGCCATCCTGAACGCCGCGCGATGGCGGCTCACACGAATAGGTTCCTACCTGCGTGTTCGTGTGCGGGACATTGTATATAGAAACCGTGTCGGTTTGCCCTTGTTTTCAGGGGAAATTCCGCCATTCTTCATAATCGTCGCCACGTTCAGGGTGAACCGAGCCGAGGTTGGCGAGCGAGTGGCGAGCACGCGCGAGGTGCTGTCAAGGCGTGCACACTTTGTCGTGACAGGTGATGCCGATACCCGCAGGCGTCGGCAGAGGGGCGCCGCAGGACAGCGACGCCCGCGACGCTCACATGGGCGAGTGATTGTGGTCGCAGGCGACTTCGATCGGATCGGTTTCGCTGTGGCACGCGCAGGCTTCGCCATGCGCGCCTTGCATGAGGGCACGCAAGATGCCGCAATCGCTGGTTTCGTGGCGGCTATGGCATTGCGCCTGAAGGTGCAGCAACTGTTGTTCGAGCGCCTGCAACTCGTGAATGCGGGCATGCACGCGAGTAAGGTGGGCTTCGATCAACTGGTTCGCGTCTTCGCACGTCACGTTCGTGTCGTGGGCGAGTTCGCCGAGTCGTTTCGCATCGGCGAGCGGCATGTCGAGCGAGCGGCAGTGGCGGATGAAACGCAGCGCTTCAAGATGGTCGTCGCCGTAGGCGCGATACCCGGCGTCCGTGCGCGGCGGGGCCGCCAGCAGGCCTGCCCGCTCGTAATAGCGGATCGTTTCGACATCGGTGCCCGCCGCGCGGGCCAGTTCTCCGATTTTCATGCTTGACTCCGTAGTGACTACAGGGTTTTGAATGGAGGGTAACACGAATCAGTCAATCAGGAGTTCCCATGTCCCACCCCTCGGATTCGGCCCGTCTGGCCGGCTCGACGGCGACAGATCACCCCACGCATGACTCCGGTCATCGTCACGATCACGGGCATCGGCACGACCCCTCGCACGCCAACGATAGCGAACACGGCCACTCGCACGACCACTCGCACGACCACGACCGCGAACATGCACACGATCATGTCGCCCCATGCGCCCCAAGTTCCGCGCATGCGCACGACGATGCGTCGTGTTGCGCAGACGCTGCGCGTTTTGCGCCGGACGAACCGATGCCAGCGACGGGGGCGCCGCAGGCCCGTTTCCGAATCGATCAGATGGATTGCCCGACGGAAGAGCGTCTCATCCGCGATCAGCTTGAGCATCGGCCCGGCGTCGATGCGCTGTACTTCAACCTGCTCAAGCGAGAATTGACGATCGTTTTCGACGTCAACGCGTCGTCGACCGACGTTGCCCGGCATGGGGAGGCGGTCGCCGACACCTTGCGCAAGCTTGGCATGACGCCGGTGCCGCTGGCCGCCGGCGACACCAATGCACCGCCGCCCCCCGCGAGCCGAAAGGCAGACATTGCCCGTCTGGTGGCGGGCGTCTTGCTGGCTGCGGCAAGCGAGATCGCGGTCTGGTCCGGCGTGCCTGAGCACAGTCCCTGGGTCGGCGCTGTGGTCGTGGCCGCCATTCTCGCGTGCGGACTACCAACGCTCAAGAAAGGCTGGATCGCGCTGCGTCACCTCACGCTGAACATTCATTTCCTGATGTCGCTCGCTGTGATTGGCGCGATGTGCATCGGTCAATGGCCGGAAGCGGCGATGGTGATCGTGCTGTTCGCCTTGTCGGAAAAGCTCGAAGCCGCATCGCTCACGCGTGCCCGCCGCGCCGTCGAAGCGCTGATGCGCCTGGCGCCCGATCGGGCGTCGGTCGAACAGCCGGACGGTACCTGGTTGGATGTGCCCTCGGCGTCACTTGCGGTAGGCACGCGCGTGCGTGCACGGCCGGGGGAGCGCATTGCCATCGACGGCGTGATCGAGCAGGGCAGTTCGGCGCTCAATCAGGCGTCGATCACTGGGGAGAGCGTCCCCGTCGACAAGACAGTGGGCGACGAGGTCTACGCGGGCAGCATCAACGAAAGCGGTTTGATCGTGTATCGCACGCGCGTTGCGCCGGGCGATACGACGCTTGCGCGCATCGTGCGTATCGTGGAGACCGCACAGCAGCAACGTTCACCGACGCAGCGTTTCGTCGACAAGTTCTCGCGGATCTACACGCCGGTTGTCGTGCTGTGCGCGTTGCTCGTCGCGCTCCTGCCGCCGCTGGCCTTCGGTCTGGCATGGTCGCCCTGGATCTACAAGGCGCTGGTGATGCTGGTCATCGCGTGTCCGTGTGCGCTCGTGATTTCTACGCCGGTCACGGTCGTGAGCGGCCTGACGGCTGCTGCTCGTGCAGGCATTCTGATCAAAGGCGGTGCGTTTCTGGAAACCGGCCGTCTGGTCCGCGCGGTCGCGCTCGACAAGACGGGCACGCTGACGCGTGGCGAGCCGCGCCTGACCGACGTGGTGCCGTTGGGCGAAACGTCACACGACGAGGCACTCACGCTCGCCGCCGCGCTCGACGCGCAGACCACCCATCCCGTGGCGCGCGCCGTGGTCGACGGTCATACGCGAGCGGGTCTTGGCGCATTACCGTCGGTCACGGAGGTCGAAGCACTCGCGGGAATGGGCGTGAAGGGGCGTGTCGGTCAGACCCTTTACTACCTCGGCAACCATCGTCTGATCGAATCGCTCGGCGTGTGCAATGCGCACGTAGAGGCGACGTTGGCACGTCTCGAGGCGCAAGCCCGCACGGCCATCGTGCTGGCCAGCGAAACGCAGGCGATCGCCGTGTTGGCGGTGGCCGACACGCTGCGCGCGGAAAGCCGTGACGCCATCGCGCGTCTGGCTGCCATGGGTGTTCACACGATGATGCTGACCGGGGACAATCGTGCGACCGCGGAAGTGATCGGTCGGCAGGCGGGCGTGAGCGACGTGCGTGCCGAAATGCTGCCGGAAGACAAATGGCAGGCGGTGTCGGCCTTGCGAGAGACATACGGGTACGTGGGCATGGTCGGCGACGGTATTAACGACGCCCCTGCGCTCGCAGCCGCCGACGTCGGTTTCGCGATGGGGGTGGCCGGCACCGACAGCGCGCTGGAGACGGCCGACGTCACGCTGATGGACGATGACCTCCACAAGCTGCCGGCCTTCCTGGCGCTGTCGAGGCGTGCCGCAACGGTGCTCAAGCAGAATATTGCCGTGGCGCTCGCCATCAAGGCCGTGTTCTTCGCGCTGGCGGTGGTCGGGCTGGCGTCGCTGTGGATGGCGGTGTTCGCCGATGTGGGGGCCAGTCTGCTGGTGATTGCAAACGGCATGCGCCTGCTGCGCACGAAGGTGGCGTGAGCGCTCAGTGGGCGCGCATGCCGCGCTCCAGCGTGTGCGCATCCGGCAACTGGCCCAGCACGTGCGCCGCGCGGCTTGTGGTGTTGACGATGATCGTATCGAGGCGTCGGATCATGGCACTGCGCTGCGCGTCGTGCAACGGCATGGCTTCGCACATTCGCTGCGCGACGACGGCATCGTTGAGTTGCCCAAGGAGCGTCTGTGCGGCATGCAGTGTGCTCTCGTAGGGCGAGCAGACCGATTTACGTAGCCAGGGCGCCAACAGTTCGGCGCTGTAACGGGCCTTCTTGATCTTCACGCGCAACGCGTGCAACTGCTCGGTGTCGAGCATGGCCAACTGGCGACAATCCGGAAACAGCGCGATGTATTGGGCGCGCAGCATGTTGCGGGCATGCTTCGCCAACGCGCGCGACCGCTTGCCTGGCGTACGAGAGGGGCGTCGCAATGCCTTGGCCGAGCGAATCTTGCATCGGCCGTCCTCGCGCATCCCGAAGGCGCTGAGCAGCAACCCATGCAACGCCTGTTGGCGCTCGCCGGTCAATGCCGCGGCAACTTGTGCGCGGGCGACGCGGCGCAGGTGTTCCACGTGCCTGTCCACCGCAGGCCAGTCGATGTCGGGAAAGTCGGCGCGCAACGCGGGTAATGTCGTTGTCGCTAACACATCGGTATCTCGCGCAGGGCCCATCGATTGCCCCAGCCAGCGCAATTCCTCGTTCAACCGATGGTGCCAGCGAGGCTTGAGCCACGGCGAAAAGACATCGATCAACGCGCGCAGACGACGTATCGCAATTCGCAACTCGTGCACGACCTCGGCGTCGATGGACGCGATGTCGCTGTCCTCGCCCGCCTTCGGTAGCGATGGCCATTGTTGCAGGATCTGCGCGGCGAGGGTGACGAGCAGGCGTGCAGCGGACATGCGCCGCATGCGCGCGGCGCCAAGCGCCGTGCGCGTCTCCGTGGGGGCCTGGCCGGCAGCGGACGGTCCCTCGATGGCGGCGGCGATGGCCGCTGTCGTCACGCGTGTCATGTCACGCAACATAGCATAGTTGCCTGGGGCCAAGCGCCAAGGAAGACCGATGCGACAGGGTGGCGCGGGGGGCTGCGCGAGGTGCGGCGATTCGCAAAAAGCCATCGGCAACGCGCGTCAGGACGGTGGGTGTTGACGGCAGGGGATGACAACAGGAGAGTCGCTGCCGGAGTGGGGCAGGAGACGACGCTGGGAGCGTCTCGTCGCGGGCGCCCGGTGCCCGAGCTGTGGTGTGCAGGACACCCGCGAGGCACGCAGCGTCACATCAGTCGTGGACCTCGCGAGAGGATGACGTGACGCATATCCATTGCTGCACACCGCGGCGCGGCCATGCGAGCAAAAAAGATAGGCCGGCCCGAAGGCCGGCCTGCGCGCAACTGGTTTTACTTCTTGTTCACAGCGTCCTTGAACGCCTTGCCAGCCGTGAACTTCACGGTCTTGGCGGCCGGGATCTTGATCGCTTCGCCGGTCTTCGGGTTGCGGCCGGTACGTGCGGCGCGCTTGCCCGAACCGAACGAGCCGAAGCCGATCAACTGGACCGCGTCACCCTTGGCGACGGCCTTCTTGATGGTCTCGAGCAGAGTGTCGAGGGTTTCGCCAGTTTGAGCCTTGCTAGCACCCGTAACACCGGCGACGGCGTCGATCAGTTCCTGTTTGTTCATGTGTGTTTCCCTTGAGAGGTGGTGAATACCGGCGACAACTCTAACACTTTCGCCATTTGGCGAGTGTCGGTGTTGTATCCGCGCCATAAGGCACGCGGCACATGCCAGAAAGTCGCCATCGCGACACGTCACGCAAACGCGATCCTAAGATCCATCCCGTCACGCCTCGAGAGGGCGCCGACACTGGCCGGGCAGCCGCATTATAGAGCCATCGGCGGGCTGTGGGCCAGTGCTGACAACGGTTTGCGGCGATTTTGTTGTGCGATGCCGCGTACTTTCTCGTTCATGATGACAAAAACACGGTAACTACGGGCATCTCCGGTCATGCACCGGCGCAATCCCTTGCTGGGCGGGCTTTGGGGGTTTCCCTAGCCGATGGGGGCTTGCGTACTGGCGCGACTTTTGGTTGGCGTCAACTTGCCCTGCGAGCGGCTCGATGCGTCACATCGGTCGGAATACGAAGGACTTCGCGCGTGTTCGGTCGAGTCGACGCGCTGCGTTGGCGCACGATTCCGCCAAAACCCTTGCGGTCCGATGGGGACAAATGAAAGCAATTCCCGTTTGAGGTAAAATAATGGGGTTTTCCCACCCAAAACCGGAAGTGCGTCTGCTAGGCGCGCCTGGGGTCCGGGCATCGGGGCCATCAAGGACGGCTCGCGCATTCGCATGTCAGGCGATTCGGGCATTAGTTCCGTCGATGTGCCGCGCCCCGCCCGTCGTCATACGTCAAGCCAATATGAGTACTCAGAATCAACAGACCGTGCTGGAAGTCCACCACTGGACTGATACGTTGTTCAGCTTCAAGACCACTCGCGACGCTTCGTTCCGTTACGTCAATGGCCAGTTCACGATGATCGGGCTGGAAGTGGAAGGCAAACCGCTGCTGCGCGCCTACAGCATGGCGAGCGCGAATTACGAGGAAGAGCTTGAGTTCCTGAGCATCAAGGTGCAGGACGGTCCGCTGACCTCGCGTCTGCAGCACTTGAAGCCGGGCGACAAGGTCATCGTTGGACGCAAGCCGACCGGTACGCTCATCGACGACAACCTGTTGCCGGGCAAGCATCTGTACCTGCTTTCGACGGGCACGGGCCTCGCGCCGTTCATGAGTATCATCCGCGATCCGGAAGTCTACGATCGCTACGAGCACATCATTCTGGTTCACGGCTGCCGCTTCACCAGCGAATTGGCGTATCGCGATCTCATTACCCAGCATCTGCCGGCGCACGAGTATCTCGGTGAATACGTGCGCGACAAGCTGATCTATTATCCGACGGTGACGCGCGAAGAGTTCGAAAACCAGGGCCGTATCACGGAGCTGGTTGAGTCGGGCAAGATGTTCGCCGACATCGGTTTGCCGGAATTTTCGCCGGAAAACGACCGCATCATGTTGTGCGGCAGCCCGGCTATGCTCAAGGACACCCGCGAGCTGCTGGAGAAGCGTGGCTTCGTGGAAGGCCACAACCACGCCCCGGGGCACTACCTCGTCGAGCGTGCGTTCGTCGGCTAAGTCCGTCGGCCCCTATGCTCAAGGCAGCGCTTGCTTCCTTGGGACGAAAAAAAACCGCTCAATCGAGCGGTTTTTTTTGTCATCGGAACCGGTTAGAACTGGTTCATGGTGTTGTCTTTCCCCGCTGCCTTGAGGGCCGCTGCGCCGCTGAAATACTCCTTGTGGTCGTCGCCGATGTCCGAGCCGGACATATTCTGGTGCTTCACGCAGGCGATGCCCTGGCGAATTTCCTTGCGCTGCACGCCGGCCACATAGCCGAGCATGCCCTGATCGCCGAAGTATTCCTTGGCCAGGTTGTCGGTCGAGAGTGCGGCGGTGTGGTACGTCGGCAGTGTGATCAGGTGGTGGAAGACACCGGCTTCGCGCGCCGCATCGGCCTGGAACGTGCGAATTTTTTCGTCGGCGACGGCCGCCAATTCGGTGTCATCGTATTCCTCGCTCATCAACTGGCCGCGCTCGTAGGCTGAGACATCCTTGCCGGCCGCCTTCATCGCGTCATACGTCTGCTGGCGGAAGTTCAAGGTCCAGTTGAACGACGGGCTGTTGTTGTACACCAGCTTGGCGTTCGGGATCACTTTGCGAATCTCGCTGACCATGCCGGCGATCTGGGCGATATGCGGCTTTTCGGTTTCGATCCACAGCAGGTCGGCGCCGTTTTGCAGTGCGGTGATGGAATCCAGCACGCAGCGCGCTTCGCCCGTGCCAGTGCGGAACTGGAACAGGTTGCTGGGCAGGCGCTTGGGACGCAGCAGCTTGCCGTCGCGCTTGATGACGACGTCGCCATTGCCGAGGGCATCCGCCGAAATTTCGTCGCAATCAAGGAAGGAATTGTATTGGTCGCCCAAGTCGCCCGGCGTGTGGGTCACGGCGATCTGCTTGGTCAGGCCGGCGCCCAGCGAGTCGGTACGGGACACAATAATGCCGTCGTCCACGCCCAGTTCCAGGAAGGCGTAGCGAATCGCGCGAATCTTGGCGAGGAAGTCTTCGTGCGGCACGGTGACTTTGCCATCCTGGTGACCGCATTGCTTCTCGTCGGACACCTGATTCTCGATCTGAATGCAGCATGCGCCGGCTTCGATGAACTGCTTGGCCAGCAGGTAGGTGGCTTCCGCGTTACCGAAACCCGCGTCGATGTCGGCGATGATCGGCACGACGTGGGTGACGTGGTTGTCGATTTTCTCCTGGATGGCGGCCTTGGCAGCCCCGTCGGCCGCGTCCAGTTGGCGGAACAGGCCGCCGAGTTCGCGGGCGTCCGCTTGGCGCAGGAACGTGTACAGCTCGCGGATCAACGCGGTGACGGAGGTTTTTTCGTGCATCGACTGGTCCGGCAGCGGTCCGAACTCCGAGCGCAGTGCTGCAACCATCCAACCCGACAGATAAAGGTAGCTGCGGTCGGTGGTGTTGAAGTGCTTCTTGATGGAGATCATCTTCTGCTGGCCGATGAAGCCGTGCCAGCAACCCAGCGACTGGGTGTACTTGGACGGGTCCGCATCGTAGGCGGCCATGTCGGCGCGCATGATCTTGGCCGTGTACTTGGCAATGTCCAGACCCGTTTTGAATCGGTTCTGGGCACGCATGCGTGCGGCATATTCGGGATTGATGGCATCCCAGGCGCTGCCTTGTTTCTGCTTCAAACCAGCCACAGCGGTGATGTCGTCTTGATATTGGGTCATGTGCCTCTCCTGAGAGCAAAGCGCGTTTGAATAAAGGGTTCAGCGTGTCGCCCCCGTATGTCGAAGCGAACTGCATGACGAAATGGTACCGCCGTTTGGCGCGATTGGGTCAAGTCTTATATAAGACATAAGAGTTAATTTATGCTTATTTTTCAATGACATATGTTCAATATTTCGCAATTCGAAACACGTTTTCGGGTGACGGAAAAATGAGGCGAGCGAAATTTCGAGGGAATTCCGCAATGTGAAATGCGCTTTCGTTGGCTGGAGACGGGACACGCGCCGATGGCGTGAGCAACGAGCGCTGGCGGAATGATTGTGTGGACGTCTGTTGAGACGAGGCGACGTTCCGACGGGCGATGAATGGCGCGATCCAATGTGGGGGCAATCGCGCTACGCAAGCCGCCAGCCGGACCCGGCTGGGGCCTGACTCATCTTGGAAGGCGGCGCGCCTCGGATCGACCGGCAGCCGGTCAGGCGCGCGTCGACGTGGCCGTGCGTGCGACTCGCTGCTAGGGCTTGGCGCTCAGGTCAGCGCTGGCTTCTGAGGTCGGGGCAGCGGAAGTCGGCGCGGGTCGTGCCCACACGCTGTAGGGATCGCCGCGGCAGGCGCGTTTCCAGGTCGCGCACGCGAACAGTGCAAAGCCGCCCGCGAAGACGATCGCGACGAGGTCAACGCCGGCCAGCACCCAATCGCCCGCAGCCATCGAGCGCACGAGATTGTCCGGCGTGAGCACGGCGTCGGCGGCCGGGATAATGAGGCAGACGAGCGCCGTCGCTGCAAGTAGTCCCGTGGCTGCCACCGCTGGCGCCGCGAGCGCGGCGAAAAGCATCGAGGCGGTGAGCGTGGCGATGAAGATTGAGAGCGCCGTCATGTCGGGGGCGACGATCGCACCGACGAAGGCCGCGGCAATCCCCAGGCATGTGCCGAGAAACACGCCGGCGGTGGCCTTGGCCATCCCTCGCAGATGGGCGGGTTGTACGGCTGCGTTGCGCTTGCGACGCGATTCGAGCCAGAGCAGGTTGCCACTGTAGACGAGCACCGCACCCATCAGGCCCAGGACGAAGTACACCCAGCGCATGGCATCGCCCGCGAAGTTACCGAAGTGGGCGCCGTAGATCATGCTGAGCATCGCGTGGTTGGCGTCCCGTACGCCGGGGCTGTGCTGACCGACGATCGCCCCGTCGTTCAGGCGCACGGCCACGGCCGAGAACACTCCCAGCGAGTCGCTGGCCTCGCCGTAGACTTCGGCCACCGCGTCCGGCTTGCCGTAGCGGGTCCACGCCACGGCGGTCGCTTCCATGCCGGGCGCCGCGTGCTCGGCGCGGGCGAGCAGGGCCGTGAGACCAAGCGGCTTGCCGTCGACCGGTGCGATCGTTGCCGGCACTGCGCCCGTTATCTGCGGAATTTGCGACAGCAGCTTGTTATCGAACGTCACGACGTTGAACGCCATCATCAGCGGCAGGAGGAGGCACAGCAGCGCCCCTGTCAGCGCGAAGACAATATGAAACGGCAGACTCAGCACGCCGATGGCGTTATGCGCGTCCTGCCAGAAGCGCTTGACGTTGCGTCCCGGGCGCAACGCAAAGAGGTCTCGCGTGACGCGCGGCAGATGCACGATCACGCCCGAGATCAACGCCATGCCGTAGAACAGCGACACCACGCCCATCAGATATAGCCCGTAGGTCGGGATCGACAGCGAGTAGTGCAGCGCATTGATCGTGCCCGACAGGCCCGGGCGCGCCTCGCCGATCACGAGCGACGGCGCGGTACCCTCGGCGTTAGCGGGCAAGCGTGCCTGTTGCCATTCGCCGTTCGGTTCCTGCCAGTAGGCAAAGGGCGTTGGCGAGTGATTGGGCAACACCACGCCCATCTGCTCGCGCGCGGCCGGGAATTGCATGCGAACCCGCTCGGCGAGCTGTTCCGTTTGCGCGAGCGAGAGCGGTGCATGACGCGTGGCGGGCTGCTCCCAGCGTTCGATCTCATGATGGAAGACGGTCAGGGCGCCGCCGAGCATGGCGATGAACAGCGCGAAACCGGCGACGATGCCGGCCCACGTGTGGACACTCAGATATTGGCGAAGGGTTTGGGCGCGCATTGAACAATCCTTACCCGACGGCGTGCGCCAACAGCAGCGCAACCCAGGCGACGACGGTGGTGGCGCCAAGGCCAACCCACGCGTGTTTGGCGGTGCGGCTCGCGTAGGCGACGGCACACAGGCCAAGCCACAGGAGCGGGAAGAGGGCGATGACGGGAATCACCGCCGTTTGCCAACCGACCGGCGTCAGATGGGCGATAGTGCCGCACAGCGCCATCGCCGCGAAGCCGCCGAGCACCAGGCCCGCGAAGGTTCTACTCCACATGAGCGTCTCCGCGCAAAGAGCGCCAGCCGCCCACTGCATACGGCCAGAAAAGCTGGCCGAAACACAGCGACATGAACGCCGCAGCGATGCCGGCCGAAGGGCCGGCCGCCAGCCACCAGCAACCCAGGCTGGCAATGGCGGCCAACAGCGAGAGTGACCGGGCGGGCTGCGCAGCCAAACGTCGTGCGCGCACACGCTGGTGCTCAGAGGTGAGATAGCAGGCGCCGCCTGCCAGCCATGCCAGGGCAATAGCCAATCCAATCAACATGCTCGGGAATCACATGAAAATATGGCCCGCAAGCGAAGACGTCACCCTTTGGCGACGCGACGGTCGAGGCCGATCGAAAACGGTTCCGGGCAAACGCAGCGGTCACACATTTTTCGGTGATTATGCGAATGGTAACAAAAACGATTCGCATTTATAGCATGAATCGTCAGAATCCCGAAATAGCGCACCTGGAAATGGGGTGCCACGCCTGAGCACACGTCAGGCGCCAGGCGCCAGATGGCAAGCGTCGGGCGACAAACGGCAAACGGTAAACGCCAAGCGCCAAGCGTCAGGCGTGAGGCGGCAAGCGTTGCGCGTCAGGCCGCCTCGCCTCATCAGGCCGGACGGCGCTCCAGCAGCACCGGGATCGACTTCGAGGTCGGCGTCCCAGCACCCTCGGCGATAGCGTCGAGCGGCACCAGTCCGTTGGTCTCGGGGTAGTATGCCGCGATGCAGCCACGCGGAATGTCGTAGGCAACGAGCAGGAAATCATCGGCGCGACGCGCAATGCCGTCGTGCCAGACACCCACGAGGTCAACGTGCTCGCCTGCACGAAAGCCTCGCGCATCCAGATCTTCCGAGTTGGCGAAGACAACGCGGCGCTGTCCGAACACCCCACGATATCGGTCGTTCAGGCCGTAGATTGTGGTGTTGTATTGATCGTGGGAGCGAATCGTGGCGAGTTGCAGCACATCGGCGCCACGCTCACCCGCCTGGCGCCGTGCCACGTCGATCGGCATCTCGTGCGGCAGCGGGTGTGTCGTGAAGTTGGCGCGCGCGTTGGCGGTCAGCCACTGACGCGTTGACGGCGGCACGGGCAGCCGGAAGCCCCCCGGATGGCGCACGCGGCGATTGAAGTCCGCAAAGTCATCAAAGGTGGCGGCCATGGCGTCGCGAATGCGATCGTAGTCCTCCACGTACCAGTGCCAATCCTCGACACCGCCGAGCGCGCGGCCCATCGTTGCCTGCGCGATGCCCGCGACAATGGTCGGTTCGGAACGCAGATGCTCGGACGCCGGGGCGTTGATGCCATACGACAGGTGCACCATGCTCATCGAGTCTTCCACCGTGACGCCCTGCACCGCGCCTTGCTGCATGTCGATTTCGGTGCGGCCCAGACACGGCAGGATCAGTGCATCGCGCCCGTGCACGAGATGGCTGCGATTGAGCTTGGTCGCCACGTGCACAGTCAGGTCGCACTGGCGAAGCCCCTCCCAGGTGCGCGGCGTGTCGGGTGTGGCCATCGCGAAGTTGCCGCCCATGCCGATGAAGACCTTGACGCGGCCGTCGCGCATGGCCGAGATCGTATCGACGACGCTCAACCCGTCGCGTCGCGGCGGCGCAAACGCGAACGCTTGGCCAAGCCGGTCAAGGAAGGCGGCCGACGGCTTTTCGTTGATGCCGACGGTACGGTCGCCCTGCACGTTGCTGTGACCGCGCACGGGACACAGACCCGCCCCCGGGCGTCCGATGTTGCCGCGCAGGAGCATCAGGTTGACGATCATCTGAATGGTCGCGACGGCGTGCTTGTGCTGCGTAATGCCCATGCCCCACGTCGCAATGACGCGCTCGCCGCGCAGATAGACGTCGGCAATCTGGCACATCTGGGCTTGCGAGACACCGGACGCGCGCGCGAGATCGTCCCAGCGTTCGCTGCGTACGTCGGCGGCGAAATCGTCGAAACCGTGTGTGTGTTCCGCGATGAAGGCATCGTCGAGCAGCGCGGATTCGCCATTGGCGCGCGCAAGGGCGTCGCGCTCCAGCACGCGCTTGATGACGCCCTTCACGAATGCAAAGTCGCCGCCGCACGCCGGCGTGACGTAATGGCTGCTGATCGCGGTGCCGCCGAGGCTCAGCATTTCGGCCGGACTTTGCGGGTCGGCAAAGCGTTCCAATCCGCGTTCGTGCAGCAGATTGACGGACACGATGGTCGCGCCGCGCCGGGCTGCCTCGCGCAACTCACCGAGCATGCGCGGATGATTGGTGCCCGGATTCTGGCCGAACAGCAGCAGCGTATCGGCCTGTTCGAAGTTGTCGAGGGTGACGGTGCCCTTGCCGATGCCGATCGTGGGCGGCAGGCCAACGCTCGTCGGCTCGTGACACATGTTCGAGCAGTCGGGAAAATTGTTCGTGCCGTACTGGCGCACGAAGAGCTGATAAAGGAACGCGGCTTCGTTACTGGTGCGACCGGACGTATAGAACGCTGCCTGATCGGGGTCGGGCAGGGCGCGCAAGTGCTCGCCGATCAACGCGAAGGCGTCGGTCCAGGCGATCGGTGCATAGCGGTCGGTGGTGGCGTCGTAGCGCATGGGGTGCGTGAGACGGCCGTAGCCTTCGAGCGTGTAATCGTCCAGCGCGAGCAAGTCGGTCACACTGTGCTCGGCAAAAAAGTCAGGGGTGACGCGGCGCTTGGTGGCTTCGGCGGCGACCGCCTTGGCCCCGTTTTCGCAGAATTCGAACGTCGAGGCGTGTTCGCGATCCGGCCACGCGCAGCCCGGGCAATCGAAGCCGCTGGGTTGGTTTGCGCTGAGCAGTGTGCGGGCGCCTTTGAGCGGAATGCCTTGGGTGACAAGTTGAATGGCAACGTTCTTGAGGGCTCCCCAGCCGCCGGCGGGGCGATCGTAGGGGGCGATTTTCGAGGCGGGCATGGTGCGTTTTCTGGCGAGAAGAGGTGGCGCGGCGCGTCGGCATCTGGGGAATGCTTCGGCTATAGACAAACGGCTAACGTTAAATAGGCAAAATGATGCATAATTTAACGACGTCGCAACGGTATTTTGGTGCCAGTGTCGATCTGGAAAACCCTATGAATTCGACGTTTTCAGGCATCTTATCAGGATATTGCATAAATTGATTTATGCAATTAATAGCATATAAGGTGAGTCAATGAAGCAGATATCGATCGCCCCGCAGCTCCGGTTTCACCACGACGGCAACGATCTTCCGCTCGACAAGGTGCTGTCGCTACTCGCCGAGGTGCAGGCGCACGGCAACCTGCAGGCGGCCAGCCAAGCGCTCGGGCAATCGTATCGAGGTGCGTGGGGCCACGTGAAGGAAGTCGAGGCGCTCATGGGGGCGCCCTTGCTGACGATGGCGCGTGGCCGTGGCGCGGTGCTCACGCCGCTTGCTCAGCGGCTGCTGTGGGGGCAAAAGCGCCTGCAGGCTAGGCTCGGCCCCCTGCTGGAGACGATGGCGTCGGAGTTGCAGACCGAGCTTGACGATCTGCTGTTGCAGGACAGCGACCAACTGCGGCTGTTTGCCAGTCATGGGCTGGCGATCGCGGCGCTGGTCGATTTCGCGGGGCGCGCGGGCCTGCCCATCGAAGTGAGCTATCGCGGCAGCATCGAAGCGATTGCCGCGCTCGCGAAGCACGAGTGCGAGGTCGCGAGTTTTCACGTGCCGATCGGCGCGCTTGCAGAACCGGTGCTCGATCACTATGGGCCCTTGCTCAAGGGCAAGTCGTATCGGGTGGCCGACGTCGCTTCGCGCCGTCTCGGGTTGCTCGTTGCACGCGGCAATCCGCTCGGCATTCATACGCTGGCCGACCTGCCGCGCACGGGGGCGCGCTTCGCGAACCGGGAGCGCGGATCCGGCACCCGAATCATCTTCGATCTGCTGCTCGCGCGTGAGGGGATCGATCCGGCTGCCATTGCGGGAGCGGAGAACATCGAGTTTACGCACGCCGCCGTGGCGGCGTACATCGCCAGCGGACGCGCCGACGCGGGTCTCGCCATCGAGGCAGCGGCAAGCCAGTTCGGGCTCGATTTCCTGCCAATCCTGACGGAGCGCTATTGCCTGATGTTTCCCGAGACCGGCAGCGAGTCCGCGCATTTGCGGGCGCTGCTGGAAATTCTGCAAAGCGACGCGTATCGGCAGGCGGTGCATGCCATCCCCGGCTACAGCGAGGCGGCGACCGGTAGCATCGCCCCGCTGTCTGAGGCGTTTCCCTCGTTGGGTTGAAAAATAATATGCAATGATATGCATATGTTGCGCCCGAGCATCGGTCGCGTCGAACGGCCAGCCGGCGCGGTTTATGCGGCTTTGGCATGCTGCTGTGCAGCGAGCGTGGGAAAAGCGAGCAACGCAAGCTATCGGTGTTTCCACGAGGCTTGTTGGGAGGGGACGTTTGGACTAATGTCCTAACTGTCGAGCCCCCAGAAACGCGCCGCCATCATATGCAACGTAGAACATATGAGGCGCCGTTTCGCCCCAGGAGACATACGAGATGGTGTCCACCCCTCACGCGACGCTCGCGCCGCTGCTGGCTCGCCACGCCGGCCGTGCGCACGAGTTGTTGCCGCTGTTGCATGCCCTGCAGGACAGCGACGGTTACGTCGACCCCGCCCATGTGCCGGCGATCGCCGCCGCGCTGGATCTTTCTCGCGCCGAAGTGCATGGCGTTATTACCTTCTATCATCACTTCCGCAGCGCGCCGCCGCCCCCGATCGTGGTGCAGGTCTGCCGCGCGGAGGCCTGTCGCAGTCGGGGTGGCGAAGCGCTCGTGGCCCATATCGAGGCGTCTACCGGCGCACCCGTGGACGGCGCGCCGTGTCGCGGCGTCGGCGTCGAATCGGTGTATTGCCTCGGGCAATGTGCGTTGTCCCCGGCCGTGATGATCAACGGCGAACTGCACGCGCGCGTGAGTCCGGCGCGCTTCGATGCGCTGCTGCCGGCGCGCAAGGCAGGTGACCATGTCTGAGTCTTCGAAGCGCGGTCCGTACCGCGTGTATATCCCGCGCGACTCCGCTGCGCTCGCCTTGGGCGCGGACCGGGTCGCCGCCGCTGTGGCAACGGAAGCCACCCAGCGAGGCATTGCCGTCGATATCGTGCGCAATGGCTCTCGTGGGCTGTTTTGGCTCGAACCCCTCGTCGAAGTGGAGACCCCCGCCGGGCGCATCGGGTACAGCAACGTGCAGGCCGCTCAGGTCGCCGCCTTGTTCGATAGCGGCTGGCCCGCATGTGCTGCTCAGGACGCCGAGCGCGAGGTTCCCGCGGACAATCCCGACGGGAGTTGGGACGCCCCAATGCCTGCCTGCGTCGGTCGGGTCGATGCGATTCCGTATCTGGCGCGGCAACAGCGCCTGACGTTCGCGCGCATTGGCGTGACCGACCCGCTCAACCCGGTGGACTATGAAGCGCACGGTGGCCTGGTCGGACTGCGCGCATGCCTGGCGCTCGACGCGGCCGCAGGGTGCCAGACCGTGCTCGACTCGGGCCTGCGTGGACGCGGCGGCGCGGCGTTTCCGGCGGGCATCAAGTGGCAAACCGTCAGCCGCGCCCAGGCGGCAACCAAATACGTCGTCTGCAATGCCGACGAAGGCGACTCGGGCACATTTGCCGATCGGCTCATCATGGAGAGCGATCCGTTCGTTCTCATCGAAGGGATGGCCATCGCAGCGCTCTGCGTGGGGGCGAGCGAGGGCATCATCTACGTGCGCAGCGAGTATCCGCATGCCATTGCGGCACTCGAGTCGGCAATTGCCGTCGCGCGCCGGGAAGGCTGGCTCGGCCCGGACGTGCTGGGCTCGGGACGCGCTTGCGAGTTGCGCGTCGCCAAGGCGGCGGGCGCTTATATCTGCGGCGAGGAAACGGCGTTGCTCGAAAGCCTGGAAGGCAAGCGCGGCGTGGTCCGGGCGAAACCGCCGATTCCAGCGGTGGCCGGACTCTTCGGGCAGCCGACACTCGTCAACAACGTCGTTACCCTCGCGAGCGTGCCGTTCATCTTCGCGCATGGCGCCGACGCCTATCGCGAGTTCGGCATGGGCCGCTCGCAAGGCACACTGGCGGTGCAACTCGCGGGCAACGTGCGTCGCGGCGGACTGGTGGAGCTGGCGTTCGGCGTGACGCTGCGCACACTGCTCGACGAGTTCGGCGGCGGGACAGCCAGCGGGCGCCCTGCCAAGGCCATTCAGGTCGGGGGCCCGCTCGGGGCGTATCTGCCAAGCGCGCAGTGGGACGTGCCGATGGATTACGAGGCGTATGCCTCGCTCGGCGCGGTCGTCGGTCACGGCGGGGTGGTCGTCCACGACGACACGGCCGACCTCGCGGCGTTGGCGAGCTACGCGATGCAGTTCTGTGCACACGAATCGTGCGGCAAATGTACGCCGTGCCGCATTGGTGCGACGCGCGGAGTCGAGGTGATCGACCAGATCCGACGCGGAGACACCTCCGTGCGTCAGGTAACACTGCTGCGTGATCTGTGCGACACGATGGTGGCGGGGTCGCTGTGCGCGATGGGCGGCATGACGCCGTTCCCGGTGCGCTCGGCGCTCGAACATTTCCCGGCAGACTTCGGTCTGCCCGATGGCGCCGGGCGCGCCGAAGCCGCCTGACGCGCATGCGTCAGACAGGGAGGAGAACACATGATTCATCCGAGCACCTCAGTGACCCCGGGCCACGACCTGGACATGGGCACGCCGCTGCGTGAGAGCGATGTCGGCATTACCCTCGAAATCGACGGCGAGCGCGTAACCGTGCCGGCCGGCACGTCGATCATGCGGGCGGCGGCGGGCCGCGACGTCAACATCCCCAAGCTCTGTGCGACGGATTCGCTCGAACCGTTCGGGTCTTGCCGCTTGTGTCTGGTCGAGATCGAGGGGCGGCGCGGATTTCCCGCCTCGTGTACGACACCCGTCGAGCCGGGCATGAAGGTACGCACGCAGTCGCCGGCGCTGCAGGATCTGCGTCGCAACGTGATGGAGCTTTACATCTCCGATCACCCGCTCGACTGCCTGACCTGCGCGGCCAACGGCGATTGCGAATTGCAGGACATGGCGGGCGTCACGGGGCTGCGCGAGGTGCGCTACGGCTTCGAGGGCGAAAACCATATTCACAGCGCGAAGGACGAGTCGAATCCGTATTTCACGTATGACCCGTCGAAATGCATCGTCTGCAATCGTTGTGTGCGGGCGTGCGAGGAGACGCAGGGCACGTTTGCGCTGACGATTTCCGGCCGTGGCTTCGAGGCGCGGGTTTCGGCCGGGCAGGATCAGCCGTTCATGGATTCGGAGTGCGTGTCGTGCGGCGCGTGCGTATCGGCCTGCCCGACGGCGACGCTGCAGGAAAAAAGCGTCATCGAGATGGGGCAGCCCGAGCACGCGGTGGTTACCACGTGTGCGTACTGCGGCGTGGGCTGCGCGTTCAAGGCGGAAATGAAGGGCGGGGAAGTCGTTCGCATGACCCCGTACAAGGATGGCGGGGCGAATGAGGGCCACGCCTGCGTGAAGGGGCGCTTTGCGTGGGGATACGCCACGCACAAGGAGCGCATCACCAAGCCGATGATCCGCAGCAAGATTACCGATCCGTGGCGCGAGGTGTCGTGGGACGAGGCGCTGGACTACGCGGCGTCGGAGTTCCGGCGCATTCAGGCGACGTATGGGCGCGATGCCATTGGCGGCATCACGTCGTCGCGTTGCACGAACGAAGAGACGTATCTCGTGCAGAAGCTGGTGCGTGCCGCGTTCGGTAACAACAACGTCGACACCTGTGCGCGCGTGTGTCATTCACCGACCGGTTACGGGCTCAAGCAGACGCTCGGCGAGTCGGCGGGCACGCAGACGTTCAAGTCGATCGAGCACTCGGACGTGATTCTCGTGATGGGCGCCAATCCGACCGATGGGCATCCGGTGTTCGCCTCGCGACTCAAGCGTCGTGTGCGCGAGGGGGCGAACCTGATCGTGATCGATCCGCGGCGCATCGACATCGTCGACGGGCCGCACGTGAAGGCCGCATTCCACTTGCCGCTGCGCCCCGGAACGAACGTGGCAATGGTCAATGCCCTCGCGCACGTGATCGTCACCGAAGGGCTGCTGGCCGAGGACTTCATCGCCGAGCGCTGTGAAGACCGGGCCTTCGCGCAATGGCGCGACTTTGTGGCGCTGCCGGAGAATTCTCCCGAAGCCGTGTCGGTCGTCACCGGCGTGGACGCCGAGCAGATCCGCGGCGCGGCGCGTTTGTACGCCACGGGCGGCAACGCGGCAATCTATTACGGACTGGGGGTGACCGAGCACGTTCAGGGGTCGACCGCGGTCATGGGCATTGCCAACCTGGCGATGGCCACCGGGAATGTCGGGCGCGAGGGCGTTGGCGTGAACCCGTTGCGCGGCCAGAACAATGTTCAAGGGTCGTGCGACATGGGGTCGTTCCCCCATGAACTGCCCGGTTATCGCCACGTCTCCGATACGTTGGTACGCGAGTCGTTCGAGGCCGCTTGGGGCGTCACGCTGCAGGCCGAGCCGGGGCTGCGGATTCCGAACATGTTCGACGCGGCGGTGCAGGGCAGCTTCAAGGGGCTTTACTGCCAGGGCGAGGACATCGTGCAGTCCGACCCGAACACGCAGCACGTGGCGGCGGCGATGGAGGCGATGGAGTGCCTCGTCGTGCAGGATATCTTCCTGAACGAAACGGCCAAGTACGCGCATGTGCTGCTGCCGGGCACGACGTTCCTCGAAAAGGACGGCACATTCACGAATGCGGAGCGGCGCATCTCACGTGTGCGTCGGGTGATGGCGCCGCTGCCGGGCATGGCGGACTGGGAGGTGACGATCGCGCTGGCGAAGCGACTGGGGTACGACATGCCTTATACACATCCGTCGCAGATCATGGACGAGATCGCCCGATTGACCCCGACGTTCAGCGGCGTGAGCTACGCGCGTCTCGATGAAGCCGGCAGTCTGCAATGGCCGTGTAACGACGAGGCGCCCGACGGCACGCCGATCATGCACGTGCATGCGTTCGTGCGCGGCAAGGGACGCTTCATCATCACCCGATATGTGCCGACGGACGAGAAGGTTACGCCGCGCTACCCGCTGCTGCTCACCACGGGACGCATTCTCTCGCAATACAATGTCGGCGCGCAGACACGTCGCACGCACAACGTGGCCTGGCACGATGAAGACCGGCTCGAAATTCACCCGGTCGATGCGGAGGATCGCGGCATCAAGGACAACGATTGGGTCGGCATCCGCAGCCGCGCGGGCGAAACAGTGCTGCGTGCTGTCATCAGCGAGCGCATGCAGCCGGGCGTGGTGTACACGACCTTCCATTTCCCGGAGTCGGGCGCAAACGTCATCACGACCGACAACTCGGACTGGGCGACCAACTGTCCCGAGTACAAGGTGACGGCCGTGCAAGTGCTGCCGGTGGTACAGCCCTCCGCATGGCAGTCGGAATACTCAACCTTCAACCGCACGCAGCTCGCGCTGCTCGATGCGGCCCATGTGCCCTCCGAGCCGGTGCCGGCGAAGTAGGGCGCGTTCGGTGAATTGACGTGGAGTCAGCGTTTGACGATGTTCAACCCATTAGGTGACCGGGACAACCGGCAGCCTGCAGGCGAACCGCAGGGCGAGCGTGCGGGGCCGGGCGATGCCGACGTGATCGACGAGACGGTTGGCGGACGTGTCGCGCCGGTGTGCGACGCGGCGCCCGCCGTGCTCGACCCGGACAGTCTCGCGCCGAGTGCGACGGTTGTCGTGCGGCGCTTCCGTCATGGGACGTGGCAGTCGGCGAGCGACGAACTGGCCGAAGAAGTGCCCGTAGCGCTGGAGTTCAATGGCATCTCCCACGTGGTGATGCTCGCCACGCCTGCAGACGTCGACGACTTTGCCTTGGGGTTCGCGTTGTCCGAGGGCATTCTCAACGACCGGCGCGAGTGCTACGGCATTGACGTGACGGCAACGACACAGGGCGTGACGGCGCATCTCGACGTCTCGTCGCGCGCGTTTGCCGGACTCAAGGAACGGCGCCGCAATCTCACGGGACGCACCGGCTGCGGACTGTGCGGCACGGAAAGTCTCGATCAGGTTCTGCGGCCGTTGCCGGCCGCCGGTGCGCCGCTGCGTGTGTCGCACGCGGCGCTGGCCGCCGCGTATGCCGGGCTGGCGCGCCATCAGCCGCTGAACGGCGTGACGGGCGCCGTGCACGGCGCGGCCTGGTGCTCGCCGCAGGGCGAGATACTTTGCTTGCGTGAAGACGTCGGCCGGCACAACGCGCTCGACAAGCTGATCGGCGCGCTCGCGCGCAGCGAACAGCCGTTCGATCGTGGCTTTGTGCTGATGACGAGTCGTGCGAGCGTCGAAATCGTGCAAAAGGCCGCGCAGGTCGGCATTCCGATGGTCGCGGCCGTTTCGGCGGCGACGGCCCTCGCGGTGCAAACGGCAGCGTCGGCGGGCGTGACGCTGGTCGGCTTCGTGCGCGGGGAGCAGTGCGTGATCTACACCGGCGGGGCGGCGCTCGACGCCAGCGCCTGACGCCAACAAACGAGCAGGAGCTTCCTGATGGACGGTAATAACCTCGTGCGCATGGCCAATCGCATCGCGGACTTCTTTGAATCGTTACCTGATCGCGACGAAGCGCTGGATGAAGTCGCCGCGCATCTGCACAAGTTCTGGGATCCACGCATGCGCGCCGAGATCCTCGCATTGGCCGACACGCCGGTCTCCGCCGAGATGCACGTGCTGGTGCGTGAAGCGCTCGTCCGCCATCGTGAGCGGCTGACGCCGGCTGGGTGAGGCCGGTTCCAGGCGAAGACACGTCGCTCGCAGTATAGTGGGAGCTGCCGTCGCGCTTCGGCGCGGCTTTACCCGAGGAGGACTTGATGAGCGATACCCAGACGCGCAAGCCGGTCCAACAGAAGTCTGAGCCGGAGGACGTCGTGGAACGCGACCTTGATGAAGCCCTTGAGGAGACGTTTCCGGCAAGTGACCCGGTTTCCATCGAAATCGACAAGCCAAAACGGGCGCCCAAGTCGACATCGGGTGACTCGACAGGTCCCGCGGGCGGGGCTGGCGGCCGAAAATAAATCTCGGCCCGGTGGTGGTTTGCCGCCCGGCCGGGGCGAATTCGTGGCAAAATTCCGCGCCTGACTCTCTCAGGCTGGGACTGTAGGAATTCAATGGCGGCAGGTACGGTAAAAAAAGTTCGACGCTACGCGCTGGAAACCATCGATGTGATGGGGCAGAGCGGACTGGGTGTCGTCGAGCGCCCCGACGGGCGTTTCGTCATGTATCCGGAGTACTGGACGCAGACGCAGGCGCTTAGCCAGAAGATGCGCACGTTGTACCGCCGAAATTGTCAGCTCGAGTACCAGTTGGCGAAGCTCACGCGCGAACTCGATCGACTTCGCACTGTAGTCGATACGCCGCGCCCTGTCGGAAATCCGCAAGCATCGCTGCCCGGCACCGACGTGCCGCAGCCTGAACTCGCCCTTGAGCGCAAGCCCGCCGCCGAACTACCGCCGCGACGACGCAAACGCGCCGCCTGAGTCCGCCGTCTCGCAAAGCCTGCCGAGCCAGTTCTCCCGATCGACTTCGTTAAGCCACCGAATTTCCCTCAACGTACAGTTACTTGCCCGCTTCGCCGACCATCATGGCGCTTACCGCATCGCAACTCGAAACCTTCCGTAACGACGGTTATCTGATTCTCCCGCGCTATGTGGCGCAGGCCGACTGCGAGGCGATGCTGGCGGACGCGCGCGCGCAACTGGCATCGGCCACGTTGCCGCTCGAGTTCGAAGCCGATGTGGGCTATGCAGGAGCACCGGCATCGCGTGACGCGCAGGGGGGCCAGACCGTTCGTCGTCTGCTCAAGGCCTACGATCGTGGCGATGCGCTGCGTCGCTGGGCAACGCGTCCGGATCTGGTCGAGTCGCTTGCGCAAATCTTTGGCGAGGATGTAGTGCTCACGCTGGCGCATCACAATTGCGTGATGACCAAACATCCCCATTTCGGCACGGCGACCGGTTGGCATCGCGATATTCGGTATTGGTCATTCCCGCAGAATTCGCTGATCTCCGTGTGGCTGGCGTTGGGGCCGGAAACGCGTGAGAACGGTGCGCTACGCTTCATCCCCGGGTCGCATCGCGAACAACTCCAGCCGCACCAGCTCGATTCGCTGGACTTCCTGCGTCCCGACGAGCCCGACAATCAGCCGCTCGTCGCACGGGGTCGGCAGGTGGCCCTGGCGCAGGGTGATGTCGTGTTGTTTCACAGCGGTCTGTTCCACGCGGCCGGGCGCAACGAGGGCGATACCACGAAATTCTCCGTCGTGTTTGCGTATCGCGGCGAGAGTAATCCGCCAACGCCGGGCACACGCTCCGCGTCGGCCGGCGAAGTCGCACTGGGCCACTGACGTGCCTTGCGCCGGGAAGGCCCGTTCTCCGGCGTCGCCAATCATTTTGGGCGCTTTCCTAATTCGGTCGGCACCTTTTCCCGCGTAGACTCTCCGGCCACCCTGATGGTGTTGTGCGCTGGCACTTCTGGGTCGCATCGTCCCGACGTCGATGCCGTGCCACGCCGGTAATCTGCCTGACGCCATTCCATACAAGTGTCGTGATGCGCTGAGGTCGACCCCGGTTGACACGGCGTGCACGGCCGTTTCCGGAGGAGCCCCGTGTCCCATTTGCCTGATACGCCCGTAGTACCGCCCGTCGCCTCGGCGTGTGCCACGCCCGACGCGCTCGCCGTCGCCGGCCGCGCCACCTGGGGATCGCGGCTGGGCTTTATTCTCGCGGCGGCCGGTTCTGCCGTGGGACTTGGCGCGGTATGGAAATTCCCCTACGTGGTGGGCAAGCACGGCGGTGGCGCGTTCCTTGCGGTATATCTGGGCTGCGTGCTGACGCTTGGCGTCGGGCTGCTGCTTGCCGAAATGGCGATCGGCCGGTTGACGGGCAAGTCGATCACGACGGCGCTGCGTGAATTGGGCGGGCGCCGCTGGGCCTGGGTCGGACGTATTGCGACATTCAACGCGTTCGCGATTCTGTCGTTTTACGTCGTCGTGGGTGGCTGGACGGTGGCGTATCTCGTCCGGGCCATGACCGGCACGGTGCTGGCCAACGACACCGAGCGTCTGGTTGGCGAATTCGCGGCGTTCATCGCGGATCCGGTCGCGTCGCTGACCAGCATGGGGGTCTTTCTCGGGCTGACGACCGTCATTGTTGCCGCGGGTGTGCAAAAGGGCATCGAACGGGCAGGCAAGTGGCTCATGCCCGCGCTGTTCCTGCTGATGCTGCTGGTCATCGCGCGCGCCCTCACCCTGCCGGGCGCGATGGCCGGTGTTGCCTGGTTCCTGACGCCGGACTTTTCCGTCATATCCGGTGCCACGCTGCTCGAAGCGCTGGGTTTGGCGTTCTTCTCGTTGTCGCTCGGCGCGGGCATGATCGTGGTCTACGGCTCCTATCTGCCCAAAGACGCACGCCTGGCCGGTTCGGCCGTTTGGGTGGCGACGCTTGCGACGCTGGCCTGCTGCCTCGCCGGGCTGATGATTCTGCCAGCGGTGTTCGCGTTCGGCGTGGCGCCCAACGCAGGGCCTGGTCTGACCTTCATCACGATGCCCGCCATTTTCGCGCAGATGCCATTCGGCCATCTCGTGGCGATCGCATTCTTCCTGCTGCTCCTGTTTGCAGCGCTCACGTCCGCCGTTTCGCTGTTCGAGCCGGTCGTCGCATTTCTCATCGACGAATACCAATGGCGCCGCGGACCGGCCGTGGCGGCGGTGCTGGTGGCCACGTTCGCCTTCGGTGCGCCCGCCGCATTGTCGTTCGGTGTGTGGTCGGACATACGTATTTTCGACCGTACGATTTTCGAGCTGATGGACTACGCGACTGTCAATCTGCTGATGCCCGCGGGCGGGTTGTGCGTAGCATGCTTCGTCGGCGTACGGATTTGGCCAACGGCGCGCACCGTACTCGATGGCACGCGAGCGCAATGGTTCGTGCCTGTGTGGCGAGCGCTATTACTCGTGCTCACGCCGATTGCCATCGTTGGCGTGTGGTATCAGAGCCTCTGATGCGCACGACGGACCGTCGCGCGCATCCGCGATTTGGACAACCTACGCGACGCGCCAGCGAATCACGCGACCGGCGTTCGCATGGTCACCCATTCTTCGGCGGCGGTCGGATGTACCGCCAGCGTGCGGTCGAAGTCGGCCTTCGTGGCGCCCATCGTCAGGGCCACGCCGAGCAACTGCACCTGTTCGCCGGCGTGATCGCCTACCATGTGGGCGCCGACGATCTTGTCGGTGGCGCCGTCAACGAGCAGTTTCATCAGCACCCTTTCCTGACGGCCTGACAGCGTTGCCTTGAGGGGCCGGAACGACGCTTTGTACACCTGAAGCTGTGCATAATCGGCGCGCGCTTCGCTCTCGGTGAGACCCACCACACCGATCTCGGGCGTGCTGAACACGGCCGTCGGAATCCGCTTGTGATCGACGCGTGTCGTGCGTTCCCCGAACACCGTGTCGGCGAATGCCTGTCCTTCGCGAATCGCCATCGGCGTGAGGTTGACGCGGTCGGTGACGTCGCCCACGGCGAAGATCGACGGCACGTTGGTGCGCGAGAACTCATCGACGATCACCGCGCCCTTTTCATTGAGCGCCACACCGCTCGCGGCCAGGCCGAGACCTTGCGTGTAAGGCACGCGTCCTGCGGCGCTGAGCAGCACATCGGTGTCGTGCGTGCTGCCGTCGGACATCGTCACACGCAATTGGCCTGGCGCTTTGTCGACGCGTGCCACCGTGCGCTCGAGGAGGATTTCGATACCGCGGTCGCGGTACGCGGCTTCGAGCGAGGTGCGAACGTCGTCGTCGAAGCCGCGCAGCAGGTGCGGGCCGCGATGCACGAGTGTGACCTTCGAGCCGAGTCCGGCAAACACGCCCGCGAACTCCAGCGCGATGTAGCCGCCGCCGATGATCGTGATGCGCTCGGGCAGCGATTCAAGATGGAACACTTCATTCGACGAAATCGCATGTTCGCGGCCAATGAAGTGCGGCTGGTCCGCCGGTTTTCCCCCGGTGGCGATCAGGATGTGCCGCGCCGTGATGCGCTCGCCCGTGGCGGGCAGCACGATCGTGTTCGGACCTTCGACCACAGCCCGCGCCTCGACGAGTTCGGCGCCCGCGCGTTCGAGGTTGGCTCGATAGATGCCTTCGAGCCGCGCGATTTCGCTGTCCTTGCGTGCAATGAGCGTTTTCCAGTCGAACGTGGGGGAGGGCACTTGCCAGCCGAAACCGGCGGCATCTTCGAACTCGTCGGCGAAACGGCTCGCATAGACGAGCAACTTCTTCGGCACACAACCGCGAATGACGCAGGTGCCGCCGACGCGGAACTCCTCCGCGACTTTCACACGGGCGCCGTATTGCGCCGCGACGCGTGCTGCGCGCACACCGCCCGAACCGGCACCGATCACGAAAAGGTCCACATCGAACTGGGGCATTGCTGACTCCTGTTGGTCGTGCCGCGCGTCGAACCGTGGCAGCGCAAGTGCGCGCAGTGTGTCGACGACCACGGCTTCTGGCGATGAGCGATTGTGCCAGAGACCGGCTCGGGACGTCGGCGGGCCACCACGATTTCAGAGCCATCCGAGGCCCGAGTCGGCGATTGCCGCATCGCCGGCGCCGATTGCACGCGGACGTGTCACGCCTAGCCGTCCGATGTTTCTGAAATGAAACAATTCGTGGGTATCGCCGCGGCAGCGCGCATGTCACGGAAATGGAAGTGTCTAAGAATCAATGGGTTGTGGCTCGTGGTCCGAAAGTTGCTCTGAATCGCTCGGGACAGGCGGGATTGACCGCAGACAGAAGACGATGTGGACGAGGATGTCATGATGAAGTCGCTCTTTCGCCTCATGGGCGCCATGCTAGCGCTGGCGTGGCTGTGTTGCTTCTGGATACCGGCATCGGCACATGCCGCGAATCCGTCGGGCACCCTGCGACATGCAGGAGCATCGGCGAGCAAGAAGACCACGGCCGCACACACCCGGCATGGCGTCCGGCTGTCGCGGGCCGCACGCATGAAGCGTGCGGCCCGAGCGCCCGAATTCGCACCGCCGGGCGCCCCGCCGCCGGCGCTCGTCGGTGTCGCGCCGGCCCCGTGGCACGATGTGTTCACGGATGCAGGCGTCTGGGCGTCGGATCCGATTGTCGTGAGCGGCGGCACACTCGGCGGCATGCTGGGGAATGCCGGGGTGACGCGATCCGACGACGGCATGGTCACCGGACCTCACGCCGGGCTGACGGGCCTGTACCAAACCGTCTGGCATCGCGCGCTGTCCAATCCTGCATCGAGCACACAACTCTTCGCCGGCGCACCTGAATATTTCGGGCTGCATTTCTAACCCCATCGGGTGCTTGTGCTCCATCTGCCCCATCGCGGCCGACCGGCCGCGTCGCGGGACACCCATGCATTTCCGGTGCGATACGGGCAATGCGCATGCCGCATTCCCTGCCGAGTTGATCGGTATCCGATGCGTTATGCGCGCCGAGTCGCGCGTCGCGCGCTGCGCATTGCACCCGCGCCGGCCCTGCACCCCCAGCCTTTCAGGCACATTGGCGCGCCTTGCGCTCAAGCTTGCCTCGCCAAGCGCAATGCGGTTAGCATGAATCCGCAGCCAACGTGTGGCATTCCCTCAGCACATGCCGACGGCGGGCATGCCATTCCGTCCCCCAGCCCCCTTATGAGCCTGCCTGATGCGTCCGTAAAACATCATCCCCAGAGGAAAGCGATACCCATGCGTGGCAACCCATATCTTGGCGCGACGCAACGCAACGTGAACAGCGAATCGATTTAAGCGATGTCCGCGGCATCGCAGGGAGAAGTGAAAGGCATGGCATTACTCAAGGTCGACGTGGTGAGCACCGAGCGGGCGATATTTTCGGGCGAGGCCCGTTTCATCGCGGTGCCCGGCACAGCGGGCGAATTGGGTGTGCTCCCCGGGCACACGCCGCTGCTCACGGGCGTGCGTCCCGGCACGGTGAGGATCGAGGCGAGTGACGGCACCGATACGTTTCTTTACATCGCAGGCGGTTTCGTCGAGATTCAGCCGAATCGGGTGACGATTCTGGCCGACACCGCCATCCGCGCCGAGAGTCTTGATGAAGCCCGCGCCGAGCGCGCGCGCGAGGAGGCCAAGGCGGTGCTCGAAACCCAGGCGAGCAATATCGATTACGCCAAGGCGCAAGCGGAGCTGACGGAAGCTGTGGCGCAATTGCAGGCCATCCGACGCATTCGCAAGCAAAAGGGGTCTCGCTGAGCCAGTGACACGGCGCATCGGCGCCAACGCCAACGCCAGCAAGACGGGCAGTCCTCACGGGCTGCCCGTTTTTTTTCGCCCCTCGCTCCCGAGGTGCAACCCCCTGAGGTAAACCCCGAAGCGATTCGACTTGCGCCATCTTTTTGAAATAACTATATTTCTCTCAGATAACAGTTATTGCACTGAGATAACTGTTTAGTGAGAAATGCGTTCATCGCATGATCGTCATCCCAATGCCCGCGTGATGCCACGCGTGGCGTGCCTTTGGAGTTCAAATGAGCGAGACAGCAAAGCAATCGGAGCAGGAAGTTCTTTTCACGCAGGTCGGTCGTGTCGCGGTGATTACGTTGAACCGCCCGCAGGCGCTCAACGCCTGGACCATCGCCATGCGCGAACTGATCATCGATGCGCTCGAGCGGTTCAATACCGACGACAGCGTGGCCGCCGTGATCATGACCGGGGCGGGGCGCGCCTTCTCCGCGGGGCAGGATCTGGCCGAGGCAAAGCATTTCGACGGTGACACCGCCATCGAATGGATCAAGGGCTGGGAGCACTATTACGACGTGATTCGCAGTCTGAAGAAACCGCTTGTCATGGCGCTGAACGGTACGGCAGCGGGTTCGGCCTTCCAGGTGTCGCTGCTTGGCGACATTCGCGTCGGCCATCCAGGCGTGCGCATGGGGCAGCCGGAGATCAACGCCGGGATCGCCAGTACGACCGGCCCGTGGATCATGAATCACATGCTCGGCCTGTCGCGCACCATCGAACTCACGCTCACCGGCCGTCTGATGGAAGCTGACGAGTGCCACCGCCTCGGCTTGATTCATCACCTCGTACCGGAGGAGAAGGTGTTCGAGAAGGCCCTGGAGATCGCCTCCGAGCTGGCCGAAAAGCCGCCGGTGGCCATGCGCCTGGACAAGCAGCGCTTTCGCGAGATGACCGAAGGGACGTTCCAGGATGCCATCGCCGCCGGTATGCGCATTCAACGCGAGTCGTATGAATCGGGCGAGCCGGCACGCATGATGGCGGCGTTCTTTGCCAAGCGCGCGGCCAAGGCCGAGACAGCGAAGGCCTGAGCGCTTCCGTCCACTGTTCAATCACGTCGCGCCGCTCGGCATTGGGCTCAGCATTGCCGGGCGGCAACCATGACAGGGCATGCGCACCGCGTCTGTCCACACGCTAGCGGAGTTTCTAATGTCACATTCGCACGACCCGCAAAACCCGTCCCGTCGCCGCCTGCTGCAGCTGGCCGGCACCGCCGCGCTGGCAGGCGCTTTGCCGTTGGCCGCATCGCGCACGGCGTATGCCCAGGCACGCCAATTGATCGTCTCCGATCCGGGCGGCCCGTACACGACGGCGTACCGGCGCGCGTTCTACGATCCGTTCGAGAAAGCCACCGGCATCAAGGTGGTGAGCGTGGCGCGCGATTCGCAGCCGGTGGCGCAGTTCGCCGCGATGGTGCAGACGAAGAACTTCGTGTGGGATGTGACGACGCTCACGCTCTCAGCCGACATTCCGTATCTGGAGTCGAAGGGCTTTCTCGAGCCCATCGGCATGAAGGTCGCCGACTTCCCGGGCATCATGCCCGAGGCGGTGACGCCCGACTGGCTGGGGGTCGACGTGTATTCGACCGTACTGGCCTACCGCACCGACAAATTCCCGAAAGACGCGCCGCAGACGTGGGCGGACTTCTGGGACGTGAAGCGCTTCCCGGGACGCCGCTCGCTGCGCCGCAGCCCGCTTGACACGCTCGAGCAGGCGCTCATGGCCGACGGCGTGTCGATCGACAAGCTCTATCCGCTCGATCTCGACCGCGCCTTCAAGTCGCTCGACAAGATCAAGCCGCACATCGATCTTTGGTGGACGTCCGGCGCGCAGGCCATGCAAGCGATCCAGAACGGCGACGTCGACATGATGTCGACGTGGAACGGTCGCGCACAGGCCGCCATCGACAACAAGGCGCCGGTGAAGATCGTCTGGAACCAGGGGCTGTATTCCATTGAAGGGTGGGGCATTCCGAAGGGCACACCGCGTGCCGAATTTGCACGGCAGTTCGTTCGGTTCTGCGGCGACCCGGCGCGCCAGGCGTTGATTACCCAGGATCTTGCGTACGGTCCGACGAACCTCAAGGCGTTCGACGCGATCCCGAAGGATCGCGCCCCGTTGATGCCCACGGCCCCGGCCAATTTGAAGGGCATGCGTTTGCCAAGCCCGCAGTGGTGGGCCGAGAACCGCACGAAGGCGACGGAGCGTTTCAACGCATGGCTGTTGTCGTAAGCCGTCAAGTACCGCGAAGCAGGAAGAGACGACTATGAGTACCAAACTGGAAACCATCGGTCTTGCCAAGACGTATCGCGAGACCCCCGCGCTCCTGCCGACCGACCTGCGGGTCGCGGCGGGAGAATTTCTGACCTTGCTCGGCCCGTCGGGCTCGGGCAAGACCACGCTGTTGCAGATGATTTCGGGGCTGGTCGAGCCGAGCGCCGGGCAACTGCTCATTGACGGGCGCGACGCCACGCACGAAGCGCCCGGCAAGCGCGGCATCGGGATGGTGTTCCAGAGCTACGCGCTCTTTCCGCACATGACGGTCTGGGACAACGTGGCGTACGGCTTGCGCATGCGCAAGCTGCCGCGCGCCGAACTGGCGCCGGCCGTCGACGCCGCGCTCGCGATGGTCAAAATGCAAGCATTCGCGCAGCGACTGCCGTCGGAGTTGTCGGGTGGGCAGCAGCAGCGCATTGCGCTTGCCCGTTGCTTCGCGTTCCGTCCCTCGATCATCTTGCTCGACGAACCGCTCGGCGCGCTCGACAAGAAATTGCGCGAGCACATGCAACTGGAAATCCGGCGTCTGCACCAGGAGTTGGGCGCGACGTTCATCTACGTCACGCACGATCAGGATGAGGCGCTCACGCTGTCCGACCGCATTTGTCTGATGAATCAGGCGCGCATCGAGCAGATCGGTACGCCGACACAGTTGTACGACCGCCCGGCAACGCGCTTCGCGGCGGATTTCCTCGGCCATTCCAATTTGCTCGACGGCGTGGTCGAGCGCACGGACGATGGCCGTGTTGCGCTACGGGTGGGCGAGCGTTGGGTGCCGATCGGCCCGAGTCCCGACTTGCCCGCGGCGGGAGAGGCCAGTCTGCTGGTGCGCCCGGAGGCGGCGCGTCTGACGTCGCCCGAAGACGGCGCGCTTGCCGGCACGATTCGCCAGGTCGTTTTCGTGGGCTCGGATACGCGCGCCATTGTCTCGCTGGGACAGGGGGACGATGGGGCGCAGGGGGCCGACTTCACCGTGCGCTGCCCGCGCGACCTGACGCCGCGCGTCGGTGAGCGCGTTGGACTGGCGTGGGATCACGGCCGTGCGACGCTGCTCACGCGCTGAGCAAATTTCGTCAACGCCCTCGTCATCCGCTTCAGGAGTTTTTGTCATGTGGCTTGTTCAGCGCCTACCTCAGGCGGGGCCTCGTATTGCCTGGCCGCGACAGGTGGCCCGGTGGTTGCCGGCCTTGCCCGCGTTGCTGTTCCTCGTGGTGTTCTTCATCGTGCCGGTCGTCGAGATTCTGCAGGGCGGCCTCTACGATGCCGACGGCGTGCTGTCCGTCGCTCAGTTTGCCCGCATGACGCACTCGGCTGTGTACATCAAAGTGCTGGCTTCGACGTTCTGGATTGCGTTTCTCACCGCCGGGCTTTCTGTCCTGCTCGGTTATCCGGTGGCGTATCTGCTCGCGCGGTTGTCGGCGCGCTCGCGTGAGCGCTGGTTGCTATGGATCGTGCTGCCGTTCTGGACCAGTTATCTCGTCAAGACGTATGCGTGGATGCTGCTGCTCTCGAAGACCGGCCTGCTCACGGTCGTGGCCACGCATCTCGGGCTGATCGATAGCGCGGGCACGCTTGCGCCGTCGCTCACCGGTGTGCTGATCGGCATGGTGCACGCGATGCTGCCACTCGCCGTCATGACGATGTTGCCGATCATGCGCGGCATCAACATGCAACTGGTGCAAGCGGCGCAAACGCTCGGGGCCGACCGCGCGACGGGCTTCTTCACCGTTTTCCTGCCGCTGTCCGGGGCGGGCGCGGCGGCGGCCGGGTTGCTGGTCTTCATCACGAGCCTGGGCTTCTTTATCGTGCCCGCACTGCTTGGCTCGCCGCGCGAATCGATGGTGGCGCAGCTCGTCATCTCGTCGGTACTCGATCTGTTCGACCTGCGCTTTGCCGGCGCGCTCTCGAGCGTGCTGCTGCTGTGCTCGATTGTCGTGTTCTTCGTGTACGACCGCGTCGTGGGGTTATCGTCGCTCGCCGGCGAAGCGCCGGAACGCCGTGCGGGGACCGGTGGGCGCATGTTGCCCATGCTCATCGCCATTGGGCGGCTCGCGGGCAAGGTGTCGCTCTCGGGCGGACGCGCGCGGGCCGGGGGCGGCTTCGGTCTCAAGGCGTACACGGGGGCGGTCGTGTTCGCCCTGGTGTTGCCAATTGCGTTCGTGGTGCCGCTGGCCTTTACCAAGCAGTCGTTCGTGGCGTTTCCCCCGCAACTCTTCACAGTGAAATGGTTTGTGGCGTTCATCGAGTCGAGCGTGTGGCAGGCGGCGTTGCTGCGCTCGCTCGGCGTGGGCTTCGCCACGGCGACGCTTGCCCTCATCCTCGGTTTCGGCGCCAGCCTGGCGCTCGTGCGGCTGCCGTCGCGGTGGCGCAAGCCGCTGTTCGCCATGTTCATCGCACCGTTGATCGTGCCGCGCATCGTGGTCGCCGTCGGCTTGCTGTATTTGTTTGCGCGCTGGGGGCTCGCCGGCACCAATGCCGGTCTGGTCATCGGCCACACGGTGCTTGCGATTCCCTATGTCGTGGTCACGCTTTCGGCGAGCTTCAAGCGCTTCGACTGGCGGCTCGACGATGCCGCCAAGATGCTCGGTGCATCGGCCTTTACCCGCGTGCGCACCGTGTTGCTGCCGTTGCTCGCGGCGAGCCTGGGATCGGCATTCCTGTTCGCCTTCATCGTGTCGTTCGACGACCTGACCATCGCCATCTTCGTGTCTGGCGGCATCAACACCACGCTACCCAAGCAGATGTGGGACGACATCCAGTTGGCCGTCACGCCGACGCTGGCTGCCGTGGCGACCTCGCTGGTGTTTCTGATGGTGTTCATCGTCTGGCTGTCGTCGATCTTTAAACGCAAGCGCTATTGATATCTGCGGAACTCTGTATGTCCATGTCCAACGTTGCCCGAGTCGCGCCGGTGAATGCGCAGACGTTTTCTTCCGTGCATCCTTATACGAAGTACTTTCCCCAGCGGGCCGAGGGCGACCGGCTCGATGTCGTACCGCTGCTCTTGGCAGGACTCCACGGCACGTCGGCCAAGCCGGTCGTCGTGTTCGAGGGTGAAGCCATCGACCGGGCCCAGATGGCCGCGCGCGTGGGCGCCATGCAGGGCTGGCTTGCCGCGCAAGGCCTCGTGCCGGGCGACCGCGTGGCGGTGATGCTGGGCAACAGTGCGGCGCAGGTGGCGTTGATCTATGCGCTCATGCTTTCCGGTCTGGTGTGGGTGCCCGTCAACACGCGCCTGAAGGGCGACGGTATCGAATACCTGCTCGGCCACGCCAAGCCGACGCTGCTCATTGCCGAACCGACCTTCGCCGACGTGCTCGACGCGGGTGCCACCCTCGCGGCACAGCAGCCGGGGCACCACGGGACACGCGTCGTGCGTCACTGGCTCGCGGACGTCATGACCCAGGCCGCGGCGTACATGGGTAGCGCGCCGGCGGCGGCGGAGCTTACGCCCGCGTCGGTGCTGTGCATCATCTACACGTCGGGCACCACCGGCGCGCCCAAGGGGGTGCTGTTCACGCACCGCATGATGCGCATCGCCAGTGAGGCGGCGCTGCGCGTGGCCGACGCGCACGACGGCGACCGGCTGTTTCTGTGGGAGCCGCTGTGCCATATCGGCGGTGCCCAGATGCTGCTGCTGCCCTTTCTCGCCGATCTCGAGATGCACGTGGTGGAGCGTTTCTCGGCCAGCCGCTTCTGGCAGCAATGCGCCGCTGCGCAGGCCACGCATCTGCACTATCTCGGCGGCATCCTCGACATCCTCATGCAACTGCCGCGCGAGGCCCAGCCGGCGCAGAACTCATTGCGCGTGGCGTGGGGCGCGGGCGTGTCGGCGAGCGCCTGGCAAGCCACACGAGAGCGGCTGCAATGCGCGTTGCGCGAATGCTATGGGATGACGGAGTGCTCGAGCTTCGCCACCCTCAACGACGCGGATGTGCCGGGTGCCATCGGCCACGCCCTGCCGTGGCTGACGCTGGCGTTGCTCGACGACGCGGGACAGCCCGTGCCCGACGGCGAACCCGGTGAGATCGTGCTGTCGAGCGACGTGGAAGGCGTCTTCCTGCCAGGCTATCTCGATAATCCGGAAGCCACGTCGAAGGCGTTGCGCGACGGCAAGCTTTTCACGGGCGACAGTGCGCGGCGTGGCCCCGACGGCAGCCTGGTCTTCATCGGCCGGCGCACGGACAGCATGCGGGTGCGCGGCGAGAACGTGTCGGCCTGGGAAATCGAGCGTGTGTTTGCGCGACACCCGGCGGTGGTGGCCTGTGCCGCCATCGGCGTGGCAAGCGACATCGGGGAGCAGGATGTGATGCTTTACGTCCAGTTCCGCGACGGCCAGACACTGGACTGGACGGTACTCGCGCGATGGGCCGCCGACAAACTCGCCAGCTACCAGCGCCCGCGTTACTATCGCGCCACCGAAGGTTTCGAAACGACGCCTTCGGAGCGCATTCGCAAGCATCTTCTCTCGCGCGATACCTCGCAGGCGTGGGAGGTGACGGTGGCATCGTAACCCGTGAGGGCAGGGCGCTCGTCACCGGCGCGGCGACGATGACGGTAATTCTGGTGTTATCGGTATAAGATAGACTGTTATTTTCATGAGATAATTCGTCCCTGCCTGCCCCATTTCCTCGATATCGTGGCCACCACCAAGACACCCCGCACCCGCGCCAAAGCGGCAATCGCCAGCGAGATAGCTGCTGCTCCCGCCCCATCGACCGAATCCACGCTTTACGTGCAGTCCGTGGAGAAGGCGATGAAGGTACTGACGGCGTTCGACGGGTCGAAGCGCCATCTCTCGCTTTCGGAAATCGCCGCGGCCACGGGGCTGGACATCAGCGCGGCGCAGCGCTTCACCTTTACGCTCTCGGCGTTGGGCTATCTGCTCAAGGACGCGCAGAGCAAGAAGTACGAACTCTCGCCGAAGCTGCTGGACTTCACCTATCACTACCTCGTCTCGAACGAACTCGTGAGCCGCGCCGCTCCGTATCTTCAGCAACTCGCTGCGGAAACCGAGGAGGCGACGAACCTGACGGTGCGGCTCGACACGGACATTGTGTTCGTGCTGCGTATTGTGAGCCGCAGCGTGTTCAATGCGAACGTCATCGTCGGCTCGCGCCTGCCGGCCTATTGCACGGCACCGGGGCTGGCGTTGCTGGCTACGCTCGACGATGCCGAGGTCGACGACATTCTCGCGCGCACGAATCTCGTGCAGTTCACGCCGGCGACCGTGGCGCAGCCGCGCAAGATCAAGGAACGGCTCGCGCGCATTCGCAAGCAGGGATATGCGCACACGGAAGACGAATTCTTCATGGGCGACATTTCGACGGCGGCGGCCGTGGTGAACCAGGACGGCCGGGCCATCGGGGCGATCAACATTGCCGTGCCGCGCGTGCGGTGGAACGCCGAACGCGACGAACGGCGCTTCGCCGACCTCGTGATCCAGACGGCCGGCGCGTTGTCGGCGCGGCGGCGCCAGGAGAGCTGACGCCGCGTCAGTCGGCCGCCACGTGCACGATCTCGTCGTGCTTGTCGATCTCGCCGGGGGCGCGTTTTTTCAGCCGAATGAAGAGCAGCAGCGGCATGACGGCGATCGTGAGTGCCATCATGAGCCGGAAGTCGTCCAGGTAAGCGATCATCGCCGCCTGTCGCGTGACTTCCGCATTCAGGGCGGCCATCGCCGCGGCACCGTACGTCTGCACGTAAGCCTCCACCCCTTGTGTAAACGGCGTAATGCGCTCCGAGAGCACCGCGTGGTTGACCTGCGTGTTCTGGGTGAGCAGCGTCTGCACGACCGAGATACCGATACTGCTGCCGATGTTGCGCGACAGGCTGTAGATGGCGGCGCCGTCCGCGCGTAGCGTGCCGGCGAGCGTGGCAAACGTGACCGTGGTGAGCGGCACGAAGACGAAGCCCAGACCGAAGCCCTGAATGACCCCCGGCCAGACGATGTCCGACGGCCGCAGCGTGAGCGAGTAACCGGCCATCAGATACAGCGAATAGGCGGTCAGTGCGAAGCCGAAACCCAGCAGGTAGCGAACGTCGACCTTGCCGACCAGGCGTCCGACGATCAGCATGGCGGCCATGGTCCCCGCGCCGGAGGGCGCCGTCACCAGCCCGGTGAGAATCGCAGGGTAGCCGAACAGACTTTGCAGCATCGGCGGGAGCAGGGCGCGCGTGGCGTAAAGAATGATGCCGACGACGAAGATGTAGACGACGCCCGTGTTGAAGTTTCGGTCACGCAGCAACGCGCGGTCGAAGAACGAATGCTCGCCGGCCGTCCACGTGTGGACGACGAAGTACGCAAAGCAGATGATGGCGCCGAGCATCTCCAGCCAGATCTCGGTGGCGTTCAGCCAATCCTGCTGTTCCCCGCGATCGAGCAGCAGTTGCAGCAGGCCGATGGCCAGACTGAGGGTGACGAAACCGAGCACATCGAATTTCCCGGCCTTCTGCTCCGGCGGCTCTCTGAGATAAGCGGCAATACCGAGGAACGCGATCAACCCGATGGGCAGGTTGATGTAGAACACCCAGCGCCAGTTGTAGCTGTCGGTAAGCCAGCCGCCGAGTGACGGGCCGAGAATTGGCCCGACCATCACGCCCATGCCGAACACCGCCATCGCCGAGCCGTGCTTGTGCGGCGGGTTGATGTCGAGCATGGTCGCCTGCGACAGCGGCACGAGCGCCGCGCCGCAAATCCCCTGGAACAGCCGTGCGGCCACGATTTCCGTGAGCGAATGCGCCATGCCGCACAAGGCCGAGGCGATCGTGAAGCCGGCGACGGACCACAGGAAGACGCGCCGGCGACCGAAGCGCGCGCAGAGCGTGCCGGTGAGCGGCGTGGCGATGGCGGCCGCCACGATATAGGACGTCAATACCCAGGTGATGGAGTCCTGCGAGGCGGAAAGACTGCCCTGCATGTGGGGGAGTGCCACGTTGGCGATGGTGCTGTCGAGTGTCTGCAACACCGTCGCGAGCATGACGGACAGGCTGACGAGCGCGCGATGCTTGCCCGGATCGTCAGCTGTTTGGGGGGATGCCACGGTCATTCTTTTATTGGATCGTGAGGGTTATCGCGACGCGCCGGTGACGGGCATTCGGCTTCGGCGCGCGTCAGGTTCGTCAGCACCTTGCCCAGTAAGCGCGACAGTTCGGTCCGTTCAGCCGGGGTGAGGTCGGCCAGCGCTTCGCGTTCGGTCGCGTTGGCGAATGCGACGATCATGTCGATCTTGGCCTCCGAGGCCTCCGTCAGATAGAGCAGGTGCGCGCGTTTGTCGTTCGGATCCCGTTCGCGCCGCACGAGTCCCTTGTCCCTGAGCCGGTCCAGCAGTCTCACCAGCGCCATCGGCGTCAACTCCATGCGTTCGGCCAATTCGGCCTGTGTCTGGACCCCATAGCGATGCAACATGACCAGCACGCGGCATTGCGCGCGCGTGAGGTCGAAGTTGCCGCGGGCACGCCGGTCGAACAGGCGCGAATGAACGCGCGCGACGTCATGTACCAGCGTGCCGAAACGGGAAGACCAATCGATTTTCGGCATATCGGAAGGTGCGCCGGGGTCGCCTTCGGGGAGTCCCGGCAAGGTCAATTAGTAAACAGGTTTATTATTTTGCCAGACACTTTCTTCGGACTGCAACTGTCGCAAATAGGTGACACCCATACTCGACGGCCGAAGGCGCCGAAATGGGGTCGGCCGGTTTCGCTCGGTGTGACGCGGGTTCGCGGGCGGTGGGCACAATCCCCGGACAGACGCTGTTGCGCCGCCCGTGAAAATCTGAAAAAGCCAAGAAAAATAAGCACTTGACACTTCGCCTTGGCGGATCAAGAAAGGATATGTGCGATGTATCGGCGAGCACGCCAGTGCATGGCACTCATCCTCTATTGACCTTAAGGAGTATCAATCATGTTTGACCTCGCCCAAGCCTCGGATGTCCTGTCCATCACCCCGACCGACCTGTCGTCCGGTCAGCGCCGTCCCACGTCGTTGCCGGCTGCGGTGCGCGCGCCGGCGGCCGATCTCGATACGATGCGAGAAGAGCGTCTGCCCTTCATCGTCACCATCGCGAGCGACGACGCAGCGTTGCGCGACGCCGTCGCCATGCGTCAGGCCGCCTACGGCCGCCACCTTCCCGATCTGGCCGCCACGTTGAGCGAGCCGGAGCCCAGCGACCGCGAGCCGGGGGCCATCGTGCTCGTGGCGCGCGCGCGGCTCGACGGCGCGGTCCTTGGCACAATGCGTATCCAGACCAACCGTTACCAGCCGTTGCATCTCGAGGATTCGGCGCCGTTGCCCCAGTGGCTGGACAGCGCCGCGTTGGCCGAGGCGACGCGTCTGGGCGTGGTAGCCGGGCCCGCCGGACGTGTCGTCAAGACGGCGCTGTTCAAGGCCTTCTATCAGTATTGCCTGCTGTCCGCGGTCGACTGGATGGTGATTACGGCGCGTCCGCCGCTGCATCGGCAGTATGAAGCCCTGATGTTTATCGACGTGTTCCCGTCGCAAGCCCTGATCCCGATGGCACACGTCGGCGGCATCGGACACCGCGTGCTGGCGCTGGACGTGGCGCAGGCACGCACGCGTTGGCAGGCGGCGGAGCATCCTTTGTTCGCCTATATGTGCCTCACCCATCATCCCGACCTGCGGCTGGGGGTGCCGGGAATGCAGGACGTTGTGCGGGCGTCATCGGGCGAAGCCAGTGTTGGCGCGCATTTGCGGGATTTATCTTTTGGCGGCGACGCGGTACGATGCGGTGCATCAGGCTTCAGCTTGTCGGTGTAATGCCGTTATTCGAACTAACGTTATCCCGTCGCCTGCCGCATTCGGTCTTTTGGGCGATGGCGATAACGCGCAAGGCGGGCAAAAGAGACCTGCCCGTGTCGGCCTGCATCGGGGTCGCACGGGCCAGGGCCGGCCCGGCCGGCAGGGCGTGCCGAGGGGTACGCCCTGCCCGGCGAAGCTCGCGGGGGCGACCAATAAGATAAGGGCTTAAGATTTCTATGGCGGGGGAACTCGGCAACGAGCGTGACGATTACAGCCGCAATTCGACCGATTTCGCCGACGAGTGGGCGGAACGCTCCGGTTCGCGGCGCCGTTGGCGCGTGAGCGCGCGGCTCGACGAGCTTTTTCGTACGATTTCGCTGTACGCCGTTCCCGCGGCCATCATGCTGCTCTCGGGCCTGGTGCTGATGTTCCAGGAGAGCCAGTACGCCGTGCGGGGAGAAACATCGTTGACCTTTCAGGCGAAAGGCGATGTACCCGCGACGTTCGGCCCGCCGATGGTGCAGGGCGTCCTCGAGCGCGCGCCCGCCGTTCGGCAGTTCAGCACGCATCTGTCCGAGGCGCCGGTGTGGTTCCGGGTCACCGTGCCGCCCGTGGGCGCTGCCCAACATACGGTCATCGAATTTCCCTCGCGCCATGCGCAAACGCTGATCTGCTGGCGCAACCCCGACGCCCCGGCCATCGGACGCGCGGACCGCAGCGCCGTGCGCGGGGCGATCCGAATGTCGAAAGCGGGCTTTGCGATCGATCTCGGGCAACTCGTCGCGCCGGTGACACTCCTGTGCGAGGGCACATTCTCCGGGCCGGCGCATCTCACGCTGGTCGCCTGGCCGGCGTCCGAACTGAATGTCTCCGAACGCGAGTTCCATCGCAGCAACGGCTTGCTCGAAGGCGGTCTGTTGACGCTTTCGGCATTCGTGCTCGTCACCGCCATCATCAACAAGGAATGGCTCTACGTCCTGTTCGCGGCGTGGCTGATCGGCAACTTGCGGCTCGCGGCGAACTCGCTCGGGGCCGACACGCAATGGCTGGAACGCGCCATTCCGACCGACCTTGACGCTCTGGTGCGCAAGGCGACATTCGCCATCTACTACGTGCTGACGTATTCACTGTTCACGCAGCTCTTCAAGCGGGAGTTGCGCCGCATCGGCTGGCGGTGGATGGTGATGGTGCTGCAATGGGCCGGCGTGGTGCTCTGCTGCGCGGCCATCGCATTGCCGTATGCGCATTTCATCCCCGTGCTGTGGGTTGTGGCCGCCCTGGGCATCGCCATCGTCCTGGTGCTGCTGACCCGCATTCTCGTGCTGACGCGCTCGCGGGTCGCGATGTGGTACAGCGCGTCGCTGTCGATCGTCCTGTTTGCCACGTTTTCCGAAGTGATCGCCGCCGCGTTCAATGCGCGCGCGTTGGCGACGGCGTTCAACAGCGTGACCGCGGCGCTGTTCTCGAGCCTCATGGCGGCGCTGGCCATTGCCGAGCAGATGCGGGCCGAGCACCAGGGCAAGCTCGAAGCCCAGACCGAACTGCGCAACGCCTACGACGTGACGCCTGTCGGCCTGTTCACCCTCGACGATCAGGGTGTTTTCGTTCGTGGCAACGCGGCGTTGCACACCATGCTGGGCATTCCCAATACCGAAGGGCGAACGTTCCGCTGGGACCAGTACTTCGGCCAGAGCACCTGGCGCATGCTGCTCGATGTCGCGCAGCACAGCGAGGAATCGGAACTCGAAATTCTCTCGCTGCCCCGCGACGACGGCCGCACCAGCCGCTATCTCGTCAAGGCGATTTTCTCCGCAGGACGCATCGAAGGCTCGTTGCAGGACATCACCGAACGGGCTCGCACGATGGAGCAATTGCGCTATCTGGCGGAGAACGACCCGCTCACCGGCGTCTCGAACCGGCGCGGCATCGAAAAGGCGCTGGCCGAGGCCATCCGTACCTTATCCGACGCCAGGCCGGCGGCATTGGCCTATCTGGATCTGGATCGGTTCAAGCTAGTCAACGATCTCTTCGGCCATGCGGCGGGCGATGAGGTGTTGCGCCAGGCATGCGATCGGATGCGAGCACGCTTGTCGACGGATCAGAGCGTGGGGCGCACCGGCGGCGACGAGTTCATCGTGGTGTTTCGCGATGCGACGATCAAGGAGGCGGCCGCCGTGGCGCGCCGTCTGGTCGACGCGATTTGCGGCGAGCCTTATCAGATTGGGGAGCGCGCCTTTCAGGTGCGCGCGTCGGCCGGGGTCATCGAGCTGACCGCCGATATGCGGGTGCCCGACGCGATTTCATCGGCCGACCGCGCCTGTCGCGAGGCCAAGAAGAGTCGCCGGGAGTTGGTGGTCTATGAGCGCGGGGCGGCGGCATTTCGTGAGCGCCTCGCCGAATTGCGGTTGATCGATGCGCTCGACGCCGGACTCACGCCCAACACGCTGTTTCTCGAAATGCAGCCGATCATGGAGATGGCGTCGCCCGGCGAGTCGCTCAACTTCGAGGTGTTGCTGCGCATGCGCGATTCCGACGGCAACATCGTACCGGCCTCGCGTGTCATCAGCGCGGCCGAGGAGAACGGCAGCATCGGCATGATCGATAAATGGGTACTGACGAACACGCTCGCCTGGATCGACCTGAACCGCGACCGTCTCGCAAAAACACGGTTTGTGTGTGTCAATCTGTCGGGGGCGTCGCTCAACGACGAACATTTCATTCGGGACATCTTCACCACGCTGGCGGCCCATGAGCGTGCCGTCGGGTTGCTGTGCATCGAGATCACGGAAACCGTGGCGCTGCACGATCTCGACAATACGCGTCGCTTTGTCGATCGGATTCACCAACTGGGCGGACGCATCGCGCTGGACGACTTCGGTGCGGGCTTCAGTTCTTTCTCATACCTGAAGGATCTGGCGGTCGACGCCATCAAGATCGACGGCGCGTTCGTGAAAAGCATGGCGGCGCATCCGGCCAATCTGGCGATCGTCGAAGCGATTGTGGCGCTGGCGAAGAATCTCGGGATTCGCAGCGTCGCGGAGTGGGTGGAAGACACCGCAACGCTCGAAGCCTTGTCGGAACTGGGGGTCGACTATGTTCAGGGCTTTCTGATTGCGCGCCCGCAAACGCCCGAGGCTATCCTGGCCGCCGACTCGGCCGTCAGTTTCGTTCGCGATCCCCAACTGGCATCTTTGCTGCTCGAGTTGGGGGATGCGTTCTACCCGCGTCATCGCAGCAACTCGGCATTGCACTGATTCGATTCTCCCGACGCGACGCTTCGACAGTCCGTCGGCGAGGTGCGTCCGTTAGCCGATAAAAGTCGCATCAGTCGACGATTTGTCGTGCGAATTATCCGTATTTTTCGCAATACTGTATTGCCCGCGCGATTCCCGCCCGGCACTCGATCCGCAGTGCCCAATATGCCGGAAACCCCCATGAATCGGGCGTTTCCGCGTCAAGTCATTTTTTTCGGGGCGTCATCAAAACGTAACCCGAAGTAAGAATTCCAATTGGAATAAATCTTGTCCCCGGTAAAGGCCGGGTGGCAGAATCAACGCATCGACGTGGTGGAGCGCATCCTCCATGCGCCGGTGAGCCGTATCCGTGGGTGGGGCATGACGCGGAATGCAATGCGGCGCATCGGCGTCCGGCAAATGACAGGCACGCGATATGCAACGGGGTTAGGAACGCGCACATTCACGAGATGCGCGCGGCGCAACCGTAGGACCTAGCCAGAACAACGACAATGATCTCGACGCTTCTCAAACTCGTCTACCGCTACAGCCATACAGCGAAGTGGCGGCACAACGAACGCCTCTGGCCGCACGCGCGCATCGAGCGCGATGCCATGGGAGCCATCGAGCGCTTTACGTGGCGCTCGCGCCGGGTGCCACTCGTTCGGCGCGCCGAATTGCAGCGCCTGCGCCGCTTGCCGTGCCACATCATCGCCAGCGGCCCATCGGTTGCCGATATCGATTATGAAGCGCTGCCGATGCATCACGTCATGGGCGTGAATGGGGCCATCGCGCTGACCGACCACGCGCCGGTCAAATTCAATTTCTACTGCATTCTCGACGCCGGTTTCGTGCGTCAGCGTCCGGACCTGGCGCGCCGCGTCGTGGCGCGCGATCTGGTGTTGTTCGTCACGCCGGTCGTGCTCGCCCGTTTGCTGGACACGTTCCCGGCGTCGGCGTTCGGGTGCCGTTTCTATCTTGTAGACGATATTTTCAAGCGCGGGATGGAGGCGGCTAGGACGCCCGAAGCGCTGCGCGCGAACCCGCAGGTTGGGGCAAGCGCGGCGTTCCAGGGCGAGCAGGGCCGCCTCGGGTACAGCTTCGATCTCGACCATGGCTTCTTCCACGGTGGCACCGTCGCGTATTTTGCACTCCAGGTGGCGACGTGGCTGGGCTTCACCGAGGTGTACCTGCATGGGGTCGACTTGCGCGACGCCGCGCAGACGCCACGGTTCTACGAGACCCTGCAAACGCGTGCGCCGACGCGGTTGGACGTGGAGTTCTCCAGCCTGATCGAGCCGTCGTTCCGCCACGCGTCGGCGGTCTTGCGCGCACGCGGTGTGCGCGTCGAGAACCTGTCGCAAGCGAGCGCGCTGGGGGACGACATCTTCGCCAAAGTCGACTGGCGCGCGCTGCGTCGCCGGAACCTGAGTCTGGTCGTACCGGACGCGAGCGGCGAGAGCGCCGGTCTCGGCAGCATGCCGACGTGGCGCTCGACCGGCACGCACGGTCGGCCGTAACGTCTGCCACGCGCGGCACCCAGGTCAGCCGATGCGCGAAAGTCCTTGCCGAGAGGGCCTCCGCACGGTGGTCTACCTGCTACAATCGCACTCCGGGTTTTCCTGAAGCACGAGCGATTATGGGGTTTGGCTGGTTCGGACTGTCGACGTTTTGGTTGCTGGCGTTGTGCTGGCCTGGCGTGCGGGGTCTGCTTGGCGGTGAGATACGAATCTTCGGCCCCGGCACGCTGCGCATGCTGCTCGGTATACCGCTCGCGATCGGATCGAGTGCCACGCTCGCCGCGCTGACGGGCGGGGAGGGCAACACCGCGGGTGGCAGCGTCGGCCAATCCCTGTCTCACGGCTTGCATGTCGCGTTGGGCGGTACGCTCGCGATGGGCGTGGCCAGCTTCGTCCTGCTCTTTTCCCTTCCGCTGGTCTTCGGCACCACTTGGTGGGGCATGTTCGCGCGCGGCAAATCGTCCGACGACGATATCGAGGCGCCCGGCTACGAATCGCGTTTCGATGGCGCCGCCCGCGAGCCGGCGCGGGGTCTCTCGCACATGTCGTTCGACACGAGTGAGCGTGGTGAGCGTGGTGAGCGTTTCACGCCCACGCTCGGACAAGGGCATCACGATGTCGGTAGCCTGAGGGAAGACCCGGTGCCGCGCCGCCGTGGTCTGGCGGCACAGCCGCGCTGGAAGTTGTCCGACGAGGAGCGCGCGCGGCTCGACGCCATGCGACCGCCGCCGTTGAGGGTGCCGGGTGCGCCGCGCACCGAGCCGTCGTTTGCGAATGGCGCGCGACTTCGTCCGACAGGCAAGGGCGCCTCGGTGGGACGTGCAGGGACCGCCGTGGCTGCCACCGTCGCCTCCGCAGCGACCACGAGGGCGAGCGGGGCTTCCTTATCTGCGGCTTCGGTCAGGACCGCGACATCGGTTGCGTCGACCGCTCCCTCTAGTGTTGCTGCGCCGCTCACGGCAACCAAGGCAGGCATGCCCGCGAAGCCGCCGATGCCCGCCGATCCGCTGAATTCGACGTCGATTTCTGGGGCGACGGGATATCGCCGCCCCGTGGGCGTCGCGCCCGCCCATCTGCGCGGCACGATCGTGCATAGCCCGTTCCGCAAGCCGCAGCTCGGGCTTGAAGAAATGCCGCCACGGGGGGCGCCGCCTGTCCCGTCGTCCCCGGCGGATGCCGGGATGCCGGCGATCGTCGACACGTCGGCCAACGTTGCGGCGTCGGGCGCTGTCGCGCCTCGCCCGGCGGCGCCTGCGATGCGGGGGGCCGCGTCCTGGTCCGCGACCGATGCCGCCTCACCGCTTTGCGCGGCCGTCTCCGCATTTTCGCCCGTCGATTTGTCGGCGAAGGACGTTGACGCACCCGTCTTCGAAGCCTTGCCGCCTGCCCCCACCTCGGAGGTGCTGGCCCAACAAGCGGCCGCGCGTGCCGCCGAACAGGCGCGCGTGCAGGCCTTGGCCGTGCTGCGCGACGAGGCGCAAGCGTTGCTTCGCGACTTGCGTCAATGGACAGCATCCGACACGGCGCAGGCAACTGATGCACCCGCGTTGGCATCGGCGTATCCGGCGACCACCGTCGATCGCCGGGAAAGCGTCGCGGTAGACGAGGAACGCTTGAGCATGGAAGTGGCGAACGTTATCGAACCCGTCGCCATTGCGAAAGCCATGCCGGTGTCGGCCGCGTCCGACCCATCGCCACCGGCCGCCGGGCGCGTCGACATGACCGCTGCGGCGCCGTTCGCACCCGATTCGCCTTCTGCCCCTGCGGCTTCGACGCCACATCGTCCGTTCGTCTTTGCGGATGTGTTGGCCAACGTCGAAGCTTTCGATGTGCCGAAGGACGTGCCGATCGACGTACCTTTCGATGTGTCACACAACGCCACGCGCGACGAACCGGGCTACCGGGCAGAGGACGCTGCATCCGTAGACGTACCCGACGCGCTGGAGGCCGAAGCGTTAGCGTCGAAGCCGCATTATGTCTTGCGTGCCGACGGCACCTGGGCACGCGCTGAAGCGTCTCCCCATCCCGGCCATCCGGCCTACGCACCGTTGACGCACGACGACGCCATCTCGTCATCGACGCCCACCATGCCGTCGCCCGCGGCCGCCGTGCCTGCCATTCCGGCGTTCGCCGCGTCACCGCCGTTCGGCATGGCGACGACGGCTGAGCCGCGCGCCGCCAGCTTCTCGGGGAACACCCCCTACGAACTTGCGCCGCCCCGCGTCGTCATCGATTACGACTTGCCGTCGCTCGACCTGCTGTCGCCTGTGACGTCGCTGGATGTCGCCAATGTCGTTTCGGACGAAGCGCTCGCGGCCGTGAGCCAGTTGATCGAGCAGCGTCTGGCCGAATTCAAGGTGCCGGTCACGGTGGTGGGCGCGTCGGCCGGCCCGGTCATCACGCGTTTCGAAGTCGAGCCGGCGGTGGGGGTGCGCGGGGCGCAGGTCGTCGGACTCGTACGGGATCTGGCGCGAGCGCTGGGCGTGACGTCGATCCGCGTGGTCGAGACGATTCCCGGCAAGACCTGCATGGGACTGGAACTGCCCAACGCGCAGCGGCAAATGATTCGCCTGTCTGAAATCCTGACCGCCCCCGTGTTCGACACCCATCGCTCGCACCTTGCGCTCGCCATGGGCAAGGACATCACGGGTGAGCCCGTCGTGGCCGATCTGGCGCGTGCACCGCACCTGCTGGTGGCGGGCACGACCGGCTCGGGCAAGTCGGTGGCCGTCAACGCGATGATCCTGTCGTTGCTCTACAAGGCAACCCCGGACGACGTGCGCCTCATCATGATCGATCCGAAGATGTTGGAGCTATCCGTCTACGGTGGCATTCCGCATTTGCTCGCTCCGGTCGTGACCGACATGAAGCAGGCGGCGCATGCCCTGAACTGGTGCGTGGGCGAGATGGAAAAGCGTTACCGGCTGATGTCCGCGCTTGGCGTGCGCAATCTGGCCGGATACAACGAGAAGATCGATGCCGCACGCGCGGCGGGCGACAAGGTGCGCAACCCGTTCTCGCTCACCCCGGACGCACCGGAGCCGCTGGACCGTCTGCCATTCATCGTCGTGGTCATCGACGAGTTGGCGGATCTCATGATGGTGGCGGGCAAGAAGATCGAAGAACTGATCGCACGGCTGGCGCAGAAAGCGCGCGCGGCGGGCATTCACCTGATTCTCGCGACGCAGCGGCCTTCGGTTGACGTCATTACCGGCCTCATCAAGGCGAACATCCCGACGCGGGTGGCCTTTCAGGTGTCGTCGAAGATCGATTCGCGCACGATTCTCGACCAGATGGGCGCGGAATCGTTGCTGGGGCAGGGCGACATGCTGTTCCTGCCGCCGGGCACGGGGTATCCGCAACGTGTGCATGGGGCGTTCGTTGCCGACGACGAGGTGCATCGCGTCGTCCAGCACTGGCAGCAATATGGCGAACCGGACTACGATGAAGCGATCCTCGCGGGCGACCCGAGCGAGGCCGCTTCCGCCGATCTGTTCGGCGAATCGTCGGGCGATGCCGAGGCCGATCCGCTCTACGACGACGCGGCGGCATTCGTGCTGAATTCCCGTCGCGCCTCGATCTCCGCGGTGCAGCGGCAATTGCGTATCGGCTACAACCGCGCCGCCCGTCTCATCGAGCAGATGGAAACGGCTGGACTCGTCAGCCCGATGGGGCGAAACGGCGCGCGCGAAGTGATTGCACCGGGCGAGTAATCGCCATCCCTTACACCTGCCTTACGACCCGCCCTCCGAGTCGAACTCTTTGGCACTCCGTGCCGATCTCAAGACACGCGCCACCCGTGGCGCGTGCCGTCAAACCCCTTGGAAACCCGCGCCAATCGGCGATAGCAGCGCGTATACCCTCGCGAGCGTAGGGGTATTCCCGCCTTTGCGGGCAAAACTCAGCGAACACATAATCGGCGCGCTAGCTTGGTCGTTCAACGCGTGCGGTACGGCATCGCCCTGACACGAATTACAACATCGGGGGGATGCGGCGGGGGGAAGTCGACTCGCGCGTCGCGCATTCTACGGCAGGGCCTGCGACATCAGGAAATCGCAGCAGAAAAGCGTCATATCGAAACGCATCGCACCGAAGGAGACCCTTATGCAATTCCGATTCAAGGTCATGGCTGGCGCCGTGGCATTTGCCCTGTCCGCCTCGATGGCTGTGGCGGCCGATCCGATCAAGATTGGCGTATCCGGCCCGTTCACCGGCGGCTCGTCGTCGATGGGCGTTTCCATGCGCGACGGCGTGCGTCTCGCCGCATCGGAAATCAACAAGTCGGGTGGCGTGCTGGGCCGCCAGATCGTGCTGGTCGAGCGCGACGAAGAAGCGAAGAACGAGCGCGGCGTGCAGGTCGCGCAGGAACTGATCAACAAGGAAAAGGTGGTCGCGACCGTCGGCTTCATCAATACCGGCGTGGCGCTTGCCTCGCAGCGTTTCTATCAAGACGCCAAGATTCCGGTGTTCAACAACGTGGCGACGGGTACGGTCATCACCCAGCAATTCAAACCGCCTCAGTACGCCGATAACTATGTCTTCCGCAACTCGGCCAAGGACAGCATCCAGGCGCCGATGATCGTGGAAGAGGCGATTACGCGCCGTGGCTTCAAGAAGCCGGCGATTCTCGCGGACTCGACCAACTACGGCCAGCTCGGCCGCGAGGATCTGGAAAAGGCGCTCGCCGCCAAGGGCATCAAGCCGGTGGCCGAAGAGAAGTTCAACATCAAGGACGTCGACATGACGGCCCAGTTGCTCAAGGCCAAGCAGGCCGGCGCTGACGTCATCCTCACGTACGGCATTGGCCCGGAACTGGCGCAGATCGCCAATGGCATGGCCAAGCTCGGCTGGAAGCTGCCGCTGGTCGGTAGCTGGACGCTCGCGATGTCGAACTACATCGACAACTCGGGGGCGAACGGCGAAGGTGCCCGCATGCCGCAAACGTTCATTCAGGAACCCAACACGCCGAAGCGCAAGGCCTTCATCGACGCGTACCTGGCCATGTTCAAGCCGAAGAACAATCGCATTGACTCGGCGGTGTCGGCGGCGCAGGGCTACGACTCGATCTACTTGCTGGCTGCGGCCATCAAGCAGGCCGGCAGCACCGATGGCCCGAAGGTACGTGCAGCGCTCGAAGATCTGAAGGCACCGGTCGACGGCGTGGTCACGACCTACGATCACCCGTTCACGCATGACGATCACGACGCCATCACCGCCAATATTCCGGTGATGGGCGAAGTGAAGGGCGGCCGTGTCGTGTATGCCTACGACAGCGATCTGAAGGCGGGCAGCAAGGTCCGCGAGAAGGCTGCGAAGTAACTCGCCCTCCCACCCCCTTGCATTTCGGTTGCGCTTTGCAGCCATGACGGATGAACAACGGCGCGCGTTGCTTGCGATCCGGGCCCCTGGCAACGGGGTGTCCGGGGGCAGCGCGCGCGCCGTCTGCTCAACCGGGCCATGCACCGGCACTCGGGACCGGCGCGCGGCACACGTCTCGAATACCTCCCGTGCATCGCTCGTAGGCTCGCACTCGCGAGAGAGGACCGCATGACCATCCTGATTCAACTCATCTACAGCGGTATCGCGCTGGGGATGATCTACGCCGTGATCGCCTTCGGTTACCAACTGACGTTCGCGACGTCCGGCACGCTGAACTTCGGCCAGGGCGAATCGCTGATGCTCGGCGCACTGGTCGGCCTGACACTGGTCGATACCCTGGGTCTGAATTACTGGCTGATGATCCCCATCGTCTGCCTGTTCGGTCTCGTGCAAGGGGCGCTGGTCGAGCGCATCGGCGTGAAGCCTGCCTTGCGGATCAAGTCGGAGTTCGGCTGGATCATGTCGACGATCGCGTTGGGCATCATCTTTCGTAACGTCGCGGAAAACGTTTGGGGACGCGACGATCTCAAGTTTCCTTCGCCGCTGCCCGAGTCGCCCATCCACCTGTTCGGCGCAAACGTGTTGCCGATGGAGCTGCTCGTCGTGGTCGGCGCGCTGCTCATGATGGCCGCCGTCGAGTTCTTCAACCGGCGCTCGATTTATGGCAAGGCGGTGGTGGCCACGTCCAACGACCGCGACGCCGCCGGTCTCATGGGCATCAACACCAGTCTGGTCATCACGTTCTCGTATGCGCTGTCGTCCATGGCGGCCGCGTTTGCGGGCGTGCTCGTCGCCCCGCTCACGCTCACCGGCGCCACGATGGGCGCGGTGCTCGGGCTCAAGGCGTTCGCCGTGGCGATTATCGGCGGACTGTCGAGCGGGATGGGCATGCTCGTGGGTGGCGTGATTCTCGGCATCGCCGAGACGACGACCGCGTTCTACATTTCGACCGGCTACAAAGACGTGCCGGGTCTCGTACTGCTGCTGCTCGTGCTGGCCGTGAAGCCGGCGGGCCTGTTCGGCAAGACCGCCATCAAGAAGGTGTAACCATGACCGCTCAGACCTCCACCGCACGCGGGGCCCGCGATCTCGGCGGCCTGCGCGTGACCACGACGCTGGCTGCCATCGTGGGCATCGTTGCGCTGTTCGGTTTTCCGATGGCCATCGGCAATCCTTATTACATCCACATGATCGAGACGATCATGATCTACGCGATCCTGCTGTTCGGGCTGGATATCGTCGTGGGTTACACCGGGCAGGTGTCGCTGGGCCATGCGGGCCTGTTCGGCATCGGCGCCTACGTGGCGGGGGTGTTCTTCACCAAGCTCGGACTCACGCTCTGGCTCGCGCTTCCGGCCTCGATCCTGATTACGGCCGCGTTCGGCGCCGTGCTCGCTTTGCCCGCGCTACGGGTCATCGGCCCGTATCTGGCGATGGTGACGCTCGCGTTCGGCACCATCATCCAGATTCTCATCAACGAGATGGATTTCCTGACCGACGGGCCCATGGGCATCACGCTCACGAAGCCACTCGTCGGGGGGCATCCGATCAATGAGACCGAGTACTACTGGCTGGTGGCCGCGTTGCTGCTGGCGAGCATGCTCGTGGCGCACCGGATTCTCAAGTCGCATCTCGGGCGGGCCTTCGAGGCGTTGCGGGATTCACCGGTGGCGTCGGACTGCATGGGCGTGTCGGTGTATCGCTACAAGGTGTATGCGTTCGTGATCAGCGCCGGATTCGCCGGCCTGGCGGGCAGTCTGTACGCCTACTCGGAGCAGTACATCTCGCCGAACACGTATAACTTCGAGCTGACGATCCTGTTCCTGCTCGCCGTCATCATGGGCGGGCGCAAGACGCGCAGCGGCGCGTTGTTAGGCGCGGCGATCGTCGTCTTGTTGCCGCAATTGCTCGACGACATCGGCACCTTCCGAATCGTCGCGACAGCCATCGCCGCGGTGACCGCCGTCGTGGCGGTGACCGCCATCGCCCGCGGGCGCACCTCGCTCGCCAAGGCGGCGGTGCCGATCGTGGGGACGGCGGCCCTGGCCGGCGTAACCTGGTGGCGCGACAGCATCACCGACTGGCGCCTGACGATCTTCGGGCTGATGATTCTATTTGTCGTGTACTACCTGCCGGACGGCATCATCGGCTTCGTGCGCTCGCGCATTCTGCATCGCCGTCGCACGTTGACCGTCTCGGCCACGCAAATCGACGAGTCGGTCGACGGCGAGCGCGACCCGGTCCTGACAGCGGCGGCGGGCGGTCCCGACGAACTGCTCAACGTGCGCCAGTTGCTCATGCAGTTCGACGGCCTGAAAGCGCTCAATCAAGTGGATCTGAGTGTGAAGCGCGGCACCATTCACGGGTTGATCGGCCCGAACGGCTCGGGCAAGAGCACGATGATGAACGTGCTCACGGGCATTTACGTGCCGACGGCGGGCAGCATCGAGTTCGCGGGTCAGTCGCTTGCGGGGCGCTCGTCGTCGGATATTGCGCTCTCGGGCGTGGCCCGTACGTTCCAGAACGTGCAGTTGTTCGGCGAAATGACGGCGCTGGAAAACGTGCTCGTCGGCTTGCATCACACGTTCGGCGCGACGCTGATCGATGTATCGCTGCGTCTGCCGCGTTACAAGCGCGAGGAAGGGGCGGCACGGGCCCGGGCGATGCGACTGCTCGACTTCGTGGGGCTGGCGTCGCTCGCCGACGAGGAGGCGCGCAACCTGCCGTATGGCAAGCAGCGTCTGCTCGAAATCGCGCGCGCACTGGCACTCGATCCGCGTCTGCTGTTGCTTGACGAGCCGGCCGCCGGTCTGACGGCCCCCGACATTCGTGAATTGCTCACGATCATCCGCAAGATTCGCGACCACGGTATTACGGTCATCCTGATCGAGCACCACATGGACGTGGTGATGAGCACGTGCCAGACGGTCTCCGTGCTCGACTTCGGACAGAAGATCGCCGAGGGCCTGCCGGCGCAGATCCAGGCCGATCCGAAGGTGATCGAAGCGTATCTGGGCGGCGCATCGACGGCGCACTGACGACATTCGCGCATGCGGCGCACGGCGGGGACGATGCCCTGCGCCGCAGCCACGACGGACAAACGGAACCACTATGCTTTCCATTCGTAATCTGCAAGCCGGCTACGGCAAGGTGCAGGTGCTGCACGGCATCGACATCAATGTGCCGAGCGGCCAGGTCGTCACACTCATCGGATCGAACGGCGCGGGCAAGACGACGACCATGCGTGCCGTGTCCGGCATGATCAAGCCGACGGCAGGCGAGATCACGCTGGGTGACAAGCGTATCGACGGACTCGACTCGCATCGCATCGCCAAGCTTGGCCTGGCGCACTCCCCCGAAGGCCGACGCGTGTTCTCGACCATGTCGGTGATGGACAACCTGCGCCTGGGTGCCTTTCCGCGTCTGACCGGTAGCCGCCCACGCGGCGATGTGGCGGCCGATCTGGAGCGCGCGATGGACCTGTTCCCGCGTCTGAAAGAGCGGCGTAATCAGTTATCCGGCACGCTGTCGGGCGGCGAGCAGCAAATGCTCGCCATGGCCCGCGCGGTGATGCTGCGCCCCGATATCGTACTGCTCGACGAGCCGTCGATGGGGCTGGCGCCGATCCTGGTCGACGAGGTCTTCCGCATTATCAGCAACCTGAAGTCGGAGGGCGTGACGATGCTGCTCGTGGAGCAGTTCGCCGCGGCCGCGCTGGCCGTGGCCGACTATGGCTACGTGCTGGAGAACGGCCAGATTTCCGTGCACGGCCCGGCGGAAAACCTGCGCAACGACGACAAGGTGCGCGCCGCCTATCTCGGCGGCAGTCACTGACCTTTGCCGGCGTACCTCGCTCAGTAGGTGGCGGAAAGCTCGCGTAGCGTGTTGAACGTCTCGCGCAGTTCGGTCCGTAGCGTGGCCACGAGGTCGGCGGCGGGCATGGCGCGAGCCAGCGGTGCCGCCTGACCGGCCCACTGGGCCGCGTAATCGCTGTTGCCCTTGGCCTTGGCGGCGGCGTTGATCGCCTTGCCTGCGTCATACGTCACCGGATAGGCGGGCAGGTCGGGGCGGTCGGCTGCTTGCTCCAGCGCATAGAGGCGGTTCACGAAGCCGCGGGCCGGACGCCCGGAGATCGCACGAATCAAGGCGGTTCGCGGCGCAGCGCCGCCGGTCAGCCGTTCGCGGTAGGCCGCATCGGCCGACGATTCGGGGCATGGGACAAAGGCAGTCCCGAGTTGAGCGGCCTGCGCACCCAGCGCGAGGGCCGCAGCGATGCCCGCGCCGTCCATGATGCCGCCGGCGGCAATCACCGGCACCGACGTGTGTGTGACGATCAGCCGCACCAGCGCCAGCGTGCCCAGTTGCTCGTCATCGGTCGGCACACGGTCGCCGAGATCTTCAAAGCGGCCACGATGACCGCCTGCCTCATACCCTTGCGCAACGATAGCGTCGACCCCCGCAGCCTCGATCGTCTTGGCTTCCGCCAGGTTCGTCGCCGAGGCGAACAGCACGATGCCCGCGGCGTGCAGTGCATCGATTCTCTCCTGCGACGGCAGTCCGAAATGGAAGCTGACCACGGCCGGGCGTTCTTCCAGAAGCATGGCAAACATGGCGTCGTCGGCCGCAAAGGTCTTGTAGATCTCGCCGAGCGTGGTCGGCGGCGCGGCGTCGAAACGCGCGAACTCCGGGGCGAGATACGCCAACCAGGCGGCGTCGCGCGACGCGTCGAGCGTGGCGGGCGCATGGCAGAACACGTTGACGTTGAACGGCTTGCGCGTCAGGGTGCGCGTATCGTGAATGGCCTTGCGAGCGGCGTCGGCATTCATCGCGGCGACACCGATTGAGCCGAGCCCGCCCGCGTTGGAGACGGCCGCCGCGAGGGCGGGGGTGGACGTGCCGGCCATCGGGGCCTGAACGATCGGCGTCGACAGGCCGAGTCGTTCTATGAGTGCGCGGTGGCGGGATTGCGAGACGGTGGAGCTTGACATGACGATCTGCACCTTTGAGTGTTCGGTAGGGGGAAACCGGACCCGTCGCAGCAGGGAGTAGATTCACTATGGCATACACACGGGGCGACAAAAGATATCACTAAAATGTATCTTTATGTCGACCACCCGCAGCATCGGCGGGGGCATTGGCTCGCGATATCGGGGTCACGCTTTGGGGCCCGCACGTTCGCCGGGGCCTTCGTGGGTTCCGCCCGTATCTTCGGCGCCCATCAGATCGGCGGCGCGCGAGCGCTGCATATCGGCCCGCCTGAAGTAGCCGATGACGGTCGCCACGCTCGTATGTCCCGTCATCGACATGGTTTCGGCCAGTGGCACCTGCTGAAGCGCGGCCTCGGTGACGAAGCCGGCGCGCAGCGAGTGGGCGGAGAAGTCGCCCTCGAGACCGGCGAGTGCGCATCGCTCGCGCACGATGTCGCGCACGGCGGCCTCGGAGAGCGGTTCGCCCACGTGACCGCCGCGTCGAACGCGCCGAAAGATCGCCCCTTCCGTGATGTCCGCCGCCGTCAGCCAATCCGTGAGCGCCACGGCCGCCGCACCCGTGACCGGTTTTTCGTTCTCGGGCAGGTCCGCGCCCTGCTGATTCGTCTTCGACCAAGCGAGCGTGTAGACGTAATGGTCGGGTCCGCTGCGCCGCACGTTCTCGCATGTCGCCCGTACGACTTCCGAGCGCCTGCGGCCGCCGCTCGCCCATGCGAACAGCAATAGCGCGCGATCGCGTTTGCCTCGCAGGGTGTCGTCGCAGGTAGCCAATAGCGCACGCAAAGGCTCGCGCGTCAGTGCCTCTTTTTTTGCCGTGCGAACGCCCCGTTTTGCATAGGCGCGACGCGTCTTTGCCAGCAGTTCGCGCACCGCCGGTTCCGCGCACGGGTTCGGCAGGTGGTGCGACGTGTGCAGCTTGGCGATGACGCTCAACCGGTGGAGCAGTGTGGCGAGCGCCGGTGGCCCCACACGGGCCTTGAGGCCTTGAGCGACGAGTGCGGCGTCGAGTGCGTCTGGCATCTCGGTCCTGAGGCCGTGCTTGCCTTGATGCAGTGCATGGTCGACCACGAACTGCACGATCACGGCGACCGGCAGCGGCGCGACGAGCGCCTGCCCGTACCTCAGGCGATACCAGCCCATCCAGTAGCGCATGGCCGATTGATAGCTCTGACGCGTGTTCTGCGAGTCGCCTTCTCGGGCGAGCGCTTGTGCCGCGTTGAGCGCGTCGTCATGGAGCGTCTCCGGATTTCGCGGTGGGGGCAGACCGAGGGCCGACGCGCCTCCCATTGCTGCGCTGGGCGCCGATTCGACCGGCCACGGGCGTGCGGGTGTTATTTTTTTACCAGACATATGATTTCATATGTAATATGTACGAAATATAATCAACTCAACAAATAGCTAACGATAATCTTCCATTATCGTGGGTTATTTGGCAATGCCCTCGATATTCAGGAGCGCTACGTGATGACTACGCCTCAAACCCCGACGTCCGCCATGTCCACGCCGTTGCCGCGGCAAGGCGGGCGAGGTATTTCGGCGCACGACGTCTGGACGGCGGCCGATACGTTGTTGATGGCGGGGCAGCGCCCGACCATCGAGCGAATTCGTCAGCAGTTGGGGCGCGGCTCGCCCAATACCGTGAGCCCTTATCTGGATGCGTGGTTCGCGGGACTGGGGGCGCGCTTGCAAGGCGCGACGGCCGCCGCGCCCGGGTTACCGGATGGCGTGACGATGCCGGAATCGGTGGCGCGTGCCGCGCTCGATCTGTGGGCGCTGGCGTTGAACGAGGGGCGTGCTGCCCTGGCGGAAGACGAAGCGGCGCGGCGCGCAGTGTTGGACGCGCGCGAAGCCGAGCTGGCAGCGGATCGCGAGGCGCTGGAGCAGGCGCGGGCCGTGCTCCACGAGCGCATTGCCGCTGCCGAGACGACGGCGGCGGATGCGCGCCAGGCGAGGGAGGAAGCACAGGCGCAGGCGCGGCGCGCCGAGGCGTTGTTGATTGAGGCGCAAGCCGATGCGGTGGCATCGCGGCAGGCACTGTCGGTGGCGCGTGAGCGTACGCATGCGCTTCAGGAGGAACACGCGGCGCAACGGTCCCATTGGGATGTCGAGCGCACCCGGCTTGGCGAGCGGGCCGAAGCCAATGAACGCCGCTTGATGCTTGAACTGGACGCCGCACGCGAGTCGATCAAGTCGCTGCAGCAGGAGCGCAAACAGGTGCAGCGTCAACTGCAGGATGCCGAAACCGGGCTTGCTGCGATGACCGAGGCACAGCACGCGATGCGGGCCGCGAAGGCACTGCAGGATGCAGTCGTGGCGAGGCTGCGCGAGCAGGTCAGCGCGCAGGAGGCATTGGCGGCAACGTATCAGTCGATGCTGGCCGCGCCGATGACGTTATCGTCCGGGCGCGGCAACCTGTCGGGAAAAAAGCGTCGCGTGAGCCATGCGGGCGTGCCGACAACGTCAGTGTTGCGTCGCGTGCGCCGGCCATGAGACAGGTAGCGCGGGGTGTCTGATATTTGTCGGCATTGGCGAACCGTCGGTCAGCAAGTCAGTCGTCCAGGCATGCGCGCAACGTCTGCGCGAGACGAGTGGCTTCCCCGGCATCGGCGACGTTCGCGAAGCCAAGCACGAGGCCGCGCGGCGTGTGCGGTGTATGCCCGTTCGCATACCAGCTCGAGAGGGGCAACACGGCAAGTCCCGCCTCGCTGGCCCGGGCGGCAACGGCAACGTCGTCGACTGGGCCGTGCGGGCCTTCTGGGAATTGCACCGCGAACTGAATGCCACCGTGCGGCAAATCCAGACGCATTCGCTCGCCGAACGCTTGCGTCAGCGCTTGTGTGATCCAGACGCGCCGCTGTCCGTACAACGTGCGCATTCGCTTCACATGTCGCGCAAAATGGCCTTGCGCCATGAAATCTGCCACGGCGGCCTGAAATAGCGCTGGAGAGCCGGTGTTCATGCTGCACGCCACCCGCGCGACGCGCTCCACGGCACGCTCCGGCACCACCGCGTAAGCGAGCCGCAGGCCGGGGAACATCAGCTTGCTGAGCGTGCCGCAATAGATCACGCGATCGTGCCGATCGAGGCTCTTCAGCGCAGGCAACGGCCTGCCCGAATATCGGAATTCACTGTCGTAATCGTCCTCGATGATCCAGCGAGACGCTTTCTCGGCCCAATTCAGCAGTGCGAGGCGTCTTGCGAGCGACAACGTATGACCCAGCGGGCTCTGGTGCGATGGCGTGACCAGGGCGAAGCGCGCTTCTGGGTCCAGTTGTATGCCGCGCTCCACATCGATCCCCTCATCGTCGACCGGTACGGGGACGAACTGCATGCCGGACTCGGACAGAAAATCGCGCGCGAGCAGATAGCCGGGCTCTTCGAACCACACGCGATCGTTCGGTTTCGCGAGACTGCGCAACACGAGTTCAAGCGTCGCGCGGTAGCCGCCGGTCACGAACACTTGCTCGGGCAGACACGTGACACCGCGAGACAGACCCAGATAGGTGGCAATGCGTTCTCGAAGCGGCCGGTAGCCCATCGGATCCGGGCAGGAGAGCATCGCGCGATCGCCGCTGCGCACACGAAGCGAAACCAGTCGACTCCATATCTTGCGGGGAAACGCGTCGAGCGCCGGTTGCCCGGCCTGCAACGGTCGTGGCTCGCCGCTCATTGCGACAGTGATGGCCACGTGGGGCGGTGCCGGTCGACTCGGTGACGCGGTTGACGATTTCGCTGGGTCGGCGCGTTCCACGTTCGTTCGTCCCGTGTGCGGCACACCTTGCGGTGTTTGGTGACCTGTTCCGTATGTCGAATGCACGATTGACGGCGGCAGCGACGGGGAAACAAACGTGCCGGCCGCGCCGCGCATCTGCAGATAACCCTCGTCGACAAGGATCGTATAGGCCAGTTCGACGGTGCCGCGGGCGGTGTTCAACTGCGCGCAGAGGCTGCGAAGTGCCGGCACGCGATCTCCAGGACGCAGATGCCCCGCGGCAATCGCCGTCCTGAAACGCTCGCAAATCTGCAGATAGATCGGCTGCGGTCGCTGGCGATCTATCTGAATGTCCAGGGCGGGCGTTCGTGCGGGCATGAGTATCTCGTGGATGAGGGCGGGCCAAGTTGATTTGGACTAGTCATATCGATGATTTTTGGCCCTTATTGTTACGACATGATTGTTACATACTGCCCTTAAGCAATGCCATGGCGAGGACACTTCCACGCGATGCCACGCTCAGTACGCGTCTCGCGCGTTCAGTTGCCCCTTGGAGAATCTGTCATGAAAATCGTGGTAATCGGTGGTTCGGGCCTGATCGGCTCACGTCTCGTCACCCGGCTCGGCCAGGCAGGCCATCAGGCGCTCGCCGCGTCCCCGCGTACCGGCGTCAACTCCGTGACTGGCGAAGGTCTGGATGCCGCGCTCGTCGGCGCGGATGTCGTGGTGGATGTCACGAACGCACCGTCCTGGGAGCCTCAGGCCGTGCTGGACTTCTTCCGCACCTCGGCTCGCAATCTCGGCAAGGCTGAGGTGGCCGCGGGGGTGCGTCATCATGTTGCGTTGTCGATCGTCGGTACCGACCGCATGCCGGAGAACGCGTATTTCACGGCCAAGGTCGCGCAGGAGGCTGCGATCGAAGCCGCTGGCGTGCCATACACGATTGTGCGCGCCACGCAGTTCATGGAGTTCATCGGCGGCATCGCGGATTTCAGCACGGATGGCGACAGTGTGCGCGTCGGCGACGGGCTGTTCCAGCCGATCGCTGTGGACGACATCGTCGAGATCCTCGCACAGGTGGCGCTCGCGGCGCCGCGTAACGCCACGATGGACATTGCCGGCCCGGACCGCGCGTCGCTGGCGCAGATCATTGCGCGCTATCTGAGCGCGAAGGGCGATGCGCGCCCGGTCGTGACGGATCGTAACGCGCGGTACTACGGCGGCATCGTTGAGGAACTGTCGCTTGTTCCGCTCGGCGACGCGACGATCGGCCGTATCGGTCTCGACCAGTGGCTCGCCCAAACGCGCGAAGGCTGATTTTTCGGGCCGACGAAGGCCCCCGATGGAGTGAAGTCATGAAACGAATGGTTTTGTTCGGCGCAACGCTGATGTGCCTGTGCCTGATGGGGGTGCGCCCGGTCACGGCCGCGCCCGAGGCGCAGGTGGTGCCGCTGCGTTCGACGCCGTTGCCGGAGTACCCGGGCAAGGAAGTCAAGATGATCGTTGTGGAGTATCCGCCGGGCGCAGTCGACCCCGTGCACCGTCACGACGCGCAAGCGTTTGTGTATGTGCTCGAGGGAAGCATTGTCATGGGCGTCAAGGGGGGCAAAACGGTGACGCTGAAGGCGGGGGATACGTTCCACGAAGGCCCCAACGACATTCATACGGTGGGGCGGAATGCGAGTACCACGCGGCCGGCCAAGTTTGTCGTGTTCCTGATCAAGAAACAGGGCGCGCCGATCCTGACCCCGGTGAAGTAACACGGTCGTTCCAGCCGGTGCCGGCAACCCCGGCGCCACCCCTGCGGCGCCCTTCTTCGGCGCCCCCGACCGGGCGAGCGCGGATGGCCGCTGCTCAGGCCATCGCCGCCGCACCGGAGGCGCCCGGCAGTGCCGATAAGATCCGGGCGAAGGCGTCGCCCGTGACGGGTTTGCCGAGCAGGAAGCCTTGCAGTTCGTCGCAATCGAGGGTCTTGAGCGCCTCGCGCTGCGACGGCGTCTCGACGCCTTCGGCCACCACATCCATATCGAGCGAGTGCGCCAGCGCAATGATGGCGGAGACCACGGCGCTGCCCTCGCGGCCGCAGGTGTCCAGCCCGCTCGTGAAGAAGCGGTCCATCTTCAATTGCTTGACGCGGAAGCGCTGCAAGTACGCCAGACTCGAATAGCCCGTGCCGAAATCGTCGATCGCCACTTCAAAACCCTGCTCGTGGAAGGCTTGGATCACGTCGATCGTGTGCTGGGCGTCGAACATGGCCACCGTCTCGGTGATTTCGAACATGAGCCGGTCGGCGGCGATGCCCGCCTCGCGAACGATCTCCACGATGTTTTCCACCAGTTGCGACTGGGCCATCTGGCGCGGCGAGAGGTTGATCGCGACCTTGACGGGCGGCAGACCCGCGGCGTCCCATTCCTTGATCTGTCGGCAGGTGGCCCGCACGACCCAATAGCCGATCGGCACGATCTGTCCGGTGCGCTCGGCGACGGGGATGAAGTCGGCCGGCTGCAGTTCGCCGAAGGTGGGATGCGACAACCGCAGCAATGCCTCGGCACCCGCCAGCGCCTCGGTGTCGCCCCGGTACTTCGGCTGGAAGTGAAGCGAAAAATACTGCTCGTGTTCCGCGTCGTGCAGCGCCTGCTGGATCTCCCACGTGCGTTGAGCGGCGGCATTCATGCGCGGCTCGAAGTAGCGGAAGATGCCGCGTCCGGCGCGCTTGGCTTCGTACATGGCCGTGTCGGCGTGCTTGAGCAGCATGTCGATGGTATCGCCATCGTCCGGAAACACGGCGATGCCGATGCTGGGCATGACGTGCAGCGATTGATTGCCCACGCGAAGTCCGTCGCGCATATCGTCGAGCAGGCGTTGCGCCACGCGCCCCGCGACCGCAGGTGACGACAGGGAGCCCAGCAGCACCACGAACTCGTCGCCGCCGAGTCGGGCGACCACATCGTCGCCATTGACGTTTTTGCGAAGCCGTTTGGCGAACGCGCGCAATACGTCGTCGCCCACGTTGTGGCCAAGCGAGTCGTTGATGGTCTTGAAGCCGTCCAGATCCATGAACAGCACCGCGAAACGGCGCTCGTCGCGACGCGAGTTCACGAGCATGCGCGCAGCGGAGTCATGCAGGGCGCGACGATTGGGCAGATCGGTCAGCGCATCGTAGGTCGCCATTCTCGCGATCTGCGAGTTCAGCTGCAGAACGGAGTTCGCCAGGAAACTCGTGCGGGCGTCCAGGCGCGAGACGAGCAGGGTGGTGACGAGCATCAGGAAGGTGAACAGGCTGACGGTCGTGACCAGCCACGGGGAGCTAACCCCGCCCGCCGCGCCACAGATGGCGCCCGGCATAAAGTTGGCCGCCGACATGCCGGTGTAGTGCATGGCGGTGATCGCCAGTCCCATGACCCCAGCGGCGCCGATGCGTTTGGCCATAACGTAACGCAGACTGCCGTCGCGCAGCGTGCGCGCAATCCACAGTGCCGCCGTGGCCGCCGCCATCGCGATCAGGATCGAGGCGGCAAAGCGTGCTGGATCGTACTCGATGCTCGGATACATCTTCATGGCCGCCATGCCGGTGTAGTGCATGGCCGCGATCCCGAGGCCGAGCGTGACACCTGCGGTGACCAGCCGGCGCTTGGTGAAGCGCTCGCGGGCGACCAGCCAGAGCGCCGCCCACGAGATAACGACGGCAATGCCGAGCGAGGCCGCGGTAATGACGGGGTCGTATCCTAGCGCGAGGTTGGCGTGCGAACCCAGCGGCGCCCCGAACGGCGCGAGCGACAGCGCGAGCATGCCGATGAAATGCATCGACCAGATACCGATGCCCATCGCGGCCGCGCCCACGGCGAGCCACGCGTGACGCATGCCGCGGTGCGTCAGGAGATAGATGCGACCCGAAAGGTCGAGTGCGGTGTACGACGCAAGCACGGCAACCGCGAGCGATAGTGCGACGAGCCAACCACTGTACGAACTGGACATATGAGAACCGACCGAAAAGTCCTGCTTAACTGGTTATCGGCAAGGACGGCCGATAGTTGAGGGGCACGTAGGAATGTTTCCGACAGCGCTCGGCCGATTGGGTCGGGTGGCGCGTGAGCGGGGGACTTCGCCGACGTCCGGGCGCGTCGTGCCGACGCTCGACACTGCCGATATCATGGGGAATAATCCGTCCATGCCCGTCTTGAGCCGTGTCGTGGGTGGAGACCCGGCACGCGGCGTCGCGTGCATCAGCTGCATCACCTGCGCCCCTCTTGGGCGGCCAACCGCCAGAATCACGAAGTCTCGGACATGACACGCGTATGACATCGGGTGCCGGCGGGCGGTAGATTACGGCAGCCCTCAATTTTGCCTGATTTCCGCGGGATTTCCTCGCGCCGCGTCAATTTTGATAGTTAAATGCCCCGCTGGCACCGTGAAAAGTGCCGGCTTGCGGCGCGCTCACCCGTGCCGGTGGCGTGTGTGGAATGGTTGCGGCATTGCACGAACAGGGAGCCAGTCATGCCCGCTAAATTGTCGTCTGCCTCGCGCTCGGCCACGGCCAGCCCCGCCGCATCTTCCGCCGCGTTTCCGGTCGCAACATCGCCCACCGTTCCCGTCGTGCCGTTCGAAGCCCGCATTGCTGCCGGGCGCAAGCTGCGCGACACCACACCGCGTGGTAGCCACGCGCATGTCGGTAACGTCGACCGAGACGTTGTGGAACTGCTGCGAACCAGCAGCGAGGGACGCGTCGATGCGCTCGTGCCGTTGCGCTACGGACGCATGCTCGCGTCGCCCTTCGCTTTCTATCGGGGCAGCGCCATTGTCCAGGCCCACGATCTGGCGGGTACCCCGCACACCGGTCTCACGCTCCAGATCTGCGGCGATTGCCATCTGGCCAACTTCGGCGGCTTTGCCACACCGGAGCGCACCCTGATCTTCGATCTGAACGATTTCGACGAGACCGCGCTTGGACCTTGGGAGTGGGATCTAAAGCGCTTGTGCGCCAGCCTGGTACTGGCCGCCCGCCAATTCGGCTTCGGCGATACGCTGGGCGTCGAGATGGTGCGCACGGCGGTACAGACGTACGCGCGGCGCCTGAATGAATACGCCCACATGCCGACGATTGCGTTATGGCATGAGCAGGTGACGTTCGAGCGCATGCTCGACCTCGCTCAAAGCGAGCGCGTGCGCGAGGGCGTGAAACGCGGCATTGCGCGCGCCACCGGGCGCACGCATGAAAACGTGCTTCCCAAGTTTGCCCAGCAGGTGGGCGATCATTGGCAGATTCGTGATGCACCACCGAGCATTTTCCATGTGCACGGCGCCACCACGCTGTTCGGCACGGAAGACGACTGGCTCGGCCTGGGCGATTGGCGCACGCTGTTCGCCCCCGTCTACAAGAGCTATCTGAACTCGCTCTCGCCCGATCGTGCGCTCATGTTGTCGAGCTACACGCAGGAGGATCTGGCGTTCAAGGTCGTGGGTGTCGGTAGCGTCGGCACCCGGTGTCTGGTGTTGCTGATGATGGATACCCACGAGCAACCGCTCTTCCTGCAGTTCAAGGAGGCGTCGAAGTCGGTCGTCTCGCGCTTCTTCAAAAGCGCCTCGTCGAAGCACGACGGGCGTCGCGTCGTGGAGGGGCAGCGACTGATGCAGGCGGCCTCCGACGCCTTTCTGGGCTGGGGCAGCGGCCCGTTCGGGCGCAGCGTGTATGGACGTCAACTGCGCGACATGAAGGTGTCGGCGCAATTCGAGCTGTTTCGCGCCGACGGCTTCCGTGAGTACGCCGGGCTTTGCGGATGGGTGCTGGCGCGCGCGCACGCCAAAGCGGGCGGTTGTGCGGCTGAGCTGGTTGGGTATGTGGGCAAAGGCAACCGGCTCGCGCAAGCGTTGGTCCATTACGCGACCGATTACGCCGACCAGATCGAACGCGACTACGATGTGTTCAGAAAGGCGTGTCGTGACGGTCAGCTAGAGGCGCGCACCGATGCCGACATGGCCGCCGATTTCATTGCGTGAGCCGAACGGGGGCGATGCAGGCTTCCCCCAATGCATCGGCGATCGGGCGTGACTAAACTACTATTGACAAGCGCGAATTCACAAGCGCGACACTAGGTACGCTGGACGTCCACCGCCACGCATGCTTGCATGCGGGCGTCCTCCGGAACTGACATGAACCGCCCGCCCGCCAATTCGACGTTGCGCGCAGTAGCGACAAAGCCGTTTGGCATACGTCTGAAATGGCTTCTCTTGCTTGCGGCCGCGTCACTGTGCGCCATCGGGGTCTATTTCGTGGCACGCGAGATGCAGACTTCGCGCCTCCAGGCGAAGTACTTTGCGGCACTTGACCGCCAAGTTTCCTTCAGGGTTGCGCAAGGCCCGAGCGACACCATCCGCTTCCCTTCCCACGGCGGTCCCTACGACCTGCGCATGGGCTATGAGCGACTACCCGAGTTTGCCGCTCGCCTCACCGCACGTGGCTTCGTCGTCACCGCTCAGGCGCGCGACTCGGCCACGATGGCCCGCATCGCAGACCAGGGACTCTTCGTTCCCTACGAGGAAAAGGCTCAAGCCGGTCTTCGGCTCTTCGACGCGAGCGGCGCGCCGCTTTACGGGGCGCGCTACCCGTTGCGCACCTACGCCAATTTCGACGCCGTACCACCGGTTGTTGCCGATGCGCTGACCTTCATCGAAGACCGATCACTGCTCGATGCTGCTGAACCGTACCTCAATCCCGCGATCAACTGGAAGCGCTTCTCGCTCGCCGTCATTGATCTGGCACTCAAACACGTGCTCCATCACCATGCAATGCCCGGCGGCAGCACGCTCGCAACCCAGATCGAGAAATATCGTCACTCGCCGGGGGGGCGTACCGTCAACCCGTCCGAGAAGCTCCGGCAGATGGTCTCGGCGGCGTTGCGCGCCTATCTCGGCGGTGAGCGGACGCTCCCGGCACGCCGCAGGATCGTCGTCGCCTACCTGAATACGGAGCCGCTTGGTGCGCAGCCAGGCATCGGCGAGATCGAAGGCATTGGCGACGGGCTCGTGGCCTGGTACGGCCGCGACTTCGACGAGGCGAACCATCTGCTCGCAGCGCTCGACACGGACGCTCGAGGTCAAACCGGGGCGCCTGTCACCGGCGGACTCACCAACGAAGCGCTCGCATTCAAGCAGGTGCTCTCACTCCTGATCGCGCAACGCGCACCGTCGTATTTCCTTACACGGAACAATGCAGCGCTCGAGACGCTGACGAACAGTTACCTGCGGCTGCTTGCCGACAACCACGTCATCTCGGCGCGGCTGCGCGACGCCGCGCTCGGTCAGCCCCTGCAGGTACGGCACGGTTTGGCTACCGCGCAGGCAATCCCGTTTGCCAAACGTAAGGCGATTTCGGTATTGCGCGCGCATTTGCTCGAGACACTCGGCCTCAAAAATACCTACGCGCTCGATCGCCTCGACCTCACTGCCAGCTCGACACTCGCCGATGCGCTCGAGCAAGCTGTCAGCAAGCAGCTTGCGCGTGCACAAACGGTGGCTGGCGCGCAGCAGGCCGGCCTCTATGGCTTCGAGATGCTTCGCCCCGGCGACGATCCTGCGAAGATCGCCTTCAGCTTCTCGCTCTATGAGCGCCGCCGCGGTGAGAATGTGCTGCGCGTGCAAACCGACACCGTGAACGAGCCGTTCGACATCAACCAGGGTGCCCGCCTCAATCTCGGGTCAACCGCGAAGCTTCGCACCCTCGTCCTGTATCTGCAGATCGTCTCCGATCTCCACGCACACTATGCTTCGCTCACCCCCCCCGAACTCGCGCGCGTGAAGCCCGATGCGCTCGACGCACTGACATCGTGGGCGCTCAACTATCTTGCGCACACGACCGACCACTCGTTGCCGGCGATGCTGGCGGCCGCCGTCGAACGCAAGTACTCGGCCAATCCCGGGGAAGTCTTCCACACCGGCAGCGGCGAACAGGCGTTCTCGAACTTCGAGCCCGCCGACAATGGCCGCATCCTGACCGTGCACGAAGCGTTCCAGCGCTCGGTCAACCTCGTATTCGTGAGGCTCATGCGCGACATTGTCCACTACGAGATGGTCAGGCAGGCGGGGCCGTCGGCGCACTGGCTCACGGATCCGGTGCTGCGGCAGCAGTATCTGACGCGCTTTGCCGACGAAGAGAGCCTGACCTTTCTCGACCGCTTCAATAAAAGGTATGCGGGGCTTGCGGCTGACCAGGCGGTGGCGAAGCTTGTCGCGGGGATGCCAAAGTCGCCCGTCAGGCTCGCGGCAGCCCTGCGTAGCGTGGCGCCTGACGGCTCGCCGGCCTGGTTCGAGGGCCAGATGCGCGCGGCGCTGAAGGGCACGCCGGCGGCCTCAATGAGCGCCGAAGAGATGGCGGGGCTATATGCAAAGTACGGACCAGACAAGTTCGACCTGAACGACCGCGCTTATCTTGCGCGCGTGCATCCGGTCGAGCTTTGGCTGCTCGCCTACCTTCGTGCCCATCCGCAAGCCACCGAGAGCGACTTGCGCGACGCGAGCCGCGACGTGCGTCTCGAATCGTACTCGTGGCTCTTCAAGACGCGTTTTCACGCCACCCAAGACCGCCGAATCCGGGAAACGATCGAGCTTCAGGCGTACGCCCCCATCGTGCGCGCGTGGCGCTCGCTCGGCTATCCATTCAAGCGCATCACGCCGTCCTATGGGTGCGCCATCGGCGCCGCGGGTGACCGGCCAGCCGCGCTTGCGACACTAATGGGCATCATCGCCAATGACGGCCGAAAGGTGCAACAGGAAAGCCTGAGTTCGCTCACGTTCGCGGCCGCCACGCCATATGAGACGCATTTTTCCCACGCATTTGACGTGGGGCAGGTCGTGATTTCACCCGCCATCGTCGACGTCGTCCGGGGTCTGCTGCGTGACGTCGTGACGGGCGGCACGGGCAAGCGCCTCGCGGACGGCCTGCCGCTAGGCTCGGGCCGCACGCTCGAGGTTTACGGCAAGACCGGCACCGGCGACCAGCGTTTCAACGTCTATGCACGCGGCGCCAAGCTCATCGAATCGCGCAAGGTCAACCGCACGGCGACATTCGTGTTCATGATCGGAAACCGCTTCTACGGTGTGTTGAGCGCCTATGTGCATGAGCCCTACGCGACACACTATACCTACACTAGCGCGATGGCCGTCCAGCTCCTGAAGTCCCTCGGACCGACACTCGGGCCGCTCGTCGGCAAGACAAGCGTCGATCAACCGCTGCCATGACGAACGAACGCATCGCTACGTTTCAACAATGCCCCACTTGATACGCGCCCAAAGACGCTCGTGAGCCAGGTAACCGACGGACGTGTAGATGTTGCTGATGATCATGAAACCGACCGCGGTGTGAATGGTGCCGGTAAGCAGGTAGAGCGTCCCGAAGTCGAGGCACATGACCAGGCTCCGATACGTAAGCGCCTTGGTTACTGAGCGACGGCTGCTTACGGTTCTCATGATCCATCCCCTTACCGGACGTACGGCTGTGGTTCGTTGACCCTGTGGAGCATCATCGCGATGGTCACGTGGTGGCAGGTCCTGCTATCAGATCGATTTCGCCTCGTACGGAAGGCCTTGTCCAGTGGGAAGCGATGGGTTGCGTGACCATTCATGCCATGAGCCACAACGCCGGGCGTAATGAAGATGGGTTTGTGCATGGCGTTCTGCTGCGGATCAGGAAAATCACGTAAGAAGCATAAGTCGACCAATGAAACGCTTGTTGATACCGGTCAATGCCAATTCGCGTTGCCACGCATTCGATATCGGTGCGCCGTGCAACGCGGCACGCCGTCGGTCGACGTAGGGTCCGGTGGAGGACTGCTTCGCAGGAATCGTCCGATGAAGTGATGGAATTGGGACGCGATATTGTCCGAATGCCGCCACTTTTTTCTCTAAATTACATGAGATGTGCGTTTTAAGTAATTGATTATAATAAAAATTAATGAAATGCATTTCAATGCGGCCTCGGTGCTGCATCGTTTGACGGTGTCCGCCTACACATCTTTCGGACTCCGCCGATTCGCCAAACGAGACGGGCTCTCTACAATCGGTTTCAACAGGTCGGGTGCCATTCACCAAAGCACGGACGGCCGTACAGGAGGTTGTCATGGCGAAGCGCATTCCCCCATCACCGATTGCGTCCGTACCGCATGGGACATCCCGCCCAAGGACGGCGGACGAGGAGCACGCGTTGACGCACGAGGACGGTGACGCCGAGACAACCGGCGCGTCGACGCCCGCAGGCGAGCGTCCGACACCCGCGCAACCGCATGAGGCGCAGCAGTCGAGCGATGCGGCAATACGAGACGACATTCATCGGCGGCTAGCCGTCGTGGCCGACCTCGATATTTCGCACATCGATGTCACGGTGACCTCGGGGCTGGCGCTGCTTACCGGCGATGTACCGGAGCGCTGGATGCAACATGAGGTACAGGCGATCGTCTCGAAAGTGCCCGGCGTGAGCGGCGTCGACAACCGATTGCACGAGCGGCGCACGCAGCCGATGAGCCGTCCCGGAGAAAGTCAGGAGGGTCACAAGATCTGACTCGGGCGACATCGCTTTACGGAGCAAGCGGACATTCGGGCAAACCCTTTACGCAAAAGGTTGCCGGGTGCCGAAGGCAGCGAAAGACTCCCCCGCATTTCAATGCCAGGGAAGGGATCACCTAAGACTCGGTCGCCGCAGGGGTGCGGCACGTCAAACGTGCCGGAGGTGACGCCCGAGGCAGCGATGCCATGGGTGCGACGACTCAATTTCGGGAGGTTAATCATGAAACAAGCCAATCTACTCAAACTCGTCATGGCCGGTGCACTTGCTACGACTGGTATCGCCGCGCATGCCCTCGATCAGGGCGGCATCATCAAGATTGCCGATCAGTCGGGCGCCAGCGGCGTGATGAGCGATACCGGCCGCAAGATTGACGATTCGGCACTCACTGCCAAGGTCAAGGCCGAATTGCTCGCCAAGAAGGACGTGCCTTCGACCAAGGTGCACGTCACGACGCGTCATGGCGTGGTGCATCTGACCGGTTCAGTGCCGCAATCCGCTCAGAAGACCCTCGTCGTCGACACGGTCAAGGGCGTTGAAGGCGTCGTCGATGTGAAGGACGACATCAAGGTAATGGGCAAGTAACCGCAACGGAAATCGCAACAGTAACCGCATTCTCTCCCCGTCGGCGGCGCGTGCCGCGCGCCTCGACATTACTGGAAGAAGGAGAAGATCATGACCCTGCAAACCGGTCGGGGCGAAACGCCCCAGTCAGGCGCCCGCATCGTAGGCGATTCGCACAAGTTGCCCGAGGGGCCAGGCCCGTCGGTGATGGCCGCCGACACGCTCGATGCTGAAGACGTTGTGAACCGCGCGGGCGAAAGCCTTGGGAAGGTCAAGCACATCATGCTCGATGTGCAACGGGGCACAGTCGCCTACGCGGTGCTGTCGTTCGGCGGGTTTCTCGGCATGGGCGACAAGCTGTTTGCCATTCCTTGGCACGCCTTGCAGCTCGACGTCGGAAACAAGCGTTTCATTCTGGATATCGACAAGGAAGCGCTCAAGAAGGCGCCAGGCTTCGACAAGGATCATTGGCCAAGCATGGCTGACATGCAATGGGCCGAACAGGTGCATACGTATTACACCGTCGACCCCTATTGGCATTAAGCTCGGTGAGGTCTTGCTCATGTCGAGTCAATCCGAGATTTGCTGGATGACGAAAGCGCCACGACGGTACGCACATCTGCCTGAGCCGTACGACCCAGGCAGGCCGCCCGGGACACCGCCGCCGAAAACGCCGCCCGACGAGGACGAGCCGTCGCCGACGCCTCCCCCCGACAGACCGCTGGATCCCCCGGTTGAGGAGCCGCCGCTGCGGCCGCCGGGCAAATATGTCTGCTTTGAGCGATCCACTTGACGGGCAGCGGCGGCACACGGAGCGACTCCTGTCCGTCAGGGCCGGATCGCCAACGGAGGAAAGTCATGCCTTATCGTCAGACCGAGGAGCTGCCGGCAAGCGTCAAGGATCACTTGCCCGCGCACGCGAAGGAGATTTACCTCAAGGCGTTCAACGCCGCCTGGGAAGAATACCGGGATCCCGGCGAGCGGCGCGGTCATGAATCGCGTGAAGCAACGGCACACAAAGTGGCTTGGGCCGCAGTGAAGAAGACCTACGAAAAGGACGAAGGATCCGGTCAGTGGCGCGCGAAAACACGTCACCAGTGATCGCCTGCTCCGGGCAGCGGCGTCGCGGCGTGCTGTCTGCAGAATTTGTCGCGTTGGCGTAGAATCGGCCTCCTTTATGGGGCGGCTGCGACGCGCGCCAGGTTGGACATCCACCGCCTGCCGCGCCCGATATCGTTCGCTTGTCGTTGCCGACAACCTCGCCAGTCCCGGACTGGCTGTCATGACCCAATCCCAATGAGTGCCTCCCAAATCCTGCCCGCCCAGGCGGCCGAAGCGTTGCCTCCGTCGTCCATTCCCGTCTGGCTCTCGTTCGTGGCGCTTGCCATGGGCGGCTTCGGCATCGGTACCGGCGAATTCGTCATCATGGGGCTGTTGCCCGACGTCGCCCAAGGCCTGAACATCACCATTCCACAAGCCGGCCATGCGATCAGCACGTATGCACTGGGCGTCGTGATCGGCGCACCGCTGCTCGCCGTGCTGGGAGTGCGCCTGCCGCGCCGTGCGTTCCTGATCGCGCTCATGGCGATGTTCGCCATCGGCAATCTGGCCAGCGCTCTCGCGCCGAGTTACCTCGCGCTGATCGTGTTGCGTTTTCTCAGCGGCCTGCCGCACGGCACTTACTTCGGTGTCGCCGCGTTGGTCGGGGCATCGCTCGTTGCGCCACATCGTCGTGTGCACGCGGTGGGGCAGATCATGCTGGGGCTGACGCTCGCCACGCTCTTTGGTGTGCCCCTGGCCGCCGGTCTCGGGCAGTGGCTCGGCTGGCGTGCTGCGTTCGTCCTTGTCGGCCTCATCGGCGCGTTGACAGCGGTGATGGTCTGGCGCTGGGTACCGAATGTGCCGGCCCCTCATGGCGCGAGTCCGATGCGCGAGCTGAGCGCGTTGCGTAACGCCCAGGTGTGGCTCACGTTGGGCATCGGCGCGATCGGCTTCGGGGGCATGTTCGCGGTGTTCAGCTACATCAAGCCGACGCTCATGCAAGTCGCCGGCGTTCCGGAAGCGTGGGTGCCGTTCTACCTGGCATTGTTCGGTGTCGGCATGGTCGCGGGTACCGTCGTCGGGCCGCGCCTGGTCGCGGCCGCGTCGCTCATGCGCGCCATCGGCGGCACGCTGATCTGGTCGGCGCTGCTCCTGGGTGCCTTCACCTTCACGGCATCGAGTCCCTGGCTGGCCGGTGTCAACGTGCTTGGCATCGGCACGATCATCATCATCGGCCCGGCGTTGCAAATTCGCCTGATGGATGTGGCTGGTGAGGCGCAGACACTTGCGGCGGCGCTCAACCATTCGGCGTTCAACATGGCCAACGCCGCCGGTGCATGGCTCGGTGGTGTGGCAATTTCCGCAGGTTACGGCTGGACGTCGACCGGGTGGGTCGGTGTCTTGCTGTCGTGCGCCGGCATGTTGATGTTCCTCTGGGCGCGCCACGACGCTCGTCGAAAGGCGCGGTAAGCCGACGGGTGCCCGCTAAGGTCGCTGCGGTCTCAGGTCGTGAGCGCCACGCCGCCGTTCAGGCGTTCGAGCACGGTGGCGCGCACGGCGGCCGGGGCGTCCGCGAGCAGTGCCGGCCATTGGGCCTGAGCGTCTCGGACGGTCTCCCGCGCGATGGCGCTCAGGCGGCTCACGCGAAGCAGCCCAGCGCCCTTGAGCAGCGCGTCGAGGGCAGCCCAGTCGAATGCCCGCAACGTCTTGTCGATCGCCCGGTTCACGCCATAATGCGATGCCGGCACGTCGTGAAAAAAGGCGGCGACGCACACCGGGTCATACACCGGCGCCAACTGCGGCGTATGGGCGTCGGGGTAGATCAATGCCCAGTTCTTGAGGTGGGCGTCGGTATTGCCTAGCAGGATAAAGGCGATCAGACGGCGCAAGAACTCGCGTACGTCGCGCACCGGTTGCGCGGATAGCTGATCCAGCACCCGCAGCATCGTCGTGTAGTCGATGTCCAGCCCGCGCCCGTACTTGCTGCGTGGTGGATATTGCAACACCTGCGCGAATTCCTCCATATGCACGCGCCGTCCGTCGGGCAGCCGGTCGAAGCGCGGCACGGCGAGGATATGTTCGAACGGTACCTGCTCGGGCAAGTCGGCATCGCGTCGCGAGATGATTTCGGCTTTGGCGCAATCGAGGCCGAGCGCCTCGCACAGTCGGTAGCCGGTGAATTCATTCTCGACGAGATCCGGGTGGCGCGTCGTCGGCAACTTCAGAATGACCGAGCCCGCGCGCCCCTGGCGCTTGACGACGTAGCGCCGTCCATCGCGAACGGCTGAGAACTTGGTCACCACGCCGGGTAGCGATGCGGCGTCTTCCACCGGCGTATCAACGAAACCGGGTTCCACCATTTCCAGACCAAGCGCCGTGTGCCAGCGATGCACGATGTCGGGCACGCCCTCGCGCAAGGGCACGGGCTCGACCTCGAGTGCCCCCATCAGGTCGTGTCCGGCGGCGGCGAGCAGTTCGAACTCGTCGTCGGGGCTGCAGCGGCGCTCGGCGGCGAGTCGTTCGCGGTTATGGCCCTCGGGCAGCAGGTTCTCGAAATACATCGGCCAACGGCCGTCGGTGCGCACGAGACGCGCATCGTGGGGCGACGCGAGAATGGCTCGCGTGGCCGTCTCGTTGGCGCCGCGGTAGGCCAGGGAGAGCGCCGGCCGCTGGGCGTCGGCGATGTAGTCTTCATCGAACGACATGCGCAGGATGTCACCGTACTGCGACAGATAGCCGATGGGGCGGCGTGTTCCATCGGGCATGTGCAGGTACGCGCGCAGGTATTTGATGTTCATGAGCAGTGGCGTGATCCCATGGCTGGTTAGCCGGCAAGCGTCTCGACGATGGAGGGCGGGGCGGCGATGCCGCTGGGTTGCGCGAGGTATTTGCCGCCGGAGCGAAGAAAGGCTTCGACCTCCTGTCGCAGACCCGCCGGTACCAGCATCGGTTCGAGGCCGAGGGCGCGCGCGGCCTCAAGCACGGTCGACAGGCGCGGATCGAACGCGCCAGACTCCACTTTTTGTACGGTCATGCGTGACAACCCCGCCTGATCGGCGAGTTCCGCCTGCGTCAGGCCGGCTGCCTTGCGTGCCGCGATCAGCGGTGCAATGAAGCTCATCATGATGTGCTTTTGCATGGAAAAGATGCTTTATCTTAGCATTTTCTCAAGAGAATTTCCATGAAAGCTAATAATGATGATCTTTTATTGTTAAAAGATTGTTATTGTTATCATCAATCCTCGCGACCCGCATGCACCTTGCCACGCGTTGCCTTGACGCGGGCGCGACCTTGTTTGGCGTCTCGTCGGCGGACTTGACTGCCGAGCGTGGGCCGGGTCGGAACCCGCCGACGCGGCGCTACGGCTGCCGCATCGACCAGCGCCTGCAGACGCGCAAGGGCATCGGCCCGGTTGAGTTCCTGCGAGCGATGCTGCTGTGCCTTGATGACGATCACGCCGTCCTGAGTGATGCGCTGGTCGAGCCGGGAGAGCAAACGCGATTTGACATCGTCGGGCAAGGACGAACGCATCACGTCGAAGCGCAGATGGATGGCGCTGGAGACTTTATTGACGTTTTGGCCGCCGGCGCCCTGGGCGCGCATGGCAGTGAGTTCGACGTCTTCGGGAGCAATGAGAATGCGACGGTTCATGGGGCAAGGATACCGTTCTCACCGTCTCGCTCACAAGCGCGCCGAACGACGGCGCCGTGCCAAGGTGAGCGTGGGGTGAGCGTGGGGCGAGACTAGGGCAGCGCGCCGGAGGCGCCGATCAAACGGTGCCTTGACCGACGGGCTGGAGGTTTCGGCCGTGACCGCGCTTCGATGCCTCCGCGTCTGTATCCCCGCCGGTCGCCGCGTCGGCGCGCACCGAGAACCCGAACGTATTGAGACCGTTGGCGCTATGGGCCCAGACCGTGCCGCCATGCATGTCGGCAATCGCCTTGACGATGGCCAGCCCCAGGCCATGATTCTCGCGGCTGTTGGTGCGCGACGCCTCCGCCCGGTAGAAGCGGTCGAACAGGTGCCGCAGCACATCGGGCGAAATCGACGGGCCGGGATTCACGACATCGATGCACACGGTGCGGGCGTCATCGGCCTGGATACGCAGGTGAACATCAATGTTCGCGCCCGGGGCGCAATGCTCGATGGCGTTCATCACCAAGTTGGCCAACGCCCGACCGAACAGCGCCTTGTTCACTTGAGCGACGGCGCTCCCTTGCAAGCGGGCCGTGACCTGTGCCTCTTCCAGCAAAATCTCCAGAAACTCCAGGGTGTGCGCCGCCTCGCTCGCGAGCGACGCCGTGCTCAGCCCCGTGGCCCGTTCGCCCTGATCGGCACGCGAGAGGAACAGCATGTCGTTGATGATCGTGCGCATGCGCCCCAGCTCTTCCAGATTCGATTGCAGCAACGCTCGCAAATCCTCGACCGGTCGCTCTCGCGTAAGCGCCACTTCCGTCTGCCCGATCAGAATCGTCACTGGCGTACGCAGTTCATGCGCAACGTCGGCATTGAACGATTCCAGGCGTTCGTACGCGCTATCGAGTCGCGCCAGGGCGCCGTTGAAAGAATGTGCCAGATCGTCGAGTTCGACGGGCAATGAACGCGTGTCGAGCCGTTGCGAACGGTTGTCAGGGCGGATCTCGGACGCTTCGCGCGTCAGGCGTGTGAGCGGCGCCAGGCCCAGTCGTGTCGCGCAATAGCTGAGCAGCAGCACGCTCAGGCAGCCTAGCGCGGAGAGCACCGCGAGTCCCAGGCCGAAGGCGCGCAACGTGCGCTCGTTGCGCGAGTAGCTGGCGGCCACCTGCAGGGTGACGGCCGGACGCGTGCCATAGGGCGGCAGGATCTCGCGCGTGCTCAGCATGTCGTCGCCCCCGCCATCGGGGCGTAACCGAACGTAGCCGTTGGCCAGGCGTTTGACGAACATGCCGGTCAAGGGCTTGCCGAACGTGTAATTCGGGTCGTCGCTCGTCACCGCATAGGTCGTGGCACCGTCGCGCGGCGTCATGTCGCTGAGCTTTTCGCGCACGATCTGCCACTTCTGCGGCGTGGCGCCGTGATAGACGATGATGTGGGCGATCTGGGCCCGATCGTCGAGCGATTCGCGCAGATGCCGCTCCAACTGGATGCGCAGCATCAGGAAGAGGCCGGCCCCGACCATGGCGAACACCGACAGTGCCACGATCGCGAACATGGCGGCGAGGCGGCGGGAGATCGAATGGCTCACGATGACAATGACATGGCAACGACGCGCGGCACTCAGGCCTCGCGGACCTCCAGCACGTAGCCCATGCCACGCACGGTGTGCAGCAACTTGGACTGGAACGGCCCGTCGAGCTTGGCACGCAATCGCTTGATCGCGGTCTCGACCACGTTCGTGTGGCTGTCGAAATTGACGTCCCAGACGAGTTCGGTGATGGCCGTCTTCGACAGGATGTCGCCTTGCCGGCGCGCGAGCACCGACAGCAACTGGAATTCCTTGGCCGTCAGATCGAGCCGCTGGCCATCGCGCGTGGCGCGGCGACCGATCAGGTCGACGTAGAGGTCGCCGACCGAGACCAGCGTTGATTCCTGCACTCGCGTGCGACGGGCGAGGGCGTGCAGGCGCTCCACCAGCTCGATGAACGAGAAGGGCTTGGTCAGATAGTCGTCCGCACCTTCGCGAAGGCCGCGCACGCGGTCGTTTACGTGATCGCGGGCCGTGAGCATGATGACGGGCGTGGACTTGCGCTCGCGCAGCGCGCCGAGCACGGCAAAGCCGTCGCGCTTGGGCAGCATGACGTCGAGCACGATCACGTCGTAGTCGAATTCCAGCGCCAGATGCATGCCTTCCTCGCCATCGAGCGCGACATCGACCACCCAGCCTTGCTCGGTCAGCCCGGCGCGCAGGTAGTCCACGACCTTGTGTTCGTCTTCAACGATCAATACTTTCATCTCGCCACCTCATCTTTGCGCATTATACGAGTCGGCGCCGGGCTCCGACGGTTGCCAGCCGCCGCCCAGCGCCTTGACCAGCGCCACCGACAGGACCCATTGCTGAGACCGGATCTGAACATCCTGGCGCTCGCTCGCCAGGCGCCCCTGCTGCGCCGTGATCACACTCAGATAGGCCGTGAGCCCGCCCGAGTAGCGGTCGTTGGCCAGACTCAGGAGTCGTTGCGCGTCGACGACAGCCGCGTGCGATTCGCGCGCGGCGGCGTCGAGCACCGACAGGCCGGTCACGCCGTCCTGCACCTGCTGGAACGCGGAGAGCACGGTCTGTCGGTAATTCGCCTCGACGGCACGGTATCCCGCACTCGCAAAGTCCACATTTGCCTGACGCCGACCGCCGTCGAAGACCGCTTGCGTGGCGAGCGTGCCCAGCGTCCAGAGCAGACTCGGCGCCGAGAGCAGATTGGCGAATTCCGTGCTCTGCCAACCGATGCCTGGGTTGAGCGTGAGGCTGGGGAAGAACGCCGCCTTCGCCACGCCGATCTGGGCGTTTGCCGCCGCCATGGCGCGCTCGGCCGATGCCACGTCCGGGCGGCGCTGCAGAATGTCGCTTGGCACCCCGACCGGAATCACCGGCAGCGTGGCGGGCAGCGTCCCCGCCGGCACCGAAAACGCCGGGGCGGGCACGCCGACGAGCGCGGCGATCGCATGCTCGTATTGGTCGCGTTGCTGATGCAGCAGACGCGCTTGTACCCGCGTGGTGTCGAGTTCCGATTGTTGTTGAAGGACATCCAGACCCGACACGGCGCCAAGATCGTGCTGCGCGCTCACGTAGTCGAGCGCCTTGCGTTGCAGCGCGACGGATTCGTCGAGCACCTTGATTTCGTCGTCGGCGGCCCGTAGCTGGACGTAGGCGGTGGCCAGCTGTGTCGTGAGCACCAGACGCGCGTTGGCCAGATCGTCCCCCGCCTGTTCGGCGGAGGCGCGCGCCCCTTCGACCTGACGACGGAGGCGGCCGAACAGATCGGTGTCGTAGCTCACACCCAGACCCGCCTGCACATTGTTCTGAACAGTCGACATGCTGGTCGACGTATAGCTCGTGACCGGCCGGTTTGCCGAGACGCGCTGGCGGGCCAGACCGACCGACGCGTCGACTTCCGGCAGCCGTTGTGCCGAGGTGCCGGAGAGCGTCGCCTGGGCCTGGTCGTAATGCGCCACGGCGGCGGCGAGCGTCTGGTTCTGCGCGAGCGCCTGCATTTCGAGCGCTTCCAGCACCGGGTCGCGGAAGGCCTTCCACCAATCCGGCTGAAGCGCCGCGTGCGACGGCTGGGCGAGCTGCCACCCGGTGTCCGTCTTCCAGTCGGGCGGCACCGCGACGTCAGGCCGACGATAATCGGGGCCGACCGCACACCCACCGAGCAATGTGGCGACGGCGAGCAGCGCCATGCCAGAGCGCGCGCCGCGCATTGGGGCGTTCACGACTGGCCCCCTGGCGCCTTGCCTTCGGGTTTGGCCGCCGGGGCGGTCTTGACCGCCAGCGCTTTGGCCTGCACCTGATCGCCGTCGTCGATCGAATCGCTCGGATTGACGATGACACGGTCGGTCGGGGAGACCCCGGCAGACAATTCCAGCGACTGTCCCAGATCGCGCGCGATCGCAATCTTGTGGAGATGCACGACACCCTGGTCGTCCACGACCGCCACGCGCGGCCCCTCGGCGCGGAACAGCAGGGCGTTGGCCGGCACGCTCAGATGGGCTTGCACGGCGCTTGGCAGCGCAAGCTGCACATAAGCGCCTGGGCGCAGCCTTCCGTCGGGATTGGGGAGGGCGGCGTCGATTTGCAGCGAGCGGGTCGCCACGTCGATGGCGCCGGACACATGCGTGATCTTGCCTTGAAAGTGCATGCCGGGCAGTTCGGCTTGCGTCACGACCACGGGCTGACCGACGCTCACGCTCTGTGCATAGGCCTGCGGCACCTGCACGGTGACGCGCAGCGGATCCGTCTGCGCCAGCGAGAATAGTGCGCGGCTGTTGCCGCTGCCCGCATCGATGAGATCGCCGATGTCGACGTTGCGCTGGGTGATCACGCCGTCGAACGGCGCGACGATTCGCTTGAAAGACTCGAGTTGCTGGAGCCGTTTGACATTGGCGTCGGCCGCCGCCAGGTTGGCGATACCCTGCGTGTACGTGCTCTGGCGCTCGTCGAGTTCCTGCTGCGAGACGGCGTCGCGCTGACGTAGTTGCTGCCAGCGCGCGAGCGAAGATTTCGCAAGTCCAAGGCTGGCATCGATCTGGTTGCGCTGGGCGATCGCCTGAGCGAGTTCCTGATCGATTTCGGGGGTATCGAGTTCGGCCAGCAACTGACCCTGCTTGACGCGGGCACCGATGTCCACGTATCGCCGCCGCAAATAACCGGTCGCTCGGGCATAGATGGGCGACTCGACCGCGCCGCGCAACGTGGCGGGCAACAGCGTTTCGCTTGCCGGCGTCGGTTGTGGCGTGACGACGCTGACATATTGCAAGGCGTTCTCGGCTGTGGCCTTGGCGACGTCGCGACGTTGCAGCGCATTGGAGATCGTCGTGCGTGCCGCACCGGCCGCGAGCAACACGGCCACAACGATCAACACGCGCCTGGCGCGCCGGAATTCGCCCTGTCGCGGGGGCAACTGCCGGCCGTCGGCGGAATTGTGTTCGGGAATGGCCAGTTCGGCGTGATGTTTTTCGGTCATGGGGGGCCCCCGTCAGGATGGGGTATTGGGTTCGGCACGGCGTGCCTTGCGTCGCGCGAGTCGCGTATGCACGCCGGCGAAGACCAGCGGCACGAAGAAGAGCGTCGAGACCGTGGCAAACAGCAGGCCGCCGATCACCGCGCGGCCCAACGGCGCGTTCTGCTCGGCACCTTCGCCGAGACCGAGGGCCATCGGCACCATGCCGATCATCATGGCGAGCGCCGTCATCAACACCGGACGGATTCGGCTCGCCCCGGCTTCGAGCGCCGCTTTGAGTGGCGCCATGCCCGCTTCCATGCGCTGGCGTGCGAAGGCCACCACGAGAATGCTGTTGGCCGTGGCCACGCCCATCGTCATGATGGCCCCCGTGAGCGCGGGCACCGAGAGCCGTGTGCCGGTCAGGAACAGCATCCAGACGATGCCCGCGAGGGCGGCGGGCAGGGCACTCACGATGATGAGCGGATCGACCCACGACTGGAAATTCACCACGATCAGTAAATAGACGAGCACGATGGCCATCGCCACGCCCAGGCCCAGCCCAAGGTACGAGCTTTGCATCGTGCTGACCTGGCCGCGTACCGTGATCTGGCTGCCGCGCGGCAAGTCCGTGCGCGCCTGGGCCACGAGCCGGTCGATATCGCGCGCGACGCTTCCCAGGTCCCGGCCTTCCACGCTCACGAAGATGTCGATCACCGGCCGGATGTTGTAGTGGCTGACCACCGCGAAGCGCTGCGTCGGCTCGACCGTGACGAAGTTGGCGAGCAGTTGCGGCTGGCCGTTGTTGGTCGTGCCCGCCACCGGCAGACGCAGCAAGTCGTCGAGGGAGCTGATACGGTACTGCGGCGATTGCACCGACAGGCTGTACTCCACGCCGTTCTGCGGATTGAACCAGAAGCCCGGCGACGTCTGCGAGCTGCCGGAGAGCGAGATCAGCACGTTCTGGGCGACGGCGTTGGCGTTCAGGTTCAGCTGCTGCAAGCGCGTGCGGTCCATGTTCAGGTGGATCGTCGGCGCGTTGATCCGTTGCTGGATATGCGTGTCGACGGTGCCGGGCACCTGTCGCACCTGCTTGAGGAGCTTCGTCGCGGCGTCGAAATTCGCCAGTTGTCGAGCGCCGCTGATCTGAATGTCGATGGCCGCGGGCAGCCCGAAGTTGAGAATCTGCGTGACGATGTCGGCCGGTTGAAAAAAGAACTCGACGCCGGGGAAGCGCTGCGGCAGCACCGCACGAAGCTTGTCGATATAGCCTGTGCTCGGGTGATGGTCGGGGGTGAGCGCGATCTGAATTTCGCCGTCGAGCGTGCCAATGGTGCCCGCGTTGCTGTACGAGAGATTGATACCGCTGTAGGGCAGGCCCAGGTTGTCGAGAATCGTTTCGAGTTCGTTGGCGGGCACGATCTCGCGCACGACCTTTTCGACTTCATCGGCCAGACGCGCCGTTTCCTCGATGCGCGTGCCGGTGGGCGCGCGCATGTGCAACCGGATGTTGCCCGCGTCCACGCTCGGGAAGAAATCCGCCCCCAACGCGAACACCAGCCCCATCGACAGCACGCAGAACGCCAGGAAACCCGTGGCGAATACGCGCCGGCGTACCAGCAGCATCGAGAGCACGGCGATGTAGGCGGCGCGCATGCGCTCGAAGGCGGCGTCGAAGCGCAGATAGACGCGCCGGAACGCCCCGGGCGCCGCGTTCGGATCGGCCGCGCGGGCGTGTCCCATGAGCAGCATCGCGAGCGTGGGCACCAGCGTGCGCGACAACAGGTATGAGGCCAGCATCGCAAACACGACCGCCTCGGCGAGCGGCACGAACAGGTAGCGAGCCACCCCCGTCAGGAAGAACATCGGTACGAACACGATACAGATGCATAGCGTCGAGACCAGGGCAGGCACGGCAATTTCGCCCGCACCGTGGAGAATCGCCTGGTGCAGCGGCGTGCCCATATGCAGATGGCGCTCGATGTTCTCGATGGTCACCGTCGCGTCGTCGACCAGGATCCCCACGGCCAGCGCCAATCCGCCCAGCGTCATGATGTTGATCGTTTGACCGAGCGCATGCAGCGCGAGCAGCGACGACAGAATCGAGAGCGGGATCGAGATGGCAATGATGCAGGTGCTGCGCCAGTTGCCGAGGAACAGCAGGATCATGGCGGCCGTGAGCGCGGCGGCGATCAGCGCTTCGCGAATCACCCCTTGCACCGCTGCCTTCACGAACACCGACTGATCGAACAGCGCGGAGATGTGCAGATCCGGCGGCAGCGCGGCGCGCGCTTCGGGCAGCAGGGCCTTGAGCGAGTCGACCACCGACAGCGTGGACGCATCGCCCGTCTTCATGACCGACATCAGCACGCCGCGCTGGCCGTTCTGGCGCACGATGTTCGTCTGCGGCGAGAAGCCGGTGCGCACGTGCGCGACTTCGCGCAGATAGGTCGTGGCGCCGTTTACCGTACGCACCGGGATGTTGTTCAGGCCCTCGACCGTGGCCGGCGACCCGTTCATGTCGACGCTGTACTCACGCGGGCCGATCTTCGTTGTGCCGGTCGGCAGGATCAGGTTCTGGGCGTTGACCGCAGCCACCACGTCCTGCGCCGTCAATCCCTTGGCGAGCAAGGCGCGCGTGTCGATGTCCACGGAGATCAGCCGCGTCTTGCCCCCATACGGATAGGGCACGGCGGCCCCCGGGATCGTCACCAACTGCGGCCGCAGGAAATTGAGCGCCGTGTCGTTGAGCGCGGGTTCCGACAGGCTGGGGCTCGACAAGCCGAGCTGCATTACCGGAATCGATGAGGCCGAGTAGCTGATGATGAGCGGCGGCGTGGCGCCCGGCGGCATCTGCTTGACCTGCGCCTGCTCGATCGCCACGACCTGGGCGATGGCCGTTTGGAGGTTCGCCGTCGGCTGGAGGAAGATCTTGATGATGCCGATGCCGGGCAGCGATTGCGACTCGATGTGCTCGATATTGTTGACGGTGGTCGTCAGTCCGCGTTCGTTGCCGGAGATGATCCGGTTGGCGACATCCTGTGCTGCCAGGCCGTTATAGGTCCAGATGACGCTGATGACGGGAATGTTGATCTCCGGCAGCACGTCGACCGGTGTGCGCATGAGCGCGAGCGGCGTAGCGAGCAGGATCAGGATGGCCATCACGATGAACGTGTAGGGCCGCTTGAGCGCAACGTTGACAATCCACATGGTTCAGACGCGCTCGGGCGCAGTCGCAGACTTACGGGGCAAGGGCCGTCCGGAGCGCGTGCGCCATGGCGCGGCACCGGTCCCGGAAGGAATGTCGCCATGGTAGGGGCGCACCCCCAACGCCAAAATGGCGCGAAAGTGGCGAAATTGACAGAAATCTCGGCACCGGCCGCACAGCCTTGTCCAACAAGGCGCTGTGCGTGGTCACGACGAGGGGCGTGGCATATTACGGTGTGTTGCGCTTTGAACGAGACGCGCAAAAAAAATGGCTGGGGGCAACGCGTCCCCCAGCCATTCCTGCCTCGGCGCGGCCGCGCTCAGTTGGCGGCCGGCGGTGTGTCGGTCGTCGGCTTCTCGATGATGACGCGACGGTTGTCGCGCGCGATGACCTTCATCGGCAGACCGAGCGTCTCGAGCACGGTGAACTTTTGCGGGTCGACCAGCGCAAGCGCCTTGGGCGCCGCCATCCAGACGTCGGCAAACTTGTTGAGCGTCGGGATCCAGCTATCCGGCGCTTGCGAGATGCCGAATTCGAGTTCGTCCTGCACCGCGACCATGATCATGGTGTGACGCAGGTAGAACGGCATCGTGTGGTCGAGCGTGCCGACGGAGTAGAACGGCGTGTCCGGTCCCAGGCGATCCATTTCCGCACGCACGGCCGGCACCAGATCGATCCCGGAGCTGCTGCGCCCGAAGGCTTCATGCCCGGAACCGCCGATCATCGCAAACGCCAGCCACGCGCCGGCAAAGGCGACGAGCGCCTGCTTCGTGCTGCGCGTGCTCAGCCAGCGCGCGATGGCGAGGCCGATCAGTCCGGCGACGCTGGCGGCGTAAAGGTAGTACGAGAAGGTGCGGTAGGCTTCGACCGGGTTGCGACTATCGGAGTGATGGGAGAGAAAGACCAGGCACGTCACGATCGTCGCCACGAACAGCACGGCGGACACGACGAGGTGCTTGCGCAGCGACTCGCGCGAGATGCCCGCGAGCCCCAGCCCGATCAGCAGTGCCAGGGCCGGCGCGACCGGCAGCACGTACGACAGCAGTTTCGAGTGCGACACCGAGAAGAAGCAGAAGATGAACACGGCCCAGACCGTGAGCATCAGTACCGGACGGAACCCATTGGCCTGACGCGGTGCAGCGCGCGACGCCGACACGACGCGCGGAATCATCGACAGCCATGGCAGGAAGCCGATGATCAGCACCGGCACGAAGTACCACAGCGCGCCGGGACGATGGTGATCGGGCTTCAGGAAGCGGTTGAAGTGCTCGTTGATGAAGAAGAATTCGAAGAACGACGGGTTGCGCGCCATGACCGCGGCGAACCACGGCACGGTGACGGCGAGCATCACGATCAGGCCGCTCGCAAGGTGCAGACGCTTCCACAGGGCCCAGTCGCGTGAAATCAGCGTGTAGATGATGAGGACCGCACCGGGCAACACCACGCCGATCAGCCCCTTGCTCAGGATCGACAGGCCCATCGCCGCCCAGCACAGCCACATCCAGTTGCGGACCTGCGTGTCGGTGAGCCCGGGGCGTTGCGCCAGCAGCAGCGAGCACAGCGCCAGCCCCATCATGAACGACACGCCCATATCGAGCACGTTGAAGTGGCCGAGCAGGCTCCACAGCGGGGCACTTGCCAGCGCCAGCGCGGCAAAGAAGCCCGCGCGCGCGCCGAACACCCGACGGCCGGTATAACCGACGAGCAGCACGCCGCCGAAACCGGTCAATGCGGTCCACAGACGGGCCTGCCAGTCGCCCAGTCCGAAGATCATGAACGTCAGCGCGTTCATCCAGGTCTGGAGCGGTGGTTTCTCGAAGTACAGATAGCCGTTGTAGCGCGGGGTGACCCAATCGCCGGTCGCCAGCATTTCGCGCGCCATCTCGGCGTAGCGGCCTTCGTCGCTGGGCACCAGATGGCGCAGGTTCAATACGCCGAACCAGACCAGCGCGAATGTGGCCAGCAGCCAGAGCAGGGCGGCGGGAGAGATCGGCCAGGGTTCCAGCCCGGCGTCACGTTGAGGGCGTATGGACATGAATGGGAGGTTTCCGGTCTTGTTGAATGAGGTAAGTGTCGTGAATAAGGCGCATGACGTTCAGGCGCCGGTGTTGTCGGCGGCATCGGGGTTAGGCAGCGTCACACGCACATGCAAGCCGTGCGGCGGAGTCGGACTGGCATCCGCCAGCGTCACCCGACCGCCGAGGCGGTCGACGATCGCGCGCACGATGGCGAGGCCCAGGCCCGTGCCTTCGCCGCCGTGATCGCGGGCTTCGCGTTGGTCGCTCGCGCGGTAGAACGCATCGAATACGCGCTCGCGCTTGTCGGCGTCGATGCCTGGCCCCGAGTCGATCACGTCGATGACCACCTCGGCCGCCGTGGCCGACAGGCGCACGCCGACACTGCCGCCCGCCGGCGTATAGCGCACGGCATTGCCGACAAGATTGCTCAGCAGCGTGACAATATCGCGTTTCGATCCCGTCACGCGCAGATTGGGGCGCCCGGGCGCCGCCTGAGACGTATCGACCAGGTCGAGCACGATCTGCTTGCGGTCCGCCAGCACGAAGACGTCTTCGAGCGCTTCGTGCACGGCGGGCAGCAGCGTGAGCGGCGTGGCGGCAACCGTCGGGGCGCTCTGGGCGCGCGCGAGGGTCAGCAATTGTTCGAGCAGCGCGCGTGTGCGGCGCAGCCCGCTCTTGAGCTTGGTCAGGCGATTGCGCGTCTCGGTATCGAGGGGCACCGGGTCGAGTGCCCGGTCGAGGTTCTCGGACTGAATCACCAAAGCGGTCACCGGCGAGCGCAATTCGTGCGCGGCGTCGGCCACAAACCGGCGCTGCTCGTCGAGCGCCTTGGCGAGTCGCGCCAGCAGACGATTGATCGACACGATGAACGGCTCGATTTCCGTGGGCGCGTCTTGCGCGTCGAGGCCGCGCAGATCGGTATCGCGCCGGGTGTCGACATCGTCGGCCAAGCGCTGCACCGGTCGCCACGCGCGGCGCACCGTCACGACGATGGCGCCGATGAGCAACGGCACGAACCCCACGAAGGGCAGCGCGGTGCGCAGGCCGCTGTTACGCGCAATCTCGTTGCGTCCTTCCGTTGGCTGGGCGACAACGATACGCAGCTCCGGCTCGATAGTGCGCACGAAGGCGCGCCAGGTGTGGTCGCCCGTATTGACCGTGTGAAAGCCGTCGGCCAGCGTGACCGGGAAGCTGCCGCCGAGCCGCTGTACCGTGAGACGGTAGTCGTGATCCTCGACCGGCAGGCCATGCATGGCGCTGTCGGCCTCGGCGAGATTGCGGGTGTCGACGAGCGCGGCGAGTTGCAGCAGTTGATCGTCCTGGAAACGGTAGGCCTCGCGAAAGGCCGCCGCGTAGGAGACGAAGCCCGCGACGATGGCCAGTCCCAGCGCACAGGCCGAGAGCGTGACCACCAGTCGTGACTGCAGCGAACGCATCATGATCATGGCTTGGGCACCAGCCAGCCCGCACCACGGATGTTGCGGATGACGTCCGCCCCGAGCTTCTTGCGAATGGAATGGATCAGGAAGTCGATCATGTTGCTTTCGATCTCTTCGCCCCACCCGTAGAGGCGGTGCTCCAGCGCGTCGCGCGAGAGGATCGTGCCCGGGCGCAGCATCAGCGCGTGCAGCAGGGCGTATTCGCGTGCCGAGAGCACACACTGGTTCTCGCCGTAACTGGCCTGGTGGGTGGCGGGGTCGAGGACCAGCGCGCCGTTCGTGAGCACCGGTGCGGCAACGCCCGCCTGCCGGCGGATCACGGCGCGCATGCGCGCAAGCAACTCGCCCACTTCGAACGGCTTCACGACGAAGTCGTCGGCGCCCAGATCAAGCCCGTGGATGATGTCGTCGGCACCGTCGCGGGCCGTCACCACGATGATGGGCGTGCGTCCTCCCGCCGCGCGGTGCGCCCGCAGCACCTCCCAGCCGTCTCGCCCGGGCAGGCCGAGGTCGAGCAGCATGAGGTCGTAGCTGTGCGCGGCCAGCGCCGCCAGGGCGGCGTCGCCGTCACGACACCAGTCGGCCGCATAAGAGGCGTCCTTGAGCGCCTGCATCATGGCCTCACCGATCATGGTGTCGTCTTCTACGAGCAATATCCGCATGGTTTTCCGAACGCTTCCCGACGTCGCCACGCAGACGAACGCCTGATATCCCGCTCGTCACGCAGGACGGCACGGGCGCACGATAGCGCGCGAGAATTAGGAGAAACTTAGTCCGCGGCGAGGTGCGTCCGCGCGACTATGCCATGCAAACCAATAGCTAATCAATGACTTAGCAAGGTTTTTTCACGTAACCTCGCCATGACGGGACCGCATCGGCTTAGTCGTGAGGCATCGCTGAGGCCGGTTGGCGTCGTTTCACAGCGGATCGGGAGACAAATACGGCGACGCAACGCCAGCGGGCCGGCGAGTGCCGGCCCATGCGTTCGAAATGGTTGTCGGCCGGCAGATCGGACCCTCTCGAACCCTTTCGCCGGGAGGCCGCTTACTGCGCGCGCAGCGTCTTCGCCGCGGCCACCATGTTTTGCAGTGCCGGAATCACTTCCGCCCACTGGCGCGTCTTCAGACCGCAGTCCGGGTTGACCCACAGGCGCGAGGCCGGAATGCGTTCGGCCGCCTTGCGCATGAGCGACACGATGTGCGCCTGCGTCGGGATATTCGGCGAGTGGATGTCGTAGACGCCCGGTCCGATTTCGTTCGGGTATTGGAACGAATCGAAGGCATCCAGCAGTTCCATGTCGGAGCGCGATGTCTCGATGGTGATGACATCGGCATCCATGTCGGCGATGGCGGCGATGATGTCGTTGAACTCCGAATAGCACATATGCGTGTGGATCTGGGTGTCGTCCTGCACGCCGTTCGCGGTGATGCGGAACGACTCGACGGCCCAGTCCAGATACGTTTGCCATTGCGCACGGCGCAGCGGCAGGCCTTCGCGCAGGGCTGCCTCGTCGATCTGGATCACGCGCACGCCCGCTCGCTCCAGATCCAGCACTTCCTCGCGAATCGCCAGCGCCAGTTGGTAGCACGACACCGAGCGGGGCTGATCGTCGCGCACGAAAGACCAGTTCAGGATCGTGACCGGCCCGGTCAGCATGCCCTTCATCGGTTTGCGGGTCAGCGATTGCGCGTACCGGATCCACTCGACGGTCATGGCCTTCGGGCGGCGGATATCCCCGAACATGATGGGCGGCTTCACGCAACGCGACCCGTATGACTGCACCCAGCCGAACTGACTGAAGGCGTAGCCGTCAAGCTGCTCGCCGAAATACTCGACCATGTCGTTACGCTCCGCTTCCCCGTGCACGAGCACGTCGAGACCAAGGGCCTCCTGTTCGCGCACGCTGCGGGCGATTTCGGCCTGCATCGCGGCGACATAACCGGACTGATCCAGTTCGCCGGCCTTGAACTGGCGGCGCGCAGCACGGATTTCGGACGTTTGCGGGAACGAGCCGATCGTCGTGGTCGGATAACTCGGCAGGTTCAGCGCGGCGGCTTGCTTCTCGGCGCGCACGGCGTACGGGTGTTGGCGGCGGCCCAACGCGGCTTCGATCTTCGCCACCGCTTCCTTGACGGCCGGGTGGTGCACGCGCGGCGAGGCGCGGCGGCTTGCGATGGCGCGGGCATTGGCGTCCAGTTCGGCACGCACGGCGTCGCGGCCTTCGTTGATGGCGCGCGCCACGACCGTCACTTCGGCGAGCTTCTGCTTGGCGAACGCCAGCCATGATCGGATTTCGGCATCGAGGTTCTGCTCGCTGTCCAAATCCACCGGCACATGCAGTAGCGAGCACGACGGTGCGACCCACAAGCGATCGCCTAATGCCTGGGCGACCGGCTCCAGCCAGTCGAGCACGGCGGTCAGGTCGGTCTTCCAGATGTTGCGGCCGCTGACCACACCAAGCGACACGACTGCATCCGGGGGCAGGGCGTCGATAACCTTGGCGACTTCGCTTTGGGCATTCACCGCATCCAGATGCAGGCCGTCGACGGGCAATCCGCAGGCCAGCGGCAGGTTCTCCTGCAGTTCGCCAAAGTACGTGGCGAGCAGGCGCTTGACCGGCGCGGCGGCGAGCGCGGCGTAGGCCGTCTCGAAGGCCTGCTGCCATTCGGCGCTCAGTTCGGTGACCAGGATCGGCTCGTCGATCTGCACCCATGCCACGCCCTGCGCGGCGAGCGTCTCGAGCAGCTTCACGTAGACCGGCAGCAGGCGCGGGAGCAGGGCCAGCTTGTCGCTGTCGTCCTTGGCTTTGCCGAGCCACAGGTACGTGACCGGGCCGAGAATGACGGGCTTGGTCTTCACCCCGGCCGAGCGGGCCTGCGTGAGTTGTTCGACCAGACGCGATGCGTCGAGCGCAAAGGTTGTGGCCGCGGAGAATTCCGGGACGATGTAGTGATAGTTCGTGTCGAACCACTTGGTCATTTCACCGGCGGCGACGCCGCCGCAGCAGGCGTCGTGCGCCTCGGCGCTGTGGGCGGATCGTCCACGGGCGACGCGGAAGTAGTTGTCGAGCGCGTCGCCGTGGAAGCCTTGGACACGCTCAGGCAGGTTGCCCAGCGTGAAGCTCATGTCGAGGACTTGATCGTAGTAGGAGAAATCCCCGACGGGGGCCAGATCCAGGGCGGCCTGGTCCTGCCAGTGACGCCGGCGCAGCGACGCGCCGAGCGCGGTCAGGTCGTCGCGCGTCGATTGCCCCTTCCAATACGCTTCCAGACCGAACTTCAGTTCACGCTTCGCGCCGATGCGCGGAAATCCCAGGTTGTGTGTCGTTGCCATGTTCTCTTGTGACGCTAGCCGCCAGATGAAGGAAATCGTGACGACGATCATAGAGGTTTCGTTTCATGAATGAAAATGGTCTTATTTTAGATTGACGTTAATTTTATTCATGTTGATCGGGCAGCGCCTGATGTCGCGTGCGTCGCCCCGCACGTCGCATATCAGTTCGCGTGTGATTGATTCGCATCAATGCCCCCGCCGACGATACCGATAGGCTTTTAGGGGGATGGAAGCGCGCGAACGAGGTGACACCGCTGCGACGGCTGCCAAGGCGTGGGGCAACGTCACGATCTGGCGCGTGGGTGGCGCTTGCCCTGGACTGTCCGAATTCACTGCGCTGCGCGCTGGAGACATGCTTATGAACACCGCGACCAAGCCACATGTGCTTGTCCTCGGCGGCAATTTCGCCGGACTTTCCAGCGCGCAGAAAATCCGTGAATACGCGGGTGAGAGCGTGGACATCACGGTGATCGACCGCAAGGACTATCTCCTATTCGTGCCCAATATCCCCACCGACGTGTTCGAAAATCGCGATCCGTCGCTGCACCAGCGCATGCAATTGCGGCCAGCGCTGGCGGGAGACGACATCCACTTCATCCAGGCGCTGGTGCAACGCGTGGATATCGACGCCAGAATGGTCCACTTTCTTCCGTTCGAGCGCCCGGGCGAAGCCTCCGAGTCGTTGCACTACGACTACCTCGTGGTTGCCTTGGGTGCCCATCTGGCCTATGACCGCCTGCCCGGCTTTGCCGAGCACGGGCATACCGTCTCGGACCTGTTTCACGGTGAGCGCCTTCGTCGGTATCTGTTCGAGGGCGGCTACCGCGGTGGGCCTATCGTGATTGGTGCGGCGCACTTTCACCAGGGCGATGGCGCCGAGGGCCTGCAACCCTATCCGGGCGGCAGCATTCCCTATCTGAAGGCGGCGTGCGAGGGGCCTATCCTGGAGATGACGACAGCGATGGCGAGTTGGCTCACGCGCACCGGCAGGGGAACCCCGGAAAAGATCACCGTCTTCACGCCTGATGAGGTGATCGCGGCGGACGCAGGTGTCAAGAACGTCGAGGCCTTCCTGCGGATGACCCACGCGATGGGCATCCACTACCGCAACAACATGCCCGACATTGCCCGGCTTACCGCTGAGGGCATCGAGTTCAACACAGGGGAGACGCTTGCGGCGGAAATCAAGTTAATCCTGCCCGACTGGGTGTCGCATGAGTGTCTGCGGGATCTGCCGATCTGCGACAGTCGGGGTTTCGTGCGGACTAATCTGCTGATGCGCAATCCAGAACACCCCGAAATTCTTGCCGCTGGCGACTGCGCATCGGTAACCGTGCCCAAGATCGGCGGCATCGGGCACCAGCAAGCCGAAATCGTCGGACGACAGATCGCGCTCGACATGGGCCGCATGGACGCCGAGGAGGCCAACCAGGCACTTCGTCCGGTCACCTTTTGCATTGGCGACATGGGCGAGGGCCGGGCGTTCTACGTGCGCTCCAACAGCTGGTTTGGTGGCCACGACGATGTGCTGAAAATGGGGCGAGTTCCGTATCGGCTGAAGATGAGCTACCGGGACTTGTTTTTCCTGACGCACGGGAAGATGCCGGGGTTTGGTCTGAACATCGCGCAGTTCGCAGCCGAAAGGGTATTTTGACGAGCGGCGCGAAGGGCTGCCGACAGTTTGACAGTTGCAGGACACATTGCGGAGACAAATGGATGGTCGATTCCACCGCGTTCCCACAGGCACAAGAATTCCACGTGAGCCTGCGCGTCGCCGATCTGGCTGCGAGCACGGCCTTCTACACTGCGTTATTCACTGCCTCGCCCAAAGACACCACGCCGCGATAAAGCACATTCCTTTTGCCGCATTTGCATCTGAACCTGGTACTACTGGTCAACGATGGCCAGAACCCGTTGGATACCTATAGCCTCTATCACCTGGGGCTCGGGGTGGCGGGGAAGACGCAAGTGATCGCCGCGTATCATGCCGCGCTGGCCGCTGGGGCGCCCATTGTCAAGCCTCCGCGCACAACGTGGCGCGGCACCCCGCTGCACGAATTGTGGCTGCGCGATCCCAGTGGCTATCTGATCGAGGTCTATGCGCGGCTCACTGTCGAAGAGCTGGCGCAGATGCCGACCGATCAGGAGCCGACCCTTCTCGTACCGAGCACCGAGACGTCACAGAGCGCACCGTAATTGAAGACGATCATGTCGCTCCCAGCGAGGGTGCTTGCGTCTTTATCGTGACGGGCGATGGAAGTTCATGATCGAGTGCACGAAGCAGCAGGCGACGTGCCACCGGGCTGTTCGCTCGTGATACGCTCGTGCAATGCTTCGGCGCACCTGCCGGCATTCGCCATCGCTTTCGTCAACTTCCATGAAGAAAAGAGAGTTTCTTGCCGGTGCCGCGGCAGTCGGCGCGTCTGCGCCGTTGTTCGCCAAGACGGCTGCAATGCCGGGATCAGCGGCTACGACATCGCTGGTCACCATCAGCGGCGCTATCGGGCATCACAACCGTGGGCCTGTCGATCCAGCGCTCGATCAGCTCTTTCACAAGCAACTGGTGAAATTCGACGCCGCGTATGCGTTCGACTTCGGCATGTTGACGCGCCTGCCCGCGCAGACCATCCGTCCGACGCTGGAATACGATGCCCGGCCGCACACCCTGCGCGGACCACGTCTGACCGACGTTCTGGCGCAGGCGGGCGTGCCCGCCAATCCGGCGACGCAGGTGTTGTTGCGCGCGATCGACGGGTACATCGTCGCGACCACGCTGGCGCAGTTGCGCGAGTATCGCTTCCTGCTCGCCACGCATCTTGACGACAAGCCGCTTGCGCTCGGTGGTTTGGGGCCGCTGTGGGCCGTCTACGAGCCGGCCGCGATCCCCATGCTGGCGGGCAAACCCCTCAGGGAGCAGTTCGCGCTTTGCCCGTGGGGCATTTATCACATCCAGATCAACGCTGTCTCCTGAACCGTGCCCGCGCTGAGGCGGGCGCGTCCGGTCAGGAAGCGTCGGCGCGCAAGGCGGGGCGACGCAGGGTAAGGCGTCTCGCGATACGTCCGAAGGCGCGCAGTTGTTGCGCTATCACGCCCATCCCATACCGGCGCGAACGGCCTTCGGGGGCGGGGAGTTGGTCGCGAATGCCGGTCGGCTCCGCGGCGCGTTCCCAGGAGGCGGTACGGAATACCACGTCCCACCAGGGAACCAGCACGCCGAAGTTGCAGCCGTACCGAGTGCCTTCGTGCCCGTAGCCGATGGCGTGATGACGACGGTGAAACGTCGGGCTCACGATCAGACGTTCGAGCACCGGGCCGTACGGTAGCCGTGCATTCACGTGCTGAACACTCTGCAAGAAATTCCCCACAGCCACGAGCACGACGTATTGCGCGGGTTGCACGCCGATGAACAGCGCAATCGACGCAAAGAAGGCGGCTTGCAGCATGTTGTCGAGGAAGTGGTTGCGGTCGTCCGTCCACATCGACATCTGTTGCTGGCTGTGGTGCACCGCGTGCAGTTCCCACCAGACGCCGAAGCGATGCTGCCAGCGGTGGTACCAGTAGCCCGCGAAGTCGAGCACGATCAGGTAGAGCAGGAACGTCACGAGCGGTTGATCCGTCACGCCCGGGTACAAGCCGTCCAACTGGACGTTCGGCAGCCCGTGGATCACCATCTGGCTCTGCAGCGCGTTAAAGACCGGTTGCAGCACCATGAAGAAGAGCAGATTGAGAATGCCGAGCTTGGCGATCCACGTGTAGATCACGTCGGCGCGCACCTGGCGGCGATCCTGCCACTGCTCGACCGGACGCAACGCCTCGAGCGGACGCAGCAGGGCATACGTTACGCCGATCTGGAAGACTCCGACGAGCACCCAATACAAGGCGTCATAGATATCGTCGGCGTAGCCCATCAGGTTGAAGTGGAACAGCAGCGGCTGCACCCCATCGACGTAGACGAGCGTCTGCGCAGCGGCGATGCCGCTGTCTACGAAGTTGATGGCTTCCTGAATCATCTGGGGTCTCGTCAGTCCGGATTCGGCGAAAGTACGGGCGCGCGATCAGCAAAGAAAATACCATGCGGCGATCGATTGACGGCAATTCGGTCGATGAGTTTGCGCGTCGTCAAGTCGATCACCCCCACATGACGCGCAAACCGGAATGTCACCCAAAGATAACGCTTGTCGGCGGACAATTCCATATCGTCCGGCCCTGGCATCAGGCCGGTGATATCGCCCACCTTGGTCAGCGACTCGTAATCGAGAATGCTGATCGTGCTCTCGACACGGTTGCTCACGGCGATGTGACGGCCATCGGCGAGCGAGCGGAAGTTGTGGGCGCCGCGTCCCGTCGGAATGCGTTTGACGATCTTCTGCGTGCGCCAGTCGACCACGGCCACATCGTCTTCCCCCGTCATGCCGACGAGCAGGTACTTGTCGCCCGGTGTCATCCAGAGCCCCGCAGGCGTCTTGCCAAGCGCCATGCGCCACTTCACCGTTTGCGTCGCAAGGTCGATGGCGGCCAGCTCGCCCGTGTCCTGCACCGTCACGAACACGGTCTTGCTGTCCGATGTGAAGGTCATATGGCTGGGTGTCTTGGCCAGCGGAATGCGCTTGGCGATCGAGAAGTTCTGGCCGTCATAGTGGTACACGTCGAGACGGTCAAGGCGCAGTGCCGTCGTGACGAACCATTTGCGGTCAGGCGAGAACGCGAGCTGATACGGGTCTTCGATGTCCGCGATCTGACGTTGCAGCTTGCCGGTGTTCGGATCGAGGAACATCAGGCTGTTCGAGACCGAATTCGCGACGATCAACGAACGCTTGTCGGGGGTGATCATCAGGTGATGCGGCTCCTTGCCCGTCGGCATGGTGCCGACGACTTTGTGCGACGCCTGATCGATGAGGGAAAGCTGGGCTGCGCCGGAATCGAGCACGATGACTGTGCCGGCATGCGCGGGCGAGAGCGGGAGCATCGCGGCGACCACGACCGAAAGCGTCGCCAGGGTGTGGGCACGGCCGCTCAGCCGGGAAAACTTGAAAGAGAACGCCATGAGAGCCTGAGGTGGGGCATAGGACAGTAACGCAGGGCCGGTAAGCCATGCGTCGATTCCTTCGTTAAACGCGCCACGTGCCCGGCGCGTTGACAGAAAAATGGGACGAGACGGGACGAAACACGGCAAGACGGGATATCGGCGGACGAAGTGGGGAGACAGGGTGCGACATTGGCCGAAACGTGGCGCGAAGCGGCGGGATGCCGCAGTCCGATAAAACTTATCCGCTCCCCAAGCGCGTAGGCTCACGCCGCGTCTTGTCAGGCGGAAGGCGCATCGGCGGGTGCCACGCCATCCCATTTTTCCAGCAGGGCCAGCGCCTCGCGCGTCCAGTCGAGCCAGCCTTGCTCATACCGCACGCCAAGTAACAGAATGTGCCGTTGCAGTGTGGCGGCGCGCGTTAGCGCCTCGTCCGGGGGAAAGTCGCGCGCTTCGATGGCCTGGTAGGCAGCGAGCTTTTGGGCGTGGAGTGCCGCGCGCCGCTGCAATTCCGGCTGCAGGCCGAGCGGCCCGATGGCGGCATCGGCACGCAGTCGCACCATCAGATCGTCGCGCAGATCGGCGGGGGACGTGGGGGTGGCGGCCCAGTTGAGCAATTCATCGCGCCCGGCGTCGAGCACGCGGTAGACGCGCTTGCGCGTGCGCCCGCCATCCGGCGCAGCCATCGAATCGATCCAGCCGGACGCCTCCATACGCGCCAGTTCGCGGTAGATTTGTTGATGGCTGGCATGCCAGAAAAAGCCGATCGACTTGTCGAAACGGCGAGCAAGGTCGTATCCGGAGGACGATTTCTCCAGCAACGAGGTCATCAGGGCGTGGGCAAGCGGCATGTCCGGCAGTGTAGGGACTCTATTTAGACTATGCAACCAGTTGCATAGTGGGCAACGCCCCCTTAAAATCGCCCTCGAACTATGCAACCGGTTGCATAAACCAAAGACGCGCGAACGACGCGTCATGTGCTTGCCGGGTAGTCCCTGCCAAAACCTGCGGCCCGCGCCGAATGAAAAGTGAGACAACGATGAGCGGCTATCCCCACCTGATGCAACCCCTGGATCTGGGCTTTACGACGTTGCGCAACCGCGTGCTGATGGGCTCGATGCATGTCGGGCTCGAAGAGGCGCGCAATGGCTTTGCCCGCATGGCCGAGTTTTACGCGGAGCGGGCGCGTGGCGGCGTGGCGTTGATGGTGACGGGTGGCATCGCGCCGAACGACGCCGGTCGGCCCTATGCGGGCGGCGCCAAGCTCAGCACCGAGGAAGAGGCCGAGAAGCACCGTGTCGTAACGCAGGCCGTGCATGCCGCCGGGGGCAAGATCGCCTTGCAGATTCTTCATTTCGGGCGCTATGCGTACCATCCCGATCTGGTCGCGCCCAGCGCATTGCAGGCGCCCATCACGCCCGCCAAGCCGCGCGAACTGACGAGCGACGAGGTCGAGGCGACCATCGGCGACTTCGTCAACTGCGCCGCGCTCGCGCAGCAGGCCGGATACGACGGGGTCGAAATCATGGGGTCCGAGGGGTACCTCATCAACGAATTCATTGCGGCCCGCACCAACCATCGCACCGACGCCTGGGGCGGCAGCTATGAGAACCGGATCCGCTTCCCCGTCGAGATCGTGCGCCGCGTGCGCGAGCGCGTGGGGCGCGAGTTCATCATCATCTACCGCCTCTCGATGCTCGACCTGGTCGAAGGCGGGTCCACCTTCGAGGAGGTGGCGCAACTGGCCCGCGCGGTCGAGGCGGCCGGGGCGACGCTGATCAATACGGGGATCGGCTGGCACGAAGCCCGCATCCCGACGATTGCCACGAGCGTGCCGCGCGCCGCATTCGCGTGGGTCACCGGCAAGCTCAAGGGGCACGTCGGCATTCCGCTCGTCACGACCAACCGCATCAACATGCCGGACGTGGCCGAACGCATTCTTGCCGACGGCGAAGCGGACATGGTGTCGATGGCGCGCCCGCTGCTGGCTGATCCCGAGTTCGTGAACAAGGCGGCGGCCGGCCGCGCCGAGACGATCAACACGTGCATCGGCTGCAATCAGGCGTGTCTCGATCACACGTTCAGCGGCAAGATCACCTCATGCCTGGTCAATCCGCGCGCGTGCCATGAGACGGAACTGCGCATCGAGACGGCCGGGCGCACGCGTCGTGTGGCCGTCGTCGGCGCGGGCCCCGCAGGTCTGGCGGCGGCAACCGTCGCGGCGCGGCGGGGACACGACGTCACGCTCATCGAAGCCGATGCCGAGATCGGCGGGCAATTCAACATGGCCAAGCGGATTCCCGGCAAGGAGGAGTTTTTCGAGACCCTGCGCTACTTCCGTCATGAACTGGATGCCGCGGGCGTCAACGTGCAATTGCACACGCGTGCGACGGTGGCGTCGCTGGTCGACGGCGGGTACGACGACATCGTGCTGGCCACCGGGGTCGTGCCGCGTCGGCCTGCTATCGAGGGACTGGATCACCCCAAGGTGCTCAGTTACATCGATGTGCTGCGTGGCGGGGCATCGGTCGGCAAGACCGTCGCCGTGATCGGGGCAGGTGGCATCGGCTTCGACGTGGCCGAGTTCCTCACGCAAGCCGGAGAGAGTGCCACGCTCGTGCCGGCGAAGTTCTACGCGGAGTGGGGCATCGACCCGGCCTACGCGCATGCCGGCGGCCTGCGCTCGCCAGTGCCGCAGACGTCGCCTCGCAAGGTCTACCTGATGCAGCGCAAGACCTCGAAGGTGGGCGACGGACTGGGCAAGACCACGGGATGGATTCACCGCACCGCGCTCAAGCATCGCGGCGTGGAAATGATCCCCGGGGTGACCTATCGCCGGATCGACGACGAAGGTTTGCACGTCACCATCGACGACACGCCGCACGTTCTGCCCGTCGATAACGTAGTGCTGTGCACCGGACAGGAGCCGTTGCGCGAGCTCGCCGAGGGCCTTCGGGCGGCGGGTGCACGCGTGCATGTCATTGGTGGGGCCGATGTGGCGGCCGAACTCGACGCCAAGCGCGCGATCCAGCAGGGCACCGAGGTGGCGATCGACCTGTGACGGTGCCGGGCGAGCGCGGGCGGCGCCAGATCGTTGTGCGACAATGGCGCCTCGTCGATTTCGGCTGCTCGTTTATCGTCCGCCGGCGTTGTCGCAATGCCAAAGCGTGGGCGCCAAGTGCCGGGCGTCACGTGTCCGAGGCACGCTGTGGATTGTCGCCGTCACGGCGGTGTCCGACGCGGCCCGCGTGGGAGCCTGAACCGTGTGGCCGACGGTGTCATCGTCCATGAAGCGCACGTTTCTCTCTACCGTCTCGCTCACCGGCCGCCTGCGGTGGCTGAATCTCGCTGTCGTCTGCGTTGTCGTCGTCCTTTGCAGTAGTTTGCTCGCCTGGACTTGGGGAACGTACCAGCGCGCGAGCGACGCGTCCCTTGCGCTTGAGGCCTTGCGTGCCACGCTGCTCGCGATGGAGAAGGCGTCGGCGGAGCGCGGGCCGGCCAATGCCGTGCTGGGCGCCGATCTCCCGCTTCCCGACGCATCGGTCGTTGCGCTGCGCAATGCCCGCGAGGCCACCAACGCGCGTCTTCAGGAACTGCTGTCTGCGCTCTCGGCCGATCGGTGCGACGCCTGCGGCAGCAGCTTGCGGATCGTCGAGCGCGCGCGCCTGGATCTCGCGGCGGCCAGCGCGAACGTCGACCTGTTGGTGCAACGTCCACGCGACATGCGCGGCGACGCGGCCGTGCGCGATGCCGTCGATCGCATGATCCGTGTCATCCCCGAGTTCACCTCTGTGGCATCGTCGCGCATCGACGTGATTTCGCGAGGCGCGCCCGACGCGCTTCACTACGTCGTCCTGGCGCGACTGGCGGCGGATCTGCGCGAGTTTGCCGGACAACTCGGCTCACGCTTCACCGCGGCGCTCACCACCGGGAAGCCGCTCGCCGAGGTCGATCAGCGCGCGATTGAACGCACGCTCGGGCGCGTCGAGCAATTGCACGACATGATCGCCGCGCGCATGATCGATCCCCCTGAACTCAGCCCCGAGACGCTCGACGCCCTGAACACCCAGTACTTTGGCGCGGGGCTGCATTATGTGGCGACGGTACGCACGCTAGCCAGTCAGCCCCAACCGGTCGCGCCAACGACGGCCGAGTTTGCGCGCCAGTACGTGCCGACGATGCGCGCGATCACCGACTTCCGCGACAACATGCTGACGCTGGCCCAGCGCAAGGTCGACGCCCGCGCCGCGCTCGCGCTCAAGTGGCTGATCGTCACGGCGATCGCTGCGATTACGCTGGTGCTCGGGATGATCGTTGCGTTGCGGAATTTCCGGCGCAGTGTGGTGCAACCGTTCGAGGCGGCAACGCGTTTCGTCGAGGCGCTGGCGCAGGACAATCTCGATGAGGCGGTGCCGGTTGACGACATGCCGACGCAACGTCCGCAGGTGCGGGCCGTGTTCGATGCGCTGCGCGTACTCAGGCTCAACGCCCTTGAATTAAGGCAATTGCGGCGCGATCGCATCCGGTTGCAGAGTGAGCTGGAAATGAGCGGGGACACGGACCCGCTGACGCAACTGATGAACTGGCGGGCGTTCGAGCGGCAGGCCCAGGCGCTGTGTGCGATGCCGTCGCCGGGGTTGGTGGCGTTGATCAAGCTGGATATCGACAACTTCACGCAGATCAACGCGACCTGGGGACACGGGGTCGGCGACGATGTGTTGCGCCGTGTCGGCGCGGTGTGTCTCAACACGTGTCAGCCGGGGGATGTGGTGGCGCGGCTGGGTGCGGACGCGTTCGCGATCGTGGCCCGTGTGCTTGCCCCATCTCGCGCGCAGCAATTCGCGGAACTGATGTGCGGGCGTATCGAAGCCACCGCATTGACGTTGCCGAACGGCGAAGTCGTGCCGCTGACAGCGAGCGTCGGCATCGCCATCGGCGATCCGGCGACGTTGGGCCCGACGCCGGTGTCCAGCGGCGGGCCGGCCAATGTGTCGGCACTCTTGAGTCAGGCAGAGCGCCAGCTCGACGCCGCGCGCCGCGCCCGGCGGCGAGCCATCGAGTAGGGCGCGTCGCATCGCGTCAAGGCAAGGTCCGCGGGCCACCGCGCGCAAACGCGCAAGGGCCCATCAACGCCCATGCGCCACAACGAAGTGCCGCACATCGATACGCTGTTCAGCGAACGCCGCCTCGCAATATTGGAGATACAGCCGCCACGACCGAATGAACGTGTCGTCGAAGCCTTGCGCACGCACCGCGTCGATCTGCGCTTCGAAGGCGGTACGCCAGTGCTGCAACGTTCTGGCGTAATCGAGACCGAAGCGTAGTGTCTCGACGGCGGTCATCCCGCATGCCTCCGAGGCGCCGACAAATCGCTCCGCGCTTGGCAGCATGCCGCCCGGAAAGATGAACTCGCGGATGAAGTCGCTCGACGAGCGATAGGCGTCGAAGGCGCTGTCGTCGATGGTGATCGATTGAATGAGCGCACGGCCTCCGGGGCGCAAGCGCGACTTGAGCATGCTGAAGTACGCCGGCCAAAACGCTTCGCCCACGGCTTCGAACATCTCGATCGAGACGATGGCGGCGAACTGGCCTTGCACGTCACGGTAATCCGTGAGCGAGACGTCCGCCAGGTGGCTCAGTCCCTCGGCGTCGATGCGGGCTTTGGCGAGCGTCAGTTGCGCTGGCGAGAGGGTGATGCCATGCACTGCGATGCCTTGCCGGGCCGCGTGCAGCGCAAATCCGCCCCATCCGCATCCCACTTCCAGCACCCGCTCGCCCGGACGCAGCGCCAGCGTATCGATGATCCGCTGATACTTGGCGGCCTGGGCGTCGGCAAGCGAACGGTGGGGGTCGCCCTCGAACCAGGCGCTGGAATAGGTCCACGTGGCGTCGAGCCACAGTTCGTAGAAGCGATTGCCGAGATCGTAATGCGCGTGAATGTTGCGACGGCTGCCCGACTTGGTGTTGCCGCGCAGGCGATGGCGCAGGTGATACCAGATTCGTGCGATCCGCGAGCCCGTGACGGTGTTGGAGATCGACGCGAGGTTGCGTATCGCGAGCCGGAGCAGCGCCACCATATCGGGCGAGTCGACCCAGCCGGCGCGATAGGCGTCTGCAAAGCCGATGTCCCCGGCGTGCATGATGCGGCGGCAGGCACGCCAGTCGCGCAGGTGAAGCGTTGCGCCTGGCGAACTGTGGGGATCTCCGAACACATGCAGGGTGCCGTCGGGACAGATCAGCGTCAGGTGTCCGGCGTGAATCCGGCGCAGCAATGCGATAAACAGGCGCGCGGAAATCGGTGCGATCGGACGCACGGAAAGCAGGCGGAGCGGAATCATGGACGAATCTCCCGGTCGGCGGAAGCGGCGCGCTCCGGCGCCGTTGCACGTAGCGTTGGCGGCGTCTTGCCGAAGAACGGCACGCGCTTGAGCCAGAGCCTCAGCGCTTGCCAGTGAATTCTGATGACGACGTTCAGCGCATTGAGGGGCTGCGAAAGCACGGCGAACAGAACGCGCCGCCCCGTGAACGGTTCGGCCCGCATGGCGATCGCCGTGCGCAGCAGCAGCGCATCGCCGACGCGGTAGTCGATAGCGACTGACCATATCGCGCCCTTGCGGCGTACGCGAAACTCGTATTGCCCCTGCACGTCGCAAAACGGGGAGACATGAAAGACTTTGCGGCAGACGAGCCGCGTATCGCCACGAATGGGCGCATGATCGTCGGCACTGAGCAGATACCCGTGGTGTTGACCAAAGGTGTTGCGCACATCCGCATACAAGGCGCGCAAATTCCCCTGACGGTCATGGCAGTACCAGAAGCTCACCGGATTGAACGCGTAGCCGGCCATGCGTGGAATCGTCTGCAGCCAGACGGAGCCGTCGGCGGGAATTCCCGCCTCCGCCAGACGTGCGCGCATCCAGGGCAGGAGCGCACTGCCGTCGCGGGGACCGTAGTCGGCCGATTTCAAGGCGAGTGGGCGTCGCCGGTCCAGCGCGAACCATCGGCTGCGCAGGGCGTCGAGACGCCCGACATCGCAGGCGATCTGAAACATCGAGTAAGTGAACGCATGCCGGACCGGATGCAGCCGTTCGTGGGTCACGAGGCCGCGCAGCAGCCAGGCAGGCGGTGTCGAGGGGTTGCCCGTGACCTCCTTCGTGCTCATGGTTGCGCCCACGTCGGCATCGCGCCAAAGTCGCCGGCCACCCGCAGCGCGGATTTCAGGCCGTCCTCGTGAAAGCCATAGCCGGTCCAGGCGCCCGCGAACCATGTCCGTTGGCGGCCTTGAATATCGGGCAAGCGCGATTGCGCGTCCACGGCCGCCAGATCGAGCAGGGGGTGTTCATAGGCATAGCGTCCCAACACCTTGTCGGGCGCTGGCTCATGGCTCGGGTTGAGCGTGACAATCACGGGGGACGTGAAGGGCAGGGCCTGGAGCTGGTTGATCAGATAGCTCACGCACACGGGACGGTGCGCGTCGGCGGCCGCGTTTGCCTGACTGACGTAATTCCACGCGGACCAGACGCGACGGCGGCGCGGCAGCAGCTTCGGATCCGTGTGCAGGACCGCGGCGTTCGGTTGATAACGCACCGCACCGAGAATCTGATGCTCGGACGCGTTGGCGTCGCCCAGCAACCGCAGGCTGTCCGGGGCGTGCCCGGCGAGCACGACGGCGTCGAAGCGCTGCGATTCGCCGTTGCCGAAGGCGATTGTCACGCCATCGCGCTCGCGCGTCACCCGCCGTACGGGCGTTCGCAACCGGACATCGTCAAGTGTTGCCAACATGCGGCGCACGTAGGCGCGTCCACCACCGGCGACGGTTTTCCATTGCGGACGATGCCGAATCTGCAGCAGCGCGTGATTCAGGCAGAAGCGCAGAAAGGTCGCCGCCGGAAAGTGCAGAATGTCGGCCGCCCGGCTCGACCAGATCGCGGCGGCCATGGGCAAGAGATAGTGGTGCTGGAACGGTTGTCCGTAACCGTTCGCCACCAGCAGGTCGCCGACGGACTGGCGCTCGCGCACCGCGCTTTGCAGGTGTTGCTCCGCCGTCGCGTTAAAGCGCAGTACGTCGCGGAGCATCCCCAGAAAGCGCGGGGAATAGAGGTTGCGACGTTGGGCAAATACGGTGTTCAGGTTCGTGCCCGCCCATTCGAGCGCACCGCCGTCGACCGACACCGAGAACGACATATCGCTCGCGATGGCGCTCACGCCGAGTTCGTCGAACAACGCGATCAGGTTGGGATAGGTGCGATCGTTGAAGACCAGGAAGCCCGTGTCGACCGGGGCACAATGCCCGTCGAGCGTGACATCGACCGTGTTCGTATGTCCTCCGGCATAGTCGCCCGCCTCGAACACTGTCACGTGATGCTTGCGCGCGAGGAAATAGGCGCTGGCCAGTCCGGCGATGCCCGCGCCCACGACGGCGACACGTTGTCCGGGAGGCAGGGTGGCGGTCGATGCATTCATTGGCTTGTCTCGTCGAAGTTTTTTGCTTATACGAAACGTAAGCGCGCGCGGATGCATGCGCGTTTGAAAAAGCGGTGAGCCACCCACGAATGCGCCCGCCGCGGCCGGATACGCAGGGCGCGCCACGTCATGGCGGCGGCGGGGCGGCGGCTCATACCTGTTGGCGCCGCTTTTCGAACAGATAGTGGCCCACGCCCCACTCGCGGCCCTGGGCGTAGCCGAACAGTTCGGCAACGGCCATATAGAACATGCGCCAGCGCTGGAACTGAACGCCGGCCTGCGGGCCATAACCGGCCTCGAGCATCGGCAGGGTCGTCGCACGCGACGCGTCCAGGGCCGCCAGCCAGTCGTTGGCTGTGCGCTCGTAATGGCGACCATCGACCCACCAGCGGTTCACGATGCGCAGGTCGTCCTGGAAGTGCAGCAACAGATCCGCGCTGGGCATGGTGCCGCCGGTGAAGAAGTGTCGCGACATCCAGTCGCTGCCATCCTTGTTGTGGAAAGGGTAGGCCACATGACGATGCGCGAAGAGATGGACGAACAGGGTGCCATCGTCGTTCAGCCAGCGGGCGATCTTCCCGAGCAATGCGCCGTAGTTCTTCATGTGCTCGAACATTTCGATGGACAGGATGCGATCGAATCCTCCGCGAACGCCGTCATCGAACTCAAATTCCGCCACATTGCCGGTCACGATCTGCAGATTCCGAAGCCCGCGTCGCGCCGCCGTCGACTCGATGAAACGGCGTTGACCATGAGAATTCGACAGCCCAACGACCTGCGTACCGGGGTATTGCGCGGCGAGCCAGAGCGAGAGCGAGCCCCAGCCGCAGCCAAGATCCAGAATCCGCTGACCGTCGGCGATATCGGCGCGCTGCGCGTAGAGGGCCAGCATCGCCTGCTCGGCCTGGGCCAGTGTCTCGTCGCCATTCGGGTAATAGCAGCACGAGTACTTGACGGCGGGCCCCAGGTGCTCGGCAAAGAAGTCGCTTGGCACCTCGTAGTGCTGCGTGTTGGCGGCCTGCGTATCCACGGCAATCGGACTCGCGCGCAGTTCACTGACGAACGCGGCAAGCGATTCGACGCTTTTCTCTGGATCGTGCGCATGCGCTTCGCGCAGGCGCTGGCGCATCAGCATGCGCATGCCCGCGCGCAAAACGATATCCGGCACAAGGCCCCGCTCGCAAAGCCGGATCAATCCGGTTTCGTCGGGCGCTTCGGCTCGGGCGGCGGGGGGTTGCGTAAGGGAGGCGGTCATCGCGATGGGCTCCTGACTTCAATGCGCGGATTCATGGCAGCGGCGTTTCCGCGGACTTCCTGGGTGGCCAGGGAATGAGCACGCTGGTGGTTTGCATGTACGTCTTGTAGGCGGGGCGAGAGCGCATCAGATGCGCTTCAAGCAGCGGAATGCCCGACACTTTGAGCAGTAGCCACGCCATGAGCAGCGGCGCGAGCAACGTCGTCCATGCCCAGGGCGCGCCAAATGCGATCACCGGGTAGGCACACCAGTGCAGGCACTCGAAGAAGTAATTGGGATGCCGCGAGTACCGCCACCAGCCGACCTGGCAGACTTGGCCACGGTGGCTGGTGACGGCGGTGAAGCGTCGCAGTTGACGGTCGGCCGACGCCTCGCCCGCGACGGCGGCCAGCCAGACGAGTGCGGCGACGGCCAGCGCCCACGGCGCCGGCGCGTGGGCGTTGAATGCCGGCACGAAGAACGCTGCCGCGAGCAGCATGGCGATCACGCCCTGCAACTGGAAGAACCAGAACATGTTGCGTCCGGCATGCTCGCCCCACTGTTCGCGAAACTGCCGGTAACGCGCATCTTCCGGATGCCCGTAGTTGCGACGCCAGAGATGCATTGCGAGGCGCAGGCCCCATACGCCTCCGGCCACGCCGACGAAGGCGCGATTGATCGCGTGGCCGGTGCCGAGCCCTGCCGCCGCGATCGCCACACTGCCGAGTGCGGCGGCCCAAACCGGGTCGACCATGCCGGCGTTGTGCGAGCGCCATTGGTAGCACCAGGCGAGCGTCAACGCAGCACACATTCCAGCGAACGATACGACGACAGCAAACAGCATGCTGGCTCCAGATAGGGATTCGGGGCTCGATGCTGCTGTATACGAACGTCACGCGTTGCCGGATGCACGCGCCGGAGACATCTTGGAATCGAAGCGGGGAGCGGGCTTGCGGGAAAGCGACGAAGGGGTTGTCCAACGTACGGACAACCCCTTCAGATGACACGATGGCGGAGGCGCGCCAGGGCGCTCAGGCGGGTCGGATGGCGCCGGTCGCGACCACGGGGCCGGTCGGTTGGCCGGTGGGAGAGCCGCCCGGCGGTTCGACGGACACCGCGAGTACGGCGTTGCTGTCCATCTGCGCGAGGATTTGCGGCGACAGGGACATCGACGCGGGTTGATCCGAAGCAAATACGCCTAGCGGAATGGGTTTGGCGTTCCGCGGGATCAGCCACAGCTCGGTGGCGCGGCCGGCGGCAATGACGGGCTTCACGACCGGTACCACGACCATGCTCGACCGGCGCCTGTCGACCGTTGCGGTCCAGTGAGCGACGCCATCCTGGCGGGCGATCGTCGACACCATATAGGCATTGGCCGTCACGGCGGGCGGACTGCGCGAGGGCATCAGCGTCACGACGTTCACGGCAAGCAGCGCCAGCGCCGCGAGGCTTGCGCCGAGCCCCACCCATCGCCAGAGGCGCAAGTTGTCCCACCAGGTGGCCGGTCGCGGGCGGGCCGTGCGCGGGGCGTCCGGCACGGCGCCAAGATCGCGCTGGATGCGTTGCCACACGCGCGGCGGGGGGGCGATGGGCTCGACGTCTTCGGCCAGTCGCGCGATGCGCGATTGCCACTGGTGCAGGGTTGCCTGAATCAGCGGATTCGCGTCGGCGGCCTGCTCGAGTTCGCGCCGTTCGGCGGCACTCAGCACGCCGAGGGCATATTCGGCGCAACGCAGCTCGTCGTCTTGGTTGGCGGGCGTATTCATTGCTCGAGGCACACTTTCAGTTGCATTAGGCTGCGGCGAATCCAGCTTTTCATCGTGCCAAGCGGCACGCTAAGGCGCGCCGCGAGTTCGCTGTACGAGGCGCCAGTAAAGAACGCCTCGCGCACCACGCCACGTTGTTGCGGCTCGAGGCGTTGCAGGCATTGCTCCAGGCGTTGCCGTTCCTCGGACGCTTCGGCAAGTGCGGCGGGCGACGGGTCATCCGATGGGATGGCAAGGGCATCGGCATCGTCGAGGGCGGCCTCACGGTGCTCGCGCAGTCGGTCGATGGTTCGGTTGCGGGCCAACGTGATCAGCCATGTCATGGCGTTGCCGCGCTCGGGATCGAAGCCGCCGGCGCGTCGCCAGACGCTGACGAACACCTCCTGAAGCAGGTCCTCGGCTTCCGCCTTGTCGCGCACCATTCGCAGGATCACGCCGAACAAACGTGCCGATGTCATCTGATAGACGGCGGCAAAAGCTTCGCGGTCTTCCTGCCCCACGGCCGATAGTGCTCGGTTCAATGCGTCGCGCCATGCCATGTCGGCACTGGGGTCGTGCTGGCGCTGCGAGGGGGATGGACGTGCTCGATTGGCACTTCTGGGCATGTCGTTCATGCGGACGTAGCCTTCGTGTGGGCCATAGCATTGACGTTCCGCGCAATATAGCACCTTCGGTGCGAAATGGCGCGTTGTGTCCGGCATGAGAAGGCGAGGATTCGGCATGGCGTGCTGACTGACGATGAGCGTGTTGAGTCATACGTATCAGGCACGCGTCCGGATGCGCGGCATCGGTGTATTCTCGGTTCCCCTTTGGCTCGCGTTCAGGGAGTGAGCAGTGCTACAAGTCCAAACAGTCGTGCCAGGGGCGGTACGGACATCAGCAGTATTAGCGCGCCCCCGGTCAGGCCCAACACCCGCCAGAGATAGGGGTTTCGGGGCTGTCCGCGATCGGGACGCTTCGTACGCAGTACCCGCTGGACCACGAAGATCAGCGCGACATTGACCACGACCAGCAGTTCGAATGCCAATGTGCGGGCCAAGGGGATCGGGTCGGCGTCGGCGCTGACATAGCGCAGCAGTCCCGCGTAGACCCCGAGGACCAGCACGCCGGCCAGTGCGCCCACGGAGGCCACTCGCAGGAAGGCGCGGGACGATAGGAGTCGTGCCCCGGCGCACCGGGGAGGGGTCGTCATCAGGTGAGCGGCTTCCGGTTCGTTCTCGAATACGATCGAGCAGACCGGATCGATCACGAGTTGCAGGAAGACGATGTGGACCGGCGCGAGCATGGGCGGCAAGCCGACCAGAATCGGCACCACGGCTGCCGCGACCATGGGAACATGCACCGCGATGGTATAGCTGATCGCGAGAACGAGATTGGCGTAGATGCGTCGCCCGAGTCGGATGGCCGACACGATCGGGGCGAAGTTGTCGCGCAGCAGGACCAGCGCGGAGACTTCGCGAGCGACTTCCGCGCCGCGCAATCCCATCGCAATGCCAATGTGGGCCGCCTTCAGGGCCGGTGCGTCGTTCACCCCGTCGCCCGTCATCGCCACCACTTCGCCGTTGTCTCGCAGCGCATTCACCAGGCGAAGCTTTTGCTCGGGGCGGATGCGGGCGAAGGTCTCGACGTCCTTGACCGCGTCGTGCACTTGCGCGTCGGTCATGGCCGCCAGGGCCTGCCCAGTCACGATCCGTCGGCAGTCGATACCGACCTCGGTCGCGATCGCTTGCGCCGTCGACGGATAGTCGCCGGTCACCATGACCACGCGAATGCCTGCGGCATGGCATTGCGCGATCGCCTGTGCGACTTCCGGCCGGACCGGGTCGGACAGACCGACCAGCCCCAGGAACTCGAACGCGAAGTCGTGCTGATCCTTCGGCCACTCGGGGTGCGAATGCGAGGCCTTCGCCACCCCCAGCACCCGCAATCCGCCCGACGCCATGGCCGCCGCCTGATCCAGGACCGCCTGGGTTGCCGTCTCGTCCAGATGGCAGAGCGCACAGACGGCTTCCGGTGCCCCCTTGCAGGCCACCGAATGATGGGTGGGTTCCGGGGTGCGCCACGCGTGGGACATTGCTGGCACCTCGGGCGTCAGCGCGTACTCGTGCACCAACGACCAATCCGTGTGCAAACGTCCGGTGCCCGCGAGGCCCAGGCGTCCGGTCTCGTGGAACGCCCGCTCCATCGGGTCGATGGGTTCGATTTCGCTGGCGAGCACGAGGTATTCGATCAACTCGTGAAAGGCGGTGTCGATCCGTGGCGTCGAGGGATCCACGTCAAATCGTCTGCCATGGGCGACGAGCGCGCTCACCGACATGCGATTCTGGGTCAGCGTGCCCGTCTTGTCGACGCACAGCACCGACGTTTGACCGAGTGTCTCGATCGCGCTCATCCGGCGCGTGAGCACGCCCTCTTTGGCGATGCGGCGTGCGCCCAAGGCGAAGAACACCGTGAGGATGACCGGAATCTCTTCGGGCAGGAGGCCCATCGCCAGCGTAATCCCGGCGAGTATGCCGGGAAGCCATTCGCCAACGCGCCAACGGTACGTGAGCGTGAGGAGAACGACCGTGGCGATGGCGACGGCGGCAAAGCGATTGACGAAGGTTCTCGTCTCGATTTGCAGCGGGGAGAGCGCTTCCGAGATGCCGCTCAGCGACTTGCCGATGCGACCGAGCGTCGTATTCGGTCCGGTGGCGGTCACGACCATGCGGGCTTGCCCTTGTACCACCATGGACCCGAAAAATAGCTGGCTGTCGGCGGCCTCGCCCTGTTCGATCGATTGGCGGGAGCGGGCATCGAGCGGGGTGACGGCCTTGCTGACGGCAACGGATTCCCCCGTCAGCAATGACTCGTCCACACTGAGTTCGTGGAGTTCAACGGCAAGGCCGTCTGCGGGCACGCGGTTGCCTTCATCGACGAAAACGATGTCGCCGGGGACCAGTTCCGAGGCGGAGACCAGTTGACGGCTGCCGTCGCGAAGCACCTTGGCGCGCGGTGCCGACAGTTCGCGAAGCGAGTCGAGCACCTGGGCGGTGCGATGGCTCTGATAGACGGTGAGAAGGACAATCGCCGTAACGAAGGCAAGCAGCGTCAGCGCTTCGGCGCGATCTCCGAGAATGAGATAGACGGCGCTTGCCGCGAGCAACAGCAGGAACATCGGCTCGCGCAGCACTTCCCATAACGTGATCCACCAGGTGCGGCGTGCCGCGTAGTCCACGACGTTCCAGCCGAACCGAGCGCGCTGGGCCAGCACCTCGGCGCTCGATAGGCCGTGTTCGGCGTCGGGCGGCCGGATCGGGGCGGCCTCGGGTGCGCTGGCGATGTCACAGGATCCACTGGAAGCGGATGTGGATGTGGATGGCGTTGCGCACATGCGTGTCGGCGCTTGGACGTCTCGCGGCGTGGCAATGCGGCTCACCGGCGATGGGGTCTTGGGCACTGCTTGCAGAGATGCAGCACGGCTGGCGCGTCCGGATCGTCCCAGGAGAAATGGAGGTCGACGGCGCCGCGCTTGGGGACACGGATATTCCTGGATTCCGATCTGGCGGGGGTGTGCACAGAGACGCGATAGTCGCCCGCCGGCATCCGGACAAAGAGGAACGGTCCCTCGGTTCGCACCGCCAGGACGTGTCGCCCGGCCCCTGCGGTGATAGTGACATCGACGTCGGAGAGATAGCTTCCCGACGTCGACGTGAACGTCATCCGGAGGTTGTACTGGGGCGCTGCGGCGCGAAACACCTGGACTTCGTCCTCGCCAATGCCGCCCGTGATGTACGAGACGCCACTTTCCGATTCCGGTTGTGGTGTCGATGCTGCCAGCGCGACGCCAATCATGCATAGCCATGCGAAAAGTGGCACAAACAGCGAAACGCGGGCGCTTCTCGACATCACAATTCTCCCCATATCGGTCTCGTTTCCAGAATGGCCGGTGGCGCTCGTTTGCGTGTTGATCGATGTCAAGGAGCCGCTTGCGATGTCATCGCATTGGGCGCACCGTTTGCCGTGCGTCCATCGACACGCGCGCGTGCCGCGCTGCCGGCCGGCGGCAACGCTTGATGCGCACCGACGTCGTTGGCGCGGCACGGCCGACGCGATCAAAGGTTTGACCTGCCTCAAGGCACGCCTTGGGGCGTCGCCTACCCTGAACATGCACGATTGGCCCGGCATTCGCGCGGTTTGTACACGCGTTGGTGCTGTCAGGATTTAGGTTCAGGAGATTGATGAGATGGAAAAGAGAACCATGAAGCGCGCGTTATCGATCGCGTCGTCAGCGGTTTTGATAATCACTGCGATCCCGGCGCTTGCGCAACCGAAGGATGACGACTGGGGGTGCGGGCGGGGATATGGGCCGGGCATGATGGGCGGCGGTTATGGCTACGGGCCGGGCATGATGGGCGGCGGTTATGGCTACGGGCCGGGCATGATGGAGGGCCCTGGCGGCTGCGGGCCGTGCTGGGGGCCTGGCGCCGCGGGCGGGGGCGGGCCGGGGGCCCAGCGTGAAGATCTCAAGTTGAGCGTTGATCAGGTCCGAAAGAACATGGACGGGTGGCTCAAGCGCATGGGCAACGCGCGCCTCAAACTCGGCAAGGTGGTCGAGCGAGATGCCGACACCATCACTGCCGATGTGGTGACGGCGGAGAAGGATGTCGTCGTTCAGCGCTACGAAGTCAACCGGCACTCCGGGTTCGTTCGACCGGCGCGTTGAGAGGAGGGCGCGTGGCGCGTTGTTGTTCGCGCTTCGCGCACCTCAGATCGTAGGGACTACTCCGCTGACACTGGTGCTGGCGAGGTAAAGAAACGTTCGCGCATTTCTTCCAGCCCGAGCGAAGCGAGCACCTCGTCCAGGCGTTCGGCGGGGCGGCGGCGCGGCAGGTTCTTGTATTGCGCGATGATCAGCTCGTTTTTCATTGAGTGTTCCCAGCCCACCAGTTCGGTCACGCTGACGTGGTAGCCGTGGGCCTCCAGCTGCAGGCAGCGCAGCACGTTCGTGATCTGGCTTCCGAATTCACGCGTATGCAGCGGGTGGCGCCAGATTTCCGTGAGTGGATTGCCCGCCAGTTGTTTGCCTTTGTTTTTGCGCAGCACGCCCGCGATTTCGGCCTGGCAACAGGGCACGAGCACAATATGACGCGCTTGCTTGGCCAGCGCGAAGCGAATCGCGTCGTCGGTGGCGGTATTGCAGGCATGCAGCGCGGTGACGACATCTACCGTCGGCGGCAGTGCCGGCGAGGTGATGGAGTCCGCCACGGACAGGTTCAGGAACGACATTCCCGTAAAACCCAACCGCTCGGCGAGCGCTTGCGAGGTTTTGACCAGTTCCTCACGGGTTTCGATGCCGTAGATATGCGAGTCGTCCGCGAGTGCCTTGAAGAACAGGTCATAGAGGATGAAACCCAGGTACGACTTGCCGGCTCCGTGATCGACGAGCGTTACGCGCCCGCGCTCGGTCTTGATTTCCTGGAGCAGCGGCTCGATGAACTGGAACAGATGATAGACCTGCTTGAGCTTGCGCCGGCTGTCCTGGTTCATCTTGCCGTCGCGCGTGAGGATGTGGAGTTCCTTGAGCAGCTCGATAGACTGGCCGGGGCGGACTTCGTGGGTATTTGACATGAGCAGGCTAGGTAAACATCGGGCGGTGGTCCGTCCCGTCAATACCGGCAGTTTACCGAAAAGACTCGCTGACGCGCGGAATCGCCCTGCTGAACATGATCGGCGGCCGTGCTCACGTCTGGTCGGGTGGAGCGACCGTATCCATCGCGCGCATACGCCCAGCCACGGCGGCCGATGGCATTGCACAGGCGCTGCGGCCAGTCTCCCCCACATCGAAATCGAGCAGAGCCCTTCATGCAGGAACACGATCAGCCTGGCGTTCGTTCCGGCGCGATCCATGGTGTTCCCAACTGATGATCAGGTCCGTGCAGGGCGACGGTGACCATTTGCGAGTGAGACACCGTCATGCGCACCGCTGGAATTTCAAACTATGCTTGACCTTGCTCAAGCTGCACATCCCTCAGGCGAGGCGAGACGATGCGCGTGCCGCGTCTCATGGGTTTGCAGCACTGGCACGCCATTGCGTATGGCGGTCATCTCCGCAAGGATTGCGATCGCGATTTCAGGTGGCGTGCGCGCACCGAGGTGCATGCCGACCGGGCCATGCAGTCGCGCGATTTCCGCCTCGCTGATATCGAACAGTGCCAGTCGCTCGCGCCGCTTCTCGTTATTCGCCCGTGAGCCGATAGCGCCGACATAGAAGGCCGGTGATATCAGTGCCTCGAGCAATGCCATGTCGTCCAGCTTGGGATCGTGGGTTAGCGTCAGGACTGCGCTTCGGGCATCGAGCTGCAGTCGGAGAAGCAGATCGTCCGGCATCTCGCGCGACAACTCGACGCCTTCCACATCCCATTCATCCAGGTACTCTTCGCGCGGATCGCACACGACGACCTGATAGTCCAGGCTCTTCGCCATCGCGGCCACATAGCGCGACACCTGTGCGGCGCCTACGATGATCAGGCGGTAGCGCGGGCCATGCACTGCCGTGAGGCAATGCTCGTCGAATCGGAGGGCGGGGACTTGCGCACCCGGCGTGAGTGATACAACGCCGGTGTCCAGGTTCAGCTTGCGCGTCACCAGCTCTTGCCTTTGCAGCACCTGAAGCAGTTCCGGCAGCCGCGACTGAGCGCAAACCGGTTCCAGTACGAACTGCAGGGTTCCACCACATGGCAATCCAAAGCGATGGGCTTCGTCGGCACTCAGGCCGTATGTGAGTACACGTGGTTTCCGGTCGCGGTACTCGCCGGTGCTTATCTTCTGTATCAGGTCGTCTTCGATGCAGCCGCCCGAGATCGACCCTTTAACATGCCCGTCCTCGCGGATGGTCATCAAGGAGCCTACGCGCCGCGGTGCCGAGCCCCACGTGCGAACAACGGTGGCAAGCAGCGTGTAGGCCCCTGACTCAGACCACTGCACTGCGGTCTTCAAGACTTCCAGATCAATGTTGTCCATGATTTTCGTGTATGCCAGATGGTTCAGTCCCATCGAATGATGGAGAGGATGGGCATTGAAGGGCAAAGGGATCGATTCGTCGGAATGAATGCATGGGCGCCTTCAGTGGCTTTGCGTCGCGACCTGCATTTCTTTGTATCAGTCATAATGATAGTTTAAATCAGTAAACATTATTTGAAGCGATGACGTGATCAGTCTAATCTTTGCCAAACGTAAGGACAAGATGTGCCGTGAATGCCCAAAAAGCGCTGCAGCAGGAAGAACGCAGTCCGGTTCCAGGCAAAAGGCACACGTCGAAGAACAAGTTGTACCTGGCCGGAAGGCAAGTCGCTGCATGTCGCCGCGAATTGCGGCACCCGTTGGCGATAGTCGAGATGCGGCAATGCCCCGAGGCCATGCGCATCGACGAATCAGGAGACATTCTGTGCAAAACGTGCGTGAGCGATTCGATTACGTGATCATCGGCGGTGGATCGGCGGGCTGTGTACTCGCGCATCGACTGTCCGCGAATCGCGAGCTGCGAGTCGCCCTCATCGAGGCGGGTTCCGACACGCCGCCTGGTGCCATACCGGCGGAAATCCTCGACAGTTACCCAATGCCCGTATTCTGCGGGGACCGCTATATCTGGCCGGAGCTTAAAGCCAAGGCGACCGCAGCCTCACCGCTCAAGGTCTATGAACAGGGCAAGGTGATGGGCGGCGGATCGAGCATCAATGTCCAGGCTGCCAACCGCGGCTTGCCCCGCGATTACGATGACTGGGCCGAGCAGGGCGCCTCCGGCTGGGCATGGAAGGATGTCCTGCCTTACTTTCGCAAGCTCGAGCGTGATGCGGATTACGGTGGCTCTGCGCTGCACGGTGCCGATGGGCCGGTTGCCATCCGCCGCATCAAGCCGGATGCCTGGCCGCGCTTCTGTCACGCGTTTGCGGAAGGCTTGCAGCGCAACGGTCTACCAATGCTTGAGGACCAGAACGCGGAATTCGGCGATGGCATGTTTCCCGCTGCGTTTTCCAATCTCGACGACAAGCGTGTTTCAACCGCGGTTGCCTACCTCGATGCGGCGACGCGCGCGCGGACCAATCTCCGTATTTACTCGAATACGACAGTCGAACGCCTCATCGTCACCGGCCAGCGCGCGCATGGCGTGGTGGCGATGAGCGCGGGCGGCGAGCGCCTGCAGATCGATGCCGCGGAGGTCATCGTGTCGGCCGGCGCCCTGCAATCGCCGGCCTTGTTGTTACGCGCCGGTATCGGCGCCGGCAGCGAGTTGCAAGCGCTGGGCATTCCGGTTGTCGCCGACCGGCCGGGCGTGGGCCGCAACCTGCAGGACCATCCCTCGCTGACCTTCTGCCACTTCCTGGACCCTGAATTTCGCATGCCGCTCTCGCGACGCCGCGCGAGCATGACCGCAGCGCGCTTTTCCTCCGGCCTGGACGGGTGTGATAACGCCGACATGTATCTGTCGAGTGCCACGCGCGCAGCATGGCATGCGCTGGGCAATCGGCTTGGCCTGTTCTTCCTGTGGTGCAACCGGCCATTCTCGCGCGGGCGAGTGCAGCTCACTTCCGCTGACCCTTTTACGCCACCGCGCGTCGATTTGAATCTGCTGGACGACGAGCGCGACGCAAGGCGCATGGCCATCGGCGTGCGCAGGGTCGCGCAGATCGTGCAGCAGACGGCATTGCACCGCCATCCCGACGATTTCTTCCCTGCAGCGTTTTCGCCGCGGGTCAAGGCACTTAGCCGCTTTAGTGCCGGCAATGCCGCGTTGACCAAGGTGTTGGGCCTGGCTCTCGACACACCGGCGCCGCTGCGCCGATGGATCATCGACACATTCGTCACCGGCGGCATTCGCATGTCGGCGCTGCTGGCGGACGACAAGGAGCTCGATGCTTTCATCCGCAAGTATGTATTCGGCGTCTGGCATGCCAGCGGCACTTGCCGCATGGGGCCGGCCAGCGATCGCATGGCGGTAACCAATCAGGAAGGGCTGGTGCACGACGTGGCGAACCTGCGCGTGGTCGATGCTTCCCTGATGCCCAAGCTGCCGTCGGCGAATACCAATATCCCGACCATCATGATGGCGGAAAAAATTGCCGACGCGATCTTGGCGCGGCGCAAGGCGCCTCCCGGCGTCCTCGTTAGCAGTGAGGCGTAGGTCGACAACGCGAATTGCACACGTCTTCCCAGGAACGATTCATTTGGTTTGATTTGATTTGACCACATGCGCCGCATTTGCCACGCGCGCTTACAAAAACACAAGGAGACAATCATGGCTGTAGCAACAAACGATGCGGCACTCGCTCAACCGGTCAGCAACAAACAGGTATTAGGCGCCGTACTGGCCTCCTGCGTCGGCTGGTCGCTCGACCTCTTCGACCTTTTTATCCTGCTCTTCGTGGCACCGATCATCGGCCGCCTTTTCTTTCCGTCGGAACATGCGATGCTGTCGCTGGCCGCGGTCTATGCCTCATTCGGCGTCACCCTTCTGATGCGCCCGCTGGGTTCCGCGCTGTTCGGTTCGTACGCTGACCAGCATGGCCGCAAGCGTGCCATGATTTTTGCGATGGTCGGCGTTGGCGTTTCAACCGCATTGTTCGGGGCGCTGCCAACCGTACATCAAGTCGGCTTCATTGCGCCGGTCATCTTCCTGGCTCTGCGCTTGGTGCAAGGGATATTCGTCGGTGGCGTGGTCGCTTCGACGCACACGATCGGTACGGAATCGGTGGCGCCAAAGTGGCGCGGTGCCTGCTCCGGACTTATCGGTGGTGGCGGTGCCGGCTTGGGGGCGTTGCTCGCGTCGGGAGTGTATTACCTTCTGTCGTGGATCTTCCCTGGCGCGGCCTTCGATGAATGGGGCTGGCGCTGCATGTTCTTCTCCGGCCTGATCAGCGCCATCCTGGGCATCTTCGTCTTCAACAACCTGGAAGAATCCCCGCTCTTCAAGAAGCTGCAGGCAGCCAAAGCGACCAAGGCGGCGCAGGCCAAGTCGTCCCGCTCGCCGGTGCGCGCGCTGTTCTCGGCAGACTACCGTTCCATTCTGTTCGTCAACCTGCTGCTGACGATCGGCGGCGGCAGTGGTTACTACCTGACCTCCGGCTTCCTGCCGACCTACCTGAAGGTCGTGAACCATACGCCCGGCGAAACCGCTGGGGCCATTCTGATGCTGGCAAGCGTAAGCGTGATCGTTGCCTCGGTCCTGACCGGACACCTCAGCAACTTGATCGGCCGCAAGAAGACCTTCCTCGTCGTCGGCGTTGCCCGTCTGATTCTGTTGCCGATGCTCGCATTGAAGATGCCCGGCATCTCCGATATCACCACGCTGACCTGCTATGTCGTCCTGTTCAGCATGCTGGGCAGCAGCGGTTATGCGCCGGTCCTGATCTTCCTGAACGAACGCTTCCCGACGGCCATCCGCGCCACGGGTACCGGTCTGTCCTGGAACATCGGCTTCGCCATCGGCGGCATCATGCCGACCTTCGTGTCGCTGGCTTCGCCGGCACCGACGAGCCTGCCGACGACCCTCGCATTCTTCCTCGCGGGCATCAGCGTGATCTACCTGATTGGGGCGCTGATCGTTCCGGAGACACAGGGCAATCTCGACAAGCCGTCCAATGACGCAGTTTAAGTAGTGGCTAGTGGTAGTGGTTAGTGGCGCGGCCCTGCGGACAAGCGGGACCGCCGCTTCCCAACCTTGTTATGAAAATGCGCAGGACGTGCGCAAAGTCATCCGTCATCCGATGGCGATGCCGACCGCACTCGCCGCAATGCATCGAAAATCAACATGACCGAGCTCGCAGCACTGAATCTGATCAATGGCCAATGGCAGGGCGCGCTGAGCGGCGCCACTGGAGAAAGCCGCAATCCGGCGAACGGCAGCCTTTTGGGCACCTTCGCGCAGAGCAATCGCGAAGATGCCAGGATCGCGATTGCCGCAGCGAAGCAAGCGTTCGAGACCTCGCTGTGGCCGCATGATGCGCGCCTGCGCCAGAACGTCCTGCTGCAATGGGCTGATCGTCTGGAACGGCACCCTGAGCTGGCCGGTCTGCTGACGCAGGAAAACGGGAAGATCGTGGCCCAGTCACGAGGAGAATTGGCGGGCGCGATTTCCGAGATCCGCTACTACGCCGGCCTGACCCGGCACATTCCTGGTCACTTCATGGAAGTCGAGCCGGGCGCCTACACCGCCACACTACGTGAACCCGCCGGCGTCGCCGGCCTGATCATTCCGTGGAACGCGCCTATCGTGCTGTTGATCCGCTCGCTCGCTCCGGCCCTGGCCGCAGGTTGCACGGTAGTCATCAAGCCGGCGGCACAGACCACGCAGATCACCGCGCAGGTGCTGCGGCAGCTGGCGGCGGTCGAGGCCTTGCCGCGTGGCGTGGTGAATCTCGTCTCCGAAGGCGGCAGTGAAGTGGCGCAGGAGCTGGTGGCATCGGAAGACGTCGACGTACTCAGCTTCACCGGTTCGAATGCGACCGGCCAGCGCATCATGGCTGCCGCCGCGCCGACCATGAAGAAACTCTCTCTGGAGCTCGGCGGCAAGTCCTGCTGTCTGGTGTTTCCGGACACTACCGAAAACTTCGCCACGGTCGCCACGCGCATCGCGGCAGCAGCGACGGTGATCTCCGGCCAGCAATGCACCGCCGCGCGCCGCGTGCTGGTGCATGCCTCTTGCTACGACGAGATGAAGCGCGAGCTGAAGATGGCGCTCGAAGCCATCGTGGTGGCGCCGGGAGATACGCCAGGCGCCGGCATGGGGCCGTTGATCGACGCGAGTGCCGCCGCAGCGGTAGACCGCGCGGCCCAGCAGGCCATGGATACCTGTGATGAAGTGGTCCTGCGCGGCGGTCGTCCCGGCGGCAAGCTGGCCAACGGCCACTTCCTGACGCCGACCCTGGTCGCGCACGCCGACACCAGCGCCTCCTTCGTGCAGGAAGAGATCTTTGGCCCCTTCCTGGTGCTGGAGAAGTTCGAGGACGAGAAGGAAGCGGTGGCGCGCGCCAATCACACGGTGTACGGCCTCTCGGCCAGCGTCTGGACCGCCGACGGCGACCGCGGCATGCGCCTGGCGCGTGCACTGCGCAACGGCACGGTCTGGATCAACGACCACAACCGGCTGTTCGCGGAAGCTGAGACAGGCGGTTATCGCCGCAGCGGCATCGGCCGCCTGCATGGCTACGAGGGCCTGTTCGACTTCCTCGAGACCAAGCACATCTTCCGCCGTTCGGGCGTGATGTAAGCGGATGTAGGGCGCGCCTCCGCCCTCGAGGTTCTACTTGCCAGAAACGGCCAGGTCGCGCGGCTCGACCTGGCCGATTTTCATGCGCTGTCGCGCTCGTCCAGCAGTTCCAGCGTCGATGCCGAGGGCGTGCATTCCAGCATGGCCTGGAAAGTGTCGATGATGTTGTCGAGCGTGTAGGGCACGCTCCAGAAGCGGCTCGACGTCCGTCCCTCGTCGCGTGCCGCTTCCTTGGCGGCAAAGATGGCCGTGGCATAGGTAGCGACCAGCGACATTCGCTGCTCCACCAGTGCCGGCGGGATGTGGCCGAGCAGCGCGCGGAAGTGCTCCAGGCATTGCCGGTAGCCAGCGTTCCAGCGGTTACCGATGTGGGTCTTGATCAGCGCACGGTGCGTCATCTGTACGTTGGACAGGAAGCGCAGATAAGTGCTGCCCTCGGCACTCTCCGCCATCTGATCCACTGGACGGATGAAGGCTTGCAGCACATCGCGCACGTTGCGCGGTCCGCCGGCAGCCGCCATTTCGTTAAGCATGGCTTGCCGAAAGGCATCGATCTGCTTGGCGCCGTCCACCAGCAATTCGCCGATCAGGCCTTCCGTCGAACCGAAGTGATATTGCACCGAGGCCTTGTTCCGTTGCTCGGCGGCCTCGACGATGTCCTTGATCGCAACACCGTGAATGCCATGCAGCGCAAACAGCCGTTGCGCTACCGCCTTTATCCGGGTGCGGGTCTCGTTGCCATCCGATCTTTGTGTTTTTGGAGTTGACATCTGAATTTAAGTATGTAGACTTAACTAAGTCAATTGACTTAATTGTGCCATCGTCATTCTATGGCACAAGTTGCCCGACAAAAATTTCGGGCTGGACCAGCGCTTGGAGACAGGAAGGTATTGATGATGAACCGCGAAGAAGAAATCGTCGCGCGCTCGCGCGCATTCCGGCAGGATTATGTGCAAAACACGCCGAGCTGGTACCGGGGCGAAATGCACCTTGGTTTCACCCTTGTGTTCACCCTCTCGGTGATCGTATATTGCGCGACCCACCTGCACAACGTGAGCTGGCAGGAATGGGCGTACGTCGTCGTGCCCATGTTCTTGTTCGGCAATTGGGCGGAGTGGGCCGCCCACCGCTACCTGCTGCACAGCCCGAAGAGCGTGCTCAAGTCCGCCTACAAGCGCCATGTCGCTACCCATCATCAGTTCTTCTCGCACAAGACCTTGGAATATAACGGCCAGAAAGAGTGGCGCGCGCTGCTGTTCCCGCCGTTCGCGCCAATCCTGTTCGTTTTCGCCGCGCTGCCTCCTGCGCTGCTGGTCGGCAATCTCTGGACGGCCAACGCCGGCTATATTGCCATGCTGGCCATGGCTTCGTACTTCCTGATGTATGAAGGGCTGCATACCGCGTCTCACCTGGATCATCCGATCCTTGACCACATTCCGCTGATTAACACCGTGCGCCGCATGCATGTTCTGCATCACAATCCGGACTTCATGCATGACCGCAACTTCAACCTGACGTTTCCGATCTGTGACGCGTTGTTCGGCACCAGCGACCTGAACAAGGGGGTAGTCGCTACCTTGTTCAATGGCATGTCCGACGACGCCCGCAAGCCGGAAGACAAGGAAAAGCTCGCCGCCCAGCAATTGGACCGCGAGGCGAGGGCGCAGGCCAAGCGCCGGGCTGCCTGAGCACGGGTCGCGGCATGTCAATCGGAGATACTGACTCAATATCCCTTGCAATGAAAAGATAACGAAAAGCGCCCGCCCGGCTTAGCCGGGCGGGCGCTTTTTTACGTGGTTCCGTCCTATTTCGCCCCCTCTTGCGGAAACGTCAGGAAAGAAATCCTGAAAAGCCCGATGCGTGAATCTTGTCATCATAAATACTGATGAATTGAATCATTAAAGATTATTTGATGTGATGATATTCGGTGCTTATACTCGGAACGATTAAATCGAATACGCCGGCCCGCATGCCGATATCAGGCAGTGCGCGAGCGCTGCACAGCGTTCAGCGCCCGCGTGCGGAGTACGAATGGAGACGCCGATGACCCAATTATTTCGCCACGCCATCTATGGCTGGCGCGCTTGCGCGGTCCCGTCGCGCACCGCCGTTACGAGGCTAGCACCATGGAAATGAAAGTCGCTCAACCTCGGGTAGCGTCGCCACAGGCCGAGCCGCATGTCGGCCGCCCGCAGCGCCGGATCGAAGACGCGTCACTTCTGATCGGCCGCGGTCAGTATGGCGACGATGTCGGTGTGAAACCTGGCACCTTGTTCGCCGCCATCGTGCGCTCACCGCATGCGCATGCCGTCCTGAAGCACGTCGACACCAGCCACGCCGAGCGCGCCCCGGGCGTGCGTGCCGTGCTGACCGGCAACGATATCCGCGATTGGTCAAAGCCTTTTGTCGTCGGCGTGAAGGCGCCGATGGAGATGTGGGCGCTGGCGACGGATCGCGTGCGCTATGTCGGCGATCCCGTTGCCGTAGTGATCGCGGAGTCGCGCTACCTTGCCGAGGACGGCGCCGATCTGGTTGCCGTGGACTACGAGCCATTGCCGCCGATGGTCAGTGTCGAAGACGCCATCGGCCCAAATGCGACGATTCTGCACGAAGGCGTGGGTTCGAACGTGGTGAGCGATCGCAGTTTCCGTTACGGCGATCCCGAAACCGCGTTCGCCAACGCCGCGCACTGCATTGAAATCGCTACCGAATACCCGCGCAACTCCTGCACGCCGATTGAGGGGGCTGTTGTGGTTGCGGAATATCTTTCCGCCGAAGAAGGCTTCGACGTCAGTTCCAATTTCATGGGGCCGTTCTCGCTGCACACCGTGATGGCCATGGCGCTGCGGGTGCCCGGCACCAAGCTACGCCATCGCACCTTCCGCGATTCGGGCGGAAGTTTCGGCGTCAAGCATGCTGTGTTCCAGTACGTGGTCCTGATGTGCCTCGCCGCCCGCAAGGCCGGTGCTCCGGTGAAATGGGTGGAAGACCGCCTTGAACACTTGGTGGGTCTCACATCCGCCACCGGCCGCGTGTCCAATCTCAAGGCGGCGGTAGAAGCCGATGGCCGCATTACCGCGCTCGCGTACGACCAGTTCGACGACTGCGGGGGCTATCTGCGTGCGCCGGAACCGGCAACTTTCTACCGTATGCACGGCTGCCTCACCGGCGCTTATGCGATCCCCAACCTGCTCGTGCGCAACCGCGTGGTGCTGACTAACAAGACGCCCGCCGGCCTGGTGCGCGGCTTCGGTGGCCCGCAGGTCTACTTTCAGCTCGAACGCCTGATGCAGCGCATTTCGCGCACGCTCGGCATTGACGAACCCGAACTCTATCGTCGCAATTTCATCCCCGCCGACGCCTTTCCGTACCGTGCCGCTGCCGGCGCGCTGATCGACTCCGGCAACTACCAGTTGGCGCTCGAACTTGCCTCGCGCGAGGGCGGGCTGGAAGCGCTTTATGCCAAGCGTGCGGCAGCGCGCGCCGAAGGTCGGCTCTACGGCATTGGCTTCGCTGCCATCGTGGAACCTTCCATCTCCAACATGGGCTACATCTCCACCGTGCTGCCCAAGGAAGCACGGGCGAAAGCCGGTCCGAAGAATGGTGCCATCGCCGCCGCAAGTGTCAGCATCGATCCGCTTGGCGGTATCAACGTGGTGATCGCCTCGGCACCGGCAGGGCAGGGCCATCGCACCGTCTGCACGCAGGTTGCGGCTGATGTGTTCGGCATCCATCCCGATGAAGTCGCCGTCAACGTCGAATTCGATACGCAAAAGGATGCCTGGTCGGTCGCGGCGGGTAACTATTCCAGCCGCTTTGCCGGTGCCGTCGCTGGAACCGTGCACCTCGCCTGCTGCAAGCTGCGGGACAAGCTGGCCCAGATCGCCGCGCCGCAGCTCGGATGCACGCCGCAAGATGTCGTGTTTGCCGGCGGCAAGGTCTACGCGACGCAGAATCCCGAGAAACAACTTGTGTTCTCGCGCATGGCTGCCAGCCCGCACTGGGCGCCCGGCCTACTGCCCGAAGGCGTCGAGCCGGGTCTGCGGGAAACCGCGTTCTGGACTGGCGAATCGCTACAGGCACCCGACGAACAGGATCGCATCAATACCTCGGCCGCGTACGGCTTTGCCTTGGACATCTGCGCCGTGGAAGTAGACCGCCACACCGGCCGGGTGCGTATCGACAAGTACATCACGACCCACGACGCCGGCAAGATCCTGAATCCGGCGCTGGCCGACGGCCAGATTCGCGGCGCGTTCGCCCAAGGGGTGGGCGCGGCGCTAATGGAGGAGTTCCGCTATGGCGAGGACGGCAGCTTCCAATCTGGCACCTTTGCGGACTACCTGGTGCCGACCACCTGCGAGATCCCCGAACCGACCATCATTCACATCGAGACGCCGTCGCCCTTCACGCCGCTCGGTGCCAAAGGCCTGGGCGAGGGCAACAACATGAGTACGCCGGCATGCATCGGCAATGCCGTCGCGGATGCGCTCGGCGTGGACGATGTCACGCTGCCACTCACGCCCGCAAAGATCATGGAGCTGATCGGCATTGACGAACCGCCGCCGAGCAAACAGGTGCAGCAGCAGATCCAGCAAGAGCAGGGCGCACTCGCCGACACAGGCGCTGAGGCGAAGCGCGGCAAGGGCGGCAAGTCGCTCGCCGCCAAGGGCGAAGTTGTGCTGTCCGCCCCGCCCGAAGCCGTGTTCCGCGTGTTGCTCGATCCGGTGGCGCTGGCCAAAGTCATCCCGGGCTGCAATGCGCTCGAACCTGTGGGCGAGAACCGCTATCGCGCCGACGTCACGCTTGGCATCGGCATGATCAAGGCGCGCTATACCGCCGAGGTCGCGCTGTCCGAACTGCAGCCGCCGCACAGCCTGCGCCTGGCCGGCTCCGGTCTGTCGTCGGTCGGCAGCGCGCGCGGCAGCGGCCTCGTGATGCTCGAGCCCAAGGATGGCGGCACGCGGGTGCGTTACGACTACGCCGCCGAAGTCTCGGGCAAGGTCGCTGCGGTCGGCAGCCGCATGCTTGAAGGCGCGGCCAAGATGGTCCTCAACCAGTTGTTCGAACAACTCGGGCGTGAAGCTGGCGGCACTGGGGCGCAGGCTGCAACGACAACCAAGCCCTCGTTCCTCGCCCGTCTGCTCGCTTTCTTCGGAATCGGTAAATGAAGCCTCAAGCATTTGACTATGTTCGCGCCGACGGCGTCGCCGAAGCTGTCGAACTGCTCGGCAGCAGCGGCGAAGATGCGCGCATCCTCGCCGGCGGCCAGTCGCTGATGGCGGTGCTCAACCTGCGTCTGGCCCAGCCCAGCGTGCTGATCGACGTATCGCACACGGTAGACCTGAACTATGTGCGTCCTGACAACGGCTATCTGGCGATCGGTGCGGCCGCAACGCAGGGCAGCGTGGAATGGCGCAAGACGCTGACGCAGGAAGTGCCGCTGCTGGCGCAGGCCTTTCCCCATATCTCGCATTTTCAGATCCGTAATCGCGGCACGGTCTGCGGTTCGGTGGCACATGCCGACCCGAGCGCGGAACTGCCGCTGGCTCTGGTGGCGCTCGGCGGTCAGGTGGTGTTGCGTAATCGCAAGGGCCGTCGCGTGTTGGCGGCGGAGGACTTCTTCCTAGGCATGCTGATGACCGCACGCGCACCTGACGAGTTGGTGGAGGAGGTGCGCTATCCGCTGGCTGATGGACGCTTTCGCTATGCCTTCGACGAATTCTCTCTGCGTCACGGCGACTTTGCCATCGTCTCGGTGGCGTCCGTGGTCGGTCCGAACAGCATCCGCCTCGCCGTCGGTGGTGTGTCCGACCGTCCTCGCGCGAAGACCTGGGAGCGGTTGCAGGGTGCGGATCTCGAAAGCGCGATCAACGATTTCGCGTGGGAACTCGGCGCACGTGACGATCATCACGCTTCGGCGAAATTCCGGCGCCAGCTCGTGCGCCACCTGGGTAACGCCGTCATCCAAAAGGCACTGTCATGAAAAAGCATGAAAAGGGCAGTACCGTGAAAATCTGCCTCACCTTGAATGGCCGCGAACGCACCGGAAGTTGCGAGCCGCGCATGCTGCTGTCCGACTTCCTGCGCGAAGCACTCGGCGCAACGGGCACCCACGTCGGCTGCGAACATGGCGTCTGCGGCGCCTGCACCGTGCAGCTCGACGGCGTCGCGGCGCGTTCCTGCCTCACGCTCGCCGTCCAGGCCGACGGCCGCCGCGTCGATACGGTCGAAGGACTCAACGGCGGTGGTGATGGGCTGTCGGACCTGCAGGAGGCCTTCCGTCGCAATCACGCGCTGCAATGCGGCTTCTGCACCGCCGGCATCATGATGTCGTGCCAGGACTATCTGCAGCGCAAGCCCGACCCGACGGAAGCCGAAGTGCGCGACATGCTTTCCGGACACCTGTGCCGCTGCACCGGCTACACCAATATCGTCAAGGCTGTGCTCGAGACGGCTGCATCCCGCCGTGCCCGCGCCGCAGACCAAAAATAAAGGGGACATCAATGCTGGATCTTGGACGCACATTTTTGCAAAGTGTCGAACGCAGTCCGAATGCGCTGGCCATCGTCGACGGGCAGCAGCGACTGACGTATGCACAGTGGTATGAGGTCATACAGCGCACTGCCGCGGGCCTGCGCGAGCTTGGCTTCCAGCGCGGCGATCATCTCCTGGTGGTACTGCAAAACCGTATCGAGATGGCGACCCTGCACTGGGCCTGCCAGTTCCTGGGCGTGGTCGCCACGCCGCTGAACTGGCGCGCGAAGCCGGAGGAGGTGGACTATTGCGCGACCGACGCCGACGCGAAGGCCGTGGTTTTCGAAGCCGTGAGCGCGGCCGCCGTTGCCGAGAGTCCGGTGGCCCAGAAGCTGACGCGCATCGCCGTCAACGGCGCCGAAGGCGGCACCATGGCATTCGGCAAGCTACAGGAGCGCGCTCCCGAGCAGCCCATCCTGCAGGCCGAGAGCGACGACATCTCGCTGATGCTCTACACCTCCGGCACGACCGGCAGGCCCAAGGGGGTACCGCGCCGACACCGGCATGAGCGCGCCGCGGCCCTGGCCCATGTGGCACAAAACTTGTATCGCCGTGGTGAGCGCACCCTGGGCGTGATGCCGCTGTACCACACCATGGGCGTACGCTCGCTGTTGGCCATGGCGCTCATCGACGGCCTGTTCGTCTGCGTGCCGAAGTTCGACCCTGTCGCCGCATTGCGCTACATCGCCGAGGAACGCATCACCTGCCTTTATCTCGTGCCGACGCTGTATCACGACATGCTGGCCCAGCGCGAGAAGCATCCGTCGGACGTTTCGTCCGTCACCAAGCTGGGCTTTGCCGGTGCGCCCATGCATGATGCCTTGCTGCAGCGACTGAACGACACTTTCAAGCCGGAGCTGTTCGTCAACCACTACGGCTCCTCAGAGGTCTATACCTTCGCCATTGACCAGGAGGCCATGCGCAAACCCGGAAGCGCTGGCCGTGCTGGCATCAATACCCGCATCCGCGTCGTCAAGCTCAATGCCACGTCGCCCGACGATGTCGCTGCACCGAACGAAGAAGGGGAGGTCATTGCAGACCTCGCCGGCGACGAGGCCTTCGAGCGGTACTGGAACCGTCCGGATGCCAACGCGAAAGCGATTCGTCAGGGCTGGTATTTCACCGGTGACACCGGCTACATCGACAACGACGGCGACCTGTTTGTCAGCGGCCGCGTGGACGACATGATCATCAGCGGCGGCGAGAACATTTCACCGGTGGATATCGAATCGGTGCTGTCGCTGCATCCGAAGGTCGATGAAGTCGTTGTGGCTGGCCTCAAGGACGAGCGTTGGGGCCAGCGCGTGGTGGCCTTCATCAAGTGCAAGGAAGTTATCGACCCGACCGAGCTGGATGCGCACTGCAAGCAATCCGACCTGCTGAACTTCAAGCGCCCGCGCGAATACGTCTTCGTGCGCGAGATTCCGAAGTCGCCGGTCGGCAAGGTGCTGCGCCGCAAACTCGTCGCCGGCGAATATGAAGGCGTCGTACCGCCGGCCGACGCAACAACGAACACCAAGTAAGAGAAGAGGAGGCATTGAAAATGGAGGCAGCAAAACGCCCGGCCGTCGCCGGCGACCTGCGCCAATGGCTGGAGCATCTGAGCAACACGGGCCGCCTGGCAGTTCTGCGCGAGAACGTGCCGCTCAAGCATCGCCTGGCCGCCATCGCCAAGCGCCTGGACGGCAAGCAGGCCGCGTTTTTCCCCCTGCCTGACGGTCACGCGATCCCAGTCATTTCCGGTTTCATGGCGAGCCGCGGCTGGATCGCCGAGGCAATGGGCGTGCCATCGTCGGAACTGCTCGGAACCTTCCGCCGCGCGGCCGAGAATCCGCTGCCGTGGCGCGAAGTGCCGCAAGCGCAAGCCACCTGCCAGCAAGTCGTGCATCGCGAGATCGACCTGCATGCACTGCTGCCGATCCCGACGCATAGCGAGCATGACAACGGTCCCTATATCACGGCCGGCATGGTAATCGCCCGCAATCCGGTCACTGGCATTCAGAACGTCTCGATCAACCGCATCCAGGTCCACGCCAAGGATCGCATGGCGATCCTGATGCTGCCGCGCCACCTGCACGCGTTCTATCAGGAGGCGGAACGGCGCAATCAGGCGTTAGACGTCGCCGTCGTGATTGGCGCCGACCCGCTCACGCTGCTGGCTTCGCAGGCGATCACACCGATCGACCATGACGAGCTGGAAATCGCCGGCGCCCTGCAAGGCGCGCCGCTGCCGGTGGTCAAGTGCTTGACCAACGATGTGCGCGTGCCGGCCAATGCCGAGATCGTCATCGAAGGCAAGATTCTGCCCAAGGTGCGCGAACTGGAAGGTCCTTTCGGTGAATTTCCGAAGTACTACAGCGAGCAGGAAAACCGCGAAGTGATCGCCGTGGATGCGGTCACACACCGCAACTCGCCCGTGTATCACACCATCATTCCGGCCGAGATGGAGCACCTGCTGCTGGGCTCGATCCCGCGCGAGGCCACGTTGCTCGCTCATCTGCAGCGCAGTCATCCCAACGTGCTCGATGTGCATCTGTCCATCGGCGGCGTCGGCCGCTACCACTTGTTCGTCAAGATGAAAAAGCGTCGCGAGGGTGAGGCGAAGAACGTCATCCTGGCCGCGTTCGGCGCGCACTACGACATCAAGCAGGTCACGGTGGTCGATGATGACGTCGACGTGCATGATCCGCAGCAGGTTGAGTGGGCAGTTGCCACGCGGTTCCAGGCCGATCGCGACCTGATCGTGATCTCGGGCGCGCTCGGTTCGGTGCTCGATCCTTCCACCACGGTGGGCACCGAAGGGCCCAATGGCGAGCCGGCCCCAACCCATATGCAAGGTGTCAGCGCCAAGATGGGCCTGGATGCCACCAAGCCGGTGGTTTACCACGGCCACGTCTTCACCAAGGTCCGCATCCCCGGCGAGAACGAGGTTGATCTGAACGAAGAAGTGCTAAGCGGCGTTGCGGTGAACTGGAACACCCTGAGCCTCGTACGCAAATGAACTCCGCCCCGCCAAAGCGCAAGCTCATCGTCGCCATCACCGGCGCCAGCGGCGCGATCTACGGCGTGCGCATGCTGGAAATGCTGCGCGCCGCCGGCACCTGCGAAACGCATCTCGTGATGTCGTCGTCCGGTGTCATGACCGCGCAGCAGGAGCTGAACATGAGGCGTGCCGAGATCGAAGCTCTGGCCGACGTCGTGCACAACGTCAAGGACATCGGCGCCACCATCGCCAGCGGCTCCTTCCAGTCGGCGGGGATGGTGATCGCACCGTGCTCGATGAAGACGCTGGCGAGCATTGCGCAGGGTTTCGCCGATAACCTTGTCAGCCGCGCGGCGGACGTGATTCTGAAAGAGCGGCGCCGCCTCGTGCTGCTCGCGCGGGAAACGCCGCTCAACCTCGCCCACCTGCGCAACATGACGAGCGTCACCGAAATGGGCGGCATCGTCTTTCCGCCGGTACCGGCCTTCTATACGCAGCCGGAAACGCTGGACGACATCGTCAACCATACGATCGGCCGGCTGCTCGACCTGTTCGACATTCCACATGAAGGTCTGGTCAAGCGCTGGGCCGGCATGGAAAAGCGAAACAGTCACGACGAATAAGCCGGAAATGAAAATTCCAGCGGACAGCCGCCCCATCGGGCAGCGCCGCTTCAACAAGCCACCAAGGAGAACGCAATGACACAAATCAGCCATCCCGCTCAAAACCTGTTGGAGAACCTCGACGGCTTCCGCGTTGAAATCGACGCCACTCGCCAACGCGCCGACATCATCCTGCAGCGTCCGCCATTCAACATCATCTCCATGCCGGAACGTGACCAGTTGCGCCTGGTGTTCGAAGCGCTGGATGCCGACGACCGTGTCCGCGTTATCGTGCTGCGCGCCGAGGGCGAGCACTTCTCCAGCGGCGGGGACATCAAGGGCTTCCTTGAGGCCAGCCCCGAGCATGTGTCGAAACTGGCATGGAACATTGCCGCCCCGGCTCGCTGCAGCAAGCCGGTGATTGCTGCAAATCGCGGCTACTGCTTTGGTGTGGGGTTTGAAATCTCGCTGGCTTGCGACTTCCGCATCGTCACCGAAACCACGCAATATGCATTGCCCGAGCAGAAGCTGGGCCAGATTCCGGGCTCCGGTGGTTCGGCCCGTCTGCAGAAGATGGTCGGCATCACCCGCACCAAGGACATCGTGATGCGTTCGCGCCGCATCCCCGGCAAGCAGGCCTACGACTGGGGCGTCGCTACCGAGATCGTGCCGGATGCCGAACTCGAATCGGCCACCGATCGACTTGTGGACGAACTGCGTGCGTTCTCGCCGATCGCCCAGCGCACCGCGAAGAAACTGCTCAACGACACCGAGGATTCCCCGTTGTCCATTGCCATCGAACTGGAAGGGCACTGCTACAGCCGGCTGCGTTCTTCCGACGACTTCCGGGAGGGCGTGGAAGCATTCCACAGCAAGCGAGCGCCGAAGTTCATCGGTTCCTGATCAGGGCCACCGACGGAACGGTCAGTGATTTGATCCGCAATGCCGCCGCAAGCCGGCGGCGTTCCGTCATTCTGCATCTGCCGATGAGCGCTCCCCGGTCGTGCCATGCACAGACCCCTCGGCTTGTTGCTGCAGACGCAGGATCATGTTCTTGGCCAGCATTGCCAGGAAGAGCTTGGTTGCCGGATTCAACGGTCGGCGCGGATGCGAGACGGCGACCACCTGCCTGATCAGGCGCGGCGAGACGATGTTGTGAGAACGCAGGCGGCCAGCAGCCAACGCCTGATGCACGGCGATACGCGGCACGATGGTTGCCAACTGGGTTTGCTCCACGAGTTTGATGGTCGCGACCAGGGAGTCAATCTCGAACTTCGGTACAAGCTCGATGGCCTCGTTCTGCGCGAAGCTGTCGATGTTGCTCCGCAGGCCATGCCCGCGGGTGGGTAGCACGAGTTGCAGGCCGAGCGAGGCGACTTGGCGCAGCGTCAGCTGGCGTGGCAGCGTCGACGCATTGCCCGCGCTGGTAATCAGCACCATTTCCTCGTCGACGATGTGCTCGACGTTGAGCGCCAGCGGCCGGCGCGGCTTGTTGACAATGGCAGCGTCGAGATGACCCGCGGTTACCGCATCGATCAACGTGGTACTGTAACCGTCCGCGACTTTCACGCTCACGTCCGGGTATTTCTGCGAGAACGCGCTGAGCGTTTCCACCAGCACGCCTTCAGTGATGGAGGCGATCAAGCCGATGTCGACGTGACCGAGAATTTCACCATCGCTGCATATCAATTGTGCGCGAGCATTTGCGAAGTCGCGCATGATCGGCAGAAAAAGACGGTACATTTCGCGAGCCGCCGCAGTCGGCACCATACCTTGCTTGGTGCGCTCGAACAACTGCTGACCAAGCTGATCTTCCAGCTTCGCAATCTGCATGCTGAGAGCGGGCTGCACAATGTTTAGACGGTGCGCCGCCTTCGTTACGGTGCCTTCCTCAAAAAGACAGAGAAAATATTGAACCTGACGAAATTCCATGACTCGTGCCAAATAATAGCGCTGCTTGCGATGATCTGATGAGGGACAAGGAGCAATGACGGGCGCTGGTTGCTAGCACAGTGATCGTGCTTCAGATAAATTCCCGACGAACGTTAAAGATTATCAACAGTGTTGATTGTAGCGGCTAGGCTACATTATTTGGCATGATGCGCGGCCACTCTGATAACTTTCTACGCTTAGAGGGATTGCTGGCGGACGCGACGCTGGACAATGTGGGATTGAAGGATGTTGCGGAGCGAAAGTGGTAAACCCGCAAGCCCAGAATGCGGATTCTATTCGCATAATGTACATGCCGTTCAGTGCTAACTAAAGCTGATGTCACACTCGCAGGAGCAAGCTCCGGCGGGCGTTAGCGGGTGACACCAGCGTGCGAAAACCCTCGGAAATCTTTTCCCAAATGCCATGCCACACATCACGCATGTGGGCATCGGTCGCGCCTTCGACCTTGCATGCAGAAATCACGGCAAGCGGGTTAATGCCAAGAATTTCAGCAACGCGAACGGCCGTTGCCTCATCAAACACTGACTTCCCATTGCGGTAGTTGCTCACGGCGGAGCGCGTCACGCCAAGTACCTTGGCGGCGGCGTAGTCGGACGGCAGGTCAAGGCGCACCTTGACCGCGTCGAGAAATTCGACGGTCGTTTCCATACCAATCCCCATAAAAATCAATCCGATGTCAAGGTTAGTTTGCCGTCAAGGCAAATGCAACGTACAAATTGATTTGACACGTACAAGTGAGTTTGACTATATTCGGCCTCAGCGCACCGCCACCGGGCAATCCAATCCAATCCCCCCGGCGCGAGGAGGCCACCAAGCAAGGCGGTGCGCTGTTTTACCCGGCAGGAAACAGGGATTGGAAGGCGTAAAGGGGATTCGGCATGAACAACACTTCGTTACAAAATCCGAGTGAATGGGAACTGCGGGGGCGGGCGTTTTTGCGCTCCATCACGCTTGATCGACTTCGGGAATACCGCGAGTGTGAGCGGCAAGGCGCGGTGAAGCTCGTGTATGCGCGCTTGGCGCTTGGCGACCTGATTGCCGACCGTCTGCAAATGCTCGGCGGCCTGATGGGGGAGTGGTGAAGATGGCCTACACCGAGGACATTCATTTCGTGCCCGGTAGCGAGCGCGGCGCGGCGCACCTGTCGCACGCGCCAGCCGTCTTTCCCGATATGTCGGGCACGCGCACGGCGGCGGTCGCAGATGCGGCGCTGGCCTACCTGTACAAGATAACCAAGCGGGCAGGGCGTCGGCCGGGGCGGGGCAGTGGAACCGCTACCGGCGACGTGGCGGCGGCACGTGCGGCGTTATTCGCAGGGGCGTAACGGAATGCGCCTGCTACACAAACTTCTTGGTTGGCTGACCCCAGCGTATGTCCATAAACAGGGCCATGGCGTCATCCAACAGCGCCTCATCTACTGGTTGCTGCGCCTCAATTTCCTTAACCGCGCTCGCGACAACTTGATGAACGCGCTCCGCGACTTTTTGCAGCGGGCGCACTTTGCCTGCGGCAATAGCGGCGTTGAACTCAGTGGCAGCTTCGTGAAGTCGCTCGCGGATTTCCATGGATTTCGCCTCAGATTGATGTGTGGCGCGCAATGGTGAACATTGAATCATTGAATGCGCGTGAAGTGGATCCCCGGCAAAAGCAGGGAACATGGCGCGCGGCCATGCTCGACGGCTTGCCGAAGCGCTGGAAGGGGATTGTATCGCGCCGAATGGAGTTCCAAGATACGGCGTCCGGGCGCTGGCGCGAGGGCAACATCATGCTGCGCGAGGCGGTGGAGGATCTGCGCAAAGAGGGCACGATTCTCCCGCTCGATGCGCCGGACTGGAAGGTGCGTGAGTTCGCCGCGGAGCGTGCTATTGAGGCATTCGACATCGCGGGGCGCATCGGCGTGCCGGAGGTGGCGGTGAATGCGCTGCGCGAATACTTGCAATTCTGGTGCGTGCCGGAGCCGCAGCGCGTGGAGCACGGCGGCTATATCGCGCGGGTGTGCGATCCGGGATGGTGGGCGAGTCGCCTGCGCAAAATGCACGGCATGGCAATCGAGCGTAATGCGATTCGCCTGGGCATCGTGCACAGTCGCCAAGACTGCTATGTCACCGAAGAAAACTTGCAACGCCGAGTGCGCCAGAATGAGCGCAACCGGGCGATGCTCGAGCGCACGATGGCGACCAATGAGAACGGGCAAACCTTTTCTCTCTGGGATCTCGCTGAGCGCTCGATCAGCAATCGCGCGTACAAGCGCGGCGAACTGATGTTGCGCATGCGCGGCATGGAAGAGGTCGCGGAGGCCGTGGGGCATATCGCAGAGTGGGCCGTAGTGACGGCACCCAGCCGATTCCACTGTGTGCGCAAGAACGGCACCATGAACGAAGTGTATGAGGGCGTCACGCCCAAAGACACGATGGCCTATTTCAATAGGCAGTGGAGCCTTTGCCGCACATGGCTGCATAACCACGGCGTCGAGTACTACGGCATGCGCACGGTCGAGGCGCACCATGACGGCACGCCGCACTGGAATATTCTCGTTTTCCTGACCAAGGAAAGTGATCGCAAGGTATGGCGCAAAGCCATCGTCAAGTACTTCCTCTTGGCTGACTCGCCCGACGAACCGGGCGCAGCAAAGCGCCGATTGAAACTGGATTCGATCACGAAGGCCAAGGGCGGCGCGGCGGCGTACATCGCCAAATACATCACCAAGAACACGGACGGCTACGGCATCGAGAAAGACCTGCTCGGCAACGACATCATCGTCGCCGCACGCCGCATCGAGGCGTGGTCGAGTGTTTGGCGCATCAAACAGTTTTGTCCAATCGGTGGCCCGCCCGTGGGTCTGTGGCGCGAGATTCGACGCATCGACGCGGAGGCCGTCGAGCACGCGCCGGAGAACCTGCGGCGCGCATGGCACGCCGCGCAGCGCGTTGCCAATGACGACGGCGAGGTCGAGCAACGCGCCGACTATGCCGAGTTCATCAATGCGTACGGTGGGCCGCTCGTCAAGCGCAAGAACGCGTGCCTGTGGCTCAAGAAAGAGGCCGTCGAGGGCGTCGGCAAGTACAGCGAACCGTTGGGCGTGCGCCCGGTGGGTGTCGTCGCAAAGGGCGTGGCGATGGTCGATAAGGGCGGCATCGTGGGCGAAATCCCGATGACGATTCAACGCCTTGTGCGCAGCGTGCGCCGGGTGTGGACGATCGTTCGCGCACGTCAGGGCGATGTTCGTGCTCGGGCGGCAGGCGGCGCGACCTCTCGGACTCGTGTCAATAACTGTACGCGGCCGTCCGGCCACGACGTGGCGAGCTTTCCGCAATGTGAAAAGCCCGTGCCGTGGCTTTCGGATCGTGAAATGGCGGTGATTTGGGAGCGGGAACAGGCGGAAAGATCGCCACCGCGAACGTAAAAACCGATCGATTTTTTCAGCCACCGGGGAGCGCGCGCCGTCCCCGGTGGCTTCTCTCAACCTAGGCGCGCGCAGGGGATAGCAATGAACGTTTGGGCCTCGGTAATGGTGATCAACGCAGACGACGCACGTCACGGGCAGGCGGGCTGCGTGCAAGACATCGATCTGAAGAACGATGTCGTGAAGGTGAAGATGGACGCGGACGGCGCAATCGTGCCGTACAAGGCCGAAGAACTGCGGGTGCTGTGATGCTCGGCGCGCTGTGTGGGTTCCGGCTCGGTGATCGCGTGATCGTCACGGCGCGCGACGAATTTTGCGCCTTCATCGACGGATGGGTCGGCAAGGTCTCGGGGGCCGAAGCCGGATGCATCCGTATCGAGGTGCCGGACGAAGGCATCACGAAGGTGTTTCTTGTCCCGCCTGACCAGTTGCGTTTGACGGTCTGAGGGCGGGGGTAACTATGAACGGGGGAGTTATGGGGCTGCGCGATCCGTGGGAGATCCGCCTGGACGAAAGCATCGGGGAACTTGAGGACGAGTTTCAGCGGCTACCGATGGTCGTGCGGATGCAGGGGAAGGACTATTTCGACAAGCTGCACGAAGTGCTGCGGCAGATTCAAGACCGGGGGGAATCATGAAAGTGCGGCAAAAAAGCTTGATCGGCACGGCGGAATGCCTGTGCTGTGGTAAGGAAATCCCGGCGCGCGAGTCGGACAATGGCACGTTGAATCTGTCGTGCCACTGGTGCGACTTCCCCGCGTATGCCAGAAAGGGCACCGAGGCGCACAAGCGGCTTATGGGGCGGGTGACGCGCTACGCGGCACCGGAGCCGGAAAAGGCACCGGAAAAAGTGCCAGAAGTGGCACCAACGCCGAAAGCGCCGGCCGCTGGCCGGAGTGTGTTTGATCTGATGCGGGGGGCATGATGGGCGTGGCAAAGAAAGGGGACGGCTTGCCCGTCGAGAAGCCGACGCTCGATGCGGGCGGGCAGTTCGCGGGGCTTGAGGGCGTGGCAATGCAGGTCGACGCGGCGGCAGATGCGGCGATAAACCCAGCGGCGGCAGATGCGGTGGTGGCACCGGCAGGGCCGGACTATGGCGTCGAGGCGGCGGGGGCCGTCGATATGCTCAACGCCATGATCGAAGGCTATGCGCCGGGGGCCGGGTGGGACGAGAAAACCGGCAAGCGCATGGCGGAAAGTCTGTCGCCGGTGTTTGAGAAGTACGGTTTTAGCTTCGCGGCCGCACCGTGCGAACTGGTCGCGGCCATCGTTTGCGGGCCGGTGCTGTACCAGTCGGCGCGCGTCGTGGCGGCGAAGATCCAGAGCGACCGATTGCAGCAGGAAGCGGCGAGGGTACGAGCCATGCGCGGCCTGAGTGATCCGAACACCATCAAGGGCGGGCAGGAAGCGACGCAGGCGGGATTGTCGGGCATCGGTGATGCGATGGCACCGGAAAACCTGTCGGCGGCTGTGGCGGGCGCTCCTGTGCATCCGGTGATGTGACGATGGCGACCGGTTACGGGGTGACGGCTACGGCGCATGTCGAGGCCGTGCTCGGGTCGACCGGCTCGGGCAAATCGTCGTATGTGAAGTCCATTCTTGAGAAGAAGCCACCGAAGCGGCTCATCGTATTCGACCCGGAAGGGGAGTGGGGCGCGTTCGGGCAAGTCACGCGCAGCGTAAGCGCGCTGCTGGTGGCGTTCGCAGAGGCCGGGGAGACCGGGGCATGCCGCGTGGTGTTCGAGCCGTCGCCAGACCCGGCCACGGCCGTGAAACAGTTCGACGCCGTGTGTCGCATCGCCTTCGCGGCGGAGCGGCTCACGTTCGTGGTGGACGAACTGAAATCTGTGACGTCGCCGTCTCGCTCGCCGGTCGGGTGGGGCATGCTGACCGGGCGAGGGCGTAAGCGCGGCATCGTGATTTATGGCCTGTCGCAGCGTCCGGCATCGATCGACAAGGATTTTTTGGGCAACGCCTCGGCGGTGCGCTCGGGGCGGCTGAGTTACCCGAAGGATCAAAAGGCGGTGGCAGACGTGCTAGGCGTGCCGGTGGCGGAGATTGGCGCGCTGCCAAACTTCGCATGGATCCGGCGCGATGGCGCGACCGGCAAGGTCACGCGAGGGTAATTAGACACCTGCCTATAGGCACCCCACGCAAACCCGCTTCGGCGGGTTTTTTTGCGCCCGCGCGCCGGGTGGCTATGGTGCGACAACGCGAAAAATATTTTCGGGGAAGGGGGCCATAGGCACCCCCCGGCCATAGCGCTATAGCTATGGGCACCTAAATGGATTGGAAGGCGGAAAAACACGATTCTGGCGGCTCAACAAGGGGCCGCAATGGGGCGGCTGTCACCCGACCGGAGATACCAAACCATGAACCAGTACGTGAAGGCCTATCTGATGTTTCTCGCGTTCAACGCGATCACCAAGGTTGTCGTTCGACCGGTCGCCACGTCGCTGAACGTGCCGCTGCTCACGACCATCGTTTCGTAAGGGGCCGCTCATGCTGCTGGTACACAACCTGCCCTTTACCAACGTCGTCGCCTCGGGCATCGCCACCATCTCGCTGCCGGTCGGTATGTCCTACAACCGCATCCTGTTGCAGTTGGGCGGCACGACGTTCACCAAATCGATGATCACGAACATCAATGTTCGCCTGAACGGCAAGATCATCCAGCAAACGACCGGCTCGCGCCTGGACACCGTGAACACCTATCGCGGAATGGGCGTGAATGCGTCCTTCCTCGTGATCGATTTCACGGAACCGAAGGCGAAGTCGATGGCGGAGCAGTACGTCGGCAACGTCAACACCGCACAGGGCGTGTCGTCGTTCACGCTGGAAATCACCATCGCAGGCGCTACCGCGCCGACGCTCGATAGCTGGTCGGAACTCGGCCCGCCCGCGAAGCTTGGCATCCTGAGCAAGAAAATCCCGTTCACGGCGTCCTTCGCAAGCTCGGGCAAGTTCCCGTTCAAGCTGATCGACCTGACCAACCGGGGCGGCGTCATCAAGCGCACTCACTTCTTCCACGGCGGCAACCTGACGCAGTTGGAAGTGAAGAAGAACGGCATCGTGATCCACGACAACATTCCGACGGCCGTCAACACCATGTGGCAGTTGGACTACGGCAAGACGGCGCAGGCGAACGTCTACAGCTACGACCCGACGGCGGATAACAACTACGCCAACGCCATCAGGACGCAGGACGCGACCGCGCTGGAATTCAATCCGACGTTCTCGGCGGCGGACACGGTGACGGCGGAGGTCGAAGTGCTCGACGTGCTCGGCAACATGTAAAGCCGGGGGAGCGGGGCGCGCGCCGCGCGTCCCGTTGTATCGACTCTCAACAGGTGGAGCATGGATCCGACACTTCAAATCAACCCGGCAGATTACGGGGTTCCGGCCGGAACCGGAATGTTCAGTATCGGGCCGCAAAACGACGGCACCTATACCTATCCGGACGCTGCACAACCGGTGAACCAACCGGCCGACGTGGGTGCGGCGGCGACGCTGCCGAACTACTCGCCGGACGTGTTCAAACTGCTCTCGCAAGGCCTCGGCATTCTGAACAGCGATTATCAGATGAGTCAGATGATCGACTACAAGAAGTACGAGGCGACGCAGGGCGGATTGTTCGCGCAGGGGCAGGCGGCGGCGACCGTCGCCAGTGCGCAAATCGGCGCGGTCAACAGTAACAAGATGCTCATGATTCTCGGCCTCTTTGCCGTGATGGCGCTCGCCATCCATAAGGGGTGATATGGATCCGGCAACCGCAAGCGCATTGATCGGTGGGGCGTCGAATGTGCTCGGCAGGGCGTTGCAGACGCCACCGGCCGGGCCGTCGACGGCGCTCGGCACCGCGTCAATGGGCGGAAGTATCGACTTCTCGGGAATGACCGTGGCAACCGGTGGGGCCACGGCCAACGGAGCACCGCATAACCAGTCCTCGGGGCTGGATCTGACGACGATCATGGTCATTGGTGCCATCGCCGTCGTGGTGCTGCGCGTGGTGGGCAAGTAATGTCGATCATCGTCACTCACGCCACCGCAAGCGAAGTGCGCGCGCTGCTCTCACGGGCGGCGAAATACGACACGACGGGCGGCGCATGGACGGTCGATGACGCCATGAACGGCGCGAACCTGTACGCGGCGCGAGACGCCGACGGGCGGCTGCTGTTCGCCTGGGCGATGACGGTACATGCGCACCGCGCGGGCTGTGAGGCGTTCGTGACGGCGGCGGCAGGGGAGTACACCGGGGCGAATCTGCTGGCGGTGATGCTGCCGTACGTCGAGCGTGTCGCACGGCGTGCGGGCGCCACGTCGCTCGCGTTCATGACGGCACGCCCGGGCATGGTCAAGAAAACGGAGGCGCTCGGCTTTGCAGTCGCGGCCACCACAATGAGGAAAACACTGTGATTCTGCGCCCGGAGCAAATCAAGCTGATGCGGCTGGGACTGCCGGCCACGCCGTGTAATTTCGGCGGAAGCTCGGAGTCCAAGAGCGCATCGACCAATACGACCACGACGACGACGCAGGATCGGCGTGTGGTGACGGACGGCGGCTCCACGTCGGTGAGTGCCGACAACTCGAATGTCACGGTGACGGACAACGGGGCCGTCAATAGCGCGCTGTCGCTCGCCTCGCACCTGTCGGACTTGGGCGCGGGCATGCAACAGGCCAACGCGAGTCTCACGCAGGCGCTCGCCAAGGACAACAACCAAACGGCGCTCACGATGTTCTCGCACGGGATCGACCTTGAAAAAGCGATTGCGCAGCAAGGGCAAAGCGTCGTGAACGCGGCCACGCAACTCGCCACGGCACCGATGAACGCGCAAAACCCGGATCGCTATTTGCTGATCGCCGGAATGGCGATTATCGGCGTGGTGGCGTTCGCGGGCCTCAAGGGGAAAGTCTGATGCAACAGTTCGATATCACTGTCCCGGCCAATAAGCCGTTCGTCGTGAACGCGCCGGGGCGATTCATCAAGTATGTCGCCGGATCGAACGGCGGCGGCGATGCAACGCTGCTGGTAACGCCGGGACTCGCGGGCGGGCAAGTGCTCGCGCTCGTACCGGGGCAGGCGTACCGGGTAGCGGCGAATCAGCCGGTTCCGTCCTCGTGGACGGTGGCGAACAAGGCGGGCGGCGCCGCGATCATCGGTCAAGTGGTGGTAGGTGATGGCGACTTCATGGACGCGACCGTCGCGGGCATCGTGAGCGTGATCGATGCGGGCGTTGCGCGTGCGCTCGGCAATCAGGCGTTCATCGGGCAGACCTATGTCGGGCCGGTCGCGGCGCAGTATTCCAAGGCGCAAATCTGGAACCCGGTGGGAAGCGGAAAAACCATCTATATCGAGGGTGTTGCAATTGGACTCGGCGCGGCGGGGTCGGTGGGGATGATCGCCTCGGCGGTGGCCATCGGCGCGAACACGGGGACGATCAGCCCGAAGGTGCTCGGCGGCGTGGCAGGGGTGGCGGTAATCAACTCGCTCACGGAAGCGGCGGCACCGGCACAAGGATTCGGGAACGCTTACGGGCAAGCACAGACGACGTTCCAATACCCGTACCGGGAGCCGATTGTGCTCAAGCCGGGTAACGGTCTCATCGTGCCGTGTCAGAACGTGAACACCGCGATTACGGCCATGTTTGAGTGGTACGAGCAGTGACGCGCGCGCCGGGGCCGCTCTATGTGATCGCTGCGGCGACGCTCGGCGCGGCGGCGTGGGTCTGGTGGCAGAACAGCCAGGCGAGCGCGAGCACCAACACGGGCGACACCACGGCGAGCACCGACACCACGGCAACGACCTTCGACTTTACGGGGACACTGGAAGACATGACTTCTCAGGTAAGCAACATTTTTACGTCGGTGACGAGTGCCATTGCTGACCCGAACGTGCAAGCGTTCTTGACGCTGGTTCGCACCGGCGAGGGCACGCTCGGGCCGAACGGATACCGCACGCTATTCGGCGGTGGCACCTTCGATTCGTTCGCAGACCATCCGAATATCCGAGTCACGCGCGGCGCACTGACGTCGACGGCGGCAGGGGCCTATCAGATCCTTTATGGGACGTGGCTGGAAATGCAAGCGGCCTACGGATTGCCGGACTTCTCGCCCGCATCGCAGGACATCGCAGCCGTGGGCCTCATCAAGCGGCGCGGCGCGCTGTCCGATGTGCTCGCGGGAAGGTTCGACGCGGCCATCACGAAATGCAACAAGGAATGGGCGAGCCTGCCGGGGTCGCCGTATGGACAACCAACGCTTACGCTCGCCCGCGCACACAATGTGCTCGCCTCGGCCGGTGGCGTGCAAACCGATGGGGTGCTCGCATGAAAGACGAAGGCTTGATTTTGGTCGCGGCGGCGGCGGCGGTGCTGTTCATGGTCATCAAGAAGACCACGCCGACGAGCACGCAAACCAATCCGTTGAGTGGGGTGGGGTCATCGGTCGCGCCATTCTGGTCGCAATTCGGATCGTCACAAAGCTATTTCGGGTTTGCCCCTTACTCGGTGGACGGCTCCTATATCGATCCGGGGCAAGTCACGGTCGCGGCAAGCGGTCAGGTGACGGAAAGCCCGTTCGGTGGCGTGCTCGGCGTGCTGCCGTCCCCGACCTATGGCTTCGGGGGGCGCGCATGAAACTGGAATATTGGGTGATCGGCCTGATCGGGCTTGCGTATGTCGACGCACGTCGGCGCGCGCAGCAGGCAAACGCCACACCGCTCGCGTTCAACAACAGCGTCACGGACTCGATCTATGCCGGGTCGAATTTCACCAATTCGATTTGGGACGCGGCCAGCGGCCAGCCGGGCTACCAGTGGGGCAGTATCAGCGCGCCGAGCACGAACGGCACCTATGAAGACCTGTTCGGAATGAGCGTGATGGGCTTCCCGATGCAACCGTCGATTGGGCACCTGTCATGAACCTGAAGACAGAAATCGTAATCGCGGGGGCACTGCTGCTGGCGGCGGTGTACATGGCAAAAAAAGCTGTCGCGGCAGTCAGCGACCCGGCCAGTCAACAGGCTGCGGGTGCGGCTGTCGCTGACACGGTGTTCTCGGGCGCGATGAACTTCGGATCGGGCGTGGTGGTCGGCATCGGAGAAGCGGTGGGCATCCCGCCGACGAACCAGACCGAATGCGAGAAGGCGCTCGCGGAGGGGCGCACGTGGGACGCGTCTTTCGCGTGTCCGGCAGGCACATTTATCAAGTCGTTTTTCAACTGAGGGGGTGGGGTATGAACTGGAAATTTCTGTTGCAGCGTTTGAGCGAGCCGTCGACGTGGGCGGGTTTTGCGGCCGTTATCCCGGCCGTGGCGCCGTCGCTGGCTATCGCGCCGGGGGTGGCAACGGCGGCGGGCGTGGTCGCGGCGGTGCTCGCGGTGCTCGGCAAGGAAGGCGGCGGCACGCCTCCGGCCGCTGGCGGCGCGGCCTGATGGATCCGGGCGCGCTCCTGCAAGCCGGGGTCGCGCTCGTTTCGGCGGGCGTCGTCTACGGGGCCATCCGGGCCGATCTGAAGGCCATGCACGAGCGCGTGGGCAAGATCGAAGACCGATTCAATTCACACATCGACAAGGGGCTGACTCATGGCAACACGTAAGCGTGCGCACAAGCGCAAGACGCACCACAAAACCCCGGCGCGCAGCAAGCGTACCGGTCGCTTCATCAAACGGTGAACAACATGAAAATCGAATGGAAATCGGCGGCAATTGGCGCTGCGGCGTTGTACGGCTACCTGTGGTGGAAAAGCAAGCACGCCACGACGGCCACGACCACGACGGCGTGAGAAAAAAGGCCGGGAAACCGGCCTTTTTGCTATGCCTCGGCCATGAATAGGCCAAGTTGGATGATCGGCGTAAAGAGGTCATCGTTGGCGGCGTGCTGCGCGGCCAGGATGATGAACCCGACGGCGGGTCGCATTGTGCGCGTAATGCCCATTTGGCGCATGCGCTCGGCGTGCTCGAACGCCTTGAGGCGCAGGATTTCAGGCACCCACCATGGCAGGCGCTCGCGGTAGTTGAGCCAGTTCGATAGCGTGCGCGTCGTCCGCTTGAGGTAGCGGGCGGTGCCCGTGATGCCGCCAAAGTGGAGCATCCAATGCCGGAGAGATTCCGGGTTCCCGTAGCGCTGGTTCGGATAGTTCATTGTTTTTCTTGGGGACAAAAAAACCGGGATTGTGAGCCCGGTTGTAAGTGTCTGCTTAGTCAGCACTGAACTCGCATAATGTACATTATGTTAAATTACGAAAATTAGCGAACACAAAGTGGGCTAGCGAAACCCGTTTGTGGACAGCAATAATCAAGGGGCTGGTAGCGCGCGATCGGCCTTGCAGCGTTTCAGCGAAAGCGGCTTGGCTGCAAAGATCCGCACGACCTTGCCGGTTCCTCTTTCGACTTCCATATCCACGCACGCGCAGCCGTATCCGTGACTTCCCGCGTTAGTGACAACCCAGCCCTTTGTCGACATGTCGGGAATCTCGTCGAACCCCGGAACCGGCGGCTCGCCCATCACGGAAAGCGTCCAACTGCCGTCCTTGTCGTCGAGCCACCAGTTGCCAGGCGTCGGGTTCTGCAACCAACCACAGCGATTTTCCCGGTTGCCCGAAACCGCATGGGCACTGAGTGCCATCAAAAGGCAAACGGCAAGCGCGGGCGCCACGCGGCGAGAGCGAACGATTTTCATGGGAAAGACCTTCTGATCCAGGTACCACCTGTGCAAGGCGGTGGCCGAAACCTTCAGCAACGCAAACGCTATCAATATAGCCACTCCGGCGATATCCCTGGCAAATTTACCCGCTCGCAAGCGTTCGTGTTCCCGAACGAGGCCCATGTCCACGCCCGGAAGCGGCAACGTACAACCCGAAGACCCCCCTACTTCGCCTGCTGCAACGCGCCCACTCGGTATGGGATCATCAACTGATCGGCGTAGGACGAGTGCGAGCGTCCCTTGGTCTTCGTCTGATAGGCCAGTGAGGCCTCCTTGCCACACCATGGCAAGAAGACAGAAGGATCCGAAGGATGCTGGGGCACGTAGCGGGTAAAGTCATACACCTGCCCACGAATCGCCATCCAGCAGTCGTTGCGGGTGGCATGCCGCGCGACTTCCGATAATGTGTAATTTGTCTCGCGCGCGGTCGTTGCCGGGGTATCCGGTGCAGGGGACGCCGCAGGCGCGTCGGGCAGCCAAACGCTGGCCGCCCAGAATCCTCCCAGAGCGAGGAAGAAAAGCATCGTGGAGACAATGAAAAGTCGGCGCATCATCGGAAGTCGAAGCTCTCAAACTGGATGGATTGTGCAGGCTGACCGAGTTCGCGCAGCCTCGCCGTAACTGCCGTTACCAACCCTTTCGGGCCACAGATCTCCACTTGTCGTTGCCCGATGCAGCTTACCCGGGACAACATGGCTGACACATCAGGAAACGACTCGCCGCTGGCTTCGGCGATCAGCTCGAAATCCGGGTCGACGTCGGCGCGGGACTTCAACTCGTCGAGGAAGGCCGCATCGCGCGCTTCACGGTACAGGTAGATCAATGTCGTTGTTCGGGCAAGCTTCCCGCTCCGGATTGCCGCCATGAAGGGCGTGATGCCAATGCCGCCAGCAATCCAGAGCTGAGGCTTTTCGGCGTTGTCCGCCAAAAAACGCCCGAAGGGGCCTTGCAGCCGCACCAGCGTGCCTGGCTCCAGAGACTGGATGCGTCGGGTGCACGGCCCGAGGGCTTTGACGCCGACAGTGAGCACGCCACCTCGACCGATCCCACTGACTGAGAAGGGATGGAATTCCCCACAGCCGCGGTAGACGGGGCCATCGCCAAAGGCCGCAAGCACAAATTGTCCAGGCTTGACCGGTAACGCACCGCCGCACGGAGCGAGCGACGCCTCGATCGTATCCAATGCCTTCGACGTAACGTGTGTGACCCGATAGGGATGTGCACTCAAGCCGCGATCCGTTGCCAACAGTCGCCAAGCGAGCGCTACCGTCGCCAGTCCAATGAATGCGAGAAAGGCTCCAGCGTCGCCAACGATCACAACGACGTGCGCCAGTCCGCTGATCGCACCCAGCGCAGCGAGGTAATGCAACGCGCGCCAGCGCCGGTAGCCCATGCGTCGACTGAACGTCGTTGCAAGGCCCCCCATGAGAAACAGCAGCCCGAACCATCCGAGCCACTCAGGCCAACTCAGATACCAAGGCGCAATGGCCAGCCATGCGGCACGGGCCGACTCCCCTAGCCCAGACATTCCCAACGCCAACGGATGGCACAGCAGCAGCACGTAGCCGATGACGCCGGCGCGGTGATGCCAGAGGTACATGGTGTCCAGGCCGCCCAGCATGCCAGACCAGCGGGGCTCGCGCACCATCAGGGCGAGGCTACCCACCAACAGACCGGTTCCGGCCCAGGCCGCGATGATCGAGATGGAACGCCAGAGCGACAAATTTTCCCGGAAGGCCCACCCTATGCCGGCGAGGCTTAGCGTGACGAGGAAGATCGGCGCGCCCAGGTCACGCGCCCGGAGACGCCGGTGCCGTGCGCTCATTGCAAGCGTCCCCGTGTCGGCAATCGCTCGTGCGTAAGGCGCTGGTGCCCGATAGCGACGGAATCCATGTGCGCAGGCATACGTCGAAACCGCAACGCGTTTTCGCTTCGCGCGAAGGTCACAGCCGATTCGTTTTTACGCCGACCGGAACTACGTTGCCCATGACGACCTCGATGTTTTTCATTGACTTGCTCCTGACAGAGGTGGCACGCAAGTCGTATCGCGCGCTCGTACTACGCGGGGGCGCCAATCGACGCGTTACCCGGCGCAACTTGGTGATATTCAAGAGATGGGGGTGAGCCTGAGGTTCGCCGCCGTCTACACGTTAATGCAGATGCTGTGACCCGTGCGAACGGCGCGGTACATGCCTTGATGCAAGTCAAGGCATGCACCGCGCACGCGCCGACCGATCGCGTAACGGCTGCTTCCGGCTGCTTCCGACGGGCAGGCGCCCTACCCCACTGCGTCCAGCGCCCCAGAAACAACAGACGGATTCCGGCAGCATATTTCGGAGGACGACCGCCCCAAACAAAACGGCGACCAGTCGTCTTGCACCGGCCGCCGACATCATTGCGCTGGGTCAGGCTGACGTGGCGGCCGCCGCCGTGTGCCCTCGCCCGCGCCGGTACAGCCCGAGCGTGGCAACCAGCCCGCAGAACGCGGCGAAACTCAACCAGTACCCGGGTGAAGCCTTGTCGTGCGTGACCTGGATCAGGTACGTCGAGATGGCGGGAGTAAAGCCACCGAACACCGCGGTCGCGAGACTGAACGCCAGCGAGAAGCCCGCCACCCGCACTTCCACGGGCATCACTTCCGTCAGCGCAGCGACCATCGCGCCGTTGTACATCCCGAAGAAGAACGAGAACCACAGCAGCACGGTCAGCATGCGTGCAAAGCTCGGCGCGCCGGCGAGCCACGAAAGCGCAGGATAGGCCGTGAAGATCGCCAACACGGAGATGGCGAGCAAAACCGGCTTGCGCCCCACACGGTCAGAGATCGCGCCGCCGATCGGCAGCCAGATGAAATTCGACGTGGCCGCGAGCAATGTCACCATCAGACTGTCTGACGTCGAGAGTTTGAGCACAGACTTGCCAAACGTGGGCGTATAGACCGTGATGAGATAGAACGTGGTGGTCGTCATCGCCGTGAGCAGCATGCCGCCAATGACGATACGCCAGTTGACACACAGCATCGCAAAGATTTCACGCACCTGCGGACGATGCCGCCGCGCTTCGAATGCCGCGGTTTCCTGCAGCGAACGGCGCAGCACGAAGAGGAACGGCACGATTGCGCAGCCGATGAAAAACGGCACGCGCCAACCCCACGCGACAATCTGATGCTCGGAAAGCCAATGATTCAGGCCGTAGCCGATCGCCGCCGCCATCACGATCGCGACTTGCTGACTGGCCGACTGCCAACTCGTGTAGAAGCCCTTGTTGCCAGGTGTGGCCATTTCGGCCAGATAGACGGATACGCCCCCCAGTTCCGCGCCCGCCGAGAAACCCTGTAACAGGCGTCCCAGCAGCACCAGTGCGGGCGCGAGCAGCCCGATCGTCGCATACCCTGGCACGCACGCGATCAGGATGGTGCCGCTCGCCATGATCGACAGCGTGACGATCAGTCCGGTGCGCCGCCCCACCCTGTCGATGTATGCGCCGAGAAAAATTGCGCCCAGCGGACGCATCAGAAAGCCCGCGCCAAATACCGCGAAGGTGAGCATCAACGACGCGAAGTCGCTGGTCGACGGGAAGAAAATCTTCGAGATCGATGTCGCGTAGAAGCCGAACAGAAAAAAATCGAACTGTTCGATAAAGTTGCCGCTTGTAACCCGTAGCACGGCAGCGGCCCGGTTCGCGCGCGAGCTGCCGCCACTGACGGAGATGGGTTCTGTGGGGGTCATGGTGTCTCCTGATTATGGGTACGTGTACTTAGTGGGTAGCGACGGGACCCTGCGGGACCTAATCCGCGCCCAGACTTAACGTCTTGCCTTGGCGCTTCTCGATCGATGATTTAAGTAACGCCGCCGAGCGAAAAATGCCGTGCGCGAACTTTCCGTAAGGCAGCGTCGCGAACAGCGCCATGACAATGCCCAGATGGATGGCGAGCAGCGGCGGCATCGCGAGGGTTGCACGGAACCCGAGCAACGCGAGTCCGGATACGCTCGTCAACATCAGAAGCGCGATGAAGCCGCGGTCCATCGGACGTTGACGGGCATCAGTGCGTTCGGGATTGCGCCTGAGGTTCAGCCACCACAACCCCGCCGGCCCGACGAACAGTCCAATGCCGCCCACCGTGCCCAGCAACACCGGGATACTCAGGTAGGGATATGGCGCCTCCAGACTGAACGCATAGTGATACAACGTTGCAACCGCGGTTGCCGCGAAACACAACATGAACCCGTAGAACGTGAGGTGATGGAAGCGGCGTCGCGCAAGCGTGAATGCATCGTCCGATTCGTTGCAGCCGTCGCCGTGTCCACCGTCGAGATACTTGAGCGTCAGCGCGTGCTTTGCGGCTTCGACGGCGGCAGGCATGCTTGCGCTCGCGGTTCCCGCCGAGACGTCGCGCCAGAAGCGCGTAACGCCCACGCTCAACGCCAGCATCGCGAACAGAAAGACCGTGCCGAACATTGCCGCGAGCAGGTTGTGCGGAAAGATCGCGTAGAAGTTTGCCGGCGTGGCGTCTGCGGAAAGACCACCGCGCAATGCCGTCCCGAGCATCAGAAAGAGCGCGAGACCTGCCGCCAGCGCGACCGACAAGGTCACGCCGTTACGCTTGTACAGCGCGCCGAACGCCCTGGGAAACGCATATTCGGTATACGTTTCGAGGCGGACCTGCGCCATCGATTTGGGCACGTTAACCGCGAATTCATGCGGCGGCGCGTACTGGCAAGCGTGATAGCACGCGCCACAGTTGTGGCAAAGGTTCGCCAGATAGTTGACGTCCGCCTTGCCGAAGTCGAGACGGCGCGTCATGGCCGGAAATACGGCGCAAAATCCCTCGCAATAGCGGCACGCGTTGCAAATCTGCATCTGCCTCGCCACTTCGGCTTCGCTGTTGCTCAACGGCACAATGGGAATCACGCGCGCCGCGCTGCCCGATGCGCCGTGTTGGGTTGCCTTGGTATCGAACGGCGACGCGGTCCGCGTGCGTTCGGGCGTGAGCACGTCAGACTGCTGCACTGTGAGCCTCCGTTGTCTTGTGTGCGGCGCGCGCGGCCTGCGTGCCGGCAATGCGTCCGAACGCTGTGCCGATCGACATGCCAACGCCGGCCGTATAGCCCTGACCAAGCACGTTGCCGGCCATCATTTCCCCCGCGACGAACAGGTTCTCGCTCGCCTCGCCGCCGAAGTGAACCTGCGCCCGGTCGTTGGTTTTCAGACCGAGGTAGGTGAACGTGATGCCTGGGCGCAACGCATAGCCGTAGAACGGCGGCGTGTCGATCCGGCGTGCCCAGTGCGTCTTGGCTGGCGTGAGGCCCTCGGTGTGGCAGTCGTCGAGCGCGGTGTGGTCGAAGGTGCCGATCCGACAGGCGTCGTTGTAGCGGGTGATCGTTTTCATGAACGGCGTCTCCGGCAGCCCCAACTGACGCGCAAGTTCTGGCAGCGTGTCGGCCTTCACGCCCGGAAACACCGGCGGCATGAATCGGCCGATCGCCTTCGAGTCGATGATCGAATAGCCGATCTGTCCCGGCTGATGGGCGACGAGCCGTCCCCAGATCGCATAGCGCTTGGGCCAGAAATCCTCGCCCTCGTCGTAAAATCGCTTGCCATCGCGATTCACCACGACACCCAGCGACACACAGTCAATACGTGTGCAGATGCCGCCGTCGTAGAGCGGCGCACGCGCATCGATGGCAACGCAATGCGATTGCGACGGATCGCCGATCAAATCGGCGCCGGCTTGCGTCATATGTTTGATCAGCACGCCCGTGTTAAAGCGCGTACCACGAATCAGGAAGTTGTCGGCAGGCCATTCGCCGCGTTCGTTCTGCCCCCAAGCGTCGCGCAGCCAGGCGCGATTCGATTCGAAGCCCCCCGCGGCGAGCACGCAAGCGCGCGCCTCGAACCGCTCGGCACCGCTGTGTGCCGCGACGAAGCGAGCGCCATCGAGTTCAAGTGATTCGACGGGGGTGTTGTAGCGGATGTCCACGCCGAGCGCTTCCGCGCTTCGGTAATACGCGTTGACAAGCGCTTTGCCGCCCCCCATGAAGAACGCGTTCGTGCGTGCCACGTGTAGCGCGCCGGAGAGTGGTGGCTGGAAACGCACGCCATGTCGCTGCATCCACGGCCGGCACGACGACGATGCGCGGATCGTCAGACGTGCAAGCGCCTCGTTGGTGATGCCGCCCGTGACCTTGAGCAGGTCCTGCCAGAATTCTTCTTCCGTATAGGCATCCACGAGCACGTCCTGCGGCGCATCGTGCATGCAACGCAGATTTCGCGTGTGTTGCGAGTTGCCGCCGCGCCATTCGCGCGGTGCCGATTCGAGAAGCAGGACCGACGCGCCGGCTTCACGCGCCATCAACGCAGCGCATAGCGCCGCATTGCCTCCTCCAATTACCAATACATCGACCATTTGACTTGGCTCCTTTCGGACGCATCATAGGGATGCCAAGTCGGTTCTGCCAGTCGTGTCCCCTCAAGGGGTCTTCACTGTTTGTGAAGACTGCGGCAGGCGCAGACGTGCGCCGGGCCAGCGGCTTTCGTGCACGAGTTGCCGCGCGACATCGGCGAGGACGACGCGCGCGGCGAGACCCGCGGGCGACAGTTCGTCATCGGAGACACTGGCGATCATGTTGGGCCGCGTGGCGTAGCGCTCTGCGACGGGCACGCTCGCCAGCATTCCGTTCGCGGATCTGGCAAGCGCGGCGCCGGGCTGTATCGTCGCGCCCATCCCCGTTTGTACCAGGTCCATGAGCAGCGCGAGACCGTCCACTTCGGCGACCACGTTGGGTTCGTAAGCGGCGCGTCGAAACGCCGACGACAGCAGCGAGCGCAGCCCATGCGTGCCGCTGGGAAGGATGAGTGCCAGCCTGCCGAGGTGCTTGAGTCGCACGGATGTGCCTGTCGGCATGCCATCGAGACCCTTGGCGCCGATCAGGAACAGCTGCTCGTCGAGCAGTGGCATTACGCTCCACCGCTGCGCGGGTTCCTCGCGAAAGAGCACCGCGAGATCGATCTGACGCGCGCTAAGCATGGGGGCGAGATAGCCGGAGAGGCTTTCGACGATGCGCAGCCGAACATCGGGGTATCGTGCACGCATGGCTTGCGCGAATGCGACGCCGAGCACGCTCGCCGTGCTTGGCGCCATCCCAACGCTCACGTGTCCAGACAGACGGGCGGAACGCGCGGCAACCGCGGCGTCGTCGATATGGCGCAGCGCGAGTTGTGCCTGACGCCAAAAGGCGATGCCGGCGTCAGTCGGCACCACGCCGGCGGACGTGCGCTGCAACAGGCGGGTCGAGAGTTCCCCTTCGAGACGGCTGATCTGCTGGCTCAATGCGGAGGTGACCACACCGAGGTCCAAGGCGGCCCGCCCCATGCTTCCGTGTTCCACCACACTGACAAAATACCGGAGTTGTCTCAATTCCATTTCGCGATCGACCGAGAAGTTTTGGCTAGCATGCGTCGAAGGCGACGGTATTGGCAAGTCCCAACGTCGCCGTCGGCAGTGACAATCCTCGCCCGCCCGTTGGCGAATTGACGGCACAACCTCGGCCTCATGGAATTCGGTTCCGCAGAATGGCTTGAAGGATGTCCTGAGCTGCCCTACATCATCTCCGGACGAAGCAACTGCCCTCCTTTCTTGAATCGATTCAGACTGAAGGGGGTGATATCGGCGTAAGGCGTTTTATTCTGCGCCATTTCGGACACGAGCAACCCGGCCCCCGGGCCTAGGCCAAACCCGTGTCCGCTGAACCCTGACGCGACGATCAGGCCCGGGATTTCATCGACGGTCGAAATCACCGGCACGAGATCCGGCGTGGTATCGATGAGGCCCGCCCACGCCTGCAATATCCGCACCCCTTTCATTTCAGGAAAGCAGGTCGTCAGGTTGCTGACCGCCTGCGCCAACCATTCTTCGTCAATGGCCGGCTCCAGCACGCGAATACGCTCGAACGGCGAGATGTCGTCAAGCGCCCAGCTTGCCGACGCCTCGGGTCCATTAAAGAAACTCTTCCCTATGCGGATCTTCAACTTCTTCGTCAGCTCGGAGCGATACGTCTGATAGAACTTCAAGGCGTACCGAATCCCTTGCGGGGCCAGCTCGACACGACCATAGCCGGGTACGGCAAGCGTGTAGCCCCCATCGAGACGACGACGCAACGCAAACCCGGGACCGTTGAATGTGCCGCCGGGCAACGCCGGCACTTGCGACGTGCGCATCGCGGTGCCCACCACATTGGCGACCGGCAACTCAACGCCATGGCGTTTCAACAAGCGCGAACTCCACGCGCCTCCGGCACACACGACCGTCGTCGCGCGAATGAGACCGCGCTCCGTCCACACGCCGGCGATACGGCCAGCGCTGATGTCGAATCCTCGCGCGGCACATGTCTGCAACACATAGGCGCCCAGTCCTTTTGCCCCCTCGGCGATGGCTGGCGCGGCCTTGCTCGGTTCGGCCAGCCCGTCCGTCGGCGACCAGAGGCCGCCCACCCACCGCGCCGTCCCCGTCGGAATGCGGGATTTAAGCTCCGCTGCCGAGAGAAGATCGAACGAATAGCCCATCGCCTTTGCGCCGACCGCCCACTTTTCCCATTTCGCAATGTCTGCCTCCGCCGTCGTCCCATACAGACTGCCCTGACGGCGGAAACCGAGGTCGCGACCGATCTCGTTTCCGATCTCCGACCACCGCGTCAAGCTGCGCATTGCCATGACCAATTCGTCATGCCTGCGATTTTGCTGACGCACCCATCCCCAGTTGCGCCCAGACTGCTCGGCGCCGATGAAGCCCTTTTCCACCAGGGCGACCGACACCCCCTGACGCGCCAACTCGTACGCGGCAGTGGTTCCAATGATGCCGCCGCCGACGATCACAACGTCCACATCGGTGGGCATGACGGGACTATCGCTGACTCTGTCGATTTGCAACATGGATATCTTGTTTGAAGTTCCGTTGTCCGCCGCCCTTTGCCTCAGGGCGACCCGTGTGCCGCATTCCCTTCCCTACGTTGCGCGATTCGGAATGGCATGCGACGCGCTCGGCGATCGCCATCAGGCGTAACCCAGGATCGCTTTCGTCTCGAGGTACTCCTCGAACCCATGGATGCCGTATTCGCGACCGTTCCCCGAGCGCTTGTAGCCGCCAAACGGGGCATGGGCGTCCCACGCCGGATGGTTGATATGCACTTGCCCCGACCGGATACGCGAGGCAACCGCGCGCGCCTGCATCAGGTCCTCGCTCTGGACGTGCGCACCCAGGCCGTACTTCGTATCGTTCGCGATCGCAACCGCCTCATCGACGGTGTCGTACGCCATGAGGCTCAGGACCGGCCCGAAAATCTCCTCCTGCGCGATGCGCATGTCGGCCGTCACGTCGGAGAAAATCGTCGGCCGAACAAAGTAACCGTGGCTCAAACCTGGCGGGAATCCGGGACCACCGCAGACGAGCCTAGCACCCTGCGCGATACCCACATCGATCATGGCCCGTACGCGGTGAAATTGTGCTTCGTTTGCAATCGGCCCGAGCGTTGTCTGCGCCGAACCAGGATCCCCCACGACCATCGACTCAACGGTGGCGCAGGCCATGCGTTCGACTTCGGCGAGACGATCGCGAGGGACAATCATTCGCGTGGGCGCACTGCACGACTGCCCTACGTTGCGAAACGCGGCCATGACGCCCAAGGCCACTACCCGCCCAAAATCGGCATCCGGTAGCAGAACGTTCGGTGACTTCCCTCCCAGCTCCAGTGTGACCCGCTTGACCGAGTCTGCCGCCGCCCTCGCCACGAGCGCGCCGGCCCGGTTGGAGCCGGTGATCGAGATCATGTCGACCTGCTCATGCGCCGCAAGGGCTTCGCCCACTTCCGGGCCACTGCCTTGCACAAGGTTGAATACCCCCGCCGGCACCCCGGCATCGTGAGCGATCTGCGCGAATATCTCGGCGTTCAGGGGTGATAACTCGCTGGGCTTGAGAATCACCGTGCATCCTGCGGCAAGCGCGGGGCCCACCTTTGCCGTAATTTGATACAGCGGCCAGTTCCAGGGGGTGATCAGCGCACATACCCCGATGGGTTCACGTGCAATGGCGGTGTGACCGTCAACCTTGAGAAAAGCATAGCCAGCCGCGATTTCGCTTGCCACACGAATGTGCTCCGCGGCAAATGGAACGTGCGAGGCACGGGCGAACGATATTGCTGCGCCCATTTCCGACATGATCGTCTGTGCGAGCAGTTCCTTACGATCCAGAATGAGGCGATACATTCTGTCCAGGATCTCGACGCGCTTCGCCACCGGCGTATCTGACCACGGGACGAACGCCCTTCGGGCCGCAGCAACTGCCTTTTCGACATCTTCGCGCGACCCGACCGCCAGCTGGCGAATCGCGTTGCCAGTCGCCGGGTTGACGACGGGCACCGTGCGGGGATTCGCCGGCGCCAACCACTCGCCATTGATGTACAGCGTGCGCGTGTTGTCCATTGCAACGTTGTCCATCGTCGTAGCGGTGCGAGTCATGATTCCGACCTCTCAAAAGCGGAAAGTGATTCAGATGGGCTCAAGATAAAGAAGCAAACGGGTGCGGTGTGTAACACGCGGTAAATTCGACATTAAATCTATATTAATGGACGCACCATCCAGCCAGGACCTCGCGCCGTCGGCCGCCGCCGATTCGCATCGCGAGCGCCGCCAGGATTTTGTCCTGTGTAATATCGAGGGAACATGACATTAATGGTGACTTAATGATCGATCTGGACGATCTGCGTCTGTTCCGTGCCTTGGGCGCGTCGCGATCGCTCGCCGCCGCCGCGCGTTTGCTGAACCTGACGCCCCCCGCGGTCACAGTCCGCCTACAGCGCGTGGAGGAGCGGCTGGGCGTTCGCCTTGCGGTACGCGGCGCGAAAGGTATCTCGCTGACCGATGAAGGTCAGCGTTTTTTGCATGAGGCGTCTGAACTCCTTGAACGGATAGATGCGATTCCGTCCCGAGTGTCGGGCGAACCCGGCAGCCTCACCGGCAATCTGCGCATCGTTGCGCCGCTTGGCTTTGGTCGCGCGCACATTGCGCCCTTGGTTCGCGAGCTTCATCGGGCTCACCAAGGCCTTTCGATTTCACTGGTGCTCGCCGACAGTCCGCTCACCGCAGCGTCAGGCGCGGATGTCGTCATTTCCATTGGCAACGTCAAAGCGTCTTCCTGGGTGGGGCATTACCTGGCGCCCAATGAACGATATCTCTGCGCGTCTCCCGCGTTTGCGCGCCGCCTGCCGGCCGTCGTGCATCCGTCCGAGCTCGATCGGTATGAATGTCTATGCTTGCGCGAGAACGACGAAGACGCCACGCATTTGCGATTCATGCGTAACAACGATCGCGGAACGGGGGCAAGCAAGGCCGCCACCATTCGAATGACCGGCGCATTGTCGTCAAACGACGGCACGGTCATCAGCGATTGGGCGGTCGCCGGACTTGGCATGATGGAGCGGTCCGAGTGGGATGCCGCACGACTGATTGCCGCTGGAAAACTGGTTCGCCTACTGCCGGAATGGCGCTTGGCGCCCGCCCCCATCATGGCGCTGGTGCCAACGCGTCACGGACTTTCGAGCCGTCAGCGGGTGTTTCTCGAAACGGCAAAGCGTGCCTTCGACCCACCGCCGTGGCGTCGGTGACGCTCTGACAGCGACCCTACATCCCGTGGTTCAGCGCACCTTGCACCAAAGTGGACCGCGGGTGCCCCCAGGAAGGCCAGGCAAGTCCGGCAGGACAGCGAATTGCGACCCGCCGGGACTGGAAAATCAACGGCGAACGCAAGAATGACATCCCCCTCTTGCTTGGACATCCGGCATGGAGTAAAACGTCGATCCATCCATGTCAACCTAGCCTAGAACCCCACGCTTATGGACCAACCCGCCAAGCTCAACGCCGATTCGCTGGGCATCGTCGAATCGGTGATTATGGGCATCGCCGGCACTGCACCGGCCTACAGCGTCGAGATCACGACGTCGACCATCATCGGGACGGCCGGCACGCTCTCCCCGGCGAGCATCCTGGTGTGCGGGCTGATCATGTTTGGCATCGCATACGCGTTCATCAACATGAATCGTGCGCTGGCCAGTGCCGGGACCTCCTATTCATGGGTGAGCATGGTCTTCGGGCGCACGCTGGGCTTTTTTGCCGGCTGGGCGCTGCTGGTGCTGTGCTGCGTGTTCATGGTGTCGGCCATGATTCCAGCGGCCAATGCCACGCTGCTCATCTTCGATCGACCCATGATGAACAACGTGCACTACGTGACGCTGATCGCAGCCGCGTGGCTCACGGTCGTCAGTGCAATCGTCGTCAAGGGCGTCAAGCTGACCAGCTACGTGCAGGTGGTGATGACCATCATCGAGGGCATCATCCTGCTGGTGATCATCGTCGCGAGCTTCTTCGTGTTCCCTCACGCGCAGCAGCACGCGTTCTCGTGGCATTGGTTTTCGCCCCTCGCGTTCACGCCCGCGCAGTTCGCCAGCGGTGCCCTGGTGGCAATCTTCTTCTTCTACGGCTGGGACGTGACCATGAACCTCAGCGAGGAGACGCGCGACTCGAACCGCATTCCCGGCCGGGCGGCGTTCTGGTCGATGGTGTTCCTGATGGTGTTCTTCCTTGTCTTCATCGTCATCGCCCTGCTGGGGCTGTCGGACGCCGAGATCCAGCACTTCAACACCAATATCATCTTCGCCATTGCCGAGAAGCTGTTTGGACCGACCTGGGGCTACGTCGCGATCATCGCGGTCTTGCTGAGCACGGTGGGAACGGTCGAGACGCAGATGCTGCAGTTCACCCGCACGCTCTTCGCCAAGAGCCGCGACGGCGCCCTCCACCATCGCTATGCGCGGCTGCATCCGCGTTGGCAAACGCCCCACGTTGCGATCTTCTTTATCTGGATCATCGGGCTGGCGCTGCTGTTCATGTCGTCTTATCTGCCGACGATCAACGTCATTCTGCAGGATTCGATTACCGCGATCGGCTTCCAGATCTGCTTCTACCTTGGGCTGACCGGACTCGCCTGCGGCTGGTACTACCGCAAGGTGTTGACGCAGGGCCCGTGGGCCGCCGTGACGCATGTCATCTGGCCGGTGGCAAGCGGGCTTTTCCTATTCTTCATCGCGGTCTACAGCATCCCGACCTTCGATTGGGCCACCAATGTCGTCGGCATGGGGGGCATTGTCATCGGTATCGTTCCGCTGCTGCTGAACCGCAAAAAGATCTGGGTGGCCCGGCAAGGTTGATCCGGCGGGCGCTCTGACATTGGCCGCGCGGGGCTCAGGCTTCCCCGTGCGGACGGTGGAATTCGCGCATCCCCTCCGCGCGGAGCCGTCCATCATGACAAATTCGTCATTTTGCCGTCATGGGATCGATGGCGACGTCCGGATAATCTTGCCCCATACCACAAGGTACCGACCGGGCGAAGACCGCGGTACCGACTGAGGGACATTGCGCCGTATGGCGTTGTCGAGACATTCGGATACGGATACATGCAAACCCATTTCGGCAGACGAACCTTCGTAAAGGGATTGGGGGCCGCCGGTCTTGCTGGCGGGCTTGGACTGTGGCGTCCCCCCGTCTGGGCGATTTCGAGCCCGGGCCAGCCCAATGTGCTCGCGGGCACCCAGTTCGATCTCGATATTGGTCAGGCCCCCATCAACATTACCGGCCAGGCACGAACCGCCACGCTGATCAACGGCACCCTGCCCGGCCCGATTCTGCGCTGGCGCGAAGGCGATGACGTCACCCTGCGCGTCACGAACAAGCTTCAGGCGCAGACGTCCATTCACTGGCATGGCATCCTGCTGCCGAGCAACATGGATGGGGTGCCGGGGCTGAGCTTCAACGGTATCGACGCAGGCGAAACGTTCACCTATCGCTTCACGGTGAAGCAACACGGCACCTATTGGTACCACAGTCATTCGGCCATGCAGGAGCAGACGGGCGTGTACGGCCCTTTGGTCATCGACGCGAAGGACCCCGAGCCGTTCAAGTACGAGCGGGATTACGTGGTCATGCTCTCCGACTGGACGGATGAGGACCCGCGGCGAGTCAAGGCAAAGCTCAAGAAGCAGTCCAACTACTACAACTTTCACCAGCGCACGATCGTGGACTTCTTTCACGACGTCAAATCCCAAGGCTGGAGCGCGACGATCGCCGACAGAAAGATGTGGGCCGAGATGCGCATGAGCCCGACCGATCTGGCAGACGTCAGCGCCTACACGTACACGTATTTGATGAACGGCCAGGCGCCCAACGGGAACTGGACGGGCATCTTTCGCCCGGGCGAGCGCATTCGCCTGCGCTTTATCAATGGGTCGGCCATGACCTATTTCGACGTGCGAATCCCCGGCTTGAAGATGACTGTCGTGGCTGCCGATGGTCAATACGTCAATCCGGTCAGCGTGGACGAGTTCCGGATTGCGGTCGCCGAAACGTACGACGTAATCGTCGAACCGGCAAACGCATCGGCTTATACGATCTTCGCCCAGTCGATGGATCGAACGGGCTTTGCCCGCGGCACGCTGGCCGTGCGCGAAGGCATGGCGGCCGAGGTGCCCTCCCCTGACCCACGCCCGCTGCTCACGATGGACGACATGGGCATGGGTGGCATGGATCACGGCGCAATGCCCGGCATGGACATGTCGAGCACGGGCGACGGGGCGATACAGACCATGGACGGCACGCCTGCCACGGATCACAACGCCATGCCGGGCATGGATATGTCGAGCATGAGCGGTGAAACCCTGCAGACCATGGACGGCACGCCTGCCACGGATCCAGCGGCAATGCCGGGCATGGACAGCATGTCGGGATCGACCACCAGCGCAGCGGCAAGCATGTCCGGCATGGATCACGGCGCCATGTCCGGAATGGGGGCGATGCAATCGCATCCCGCAACGGAGAACGGAAATCCACTGGTCGATGCGCAAGCCATGAGCCCCACGCCACGACTCTCGGATCCAGGGATCGGACTGCGCAACAACGGACGACGCGTGCTGACCTATGCGGACCTCAAGAGCGCATTTCCCGATCCCGACGGACGCGAACCGACGCGTACGATCGAACTGCACCTGACCGGCCACATGGAGAAGTTTGCCTGGTCGTTCGATGGCGTGAAGTTCGCGGACGCGAAGCCGATTCACCTCAAGTACGGCGAGCGGGTCAGGTTGGTGCTGGTCAACGACACCATGATGTCGCACCCGATTCATCTCCATGGCATGTGGAGCGATCTGGAGGACGAGGACGGAAAGTTCATGGTGCGCAAGCACACGATCGACATCGCCCCCGGGTCGAAGCGAAGCTATCGCGTCACGGCCGACGCCCTTGGACGATGGGCCTACCACTGCCACCTGCTTTTCCATATGGAGACGGGAATGTTTCGCGAAGTGCGCGTGGAAGAATGATGCGAATGGATAAGCCGATGACATCGACGATCCCGCGGACCCTCAAGCGAACCGCCGTGGTCTTCGGCCTGGCGGCCGCCTTCGGACATGCCGTTCCTGCCCTTGCGCAGTCGGTGGCCTCGCCGGCGCACACGCACGATGAGGCCGCCTCGGGAGACGTGGAGATTCAACCCATGCAACCCACCGCATCGACCCCGACCGCATCTCCGGTGCCGCCGCTCACGGACGCGGATCGCAACGCCGTATTCCATGGCGGACACATGCACGACATGGGCGACACGGAGATCAACTACCTGGTGCTGTTCGACAAACTGGAGTGGCAACACGCCGGCGGTGGCAACGCGCTGAATTGGGAAGGGACCGCCTGGGTGGGCGGCGATATCGACCGCTTATGGATCCGTTCGGAAGGCAAGCGGACGGAGCATGGATTGGAGGACGCGGAGATCCAGGCACTTTGGGGCCATGCGATCAGTCCGTGGTGGGATGTGGTCGGTGGCGTTCGCCACGATTTCAAGCCGGGACGTTCCCAGACGTGGGCCGCGTTAGGCCTGCAGGGACTCGCGCTGTACAACTTCGATGTGGAGGCAACCGCCTATGTCGGGCAGGCCGGGCAGACCGCCGCCAGGCTGGAGGGCAAGTACGAGTTGCTCATTACCAATCGCCTGGTGCTTCAGCCGACTGCGGAAATCAATATCTACGGCAAGAACGATGCGCGCCGGGGTATCGGTGCGGGCCTGTCGTCCACCTCGCTCGGCTTGCGCCTGCGATATGAACTCGATCGCCAGTTCGCCCCTTATATCGGCGTCAACTGGGACCGAAGCTACGGAAATACGGCGCGTTTCGCAGAACAAGAGGGCCAGCGACGCAGCGAAGTGTCCTTTGTCGCAGGCGTTCGCGCCTGGTTCTGATGTCGACGTTCGTGCGCCCGACGCACGACGTTCGTCCCCCTAATTCTCACCCCCAAATTACCCACGGAGTTACCGATGAATCTTCGACACGTTGCCTCTCGTCTCGCGGTGATCGCCACCACGGCGGCCCTTGCCTCGGTCGCCTATGCGCATCCCAAGCTGTTGTCCTCGACGCCGCAGGACAACGCCGAAGGCGCTTCCCCCGAAAAGATCGAGCTGCATTTTTCCGAGAACCTGATGACGCAATTTTCCGGCGCGGCGCTCGTCATGACGGGCATGCCGGGCATGTCCAGCCATGCGCCGATGCGCGTTGCCGCGAAAGTGTCGGGCAGCGACGATCCCAAGGTCATGGTCATCGCGCCGTCGCAACCCCTGCCGGCCGGCACCTATCGCGTCGATTGGCGCGCCATTTCTTCCGACACGCATCCGGTGACCGGCAAGCTCATGTTCACGGTGAAGTGATCGGCATGGATGGTTGGATCAACATCGCCGTCCGGTTCGCGCTCTACCTGGATCTCATGCTGCTTTTTGGATTGCCGCTCTTCGGTCTTTACGCATTGCGGCGCCATGAACGACGTTCCACGTATTTCGCGAGGCCGCTGCGCGCGCTGCTCGCGATGCTGGTTGCCGTCGGCATGGCGTTGTCTGTCGGCAGCATGATCGTGATGGGCAAAGCCATGACCGGGGCGTCCGATTACGCTTCGATCGGGGCGCACGCGATTTCGATGCTGATTTCCGGTACAGCCTTCGGGGCGGCGTGGCTGGTTCGCATCGCTGCCCTGGGGGCATGTTTTGCTGCCTTGCTCGCCCTCGCACGCCGCCCTACGACCGCGCTTGCTGTGGCAACCGTCTCGGGTGGGATTGCGCTGATTACGCTTGCCTGGGGCGGCCACGGGGTGATGGACGAGGGAGATAAAGGCATCCTCCACCTCACGTCCGACGTTTTCCACCTCATTGCCGCCGCCGGATGGGTCGGCGCATTGACGGCCTTTGGGCTGCTACTGCGCGTCAGTCATTCCACACCGAAAGCGCGCATCGCGCTGTTGAGCCGAACGCTGAACAGTTTTGCGGTCGTCGGCGCCATGATCGTCGTGACGCTCGTCGCCACCGGCCTGATCAACTACGGCATGATCGTCGGTCCCACGTTGAGCGGTCTGTTCACCACCTCCTATGGGCAGTTGCTCGTCGTGAAGTTGGCGCTCTTTGGCCTGATGCTTGGCCTCGCGGCAGCGAATCGCTATCATCTGGCGCCTTTGCTCGAGATCCGGGTACAAAGCGGGGATTACCAGGGGGCGATATCCGCGCTGCGCCGAAGTCTCTTTATCGAAGCCAACGCTGCCACGGCAATTCTCGCTGTGGTCGCGGCGCTCGGCACGTTGAGCCCCGAATGAACGGGACGAAGGTCAGGCATGAGCGCCGGATGCCCAAGTCCGGCATGGGATAATGCCTCGCTTGCGGCTGACGCTCACCCACTGCCTGTGCGGGATCGGCCGCGTGTCCGCCCATTTTTGATATGCGCATACTTATAGTCGAAGACGAGCCCAAAATGGCCGCCTACCTCAGGAAGGGCCTGACGGAGGCAAGCTATACGGTCGACACAGCGAACAACGGCAAAGAAGCCCTGTTCCTCGCGCTGCACGAAGATTTCGACCTGATCGTCCTTGACGTCATGCTCCCCGAACTGGATGGCTTCGAAGTTCTCAAGCGCCTGCGGATGCAAAAGCCCACGCCGGTGCTTCTGCTGACCGCGCGAGACACCGTGGATGACAAGGTGACCGGTCTGGAGCTGGGCGCCGACGACTACCTGTCAAAACCGTTCGCCTATGCCGAATTCCTGGCGCGGATCCGATCGCTCCTGAGACGTGCGCCGCGTAGCGTGCGAGACACACTGCTCATTGCAGATCTGGAGATCGACCTTATCAAGCGCCGGGTCCGCAGGGGGCAGTTCCGGGTCGAGCTCACGGCGCAGGAATTTTCTCTACTCCAGTTGCTCGCTGAGCGCCAGGGCGAGGTGCTGACGCGAACGTTCATTACCTCGCAGATATGGGACATGAACTTCGACAGCGACACGAACGTCGTTGATGTCGCCGTCAAGCGGCTGCGAGCCAAGATCGACAGCACATTCGAGAACAAGCTGCTGCACACGGTTCGTGGTATGGGCTACGTACTCGAGGATCGTTCGTGAGCGTGGCCGGCAGACCCTACTCCCTGCTGCGTCGTCTCACGGTGGCGTTTTCGACGGTCGCCATTACCGTATTCGCCCTGGTGGGCACGTTCCTCTATGATTCGTTGGCAACGGAGCTGCAGCGGCGCGACGACATCGAAATTACCGGCAAGCTGAACCAGTTCCTCCAGCTCATTCGCGATCAGGGGTCGATGGCTGCGATTCGGTCCAATCCCACGCTCTTCCACGAGGTGCTGCTGTCTCACCCCGGGGTTTATCTCGGCATCTTTGACGAGAAGAACACGCCGCTGGTGGAACACTCAGACGCGGACGCGGTGGACCTGTTGCCGGTTGCGACGTCGCACCGCGCGTTTGGCGTGGCCTATACGTGCGAGCCCGCGGGGATCGGCCTGTCGCGATGTATCACCGGGCAGGAGGTGTTGCCGGGGGGCGACACGGTTCGTGTCTCGCTCGTGCGCGCCGCGTCCGATCGCCGATCGCTCCTCGACAGATACCGCATTGACGTACTTCTCGCGATGGCCGCCGGGGCGGTGCTGGTCGGCATACTGGGGTATGCCGTTACCCGACGCGGGTTCCGGCCGATCAGGAGCATCGGTCGCCAGACCTCTCGCATCGAAGCGCATAACCTCGGCGAGCGACTCGACATTCGGGGCGCACCGCTGGAACTTCAGGACATCGCACTGTCTGTCAATCGGATGCTGGACCGGCTGGAGCGCGCGTTTGTGAGACTTTCGCAATTCTCGTCCGATCTCGCGCACGACATGCGCACGCCACTTGCCAATGTCATCAGCTCGTCGCAAATCACGCTATCGCGCACGCGCACGATCGAAGAATACGAGGCGCTGATCGACTCCAACATCGAAGAATGCGAGCGGCTCCAACGCATGACCGAGAATATGCTGTTCCTCGCTCGCACCGACAATGCCACACAGCACTTGGCGCTCGGCATGCTCGATGCGCAAAGCGAACTGCGCAGGCTCGCGTCTTACTTTCAGGGGTTGGCGGAGGAGGCTGGCGTGGACATCGCAGTCGAGGCAGACGCCCGCATCTGGGCGGACGCGGGCATGTTTCGCCGTGCCGTGAGCAACCTTGTGTCAAACGCACTGACGCATGCCGCTGCCGGCACTGCGATTACGCTTTGTGCACGTGAATCCACGCGCCAGACCGTCGTCAGCGTGACGAACCACGGGGAGTGTATTGCCCCCGAGCATATCGAGAAAATCTTCGAGCGCTTCTATCGCGTCGATCCGTCTCGCCACGGATCCGCGAAAAACACGGGGCTCGGCCTGGCGATCGTCAAATCCATCGTGGAACTTCACCGCGGCAAGGTCGAGGTCGTGAGCGCGGAGGGCAAAACCACCTTCAGCTTGCTATTTCCGCGTCAACCGAGCGCATAACGCCGCTCCCTCGCCCCGTTACAACACCACCGGCTTGTCGCTCAGCTCGTTCGTGCCGACGTCCCGTGCCGGGAAGTGCTGCCGCAGATGCTGACCAATGGACTCGACGCCGGCGATGCCCCCGGCTTCGTATTCGCCTTTCCGAAAAGCGGCTTCCATCTGCCGGCACACGGCGTTCCACTCTCTCGCCCCGACTTTTTGATGGATGCCGCGATCTGCCACGATCTCGACGCTGCGGTCTGCCAGTAGCAGGTAAATCAGAACGCCATTGTTGTGTTCGGTATCCCATAGGCGTTGCTGGGAGAACACTTCGATGGCACGTTCGCGGGCGGTGAGCCCCTTGAGCAATCCGGCCCAGCTCAGCGCCCCCTCCACGACAAAGCAGAGCTGACCGATATGGCTGGCTTCGCCCGCCGAGATGGCCCGCTCGATCGCCTGCAGCGCCTTGCGCGGGAAGGCTTGCCCGACTTTCCAATGCGTCATCAGCAGGTGTCGCCCCATGCGCCGGAAGTTTGGCATCACCATTTCCCCGAGGCGCCGCCGCCGCCGAATCCACCGCCGCCGCCACCGAATCCACCTCGCCCTGACCCGCCGAAGCCCCCCATGCCACCGATCCCCCTGAAACCGAGATGGGAGCCGCCAAACATCGTAAAGAAAAGTGCGATCGCGCCGGCGAGCACACCCAGGACGACGGTGCCCGACAGAATCCAGCCGATGACGCCGACAACACCGCCCGTGGCGACGGCGCCGGGGCCACGACCGAGGATCGATCGAAGCACGCCGCCGAGGACGAGCGTGAGCACCAGAAGGACGGGCAGGAAGGCGCGCACCGAGCCGCTTCCCTCATCGCTGGCGCGCTTCGGCGGCGGTAGCGGCTCGCCGTTGACAACACTCATGATGCGTTCGACGCCAGCGGTCACGCCGCCATAGAAGTCGGCTTGCTGGAAGCGTGGAACGATGTCCTCGTTGATGATCCGGTTGCTGATGGCGTCGGTGAGCACGCCCTCGAGACCGTAGCCGACCTCGATGCGCACTCGCCGGTCATCCTTGGCGACAATCAGCAGCACACCGTCATCCGTGCCCTTGCGCCCGAGCTTCCATTGTTCGACGACGCGGATGGAGTACTGCGCAATGTCTTCGGATTGCGTGGTCGGTACCATCAACACCCCGATCTGACTGCCCTTTGCGGCCTCGAAGGCTTGCAGCTTTTGCTCCAGGGCGGCCGTCTGTTCGCGGGTCAATGTACCGGTCAGGTCGGTGACTCGGGCTGTCAATGGGGGGATGCCCACCTCGGCACTTGCCCCAAGGCACAGGCAAAGCAGCAGCGCCGGAAACAAGCCTTTGACGGCCAGATGCCATTTCACGTTGACCTCCCGGGGCGAACCTATTCACTATCGCCGCTTCCCACCCGCTCACATTGACGCGTGTCAAACGTCGGCATCTCCATGACGGAGACGGCGAGTGCCCCAGGTGAGCCACGCCAGGCGACATGCGCCGCGACAGGCGAGATCGGGGCTTGACCTCCGTCAAGCGGTGCGCTTGGCGCGCTGACTATGATGAATCTGACCGCAAGATGGAAGGATTCCATGGAAACACGCCAACAGTTTTCCCTTTGGTACCTGCTCGCGGCCGTCACGGCGATGCTGATCCTTCAGAGTTTCATTTCCCCTTCGGACGTCGAGACGCTGCCGTACAGCGATTTCAAGGTGCTTTTGAAAGCGGGTAAGCTCAAGAACATTACGCTCGGCGAAGGCGCCATCACGGGGACGCTCAATACCGACGGCATCGAGAATTTGCTCCCCAAACCCCAGGCTGACGCGATGCAGCATCAGGGAAAGGGCGAGCATGCCTTTTCGACGATCCGCGTCAATGACCCCGCCTTGGTCCAGGAACTCGAAGCCGCAAAGGTGCGCTTCGTCGGCCAGGCCGACAACAAGTGGATCGGCGCAGTGCTGTCCTGGATTGTCCCCGCTGCGCTGTTCTTTGCCTTCTGGAGCTTCCTCATCAAGCGCGTCGGCGGCGCCGCGGGGGGCATGATGGAGATCGGAAAGAGCAAGGCCAAGGTCTACATGCAGCAAGAGACTGGCGTGACTTTCGCCGATGTCGCCGGCATCGACGAAGCGAAGGACGAACTCGCCGAAATCGTCAACTTCCTGAAAGATCCCGACCGCTACCGGCGCCTCGGAGGCAAGATTCCCAAGGGGGTGTTGCTGCTTGGCGCCCCCGGCACCGGCAAGACACTTCTGGCCAAGGCGGTCGCGGGCGAGGCGGCGGTCCCGTTCTTCAGCATCAGTGGCTCGGAGTTCGTGGAGATGTTTGTCGGCGTCGGGGCGGCGCGAGTTCGTGACCTCTTCAACCAGGCCGAAACCAAGGCCCCCTGCATCATCTTCATCGATGAACTCGACGCGCTCGGCAAGACCCGTGCCCTTGGCACTTTTACGGGCAACGACGAACGCGAACAGACGCTGAACCAGTTGTTGGTCGAGATGGATGGCTTCGATACCAACAAGGGCGTCATCATCATGGCGGCAACCAACCGGCCCGAGATTCTGGACCCGGCGCTGTTGCGCCCCGGGCGCTTTGACCGCCATGTTGCGCTGGACCGCCCCGACCTCAAGGGTCGCGAGCAAATTCTCAAGGTTCACGTCAGGCACGTCGTCCTGGCGCCCACCGTCGAGTTGTCCGTGCTCGCGGCGCGCACCCCCGGCTTCGCGGGTGCCGAACTCGCCAACCTCGTCAATGAGGCTGCGCTGCTGGCCGCCCGCAAGGGTAAGGATGCGGTGGAAATGGTCGATTTCGACGAGGCGCTGGACCGCATCGTCGGTGGCCTGGAAAAGAAAAATCGCGTGATGAACGCCCAGGAGAAGGAGACCATCGCTTACCACGAAGCCGGTCACGCCATTGTGGCGGAAATGCGCCCCCATGCCGACCGCGTGTCGAAGGTGTCCATCATTCCACGTGGCGTGTCGGCGCTCGGCTATACCCAGCAGACACCTACCGAGGATCGCTATCTGCTCAAGCAAAGTGAGCTGCTCGACCGGCTCGACGTGCTGCTCGGCGGGCGCATGGCTGAGCAGATTGTTTTCGGCGACGTGTCCACCGGGGCCCAGAACGATCTACAGCGCGCGACGGATATTGCGCGCCAGATGATTACCCAGTTCGGCATGAGCGAGCCGCTTGGGCTGGCCACTTACGAGGATATGCCGAATCCGCTCTTCAACGGCATCGGCATGATGCCGCACGAGCGCAGGGCGTGCAGCGAGGAAACCGCGCGACTGATCGACGCGGAGGTTCGGACGATTCTGGCGCAGGCCAGCGCCCGGGTGCGACAAACGCTTCAGGCCTGTCGCCCCAAGCTCGACGCGTTGGCTAAACGCCTCCTTGTCCAGGAAGTCGTAGGCCGCAGCGAGCTTGAGCTCCTGCTGTCCGAAAAGGTGACTCAGTTATCGCCCACGAGGCCGTCGGGGCCCGTGGTGTCCGTGCAGCGCGAATCGGGGCACCCGCATGAAGACGAAGACACGCGATCATCCTGACGAGGCGGAGGTCAGTTCCGTCACGGCGGACGACTACGAGCGGGAGCTGCGTTTGCTGCAAATTGAACTGGTCAAGCTGCAGCGGCACTTCCTCAGTCATGTGAACGAAAGAATTCTGGTGATCTTTGAGGGGCGCGACGCCTCCGGGAAGGACGGCACCATCAAACGGATCGTCGAACATCTGAGCCCGCGGGAGACACGCGTGGTCGCGCTTGGAAAGCCCTCCGACCGCGAACGTGGCTCGTGGTACTTCCAGCGGTACGTTGCCGAACTCCCCGCCCCCGGCGAATTCACGCTGTTCAATCGCAGTTGGTACAACCGCGCAGGCGTCGAGCACGTCATGGGGTTTTGCACCAAGACGGAGCATGAAGAATTCATGTCGAGCGTCGGGGCATTTGAAGGCATGCTGGTGCGCTCGGGAATACGCCTTATCAAGTATTACCTCGACATCACCAAGGACGAGCAGCAGCGGCGCATTGCGTCGCGGCGTCGGGACCCCCTCAAGCAGTGGAAGGTCAGCCCCATCGATGAACAAGCGGTAGCGCTGTGGAAGAAATACAGCAAGGCGAGAAACGAGATGTTCTCCCGTACGAACGACAGCGTGCCGTGGAATGTGGTCAGCGCCGACGACAAGCGGGTCGCGCGCCTCAATGTCATCAAGGACCTGCTCACGCGCCTGCACTACGCCGGCAAGGACACGAAGCTGATTCGTCCGAATCCGGACATCGTGTTTCCTTATGCCCAGGCGCATCTGCTGAGCGGCGCGATCGCGAAGTAATGCGGTAGCCCTCGCCGACTCAGCCTGCCCACGGCGGAATGCCCGTCGGCGTAATTCGTGACGCCTTCGGGAACCTCGTGTTGAACGCATTCGACGCCAACGCCTCGTGCGGCACAATCAGGGGGAGCGTCGAAGCACTCGCCCCCAGACTATTCGCTATTTCAACCAGCCTTTGATTCGAGCGCTCAATGTCTCCACACTGATGCCGTAACGGTCGTGCAAGGTCGGTAGCGCTCCGGCGTCCAGAAATGCGTCGGGAAGACCGGCCAACTGGAATCCGGGCGGGTGCGCCCCCTTGCGTAAAAGCGTCCCGGCCACCGCTTCACCCAACCCACCTACCACGGAGTGATTTTCCGCTACGACGACCAAGCGATTCTTCCTCGTGACCTCTGCGACAATGCTGGCTTCGTCAAGTGGCTTGATGGTCGGGCAGTGCAAGACCGCAACGCCGATATTGTCGGCTTCCAACGCCTTCGCGACTTCGAGCGCTCTCATGGTCATGAACCCGCTCGAAATGACAAGAACGTCGTTACCGTCACGAAGCCGCTTTGCCTTGCCCAACTCGAATATGTAGTCGTATTCATCGAGGACGAGCGGCACGTTGCCGCGCGACAATCGCATGTAGACTGGCCCCGGATGTTCTGCAATTTGTGGAACAGCCTGCTCGAGATCCAAGGCATCGCACGGGTCGACGATGGTCAGCCCGGGGACTGCGCGCATCATGGCAATATCGTCCGTGGCCTGGTGGCTTGGCCCGTAGCCGGTCGTCAAGCCGGGAAGCGCACAGCAGATTTTTACGTTGAGATTTTCCTCGGCAATCACTTGATGGATGAAGTCGTATGCGCGTCGCGTCGCAAATACCGCATATGTGGTGGCGAACGGGATCAACCCTTCCTTGGCCATGCCCCCTGCGGCGGCCATGAGCAGTTGCTCCGCCATGCCCATTTGAAAGAATCGCTCGGGATAGGCAGCTTGAAATAAGTGCAGGTCCGTGTATTTCCCCAGATCGGCCGTCAGGCCTACGATGTTGGGGCGATCGGCGGCGTATTCCACCAACGCCTTACCAAACGGCGCAGCCTTCACGCGCTGGCCTTCTGCTGCAATCGATGCGATCATCGCCGACGTCGTCAGACGCGGCTTCTTCTCGGCGACGGTATTCATGCTTGGTTTCCTTGACTGAATGACTGGTCCAGAACGTTCAGGGCTTGTTGCCATTCCGGTGCGTCCACACGAATGAAGTGGTTCTTCTCGCGCTGCTCCAGAAACGGTACCCCTCGCCCCATCAGCGTGTCGAATAGGATCACGCGAGGCTTCGGCTCCGTGACCTGACGCGCGGCATCGAATGCGCGTGTCACGGCGGCCAGGTCGTTGCCGTCGACGCGTTGCACATGCCATCCGAACGAGGCCCATTTGTCCGCCAACGGCTCAAACCCCATCACCTTGCCCGAGGGGCCGTCGGCTTGCTGATTGTTGATGTCTACGAGGCAAATCAGATTGGCGAGATGCTGATGGGCCGCACCCATCGCGGCTTCCCACGTTGCACCCTCGTCCAGTTCGCCATCCGACATCGAGTTGTATACAAACGCCGAGTTGCCTTTGTGCCGCAGTGCCAACGCCATGCCGACGGCGATCGCCAGCCCTTGGCCCAAGGACCCGCCAGAGATTTCCATGCCGGGCGTATAGGTCGCCATGCCCGACATCGGCAGACGGCTGTCATCGCTCCCGTAAGTTTCGAGCTCACTTTCGGGCAGGATGCCGGCCTCGATCAGGGCAGCGTATTGTGCAATCGCGTAATGCCCGTGGGATAACAGAAAGCGGTCTCGGCCCTCCCACTCCGGCTCAGCCGGGCGCAGGTTCATGGCATGTCGGTAGGCGACTGCCAATACGTCTGCCCAGCCCAGAGCCTGACCGATATAGCCTTGCCCCTGCACTTCGCCCATGCGTAACGCGAAGCGACGGATTCGATATGCGCTCTCGCGCAGGTTCGCCAAAGTTTCAGACATACGTATTCCTTGAGTACTGAGATTGCAGTTTCGGTCGTCGATTACAGGAAGCCCGTGGAGAACCAAGGCACAAACGCCACGACAAGTAGTCCGAGTAATAGCGCGCCCAAATACGGCCAGATCCGTTTGACGGCAACATCCGGATGAACGCGCCCGATCGTGCATGCGGCGTAGTAGCCGAGGCCGAACGGCGGAGCAAACAAGCCAATGCCCATGGATAGGATCACGACCATCGCGTAGTGGACCTCGTGGACGCCGACGGCTCTGGCGACCGGGAAGAGGAGCGGCGCAAAGAGCACCATCGCGGGAATGCCCTCCAACACACTTCCCAAAACCACGAACGCAGCAATAGAAACGAGGAGGAAACCGTATTTCCCGCCGGGCACGCTCGTCATGGCTTCGGCCAAGCTGTGCGAGAACCCTGACTGCGTCAATGCCCAGGACATCCCCGTCGCGGTGCCAATGATGAACAGAATGGCGCCCGCCAACGCCGCAGTGTCGACCAACATCGGATACAGGCGTCGCCAATCGAACTTGCGATAGACGAGCAATCCCGCGACAACCGCGTAAGCGATGCCGATCGTTGAAACTTCGGTGGCGGTAGCGACGCCCTCGACAACCGCGGTACGGATAAGTATCGGTAGAACAAGCGCTGGAAGCGCAACGACCAACGAGCGAAGGACCACTTTCGCCGGCGCTCGTTTGAATCCCTCCGTGACCTCTGCGCTCCGATAACGTGTGATCAGTGCCAGCAAGAGAGCGAGCACGACACCCGGCAGGATGCCACCGGTGAATAGCGCAGAAATCGAGACGCCGGCAACCGAGCCAATCGTGATGAGGACCAGTGAAGGCGGAATCGTCTCGGCCATCGCGCCCGAAGCGGCCAGCAGCGAGATGAGCTCACCTTCGTCATTCCCTCGGCGCTTCATTTCAGGGAGAAGCACGGGAGCGACTGCGGCCATGTCCGCGGTCTTCGCCCCGGAAATTCCCGAGACGAGCAGCATCGCGCCAAGAAGCACATAGTTCAAACCACCGCGCACGTGCCCGAGCAAAGAGGCGAGGAAATCGACCATCGCTTTGGCCATCCCCGTCATTTCCACCAGATGGCCGAGCAAGATGAATAGCGGCACGGCGAGAAGAATCAACGAACTCATGCCTTCGTCCACTCGCCCGGCCACCACAGCCAGCGGGCTGTCAGTCACAGTGAGCAGGAATGCGACCGTCGCCAGTCCGAAGCAGAAAGCGATCGGTACCCCAAGCAGCACCGACACCGCGAGCACTAGACCGAAGAAGATAAGAAGATTCCAGTTCCCGATGCTCATCAGCCAGTCCGAACTGAAGTAAAGCGCGGCCGAAAATGCAGCGATACACAGCGTGACCCCAACGAAGTCGATCAATCGCTGGCGCGCGAGACGAAGCAGGCAGATGCCGATCATGAGCACCGCACCCGCCGGCACGGCCGCCGCACGTATCGTGTTGGGCCATCCCAGTGCAGGCGTCTGCACGAACCATTCGCCTTGCGCGTACTCGATCATCGGTCCGATCAGCAGAAGCAACATGACGCAGGGCGCCGCGATGGCCAATGCCTCCGCCCATGCCCTTGCCCGGCCGCCCAGCCGACCCACGATCACCGTCGTGCGCATGTGCGTGCCTCGGCGCAATGCCACGGCGGCCCCCAGATTGGCCAGCCAAAGAAAGAGGATCGATGCGAACTCGTCGGTCCACGGGATCGGGTTGTCGAAGACGAAGCGTGAAATGACGCCGACAAAAAGCACCACCACTTCACCCACGACCAGTGCCGCAGCGGGAATCTCGACGGCATACCCTAGCCACTTCTCTAGCCTCAGCGAGAGAGATTGTCTCCCGGCGATAGGCGGCCCCATGGAGATCGTGCTCATCCCAAACCCCCAACGCTGTTCTGCAGCAACTTCCATGCGTCATCACCGAACTTGGCGCGCAGATCCTTGTAGAAGTTCGCTTTTATCAAGGCCTCTTTGAACGCCTGCTTGTCCGGCTCGATGATTTGAATCCCTTTCGACGAAAGGTCGGTGCGTGCAGACACACTGAGTGAAGCGATATCCGCCCGCTCGTCGGTCGCGGCTTTGTCAAGTTCGCGCCGCACGATCTCCTGAATATTCTTCGGTAGCCGTTCGAACGCGCGACGATTCCCCAAGATCCAATAGGCATCCCACACGTGGTTCGACATGGTGCAGTACTTCTGAACTTCGTAGAGTCGCGCCGTCGTGATAATGGCCAGTGGGTTCTCCTGGCCTTCAACGAGTTTCGTTTGCAGCGCCGAATACACTTCGTTGAAGTTGATCGGGGTAGGGCTTGCGCCCAATGCGGAGAAGAGCGATGTCAGCATGGGCGCGGCCGGCACGCGAAGCTTCAGGCCCTTCAGGTCCACGGGGGTCTTGACGGCTCGGGTGGAGGTCGTGATTTGACGGAATCCGTTGTCCCACGGTTTTGACACCGCGACCAAGCCGACCTTTTCGATTTGCGCACGAACATAGGCACCGAGCGGGCCGTCCATCGCCTTCCAGACCTCGTTATAGTCATGGAAGGCGAAGCCTGCGTTCACAATGCCCGCCGCCGGTACCAGAGTCGACAGAACCACACTGGCTTGATTAAAGAATTCGACGCCGCCATTGCGAATCTGTGACATCAGATCGGTATCGGATCCCAATTGGTTGGAGGGAAACAGCTTGATTTCCAGGCGCCCGTCCGTCGCGTTCCGAATTCGGTCGATCGCTTCCTGGGCCCGCTTATTGACGGGGTGCGTCGGATCTTGGCCAGTCGCAAACTTGTACGTAAATTCGGCGGCATTGGCCGGCCGCGTGGCAATGGAAAACAGGGGGAGCGCCGCTCCCATCGCCAGGACTTGACGTCGCGAATAGCCCTTCTTGGTGTTCTCCGGTTTGTTCATGGCAGTCTCCTTGATAGATATAGTCAGCGCCGGATCGTCCCGGTTTAGTGAATCAACATGCCTCCGTTCACGTCGAGCGTGATGCCGGTGCAGTACAACGAGAGGTCGCTCGCGAGGAAGATGCACGCGCCGCCGATATCCTCCGCGCGCCCGAGGCGAGCCAGCGGAATCGTCTCCGCGATTTCCGACTTCTTCTCCTCGGTCAACTTGCCTTTGATGATGTCGGTCCCGATCAGACCGGGCGTAACACTGTTGACGCGAATACCGTCGGGACCCAGCTCGCGCGCCATTGCGCGTGCCAAGCCGAGAACTCCCGCCTTGGCCGCGGAATAGTGAGGCCCCCCCAGGATCCCGCCGCCGCGCTGCGCTGACACGGACGAGATGCAAATGATGGAGCCGCTTTTCTGCGCTTTCATTGTGGGGATGACGGCTTGGGACATATACAGCGTGCCCCGAAGGCTGACGTCGAGAATGCGGTCGTAGTCGCTTCCGGTGATATCGACGGTTCGCGCCGGCTGGGTGATACCCGCGTTGTTCACCAGAATGTCAATGCGGCCAAATCGTTCACGGGCGGCCAAGATGGCGGCGTCGCACGAGGCTTTGTCGGTCACATCCACCGCCATTCCGAGATGCTCGTCGCCAAGGCGGGATGCGGCGGCTTCAGGCTCGGCCTGCGCCAGATCGAGTAAAACCACTTTTGCGCCGTGGGACGCCATCAAGCGTGCCGTGGCAAACCCCAGGCCATTGATGCCCGCTGCGCCGGTGATGACGGCGACTTTGTCTTTCAGCAGCATAAAACACGTCTCCAGTAAAGTTCGTGCCTGAAAAAGCGCGCTGGAGACAATGCGAACATGCTGCGCTTGCTGCACGGGCCATGACTGCCCTGCCGCATGTCTCCAACTCTTTTTCTTGATTTGTGCTGGAATATTCGTTCCATCGTGAGCTGACGACAAGCGAAGTATCATCATGCTAAAGTGACGTTTCATCATCTTAGAGGTGACCTTCGACATGACCGCCCTTCCCCCGGTCACCAACCTTCAGGCATTCGAGGCTGTCGCCCGACGCAAGAGCTTTGCCCTGGCGGCAGCGGAACTACACCTCACGGCGTCTGCCGTGAGCCACCAGGTGGCGCGGCTGGAAGCGTATTTGGGCGTTCGGTTGTTTGAAAGGAGCGCGCACGGCGTTCATATCAGCACGGCAGGCGAAAGCTATCTGGCGCGGATTCAAGGGGCGCTATCGGCCATCACCGCAGCGTCGATGGATGTAAGGCAGGGTGTGAGCAACAGTCTCTATATTCACTCGGCACCGAGCATCGCCAGCCTATGGCTGATGTCGAGGCTGAATGGATTTGCAAAGGCCTACCCCGAGATTTCCTTCAATCTGTCCGCGGCGCATACGCCAAGCAACTTTGAACTCGGCGAAGTCGACATCGACATACGATATGGCGTGCCGAATTGGCCTGGGTTACAGGTCGAACCGCTGTTTACCGAGCGAGTCGTTCCGCTCGCCAGTCCGCAATTCATTCGGGAATACCGACTTCGAAAGCCGGAGGATCTGTTGGGCACCAGACTCATTCGAAGCAATGTAAGCATTGTTCAATGGTCGGACTGGTTCGGGGCGTTCTCGTCCGCGCGAGCACCGGATCAATTTCCCGTGCGTTTTGACAGAGCTCAAATGTCGTTGGACGCGGCGACCCAGGGTCTCGGTGTCGCGTTGGAGAGCACGACTATCGCGGGGCGGCATATCAAGGAACGAAAGCTCAAACCCGTTTTCGGTATCGACATGTGCATCAGCGTCCACGCGCATTTTGCCGTCTATCCTGTGCGCCATGCGAAGCGACCGGCGGTTGCTGCATTTCTCGAATGGTTGCGGAACCAGGCAACGCAGGCGTGACGCCGAACCAAGATCGCCGACGAACGCAGGCGCCGAACGCGTTTGCTCTTCTCCTACGCCTAACGGCGATGAAGATCGACCTGAGTGTAGAAAGCAGCGATAGCGCGCCGACGTCAGCCTATCCCCCCAAAAGTCCGCAGACGGTTGACTGACCTATCCAGTCCATGCGTCGTCTTGCCAATCTGGCGTGTTCGTGAACGGACATCGCCACGCGTTTAGGCGATGTCCGCGCCCCCGGCAATTCAGTCTATGAGCGAAAACACCCGCAGACGTTTGCGTCACCTGTCGATAGAGTGTCGGCCAACTGACTTGCAAAGCGTCCGCCATTCGTGGCGCGCCATCGCGATGCCGCGCTCCCAAAGTCAACCTCTTGTCCCCCACTGCCAGTCCTGGAGGTAGTCGTGCACCGTTTTACCCTGAACACCAAACTGTTGTTGGCCTTGGGCCTGATGTGGATCAGCCTCCTGGTCATTTGCGCCTGGGGCTCGATCAACACGCGTCAGACCATGTTCGCGGAGCGCGAACTCGGCCTCAAGAACGTCGTGGATTCCGCGACCAGCGTGATCAAAAGATATGCAGATGCTGCCGACAAAGGCACGCTCACCAAAGCCGAAGCGCAGCGCGATGCGATCGCCGAAGTGCGCGCCATGCGCTTTGGCGACAGTGGCTACCTCTCCATTTCCGACACCCACGCCAACGTGGTGATGCATCCCATCAAGCCGGAATTGGATGGCAAGAACCTCTCCGACTTCAAAGATTCGTCGGGCCAATACGTGTTCCGGGAGATCTCCAACGTCGGCCGGGCCGGAGGGGGGTACTTTACTTACCAATGGCCCAAGCCTGGTCACGATAAGCCGGTTGGCAAGATCAGCCGTGTCGGATACTTCGCGCCGTGGGACTGGTGCATTACAGGCGGGGTCTACACCGACGACATCAACGACGCCTTTTACCGCTCTCTCGCCGAATGGGCCGGACTGCTGGTCGTGCTCGGCGCCATTGTTTCGGCGGCGATGTTGTTGATCATTCGCAACATCAAGAAGAGCCTGGGCGGAGAGCCGCACTACGCCGTCGAGATTGCCGGGCGCATTGCCCAGGGCGATCTTGCCATGACGATCGAAACGCAGCCCGGCGATACCACCAGCCTGCTTGCCGCCATGCGCGCCATGCAGGAAAGCCTCTCGTCCACGGTCGACCGTATTCGCGGCGGTACCGAATCGATCACGTCGGCCGCACGCCAGATCGCCGCCGGCAACACCGATCTGTCGGCGCGTACCGAAGAACAGGCGGCGTCGTTGGAGGAAACGGCATCGTCCATGGAGCAACTCACCGCCACGGTCAAGCAGAATGCCGACAATGCGCGGCAGGCCAGCGCGCTGGCGGTGAATGCCTCGGAAATCGCAGAGCGCGGCGGAAATGTCGTCGGACAGGTCGTCGGCACGATGCACGGCATCTCGGACAGTTCGGGCAAGGTCGTCGACATCATCAGCGTGATCGACGGCATCGCGTTCCAGACGAACATTCTTGCCCTGAATGCCGCCGTGGAAGCGGCGCGCGCCGGCGAGCAAGGCCGCGGCTTCGCCGTGGTGGCCGGCGAAGTCCGAACCCTCGCCCAGCGCAGCGCTGCCGCCGCCAAGGAAATCAAGGCGTTGATCGAGAGTTCCGCTCAGCAAGTCCGCGAAGGCTCGGTGCTGGTCGGGCAAGCGGGCCAGACCATGACGGACATCGTCCAGGCAGTGAAGCGAGTCACCGACATCATGGGCGAGATCTCCGCCGCCTCCAGCGAGCAAAGCCGGGGCATCGAACAGGTCAACCGTGCCGTTACGCAGATGGATGAGGTGACGCAACAGAATGCCGCCCTGGTCGAAGAGGCTGCCGCCGCCGCCTCGTCCATGGAGGAGCAGGCAACGCGCCTGCAAGAGGCCGTAACCGAGTTCCAGATCGCGCCCGCGCCCGCCTCCGCAGCGCAGCGAATCACCGAGCGCCCCTATCTGGTTGGGGATAAAAGGCTGGCAGCGTGAGGCCGGAGGTCGTCCAGGCAAGCTCGCCCTGCCACTACTCGAGTTTGAAACTCAGCTTTGCGGTGATTCGATAGTTGACGATCTTGCCGTCGGCCACCTCGGCCGAAAAGTCCTCGATGTAGATGGATTTGACATCGCGAAGGGACTTTTGGGCCGCGGCGACGGCTTTCGTCGCCGCATCCTCCCAACTCTTGGGGGATTCGGCGAGCACTTCGATAACTTTGACGATGTTTTTTGACATGACGGCTCTCGCAAAGGTGCATGGCAGCTCGTGGGATGTCTCCCGGCCAAGGTGTGCGACTGCCATGAGCCAAGCATGGTCGCTGGCGCATGCGCCGTGTTGACCGATGTCAAACGCATCCGCTCGCCGCTTCCCCGCCCAGCAACGCCAGCGACACGGATTTGCGTTATCCCGTCACCCTCGGATGGCCCACCGTCTGGGCCAGCACCGGTATCTCGTCTTCGTTGAGCGACATGGCGTTGGCCAGCATTCGATGATTCAACCAACCGCGCACGACGCACGCCAGTCCGGCTGACGCACAGTACAGCGACACGTTCTGCGCAATCGCGCCCACGGCGATGCCGGCGAACGAATCCCGTTGTGACTGAGGAAACGCGTCGGCGCGGGCGTGATTGACTACGTACACCAGATCGAGCGGCGCCTGACCGACAAAGTCCTGGTAGCCGGTGAGATTGCGCGCATCGACGGCATGCTTGAGGTGCAGTTGGTGCGACGCCGGGTCATAGCGATACACGCCTTCGGGCAGGGCGACGTACACGTCGATCTCGTTCACGCCGCGCGCCGACGGCGCAGTGCGCCCGCCGGTATCAGCGCGATTGACGCCGTCCGCCGCCCACAGCAGATCGCCGAGTTGCTGGCGGGAAAGCGCGGTCGGCGCAAAGTCTCGCACGCTCTTGCGACGTGCCAGTGACATCATCAAGCTGGCGCCGCCTTCGAGACTCGGCGGCGGCAGCGTTATGAGCGGCAGTGACTCACTGGCGAGCGGGACAGGAGATGCATTGCGCACGACGGCGTACGCAGGAAGCTTGGCCTCATTCATCGTGGGAACCCTCGAAAGACCGATGGCGGGCTGTCATGCCCGGCTGCTTCGAGCATAGGCAGTCGATCTCGGTCGGCCTTGATACGGGTCAACGAGCGGCGAAGCCGCAGCGGGCTCCGGGCCGCGGATTGCACCGTTAGCGCATTCGGTTCATTCAGTGTCGCTCAGCAAAAGCATGCCGGGCGCCCTGCCGACGCCGGCAACACCGAAAGCACCTCGTCCGCACCAGGCTCAGGCCGGAAAATCGTCACGCCTTTGAGTCCGAATTGCCACGCACGATAGAGCAGATCTCCGACGCGCTCGCGTGACACCCCGCTGGCGACCAGCACCGTCTTCGAGATGCCGGCATCGATGAACGGTTGTATTGCCGCCACCATGCGCAGGTGATCGTCGCCGCTCACCTGACTGGCCGTGACGAAGTAGTCCGGCAATGCCGCCGACTCGCCACACAAGGCACGGAAGCGTCGGTAGGCGTGATTCTCGATACGGTATGCGCGCGGTGCCTGATGCCGCAAGCGCAACTGACGCTGGTACGCCAAGGCGAAGGCCGGCTCGATACCGCTTGAGCAGTTTCCGCCGAACGCCAGACTGACGCTGCCTGTGGGGGCTATCGACAGCAGATGGCTATTGCGCAGCCCATAACGCGCAATCTCGGCGCGCACGGCATCCGGCAACGCCGACGCAAAGCTTCCCGTCGACAGGCTGCGCTCGCCGCTGAACAGCGGATACGCCCCGCGCTCGCGCGCCAATGCCGCCGACGCCGCATAAGCGTTGTCGCGCAGGCATCGCCCGATGGCGCTGGCGAGGTCCCTACCCTGCGGCGCGTCGTAACGCACACGCATCATCGTCAGCGCATCGGCCAGCCCCGTGACGCCCACGCCGATCCTTCGCTTGCTTCGGGCTTCGTGTCCATGTTCCGGTAACGGCCATCGCGTGACGTCGATTGCGTTATCGAGCATTCTGACCTGGACATGGACGAGCCGTGCCAGACCCGCAAAGTCGAACGCCGGCATTCCCCCCACGCCGAACGGATGCTTCACTCGCCGCGACAGATCGATCGGACCGAGCACGCAACTCCCCCACGCCGGGAGCGGTTGTTCACCGCATGGATTCGTCGCGGCAATCGATTCGATGTCGGCGAGGTCATTGGATTCACGGATCGTGTCGATGAACAGCAAGCCCGGCTCGGCGCTTCCGTGGGCTGCGTCGACGATCCGCGCCCACAATTGCCGTGCGGGGACCCTGGCATAGCACCAGTTGCCGTTATCGAGCAAATGCGCGCCCGCCGCCAGTCGTTGCCGATTGGGGGCCGCACGATGCTGAAGCCGCCATTCGGTATCGCGGGCAACGGCGTGCATGAACTCGGCGGTCGCCGCCACCGACACATTCAATGTCGCCCAGCGCCGGCGTCCGCGCTTGGCATTGATGAATTCGTCCAGATCGGGGTGATCGCAGCGCAACACCGCCATCTGCGCACCGCCGCGCGTATCGGTCAAGGCCAACGACTGGCAGGCCAGATCGAACCGATCGATAACGTCGCAAACATCGCCTGTGCCATGATCCGACGCACACACCAGTGCGTCGGCGGGCGCCACTGACGAGAAGTCGTACCCGACACCACCGCCCATGCGCAGGGTCGTCGTGGCCTGCGCGAGCGCGCGCGCGATGTCGCTCTGACGCGCCACGGGCACGTCCGGACCGACGATCGGGTGCACGAAGCAGTTCACCATCGTGGCGTTTTTGCCGGTGCCCGCGTTGGCCATGATCCGGCCCGCGCCGATCGCGCCCCGCAGCATGTTGCCGTAGAAGTGCCGTGCCGCATCGCGACGTCGATCCGGTGGCTCGGCCTGGGCCAGCGCGCGCGCTACCCGTCGGAAGACGTCGTCGCGCGCCGCCTCCCCCGGCGCAAGATAGCGATCCGCCAGCACCGCATCGCAGACCGTCGACGCCGAATCGTGAATGACCGGCATGGGGATGGCGCCTGCGTCAGGATCTATGCCAGCGCACGTGAAGTTCCGATTCCGCGTGCCCGTAGTCGAGATCCAGCTTCCCGCCATACGCATGGTGAATGGCATTGCCGATATCGCGCGCAATGTGCATTCCGGTGGTCGTGATCGCCGTACCGTCCTCGTCCGACGTGATCGCCATCACGCGCTCCATCGGATGTTCGCGGTGCAGCCGCTGCGCGCGGTGATTCACCAGACCGAGAATTTCCTGTCGATGCGCGGCCTCGAAGGTGCCATCCAGTACCAGACGGGCCGCGGGCACGCCGTCGGCGCTGCGATGACAGGCCGAGCAAGTGACGGTGACCGCATCGGGCGGGACGGCGCGCCATTGCCAATGCCCGCGCAGGTAGACGGCGTGACACACCGGGCAAGCCGCGAGTGCGGGGGACGCTGAGGGTTGCTTGTAACTGTCGGGGACGTGCTCGTCCGGAAAACGATCCCACCTTGTGGGCCGGACCATGGCAGACCTAGCTCTGACTTTCATGTTGTGACTCCTTGAAACGCTGGCGCAGGCTCGTGTCGAATGTGCGTCCGCCGCAGACGCCACCGGGACATGCCAGGCGGTCGACATCAACGCGACTCGCCATGAGTGCCCGCCAGATATAGATACAGTAAGCGGTTGCGCGCGCGAGAACTTGGCCTGGATCAAATGGCGCGACATCTCTCGCGACGCCTCGTCATGCGAGCGCCTAGGTCCCTCTCGCATGGACCATCGGCACACGCGGCGCCTTCAGCGCGGCAAGGTCATCGGGTCGTATCGATTGCGCGGATTCCACAACATCCACCCGTCGGTCCCCGCCGCCTCGGCCGCATCGATTTGGGCACGAATCTCGGCCGCGCCGAAATTACGACGATCGAAAGCATAGTCCCGAAACGCTTGCAGCCAGGGGCGGAAACGCACGCCGGGCAATCCGGTGCGGCGCATCGCCTGCGCGAGAGAGCGCGACACGATCTCACCCGGATGGTCGGTCGGCGGGTCGGATCCCGGAAGTCCCCGGGTGAATCCCGACGGGTAGAGCATGGGGGACACGTAATCGACCTGCTCGGCGAGGGTTTCGAGCTGCTGCCCAATCGCCGTGTCGTTGAGGTTCCAGCAGACGTAGCCGAAGATATCGACCGACAGGTAGACGTTATAGCGCAGCAAACGCTCGCGCGCAGCGCTCAGGAAGCCGGTGATGGCGCCGACCCGATGTTCGGCGGTGTTGGTCTCATGAAATTGCAACCCGGGTGCGTCCGGGAATCGCAGGTAGTCGAATTGGATCTCGTCGAACCCCATGCGCGCCGCCTCCTCGGCGACGTCAAGATTGTGCGTCCATGCGGCGGAAATCGTCGGATCGATCCATCGGAGCTGTTCGCGGTCACGCCACACGTTGCCCTCGGCATCGCGCACCGCCCACTCCGGATGGGCCCGCGCCAAAGGATCGTCCTTGAAGACCACGATGCGGGCAATGAGGTACAGGCCGCGATCGTGCAGCGATTTCACCAGTGCCGGCAGATCCTTGACCCGTGGCGTATTCGCGGGCACATGCGCCTGCGCACCGATGCCTTCCCGCGCAGGACTGCGATACGGCGTCATGCCGCGATCGCCTTTGACATCGATGACAAGCGCGTTAATGGTGCTACGTTCGGGCAACGCCAGCACGGCATCGAGCAATGCACGGCTCGCGATGCCGTACACGGAGAGATAGACGGCTTTGGGGTGGATGCGCGTCATGGCAACGCTCGCGCGACCTCCCCCGCGCAGCGAGGCTTGCACTCTCGCATACCCCGGCGCGCGCACCGAGACGGCCATCGGCGCCCCCGGCGCCATATCGGGGAGCACGATCTCGCCTTTGCGGTCGCTTATCCAGGCGCGGTCCCCGCTCACGAGCGTCGCGCCCGCAATCGGCTCGCGGGTCGCCACATCGACGACCGTCGCTGCGACGGTGTCGGCCGTGGCCGGCGGCACGGGTTGCAGGCACAGGAGCGAAAGGCTCCAGACGATCCATCGGCTAATCATGATGCGTTTGTGCATTGCGCAACATGCCGCGCAGGCACGTCATGCCGCAGTGCTGCGTCATGAGGTATCGCGGCAACGCCATGGCATTCGACTGCGGCGTGACGGGTTTGGCATCGAGAGAGAACCCATTCGTGTAGCCCTCGTCGCGCGCCATGGCCGCTAATTCAGTATCGTAAATGCCAAACGGCCACGCCAGTAGACGAACGGACCGATGCAGTTCGGCCTCGATCCGATCGCGGGAACGGCGAAGCTGATCGTGCACGAAGCGCCGGTAAGCCGCAGGCGCCAGCCGCGCGCGCTCTGTCTTGAAATTGGGATGCCATTCGGTGTGAGACTCGATGTCGAAAGTCCCCGATTGCGCAAGCGCGCGCAACTGATCCCACGTCATGGCATAGGACGCATTGGAGATGGCCGACGGGTAGACGAAGAGTGTGACGGGTACCGAGCGCCCCTTCAACATCGGCCACAGCACCTCGTAGACGGACCGGTGGCCATCATCCACGCTCAGGACGAGTGCGCGCGGCGGCAGGTTGTCCTGCCCGCCGGCATGCCAGGCGATGACGTCGGCCAGCGGTACCACCCGATAGCCGTTCTCTTCGAAAAAGCGCAGTTGCGACTCGAAGGTCTCCGTGCGCACCGTGGTCGAATCGGTGACGCGCTCCGCGAAGCGGTGATAGACGAGAATCAGGACGTCATGTTGCGCGGGGGCGGCATTCGTGATGCCAGCACACATCAAGCCCATCAGCCCGCCGGCCAGGAGGGCAAGCGCGCGGCGGCGAGCGCCCCTGCGCACGCCGGTCACCTCGCGTGATCGATCGCGAAAAGTCGCTCGTGGCGATGCTGACAAGCGGCACATCGCTTCGCCGTCGGATACGCCTTCAGCCGGGCATACGGAATACTCTGGCGGCAATCGATGCAGATGCCGTATTCGCCACGGCGTATGCGATCCCGCGCCGCTTCAATATCCGAGAGCTGTTGGCGAAAGCGATCGAGCATGGCATCTTGCACGCGTTCGGCGGTTTCCTCGTTCGCGAGGTCGGCGTCGTCGTGGGGCTCCGATGCCGAGCGTTCGCCGAGCGGCGATTCGGTGGTGGCCATCACGCTTTGAATGCGTTTTTCCTCCGTATCCATCAGCGTCTCCAACGCGCCAAGTCCCGGGTTTTTGCGGCTTTCCATCGTGGGTCTCCCATCAAAGGCGCAGGTCGGCATCCGACGGCGTACGCCGGCCTCGAGCGATCATGGGGGCCACCACCGCGCCCGCGACGGCCGCCAACGCGGCGATGGATGCCGCGGCCGCTACGCTCTGCCAGGGATGGTCGTGCACGTAATGGTCCGTGGTTCGCGCCCATCCCGACACGCGCTGCCGGCTCGTTGTGCGCAGCGTATCGAGCTGTGCGGTCAGTTGCTGAAGCCTGGCAGTGAGTGCGGGACGCGCTTCGTCGGACGCCGGATTGGCTTCGTCGGCAATATCACGCAGCAACGCCTTGATATCGGCAAGGAGGGCCTCAGCGTCGTTGACCAAGGTCTGACGGTGATTCATGAATTCAGTCCGAATGTCGTTCATCTCTCGCTCCCATCGAATTCGACAATGCGCCGCCGTTGTCGGCGCGGGCCAGGTTCACTATAGCCATCTGCGCACGGCGTGCCATGACATGGCGCAAATCGGCGTGATCTTCGTGTATGGGGCTCAGGGCAGACGACCGCCCGCCACGGCTACATTGTCTTTTTGAGCATGGCGCGCAGCCGGGACAGCGGGCGGGTGTTGAGGACGTCGGCGGCCTCGAGCCAGCCGCGTCTGGCCTGCATGAGGCCCAACGCCAGATGGTTGAAGTCGGCCGTGCGGTGCGCGTCCGAGGCAATGCTCACCCGCACACCCATCGACTTCGCCAGCCGGCAGCCGGTGTCCCACAGGTCCAGCCGGCGCGGCTGTGCGTTGGCTTCCACGAAAGCACCGCGCTCGGCAAGCGCCTGGAAAACGCGGGCGGCGTCGAACCGGCAAGCGTCGCGCTCGCCGATCAAACGAGCAAAGGGATGTGCGAGGATGCTGAAGTGCGGGTGGTCAATCGCCCGTAACAGCCGCGCGGTCTGCTTGTCGGCGGGTAAATCGAAATGGCTGTGAACCGCGCCAACGACCAGATCGAGCCGCCCCAGCACAGCGTCGGGAAGATCGAGCGATCCGTCTTCCAGGATATCGACCTCGACGCCCTTGAGAATCCCCGGCAATCCGCCCTTTGCATTCAGCGCGTCGATGGCGTCCGCCTGCGCGGCGAGACGGCTGGCGCTCAACCCATGCGTGATGCCCAGACGCGGCGAGTGATCCGTGATGGCCAGGTACTGAAGCCCTTGACGGCCGGCCGCTACGGCCATGGCTTCGAGGCTGTCGACACCGTCGCTTTCGTTCGTGTGGACGTGAAGATCGCCCCGGATCTCGCGGGCTTCGACAAGGCGCGGCAAGGTGCCATCGCGCGCCGCCTCCAGTTCCCCGGTGTCCTCTCGCAGCTCCGGCGCAATCCATGGCAGATCGAGCGCTTCGTAGATCGACGCCTCGTCGCGGCCAGCGATTTTTCGCCCTTGCCGGAACACACCATATTCGTTCAGTTTCAGCCCGCGTGCCTGCGCCATCTTGCGAAGCGCCACGTTGTGCGCCTTCGAACCGGTCAGATAAACGAGCGCCGCGCCATAGCTCGACGCGGCCACCACTCTTAGGTCGACCTGCATGTCATTCATCAGCACCGTGCTTGCCCGCGTGCTTCCGGCGGAGATCACCGATCGCGTCTGATCGTAGGCGAGGAACGCGTGAATCACGGCTTGAGGCCGGCCAGACGCCACAGCGATGTCAAGGTCCCCCACCGTATCCCTGCCCCGCCGGTAGCTGCCCGCGACCGCCATCGCCTGCGCGGTGCCGGTCTCGCGCAGATACGCCATGAGGGGATCGACGGCGCGCATCGCGATATCGAGGCTGAAGCGGCGGTGCCGGTCGAGCCGCGCCTGCACGGCGTCAAGCAGGCGCTGTTCCGTGCGCTGCCCGAATCCGGGCAGCGTACCAATGCGGTGTTCACGGGCTGCGGCGGCCAGATCCTCCATCGTATGCACGTCCAGGTCGTGCTCCAGCCTGTGTACACGACGCGGCCCCAGCCCCGGCAGACTGAGCAACGATTGAATCTGTCCAGGCGTTTCGCGGCGCAGGCGCGTCAGTAGTTCGCTTGCGCCGGTTTCAGCGATCTCGCGCATCTTTCCCGCGAGATCGGCGCCGATGCCCGGCAGTGTCGTGAGGTCGATGCCGCGCGCCAGCAGGACGCCCACGTCCTCGGTCAGCGCACCGATCGTCCTGGCCGCATTGCGGTAGGCCCGAACCCTGAACGGATTCGCATTTTCGACGTCGAGGAGGTCGGCGATTTCGTCGAAGATCGCAACGATCCGGTCGTTGGTCACGCCCGCGCGCGGTACCACGGTGGCGGCAATTTCCTTCGCGATGATTTCAGGCTTTTCGGAGGGTTCTCTCACGCCTTGACTCCAGCAGACATGCGGCGCGACACGCAGGACACCGGGTATTGCACAGGCGCGGCGTGGGCCATTAGCGCGAGCGCAGGCAAGCGACGACCTCGTCATCGCTGACTTGGGGAAATTTTCGGTAGAAGGCGCCCACCGCGCTGAAATCGGCCGGTGTCTCCAGACAGATCACTTCGTCGGCATAGGGCGCGATGTCGCGCAAGGCATCTGGCGGGGCCACCGGCACTGCGCATATCAATCGTGCTGGCCCAAGCTGTCGCACCGAGTGCAAGGCCGCGATGATCGATGCCCCCGTGGCGATGCCGTCGTCCACGACAATCGCCAATCGCCCGTCGGCGCTCGTCCGCTGTCTTCCCGGCGTAAAGCGGGCCCGGCGACGCCGGAGGGTGTCGAGTTGCACCATTCGTTCGTGTTCGACATAGGCACTCTCGCCGCCCGCCAGCTTCGCGTATGGCGTCAGGTACGTCCAGCCGCTCTCGTCCACGGCGCCGACCGCCAGTTCAGGATTGCCAGGGGCGCCCAACTTCCTAACCAGCACAATGTCCAGATCGCCGCCGAGGGCATCGGCCACGATGGCGCCAATCGGAACCCCACCGCGTGGCACGGCCAAAATCAACGGGTGCTTGCCCGAGTACGCGTTGAGTGCCTTGGCTAGCTGGCGTGCGGCATCGGCCCGGTCGATAAATGGCATTGACGTTCTCCTCGAACGGCGGCTAAGCGCCCCCATAAGATCATCCTAGTCATCGGGGGCGGCGCCGGTTTAGCCAAGGTCAAGCATTCCCGTCAGGTGTTCGCACGAAACGGTCTGCGTAAGGATTGCCTGACATGGGGCGTGCGTCTGCCTACAGAGATCTCAGCCGCGCCTGCTTCCCCCCCGACGCGGCCGCCACGATACTTGGTTTCAAGCCCCTACCCCAAAGACAAAACATGCCACTTGAGGGCAGCGCCAGACAGTGCGCGAGTGCGGGAAGGCACATGCAGGAAGACAACCGGAACATTGGGCGCCTGAGCGCGCGCAATCGGTGCATGCAGGCCAATGGCTGGCCGGGAGATGGAGATGTACGAATCACATTTTATGGCCGACGCCGAACGTCGCTTCGGTGCCGTCGACGCGTTTTCAACGGTCAATGACGGCATGTCGAGCGGGCTGATCTCGCATCCCCCCGCCCAGTGCGGCACATGTGTATTGCGACACCTCTGTGTTGCATCGAAGCTGAACGACCACGATGCGGCACGCCTGAAATCTGTCGTGCGTACGTGGCGAATGGTCCGGCAGGGCCATGCGCTTTACCGGACCGGCGATTCGTTCCAGAGTCTCTACGCGGTCCGCTCGGGGTCGTTCAAGACCGTGGCGCAGCATTCGCTGGGGCGCCAATACGTGTCGGGATTTTATCTTCCCGGCGAACTGCTCGGGCTGGACGGCATCGTCGCCGAGTCACACCCCTGCGATGCCTTCGCCCTGGAAGATAGCGCCGTCTGTGTGATCCCATTCCAGCCCCTGGAGGTGCTGTGCCGCGAATTGTCGCCGCTCCAACAGCATATTCACCGGCTCATGAGCGCCGAGATCGTCCGAGAGACGGCGCAAATGGTGTTATTGGGCAGCATGAGTGCCGATCAGCGGGTCGCGACCTTCCTTCTGAATCTTTCGAATCGCTTCGAGCAGCGGGGGTACTCGCCCCGCGAGTTCACATTGCGCATGACGCGCGAAGACATCGGGAGCCATCTCGGCATGAAGCTCGAGACGGTCAGCCGGTCGTTATCGCGGTTTCAGCGCGGTGGCTTGATTCTCGTAGCGGGAAAGCGGATTACGCTGCTGGACCGCGAAGCGCTTGGCGCATGCTGACGGTGCCGACATGGGGGCGGTCGAACGTGCGACGCCTCACCATGCGAGCCAGGTTGCGCACACGTCAGAGGTTTTCGCCCTCGTCGAAGAGATGATGGCGAAGCGCGTAGCGCACCAGTTGCACCTCATTGGGCATCTGCATTTTCTCCATGAGACGCATCTTGTAGGTGCTGACGGTCTTGGGACTGACACACAGCGCATTGGCGATGGTGGTGAGCGGTTCGCCACGCACCAGACGACGATAGACTTCCAGTTCGCGGTTGGACAGGCGTCGATGCGGCACGTCGTCGCCATTTCCCTGGAAGCTCGACGCCAACTTGCCCGCGATCGACTGGCTGACATAGGTGCCGCCCACGGCCACATGATTGATGGCCGTGACGAGTTCTTCCGCCGCGCTTTCCTTGGTCAGGTATCCTGCTGCCCCCGCCTGGAAAGCACGTACGATGTACTGCTCCTCCGAATGCATGGTCAGCACCAGTATGCGCAACGCCGGATGGGAATCGCGCAGCAGCCGGATCAGTTCCAGACCGCTTCTTCCTGGCAGCGACAGATCGAGCAGCAATACGTTGGGAGAGCAATCGTTGACCATCAACGGGATCGCAGCGCCGTCCGCCGCTTCGCCGACGACGTCAAACACGCCCGCCCCCTCCAGGATATGTTTGAGTCCGTCTCGCACTACGGCGTGATCGTCCGCGATCATGATACGCGTCATGCCTTGCCTCCGAATTTGGTGGCAACCGTTTCCCTGAGAGGCTGCCCGGCAGAGCCTTCGATTCGCGTACCCAGCGACACCGGCGAGGCGGTGGCACATTGCGGATGAACCGCATCGGACCGATTTTGAGCCATTCAGTGACCTATGCCCCTGATATAGGGCGGCAATCAACGAGCGCGAACCACCACCGCTCGGGATTGGCTTTGCAACGGTCTGCGAATGCTATTCCGACCCGCAGCCGTTCTTTTGTTAACTAAAGCGTATTTCTCTCAGCTTTCAAGAGATATTACCGTCCAGGATCGGCAGGCGTATCAGCCGAAAAGATGAGAGGAATCCCTCCAAACAACAAATGGGAAGCACGATCCGGCGTTATTGCATCGAGTAAGTGTACCCTGCGGGCGGTTCGTCCCGGCACACGGGAGAATCGCTGCGAATCCGAGCGCCAAGACGAGCTGATTGGCGAATGAAAGTCGTCAATCCATCGAACACACGCCTGGCGCAGCCGAATGCCGTTTTTTGGGGCGCTGCTGGCGTCGATGCGGTCCTGCGCAACGTTTCCAAGACGCTGCATCGTGACGAATTGACTTGTGTCATGGCGCCTTCCCCGCACAGGCATTACAAATGCTGAATACAGACGCGCTCGTCAATCCCTCTGGATCGTGCCAGCGATCCCAAGTGCTTATGAGGTTCTCATGTCTACGCTGCGACAACATTACAAGGCATTCGTTATAGAAGCTCACGCGCAACTTGTCGGTTGCGGCGGATTCGCCGTACCGAGCCACGACCGGCGCTATCTGCCTGTGGCGATCGTGCGCGGCGCAACGGCAAAGCACGACGGCCCTCTGTCGGATGGCACGCCGACTGAAGGCGTTGTGATACAGATCACATTGAACGAGCGGTTGGACGCAGATCCCTATCGCGCGCTCCGATGCGCGATCGATTATGCGTGTCAGGTGATCGACGGGCTGCGGTCGCCCGAATTTGAAGATATGCCGCGCGGCGTCGCGTTCATCCCGCTTCCGCAAACGCTGCACTAGTCCGCCTCGCGAGGGTGCCTGAGCGGCACCCTCGTATGCCGCCTGTGCGGCTTACTGAATGGTCAACTCCCGTTGACCGGCATCGGCCCGCTTTGGCAGGACCAGTTCCAATACCCCGTCGCGATAATTCGCAACGGCCTTGTCCCGGTCCACCGCCTGTGACAACGAGAAGCTGCGGTACATATCGCCTTCATACCGTTCCCGATGCACGAAGTTGCCGTTGTCCTTCTTTTCCGTGGTGTTGCTGAGGTGCGCGCTGATGGACACCTGATTGCCGTCGAGCGCGACCTTGATGTTTTCCTTGCTCACACCGGGTATATCGGCGCGTACGGTAAATTGCTTGTCGTCCTCTTCGACATCGAGCTTGATTTGCATACGCTTCGAACTCTCCAGCGCAAGCGGACGCCAGAACGCGTTACGAATGAGGTTCTCGAACGGTTCGTCGAAACTCAGTGGATCGAATCGGGTGAGGTTTGCCATGACGGACTCCGTGGGGTAAGGGGCGCAGTGCGCCCAGGGGGCTGCGATCCATGTCGCACGTTGTCTAATCTAGATCGCGAGCGCGCCGACGAATTGACTGACATCAAGAGAAACCTCGGCGTCGATCATGAAATCGACGGCGCGAAGGCGTACCCGAGCCAGAGCGCGGCGATCACCAGCACAATGCCGGGAACGACGAGCTTCGCGAAACGTGGCCCCCCGGATACGAACGCCGCAATCCCCTTGACCATGGCGTTTGTCGAGGCCCCGGCCAGTATCGGAAGGCCAACGTCCGTGACGCTGAGCCGGCCCTGTTCGGCCAGCGCAGCGGCACTGGCCGCGATGGAATGCGCGTCCGCCAAGCCGCCCACCAAGGCGACCGCCAGCAAGCCCGATTTCCCGAACCAATGCGAGAGTGCCCCCGAAGCGAACATGGCGACGGACACACTCAGGGTCAGCACCAACGCGGACTTCAAATCGATGGCGGTACCAATGTGGACCATTTGCGGCGTGGCGCACCGGTTCGCGCGCCAAAGCGCCCAAAGGCCGTACGACAGCGCGGCAACGGCGCCAGCGCCGAGCGGAAACGCAAGATGGAGCAACACGGTCGGGAAGACCGTGCCAATCACAATGGCCAACTGCACCATGGTCGAGACGCTGGAGAGCGCGGCTCCCGCGACGGCGGGCAGCAACAAGGCCGGATTTTGCCTGGCCTGAAGGCCCATCGCGCTGATCGTGGCGATACTGGACGCGAACCCGGAAGCGAACCCCGTGACCGGCAATCCCGCGTTCGGCCCAAGCGCGCGTTGGGCAAAATGACCGATCACGGCAATGGAGAGCATGACAACGGTGAAGCGCCATATCGTGGACGGATTGACCGAGTCGAAGACATCGATAGGCCGATTCGGCAGGATAGGCAGAATCACGAGGGCAGCCACCGCGAGCAGAAGCACATCCTGCAACTCGGCTTCCGTCACAACGCGCGTCACGAGACGATGCAAGTGAAAGCGCACCTGCATCACGCTCGCGACGGCCACGGCGATGGCGATCGTTAAGACGGCGTGACGTTGCGCCATCGCACCGAGCAGCAGCGTCAGGATCAGCGAGATCTCGGTCGTGATCCCCGGATCGTCGTGGGGACGCAGGTAGGCGGCGATCAACACGGCGCTGAGCGCCAGCACCACCGCAGCCAGCAGCCAAACGCCCCCCAAGGCCAAGGCGACCGCCCCCAGAACGGCCGTCAGCGCAAACGTCCGGATGCCTGCCGCCGCCCGCTCGCGGCTCGCCCCCTTGCGCCGCTCACGTTCGGCACCGATGAGCAAGCCGATCGCCAGTGCGGTCGCATACGGCAAAATGTCGAGCATGGCTTCGGTCATCGCGCGCCCGTTTATTTCGTTCAGTGCACGGTATAGCATAAGTGACGGGGAGCGTCGGCGCCGCGTCGTGGCGTGCGATGTTGATCGAACGCAATGGCGCTGCCTGTGTACCGTCTATGCTATTAACGATTCATCGATAAGGATCGCCGTGCCCGGCGACTTCGACCATGGAACCTGTCTCCCAACTGCTGTCGCCCCATGGCTTTCCCAAGCCATTCCAGCGGATCCTCGTTGCCGTCGATCCCAGCGGCGCGTCGCTGAACGCCATTCCGTATGCCGGCCATTTCTGTTCGCCGGACACGCAAGTGCTGGTCCTGGGATTCTTCGAGGACCCCGAGGCCTACCTGACGCCCCACTCCCGTACGCCGGCCGATGTCAGCGCCGCGTTCGACGAACTCCGCCGCGACGAACTCGTGGCGCTGGAGGGCGCGCAGGCGGTATTGCAACGTACTGGCGCACAGGTGCACAAGCGGCTGCTCGGGCCGGCGCTGGGCAATCGCGAAATCTCGGCGGGTATTGCCCGAGTGGCCGATGAATGGAATGCCGACCTGGTGGTCGTCGGCGCCGAACCGGCCGCCGGCATCGCCGCCCTTTTGGGCACCAAGGTCTCCGCTGCGCTGGCCGAGCACACCCACCGCGCCATCCTCATGATTCCCAAGAAAGCGACGGAATCGTCACTGCACCACGCGCGTCGGATCCTGTTTGCGGTCGACGGTAGCGAGGCATCGCTGCACGCGGTGCGCGTGGGGATGCAGGTGGCCCCGCCGCATTCGAGCCTGCTGGCCATTTATGTCGAGGACCGCGGGGTCGACGTGTCCGAATTGGAGGAATCCCTGCTCACGCCAACGCCCGCCGTCCCCCGGGCCGAAAATGCACTCGCGCAAGCCTCGGCGATCATGACCGAACTGGGCGCCAAGGGGAACATCGAGCGCCGTGTGTCGCACACGCGCCTGGCGGAAGACGTGGCCGCCACCCTGCTCCGGGAAGCGCAGGAATGGGAGGCGGATCTCGTCGTCGTGGGCGCGCAGGATCGTCATGGGTTGTTCTCATGGTTCAACGGTCATGAGAACGAGCGGGTTGCCCGCGCGATCGATCGCCCGCTGCTGGTCGTCAATCAGGCGGGCTGACGCGTCGGGGCGAGCCCCCCGCGTCCCGGGGTTGATCGCACCGCCGCACACCACGCACGCGCTATGGCGCGGGCGACTTGATGATGAGCACCGGCCGGTCGGCTCGCTGCAGCAGGCGGTTGGCCTCGCTACCGAGCGTGACGCGCGCGAGGCCGCGGCGGCCGTGCGAGCCGGTGACCACGAGATCTGCGCCCACCCGCCGAACCTCCGTCAGCAAGCGATCGGCAATGTGCATATGGCTGTCCATCAACGGTAGCGTCGCGAAATCGGCCGCAACACCCTCGCGCGCCAGAATGTCCAATGCCGCTTCCCGAACGGCCAACGTCTCGGCGTTGAGCGCGTTCTGCATGTCGGCCACCGACGGCAGTGCTGCCGCCATCAAGGGAAAATAAAGTGCCGGGTCGACTTCGACGTAAGCGACGCGAAGCCTCGCCCCGAGCGCCTTGGCGAGCCTCGCGGCGTGGATCAGCGCGGTTTCCGAGGGCGGACTGGCATCGAAAGCCACCAGTATGTTGCGGTACATGATTTCTTCCCCTTGTTTTGCATTCCTTCAACCACCGACGCCACGGCTATTCGCGCTATTCGCAGCGACGTTTCGATGGAACGGTAACGATATCGGCATGACCAAACCCGCGGCTGTAGTCGAGCACCTGAAGCGCCCAGCATTCGAGCTTCACGATGGTGGAGCGACTCGAACCGTGTTCGGGAACGCGTGTCCACGCGTCTGGGAAACGCTCATCGAGCAGTCGCATCGCCAGTACACGCTCGGACGATTCGTCCGGCAAAATTTCGGCAAAGGCGTGGCCCGACAGCGCCTTGATGTCCGGCCATCCGACATAGGGCTTGTAAAGACAGAACGAGACCTGTGCGGCACGCTCGATATTCGCCATCTTGCGGCTATCGCGCCCGGTGGCGAAATAGATGTCGAGTCCGTGATGGACGAAACAAACGACATCGGACTGCGTGTTCCCGTCCGCCATGAGCGTCGCGAGCGACAACTCCCGACACGAGTCCAGCACGTCCAGAATGACGGCCTCCAGGTCTGCGTTCATCAGGCTTCTCCTGCGTCTATCGTGTCCGCGTTGCGGGCGCCACCCCATGGGCATCACCTGGCGCGCTTACTCGACCGTTAGCCGATCCACAACGGCGCATACGCCATGCGTGGTCATGGCCGCTCCCCGGATGGCTTCCTTTTCCGCCAGCGAATGGACCGTGCCGGTCAGCAGCACCTCGCCATTGCCCAGGATGGAAATGTCGAGGTGGCGCGCCTCGCGCTGCGCCTGACGCGCCAGCGCGGCGGCGATATGCCCGACAATTTCCGTGCGATGGGGCCCACTGAGCACCTTGATGTCGTTGATGACGCCCTTGACGCCGCGCAACGTACGAACGGCACTCTCGGCCAACACGCGCTGCGTGTAGGTCTCGACGTCGCCGGCCAGGGACACCCAGCCGTTCTCGACCTTGACGTGCATGCCGTCGTCCGGCAGGCCGGCGTGCCACTTCAGCACGGCAAGCGCGGCTCTTGCGATATCGGCATCGGTATGACGATCCTTCGACATCGGCACGACTTCCAGTCCGATCACAATCGCGCGCGCCCCCGCGACCCGCGCCGCGACGCGCTCGGCTTCGCACTTCTCAAAGAAACTCGCGACCTCGCCCGAGAGCGTGACAATGCCGTCGCGCACCTCGACGCCAATCTCGCTGGCATGAACGTTAGTGTCGCGCGCGAGTTCGTCCATCACGTCGCGCTGCAGTTGAGCATCAGTCTTCATGGGGTACTCCGTGCCACAGAATAGGGATGGCGCCATCGCAAACGTCGCTGACAGTTGCGGGTATCGCGCCGGGTTCTTTCACCTTAGCGCCTGAGTGGGCGCATTGCCGGCCTCTCTCGGCAGCGCTTGACCGACATCAATTTCATGCAGGACGTCACGCGCCGCACGCAAGCCGCGCGAGCTTGATTCGCATCAACCCGATGGCGGGAATCTCGCCGCCGAGCGGGCTGGCCGCGTTATAACAAAACATGCCTGCGCGGCAATCCGTCTTGTCGCAGGCGAATGCGCGGGTGACCCATGCGAGGAGGAAGGAAATGAGCTTACGGAGAATTTGTGTCCACATAGACGACACCGCGACGAGCGCGGCACGGCTGCGCTTCAGCGGGCTGCTTGCCCGCCACCATGACGCCAGTCTCGCGGGAATCTACGTGCCCCACCGCCCGGGCGCGGTGCATTCAGGACAACGCGAATCGTCCGGTGACCACTACCGGACGGAGGGGCGCGCTCAGACGGCGTTGCACGCGGCCGAGCATTTGTTCCAGGAGGTTTGTGCCGAACACGACATCGCCGGAGACTGGCATGCGCCGTTCGGCGCGCCGACGACCATCCTGTCGAACTTTGCCAAAGGCACCGACCTGTGCATCGTCGGGCAACCCGACTCACCGGGTGGGGTCGCCGCCCTCGGTGTCGATGGCATCGGCGACATCGTCGTCTCGGCAGGCGTACCGGTGCTCGGACTTCCGCACAACGTGACGCTGCCACAGGAAATCCGGCGCATCGTGATTGCCTGGAACGGCTCGCGTGAAGCCAGACGTGCGATCGGCGACGCCTGGCAACTGCTCGGGCGCGCACAGGACATCTTCGTCGTCGGCATCAACCGCTCCCCGGCGGGCGACGACCCGTCACTGACGGAGATCGTGCACCTGCTGGAGAAACACGGATTGCGCGCGAAGCCGGTGTCGATCCGACAGGACACCGAAGCCAGCGATGGTGTTCAGTTGTTGGCCGTTACCGAGGAGTACGAAGCGGACTTGCTGGTCATGGGCGCCTACGGACACGGCCCGACGCGTGAACTCGTGTTCGGTGGCGCAACACGCACGGTGCTCAAGCACATGTCCACGCCGGTGCTGCTGTCCCACTGACGTGATCCCGCACTGCAGTCGTCGGCGCGCCAGCGCTGTCGGCTGCGGTGATCTCCCACCGACTACATCAGCAGCATCGCCACAGCCGCCGCGCCCATCACTCCGGTAGCCATCCAGCCCAAGACGAGAATGGGCCAACGCGCCGTGAATTGACCCATCACCGATTTCCTCGACGCGAGCAGTAGTACGACAACCATCAGCGGCACCGCCACGACGCCATTGATGACGGCACTCCAGAACAATGCCTTCATTGGGCTGATCGGCGAATACTGGATCGCGGTGGCAGCGAGCATGCTGAGCGCGATAATGCCGTAGAAGCCGTGCGCGGCGCTGGGCTTGCGCTCGAGCCCCTCCTTCCAGTGCATGGCCTCGGCCATCGCATAGGCGCCGGACCCCGCCAGCACCGGCACCCCGATCAGACCCACGCTCACGATACCAACGCTGAAGAGCGCATACGCCAGGTCGCCGGCCAGCGGCCGCAACGCGCTAGCCGCCTGCGCCGCGGTATCGATGCTCCGGATGCCGCTGGCGTGGAGCGTGACGGCAGTCGCCAGCATCACGAAAAAGGCGGTGATGTCCGAGTAGAACATCCCGGTCCAGGTGTCCCATCCGATTCGCCGAAGCTCGCCGCTGGCAGCAACGGCGGCCACGTTATCGTCCTTCAGCGGCAACGCCGTGGGGTCCCGTTCCATCTCCTCCACCTCCTCCGAGGTCTGCCAGAAGAAGAGATAGGGGCTGATAGTCGTGCCGAACACCCCCACAATGACGGCCGCGCTGGCCGAATCGATGGTGAGATCGGGCCATAGCGTACGCATGGCCACCTGTCGCCACGGTACATGCACCGTCAACAGGACGGCGGCGTAGGCGAGCAACGACACGGTCAGCCATTTCAGGAAGACAACGTAGCGGTGGTAAGGCACGAAGACCTGCAGGAGCAGCGAGCCGAGCGCGAAGCCGATGGTCATCCAATGTCGATCGATGCCGCTGGTCAGTTCCGCCACCTCGCCCATCGCGGCCAGATCGGCCGCAATATTGAGCGTATTGGCAAAGAGGAGCAGGATGATCACGCCGCGCAGGACAATCGGCGGAAATGCCGTCTCGATATTGGCGGCAAGCCCTTTGCCCGTGACGCGACCGATGCGCGCGCAGATCAACTGCATGGCCGCCATCAAGGGGAATGCGAGCGGCATGGTCCACAGCATGTTGAGCCCATACTGCGCGCCCGCCTGGGTGTAGGTGACGACACCGCTCGGATCGTCGTCCGCGACGCCCGTGATCAGCCCGGGGCCCACGCGCCTGAGCGGATGCTCGTTCAGCCGTTTGCGCAGCCCCTGTAGCCACATCGACGACCGCTCACCCTGTGTTTCCAGCCCCATTCCCGCCCTCGCGACTCAAGACGCCTCGCGCGCCTGCCCTTGGCGCGGACTCGTGATTTCGGGCAACGTCACACTTACGAAACCACCGATTCCAGGGCGCGCCTTGGCGCGTGGGCCTGCGAGGGGCCTCGGCCCACGCGCAGCAGGATCTGCGGATAGTCCCCGCTGCCTGTCATGGCACCGATGGCCGAGCGCAATGTCTCGACTTCGATCGGCTGGTTGAGGAACGAGGCATCAAACCCCTGGGACGTGAGCGTCAGTAACACCCGCTGCATGGCCTGCCCGGCCAACAGCCAGTTTTCAGGGTCGTCCGAGCGCGTTGCCAGGCAGACGAGCAAGGGCGAACCCTCCACAAGACGGCGGTGGCTTGCCGCCAGTCCGCCGCCGACGTCAAATGTACGCACGACGGTGGCCAGGATCGGAGACGCGAAGTCGAGCAGGCTTGCCGCGCTTGCCGAGTAGCTTGCCATGCCGTCATCGCGCCGCGCGGCATTGATCCACAATGCCAGTTCGCGGCGAAAGCGCGGATCTCCCAGTTGGATTCGATCCGCCTGATCGATCAGGTCGGCCAGTCGCAAGCGCTCCGCGTCGTTCGCTGTCGGGGCGAGTTGGGCGCCTTCCGCCTCGGCCGCCGCCTGTAGCGACGCGATCGTCGCTTGCGGCAGCGGCGCCGGGTCGAAGGCCTGACGATTGGTCACCCGATTGGGGATGGCCGCGAACAGCGCTGCAATCTGTCCGTCCACGAACCCCTCGTCCGAGATTTGCACACTCGCGAGCACGTCGGGCTCGGCGCTCGATGGCATGATCCGGATCACATACGGGCAACGGAAGTGGCTGAGGGCGACGCGCAGATTGAACAAGGCCGCCCCGCAACTGATCGCCAGCTCGCGGTCATACGTGTCGCTGACCGGCAACGCCCGGGTGCGGTCGGCACACAACAGGACCGTGTCGTCGCTGATCACAAAGCGCCACGGCTGCGTGTTATGCGTGGAGGGCGCGAGGATGGCGTATTGCAGGCAGAATCTCAGCCGCTCGGCGGCCGTCGCGGTTCTGGCGAACGCCTGATCGTCGACGGTCCACGCCTGGCGTAAGTTGTCCTTGGATCGGGGCACGAAAACCTCCTTTGGTCTAGGGCACGACGACACGGGTAGCGCGACGTGAAATCGGCCCGGCAGGCGCTTGGTGAGCGAGCTTATTGAGTTTATCGAGCGTTTCAAGCGTATTGATCGTATTGCCTGAAGTCTGGTGCAATGGCCGCGATTGCGCATTGACGAACGTCAATGGGCGACAGCGCCGCCCGCGAGGCGCCGCGGGCTTATCCGCGGAAAATGTCGAACGGCTCGATCCGCAACACTTTGCGAATGCCGATATAGCTGGAAATCGCCGCGATCAGCAGCACCATCGTAAAGGAGAACGCGAGATTCCAGAACGTGGTGATGGCGGCGTAGTTTGGCAACGTGCGCTTGGCAAGGGCAATCACCAGCGTGACCAGGCCCACGCCGATGCCATATCCCGTCAATGCGGTAAATGCGGCCATGAACAGAATCATCTTCACCAGTTCGCTGCCTTTTGCGCCGATCGCTTTCAGCGCGCCGAATTTGTCCAGGTTTTCGAGCACGAACGAATAGAACGTCTGGCCCGAAATGGAGACCCCCACGATGAAACTGATGATGGTCATGAGCAGAATATTGGTACCGATGCCGGTCCGGTACGTGTAGAAGTTCGCAACGCGCTGATTGAACTCGTCCTTGGTGAGCGCGATGTAGCCCAGCTTGGCCACCTGCCGCTTGATGGCCGGGATCGCCGCCGGCGACTTGGGCTGCACGAGAATGTAGGAGATGGTGAAGCGCGTACCCGGGATGTATTCGACGGCCCGGCTGTACGTCGTATAGAGCGTTGGCACGCCGTTCAAACCGTTCGCGGAGACGTTCGCCAGGCCCACGACCACGCCGCGAAAGTCATTGATTTCGAACGTGGTGCCGATCGCCGGATGTTCCAGCTTGGCGATTTCCGGATCGTCGACGACCACGAACGCGTTGTCGGCATAGATGTCCAGAATGTCCCCCTTTTCCATATGCGGGCGGCCAAACAGACTCGCATCGTCGAGGCCGACCACGCTCACCGACTGGTAGACGCCGCTGGCCAGCCTGACCTGCGCGCCACCGATGTACAACGGCGCGGCATATTTGACACCGTCCATGCTCAGTACCGCGTCCAGCAGGAAATTGGGCAGCGGAAAGGCGGAGTTCGGTGTATTGACCGCGGGATCGATGACCCACATCTCGGCGCCGACATTCGTGACGGTCGAGTAGGCACGGTTCAGGATGCCCGCGAACATCGCCGTCATCTGCGTCATCAGGAAGACTGCGAACACGATGCCCACCAACAGGGCCGAGAACTTGGCCTTGTCGTTCACGAGCAACCGGAAGCCGATACGCATGATGCCGGTGGATTGCATGCTCACCCTCCCCGGATATCGGAGGCACCCATCATTGCTGCCCAATGAAGACGTCGACGAGCAGTCCCGGATAAATCCTCGGCAAGTCTGCCGTCTTGAACCGGAAAATGACGGGCAGGACACGCAGATCGACCTTTTCCCGGCGCTGGTTGGCCAACTCGATTTTCGGCGATACGAGCGGCTGTACGCGAACGAACTCCAGCGGTACCTTCAGATCGGTGCCTCGCACGGAGAGCTGCGCGCGGATGTGATCGGCCGCCGGGAGCCGCGACACCAGGATTTCATCGATGTAACAACGTACCGCCAGATAGTCTTGGGGCCCGCCCATGACAATCAGGGGATCGAACCCGGCCGTGTACGTATCGTAGACACCCTGCGAGGAGACATAGCTGCCCACGGTGGCGTTCAGTGCCAACACCACGCCGTCCGATTTGGCCGTGATCGCATATTTCTGCAATAGGGCGTTGGCCGCGCTATAGGCTTGGGACAGCGCGTCATATTGGTGCGCCTGATTGTCCACGTCATAGCGCCACGCGCCTGCGCGAATCAGCGCATATTGGCTTTGTGCGACTTCCAGTGCCGCGCTGGCCTGACCGACCGCGTCGCGGGCCGTATCGAGCACGTCTTTGCTGATCGAGCGGTTGTCCATCTCATAAGAGGCTCGCCGCTTGTCGTACTGGTCCTGCGCGGCCGTCAGATTCGCGCGCGCCTGGTCGACCTGCGCCTTGGCGACGGCCAGGGTTTCCTTCCTTGGCTCAGCCTTCAGTTGGTCGAGCACGACACCGGCTGCGAGCATCTGGGCGTGCAGCTGTTCGGTCGTGGCCCGTTGAACCGCATCGTCGATACGCAGCAACGTCGCGCCAGCGCGCACCTTGTCGCCTTCATGCACAAGCACCTGAGTGATGACGCCCGAGACCTCCGGGTACAGGTTGATATTGGCGCCCCCGCCCTGCTCGCTTTCCACGATACCGGTCGCGTAGATCGCGGCCGGATACGGATTGCTCACCGGCGTGAAGACGGGCGCTTCCGGCTTACGCTCGATCGAGAAAACGTAAGCGCCCAGCACGGCGGCAAGAATGCCCGCGCCGGAGACAATGAAGAGCCATGGGTTTTTCACGAAAGCCCCCCAGTCGCCGAGACGATGCGTCCGTCCTCCATATGAATGATCCGGTCCGCGTATTCGTTGATGCGGGCGTCGTGCGTCACGATGACGATGCATCGGTTCCGGTCCAGGATCTTCTGCTTGACGAAAGCGATGATCATCCGGCCCGTATCGCCGTCCAGCGACGCCGTCGGCTCGTCGAGCACCAGTATCTGAGGGGCGCCGATGATCGCCCTGGCAATCGCCACGCGTTGCTGCTCGCCGCCCGAGAGCTTGACGGGCACCACCTCGGTACGGTCCTTCAGTCCGACGATCGCCAGACTCTGGCGGGCCGCCTCGAGCGCATCGTTCCAGTTCCTGTGCTTGAGAATGAGCGGTATCGCCACATTTTCCGCGCTCGTCAGCCTCGGGAACAGGTGATAGTCCTGGAACACGAATCCGATCGTGTTCAGCCGAAAATCCGCCAGATCGTCTTTCGACAACGTCCAGATATCGCTGCCGCCCACCCACACCTTGCCGGCGTCGGGACGCAGGATGCCGGAGAGCAGGCTAAGGAGCGTGGTTTTCCCGCTTCCCGACGGTCCGACGATGAAGAGCATCTCGCCAAAATGGGCGACCAAGTCGACGGCATTGACGGCCGTCGTGCGGGCCGGCCCTTCCCCGAACCCTTTGGTCAGTCCGGTGGCGACGATGGCTTCGGTGACGGGTGCGCCGGGCATATGGATGAGCTTCCACGGTGACGAGCGAGCGTAGCGTCAGGACGCGAGGGGGACTCACGCGATCAACGACGACGCCCCGCCGCCGATCAGCCGCGCGCGGCGTTTTGCGCCGACGCCGCCGGCCTTGCCCTCGGCGCGCCCTGATCGACCGGATCCGAGAGTGAGCCGAACGCGCTCATCGCCGTTTGGGTCAGTTCGCCCCACGCCGTCCACCAATTGGCGGGGCTTTGCGTATCCATCGCCTCGCCTGCCGTCTCGGAGAACACCTGTTGCCATGCCTTCTGCGCCGCTGAGTACTGCTCGGCCCAGACCGTGGGCCCGCGGGCACTCATTTTCACCAGCCCTTGCCAGATCAGGTTCTGCATTGCCAACTGCTGATTCATGAAGGCAAGCTGGCTATTGAAGAGCGCGCTGAAATCCGACGCACTTTCCAGTGCACTGGCGAACGCCTTGTCGGCCTCGATCAGACCTTCGTCGGCCTTTAGCTGCATCTGCCGCAGACACTGCACGTTCTCAACCCAGTTCCTGTGAGCATCGAGCGCCGCGAACACTTGCGCCTTGCACAGACTCAAGGGGGGAGTCAGGGCCTTGGACATCGTCGCGTCTCCCGAATGGATTGCGGGTCACACGACGTGACCGCAACGCGCGAAAAAAATCGCCCGCCGAAGCGGGCAGAAACCCAACTTGCCTGCGTTCGGAACGGGGCCGTATCCGAACGCAAGTGCCGGAGGACCGGCAAGATCGGGTGTCGCTTGCGTCGGTTGTGTTGGAACCGGCGATGTCTCCACGATAGTCCGTTGCCGCGGCCCAGGCCTTGACATATCTCAACGTCGGCCGATGCGTTGTTCACAAGAAACACGGGGAGAGGCACCGTTTGATGCACGTCAACGTCTCACCGGACACCCGCCGCCTACCGCGCCTGCCGGCACTACGCTGGGAAGCTAAGGCACCGCTGATATCCGCCCTGAATCCGCGCTGACGGGACGCTCGTCCGTAGCGCTCTGCAAGGAATACGCACTGTGTCAGACGACATCGAGAAGTCACCGGAAGCAGAGGCCGTCGGTCGTCCCGACCTGCGAGGCTCGTCGCCGGGAGAAGCCGATACCCACGCCGACCTTCCGTTCACCGGACGCCGGCTGCGCGCCCGCAGCGTCCAAATCGACACATTGCGCGAGGCCGTTGCCTACCTTCGGCGCGATAGCCTGATCTGCCGCTCGGAAGGTTTCGCGGCGCAGACGCGTCTGCAGCTTGAATACGGGGCGGCAAGCGTCGTCGCAACGCTACAGACCGTGACGGGCGATTGGGTGGAACTCGACGAGATCGGTTTGAGCGAAGCCGCCCTGGCCGCGCTCGACGTGTCCGAGGGCGAATGGGTGCGCGTGCGTCACATGCCGCCGATCGAGTCCTTTCGCCACGTGCGAGGCCGGATGTTCGGCGAAGCGTTTACGCCCGCAGAACTCGATGAGGTGATCGGCGATATTGCCGCCGGCCGCTATTCCTCCATCCATATCTCGGCATTTCTGACCGCATGCACGGGGAATCGGCTCTCGGACGACGAGATCATTTCCCTCACGCGCGCGATGGTGGCTACGGGCGAGACCCTCCATTGGCAGGCGGACTGCATCGTCGACAAGCACAGCATTGGAGGCCTGCCGGGCAATCGCACCACACCGATCGTGGTCGCAATCGTGTCATCGCAAGGACTCATCATGCCGAAGACGTCGTCTCGCGCGATCACGTCGCCCGCGGGGACCGCCGACACCATGGAAACGCTGGCCCCGGTCGATCTGCGTGCCGACGAGATGCGCCGGGTCGTGGACGCCGTCGGGGGCTGCATCGTCTTTGGCGGCGCGGCGGGCCTCAGCCCGGCCGACGACATTCTGATTCAGGTGGAGCGCCCGCTCGATCTGGACAGCGAAGCGCAGATGATGGCGTCCATCCTGTCGAAGAAGCTGGCCGTCGGCGCCACGCACGTGCTGATCGACGTGCCGGTCGGCCTGACCGCCAAGATTCGCTCTCAGTACGCCAGCACCCTGTTTTCCGAACGGCTGCGCACAATCGGCCGGGCGCTCGGACTCGATGTTTCGACCTATGTGTGCGCGGGCGACCAACCGGTCGGCCGCGGTATCGGCCCCAGTCTGGAGGCGCGCGACGTGCTGTCCGTGCTGCAAAATCGCAGCAACGCCCCGGCCGATCTCGCGGACAAGAGCGTGGATATCGCCGGCCGACTCCTGGAAATGGGCGGCAAGGCCCTGCCGGGCGAAGGCCAGGCATGTGCACACCGCATTCTGTCCAGTGGGCTCGCATGGCGGCAATTCCAGAGAATCTGCGAGGCCCAGGGCGGCATGCGCGAGCCATTGGTCGGGCGGCATAGCAAACCCGTAACGGCCCGCCACAGCGGCGTGGTCACCGCCATCGACAATCGCCATCTGGCGCGGGTGGCAAAGCTGGCGGGCGCGCCGGCCGCGCCGAGGGCAGGGGTGGTCTTCGAAGCCCCCATCGGAACCCACGTGGTTTCGAGACAGCCCTTGTTCACTATCTATGCGGAAAGCGAGGGAGAACTCGACTACGCGTACGAGTACGCGTGCCGCTTTCCAGCCATCGTCGCTGTGGGGGAATCATGAAGGATGTCGTGGTCTATTCCATGCCCGGAGATGAGTCCGTGGCACGATCGCTCGCTCACGCCGTTGCTTGTCCGGTGCAGCGCCTGGATATCCATCGCTTTCCGGATGGCGAACAACGGGTGGCGCTCGAAGGGCCTCTGAGCGGGAAGGCGGTCGTCATCGTCTGCGCGCTCCACCGCCCCGACGCCAAGATATTGCCCCTGATTTTCGCGGCGGACACCGCGCGAGACCTCGGCGCGCGGAGCGTCGTCCTCGTGGCGCCGTACTTGTGCTATCTGCGTCAGGACGCCCGGTTCCATCCGGGCGAATCCGTGTCCGCCTACAGCTTCGGCCGGCTGCTCAGCGCCCACATCGATGGCCTGGTGACGATCGAGCCGCACCTGCACCGGCTGCCGTCGCTCTCGGCGGCCTATGCCGTTCCGGTGCGCTCTCCTCATGCCGTCGCCGCCACGGCCGAGTGGATCTCGGCGAACGTGACGAATCCGCTTATCGTGGGGCCGGACGACGAAAGCGAAGCGTGGGTGGCACAGATCGGCGAGCGCATCGGCGCGCCATCGGTCGTCGCACACAAGACCCGAGAGGCCGACGCCAAGGTCACTGTCCGGTTGCAGGTGCCAGCGACGTTGTCGAAACGCACGGCGGTGATCGTCGACGACATTCTGGCGAGCGGGCAAACGATGGTGGCCACCGTCAAGGCACTGGTTCGCGCCGGCTTTGGCAACCCGATCTGCATTGCCGTGCATGGACTGTTCGACGGCATCAGCGTCGACGATCTCGTCGCCGCTGGTGCCAGCCGGGTCGTGACGGCCAACACCGTGCCGCACGCCTCTAACGCCATCGATGTGACGCCGGCGCTGGCCGAGGCGTTGCGCGACCTGCTCGATACACTTCCGAAAGCGCCATGATCGACGGCGGCAGGCGGACGAGACATCCGCGCTGCCGTGCCGTGCGCCGCGCACCTCACGGCGAGATGATGACCTTTAGCGCATGCGAGTTCGCGGCGTCGCCGAACGTCCGGTACGCGTCGAGAATTTCGGCAAGCGAGAAGTGGTGGGTGATCAGCACGCCGGGAGAAAGGCGTCCCGATTGCACGGTCTTGAGCAACATCGGCGTCGCCGCCGTGTCGACCAACCGGGTCGTGATGCTGATGTTCCTGTCCCACAGCGATTCGAGGTGTAAATCGACCTTGCTGCCGTGCACCCCGACATTCGCGATGACGCCCCCGGCGGCGACGATCGCCTGGCATAGCTCGAACGTCGCCGGCACGCCGACGGCTTCGATGGCCGTATCGACGCCGCGCCCGCCGGTCAGGTTGCGGATGGTCTCCTCGGCGGCTTGCCCGGGCGACAGCACCGTCGTGGCGCCCAGTCGCGTTGCCACTTCCAGCCGCGAGGCATCCGGATCGACGACGATCAGTTGGGCGGGCGTGAAGAACTGCGCGGTCAACAGCGCCGCAAGGCCGATCGGACCTGCGCCGACAATCGCCACACTGTCGCCCGGTTTGACTTTGCCGTTGAGCACGCCGCACTCGAATCCGGTCGGCAGAATATCGCTGAGCATGACCAGCGCTTCGTCATCGATGCCGACAGGCGCATGGTAAAGACTGGTGTCGGCATGTGGCGTGCGGACATATTCGGCTTGTGTGCCGTCGATCCGATTGCCGAGAATCCAGCCTCCGGCGGCGCAATGCGAATACATGCCACGGCGGCAAGCCTCGCACTTCCCGCATGAGGAGATGCAGGAAATCAGCACCCGATCGCCCGGCTTGAACGCGCTCACCGCTGCGCCTGTCTTGACGACCTCGCCCACGCCTTCATGCCCCAGGATTCTCCCGGGCTCCACCGTCGGCACGTCCCCCTTGAGAATATGCAGATCGGTACCGCATATCGTCGTCTTGGAAACGCGGACGATGGCATCGGTCGGCGCGATCAACTCGGGTATGGGTCTGTCCTCCAGCGCGATTTGCCGTGGACCGTGAAATACCAGCGCTTTCATATGCAATCTCCATTTCGCATGGCGTCAGTGCGACATCAGCACCGGCACCGTCATGGTTTCGAGTAGCGTGCGCGTCACCCCCCCGAGCACCCATTCCTGCATTCGCGAATGGCCGTAGCCGCCCATCACAATCAGGTCGATGTTCATGTCGGCTGCGCGCGAGAGCAAATCCTCGCCCACAGCGATGTCGTTGGCGCCGCGCTCGGGCGTCACTCGCACATTGACGCCATGACGGGCAAAGAACATCGCGATATCGAGCCCCGGGATCGGCCCAAGGGCGTCCGGTTTGCCACCTCGACTGACGTGCATCACATGGACGGTCTTCGCCGCCTGCAAGAAGGGCATGGCGTCGGCGGCGGCGCGCGCCGATTCGCGCCCGCCGTCCCAGGCGAGCAGAATGTTATTGAACGCACGCGGTACCTTGCCCGCATACGGCAGGATCAGGACTGGCCGGCCAGCGGCGAGCACGACCGACTCGACGAACCCCATGGCCGGTATCGTTTCGGGGTTGCTTTGGTCTTCCTGGCCGACGATCACCAGATCCGCATAGCGCGCATGGGTTTGCATCTCGCGAATCGTGTCGAACCGGGGTGCCAGCCATTCGGGGCTGACCGCCTGACGGCGACAGATCTCCATGAACATCTGCTCCGCCTGCTCAAGTCGCCTGGCGTCGCTCTCCGGCGATGACGGTGGCGGTACCCCCATGCCCCCAATATCGGTGACGTCGGAAAACAGTGGCATGTGGAACGGCAGGTAGATGCCCGTGAGGTGGGCCGGTAGCCGACAGGCAAAGTCCACGGCAAGCTCGACGCGTGCGCGGGATTGCTGACTGTTATCGACGTGTACAAGCAGCGTCCGGTAGGTCATGGTGACTCTCCAATGGGGGCGATCACCTTGTACTCTAGTTCGACGCCGCCCCCCCTCCGTTGACGCGGATCAAGGCCTGACTTGACGCCGCCGCCGATTTTTCGTCCGCGATCCGGGGTTTTGCGCTCGTCATGCGCGATGCCTTACGGATTGATTAGGATGGGAAAATTGCGCCAGCAGTGCTACAAAGACGAAATCCTCGGCATGAGAACCGACAGGGGCAACGTACATGGCCAAGTTGACGTTTCGTGGGGCAATACGATCGCTTTCGCAGCAGATCGATGGCATCACCCTCGCCCTGCTGTGTTCGATCTGCCTCGCGCTTGCGGCATGGAACTGGGTCGCCGTACGCACCACGATGCAGGCCAACGTCGACGCGCGATTCGACTTGCGCACAACAGCCGCGACGGACAAGCTCGCGATCGCCCTCTCCGCTTATCGCGACACCTTGCATAGCGCGCTCGACCGGCTGGCGATGGCGCCTCGCCCCGACGAAAATGCCTGGGGAGCGTATGCGCAAAACATGCGGGTGGCGGAGCGACTGCCGGGTCTGGTGAGCTTCGCCCGGTGTCAGCGCACGGGCGACACCATCGAGCGCGTCGTCGCCTACGCCATCGGCGATGACACGGTGTTCGGCCCGAGCGGTTCGATGGCACTGCCAAGTGGTACAAAAACAACGGGAAACCTTTTCACGCGGACATCGCCGTCGACGGGACGCGCGTATTGGATTTTCCTGTCCGACACCAGCCGCCCGTCGGTATGCGCCTACGCCGTGGCGGATATCGACGCGCTCGTACACGTTGCCATCGGGCCGCTTCTCCATGACATTGCGTTGACCGTCAGTACCCGGGACGGCGCGAACCCACCCACCCCCATCTTCGACAGCCTCTATCCTCGGGCGCCCGGCGAGCCCCGCCCCCCCGCTGACTACCAAACGCAGGCGAGTCTGCCGTACGGGGAAAAACCCGCACTGTTTCTCACCTTCACCGCGTCCAATGAATTTGCCTCGCTGCGCGGGGCCGGCGTGGCCAATTGGGCCCTCGGTCTGGGGCTGTTCATGACGGCGGTGACGACGTTCGCCTGGGCCCTCGCCTTGCTGGCGCGACGTCGCGCGCAACGGCTCAGCGAACGCGACGCGGGGGACAAGCGACGCTCCGAAAGCCGTCTTTTCAGTGTGATCCAATCCGTGCGCGAGGCCATCATCACCATCGACGATCAGCAACGGATTCAGATCTTCAATCCGACGGCGGAAAGCGTGTTCCGATGCAGCGCCATGGAAGCGATCGGCGAGCCGCTCGCGCGGTTCATCCCGGCGCGGTTTCGGGAGGCGCATTATCAGCATATCGAGCGTTTTGGCATGACCGGCGTGTCGGAGCGCCTGATGGGGCGAGGCCGGCCGCTCTGGGGATTGCGCTCGGACGGCGAGGAGTTTCCGATGGAGGCGTCGATTTCGCAAAGCGCCGACGCGGCCGGCAAGTTCTATACGGTGGTGTTGCGTGACGTGACCGAACAACGGCAAATTGCGAACGCGCTGCAAACGTCTCGCACTGAACTCGAAAAGCTCAATGCCCGTCTCGAAGCGGTTCGGGAGGAAGAGAAGCTACGGGTCGCCCGGGAGTTGCACGACGACCTGGGCCAACGGCTCACTGCCTTGAAAATGGACACGGCGCTGCTCAAGCGCGCCCTGGGCGATCAGGCCCCCGTCAGCGGCGATGTCAAAAGAATCGAGCAATCCATCGACGGTATGGTCGCCGCAGTGCGCCAAATGGCCGCCGACCTGCGCCCCCCGATGCTCGATGATTTGGGGCTCGGTCCCGCGATCGAGTGGTACACCCGGGACTTTGCACGCCGGTATGGCGTGGCCGTCGATTTTACGGAGGCCCACAGTCTGCCCCCGATTCCCGCCCCGGTCGCGACGGCGCTGTTCCGGATTGTTCAGGAGTCCCTCAACAACGTCGCGAAACACGCCAGGGCGACGTCGGTCACGATCGAATTGTCGTGCGACCGGGAATGCCGGCTTCGAATTTCCGACAACGGTCGCGGTCTGCCGCCAACGCGCCCGAAATCCGATTCGCTCGGCTTCATCAGCATGCGCGAGCGGGCGCGCTTGCTGGGCGGCACGCTGGAAGTCCGCAGCCCATCCGAGGGCGGAACGGTTGTCACCACCGTGATTCCGCTGGAGACGTCGGCACCGGCGCACTCGCGCGACGCCTGAATCCGGCTATGGCGCGCGAATCTGGAGTACCGCGGCACCTGAAAAGGCGCCGCTACGAAGATCGCTCAAGGCGACGTTCGCCTGTTCGAGCGGGTAGATTTTCGTCGTGACGTGCAACGGGATTCGTTCGGCGAGCGCCAGAAACGCCAGCCCGTCGTCCCGCGTCAGATTGGCGACCGATCTGACCTGCCGCTCACCCCAAATCAGCCGGTAGGGGAACGCGGGGATATCACTCATGTGGATGCCAGCGCACACGACGGTGCCGCCCCGATCCACAGCCGCAAGGGCTTGCGGGACAAGATCGCCGACCGGAGCAAAGAGGATCGCCGCATCCAGACATCGTGGTGCCGGCGCGTCGCTCGCGCCCGCCCAGCAAGCCCCGTTGGCCAACGCAAAAGCCATCGCCGCTTCGTCGCCGGGGCGTGTGAAGGCATAGACTTCCCGCGATTGGGCTTGGGCGATCTGGGCAATCAGATGGGCGGCGGCACCGAAGCCGTACAGGCCGATCCGTCGTGCATCGCCCGCCATGCTCAGCGACCGGTAGCCGATCAACCCGGCACACAACAGCGGCGCGGCGGTGGCGTCGTCATAGCGCGCTGGCAGCTTGAAGGTGAAGCGGGCTTCGGCCACCGCGTATTCCGCATAACCGCCGTTAAGCGTATATCCAGTGAAACGTGCGGCCTCGCATAGGTTTTCCCGATGACTCTGGCAAAACCGGCATTGGCCGCATGTCGCGCCTAGCCAAGGCACGCCGACCCGATCCCCGATCTCCAGTCCGCGAACCTCTGCTCCCAGCGCCGCCACCGTCCCGACAATCTCGTGCCCAGGGATGATCGCGTCGGGCACGTCCGGCAGGTCACCGTCCACGACGTGGAGGTCGGTGCGACACACGCCGCACACGCTCACGCGCACCAAGACCTGCGTGGGCCCTGCGACAGGAATCGGGATATCCACGAGCGCGAGCGTGCCGTCCCGCTTCGACAACTGCATTGCTCGCATACGTGCGTGCCAAGGAAACGGGGGGGGGAAGACGCGGCTAATGCGACAGGGCTGCCATCTCGCCCAGGCGCTTGGTATCGAGCAGCGTGATTTCGCGTTGCCTGACGCGCAGCGCATTCTGCGCCTGCATGCGCGAGAGCATTCGACTGACCGTTTCCAACTGCAGGCCGAGGTAGCTGCCGATCTCTTCGCGCGTCATGCGCAGCAGGAACGAACTGGGAGAGTACCCGCGTGCGGCGAGCCGCGCCGAGACGTCCAGCAGGAAGCTGGCCAATCTGGCTTCGCCGCGCGCGGTGCCCAGGCGCAATAACTGGTTCTGCTCTCGCACAATGCCTGCCGCGATCAACCGATGCATCTGCCGCATGATCATGGGCACTTGTCCCGCAACGGCTTCCAGATCCGCGAATTTAATCGCGCAGACCTGGCTATCCTCCAGCGCTACCGCTTCCGACACCTGCCGGCCACTGGCGATGGCGCCCAGCCCAAGCAGCTCCCCGCCCATCATGTACCCCGTGACTTGTTCCCGGCCGTCCGGATGCATGATGACCGTTTTGAACGAGCCCGCACGCACGGCGTACAGATGTTCGAGAGGGTCACCCGGTCGAAACAGCACTTCACCGCGGCGAACGGTACGACGCACCCGGGTCACGCCGTCCAGGCCGCGAGCAGATGCATCGGAAAGGCCTTCCGGCAGGCAGAGCTGACGCAGGAGGCAGGTGCTGCACCGGGGCACACCGTCATCGATATCGTTGAATGCCCGATGCACGCGAATGCTCTGTGCGTAAGCCTCGGGGGCGGGATCGAGCGGGCGGAAGGAAGCATACATGGCGGACTCCGGCGGACTGGCCTGTGCAATCGACGCCTTCAGTATCGGAGACGGACACCGGAAAGAAAATAAGCGCGCGACGCGATCTTTTGTCAGCCGTGATGGCGCTCTGTAGGCCGTGGCTGACAGACCGCGCTGTAAAACCGCCCGGTCAGAGGCTGTCCCGTAACAAATTGTGCTTGATCGCGTAATGGACCAGATCGGTCTGGCTCCTGAGGTCGAGCTTCTGCAACACGCGAGCCTTGTAGGTGCTCACGGTCTTGGCGCTCACGCACAGGGTATCGCCAATATCGCTCACGCTCAGACCCCGTGCCAGCATCAGGAACACATCGAATTCCCGGTCGGACAGGCGCCGATAGCCCGGCGTATCGCCAGCGGCGCTTGCCAGATCCTGTGCGATCCGCTCGGCCATCGCCAGGCTCAGATACACGCCACCGGCAACGACTTTCCTGACGGCGAGCACCAGCTCGGACGGCGCGCTTTCCTTCGTCATATAACCGGCGGCGCCCGCTTTAAGCGCGCGTACGGCGTACTGTTCTTCGCCGTGCATGGTAAGCACGAGAATCGCCAGCCGAGGAAACGAAGCCTTGATCTGCACGATCAAGTCGATGCCGCTACGTCCGGGCATCGAGAGATCCAGCAGCAGCACATCGCAGGGGGTCTGCTCGAGGAGCGCCATCGCTTGTGCGCCATTCGCGGCCTCACCCACAATCTCCAGATTCTCGCTGCCGGCCAGGATGCGCTGCAACCCGGCCCTGACCAACGTGTGATCGTCCGCTACGATAATGCGAGTCATGCCCCGTCCCCTGTGTCGCGTACTGGATTCGGAGGTATCGCCTTCGCGATACGCGCGGGTGTATGAGATAGCATATCCATCCGACCAATTCTACACGCGTGGGCCGTTCGCGATCATTTCGCGTCATGCCGAGCGTCTGCGACCGCGCCGACCGCCACCGACGAACACTCACGCCGCCGCACTGCCCGCGTCGGCCGCAGCCGGGGGAATGAGGATGACGGGACGCTGCGCCTGTCTCGCGCAGTTCTCCGCCACACTCCCCAACGCCAAACGTTGAACCCCGCGTCGGCCGTGCGTGCCGATGACGATCACATCGGCCTGGTCTTCATCGGCCGCCACGTTGATCTGGTGCGCGACATCGCCCCCGAGCGGCAGGAGTTCCCGTATCTCGACGTCACCGTCAACGCCCTCCCCCTTGAGCCGTTGGGTGGCCGTATCGCGAATCGCTTTGCCCTGTAGCCGCATCGCTTCGATAAAGGGAAACGGATCGGCATCGGCCACGTAGGCCACCGGGATGTCCACGACAAACACGACGTGCAGGTGCGCGCCACGCGCCTTGGCGAGCGCCAGCGCATAGTCAAACGCCTTATCGGCCGTGGGGCTGCCGTCGATGGCGACCAGGATACGTTTCAACATGATTTCACCCCTGATCGGTGGCGGTTGCCGCCGTGGACGGGCCTTGCGGCGATGGGGCGGGCCCGGTCACCAACATGACAGGCCGATGCGTTTGGCGAAGCACTTGCTCGGCAACGCTGCCCATCAAGAGCCGCCGCACGCCCTTGCGCCCGTGCGTGCCGAGCACCAGGAGATCGGCGTGCCACCGCTCGGCTTCCCGAATGATGGCGTCGGCAACCGTGCCGCCCCAGGCGCGCAGATCGATGGAGCGCGTGTCGGCCTGGATCCCTTCTTCACGCAGTGTCTTGTAGGTATCGCTCAACGTCTGCTGGTTCTCTGAAATCAAGGCGTCGCGGACCGCTTCCAGATCGATATGAGAGGCGAACGCCGCCTGATAGTGGGCGAAAGGATCGTCGATCACACTGACCGCCCGAACGACGTCGTCGGGCATCGCGAATCGGATGGCTTCATGCAGGGCGCGCCAAGACGTCTCGCTACCGTCCGTGGCAAGCAGGATTCGATGAGGCATTGCGTCGTCCTCACTAAGGTCAATGGGTGAACTCGACGACAGGTCGGGGCACAGCGAGCGCGAAAAACGCGGTAGCAGCGAAGTTCGCGCGCGGGCCGAGTCAACCGTCTGCCATCGTGACGATTACACGGTAGCGGCAGTTAAGCGAGCGATGGGCGAACGCGAACATGGTCCTTGATACACATCAACGTCCACGGCCACGTCGCGGGCTGATCCGGCACCGGCGGACTATCCTGCCAATACCGGGCGCCATGTGGCTTCCCGGACATCGTGCGAGGTGTTTTCATGCAGTTGCGCTTCCTGGGGGCCGCCGGCACCGTGACCGGTTCCAAGACCCTGCTTTCGGCCGCCGGCAGGCAAATTCTGATCGACTGCGGCGCCTTTCAGGGTGTGAAGAATTTGCGCGCTCGCAACTGGGCGGCGCCCGCGTTCGACGTCCAGCGCCTCGACGCCGTGGTGCTCACGCACGCCCATATCGACCATAGCGGTTACCTGCCGGTGCTCGCGCGTTATGGCTACAAAGGTCCGGTCTACTGCACATCCGCAACGCGCGATTTATGCGAGATTCTGCTGCTCGACAGTGCGCGACTCGAGGAAGAACAGGCGGCGTTCGTGAACCGTCACGGAAAATCCAAGCATCAGCCTGCCCTCCCGCTGTTTACCGCTGAAGACGCACACCGCGCGATCGCGCTGCTCAAGCCGCTGCCATTCGATACGCCGTTTCAAGTGTCCCCCGAGATCACGCTGCACTTCTGGCATGCCGGCCATATTCTGGGCGCGGCGATGGCGCAGTTCAATGTCGGTGGCCGGAAGCTGCTGTTTTCGGGCGATCTGGGACGGCAGGACGATCCGATCATGCTGCCCCCGGCAGTTCCCGAGTCACCGGATTTCCTGGTGCTGGAGTCGACGTATGGGGATCGGCTGCACGACCGGACCGATCCCGGTGCGCAACTGGCGGAAATCCTGAACCGAACGTTCGCCCGGGGTGGCACCGTGATCGTGCCGGCGTTTGCCGTCGGTCGTGTGCAGAGCCTGCTTTACTGGATTGCGAAGCAGAAGGCGTCCGGTGGCATTCCGGACGTGCCGGTCTATCTCGATAGCCCCATGGCGATCAATGTCACGAACACTTACGCGGCGCACCGGACCGATCACCGGCTGAACCCGGTCGAATGCGCGGAGATGTGTGGCGCGGCGACGTTCGTCTCCGGTGTGGAGCAGTCGAAATGGCTCGATACCCGCGCCGTCCCCTTGGTCATCATTGCGGGGAGCGGCATGGCCACTGGCGGGCGTGTGCTGCACCACCTCAAGGCGATGGCAGGCGACTGGCGCAACACCGTGCTCTTTACCGGCTTCCAGGCGCCCGGCACCCGCGGCGCGACGCTGGTCAGCGGCGGCAGCGAGGTCAAGATCTTCGGTGATTACGTTCATGTGGGTGCCGAAGTCGTGCAGCTCGACACGCTGTCCGCTCATGCCGACTTCAACGAGACGCTCGCCTGGCTTTCGAAATTCGACAAACCGGTCCGGCACATCTTTCTCAATCATGGCGAGCCAGCCGCGTCAGACAGCCTGCGCCGGCGGATTGCGGAGCGCCTTGGCTGGCCTTGCCATGTCGTGGAACCGATGGAACAGGCTTACCTGGAGGGAGACGAAGCCATTCCTGGCCACACCCCCACCGCGACCGGCGAGTCCGACGAACGCCACCGCCGCCCGCGCGCATCCGAGGAGTTGGGTCATGAAGATTGAGTTTCCGCACGTCGCGCCGGCCTATAACGGCGACGACCTGACGATCGAGTTCGCGGCCGATCTTAACCACAAGCGTGTGCTGTGTGCCATCTCCGCCGAGGCGCTGGAGGATCACTTTGGCGCGAAATCGTGCAACGTCGACGATCTGATGGCCGCATTCCGAGCGAACCGACCGGCCATCGAGAAGATGACCGAGCGCTATCTCGGGCTCTGCCTCGGCGCGCCGGTCTTGTTGCGCAGCGGCCATTTTCGCTGGGGCATGGAGTGCCCGCCATCTCGGGATGGCTAGCGTGCCCGAGTCATGCTCGCACGCGCGAGGACTTCGCGCACCTATGCCACCCTGCGTCAGGGAACGAGTACGATCTTGGACCCAATCTTCCGGCGCGCCATCTCGAATCCCTCGATCGCTTGCGCGAGCGGTAGCCGGTGCGTGACCATCGGCACCAGCGAGGCATGATTCGCGATAAGGAAGTCGCGCACCTCTTGCCAGGTCGCGCGTGACGCACGGTAGGTCCCACGAATCTGATGGCGCATCCGGACCAGCTTCGCGCCGTCGAAGCTGATCGGCTTGCCGTGAATCCCGCACACCACAAATACGCCCGACGGACGTAGCACGTCGAGACCCGCCTGCACCGCTGCGCCAACGCCCGTCGCTTCGATCACGACGTCGTATTCGCTGCCGCCCAACGTCGCGCGCATGGCGCCTTCTTGCGCCCCCTCGAGATCCAGTGTCGCGTCGATGCCGAGCGCGCGGGCCGTTGCGAGGCGTTCGGCGTCGTTATGTCCGACGATCGCCACCTGCGCGCCACGGGCCTTCGCCAGCACCGCGATCGCCTGACCGATCGTCCCGGGGCCCATCACCAGCACGCGGTCGCCTGCACGCACTTCCGCCGTCTTGATCGCCGACAGCCCAATGGACAGGGGCTCCGCGAGCGATGCGACACCCGCATCGATCTCCGCCGGAAACGTCAGGCAATTCGCGGCCGGCACCCGTACGCGCGGCGCAAAGGCACCGTCGCGCAACATGCCAATGCCACGGCGGTCGCGGCAATCATCGAGGCGACCGGCGACGCAGTGCTCGCAGACGCCGCATTCGACCGAGGGGATGACGAAGACGGCATCGTCGACGCGCAGCGTGTGGACGTCGGCACCGAGCGTTGCGATGCGGCCGGCGAATTCGTGGCCTAACGTCACCGGGAGCGCGCCTCGCAGGAAATCGTAGCCACCCGACCAGTCGTAGATGTGAACGTCGCTGCCGCAGATTCCAGCGGCAGTCACGTCGACAATGACCTCTTGCGCGCTTGGCTGTTCGGGTTCGGGAACATCGCGCCACTCGAGACCGAAGGCGGCGCTCGCTTTTTGCAGGGCTTTCATTGAGGAACTCCGGAAAACATCGTTCGTTGTCACTGCCGACGGCGCGTCAGCGGGCACGGCGTAGCGAGTCGTCGACATCTGCGTGACCAATCGCAAAAATCAGCGAATACACGTCGACGCTGGGGGGCTGCGAGACCGACAGCGCGTCGTTCACCAAGGCACGAATCGCCGAGCTCAAGGTGCCGGCGGCCTGCAGGTCTTCCGTCTCGACAAGCAGGACGTGCGTAGGCGTCTCGGACGCGGTCCAGCGAGCGAACGCATTCGGCTGCGCGGCGAAGACCGCCCCCAGGTGGGCGGCGACCGCGCCGTCGAGCGCGGCGCAGGCGGTAATCAACTCGGCTACGGCGGGTGCCGCCGGCGCTGCGGCGCGAATTCGGACGCACGCGAGCGCACCCCCTGTGCCGCGCCCCGCCGAACCGAGCGTGCGGCACGGCGCCCGCAGAACGTCGGTCAACGTGTCGCGCATATTGGCAGACCACGGTGTCGGCGCATCGATCACGTTCAGATAGGCTTGCGACTCGAACACTTCGGGAGCCGTCACGCCATAGGCGGTGAAGTATTCCCGTTGCCCCGACGCCGCGTGCCGGTAGCGTCGCCCTTCGATGAAGCCGTCGATGCCGACGCGTTCCGGCACATGCTCACGCATGTGCCAGCGGTTGTATTCCTGCGCATGCTGGGGCGCAACGTCATTCCAGAGCGCCAGAAACGCCGGGCCGGGAAATACCATGAGTCGTTTGTCCAGTTGTCGATAAAGGGGCCGCGCGTTCAGCGCGTCACGGGCGTCAGCACCGGTACCGGCTCGCGCCGGAGCGGTGGCATCGCAAACATGCAGCAGGCGGCAAGCAAGGCGGGAATGCCGACGATCAGGAACAGCACGGGATACGCCATGCCTGAACCGAGCAATATGCCGCCGATGCTGGAGCCCAGCATCGAGCCGAAGCGACCAATGCCCGTCGCCCAGGCCACGCCCGTGGCACGGTTCGCCGTCGGGTAATACGTCGCCGCAAGGCCGTTGAGGCCAACCTGCGTGCCGCTGATGCAAACACCCGCCAGGTATACGAGCGGCGCGAGCATGGCAACTTTGCCGAATGTCTGGCCAACACAAATCACGGTGACGAAGGCCACGGCATAGGCCACGCCCAGTACGCGTGTCGGCTTGGCACTGTCCATGACGCGTCCCAGCAGCAAACCGCCGGTCGTACCGCCGATGGACCACAGCGCGGTGATGAGTGCCGCGTTGCGCATGGAGCCACCGGCGTTGGTGATGATGGTCGGCAGCCAGCTTGCCATCAAGTACAGCACGGACAGTCCCATGAAGAAGGTCGCCCACAACAGCAACGTGCCGCGCGCATAAGGCGCCACCAGCAACTCGCGCACCGGCGAGCGGCTCGGCTTCGTCTCAAGGGCAACGAAGGTCGTCTGCAACGTCACGTCATCGGGCGCGATTCGGCGTCCAAGCGCGCGGAGGCGCTCCTGCTCATGCGGGCGGCGCAGTGCGAGAAAACGCATCGACTCGGGCAGCAGCGCCCACAAGACCGGCAACAACAACAGCGGCAACACGCCACCCACGAGCACCATGGCGTGCCAGCCGTGCCGATCGATGATCTGCGCGGCCACCACGCCGCCGACGGCGGACCCCATCGAGTTGCCGCACATCATCAAGGTGATGATGGACAGCTTGCGCTTGCCCGACGCGTACTCGGCCGTGAGCGTGACGGCGGCAGGCGAAGCCCCCCCGATGCCCGCGCCGGCGACGAAGCGCAGGATCGACAGTTCGGTAACGTTCGTTGCGAACAGTGTCGCCAACGTCGCCAGGCCGAAGGTGGCGACCGACGCGAGCAACACGAGCCGGCGACCGCGCCGGTCGGCCAGCGGTCCGAACACCAGTGAGCCGGCCATCATGCCGAGCAGCGCCGACAGAAAGATCGGTGAGAGTTGCGCCACCGACAGGCCCCATTCGCGCCGCACCGAAGGCGCGATGTATGCCGCCAGTCCGATGTCGATGCCGTCAATGGCGACAATCAGAAAGCACAGGGCGACGACGCGCCACTGCAGCCGCGACATTCGGCGTCCATCGAGGAACGACTGAAGATCGAGCGGCGAATGGGCGTTCGGAAGATGAGTAGTCTTTGACATGCGAGTTCAGGCCCCTTCGATATCGTCAGAACAGCTTGCGCAATCCGACGCGCACGGCCAATTGGTTGGGGGTTGTCGACGCGTTCAACCCGAAGATGTCGGCCACGGCGGCCTTGCCCGTTGAATCGTGCCCGCTTGCGTGCTGCCAGACGAGAATTCCGTAAACGTAGGTGGTCTTGGAGAAATTGTAGGCGGCCCCGCCTTCGACGGACTGATAATGCCCACCCGGCGCGAAGCTGTACTGGTAACCGACGCCAGCCATTGTGTTCGCCGAGAGGTTGTAGCCGTAGTTGATCTGATAGTTGTTGAAGACAGCGTTGGGCGGTGCCGATGGGTTGGCCGCAGTGCGCACGATGTCGAGAAAGCGCACGTTCTCGTACATGGCCGAGACCTGCGAACGACCCCACGTGTATTTCGCCCCACCGCCGACGACCTGCTGGCTCGTGGCCGTGACGTAGTTCTGGAAGATCGGGTTGGTGACCGGGTTGCTATAGGCGGCACCGGGCTGTGCCGCACTCGTCGCGCCGAAGATCGACGTGCCGGGGGTGCGCATGTTCATGTACGCACCGCTGATCAACAGGCCACCGCTCGTGTACGAAGCGCCTGCGCCGTACGTCCGGTCCTTGGCAAAATCGCCCGCCGCATTCCCGAACGAGAACATCGTGCTGAATTTCAGACCGCCGTAGGTCTGACTCTCGTATTTGACGACGTTATTGATCTTGTTGTAGTTCCACGAGCCGTCGATGTCGCCCAACGTCGCGCCAAGTCCCCCGGCAAACATGAACGAGGTGGACAGCGGTACGAAGTAGTCGTTGGTCATCGAGTACTGATGACCGATGGTCAGCGTACCGAGTCGCGCGTCGGACAGACCGACGAACGCCTGACGTCCGAACAACGTGTTGGCCGGTTGCGCGGTGCCGTTCATGATGTTGAAGCCGGCTTCGAGCGTGAAGATGGCCGACAGGCCACCCCCGAGATTATCGACACCCCGCAAGCCAAACTTGTCACCGGCGCGCCCGCCACTCGCGGCCTGCCAGGCCGAGCTGCCGCCAGTGTTGTTCACGTAGGTCATGGCGGCGTCGACCGCGCCATAGAGTGTGACGTTGCTTTGCGCAAACGCGCTCAGCGAGCATGCCGCGAGCGGCAGACAAGCGATCCAGTGCTTCAAGGTTGTCTCCTATATCTCTTATTTTCTGTCGGATGTCGCCGGGCATCGGGCATGCCGTACACCGGTCGGCCAGATCATGGCCGAACGGGGCGCGCAGACATAGCAGCGGAGTGGAAGTTCAGAACACGCGATTTGGAAATAATCGCGCTGCGCCCTCAGGGCGAGGCAAGCGATACGGCGGCGGGGCTCACAGGTCGGTCCCTTGCGCCTTCAGCCTCGCCAGTCCTTCGACGAGAAAATCCAGCAGCGCATGGAACAGTTTGGGATTGTGATGGTTCGCTGGACGCAACACCTTGATCCAGTAGTCGGGTAGTCCGAACCCCGGAAGAATCTGCACCAGCCGACCCGCCAGAACGCTGTCGCGCGCCCGATAGCGCGGCAGGATCGCCACGCCCATGCCGTCGACGCAGGCGTTGTGCATGGCGTCGATGTCGTTGGTCGCGAAGCCACCGTCGACAGTGACCTGGATGTCGCCGGCACGCGCATCGGTAAACGTCCACGTGCGCACGGTGTTCTGGTACGAGTAGAGCAGGCAGCGATGGCCGGGCAAGTCGGACGGATGCTCGGGGGTGCCTTGGTGCGCCAGATAATCGGGCGACGCGTAGACGTGGCGCTTGAACGGACACAAGGGGAATGCTTCGACGCCCTCGTAGGTCACGGGCAGGCCCGTGATCACGAAATCGAAGTTCTCGAGCACGGGGTCGACGGCGCGGTTGGCCAGTTGCAGCTCGATGCTGGCTTTGGGATGAGACAGGAAGAACGCGTTGAGCAGCCTGCCGAGGAAGTGGTTAGTGAACGATGCAGGTGCCTTGACGCGCAAACGCCCGCCAAGCGAGCGTTCATCGACCACGGCGCGTTCGGACAGTCGCTCGTAGGCGGCCAGGAATTCGCGCGCTGCGCCCAGCATGTCGCGTCCCGAGGCCGTCAGGGTGAGGCTGCGGGTGGTGCGCTGGAAAAGCAGCACCTTGAGCTCTTTTTCCAGCGCACTGACCCGCTTGGTCACCACCGGCGCCGACACGTCGAGCCTGCGCGCGGCCGCGGTGAAGCTGCCCATGTCGGCCACCGCGAGGAACGCTCGCACGTTCTCTACACTATCCATCGCTCCATACCTCTCATCTTCTTATGGAGGTGAATTGTATAGATAGCCGCTCCCGTCGCCCACGAACGCCACCCCTGCCCGCCTACATCACCCTCGCGCGTCGCACTTCAGAGATATAAATCAGGATCAGCGAGACCCAAACGACGCCATAAAGGAGCATGAAACAACTTGAGCGAATCTTGACGATGTCGAGCAGCGCGCCGAACAGGATCGGCAGCAGGAACCCGCCCAGGCCACCCGCCAACCCCACGATACCGGTCACGACGCCCATGTTCTCGGGAAACTCGTCCGCCACGTACTTGAACGTCGAGGCCATCCCGAAAGCGAACACGGCACCCAGCACGAACGCGAGCATCACGAATCCCACCACGGATACGCTGATGTGGAACGTTTGCGGTCCCTGGATCGTGTAGATCACGAAATCGGTCTTCGGATACGACAGGAGGAACAGGCAGATCCAAGCCACCCACAGGCACCACCACGTGACCGCGTGCGCGCCGAACTTGTCGGCGAGCACGCCACCGACCGCGCGCAGCACCGAGCCGGGCAGCGAAAAACCGGCCGCCACCGCCGCGGCCATCACCACTGTCATGCCGTATTCGGCCTTGAGATACTGGGGAATCCATAGCGACAACGCCGTGAACCCGCCGAAGGTGATCGAGTAGTACTGACACAACCGCCATACGCGTGCATTGCTCAGAACCTTGAACGACGCCAGGATCGAACCGCCCTTCTTCCCCGCGCCCGGGTCTGGCGCGGACGCCAGCCAGAAGATCACTGCCGTGACGAGCAGCACGACCGCATAGATGCGTGGGACCGCACGCCAGCCGTACGCCGCCTCCAAGCTCGGCGTGATGAACAGGTTGACGGCCGCCCCGGCCGTGCCTGCCCCGAAAAAGCCCATCGCGAATCCGCGCCTGTCCGGCGGGAAGAAGCGCGCGACATAGGGTGTACCGACGGCGAACGACGCGCCCACGCACCCAAGAAATAGCCCGATAACGAGGAATTGCCACAACTGCGTCGCGTAGCTGACGACATACACGGGAATCGCGCACGTCACCAGCAACACGGTCATCACGAGGCGCCCGCCAAAGCGGTCCGTCCAGATCCCGAGCGGCAGGCGCATCACTGCGCCAGTCAGCACCGGCGTCGCCGTGAGCAGACCGAATTCTGTGCTGTTCAGGCCAAGGTCCTCGCGCAACTGGATGCCCAGCACGCCGAACATCATCCAGACCACGAAACAGACGAGAAATGCGAACGTACTCGCGAACAACACCGAGTACGCCTTGGCGCCCGGCGCGGGCAGATTGCCGGCAACCGATGGCGATGCGGCAACGCGTGCGATATCCATCCCTTCTCCTTTATTGGACCAGCGGCCCGTCGGCGCTCGCAAACGTCACGCCTTCCAGGTCGGCTTGCGCGGCCAGCAGTTGCACGTACTGACGCGTGGCGCGCAGGCGCACCTGCGCCGTTAGCATCGTGGCGATGTCGTCCTGGACGGCCTCGAACGGAATCAGCGCACCCGGCACCCGGTGATCGATTCGCACCAGATGAAAGCCGAAGCGGGTTTTGATCAGCCGCGGCAGAACGCCGATCTCGTCCGAACCGAAAATGCCTTGCGCGAACTCCGGCACGCAGCTCGTGCGCTCGAGCTGGCCAAGGCTCCCGCCCACCTGCGCGGACGGACAGTTCGACCGCTCCGCCGCCATCGTTTCGAACTGGTCGGGCGCTTGCAGGATCGCGTTGAGCGTCTCTTCCGCCTTGGCGCGCACCAGCGCGAGCGGTGCTCGACCGGTCACACCGAACAGAATATGGCTGGCGTGCACCAGTTCGCCGCTGGTGAAGCGATCGCGATGCTGCTCGTAATAACGACGCGATTCCTCGGCGGTGGCCACGGGCGTCGCGACTTCCTTCGCGAACACCGCATCGGCCATCGCGTCGGGCCGGTCGGCGTCGATGGGCAGCCCCAACTCGACGGCACGCTGGCGCACCAACTCGCGGATCGCGAGCGCGTAGCGGGCCATCGTCTCGGCATCGGCCGTCGGATCGGCGCCGGCGATCGGCGCGTCGGCAAGTTCTGCCGCCGCCTCGTCGATGGCGCTCGTGGGGATCTCGACACCGTTCACGCGCAGCGGCGCGCGGGCATCTGCCAACAAGGTTTGCATGTTGAGGGTCCTTGGCCGTAGGGACGTTATTCGACGCTTATCGACGTTCAGGTGCAACCATTAACGCCGCGCCTCAGCGCTTGCGCACCAATTGATACGGGCGGATCAAATAGACCACGGACGCCAGACCGCTCCAGATGTGCACCATGCGCGTGAACGGCGATACGAGGAAGATCGTGAAGCCGAGCGCGATATGCGCGCGATAGGTCAGCGGCACGCCTTCAAGCAAGGTCGCCACGCCCGGCTGGAATGTCACGATGCCTTTCACGTAATCGGTCAGTTGCTCGAACATCGCGCCGTCCATGTGCCGCATGGAGAGCAACACCGTGCCGAGTCCGAGCGCGAGCTGAATCCAGAGCATGAACACGATGACAATGTCCCACGTGCGGCTCGTGGCACGCACGCGCGGCGTGCCGATGCGACGGGCGATGAGGATCGTCAGGCCGATGATGGCCACCACGCCCGCGGCTCCGCCACCCACCATCGCGATCAACTGGTGCTGCGACGCGTTCAGGAACGGCGAAACGAGCCAGTGCGGCGCCAGGAATCCGGCGAAATGCCCGGCCACGACGACCAGCACGCCCCAGTGAAACATATTGCTGCCCAGGCGCAGCATGCCGTGCTTGAGCAATTGCGACGAATCGCTCTTCCACGAATACTGCTCGCGGTCGAAGCGGATCAGGCTGCCGATGAGCAGCACCGTCAGGCAAATGTACGGATAGATGCCAAACAGAAACTGATGAAAGAAAGCTTGCATGGTCACACTCCTTGCTTTCCGAACTCAGCGCCCGGGACGGCGCGCATGGAACTGAATCGGTTCACCGACGGTATTGCCCTGCCCGCTCGGATGGCCCGCGCCCATGAAGCGCACCGGGGCATCCTGATAGCTGGCGTCGATGGCATCGTAGTCCGCCGCACGCGGAATATGCGACGCATCGTCGACGTGTTCGGGCGGCGTCTGCGTCTCGCGCTGCGCCGCGGTTGCACCGCTCAGCCAGAGCAGCGCGCGCGTGAGTCCGGCATAGGGCGATCCGCGTTTGGCGAGCCCGGCATCGATGGCCTGCAGGAGATGCTCGATGTCCTTCAGACGCGCCAAGCCTTCCGACTCCGGCAGGACCCCGACGTATTCGAGAAACGCGGGCAGATAGTCGGGCAGTTCGCCGGGCGCCAGATAGATGCCGCTGCGCTCATAGGTCTGCATGAGGTCGACCATCGCCTGCCCGCGATCGCGCGACTCGCCGTAGACGTGTTCGAACAGGTAGAGCGACGTCACGCGGCCACGGTCGAACTGCGCCACGTAGTTCTCCTGCAACGTGAGCAAATCGCGCTCGCGCCAGTAGGCAAAGAACGCGTCGAGCTCACGCCGCGCGGCGCCGCCAATGCGCGGACTGCCCAGCAGCGTCTGCTCGATCTCGGGCAATGCGAGGGCCACTTCGTCGTCCGGGTAATGCAGCAGTGCGCCGAGCAGGCGGCACTGCAAGCCGAGGGGGGTATCGGAGGCGGACATCTCAAATCTCCTGAATCGGAATGGTCCGCTTGTTCTTCTTGACCGGGTTGAACAGGTTGCCTGTGTCGTTGCCCGACGAGCATCCGTTGCCAAACGAAAAACCGCATTCGCCATGCATGTCGAACGTGTTCTCGGCGTATTCGCGATGGGCAGTCGGAATCACGAACCGGTCTTCGTAGTTGGCAATCGCCAGATACCGGTACATCGACTCCACCTGAGCGACGGACAGACCCGCTTGGGCCAGCACGTCGTCGGCCTGCACGCCGTCGACGTGCCGTGCGCGCATGAACGCGCGCATGGCGAGCAGGCGCTCAAGGGCTAGCTTCACCGGGGCTTCGTCGCCGGCGGTCAGCAAATTCGCGAGATAGCGCAGCGGAATGCGCAGCGACGCCACGTCGGGCAGCGCGCCGTTCATGCCGAGATCGCCGCTGTTGGCCGCGGCGTTGATCGGCGAGAGCGGCGGCACGTACCAGACCATCGGCAGGGTGCGATATTCCGGGTGCAGCGGGAACGCGATGCGCCAGTCGACCGCCATCTTGTAGACCGGTGACGCCTTGGCGCCTTCGATCCACGCATCGGGCACGCCGTCGAGCCTGGCCTGCGCGATCACCGCCGGATCGTTGGGGTCCAGGAAGACCGACAATTGCGACTCGTACAGGTCTTTCTCGTCGGCAACACCCGCCGCCTCGCTGATGCGGTCGGCGTCATAGAGCAGCACACCGAGATAGCGAATGCGGCCCACGCACGTCTCCGAGCAGACGGTCGGCTGCCCCGCTTCGATGCGCGGGTAGCAGAAGATGCACTTCTCGGCTTTGCCGCTGTGCCAGTTGTAGTAGATCTTCTTGTACGGGCAACCCGACACGCACATGCGCCAGCCGCGGCACTTGTCCTGGTCGACGAGCACGATGCCGTCCTCCTCGCGCTTGTAGATCGAGCCCGAGGGGCACGATGCGACACACGCCGGGTTCAGGCAGTGTTCGCACAGGCGCGGCAGGTACATCATGAAGGTGTTCTCGAACTGGCCGTAGATGTCCTTCTGCACCGCTTCGAAGTTGTAGTCCTGCGAGCGTTTGGCGAACTCGCCGCCGAGAATCTCTTCCCAGTTCGGTCCCCACTCGATCTTCTCCATGCGCTCGCCGGTGACCAGCGAGCGCGGCCGCGCCACCGGCATGGCTTTCGCATCCGAGGCGGTCTGCAGATGACCGTAGTCGAATGTGAACGGCTCGTAATAATCGTCGATCTCCGGCAGATGCGGATTGGCGAAAATGCTGGCGAGCAGCTTGAGCTTGCCACCCTGCAGCGGTTCGAGCTTGCCGTTGGCCTTGCGCGTCCAGCCGCCGCGCCAGCGTTTCTGGTTCTCCCAGTCTTTCGGATAGCCGATGCCCGGCTTGGTCTCGACGTTGTTGAACCAGGCGTATTCCATGCCTTCGCGGCTCGTCCAGACGTTCTTGCACGTAATCGAACAGGTATGGCAGCCGATGCACTTGTCCAGATTGAGCACCATGGCAATCTGCGCACGCACTTTCATTGGCGTTCTCCGGTCGGGGGCACGAGCACCTGGTCGGCGGTATCGTCGAGCCAGTCGATACGATTCATCTTGCGCACTACCAGGAATTCGTCGCGGTTCGAGCCGACAGTGCCGTAGTAGTTGAAGCCGTACGAAAGCTGGGCGTACCCGCCGATCATATGGGTCGGCTTGACGCTGATGCGCGTGACCGAATTGTGAATGCCGCCGCGCGTGCCGGTGATCTCCGAGCCCGGCGTATTCACGATCTTCTCCTGCGCGTGGTACATCATCACGGCCCCGCTTGGAATCCGCTGACTCACCACGGCACGGGCGCACAACGCCCCGTTCGCGTTGAAGCACTCGATCCAGTCGTTGTCCACGATGTCCAACTCGCGCGCGTCGGCCTCCGACATCCATACGATCGGTCCGCCGCGCGACATGGTCAGCATCAGCAAGTTGTCGGTGTAGGTGCTGTGGATGCCCCACTTCTGGTGCGGCGTGAGGAAGTTGAGCACCTTTTCGGGATTGCCGTTGCTGCGCTGGCCGAGCATGTGCGCATAGCTGCCCGTGTCGATGGGCGGCTTGTAGACGCACAGCGATTCGCCGAACGCCCGCATCCACGGATGGTCCTGGTAGAGCTGCTGGCGTCCGCTCAGCGTGCGCCAAGGCACGAGTTCATGGACATTGACGTAACCGGCGTTATACGACACGTGCTCCGATTCGATCCCGCTCCAGGTGGGCGACGAAATGATCTTGCGTGGCTGGGCCTGAATATCGCGGAAGCGGATCTTCTCGTCGGCGCGGGCTTCGGCGAGATGCTTGTGCGACAGGCCGGTAACTTTCGTGAGTGCCTGCCAAGCCCGCACGGCCACCTCGCCATTGGTCTCGGGCGCAAGCGTGAGAATGACCTCGGCGGCGTCGAGCGCCGACTCGATGCGCGGCCTGCCGTTCGAAACCCCGGCCTCCGAGACCTTGTAATTGAGCTGCCCGAGCAGGTCGATCTCCTCGTGCGTCTCCCACTGAATGCCCTTGCCGCCGTTGCCGAGCGAATCCATCAACGGGCCGAGCGACGTGAATTTACGGTAGGTGTTCGGATAGTCGCGCTTGACGACGACCACGCCTTGCGCGGTCTTGCCCGGCACCGGGTCACACTGCCCCGCGCCCCAGTCCTTCACCTCATACGGTTGCGCGAGTTCGCCGGGGGCATCGTGCGCGATGGGCGCGAGCACCACGTCCGTCTCGTTGCCGAGATGGCCGTCGCACAATTCGGAGAAGCGCTTCGCGATGCCCTTGAAGATCTCCCAGTCGCTGCGCGCCTGCCACGCCGGATCGACGGCGGCCGAGAGCGGGTGAATGAACGGATGCATGTCGGACGTGTTCAGATCGTCCTTCTCGTACCACGTGGCGGTGGGCAGCACGATGTCGGAATACATGCATGTGGTGGACATCCGGAAGTCCAGCGTCACGAGCAGGTCAAGCTTTCCCTTGGGCGCTTCGTCGCGCCATTTGACTTCTTCCGGACGGGCACCGTGGCTCTTGCCGATATCTTCGCCCTGCACGCCGTGCGTGGTGCCCAGCAGGTGCTTCAGGAAGTACTCATGCCCCTTGCCTGACGACCCGAGCAGATTCGAGCGCCACACGAACAGATTGCGCGGGAAGTTGTCGGGGTGATCCGGGTCGGTACACGCCATGCGCAGCGTGCCGTCCTTGAGGGCGTTCGCCACATACTGGCCCGCCTTCGACGGGTCGGGCAGCGAGCGGCCGACATCGAGCGGATTGGTCTGCAGTTGAGGCGCCGTCGGCAGCCAGCCCATGCGCTCGGCGCGCACGTTGTAGTCAATGGGGCGTCCGTGGAACGGCGTCTTATCAGCAAGCGGCGAGAGCAAGCCCGACGGATCGCTGTTGTCGTAACGCCACTGGTCCGTGTGCGCATAGAAGTACGACGTTGCGTTCATCTGGCGCGGCGGGCGGTGCCAGTCGAGCCCGAACGCAAGCGGCGTCCAGCCCGTTTGCGGGCGGAGCTTTTCCTGGCCGACATAGTGCGACCAGCCGCCGCCGGATTTCCCGATGCATCCGCACATCACCAGCATATTGATGATCGCGCGGTACGACATATCCATGTGGAACCAGTGATTGATACCGGCCCCGATGATGACCATCGACTTGCCCTGCGTCTTGTGCGCGTTCTCGGCGAACTGGCGGGCCACCGAAATCACGTCTTCCCGCTTGACGCCGGTGATCGCTTCCTGCCACGCCGGGGTGTAGGGCACATCGTCGTCGTAGGTGTGGGCGATGTGTTCGCCGCCGAGGCCCTGATCGAGCCCGTAGTTCGCGATGAACAGGTCGTAGACGGTTGCCACCAGCACTTCGCCTTCGGTGGTCTGGATGCGGCGCACACCGACATTGCGGCGCTGCACGGAGGCGTGCGACGTGCAGGTGAAATGCGCATGAGGCTGGTTGCCGAAATAGGGAAAGAGCACGGGCACGACCTCGTCGTGGCCCTTCACCAGCGTGAGGCACGGCTGGATGGGCTTGCCATCGGGGCCCTCTTCGCGCAGGTTCCACTTCCCCTGGTTGGCGTCGTCGCCCTGTGCCCAGCGATAACCGATCGAGCCGACCGGCGCGACGAAATCACCGCTCAGCTCATCGATCACGACCGTCTTCCAGTCGGCGTTGTGCGGTTGGCCCAGCGCGCCGTCGAAGTCGGCCGCGCGCAGTTGGCGCTCCGGCACGTAGCCGTCGCCCTGCTTGACCATCCGAACGAGACACGGCATGTCCGTGAAGCGTCGGCAGTAGTCGATGAAGTAATCGCTCTTGCCGGCCAGATGAAACTCGTTGAGGATCACGTGTCCCATGGCGAGCGCCAGCGCGGCATCGGTGCCCTGCTTCGGATGCAGCCACAGGTCACCGAACTTCGCCCCTTCCGCGTAGTCGGGGAAAATCGACACGATCTTGGTGCCCTTGTAGCGCACCTCGGTCATGAAGTGGGCGTCCGGCGTGCGCGTCTGCGGCACGTTCGAGCCCCACATCACAATGAACGTCGAGTTGTACCAGTCGGCCGACTCAGGCACGTCCGTCTGCTCGCCCCACGTTTGCGGCGAGGCCGGCGGCAGATCGCAGTACCAGTCGTAGAAGCTCAGGCAGACGCCGCCAATCAGCGACAGATAACGCGCGCCCGCGGCATACGACACCATCGACATCGCCGGAATCGGCGAAAAGCCGGTGACGCGATCCGGGCCATAGCGCTTGACCGTGTAGACATTGGCGGCGGCAACGATCTCATTGACCTCGTCCCACGAGGCACGCACAAAGCCACCGAGGCCGCGACGGGCCTGATAGGCACGGCGTGACGCCTCGTTTTCCACGATGGAGGCCCACGCCTCGACCGGCGCGAGCGACTTGCGCGCGTCGCGCCAGCGCGACACGAGTGCGCTGCGCACGAGCGGATACTTGAGACGATTGGCGCTGTAGAGATACCAGGAGTACGATGCGCCGCGCGAGCAGCCACGTGGCTCATGGTTCGGCATGTCAGGGCGTGTGCGGGGGTAATCGGTCTGCTGCGTTTCCCAAGTGACGATGCCGCCTTTGACATACACCTTCCAGGAGCAGGACCCGGTGCAATTGACCCCGTGCGTCGAGCGCACGATCTTGTCGAATTGCCAGCGTTGACGGTAAGCGTCTTCCCAGTGGCGGTCTTCATCGGTCGTGGCGCCGTGCCCCTCGGAGAACTGGGGACGTGAAGACGTGAAAAAACGAAGACGGTCAACGAAATGACTCATGGCGTTTCCCTGGCATGAGTCGGCGCAAGACTGCGCCGACAGGCGAGCGAAAGCGGGAACGCCACACGATTCCGAAGTGTTGGGGGGCGGTTCCCGCCGGCTTAAGGCAACGACTGCGCAGTCGGGTCTTCGAATACGAGGCGATTATTCTCCTTCGCCTGCGTCATGTAAAGCGCGTCGCATCGAAGGTTTGCGTTGGCTCAACACGTGTCGATATTTCTTGTAGTGCTATATAAGCCGTGCCCCGTTTCTGCTTGACGTTGCCCGCCCGGATGGCGGCGCAAAGCGCTATATCCTTGCTGATATAGTGCTTTGGACTAGGTCCGTCGGGCCAGCACCTCGTCGCGCGGGCCGGCGTCGACAACGCGTCCCCCGTCCATGACCACGAGGGTGTCGAATCGATCGAGCAGACTCGGCCGGTGCACCGACGCGACGATGCAGGCGTTCGGGAACGCTTCATACAGGCGATCCAATACCCGTGCCTCGGCTAGCGGGTCGAGCGCGCTGGTCGGTTCGTCGAGCAGCAATAGCGAACTCCCTCGCGCTGCCAGCGCGCCCCGCGCGAGCGCGAGCCGTTGTCGCTGACCGCCAGAAAGGTTGCCGCCGCGCTCGTTGAGCGTGCTGGCCAGGCCCTCAGGAAGATGCTGGAGGACGTCGTCGAATGCCCCCGCATGCACGGCGGCCTGCACGGACTGCGCGTCGGCCGGTTCCCCAAACGTCAGGTTCTCCTCCACGCTCGCCTCGAACACTTCGGCTTCCTGCGGAATCAGTGTGGCCAGCGTGCGCAGATCGGCCCACGGCGTTGACGCGCCGTCGCGCAGCAATTGGCCGTGCTGCGGGAGATAGAGTCCGGCGAGCGTGCGCAACAGTGTGCTCTTGCCGCCACCGCTGGGGCCAACGAGCGCCACGCGGGTGCCGCGCCGGAGCACGAGGTCAACGCTATGAAGTCCGCCACGCGTGTCGTCGGCGTAATGCCACGACACGCCGCGCAATGTCAGTGTGTCCCACGGCGCATCAGGCACGACAGCGGGGGCGATCGCGTCGGGCTCGCCCGGTGCCGCCCAGATCGGCGCGGCGCTGCCGAAATCCGTGTGCATGCGGGCGAAGCTCTGGAAGTTCGACGCCATCGCGCCGACCACCGTCGCCGCCTGCTGTGCGTATTGGTAGATCATGAATACCGTGCCGAGCAACACCGCCTGCCCCGGCTGGCGCGACTGCAACACGTAGACGATGACCAGGATCCAAGTCAGCCCCATGCCGAGAATATCGACGGCGAACCATTTGCCCTCGTTCACCACGACGGCGCGACGCAGCGGCGCCATCACCGTCTCCATGCGACGCCCCAGCACTTTGCGAGACGCTGCCTGCAGGCGCAGGCCGATCACCGTGCCCGCATTGCCGACGAAGTCGAGCAATGCGGCGGCGTAGCGCCGTTCGGCGTCGTTCTCTGCGCGCGCGAGCTGCATCAGAACACGGTCGAACCGCAGGATGATGAGCGCCACGACGACATAGCCCGTCACGGCAATCACACCGCTGGTGCGAGACAGCAATGCGAGCGCCACCAGCGGCCCGACGAAATTGAAGGCGCTTTGTAGATAGCCGAATTGATTCTGGGCGAAGTCGGACAGGGCGCGACTGGATTGCACGACGCGGTGCTGCAACTCGCCCGAGTGGCGGCCATCGCGCCATGCGAGCGGTGCGGTGGCGATCCGTGCATACAGTTGATCGGCCAGCCGGACACGCACGCGAACCCCGACGTTGCGCTCGAGTATCCGGCCCGGGCCGTGGAGCAGCCACGACACCAGATAGACACCGACCAGATAGACGATCCAGCGGCCCGCCGTCGTCATGTCGCCTTGTTGCAGCGCATTAATCGCCTGTGCCGCCAGCCACGGCATGGTCAGACGCAACAACTGTGCAGCCGACAACAGGCCGGCGGCGCCGAGCAAATGCAGCCGCACGCCGTGGGCGTGACGCCAGAGCGCGCGGTAGAGATCTCGCGCCGCACCGCCCAACCCGATGGCGGGCGCTTGTGCTGGAGCGTCGGGCACCGTCATGCGTGCATCGTTCCTTTGCCGTTAGGCTCAGCCCCCGGTCCGCATGCCCCTCGACGGGCGGACGGCGAACCGGGAAGTCGTCAGGCGCCGCAAAGGGTGCCAGAAGTGGCGCCAAAAGCGGCGTCGCGAGCGGTCAATATATTGGAAAATCGATCAAGCGTCGCGCTTACAGGCTGGAATGCGCGTGCCGATCATCCGGGTCGCGCGCGTGTGCGTGGGTTCTCGCCTGCCCGGCCAGCGCGGCCGACACCGTCACCGCAAGGGGCGCCGGCGTGGCATCGGGTTGTGTTCGGCGATCGCGCGGCGATGGGGCCACATAGTAGAAGCGCAGCTCAGCGTCGGGATAGTGGTACGGCACCATGGCGAGATTGACGGCACACGAGTCGCAGAACGGCAGACGCGAGCACAGCACGATCGAGCGAACGACGTTCTCGCCCACCGGGTTATCCGCATAGATCTGCGCCAGAATCATCCGCTCCGTATCGAGCGTGCGGGACCGCACCCCGCCCGTGGCGGCGTTGAACGTCGGCAGGTCCGCGTCGGCCATTGCCAGACGCAGTTCGGGCGGCTCGGTGAAAATGACCTCCTCTCCCGAGCGGGCTGCTGTGCGGCGTTGGGCGATGACATTGTGGTCCCGCCGCGCATACGCCCGGCCCGCGTCCACGATGCGCACGCTCGGCGTGTTCGTACGCAGCGTAGTGCGCTGGAGTCCCGACAGGCAGTAGTAAATCGTTCTCGTGCCGTCGACGAGCGTCACTTCCGCCACCGCGATATTCGCGTTGCGCGAGACCGCGCGCATCCGGTCGCCGACATCGCGTGCCGCGCGCGCTGTGCCGCCGACCAGCGCCTGGATCCCCGACATGCCGGGAAACAGCGTCTCGAAGATCGACAGCACATCGCGTGTCGTTTCCACGTCGCCGACGAAGGGCAACTGCGACCATACGGCCAACGGGGCGGGACGCGAGACAAAGTCCCTCGCGATCGCATTGATGAACGCTTCGGCTTGCGCCGGATAGTGTTGCCAGTGGCTCCACAGTCGGTTGAACATCGGCATCAACGACGCATCGATGCCGGGGGCGGAGAAAAGCCGCTGGCGCCGGGCGACGCCGGCGGTGTTCTGGCGGCGGCTACCCGGTGTTCGATCGCTTGCGTCAGGTCCCGAACCGCTTGCCGCGCCTCGATCACCGACAGTGAAACGTCCTCAAGCCCGCGCCAGACGTCCCCCGGAGACGGCGCCTGCTGCCAGAGCTTGAGATACAACTGCAGAAACGTGCGCGCATCGCCGTAGGCGATCGTCGGCAGCACCGTCGCGTTCTCGGCGGCCGCGCGATGGTGCTGCGCCGTGCGGTACGCGCGAATGTCGCGGTGCTTCGCCGCGCGCAAGTGCAGGCGCACCCGACGTGACGAACGTGACGATTCGCCCTCGTCGCTGTCGGGCAACCCGAAGCGGTAATAAACGTCGCTCGTCAGTTGCACCACACCATGCAGCGCGCCATCCGTGTCCCGATACGTTCCGAATGGCGCCGCGATGCGCATGTCGCCAAGCGTGAGACGCACGCGACGCCCACCGACCGGCCCCTCCGTCGTCGACTGCTCATAGAAGGACAATTCGCCGTCCAGCTCCGGCGCATACACCGACGGATCGACGAGTGGCGAGTCCGGCGAGACGTGCGGCACGCCATGCTCGTCCAGACGCCCCATACGCCCAAAGGCAAAGAACACGTGGCTACCGTCCTCCGCTCGAGACAAACGGGAATAGACGGCGACACGCAGGCGAGCGAGTGGCGACGCGTTCATTGGCTGATGCTGCGTAAGCGTTGCGCCCTGCTCCGTGACCGTGACCTCGTCGGGTCGCTCGGAGTGGCATTCGAGACACATGCCGTCGATGTCGATCCCCGTTCCCCGCGAGATGCGGCACAGCGACTCCGGCCCACGCTCGCGACGGATGTCCTCAAGTGGCCGGAGGTCTGACGCGTGTTTGCGCGAGTGCGCCACGGTCGCGCCGTACAGGACACCGTCGATGTCGAACACCTTTACGCCGTTCTGCGTCAGGTCCGGGAGGTACTCCACGTAGACATCCGGCGGCAACGACCATTGCACGCCTCGGCCCAGCGGACCGGAGAATGGCTCGTGTTTGATAAATCTCGGCAACGGCGGTGGCGTCGGCGTCGGCGTGGCATGAGTAGAGGCTTCTATGGGGTTGTCCGGCCAAAGGTGCTGGAGCAGCGCGATGGCATCCTGGTGGAGCGTATCGGCGCGCACCATGGCGGCCAGACATTCAAGCCCGGACATCGTCAGGCGAGAGGCCAATGGGTTGGGCGCAGGACCTCGGCATCGGCAAACGCCGCACGCGTTTGCGCGTCCGATACGGCGACGGATTCCCGAATCAACGCGACGATAGCGCACTGGATATCCCCTCGGTACGCTTCGAGCCCCGCTCTCAGGGCCTCGCGGCTGTCGGCTGGCGCTGGCGGCCGACCGAGCGACCTGGCGTGCGGCGCCGGCAGGCACTGCGCCATCACGCCACCGCCGTCGGGGCGGTAAGGCCACACGCGCAGCAACGCGTGAACGCCGGACACCGCGTCAGAATGCGGCAACGCCATCGGCGCCGTGGTTGGACCCGGTTCGATACGAACCTCTCTACGGCCGATCGACCGCGGCCCGGCAACCGGTGCCCGCGGGGCGACGGCCGCGACCGCTACGCCTGTCGTACAGACCACCGCCAACAAGCCCAGCGCGAAGGCCGCATTGGGGGCCTCACGGCCCGTTGCGCCAACCGCTGCGCGAGCGACGGGCTCGGTCAACAGCGGTGGCGGGGCCGAACGCGGAGGCGCCTGCGTCTGGACGGCGCGACGACGGGGCACCGACAGACCGGCCCGCCAGTCGTCAACGAATGCGGGGCGAGCGATGCCCCGTCTTGTATGGTGCGCATTGGCGGTCGGTCGATGCGCGTGGTGCGGCATGGCGTAATGCAATCGAGTCATTCAGCGTTTCTCCGTGAATTCGGCGGCGTTGTACGATCGCGAGATTGCGAAGGACAACATCCGCAGCGAGGGGGAGAACGCTAACGCGGCCCGCGCAGAAGCGATTGCTGAAACGAACCGGCGATTGTGGCAGTCTTCACTGCTGCCACCGCCGCTAGGGAGAAATTCGGAAATCGCCGTCCGTGCCGAGAATGGCGGTCCTGCCATGCACGACGCTGACCGACAGCGTCTACGGCTGGCGTGGCGTAAGCTTGCGATGCCCCCAGTGTGCTCGCGTCATGCAGACGTCATGCTGAGGTCACCGCGTCAGCGCTATGATGGCGAACTTTGTGTTGCTGGATAACGTAAGTTGGAACCCTTGAAAACCGAGATCGAGACCGTCCCGGGTCCCGCCACGACGCATGCGCGCGCCGCCCTCGAAGTGCTCCGCACGTTTCTCCTGCTGGGCCTGACCAGCTTCGGCGGACCGGTCGCCCACATCGGCTATTTCCGGCGTGAATTCGTGGAGCGGCGTCGCTGGCTCGACGACGCGAGCTTCATCGATCTGGTGGGGTTGTGTCAGTTTCTGCCCGGACCGGCGAGCAGCCAGGTTGGGTTTTCCATCGGCCTTCGGCGGGCCGGATGGTTGGGCGGCATCGCCGCGTGGTGCGGGTTCACGCTGCCGTCGGTGCTGCTGCTTCTGGTCTTTGCCGTCGTGGCACCGCACCTGGGCGGTCCGGTCGGCGATGGCGTGCTGCATGGCTTGAAGCTGGTGGCGGTCGCCGTCGTGGCGCAGGCCGTATGGGACATGGCGAGACGATTATGTCCCGACACGCGCCGCGCGGGGATCGCGTTGGCCGCCATGACTGTGCTCGCGTTGACGACCACCCAGTTTGCGCAGCTCATCGTGATCGTGCTGGGCGCGGGCCTTGGGGTTCTGCTGCTGCGCTCGGGCCACGCGATGGCGGCACCGCCGTTGCCCTCGCCCGCGCGATTCCGAATCTCACGTACAGCGGGCGCTGTGGCGCTGATCCTCTTCTGCGTGCTGCTGGCCGGGTTGCCGTTCCTGCGCCATCTCACCGACGAGCGGTCCGTGGCCATATTCGACGGCTTCTACCGATCCGGCGCGTTGGTGTTCGGCGGTGGCCATGTGGTGCTGCCGCTGCTTCAAGAGCAGACGGTGGCGACGGGATGGGTGTCGAACAGCGACTTCCTGGCGGGGTATGGTGCGGCGCAGGCGGTGCCGGGCCCGCTCTTCACGTTCGCGACCTACCTTGGGTGGCGCTCGGGGAGCCCGCTGCATCCGTGGCTTGGCGCCGTGCTTGCGACGGCGGCGATCTTTCTTCCCGGGCTGTTGCTCGTCGTGGCTGCGCTGCCGCATTGGCAGGCGCTGCGTGAGCGTGCATCGACGGCGGCCATGCTTGCCGGGGTGAATGCGGCCGTCGTGGGCATATTGGCCTCGGCGTTGTACTCCCCGGTGTGGACGAGCGCCGTGCACAGCGCCGCCGATTTCGCGGTAGCCGCGATTGCGTTCGTGCTGTTGACGCGGTGGAAAGCGCCGCCGCTTGCCGTGGTTGCGCTATGCGCTGTCGCCGGCGCGGCGGGGCTTGCCTGACGGGCTTGAGGGGCCTCGATGTTGAATACCGCCTGACCGATCCGAGCGCGGCGTGGGCCAGGCGGGATGCGTCAGGACGATTCGTTATCGCAGCCGGACACCGGGGGCGAGCCGGCTTCCGTGCGCGATCTTGCTTGCGTGATGTTGCTGAACGGCGGGACGTCTTGCGTGAGCCAGACGTTGCCGCCGATCACCGAGCCTTGTCCGATAGTGACGCGACCGAGGATCGTTGCGCCGGCGTAAATGACCACGTTGTCTTCCACGATCGGGTGACGCGGTAGGCCTTTGCGCGGATTGCCGTCGTCGTCGGCCGGGAAGCGCTTGGCGCCGAGCGTGACGGCTTGGTAGACGCGCACGCGCTCGCCGAGAATCGCGGTTTCCCCGATGACCACCCCTGTCCCGTGATCGATGAAGAAGCCGGCACCGATCTGGGCGCCTGGGTGAATATCGATCCCTGTTTCCGAATGGGCTTGCTCGGCGATGATACGGGCGAGCAGAGGCAATTCCAGTCGATAGAGTTCGTGGGCGACGCGGTGGTGAATCATCGCGTGAATGCCTGGGTAGCAGATCAGCACCTCGTCGACGCTGCCGGCGGCCGGATCGCCTTGATAGGCGGCGAGCACGTCACGGTCGAGCAATTCGCGGATTGTCGGGAGCCGTTGGGCGAATTGCTGGATGGTGGCGTGGGCGCGTTCCTCGATGCGTGCGGGCGTGAGGTTGGCGTCGTGGCGGGCTTTATGGCGCCATTCCATGCGGGCTTGTTCGGCGAGACCGTTGAGCACGCTGGTCAGCGTGTGACCGACGAAATAGTTCTCGCCTTGCTGGTGCAGGTCTGGCGGGCCGAGGCGCATGGGGAAGAGCACGCCTTTGAGGGCGCCGATGATGGCGGCGAGGTGTTCACGGGAGGGCAGATCGCGCCCACCGGATTCGAGCAGGCGGCGTTGGCCGTCGCGCCAGCGCAGGCGAGCCGAGTGCAGGGAGGAGACGATATCGTCGATGTCGAAAGCGGCCACGAGGGGGAACTCCTGAAAAGCGGGTGCCGGGGACGGTGTCGTCGCCGAAAAGCGAAAGAAAACGGAGTGCTGGAAAGCGCACAGACCAAAGAAGGATAACGGGTTTCCAAAGCACCAGTGGTGAAGTGGTTTATTTGGGCGGTGCCGGGCTTGGGTCGTTGGGTGGAGGGACTGGGGGCGTGGAGGGGAGACGGACCGGGGCCCCTTTCTGCAGCGAGTTGGGTTTATGTTTGAGAGGCGGAAAGGGGCCCCGGTCCGTCTGGGGGGCAGGTGTGGAAAGCGTCAAAACGCGTCAAAACGCGTCAAAGAGGCGCCAACGAGGCGGACAACCATCGCAACGGACGCGCCGAGTGGCAGACGATCGTTGCGTACATCGCGTGGGAAGAAGCGGAGATACCAGGTATGAAGCGTCAATTCCGACACCTCAACGTTCCCTACAGATCGCAGTGGGGCGATCCGGCGTTGAACCGAGTGGACGCGGCATGCTGATCGATTTTGGCGAAGGCGCAAACGTCCCCTTCGCCCGGACCAGCCCCTTACAGGGCCCGCTTGACGGTGCGCGCCGCGCCTGAAATATCCTGCCCGACGCCGTCGACCGTATTGCAGCCTGCCAACGAGAGCAGCGAACCGACCACCAGGAAAACCGCCAAAATACGCGCCAACATATCGACCTCGATACAAAAAACGTAATAACCACGAGTTTCCGGCCCCCTCGGAGCCTCCCAGGGCCCGGAACCCGGCTTCTTGTTGTGATGAGCAGGGAAGCGACTACCCCCGCCTCAAAACGATGCGCAATTGTGCGTCAAATTCACCTGAACAGGGGCAAACATGAAAACCCCACGTCCCCGCCCTACAACACCGCCAGCGTTCGCCGAATGTGATCGGCAAACGCCACGCTCAAGTGATTCGGACGCGCGCGATCGAACTTTACCGTAATCCCGACCGACGGCAATGGCGGCAACGTATCACCTGTAACAATGCGTAAATCCTGGGGCACCGCCGTTTGCGTCATCACCGCGAACGCCTGCCCCGAGCGTGCCAGCGCCGTCAATCCCGCCAGATTGCTGCTCGCGTAGGCAATGCGATACGCCCTGCCCGCGCGCGTCAACGCCTCGCATGCCGCCATATGATCCAGCGTATCCGGGTCGGACAATGCCAGCGGCAGCGCCACGTCGGGATTCGAAAGCACCGCCTCCAGGCCCGGATTCCCGATCCAGACCAACGGTTCCCGTCGGATGACGCCCTCATCGTCCACGCCGTCCGGCACCGAAATCAGCGCCAGATCCAACGTATGGCGCGACAGTTGCTCCATCAAGCGCGGTGTCGGCTCGCAAATCACCTCCACCAACGCGTGCGGATGCGCCACCGCAAACTCACGCAACAGATGGGGCAGAAACGCGGCAGCGTAATCGTCCGGACACCCGAATCGAATCGTGCCGCTCAACCCCCGGCCCGACATCTCCGCCATGGCCTCGTCGTGTACCCGCAGAATCCGCTGGGCATGCCCTAGCAAACGCTCGCCAGGGCTCGTCAACGCCACACCGCGGCCCGTGCGCTGCAACAACGGCTGATCGACGATCGCTTCCAGACGCTTCATCTGCTGGCTCAGCGCCGATTGCGTTCGCGCGATGCGCTGCGCCGCACGGCTGAGCGAACCCGCCTGCGCAATGGCGACGAACGAACGCAGCAAATCGATTTCCAGGGACAGGCTCAAGATATTAGACTCACTTCTATCTTCCATTAGCACTATTCGCTTCCATGAAATCAGAGCGCTGCCTAGACTGCAAGCGGTAAATGCCCCGCCCCATCGCCGTTGCCCATCGGAGACACCTGCATGTCCAAGAACCAAGACGCCGACTTCTGGCGCAACGCCCGGCAACATCTGATCCGTTACGGCGGCACCTTCGAGCCGATAATCATCGAGCGGGCGCAAGGCAGCTTTGTCTACGACGCCGACGGCCGCGCAATTCTCGACTTCACCTCCGGACAGATGAGCGCCGTGCTTGGCCATTGCCATCCGGACATCGTCGCCGTCGTCACTGAGTCTATCGGTACCCTCGACCACCTGTTCAGCGGCATGCTCTCCCGGCCCGTCGTCGATCTCGCCACGCGGCTCGCCGACATCACCCCCGAAGGCCTCGACCGGGTCATGCTGCTGAGCACCGGCGCCGAATCGAACGAAGCCGCCATTCGCATGGCCAAGCTCGTCACCGGAAAATTCGAAATCGTCGGGTTCGCCCAATCGTGGCACGGCATGACAGGTGGCGCCGCCGCAGCGACCTACAGCGCGGGACGCAAAGGCGTCGGGCCGGCCGCCGTCGGTTCGTTTGCAATTCCCGCGCCGTTTACCTACCGTCCCCGCTTCGGCCCGGCCGGTCAGTACGACTACCTCGCCGAACTCGACTACGCGTTCGACCTGATCGATCGCCAGTCCAGCGGCAACCTCGCGGCCTTCATCGCGGAACCCATCCTCAGCTCGGGTGGCATCATCGAACTGCCGCCGGGCTATCTCGCAGCCCTCAAGCGCAAGTGCGAAGAACGCGGCATGTTGCTCATTCTCGATGAAGCGCAGACCGGCATCGGCCGCACCGGCACGATGTTCGCGTTCGAGCGCCACGGGGTCACTCCCGACATCCTGACGCTCTCGAAAACCCTCGGCGCCGGACTGCCGCTCGCCGCCATCGTGACGTCCGCCGAGATCGAGGAACGCGCCCACGAACGCGGCTACCTCTTCTACACCACCCACGTCTCTGATCCACTGCCCGCCGCCGTCGGCTTGCGCGTGCTCGACGTCGTCGCGCGCGATGGGCTTGTCGCGCGCGCCAATGCCATGGGCGAACGTCTGCGCAACGGATTGCTGGGGCTGATGGAGCGCTTCGAATGCGTGGGCGATGTGCGCGGACGCGGCCTGCTGCTCGGCATGGAAATCGTCAAGGATCGTCACACCAAAGCGCCGGCCGACGGACTCGGCGCGAAGATCACACGCGAGTGCATGAACCTCGGCCTGAGCATGAACATCGTGCAACTGCCGGGCATGGGCGGCGTGTTCCGCATCGCGCCGCCGCTGACCGTCAGCGAGGCAGAGGTCGACCTCGGGCTTTCGCTGCTCGGTCAAGCCATCGAACGGTCGCTGTAAGGTCGAGCACGTCGCCTGGCTCCCACTCACCCCTGCGACGACTGACGGCGGACCACCGTCGTGGTTTGTCCCGCATAACCCCAGTTGTCCGTGTCGATCTCTTCGATCACGATATGGGTAAGGTGCGGCGGCTTGTGCAACACGCGCTCCAGCGTTTCGGTGACTTCGCGGATCACCTGTGCTTTCTGCTCGGCGGTATTCCCTTCCCGGGTGATACGAATGCTGACGAACGGCATGACTGACTCCTCAACGTGGCGCGGCCGGCGAACTCGCCGGACCGCCGTTCCATGGAAAACCAAGGCGAAACGCCGTGTCGATCAGCGTCCGGCGCTGAAACCGCCGTCCACCGGAAGAATCGTCCCCGTCACATATTCGCTCTGCACGAGGTACTGCACCGCCCGCGCGATGTCCGATACATCGGCAATGCGTCCGAGCGGATGCATCTGCCCCAGCGCGTCGTGCGTTTCAGGGGCATGCATCGGCGTGTCCACGACCCCGGGGGCTACCGCGTTGACCGTTACACCGTACGGCGCCAACTCCAGCGCTAGTGCGCGTGTCGCCTGATTGAGGCCTCCCTTGAGCGCGGCCGCCATCAAGGCGGGAACACTCGAATGCGCCTGCAACGCGATCGACGCGGTCACGTTGACGATCGCGCCGCGACGGCGCTCGCTCATGTGGCGCGCCGCCACTTGTGAAAAGTACAACGCGCCCTTCAGGTTCGTGGCGATCTGCTCGTCGATCTCGTCCGGTGTGAAATCGACAAACGGCTTCGCCGTGAAGATGCCTGCGTTATTGACGAGCACATCGACATGACCGAACGCCTCGATTGCGCGCGCGAAGGCCGCTTCGGCCACCGTGGGGTCACCCACATCGCCCGCGACCGGCACGAATCGCTCGCCCATCCCCAGCGCCGTGCGCGCCGCGTCGAGGCGAGCGCTGCTCCGCCCGGTCCCCACGACGTTGAAACCCGCCTTCAGGAAAGCTTCCGCCAACCCGAGTCCGATGCCACTTGAGGCACCCGTGATAATGGCCGTGCGTTCCGAATGGTTCATGATGTCTATCCTCAACTTGAAGTGGCCTGCCGGGACGGCGGATCATCCACATGCCCCGCGGGTTGAGCACCACTCTATTCGTGAATGAGGACGCGAAAAACACATACGGATACACTTGTCTTTTTACATGATGTAAAGAATCGATATGCAGCGGCAATTCGGCGACATCCTGCTCGGCAGCATCGAGTTGTTCTGCCTGGCAGCGGAAGCGGGCAGCTTCACGGCGGCCGCGAACCTGGCGGGGGTGACGCCGGCCGCCGTCAGCCGGTCGATCGCCCGTCTCGAGCAACGCCTCGGGGTACGTCTCTTTGTCCGCTCGACAAGGCGCATCCGTCTGACCGAAAGCGGTAGCACGTACTACGACGAATGCCGATCCGCCCTTGGCATGCTCTCCGAAGCTGAGCATCGTGTCTCAGGCGCCCAGTCGCAGCCGTCCGGCACCCTACGTATCAGTGTGCCGACGACCTACGCGCACTATCGACTGCTGCCGCTGTTGCCCGCGTTCCAGGCGCAATATCCGCGCATCAAGGTGCACGTGCATGTGAGCAACCGCAACGTCGACCTTCATGAGGAACGCTTCGACTTCGCCATCCGCTTTCGCGCCCAGCCCGAGTCGAGTATGGTGGCGCGCCCGCTCGAAGACGCCGCACTCGTGGTCGTCGCCCACCCGGATTACCTGAATCGCGTGGGAACACCCCGAACCCTTGACGACTTGGCCGAGCACGACTGCATCGAATTTGACCTGCCGAGCACGGGGCGAGCGATACCGTGGCTGTTCCGCGAGGCGGGCCGCGACATCGAGCATGTCGTGAATGGCCACTTTCGTTGCAGTGACGACGTGCTCTCGGGCGTCACACTCGCGAAGGCCGGTGCCGGGCTGTTCCAGACTTACCGCTTCATCGTTGAGGAAGATCTGGCCGCCGCGCGTCTGGTCGAGGTGCTGGCCGCTTATGGGGGACGCTCGCGCCCGGTGAGTCTGATGTACCCGCACGGCAAGACGTTGCCGTCTCGCGCCCGAGTCTTTGTCGAATACTTGCTGCAAACGTTGGGGCATTCGTCCGCCCTTCGCAACACTGACTTCCGCGCGGCGGCCATTCCCGCCCCCCGGCGCTCGGACTAGACTCGGTCGTAGCCCGCTCCCACGGTCCACGCCAATTCCTTGCGCAATGCTGAGGTTCCTGTGAAGCCCCCCGTCGACGTGTCCCAATTCGCCTCGGCCGATGCCGCCCACGCAGCCGACGGCGCCAGTTATGCCGAGCGCAACATTCGGTACTGGCGCCGTAATCTGACTATTGCTGTGTTCGGATCGTTTACTACGTTGGTCAGCCTGAGCCTGTTGCTGCCATTCCTGCCGCTCTACGTCCAGCAGCTTGGCGTTGCATCGGAGGCGGCCGTCATTCAATGGTCAGGCGTAGCGTTCAGTGCGACGTTTCTCGGCACCGCCGTCACCGCGCCCCTCTGGGGCCACCTCGCGGACCGTTTCGGCCGCAAGCCAATGCTCATCCGCGCGGCCGTCGGCATGGCCATCGTGATGTCACTCATCGGCGTCGCGCACAATGTCTACCAACTCGTGGGGTTGCGTCTGATTGCCGGTCTGGTCGGGGGTTATGCGTCTGCGTCGACGGTGATGGTGGGCACACAGGCACCGCGTGAACGCGCGGGTTGGGCACTGGGTGTGCTGTCGACGGGCGCCCTCGCGGGCAGTCTGGTCGGGCCGCTGGTCGGCGGATTGCTGCCACCGTTGCTCGGGATTCGTGGCACCTTCTTCGCCGGCGGTGCGATGATTGCGGTCACGGCACTGCTCACGATCTTCGGGGTTCGCGAAGACTTCGATGCGTCGCGCGATGGGAAACGCCACGCCCCATCGGTAACGCCGACCGACGATCACTCGCCGCACGCCGGCAGCATCGCGGCCATTCTGGCCACGGCCATGATGGTATTGCTGGCGAACATGTCCATCGAACCGATCATTACCGTCTACATCGGGCAATTGGGCGTTGACAGCGCGCACCTCACGCGCGTCGCCGGCGTCGTCATGGCCAGCTCGGCGCTGGGCAGCATGCTCACCGCAGCCCGCTTGGGTGCGCTCGCGGATCGTGTCGGGAGTTGGCGCGTTATCGTCGGTTGCCTTGTCGCGACGGCACTGGTCATGGTGCCGCAAGCGTTTGTCACCGCATGGTGGCAATTGGCCGCCCTGCGTGTGCTCATGGGCATGACGCTCGCGGGGCTGCTGCCCGCCATCGGCAAACTCGCCCGTCACTCGGTCGGCGAGCGCAATACCGGCAAGATGCTCGGCTACCTTCAGTCGGCACAATTCAGCGGCCAGGTGATCGGGCCCGTCGTCGGCGGCCAGATTGCCGTCGCGTTCGGGCTGCCGTCGGTGTTTTTCATGACGGCAGTGTTGCTCCTTGCCTGCAGTCTGTTGGCGAACGGCGCACGAACCCGAACTGCCGAAGGCGCGCGTCGACTCGCCTGACGGCGTGACGCCGCACTGAGCGGCGCCGATTGCGCCGGCGGCTCGACCCGACGCAGGGTCTCAATCGGTATCATTCACCGACGCTTAATGTTTGATGTTGCGACGTTTAACCACGAGGCCCCCTATCGTTCCTACACTGCCTCCTTCGACGACGGCGCTGTGCCCTGCCATCCCGCGAATGCGCAACGGCGGTGGCCAGCGCCCATGTCCCTCCCCACCGTCCGAGACATCGCACCATGACCGCCAAGCCGCCCCTTCCCCCGCCCTCATTGCCGACACTCGACACGCCGGCCGCCGTGATCGACGTGCCGCGCATGCAGCACAACATTCGCCGGATGCAGTCCCGCATGGACGCCCTGGGTGTGCGCTTTCGTCCCCACGTCAAGACCAGCAAGTGCGTGGAAGTGGCACGCGCTCAGATCGAAGCGGGAGCCGCCGGCATCACCGTCTCCACCCTGAAGGAAGCCGCCCGCTTCTTCGACGATGGCGTGACCGACATCCTCTATGCCGTGGGGATGGTTGCGAGCAAACTGCCGGCGGCCCTCGCGTTGCGACGCCGCGGCTGCGACCTGAAGATTCTCACGGACAGCATCGCCTCCGCGCAGGCCATCGTGGCATTCGGCGCCGAGTTCGGCGAGACATTCAACGTGTGGATCGAGATCGACACCGATGGCCACCGCTCGGGTATTGCGCCTGAAGATGATGCGCTGCTCGACGTGGCGCGCGTGCTGCATGAGGGCGGTGCGACGCTGGGCGGCGTGATGACCCATGCCGGCTCCAGCTATGACGTCGACACGCCCGAAGCGCTCGCCGCCATCGCGGAACAGGAGCGCGCCGGCTGCGTGCGCGCCGCCACCCGTTTGCGCGATGCCGGACTGCCGTGCCCGGTGGTCAGCGTCGGCTCGACGCCCACTGCCCTCACCGCACCGCATTTAGATGGCGTCACCGAAGTGCGCGCGGGCGTATACGTGTTCTTCGATCTCGTCATGCATAACATCGGCGTGTGTACGACCGACGAACTGGCATTGAGCGTGCTCACGACCGTGATCGGGCATCAGCCCGAGAAGGGCTGGGCCATTGTCGACGCCGGCTGGATGGCCATGAGCCGCGACCGCGGCACACAAAAGCAGAAACGCGATTTCGGCTACGGACAAGTGTGCCGCATCGACGGCAGCCTCCTGCCTGGGTACCAGTTGAGCGGCGCCAATCAGGAACACGGCATTCTGTCGCACGAAGGTGAGCCGGACCTCGACATCGTCGCGCGATTCCCAATCGGCACGCTGTTGCGCATACTGCCGAATCACGCCTGTGCCACCGGCGCGCAATTCCCCGAATACCACGCCATCGCTCCAGATCGCGAGCTGGCGGTCTGGTCGAGATTGCACGGTTGGTGAGCGGATTCGGCTCGCTTCGCGGCGCGCCGCAGTGCACCTTTGGCGCGGCTTCGTCTTGACCGATGCCGTGCGCAGCGGGTCGCGTTTTTTCTCCTCCGCAGTGAGCGATTGGCTTATGCTTCAGGCTTTCCCACCCGCACGTCAGTGACCGGAGAAGCCATCAAGGTGCCACGTCAATCTGCCCAACCGACTGTCGAAACGCTCAACGAACAAGGGCCGGCACCGCGCTACCTGCAACTCAAGCAGTTCATTTGCCGTCAGATCGACAGTGGCGCCTGGCCGCCGCATCACCGCATCCCCTCGGAAAACGAGCTGGTCGAGTTCTCGGGCGTGAGTCGCATGACGGTCAATCGCGCGCTGCGAGAACTCACCGTCGAGGGACGTCTCGTACGCATGCAGGGCGTCGGCACGTTCGTAGCCGAGCCGAAATCGCACTCCCCGCTGCTGGCCGTCAACAATATCGCGGACGAGATCGCCGAGCATGGCCATCGCCATCGCGCCGAAGTGAAGCTGCTGCGCGAAGAACTCGCCGGCCCCGAACGCGCGCTTGCGATGGACCTGCAGGAGCGCGAAACGCTGTTCCACTCGGTGATCGTTCACTACCAGGACAACGTGCCGGTGCAGATCGAGGATCGCTGCGTCAATCCCACGCTCGCGCCACACTACCTCGAACAAGACTTCACCCAACTGACGCCCAACGCCTATCTGCAGCGGCTCTCGCCGCTCACATCGGGCGAGCATGTGGTCGAAGCCGTGACGGCCACCCCCGAGGAAGCGCAACTGCTGCACATCGCACGCACGGAGCCGTGCCTGCTGATCCGTCGGCGCACGTGGACGGGCAAACGCGTGGTCTCGGTTGCCCGGCTGCTGCACCCCGGTTCTCGCCACCGCCTCGAAGGCCGCTTCGGCGCGCCAGAATAAGCCCCGGCAAGCCAACGATCAGGCACCGATAAGCCAGCGCCGGCCATCCCCTGTAACGCCGTCCCCTCGGCTCACTGACGTACGTAAAAACCCTAGTTCACGACAACTTGTATATACAATACTGTACAAGTCATTCTCCGCTCCGAATTTGAGGAACACGTTGTGAGCCAAGTCACCCGATACCGCGATGTCACGATCCGCGCCCCGCGCGGCACGCAGCTCAATGCCCGTAGCTGGCTTACCGAAGCCCCGCTGCGCATGCTCATGAACAACCTGGACCCGGACGTCGCCGAGAACCCGAACGCGCTCGTTGTGTACGGCGGCATCGGCCGCGCCGCCCGCAACTGGGAGTGCTACGACAAGATCGTCGAAGCGCTCAAGACGCTGGGTGACGATGAGACGCTGCTCGTACAGTCGGGCAAGCCGGTGGGCGTGTTCAAGACGCATGCCGACGCGCCGCGCGTGCTCATCGCCAACTCGAATCTGGTACCGCACTGGGCGACCTGGGAGCATTTCAACGAACTCGACGCCAAGGGGCTGGCCATGTACGGCCAGATGACCGCCGGCTCGTGGATCTACATCGGCAGTCAGGGCATCGTGCAAGGCACTTACGAGACCTTTGTCGAAGCCGGCCGCCAGCACTACGACGGCAATCTGAAGGGCCGCTGGGTGCTCACTGCCGGCCTGGGCGGCATGGGCGGCGCGCAGCCGCTGGCCGCTACGCTGGCCGGCGCCTGCTCGCTGAACATCGAGTGCCAGCAGACCAGCATCGACTTCCGTTTGCGCACGCGCTACGTCGACGAGCAAGCCAAGGATCTCGACGACGCCCTCGCGCGCATCGCCAAATACACGGCGGCCGGTCAGGCCGTGTCCATCGCCCTGTGCGGCAATGCGGCCGAAATTCTACCGGAACTGGTGCGCCGTGGCGTGCGTCCGGACATGGTCACCGACCAGACCAGCGCCCACGATCCACTCAACGGCTATCTGCCGATCGGCTGGACCTGGGACGACTACCGCGAACGCGCCCGCGCCAGGCCCGCAGAAGTCGTCAAGGCCGCGAAGCAGTCGATGGCGGTCCACGTCAAGGCCATGCTCGACTTCCAGGCGATGGGCGTGCCGACGTTCGACTACGGCAACAACATCCGCCAGATGGCCGAGGAGGAAGGCGTCGAGAACGCCTTCGATTTCCCTGGCTTCGTGCCCGCCTATATCCGTCCGCTCTTCTGCCGTGGCGTCGGGCCGTTCCGCTGGGTGGCGCTGTCGGGCGATCCGGAAGATATCTACAAGACCGACGCAAAGGTCAAGGCGTTGATTCCCGACGACGCGCACCTGCACCGCTGGCTCGACATGGCGCGTGAGCGCATCAGCTTCCAGGGCCTGCCCGCGCGGATCTGCTGGGTCGGGCTGGGCTTGCGCGCGAAGCTCGGACTGGCCTTCAATGAAATGGTACGCTCAGGAGAACTCTCGGCACCGGTCGTGATCGGCCGCGACCACCTGGATTCGGGATCGGTCGCCAGCCCGAACCGCGAAACGGAAGCCATGCGTGACGGCTCGGACGCCGTCTCCGACTGGCCGCTGCTCAACGCGCTGCTCAACACGGCGAGCGGCGCGACCTGGGTGTCGTTGCATCACGGTGGCGGCGTCGGCATGGGCTTCTCGCAGCATTCGGGCGTGGTGATCGTGTGCGACGGCACCGACGCGGCGGCCGCGCGCATCGCCCGTGTACTGAACAACGATCCGGCGACGGGCGTCATGCGCCACGCCGATGCCGGCTATGACATCGCCGTCGACTGCGCGCGCGAACATGGCCTGAACCTGCCCATGCTGGGCGACGCGAAGTAAGCGAGATACTCCAAAAACTGTCGAATCAAGGAAATCCGTCCATGGCACACCTGTTTGTGACGCCCGGCGCGCTCACGCTCGCGCAACTGCGCGACGTCTTTCAACACCCGACCACCCTCACGCTCGACGAGACCGCCTACGCGGCCATCGACCAGAGCGTGGCCTGCGTGGAAAACATCGTCGCCGAAGGCCGCACGGCTTATGGCATCAATACTGGCTTCGGACTGCTCGCCACGACGCGCATCGCCAAAGACGATCTCGAGAACCTGCAACGCTCACTCGTGCTCTCGCACGCCGCCGGCGTGGGCGCACCGCTTGATGACGCGCTCGTGCGCCTCATCATGGTGCTCAAGATCAACAGTCTGGCGCGCGGCTATTCGGGGATTCGCCGCAAGGTCATCGATGCCCTCATTACGCTGGTGAACGCCGAGGTCTACCCGTGCATCCCGCTCAAGGGCTCGGTCGGCGCCTCCGGCGATCTCGCCCCGCTCGCCCACATGTCGCTGCTGTTGCTGGGCGAAGGTCAGGCACGCTATCGCGGTCAGTGGATCAGCGCCCGCGAAGCCCTCGCCGTGGCCGGACTTGAACCGCTCACGCTCGCCGCCAAGGAAGGCCTGGCGCTGCTCAACGGCACGCAAGTCTCGACGGCCTATGCCCTGCGGGGTCTGTTCGAAGCTGAGGACATGTTCGCCGCCGCCAGCGTCTGCGGCGCCTTGACCGTGGAAGCGATGCTCGGTTCGCGCGCCCCGTTCGACGCCCGCATTCACGCCGCGCGCGGCCAGCGTGGCCAGATCGATGCCGCCGCGCTGTACCGCCATCTGCTGGGCGAGACGAGCGAGGTGGGTGAGTCCCACGCGCACTGCGATAAGGTGCAAGACCCCTACTCGCTGCGCTGCCAGCCGCAAGTCATGGGCGCGTGTCTCACGCAGATCCGTCAGGCGGCCGAGGTGCTCGCCGTCGAAGCGAATGCGGTGTCGGACAACCCGCTCGTGTTCTGGGAACAAGGCGACGTGATCTCCGGCGGCAACTTCCACGCCGAGCCGGTCGCCATGGCGGCGGACAACCTCGCGCTCGCGCTGGCCGAAATCGGCGCGCTGAGCGAGCGTCGCATCTCCCTGATGATGGACAAGCACATGTCGCAATTGCCCGCGTTTCTCGTGGCCAACGGCGGCGTGAACTCCGGTTTCATGATCGCGCAGGTGACGGCCGCCGCACTCGCCTCCGAGAACAAGGCATTGGCGCATCCAGCCAGTGTCGACAGTCTGCCGACCTCGGCCAACCAGGAAGATCATGTGTCGATGGCCCCCAACGCCGGCAAGCGGCTTTGGGAGATGGCCGATAACGTCAAGGGGATTATCGCGATCGAATGGCTTGGCGCCTGCCAAGGGCTGGACTTCCGCGAGGGGGTCAAGTCGACCCCGGCACTTGAGCGCGCCCGCGCGCTCCTGCGCCAGTCGGTTCCGTTCTACGATAAGGACCGCTATTTTGCGCCCGACATCGAGGGCGCAAGCGCGTTGATCGCCCAGCGCCAGCTCAGTGCGCTGGTGCCCTCAGGCACGTTGCCTAGCGCGCCAGTCGCTTAAATCGCACAGGCCTCTTCCCCCGCCGGGGCGAAGCGAACTGCGATTCGCGCCACCGGCGGTTGGGGACTGGGTTGCCCGTCCCCCCGCATTCCCTTGCCGCCCGCGATCGCGGGCTGGCTCATCACGCATTCAGGAGACAGCTTGAAAAACCTGCAACGCAATCTGAGCGCGCGACACATCCGCTTTCTGGCGCTCGGCTCCGCCATCGGCACGGGCCTGTTCTACGGCTCGGCGTCCGCCATCCAACTGGCCGGTCCGGCGGTCATCCTGGCCTATATTCTGGGCGGCGCCGCCGTGTACATGGTGATGCGCGCGCTGGGCGAGATGGTCGTGCGCCAGCCCGTGTCCGGCTCGTTCGGCCGCTATGCGAGCGACAACCTTGGCCCCCTGGCCGGGTTTCTCACGGGCTGGACCTACATTCTGGAGATGGTCATCGTCTGCCTGGCGGACGTGACCGCGTTCGGCATCTATATGGGCTTCTGGTTCCCGGACGTGCCGCAATGGATCTGGGTGCTTGGCATCGTGATGCTGATCTGCGGGCTCAACCTGTGCAACGTGAAGGTGTACGGGGAGATGGAATTCTGGCTGGCGCTGGTGAAGATTCTCGCCATCGTCGCGATGATCGTGGGGGGCGGTGTGATTCTGTTTGCGGGCGTGCAACTCCATAGCGAGCATGCCCCTGCGGTAAGCAATCTCTGGTCGCACGGCGGTTTCCTGCCCAATGGCTGGGGCGGACTCGTGGCGTCGCTGGCTGTGGTGATGTTCGCGTACGGCGGGATCGAGATCATCGGCATTACCGGCGGGGAGGCCAAGAGTCCCGAAACCGTGATCCCGCGCGCCATCAACGCCGTGCCGATGCGCATTCTGCTGTTCTATGTGTTGACGATGTGTGTGCTCATGGCGATCTTCCCGTGGACGGGCATCGGCAGCCAGGGCAGTCCGTTCGTGCAGATCTTCTCGGGGCTGGGCATCAAGTCCGCCGCAGCCATCCTCAACGTGATCGTGATTTCCGCCGCCATCTCGGCCATCAACAGCAACATTTTCGGCGCGGGTCGCATGATGTTCGGCATGGCCGAACAGGGTCAGGCGCCTGCCGCGTTCTCGGCGATGTCTCGCCATGGGGTGCCGTGGGTCACGGTGCTGGTGATGACGGCCGCGCTGCTCGGCGGCGTGGTGCTCAACTACCTGATCCCGGAAGGCGTGTTCCTGATCATCGCGTCCATTGCCACGTTTGCCACGGTGTGGGTGTGGCTGATGATCCTGCTCTCGCAGGTGGCGATGCGCCGTCGCCTTTCTGCCACGGAGGTCGCCGCGCTCAAGTTCAAGGTGCCGCTATGGCCGGTCGGTCCGGCGCTGGCCATCGCGTTCATGCTGTTTGTGATCGGGGTGCTCGGCTTCATGGAGGACACCCGTGTCGCGTTGTATGTCGGTGCCGGCTGGATCGTACTGATGTCGGTGGCCTATCAGTTCGGCGTGAAACCCAAGGAAGCGCAGGTGCGCGGCCCAATGAGCCTGGAATGAGCCTCTCATGAAACGGACCTACTGGAAACACTGTCACGTCGCGACGATGCGCGACGGCCGTTACCACGCCATCGAAGATGCCGCGATCGTCACATGCGGCAAGCATATCGAGTGGGTCGGCGCGCGCAGCGAGCGCTCCGCCTCGGGCACCGACGCATGCGTCGATCTGCAAGGGGCGTGGGTCACGCCCGGCCTGATCGATTGCCATACGCATCTGGTGTTCGGTGGCAACCGCAGCCTCGAATTCGAGCAACGGTTGCAGGGGGTGAGCTACGCGGACATCTCGGCCGCCGGCGGCGGCATCAAGCACACGGTGCGGCACACACGCGACGCCACCGAGGATGCGCTCTTCGAATCGGCGCGCAAACGGTTGCTTGCCTTGATGCGCGACGGCGTCACCACGGTCGAGATCAAGTCGGGTTACGGCCTCGATCTGAACAGCGAGCGCAAGATGCTGCGCGTGGCACGTCGCCTGGGCGAGGCGTTGCCGGTCACGGTGAAGACCACGTGCCTGGCTGCGCACACGGTGCCTTCGGAATTCGCGGGCAAGGCGGACGAGTATGTGAATTACGTCTGCAATGACATCCTGCCCAAGCTCGCGGAGGAGCATCTGGTCGATGCGGTCGATGCCTTTTGCGAGACCATTGCCTTTTCACCGTCGCAGGTGATGCGCGTGCTGCTGCGCGCGCAGAAACTGAAGCTGCCGGTGAAGCTGCACGCCGAGCAACTCTCGCCGCTCGGCGGCGCAAGTCTTGCGGCCGAGATGGGTGCCCTGTCGGCGGATCATCTGGAATATATGAGCGCTGACGATGCCGCCGCGATGGGACGCGCGGGCACGGTTGCCGTTCTGCTGCCGGGCGCGTTCCACATGTTGCAGGAGACGCGTCGCCCACCGGTGGATCTGCTGCGTCGTCACGGCGTCGACATCGCGGTGGCGTCGGATCTGAACCCGGGCACGTCGCCCGCCCTCTCGCTACGCTTGATGCTCAACATGGCCTGCACGCTGTTCGGTCTGACCCCGGAAGAAGCACTGGCGGGCGTCACGCGCAATGCGGCCAAAGCCCTGGGCATGCTCGGCACGCACGGCACGATCGAAGCCGGGAAGACGGCGGACTTCGTGGCGTGGGAAATCGATCGACCCGCGGAACTGGCCTACTGGCTGGGCGGCGAGTTGCCGTCTCGGACCGTACGCCACGGCGAGTGGCGCGACCTGACCTCGGTTTGATCTCGCACGGCGCACAGGAGACTTGCATGGCAATTCATTGGCAATCGGTGCCGGGCGATCCCCCGATCTGGCGCGGGCGCACGGATACCGGCGAGCGTGGCGACACGCGCCGGCTGTTCAACGTCGTGCGCGAGATCGATGCGCGCACTGATGCGGCGGCGGGCGGCGCGCCCGTGCTGCTCGGCTTCGCCTGCGATGCGGGCGTCAAACGCAACCAGGGACGCGTTGGCGCCGGTGAGGGTCCGCAAGCGATCCGTCGGGCGCTGGCGAACCTGCCCGCCCACGACATCGCGTGCCTGTTCGATGCCGGCGATATCACCTGTGACGGCGATGATCTCGAGGCGGCGCAAGCAGCACTGGCCGACGCGGTACGCCATCAGCTCGATGCCGGGGCGCAACCGGTGGTGCTGGGCGGCGGTCACGAAATGGCGTGGGGCACGTGGCAAGGACTCCGCGCGCATCTCGATGCGACTGGCGACCGCTCGCGCGTGTTGATCCTGAATCTCGACGCCCATTTCGATCTGCGCACGGCGCGCCCAGGCACGTCGGGCACACCGTTCGATCAGATCGCGCAGGCCTGCGAAGCGGCCGGACTTCCGTTCGACTACGCATGTCTGGGTGTCAGCCGGTTGAGCAATACGGCATCGCTGTTCGACCGCGCGCGCGAGTTGAACGTGATCCACGTGGAAGACACCGAAATGCAAGAGCGGCATCTGGACGCGCGTCTCGCACAGATTGACGCTTTGATTGCCGACGTCTCACATGTCTATCTGACGATCGATCTCGATGTGCTTCCGGCGCCAGTCATGCCAGGGGTATCCGCCCCCGCCGCGTATGGCGTGCCAATGTCCGTCGTCGAAGCCATCGTCACGCATGTGCGCCGCTCGGGCAAACTGCGCGTGGCCGACCTGGCCGAATACAACCCGCGCTTTGACCCGCAAGGCGCAGGGGCTCGCGTCGCCGCCCGCCTCGCTTATCGTCTGCTCTAACGTCTGCCCCACGTAGCCGCCGGTACGTCGGGTGCGTCCCGGTGGCGTCGCGTCCGCTTCACACGCTTCACACGCTTCACACGCTTCACACGCCCCACCCGCTTCACTCTCCCACAGTCAGACGGACCGGGGCCCCTTTCCGCCTCTCAGACATAAACCCAACTCGCTGCAGAAAGGGGCCCCGGTCCGTCTCTCTCACCGCCCCTCACCACCCTCCCCGCACCACCGCCCCTCACCACCTCCCCGCACCGCCTCGCCCCACGCCCTCCTCCGATACCTCCTCCGTCTGATGCCCCCGCTTTCACCGACCGAGACGAACGTCCCGCTCCCGTCGCCACTGCTCGCCCAAAATTCCCTCGCCCTAATACAAAGTATTAGTTTTTCTTATGTTGATTTTGTTTTATGCCCTTCAATCCCTACAATTCTTAAAAATTCTTATATCGATTCATCGCGACGCGCCAGCAAGGCCATTTCCGCCCGCTAAGACGCGTCGCCCGAACCGGAGACACGCCGATGAAAAAGCGCGCAGACCTCGATGTCAGATCACTTCGGATTTTCGAGGCCGTCGCGTCGGCAGGCAGTCTCTCTATCGCCGCCGATGCCCTGGGCGTCACGCAATCCGCTATCTCCCAAGCCATCGCGCAAATCGAACAGACCGTCGGCACACGCGTGCTCGATCGGTCGCGCCGCCCACTCAAGCTCACCCCGGCCGGACTCGCGCTCTCACGCCACGCGCGTCAGATTGTGGACGACATGGACCGGCTTATCGCTCAGGTGCAGGACGCCGACGTCGCCAGCCGTGCCGCAGTGCGCGTGGGCATGATCGATTCCTTCGCCGCGACGGTTGGCCCGTCCATCGTACGTCAGATGTCGGACAGCACCAGCGAGTTGCTGCTCTGGTCGGGCCTTGCCAACGGCCACGCGCAGGCGTTGCTCGCCCGCCAGCTCGATCTGATCGTAACCAGCGATCCGATGCATGACATGGAGCGCCTCGTGCGCCGCCCGATCTTCACGGAGCCGTTTATCGTCGTCGTGCCCAAGGCCCGCGAGGCCGATCTTGCACAGGCCGATTTGAGCGAACTGATCCGCACGCTGCCCTTGATTCGCTTTTCGGGCCGTTCGCACTTCGGCGCCGTGATCGAACGACATTTGCGCCGCACCGGCCATTCGCCTCGCATGCATCTCGAAATCGATACGTCGGATGTCGTGATGTCGATGGTTGCCGCCGACCTGGGCTTCACGATTGCCACGCCGCTGTGCGTGTTGCAAGGCCGTGCTTCGCTGCCGCAGGTGGCCGCACTGCCACTGCCGGGCCCCGCCCTGTCTCGCACGATCTATCAGGTATCGCGCGAGGGCGAAGTGTCGGAGATGGCCTCGCAGTGCTTTCTCGCCGGGCGCATGGCCCTCGCGCAGGAAGCCTTTCCAGAACTGCGCCGCGTCATGCCCTGGCTGGGGGAACGGCTGGCGCTTTGCTGAGCCCGGCCAACGATGGTCAGCCACCGCCCCAGGCGCCGGGCCAGATGAATTTCACCTGAAGCGCGCCCATCGTTCAACGCGAATAACACATAACCTACCAAGGAGACACGCATGAACCTGTCACGACGCAATTTCCTTCACTCCAGTGCGGCCCTGTCGGCCGCCGCTGCCGCCGGCACTCTGTCCCTCTCGGGTATCGCCCGCGCGACGAACGCGACGTCCGTTCAGTACGGCGGCTCGGCATGGCTCGGTCACTACCCGGCCTACCTCGCCATGAAGTCGGGGGCGCTCGCCAGCGCCGGCATCGACCAGCAATGGCAGTCGTTCGGCACGTCGTCGGCGCGCATGAGCGCTGTGCTCTCGGGCGGCATCGATATCGCTTGTACCGGTATCGTGTCGGCGCTCGCGCTGATGGCGCGCGGCTCCAAGCACTTCTCGATCGTCGCGGTGCCGGAGAGCTTCGGCCGCGTCGAGGGGTTGTTCGTGCGCGATGGTGTGAATTCGTTGCAGGATCTCAAGGGCAAGAAGCTGGGCGTCACGTTCGCCTCGAGCGCGCACCTGCTCGTGCTCGATCTGCTCGGCAACGCCGGCCTGTCGAACGACGTCACGGTGCTCAATGTGCCCGCCCCCGAGTTACCCGGCGCAATTCAATCGGGCCAGATCGATGCCGCCGCCGCTTGGACGCCGCAGTTCAATCGCATCCGCGCCATGTCGGGTATGAAGCTGCTGGCCGACGATACGCAGTTCTCGCTTTACAAGAAGTACAACGTCACGCCGGGCCCCGATGTGCTCATTGTGCGCAATGCGTGGGCCGAGAAGAACGCCGACGCGGTTCGCAAGTACCTCAAGGTGTATTTCGATACCTGCCAGATGTTGCGCGAGAAGCCGGACGACGCGGCACGCTCGCTGATCGCGCTGACCGGCATGTCGGCGCTCGATCAGGTCGAGACGATCAAGGGCGCGGAGTGGTACGGCCTCGCCCAGCAAACGCAGTTGCTCAAGGCGCCGGGGAGCTATGTCGACGGCCTGCAACGTCTGGCGGAAATGCTCGTCACGTACAAGCAGATCGACAAGGCGCCGGCCGTGCGTCAGTGGATCAACACGTCGTATCTGTAAGTCCTGCGGCTGGATCAGTGCGCCGGGGCCGGTCCATCGCGGTGCCGGCGCACGCTCGAGGAGTCTGATTGTGAGTCATCATCAACCGTCCCGCGCCACGCTGCTGGGTGTGGGCTTTGTGTCCGTGGTCGTGTTCCTGCTCGCGTGGGAAGCGGCGTGCCGCACCGGGATCGTCGATCCCTTGTTCCTGCCACCCCCGTCGGCCGTCGGCGAACGCATCGTTTCGATGCTGTCCGACAGCACGCTGCTCGCGAACGTGCTCGCCTCGACGCGCCGCGTGATGACGGGCTTCATTGCCGCGACCGCCGTGGCCATTCCGCTGGGGATCGTGCTCGGCACGTCGAGCTACGCCCGTGCGGCGTTCGACCCGATTCTGTCGTTCCTGCGACCGCTGCCTTCGATGAGCTGGATTCCGCTCTCCCTGTTGTGGTTCGGCATCTCGGAGACGCAGAAGTACAGCATCGTGTTCATGGGAACGTTCGCCCCGGCGCTCGTCTACGTTATCGAAGCCACGCGCAATGTCGACCCACTGCTCATCCGCGCCGCGAAGAACCTGGGGGCGAGCAACGCGCAAGTCATGCGAGAGGTCATCCTGCCCGCAAGTCTGCCGCAGATTCTGAGCGGGATGAAGATCATTCTCGGCCTGTCGTGGACGTGCGTGATCTCCGCCGAGTTGGTCGCTGCGCGCGAGGGCTTGGGCTTTCTCATCATGAACGGCAAGGAGTTTTTCCAGACGGAAGTCGTCGTGCTCGGCATGGTGATGATCAGTGTCACCGTGCTGGTGACGGATATCGTTTTTCGCGCCATCGAGCGCAAGGTGTTGAGGTGGCAGGCATGAACGATCGAATCGATTCCCACGTGGGCGCTTTGCACGCGTCGGGTGCCGCGTCTGCAAGCCCCGCCGAAACCATGATCGCCATCGATGGCGTGTCGAAGCGTTACGGCGATTTTCAGGCACTCGAGCGTGTGGACATGAATATTGCACGCGGCGAGTTTGTGGTGTTGCTCGGGGCATCGGGCTGCGGCAAGTCGACGCTGCTGAACCTCATCACGGGCTTCGACGCCCCGACCACCGGGCGCATCCGCGTGAACGGCCGCGAGGTCAAGGGCATCGACCCGCATTGCGGCATGGTTTTCCAGCAGTACGCGCTGTTCCCGTGGCTGAGCGTGCTCGATAACGTGGCGTTCGGCCTGAAGATGAAGGGCGTCGACAAGGCGTCCCGCTACGCCACGGCACGACGCTACATCGACACGGTTGGCCTCAGGGGCTTCGAGGATCGGTATCCGAAGGCGCTCTCGGGCGGCATGCGCCAACGTGTGTCGATCGCCCGTGTGCTCGCGAACGACCCGGACGTGATTCTGCTCGACGAACCGTTTGCCGCACTCGATGCGATGACGCGTCAGGTGTTGCAGGAGGAGTTGCTCCAGATCTATCAGAAGAGCGGCAAGACCATCGTCTTCATCACGCACTCCATCGACGAAGCCCTGATGTTGTCGACGCGCATGGTGATCATGAGCGCGCGACCCGGGCGCGTGGCCTGCGACCTGCCGAACGATCTACCGATGCCGCGCGACGCCCAGGTTCAGCTCTCGCCGCGCTACAACGAACTCAAGTCGCAAATCTGGAACACCGTGCAGACCGAAGTCATGCGCAGCCTGGAAAGCCAGGCTGCATAACGTTCGGCGAGCCTCCGTCCTTCTATCGTCATGCCCAATCAAGTCACTCCCTCCCGCAGCGCGCGGGACACTTTCCCCGCGTATCAGGCGGGGGCCGGCTGGAACGCCCTGCTGCCGACGCGCATGCCACACACGCAGCCGCCTGTGGCCCGCAGCTTCGACGTCATCGTCATTGGTGCGGGGTTCACCGGACTGGCCGCCGCACGGCGCGTAGCGGAATTGCGTCCTGAGGCGTCGGTGCTTGTGATCGACGCCACCACGGTCGGCAATGGTTCCGCAGGCCGCAATTCGGGCTTTCTCATCAACCTGCCGCACAACACGGGCATGGGCGGGCACGGCAGCCCGATGGAGGTCGCGCGCAAGCAGATCCGGCTCTACGACATCGGCCTGAAGTGGCTGCGTGACCTCGTCACCACGCATGGCATCGACTGCGACTGGAACCCGGTCGGCAAGTACCACGCGGCCGCCACGCCCGATGGCGAGCAGCGCCTGCGCGACACGCTCGCGCAATATCGCGAATGGGGGGTGACTTACCGGGAACTGTCGCGCGATGCCCTGCAAAGCGAGATCGGCACCGACTATTACGGCTACGGCTATCACTCGGAGAACAACGTCTTCGTACAGCCTGCCGCGCTCGTGCGCGGTCTGGCGGATAGCCTGCCCGCCAACGTCCGGCTGTGGGAAAACGAGCCGGTCCTGTCGCTCGACGGCACCGGACCCTTCACCGTGACGACGGCGCGCACGCAACTGCGCGCCTCGCAAGTCATCGTGGCGAACAACGGGTTCGCGCGCAAGCTCGGGCTGGCGCGCGACCGCGTCTTCACGATCTACACTTACGCGGCCATGACCGACGCGCTGCCGGCCGACGAGTTGGCCAAGCTCGGCCCCGCGCGCGAATGGGGCGTGATTCCAGCCAATCGTCTCGGCACGACGCTGCGCAAGACCCACGGCGGCCGGTTTGTCGTGCGCAGCGCCTATTCGTACGAGAAGGAACGTCCGATGGCCGAGGTGAGCGCCATGCTCACGGACGCGTATCGGCGCCGCTATCCTCAAATGGACTCGCACAGGTTCGCGTTTGTCTGGGGCGGTGTGACGGCGCTCACCCGCAACGGTGCGCTCTACTTCGGCGAGATCCGCAAGGGCCTGTTCGCCTCGCTCGGCTGCAACGGCGCGGGAGTGCTCAAGGGCAGCATGTTCGGCAAGCTGCTCGGCGAGATGGCCTGCGGCCGGCAGTCGCCCGAACTGGCCGATGCGCTGGGGTTCGAGCGGCCGACGTGGCTGCCGCCCGAGCCGATCCGACGCGTGGCGATCCTGTCGGCGATTCACTATCAGAAGCATCGCGCCGGAAGGGAACGATAGGCCGACGCGCAACGGCGAGCGCGGCTTATTGCGACTGCGCCACCGCCACGTCCGCACGCCGGCGATACCAGACCGCATAGATCACCGACAACGCCACGACAAACGGCACGCCATAGACCAGCGTCAGGCGGAATTCGTCGGTGAAATAGGTGGTGACCAGTGTCGCCAGCATGAGCAGCGCGCCCGCCAGACTCGCATACGGATAGCCCCACATGCGAAAGCTCAGCGACGCTGCCGCGTGCGCGCGGCGGAAGTACAGGTGCGTGACGAAGATCATCAGCCACGTGAACATCGCACCGAACATCGACACGGACATCATCAGCGTGAACGACGCCTGCGGCACGAACACGTTCAGGGCGACCGCCAGCCCGATGCCGATGGTCGAGAGCATGAGCGCCGCGACCGGTACGCCGTTGCGGCTCACCTCGCCGAACCGGCGCGGCGCGTACCCGGCCCGCGACAGGCTGAACATCATGCGCGTGGTGATGTAGAGCTGACTGTTCATCGCGGAGAGCGCGGCCACCAGAATCACCAGGTTGATCACCCCCGCCGCGCCCGGGATATGCGTCGCGGCCATCACCTTGACGAACGGACTGCCGTCTTCACCCGCCGCGTTCCACGGCACGATGGCAAGCGTCAACGCGAGCGTGAGCAGATAGAAGAACACCAGACGGAACATCGTCGCCCGGAAGGCGCGCGTGATCGCCCGCTGCGGATCCTGCGCCTCGCCGGCCGCCACGGCAATCATCTCGATGCTCAGATAGCTGAAGATCGACACGATCACCGCGACCCACATGCCCCACGCCCCCTTCGGGAAGAATCCGCCGTGCGACGTGTAGTTGGCCACTCCGATGCCGCTGTCCACCGGCGCCCGAAACACCACATAGGCCCCGAGCATCAGGAACACGACAATGGCCGCGATCTTGAGCATCGAAAATCCGTACTCGACCGCGCCGAACACCTTCACGCTCGCCGCGTTGATGCCGATCAGGCCGGCCGAGAAGCCAACGATCCAGTACCACCCCGGCACCGCCGGAAACCAGTATTTCATGTAGACGGCAATGGCCGTCACCTCGGTGCCGACCGCGAACACGATCGACGACCAGTAGCCGTAACGAACCAGAAACCCCGCCAGCGGCCCGATATAGTGCTCCGCATAGGCGCCGAACGACCCAGAGGTCGGGTGCGCCACGGTCATCTCCGCCAGACACCCCATCAACAGCAGCGCAATCAGGCCACCGATCGCATAGCTCACCAGCACGCTCGGCCCGGCAAAGCCAATGGCAAACGCACTGCCCAGAAAGAGGCCGGTGCCAATCGCACCGCCAATGGCAATCATCGACAATTGCCCGCTGCTCAGGCCGCGATGCAGCCCCTTTTCTCGCTCGACAATGCTGTCGAAGCCCGCTTGTGTCGTCTTCAATTTCGTCTCCTGTGAGTCGGATGGTGTTGTTCAAAAGCTGTGTTCGATGCCGAAACCGATGCCCCGGTAGTGCGCGCCCGGCGGTGCGCTTGCGCCGTTCGCGCCGAGCGTCGGACGCGGCGAGACGCCGTACCGACCCCAAGCGCGATTGATGACCTGGTAGTACGCGACGTACACGTCCGTGCGCCGTGAAAAGTCGTAGCGATAGCCAAGATTGAGTTGCGTGGCTCCAAGCCCGTCGGTACTGCACGACGCACCGCCCGAGCGGGAACACGCGCCGTTCGTCGCATAGCCGCCGCCGAGCCAGACCGAGTGACGGCCGCCGCCAAACCAGTGCTGGACCATGGCGTAGAACGCATCGCGCCGGTAGCGGTTGAGATTGCCGAGAGTGCCGTCGTCCGTGCGGTAGGTCAGCCGATCCCAGCCCGCGACCCACTTGGTTTGCGCATAGGTAAAGACCACAAGCACCTTGTGCGCGTCGTCGCGCGACCCCGTGGCGTGCGATCCGACATTGGACGGATTGGCGGACGACGGCGCGCCGAGCCATGCCAGCCCGAAGTAGTCCTTGTGCAGCGCGTACGCGTAACGCACGCGCAGCGGACCGTTCAGGTACTCCAGTCCGGCCCCGAACACCTGTGGCGAGATCTCGCCCGCCGGCGTGACGACCTTGCTGTTCGACGGCGAGTACGAGAACCGCAGTTGCAACCCGGCCCACGTCGGTGTCCAGTACTGAAGACTGTTGCCCTGCCGACGGTTGAACGTGGCATCGACCGCACTGCCCACCCGCCCCGATTGCGTCGTCGTGTTCGGCACATTGAATCCGGGATTGCTCAGGATCGTACTCAGGTCGCCGGTGTATGGATTGCGCACCGGCGAGCCGACCGCGAGCGTCGACCATTGATACGGCGTGTCCCAGTTGCCCAGAAACGCCGTACCGAACGGCCCGGTCAGGCCCACATTCGTATTGCGTCCCGCGATGGTGCCGGTCGATTTGCCGTCGAGCGCGACAGGTGTCTCGATCTGCCAGATCGCGGCATACCCGTCGCCAAGATCTTCCTTGCCGCGCATGCCGAAGTACGAAATGCTCGACAGCATGCGCGCACCGCTCGCCGTCGGCGCATTGATCGCCCCCGACGGCGCCTGGGTCGGACGCGGCGCCGACGCGCTCGCCTGACGCCCGCTAACACTGACCCAATCGGTCATCGGCGTGAGGTGGCCGTAGACCTGCACCTGAGCGTGCGACACCTCGCAAGCGCCCGGACCCAGCGCCAGCGCAAGGCCCCATGCCACTGCCAGCCTCGTGCCCCCCCGCGCAGTCAGGTGCCGCGTGGTCCCGACATACAGCCAGCCACGACATATCCCTCGATACCGCAACGTGCCGCGCATGTCCGCTTACCCTGCCAACGTGAAACCGCAAGCGGCCAACTGCGCGTGCAGCCGTACGTGTTGGTCGCTCGTCAGTTGCGTAAGCGGCGCACGCACGCGCGCCCACGCCGGATCGTCACGATGCGAGGCCAGCACCGCCTTGAGCGCCGGAATCATCGGGAACGACTGCACGATGCCGCGAACGATGTCGGCCTGTGCCTGAAGCGCCGCACCGGCATCGTCCGCCCACTCGCGACACAACCGCCCGATCATGGGCGCATTGATGTTGACCGTCGCGGAAATGCAGCCTTTCGCGCCCTTGGCCGACGCGCGCGACACCAGCGACTCCGATGCCGGGAAGATGCCGAAGCCGGGGAAGGCGTCGAGCATCGCACTCAGATGAGTCCAGTCACCCGAGCTGTCCTTGATGCCAACCACGGTCCGCGGGAAGTCGCGCCTGAGCCGCTCGATCACCGGTAGCGTGATGGGCACGCCCGAGAGCGCTGGGATGTGATAGAGGTACAGACGCAAACGCGCATCGTTCACCTGATCGATCACGCGGGCGTAGTAGTCGTACACGCCATCGTCGGTGACGCCTTTGTAGAAAAACGGCGGCAGCATGAGCACCCCCGCGCAGCCACGCTCGACCGCGTGCCGCGTGAGCGTGACGGTCTCGGGCAACGAGCAGCAGCCGGTGCCGGGCAGCATGCGCCGCACATCAAGACCGTTGTCGACCAGATGATCGAGCAACGCCATGCGTTCGCGGGCGTCGAGAGAATTCGCTTCGCTGTTCGTACCAAACGGGGCCAGGCCCACGTCGTGCGAGAGCAACCATTCGCAATGCGCGAGAAAACGGGGGGCATCCGGCGTCATATCCGCCTGAAACGGCGTGACGACGGGCGCAAACGCCCCGGTCAATTCGTGATCGACCATGACAGTTCCTTAAGGGAGGGAGAGATGAACGGCGCTGCCCGCACCGAGAGCCGCCTGTTCGCTGCTGACCCGCCGCTGAACCGCCGCCGATTCGATCAACGGTTCAACGGTTCAAGGGTTCAACGGCGCAATGGCTCACCGGCGCAGGCAGGCGCGAACCGCATCAGGGCGATGGGTCGATGTCGTGCAGGAAGTGCAGGATCTCGCGACCGAGCGACTCGTCGCCGGAATCGAGATGCGCAACCACCGACGTATGGTTGTGGTCGCGCACCTGTAGCCAGCGCGGCGCGCGGGCGTCGCGCTTGGCCAGCCGGTGACAGAACTCAAGCGCATAGGTGTCGAGATGGGGATTTTCGAACTCCGCCACGACGGTCATCACGGGCACCGGCATCGCTTCGGCATGCGCCATCGGCGCGTCGGCCTCGTGGCGTGCAGGCGCGTCGCCGTAATACGCCACCACACCGGGCGCGTTCGGATTGTCGGGCAGCACATCCGCACGCAGTCGCGCGCTGATAAGCACGGTCCCCGCCACCTCGGGCTGCGCCGGCCGCACCCGCGGGTCGCACAGATAGCTGGCCACGTGCGAGCCGCCGGCCGAATGGCCGATCAACAGCATGCGCTTCACGTCGGCCCCACCCTCGCCCGCATACTCGCCGATATGCTCGCGCACCCAGCGCACCGCGGCGCCCACGTCCTGTGCGCCGCCCGGGAACGGCGCCTCGGGCGCGAGCCGATACTCCACGTTGACCGCCACGCAACCGTGACGCGCGAAGTATCGGGGCACGTTGCCGTAGATCTGCGCATTGGCGTTCATGTCGCCGCGAACGAACCCGCCGCCATGCACGAAGATGACGACCGGTGCAGGCTCGCGCAAACGCGACGCCGGCCGATAGACGTCAAGCCGATGCCGCGCATGCGGCCCATAGGCCAGATCACGCACGACGGTGTACGCGTCGGTCGACGCTTGCGCGAGCAGCGGCGTGTAGGTCTCCAGCACGAGGCGCCGTCCGGCAGCGATATCGTCGGCCCAGCGCGGCCCGAGCGCGCGCATGTGCGATCGCGCTCGCGCCCACCCGTCTGCCGTCGCCGCAATCGTCTGTCCGGTCATCAATAGACCCCCATCAGTTGCGAGAGCTGCGCGACATACCCGGCGTATCGCGGGTGCTGCTTGATCGTCTGCGGCGAGCGCGGACGCGGCAGATCGATCACGACTTCCTGCTGCACCTTGCCCGGACGCGCCGACATCACGATCACGCGATCCGACAGGAACACCGCCTCCTCGATGCTGTGCGTGACGAGCAACACCGTTTGCCGGTGCTCCTGCCAGATGCGCAGCAGTTCGACGTTCAGGTTGTCGCGCGTGAGGGCGTCGAGCGCACCGAACGGCTCGTCCATGAGCAGCACTTTCGGTTCGAGCGCCAGGATCTGGCCGATCGACGCGCGCTGGCGCATGCCGCCGGACAACTCGTGCGGATGATGATCGGCGAACTGGGCGAGCCCCAGCATCTCCAGCAGCGCCGCCACGCGCGGCTCGCTCTTGGCTTTCGGGATCTTGCGCAGACGCGTGCCGAGCAGCAGGTTTTGCCGCACCGTGAGCCACGGCAACATATTGCTCGTCTGGAACACCACGCCAATCTCGGGGGCGGGCCGCGTCACGCGCTGGCCCGCCACACGCACCTCGCCGCCATCGTGCGGCACGAGGCCGGCAACGATGCGCAGCAGCGTGCTCTTGCCGCAACCGCTCGCGCCGAGAATCGACACGAACTCGCGATCCGCAATCGAAAGCGATACGTCGTCGAGTATCTTCACCGGTGAGGCCTTGCGCTGCTTGGCGGCGAAGGTCTTGTCGATGTGGCGCACTTCGATCATCGTGTTTTGGACCTGCGCGGCGTCCGCCGGTGCCACTTTCGCATCGCCGGCGGGGCGCGACGGCGCGGGGAACGGCGTCACCGTAGTCGTCGAGATCGTCATACGTTGATCCCTCGCCACCAGACAAAGCGCGCCAGACGCTCGATCACCCAGTAGAGCACCACCGCCAGCAGCGTCACCATGAGGATGGCCGCGAACATGACGTCGGTGCGCGCCGCCGCCGACGCAAACACGATCAGATGCCCCAGCCCCGCTTCCGAGCCGATGAACTCGCCTACGATCGCGCCGATCACCGCGAGCGGCATGGCGATCTTCAGGCCATCGGCGAACGCGGGCAGCGCCGCCGGCAGGTACAGCCGCCAGAAGGTGTCCCACGGGCTCGCGCCCAACGCGCGGAAGTGCTCGTCGAGGTTGCGCGCGACACTGGCGAGTCCGCCCATGGTCGCCACGACGACCGGGAAGAACGCGAACAGGAAGGTCGACGCCAGCTTCGACGCAAACCCATACCCGAACCACACGATCATCAGCGGCGCGAGTGCGATCTTCGGCATGCTCTGCAAGGCAGTGACGAGCGGGTACAGCGTGCGACGCGCAAACGCGCTGTAGCTGATGACGACGCCAATCACGAGCCCACCTGCCACCGCCGCCACGAAGCCGGTCAACACTTCGACCGTTGTGATCCAGGTGTCCTCCAGCATTTGCGGATGCACTTCCCAGGCCGCGCGAAAGATCGCCGACGGCGGCGGCATCAGGTACGACTGCACCTTGAAGTACGTCACGGCCAATTCCCACAGGGCGAGCAGCACGCCCCAAAATACGATCGTCTGTGCGATGCGTTTCATTCGATGTCTCCTCCGGAATCTCGGCTGGCTAGGTCTTTCCGCCCGACTTGTCCTTGACCATGCCCGGCGGGGGCGGCACGACGAAGCGTTCGAAGCGGAACCGGTCGAAGCTCTCGATAGAGCGCTCCCACACCTTCGCTTCGTACGGGTGGTCGTCGTCGATCTGCGTCATTTCGCAATACAACTCGACGTTGTTGCCATCCGGGTCCTTGAACACGAGGAAATAATTCGCCCCCGGCCCGTGACGCCCGATCCCACGCACGATCTCGACGTCATGCGCACGCAGCACCGCCACGGCTTGCTCCATCTCCTCGACACTGTCGACGAGGTAGGAGAAGTGCTCCATGCCGGGACGGCCGTAACGCGGCAGATCGTCGATGTCCGGCGAATCCTTCGGAATCTGCGAGAGCGCCAGATCGTGGTGGTCGGTGCCCGCGCGCAGGAACACCATCTGGTCGCCAATCCAGTCGGAGACGGTCAATCCGAGCACTTCGGTGTAGAACTTCGCCGACTTCTGGATATCACGCACCACCAACACCAGGTGACCAAGGCGCTTCGGGTTGAGCTTGGGTTTGACGCTTGTCATCTCGACTCCTTGCATTGCAGCGATTGCGCGACCGTCATTCGACGAACTGGTTGGTATAGAGGTCGGTGGCCTTCAGTGTGGGGGGCAGGTTGAAGGCGTCGCGCACGAACTGCGCGGTCGTCGCCATGCGCGCCACCGGCAGCCAACCCGCCTTGTGCCCCTGCGTTTCGCGGTCGGTCTCCAGCACGCCGATCTGCCGAATCTGTTCGACCATGACCTGTTTGTCGAGCATGGGGTACTGCGACACGATCACACCCGCCGACGCCTCTGGATGCTCGCGCATCCACGCATAGCCGCGATAGGTGGCCTGCACGAAGCGACGCACCACGTCAGGCTGCTTCGCAATCATCGTCTCGGTCGTGACGATGCCGTTGCCGACCATGTCGAGCCCGAAATCTCGGTAGCGCAGCGATCCGATCTCCCGTCCCTGCTTCGCCGCGAGCGACTTGAGCACCGGCAGGTTCGCGCCTTCCCAGCATTCGGTGAGATCCACGCGACCTTGCAGAAACGACGGATTGATCGTCGACGGGTCGAGCCGCAACAGCTTGATCGCCGTCGGCGGCAAGCCATTGGCCTTGAGCCAGGCCGGCACGATGTTCTGTAACGGCGACGCCCCGCCGCCGCCCATCGACAACCCCTTGAGATCGGCGGGCTTCGCAAGGGTCCGCCCCGGTTTGACGAGGTAGCAGATCGCGCCGGGCCAGACGGCATTGATCGCGCCAACCATCTTCGTCTTCCCGCCCTGCGCGCGGTTGAGCATCACGCTGATCGGATCGCCGTAGCCGAACTCGAACAGGCCCTGATCGACTTCATTGACGGTGCGCTGCCCGCCATGGCCAACGACCGCCGACACTTCGAGGCCTGCCTCGCGGTAAAAGCCCTGGTGAATGGCAACGAGCACCCCCCCGGTGCTGCCCTGTGGCAGCCACGAGAGGTTGAACTTGACCTTCTCCTGTGCGACGGCCGGCGTCGGCCACAGCGCGCCCGCACCGATAGCACTCACCGTGCCGATCGCCCCCATCGCTCCCATCGCACCGATCGATCCGGCACACGCAAGCACCGTCCACCACCGCCTTGCCCACTGCCACTGCTCCATTGCCGCCTCCTCCTGGCCGCTACCTGAGCGGCCGTTGTTATCTTTGCTGCGCCACGACGCGGTTCTCGATGGCCCCAATGCCCTCGATGCCCGCCACCATCACGTCGCCGGCCTTGAGATAGACGCCGCGTCCCATGCCCACACCGGTCGGCGTGCCCGTGGCAATCAGATCGCCTGGCTTGAGCGTGAGAATGTCGGACAGGTAGGCGATCTGCTCCGCAATGTTGAAGATCATCCCCGCCGTCGTGTCGTTTTGCATCATTTCGCCATTCACCGACAGCGTCATGCGCAGTTGCTGGGGATCGAGAATCACCTCGCGCGGCACAAACCACGGCCCCAGAGGGGCGAAGGTATCGAAACTCTTCCCGCGAAACCAGTCGTGCGTGAACGGATAGTCGGTGCGGCGGTTCAGGTCGCGCGCGCTGACATCGTTGATGACCGTATAGCCCGCGATCCATTCATGCGCCTGCTCGACCGGAATATGCCGTCCCGGACGGCCGATGACCACCGCCAGCTCGACCTCCCAGTCCACGCGCTGCGCATGCGGCGGCAGCACGACGTCCGTGCCGGTCGCCGTCACGCTCGTCTCCGCCTTCATGAACATGTACGGCGAACTCTCGCTGCGCGGCGCGAGCTTCGTACCCATTTCGGCCGCGTGCTCGTAATAGTTCGATGCCGTTGCAAAGATGCGGCCCGGCTGATAGGGCACGCACAGGCGATAGGCGTCGCTCGCCAGCGCGCCGATCTTCGCCGGCACACCCGCGTCCAGCGCACGGCGCACGGCGGCGTTGATCGCTTTGCCGTGCACATCCCAGTCCGAGAGCAGCGCCGTCAGATCGTGCGCCGCCAGCACCGCATCGTCCACGTCCGTGCCCATGTGGCGCAGCACGGCTTCCAGATCGTACAAATGCCCATGTTGCACGAGCGCCGTACGCCGCGCGGCAACGGCGCCCGGCGCCAGCGATTCATAAGTTGCAAGTCCAAACCAGGTCACACCTTCCTCCTTGTCTTCCCTCAGGGAACCGACGTCGCGCGTTGCGCATCGGTCGTTTTTTTGATTGCCATGTGAAGATACAATACATAGCATATGTATACATAGCAAATGATTTGTATTTTATTTTCCTATCCAAACGATCTTCACGATGAAGGCCTCCATGACCGACGCTTCGCCACTCCTCTCCCTCATCCCGCTTGCGCCGATCACCCGCGCGCGACTGATCGCCGCGGGACTGCGTCTGCACGAGATCGACGCCGATTGCGAGGCCGTCGATCGGGCCGATGCCATCCGCCTCATGTCCAATGCGTCCAACGTTCGCTTCGTGCTCACCAATGGCACGACAGGCCTTACGGCCGTGCAGATGGATGCGCTACCGAAGCTCGAACTCGTCTGCGCCTTCGGAGCGGGCTACGAGAACATCGACGTCGCCTCCGCCACCGCACGTGGCATCGCCGTCGCGCACGCGCCCAACACCAACGGCGAGACCGTCGCCGATCACGCCCTGGCCCTCATGCTCGCCACCGCACGCGGCCTCATCACGCTCGATCGCGCCGTGAAGGCCGGTGGCTGGGCGAACCACCGCGCACCGCGCCCGACGCTGCATGGCGCGCGACTCGGCATCGTCGGCCTGGGTCACATCGGTCACGCGATTGCGACGCGCGCGGAAGGCTTCGGCATGTCCATCCGCTATCACACGCGCACACCGCGCCGCGACTGCCGTTGGCACCATGTCGCTGACGTCGGCGCCCTGGCCGACGCCAGCGACTTTCTCGTGCTAGCCTGCCCGGGCGGTGCCGCGACACATCACCTCGTGAACGCCGACGTGCTGGCGCGGCTCGGCGCCGACGGCTTTCTCGTGAACGTGTCGCGCGGCAGCGTCGTCGATACCGTGGCCCTGATCGAAGCTCTGTGCGACGGCGTGATTGCAGGGGCCGCGCTCGACGTGTTTGAGCACGAACCCGAGGTGCCTTCGGCATTGCGCATGCTGGAGAACGTTGTGCTGACGCCGCATGTCTCGGGACGCTCGCCGGCCGCCCTGCACGCACAGATCGACGCGCTGCTCGCCAGCCTTCACGCCCATCTCGCGGGCGCGCCGCTGGCGTCCCCCGTCAATGCGGTGGCGCGGCATGTCGCGCGATAACGCGTTCAGGTGAAAAAAGAAGCGGGCAACCAGGAGACCTTCGGAGGTTGCCCGCCTCAACACTTCACGCTTTGGAGGCCCTGTGAAGTCGTGCGCGGCGACGGCACGACGCGTCGTGCCGCCTTGACACTGTGCTTACCGTGCCGGCCAGGGTTTTGCCGGTGCGCCCATCACGGGCTCACCCAGCAACGGGCTCGACAGGGCGTAGGCGCCGTTCTCGGTGAAGGCCCACATGATGTTGCGGTCGTACTCGGTGTACATCGCGAGCACCCCCTTGCCCAGCGTGTAGACGGGCAGCTCGGACTCGTCGGCCAGCCCCGGCACGAAGTAGCCCGCAATGCGCGGCTTGGCCGGATCCTTGACGTCGAATATCTGCACCCCCGCGTTGTAGAACGAGTACGGCACGATGCCCTGGCGCCACGCGCCCGGCTGGCCGATCGAATTCGAACGCTTCGGACCGAAGTTGCCGCCGCGCTGGCAGAAGCTGGTGAACGGCGCCCCTTCGGGGACGTCGGGCTCGGGCAGCTTCGCCGCGACCTTCATCTTGGCCGGGTTGCGCGCATCGACCACGAAGATGTCCTTGTACGGCTCATAGCAGTCCCGGTTCATCGGGTAGCCGCTGGTCAGCACGTACCCCGTGCGCTCGTACTGGCTCACGTCCGCATTGTCGTACTCGGTGCCCGCGAAGCTCGGCGCCGTATTCACGTTGCCCAGTACCTTCGGATGCGCCGGATCGGACAAGTCGAACGACCACAGCCCCAGACCCCCCATCGCGCCGAAGCCCACCTTGCCGCCCTGCTCCAGCGGCTTGGGTAGGAAGATCGGCATGCGCGAACCCATCCACGAGGTGCGGTTGCCCGCCCGCGGATTCTGCAAATAGGCCTGTTCGTGCGCCGCATTGCCAAGAATCTGCCCCGGCACCGAGATCTGCGAGACGAACTTCGGATTGGCCGGATCCGACATATCCCACACCTGGTAGCCCGGCGAGTAGAGATAGTTCGGGTACTCGGTAAGTGCGTAGCTGTCGTCCGGCGCCGATGAGAGAATCATGTACTTGCCGCCGTAGAACTCCGGTGAATCGAGTGAGCCCGAGCCCTGCTGCTGCCCGACCGGCGCGTCCGGATGCTGGTAGTCGGTGGTGCGCGTGGCGATGAGCTTCCAGTCGGACGGTAGCGGCCCATCCATCTCGAAGACCTTGAAGCCCTTGAGCGAGTTGTAGTGCCGTTGCGCGGCCACCTTGTCCGGTTGCTTCGACTTGTCGGTCATCAGGCCGTAACGGCCGATTTCGAACGACGCCACGAGAATCGGCTTGCGCCGTGTCTTGTTCCACACGATGGTGGCACCGCCCAGATAGCCGTGCACATTGTTCGGATCGAACTTCTCGCTCGATCCCTTCGGGCCCCACACGCCGCCGGTCGAATACACCACCTTGCCATGCGCGGGATCGGTCACGTCCATGATGCGCAGGTAGTCGCGATCGTGAATATAGAGGTAGCGCTTGCCGTTGAAGTCGGCGATGTTGTTCCATGCGTGGAACGGCGAATTGACCCCCGGGTAGAACGCCAGGACTTTCACGTTCTTGGTGTAGCTTTTCTTGTCCCACGTCGTCAGTTCACCCGGAAAGCGCTGACCGGTGTGCACTTCCGGTGTGGCCTTCGGCCAGATGAATTTGCCCGTTGCCGGATCCATGCCGTAATCGACGCCCGCCTTGAGCGGCTTGGGCTCCCGATCCGGCGTGAGGCGCAACCATCCCGCCAGGTAAGGATCCTTGACGTTCGGCATACCGGGCGTACCGGTGGGCTGTGTGTCCGACCGCGTGGCAGCGGGCGCCGCCGGCGCGCTGTCCGGTGCCGACGCGTGGGCCGCGAGCGTCATCGTGAGCGCCGCGAGCAATGCCGTCGCGGTCAACGAAACGCCGAGTGTGGGCTTGCGAAACATGTCTTCCTCCTTCGTCTCAAAAATCTTCTCGCCAGCGCGTCAGTCAGGCGCTGGCGGCGTGATGTCGCCGATCGGAACGCGTCAGAACGCGTGGCGGATGCCGAACTGCACGCCCGACGGATTCTGTGTGCCGGTCGGCGTGACCTGGAACGTCACCGGGTAATGCACCGTTGTGTCGTTGCTGTGCTGCACACGGGCATAGGTGGCGTAAAGCGTGGTGCGTTTGGACAAGCCGTACATGTAGCCGATCACGAAGCCGTTGCCGTTCGAGAGCGCCTTGTTGTCGTCGTCCTGGCGATGGACAAAGCTCGCGTAGAAGCGATGACGGTCGGTCAGCGCATACCGCACACCGGCCTGAATATCCCAGCCGCGCACGTTGAATGCGACATACGGCGGGTACGCGTAGTAGCCGTTGTACGTGTGATAAATCAGGGTCGGCTCGACGCTGCCGAACTTGTAGGTGGCCGAGAAGTAGTTGTCGCGCGACGAGTGGATCTGGCTCGACGAGTAGATGTCGCGCGTATATTGCAACTCGCTGACGGCGCCCAGGAAGATGCCGCCGTTGCGGTAATCGAGGCCGGCCGAATAGAATCGGCCCGAGCGCGTGCCGTCGCCTACACCGGTGGTGGCCATGAAGCGGCCCATCAGCCCATGCCAGCGGGGCGTGTTGTACTGAATGGCGTTGTCGACGCGGTACGACGCGTAGAAGAACTCCATGTTGTTGACCATACTGAAGTCCGCCGCCCAGCTAGGGTCGGCGTAACCGGCGATCCAGTAAGACGGCGTGAACTGACGGCCGAGCGACACTTCGCCCCACGCCCCCTTCAGGCCAACGAACGACTGGCGCGCCTGCGCCGATTGCGTGCCGTTCGCGGCAGAGAACATGGGCTCATACGTGAAGAATGCGCGGTTGCCGCCGCCCAAGTCCTCGAACCCGCTCAAATTGAAGCGAGAGTTGTTCAGCCCGCCGCTGGAGACCCGCGTGACCTTGCCGCCATTGGCCCCCGATCCCCACAACTGCTCGACGTTCAGGTCCACGAACCCCGAAAGCGTCACGCCCCCGGTCGATTGCGCGTACGCACCGCCCTGCAGTGCGCCCAGCAACAATGCACACAACACTCGCTTCTTCATGCTGTCTCCTGAGTTTTCTCGTTTTTGTCGCGGCGCCCCTGACCGGGTGTCTGCCGCCCGCGCTACATGTATACAATCAGTCGAATTATTATACATAGCAAAGAAATTGAATTTCTACCGCTATTTGTTTATACAAACGATCGATTTTTTTATAGCGGGTCACCCCGGATGGCCACTGGCCCGTGAGCGCTGGTCGCTGAGCGCCGCCGGCGCGTGGCGTCCGGCGGGCAGAGGCAGGTGTTGCGAACCCTGGCGCCGAGCGAGAACGGCGTGCTATCAGAGCCCCGTGCGATCGGCTTGCAGCCCTTCGTGACGCAGCGCTGGCGCGTTGTCCTTGCCCGTGCCGTCCTTCGACGCACCGCCCCAGCCGTGGGCAGTGACATCGAAGATCACGCCATTCGGATCGAAGAACTTCACTTCATAAAAGATGTTGCTCTTCACCGGCACTTCGCCCATGTAGTAGCGGCCCCCGGCAGCTTCGATTTTCGTACGCGTGGCCTCGACATCCTCGACCCAGATCCCGATGTGATGCAGCCCCACATACTCGCGGCCGCGATCGCCTGCGGCTTCGTCGTTCTTGTAATTGAGCAACGCCAGGTTGATGACGCCGTCAGACAGATAAACGCCCCGAGCGAGCGACGAGTCCGTCTCGCCCACTTTCTTGAAGTCGAATGCCTGCATATAGAACGCTGCCGCCTTCCACGGATCGGGCACCGAAAGCGCAATGTGACGCAGTTTGGCCATGATGAGATGTCTCCTTCGAATTGAGGTGTCGACGCGTGCCGGAACACCCGGCAAACGTTCATGTATACTATCTCAGCATATTGCATCCAAAAACGTATTTTTGAATGCACTTGGATCACCCTGCTGCGCTTTCCATCCGGGAATGGCGTCCTGATGACGCCTCCAGACATAGTGGCGAAGGAAAATACTCGTATAATCTCCATGTATACAATCGCATCAAAAAGACACATCCACGGAGCGAGATAGACAAGCATGGCCGAAACCATTGCCGCACGAATCTGCCGGGTGTTGACCGGCGAGATCATCGACGGACGCCTGCCGCCGGGACAGAAGCTCGAGGAAGTCGCGCTGGCCGAGCGCTTCAAGGCGTCGCGTACGCCCATTCGTGAAGCGCTGCGCGAACTCAATGCACGCGGCCTCATTGAACTCACCCCGCACAAGGGCGGCGTGGTGGCGAGCATCAGCGTCGACGATCTGTCCGACATGCTCGAAGCGATGTGCGAACTCGACGCCCTGTGCTGCCGGCTGAGCGCCCAGCGCATGAGCGCGATGCAGAAGAAGCAGCTCGAGATGATTCACATCCAGAGCAAGCAGTGCATGGATGCGGGCGACGAAGCCGGCTATCTCGCGCTCAACCGCGAGTTCCATCAGTTGCTGAGCGCGGGCACGCAGAACAAGACGTTGATGGCGCTGATCGACAGTCATCGTGAACGTCTGGCGCCCTTCCGCGCGGCGCAAGCCGATGTCGAAGAGCGCTTCGCCGTGTCGTTCGACGAGCACGAGCGCGTCGTCGAGGCCGTGCTCGCGGCCGACGCCGAAGCCGCCTATAACGCCATGCGCAGCCACACGGCGCGGTTGAGCATTCATGTGCTCGAACGCCTGCAACACAGCCGCAAGCTGAGTTAAGCCCCGCCCCCGCTCGTCTGTCCAGGCCGGCTTCGTTCACACGGCCGGCCGATACGCTCCTGTCGCTGACGCCCCCGATGCCCGCACGCACGCATCGGCCTTCCTGGGGGCATCGCTCCAATTCCCCGATTGGTGTATCGGTGCCCATCCGCGCAACGCGAGTCGCGACGCCGCTTTGCACGCAACTGTCACTCATAAAGCGCAGCCCGCGCGAGGTTGAACATTGCCGTCGCCGTTTCTAGGCTCCATCCGTGAAGCGCGTTGCCGCGTTTCGCGCGCGGCCGGCAGGCCGCCGGCTTAGAGACCGCCATCGTCCGATGGACGGCATCCAACTCAGCCTTTCGTGGAGAAACACATGTCGCAAATCACCGATGTGCTGGTCAGCATCGACACCAAGACGATCGTCGACCGGTACGGCAAGAACTCCAGCATGGCGAATCCCCCCCTCATCGACTTCAAGCACGTCTTCATGATCGTGGCGCAGGGTAACGTGGTGAGCGGACAGGCGGGCGGTGAGCTGGACGTCGCGGCGACCGTCGGCGACGTCATCCGGTGGCGCGAATGCTCGCTCTCGCTCGGATTCGAGCAATCGTGCATCTTCTACAAGTTCATCGGCAATCAGGGCAACGACCTGATCTCCCCGCCCTCGCCACGGGAAGCGGAGGTCACGATCCCCGTGCCGAATCCGCCCGACCCGACCCATCCGAAGAAGCAGACCTGCTCGAACTACTTCTGGTCGTGCGAAACGCTCAAGACCGGTCGCGTCACCTACCACTTTCAGTTCATGATCCTCGATCGCAGCGGTAATTTGTGCGGCTGCTACCAGTGGGATCCGTTCATCACCATTCGCAATCACTGACGAGCGCCGCGCCGCGATCCACGACGCGCCAATCCGGGCGCCCGATCGCGGTCACCTAGGCTCACGGCAAGGAATCCCAATGTCCAACGCAAACACCTCCGACGGCGATGGCGAATGCGGTGCGATTGCCGACGTTCTGCTTGTCATCGATACCGTGACGCTGCTTGACCAGCACCCCGAAGCGATCGACGCGCCCGTGGGCGTAGACGCCGACTGCTGCCATGCGCTGGCCGCGGATAGCGCGGCGCTCACCGGTGTCAATGCGGCGCAATGGCGTGTCGACGTTCGCCCCGGCGACCGCTTGCGGCTGCGCTGGACGCCGCTCGCCATGCGTGGCGAACATGCCGTGATGCTCCAGCTCTGCCTCGATGACGAGACAACGCTGAGCGGCCTGCAGTTGCATTGCCTTGAGCACGCCACGCGCTACGCGCCGCAATCGGGTTCGCCGCAGGCCGCCGTCGCGCGCGACGCCCCGGATGCCTTTTGGCAAGCCGATGTCGTGGGCAGCGGCACGGCAGCGCTGACCATCGAGGCCATCGTCACGGACCGCGATGTCCATGTGCTCGGCCGATTTCGCTGGCCAATGCGCGTGGTTGTGCCCTGAGCGTCTTCATTCATTCAAAAATCGAATGTCACCCATTTTGATATTTAATTTGTCGATGGATGGCGGGTTCGCTATCTTGTGCATCTTTCCCGATGGTTTCGCCCCCACGAAACTCCGCGATCAGAACGACACAGGAGCCATCAATCATGTCGAAGACTACGTATTACGCGCCGCAGGGTGGGCATCCGAGCCAATCGGAACTGCTGACCGACCGCGCCATGTTCACCGAAGCGTACGCCGTCATTCCCAAGGGCGTGATGCGCGACATCGTCACGAGCCATCTGCCGTTCTGGGACAACACGCGCCTGTGGGTGCTCGCCCGTCCGCTCTCGGGCTTCGCCGAGACCTTCGCGCAATACATCATGGAAGTCGGAGCGGGGGGCGGCAGCGACCAACCCGAGCAGGATGAAAACGCCGAGGGCGTGCTGTTCGTCGTCGAAGGGGAGATCACGGTGACGATCCAGGGCAAGGCGAACCGCCTCACCCCGGGCGGCTATGCGTTCCTGCCGCCCGCGACCGACTGGCAAGTGCGCAACCACAGCCAGGGCACCGCCCGCTTCCATTGGATTCGCAAGCACTATCAAGCCGTGCCGGGTTTGCCGGCCCCTGAGCCGTTCGTGAAGCACGAGCAGGACGTCGAGCCGATTCCGATGCCCGGCACCGACGGCCGCTGGGTGACGACGCGCTTCGTCGACATCCAGGACATGCGCCACGACATGCATGTGAACATCGTGACGTTCCAGCCCGGTGGCGTAATCCCGTTCGCGGAAACTCACGTCATGGAGCACGGCTTGTATGTGCTCGAAGGCAAGGCCGTCTATCGCCTGAATCAGGATTGGGTGGAAGTCGAAGCCGGTGACTTCATGTGGCTGCGCGCCTTCTGCCCGCAGGCGTGCTACGCCGGTGGCCCCGGCCCGTTCCGCTACTTGCTGTACAAGGACGTCAACCGTCACATGAACCTGACGCTGGGTGCCCAGCCGAAGTAAGCGCCGAAACAAGCGCTGAAACCGGTGCCGTAGCAGGCGCTGAAGTCAGCGTCTGCGCTATGCGCCCCTTGGCGCCCATCCCCGCACGCATCCCGCCGCGCGCGTCGCTCACTTCGGCGCGCGCGGTTTCGTCGCGAGCATCCCGACGAGCACTTTGGCGAGCGCCATCACCATGGCATCCGCCGTCGGTCGGTGAAAGATCGCCAGCTCGAAGGCGTCGATGACCGGTAGCCCCTGCGCCCGGCCAAGCACCGCATGCCGCGGCAGTACGGCGCGCGGCGGCACCAGACTGATTCCCATCCCGTCGGCCACCGCGCCCTGAATGCCGCTCAGGCTGGAACTGGTGAAGCTGATGCGCCAGTCGCGTCCCATCGTCTCAAGTGCATGAATCATATCGTCGCGATACAACCCGCGCGCGGGAAACGTCACGAGCGGCACCGGATCGCATCCGAACGACGGATGCGCCGCGCTGTCGATCCACGCCAGCCTCTCGGGGCGGCTCGCCACCGATTCGCGACTGCCGCGACGCTGCTTGACCAGCACGAGATCGAGCTCGCCGCGATCGTAGCTCGCGAACAAATCGCGGCTCAGGCCGCTCGTGACTTCGAGCTTGACCTGCGGATACTGCCGATTGAAACGCGCGAGCACCTGCGTCGTGGCGCCGGTCGCGAAATCCTCCGGCACGCCCAGCCGCACCGTCACTATCACGGCTCCGGAGAGCGCCTCGAACATCTGGTCGTTGAGCGCGAGCATCTGACGCGCATGGCCGAGCAATCGCTCGCCCGCGTCGGTGGCATGGACGTCGCGATTGCCGCGTTCGAGCAACTTGTGCCCGACCAGGTCTTCGAGACGCCGCACCTTTTGGCTCACGGTGGATTGCGTCGAATGCAGACGCGCGGCCGCCGCCGTGAAGCTGCCGCAATCCGCCACCGTGATGATCGAGCGCAGCAGATCCAGATCGAACAGCGGGCGATTCGATTTTGCACTGCCAGCCATGTGAAGTATTTACGTTGTCGATGGATGGCAGCACTTGTATCACGCGCGACAACCGAGCGTCAAAGCCCCAGGGCCCGACCATCGCTGCGAGGATCGTGGGCACCGCTCATCTGCCCGTGCGCACCGATGCGAATCGCACCGGGATGGCCCGCCAACTGACTCTGCGGCGGCAGCTCGCTCATCTCGTGCCCACGCGCGGCCAGCGCCGCGAACACTTCGGCACCGGCATCCTGTTCGAGCTTGAGGGCATCGCGGCTGTCGGAGAAGGTCTTGCCGAGCAGGAAGCGCGGCCGTCCCAGCGCGGTGAGCGGATCCATCTCGTAATCGATCAGGCGGGTGAGCACCGCGGCCAGCGTCTGCGGTTGCCCGTCGGCGCCCTGCGTACCGTAAAGCAGTTGCGGGCGTCCCTGCTTCAGATACATGCCTGGATTGAGCGTATGGAACGGGCGCTTGCCACCGTGCAGCACGTTCGGACTCCGTGCGTCGAGACTGAACGACGCGCCCCGGTTGTGCCACAGCACGCCCGTGTCCCCCAACACCACACCGCTGCCCCAATCGAAGTAGACCGTCTGCAGCATGCTCACGCAGTTGCCCTGACTGTCCGCTGCACCGATGTACACCGTGTCACCAGTCTTGAACACATGCGGCCATGACATGGCGCGATCCATGCGAATGCTGCGGGCATGCGCGTCAAGGTGGGCGCTCGCCAGCAAGCGATCGACCGGCACATCGACGAAATCGGGGTCGGCTACATAGCGATTGCGGTCGATGAATGCGAGCTTCACCGCCTCGACCAGCACGTGGTAGTAGTCGGCGCTGCCCTCGGGCATCGACTTCAGATCGAAGCGATCGAGAATGCCCATGATCTCCAGCGTTGTCACGCCCTGCGTCGGCGGACGCAGCCCGAGCAGCTCGCCGTCACGATAGGCCACGCGCAGCGGCACTTCCTCGCGCGCCTGCGCCCGTGACAGGTCGCCGGCGCGCAGCGGCGAGCCGGCCTGCTTGAGGCCTGCCGCGATGCGGCCGGCCAGATCGCCTTCGTAGAACTCGCGCCCGCCATGGGTGGCAATGCGATCGAGACTGCGCGCCAGTGCCGGCTGATGAAAGCGCTCGCCCGCCTGCGGAATGCGGCCGTTCGGCATGAAGACCGAGGCGAAGCCTTCCCAACCCTGCAATTCGGCCGCGCGCAATGTTTGCCAGAAGTGTTGCGACGGGGTGACCGGGAAGCCGTTCGCCGCATATTCCGTGGCGCGTGAGAACAGCGACGACCACGCCTGTTGTCCCCCCCATTGCTGGCGACTGAGGTCGAATGCCTTGTCCCAGATCGCCACGGTCGCGGCCGTGGTCAGCGCCGCCCCCGGACCGCGCACGGGGATGGCGCCGCGGTAGGCCGGCACCTGTGCGGCGGCTTGTCCGATGCCCGAGAGCGTACGCACGTTGCCTTCGCGGTCGCTGATCACCATGAAGGCGTCGCCGCCCAGACCGGTGAAGTGAGGATACGTCACGCTCAGCACCGCGCCGATGGCAATCGCGGCCTCAATGGCGTTGCCGCCCGCGCGAAGCACTTCGAGTCCCGCCTCGCTGGCCAGTGCGTGCGGACTGGTGACCATGCCCCGCGTCGATTGCGCAAGGCGCGGGCCGGCGTCGGCTCGTGCGTCGCTGTGGGCGGCTTGGGCCGCGTCGGCCGCCGGCGCGGGCAGCACCGCGCTACCGGCCAATGCGGCTGTGCCTCGCAGGAAGTTTCGCCGCGTGGTGCTGCCGGCGGTGTCGCCAGTCGCGACCGGAGGTGTCGTGGTCAGCCCATCGGCCATGTCTTGTGCGAACGTCATGCCGTCCGTCTCCCCAAACAATGTCATTGGAAGGCGAAGCGCGCCCGACACCGGCAGACGCTTCGACCCGATCCCATCCGTGCGTCGAGCCGGAACCGGCTCGCACCGTGCCGCCGCCCCGGCTGGATGCGCGAAACGGCAGGCTTGCGTCAGACTTCCGCCTTCCAGCCCTTCCAGTGGCGTTGATGCGTCACTTCCGGGGCCGAGAAGCGCTCCTTCACCCAGGCGTAGACCGGGCCGAGGGCGTTCATGGCGACGGCCGCCCCGAGTGCCGCCAACGGGTCCTGTGCCACCGGGCCGAAGCCGCCGAACAGCGTGGCGAAGTACGTCGCGAACCCGAAGAACATGCCCGGAATGAAATTCAGTGCCGGGAACACGCGGGCCAGCGCCATCATCGAGCCGTTGCCCGCGAAAAGAATCACCATCTCCGCGGCGACAAGAGTGTTACCGCTGAACTGGGCGCCCGCTTGCTTGAACCCCAGCACGATGAGGCATGCGAAGCACGCGCCCACCGGCAGCGTCGCCCAGATCCGTTTTAGGTTCACCAACGTGGGTCCCCCCATGGCAAAGGTGGCGGCCCAACTGATAAAGATCGCCCAGGGCGGCAAATGCAGCGGCAGCATCGCGATCGGGATGGTGGTGACGGCCAGTAACGAGGCAACGACTTCCGCAGGCAGCTTCTTCATGAGTGTCTCCTTGAGTGTGATGAGAACTGCATTACGCGCAACAACAGGAATGCCGGTGAATCTCGCAGTGATGCTGCGTCACGACCGTGATTCGGCCGCGTTTGATCACCCACAGGCGTGGCGGGATGTCGAGCAGCGCATCGGCCACCTTGAACGTGTCGAGAATGATGAGATCGGCTTGTTTGCCCACGGCGATGCCATAGTCGTGCGAGAGTCCGATGGCACGCGCGGCGTTATGCGTGCCCATGTCCAGAATCGCCTGCTGGTGCTCCGGCACGCCGAATTGCGCCACGTGCGCGAGCAGATTGCCGATCTGCAACATGTCGGCCTTGCCGAACGGCGTGAAGGCGTTGCGCACGTTGTTGGACGAATACGCCACGTTGACGCCTGCGGCATGCAACGCCTTGACGGGCGTGAGACCCCGCCGAGGGTTCTGCACGTCCTTGCGCCCACCCAGATAAAGATCGGTCGCGGGCAGCGTGACGATGCTGATGCCGGCAAGACGGATCTGCTCGATCACGGGCGCGAGTTCGTCGTTGTCGAGCGCACCCAGGCTGGTCACGTGCCCCAGCGAGACCCGGCCCTGATAGCCGGTATCGATCGTGCGCTGCGCAATGTACGAGATGGCCGCGAAACGCTGATCGCTGGTGTCGTCGGCAAAGTCCGCATGCATGTCGATGGGCGCATCGAAGCGCTGCGCCAGCTCGAACACGATGTCGATATGGCGCTTGGTGTCTTCCCAGTTCAGCTCGTTGTAAGGGCATCCGCCGACCACATCCGCCCCCATGCGCAGCGCGTCGATCATCAGCTCGTAGGTGCCCGCAGACTTGAGAATGCCCTCCTGCGGGAACGCAACGATCTGCAGATCGAGCAAGCTTTGGTACTCATCCTTGAGCGTGAGCAGCGTCTCGACCCCGATCAGCCCCTGAATCAGGTCAACGTCCGGATGGGCGCGAACCGCGACGGTGCCGTTCTTGATCGCCATGTCGAGGACCTGACGCGAGCGATCGAGCACGTCCTCGCGCTCCTGCCGGCTCTTGAGAATGCCGGTCACGCGGATGGCCTCGTCGAGCGTGCCGAAGCGTGCGGGCAGACGGCGATGCAGCAGTGCCTTGTCCAGATGCAGGTGCGCCTCGATAAGCCCGGGAATCGCCGCGCGGCCTTGCGCGTCGATCTCCTCGGTCGCGCTGGCGTCGATGCCGGGCTCCATCGCAGCGATGCGTCCGTCTTTGATGGCGATGTCCACGAGCGGCGCATCGTCGCGCACGCACACGTGTTTGATCAGCAGGTCCACATGCATGGTGCGGTCTCCTTACGTCTCAGGGTTGAATGAAATGCTGGCAAGCGCCGGCCGGGTGGCAGTGAGTCGGTGCCCCGCCTTCGGGGCTTGAAGCAAGATTAGGGGAGTGCCCGCGGGCGGGGCATCGGGATTTGCTGGTTTTCGTCTAAGAATTTCCCTAGACGCAGTGCAGCAAGCGAAACCGAGGGGGAATGCGTGTGGCCGATGATCGCGTCGGGAATGTCTTGCGCGTTGGGGGCGTGGGTCGCGTGTGGGATCAGGCGTCGGTGCCGGCGACGATCAAGCCGTGTTCGATGGCGTAGAGCACGAGGCCCGCCGTCGACGGAATGTCCATCTTGGTGAGGATATTGGCCTTGTGCGTACTCACGGTCTTGGCCGAGAGCGACAGGCAGCGCGCGATCTCGTTGATGCCATGGCCCTCGACCAGCATCTGGAATATCTGGAATTCGCGGGCCGTCAGCCCGCTGTGCGGCAACGCCTCGGCCGGTTGCTGCAACTGACGCACGAGCTTGTCCGCGACCAGGGGCGAGACGACCGTGCCGCCGCGTGCCACGCGCCGGATGGCGCTCATCAACTGTTCCGACTCGGCGTTCTTGGTGAGATAGCCGGCGGCCCCGGCGCGGATGGCCTGCACCGCGTATTGCGATTCGCGGTACATGCTGAGCACGAGTATGGGGAGCGCCGGATACGTTGCCTTGATCTGCGCGATGAGGGCAATGCCACTCTTGCCAGGCATCGACATATCGAGCAGCAGCACGTCCACGGCGATCAGGCGAAGCCGGTTGAGGACATCCGCGCCGTCCACGGCTTCCGACACCACGCACATGTCAGGTGCCATCGAGATGATCTTTTTCAGCCCATCGCGAATGATCGCGTGGTCGTCGGCAATCATGACACGCATCACCACTCCCTCTCGTTCGTTAGGTTCATTAGGTTCGTGAGGTCCGTGAGGTCCGTGAGGTTCGATGGGGTCGCCGGGCTCGTTGCGTTCATTGCGTTGGCGGCATCATCGTCGGTCAACCCTGCCGCAGGTGCGCGCGCAGGAATTCTCACCCGCACGCGGGTTCCCTGTCCCGGGGCGCTTTCGATCTCGAACGCACCGCCCAGCATCAGCGCGCGTTCGCGCATGCCCATCAGACCGAGGCGCTGACCGTCCCCGGCCCGTGCAGTGTCCATGCCCCGGCCATCGTCCGCGATGCTCACGTAACAATCGCCGTCGCGCAGCTCGAGCGTCACACGCACCTGCGACGGCTGCCCATGTCGGCTGGCATTCGTGAGCGACTCCTGCACGATACGGAAGATCGCCGTGCTGCATTCGCTGTCGAGACGCGTAGTCACCGCTTCCGGCATGTCCAGCTCGCACGGCAACCCATGCCGCTGCGCGAACGATTCTGTCAGCCACTCCAGCGCCGCGTGCAGGCCCAGTTCGTCGAGCACGGCGGGCCGAAGGTCGGCGGCGATGCGATGCACCGCGTCGATGGTCTCGTCGACCAGGTCCTTGAGCATCTGGATATGGGCGGACCGATCGGCCGGCGACGCGACGGGTTGCGTGTCCAGGTAGCTCAGGCCAAGCCGAAGGCCGCCCAGCCACTGCCCGAGTTCGTCGTGAAGTTCGCGCGAGAGTCGCGTGCGTTCCGCTTCTCGCACCGTTTGCAGATAGGCGGAGAGCTGACGCAGTTGCGCGCGCGAGTCGAGCAATGCCGTTTCGGAGCGCTTGCGGTCGGTGATGTCGCGAGAAATCCCAACGGTGCCCACGATACGGCCAGCCGCGTCGCGAACCGGCATCTTGACGGTGTCGAACCAGCGCGGCGCGCCGTCGGCCCCCGGCCGGCTCTCTTCGTAGCGCCGGCGTTCGCCGCTGGCCACGACCGCTTTGTCGGTGGCGAGGTAGACCTTCCCCCATTCCGAAGACCAGACCTTGTCGGGCGTGTTGCCGATGATCTCGGCTTCCGTGCGGCCGCAAGCCACCAGGAAAGCGTCGTTGACGAGGATGTAGCGCGACTCGGTGTCCTTGAGCCAGGCCTGGTCCGGAATGTTGTTCAGAATCGCCCGGTGCAGCTCTCCATGCGTCTCCACTTCGTCTCCTTGGCTGGCAACGGACTGCCGCAGCGGCGCGGCGACGTTACGCCCTCACGCACTCGCGAACGGGGCGCTCGCCCCATCGACAGCACACCGTGACGTCGGTGCCGGTCCGCCCCCAATATAGCCAGACCGGCGCCTGGGCGCGCCTCTAGTTTTCCCGCATATCGCCATGCTGCGGGGCTGACGCACGCCCGACACCTCAGCCTTCATACCCCCGGAACAGCCCGCACAGCCGGAATACATCTTCCGTGAATGGCGTGCCCTTGACCTTGCAATAGCGGCTCGCCAGCTTCATCAGTTCCTTGATGTCGCGTCCGCTCGCGTTCGGGTAACGGCTCGCGAGCGACTCGATCAGGGTGTCGTCGAGCGGCGCACCGACCTGATCGGCCTGCATCCGCCAGAGCCGGCGCGCATGCGACGGCGATGGCGTCTCGTAATGGATCGTGGCGATACAGCGCGACAAAATGGCGTCGTCGACGTCGCCGCTCCGGTTGGTCGTCATGAACAACAAGCCATGGAAGTATTCCAGCGAACGCAGAAATTCCGCGACGATGGCGTTGTGCTCCAGATCGTTGTCGCGCCGACGGATGTACACGTCCGCCTCATCGAGCAGCAGAATGGCATTCCAGCGCATGGCCCGACGCAGAATGCTCATGAGCGTGGCCCCGACCGACGCCGCGGTCGTCCCCAATTGCCCCGAATGCACTCGGTAGAGCGGCTTGCCGACGACTTCGGAATAGATCTCCGCCGTGAGCGTCTTGCCGAGTCCCGGGGCGCCCTGGCAAAGGATGGTCGCACCGCCCGATTTGCCCGGCACGAAGTCCGGCATCATCACATCCATGTTCGATGTCAGGATGTCGATCAGGTCGTGATGATGCGCCGGCAGCACGAGCTTGTCCCGCAGCCCCGGCTGATACGCATACTCGGTCATGTTCTGCACGTGCACCCAGAGGTTGCGGTGCCAGTCCAGGTGGAACACGTGCACATAGCAATGCAGCGGAATGGTCTCGAACCCCTGCGCGACCTCGGCGTTGCGCCAGAAGTCCGCATCGCACGCCATCTCGAAATTGCGCTCCAGGCGCTCTTCGTCGTTCACGCACTTCGCTGCCGCGCCGTCCACCACGCGAATCAACTCGGTCGCGCCTTTTGCATCGACGGAGAACGCCGCGCGGCGCAGTACGAACTGCGCGCCGAAGGCACGCTGCACGCGCAGAAACCGCTGCGCATGCTGTTCGTATTCGCGCTTGAACTCGGCGCACTCCTTGTAGAAACCGAACTCGGCGAGCAGCTCGGGAATGGTGCGATTGGCGATGTCGTCGCGCGTGAACACGAGCGACGTGGTCATGCCCGAGCGGCGCAGGCGATGCTCCGTCAGATTGGAATTGGCCGACTGCATTGTGTTCGCCAGCATGTCCATGACGACATAAGGCGATCCTTGCTCCGGCTCTACATAGCGCAAGCGGCGCACGAGCCACGGCAGCAACGCACCGTCACGGTGACGTTGGTACAGCCAGCCATCGATGACGTCGCGCGCCAGATAGGCGACGAGGCCCGGCACCAGCTTGTCCAGACTTGGGATCACCCGCGCCTGCGGGGCATTGAAGACGTTGTCGAGCGCGAGCATCTGGAACATCAGCGCCCGTTCGTTCTGCGTCTTGCACAGCACGTAGAGCGTATTGAGCGACTTGGCGTCGAACCAGTGGCTCGACACTCGCAGGTTGCCGCGACACACGCCGTAAGCCGTCAACTGTTTGCCCAGCGTTGAATCAGTGCCGATCAGTTGCAGCAGCGGATGAATCAGTGACTCGGGAATTTCGAAATCCATGAACGGCACTCCCCGTAAGGCGTATGGCCCGTGCGTACGTTGCCCCGTGGCAAGGCGCGTGTCAGGCGAGGAAGAAGTCGACGGCACGCGCCACGACGTCCGGCTCGATGATGTGCCGTCCGTCGAACTCGACGAATTGCACGTCGTAGCCCGCCGCCGCGAGCTTGCTGGCGTTTTGGCGGCCGCTTGTCTCGATGGGCAGTTGTTCGTCGGCGCGTCCGTGCGCGATGAAGACGCGGGGCTGCCCTTCCTGAACGAAGATGGACATGAAGCCGCCCGAGAACGCGATCACATGGGTCGCAATGTCGCCGTTCGTCACCCCGATGGACAAGGCGTAACTCGCCCCGTCGGAAAAGCCCGCGAACGCCACACGCCCTGTGTCGATGCGATACCGGCTGGCGACCTCGCGCAGCGCCGATTGAAGACGCTCCAGATCGGGGCCGTTGCCGCCGATCACGATGTCCCACGTCGGAAAGGTCGAATGCGGTGCGAGCACGAGAAACTTGTGACGCTGCGCATGCGGCTCAATGAACGGCAACACTTTTTCCGGAAAGCCGCCCGCGCCATGAAACATGACAAACAGAGGAACGGCGGTGTCGGTGGGGAGATCGGGCGGCACGTAAAGCACAGTGTCACGCTGCTCACTCAACCCAAGCGAGTGACGGCCGGAAGGCCAGGGGGACAGCAAGGCCGCGCCGGATGACGTCGGCGCAGGCACCGCTGCGCCAACGTCGGGAGAGGCGGACGTCAGCACGTCCGGTGACATTCGTCCAAACAACGAAGGGTCGAACATAGCGAGGAGATTGTCTCGTGATCGTTGATGTTATTGATATATTGTATATCAACAAAGATCTCCGCCGATGTCCGATATGCCTTTGGACAGCCGCCTTATTCGGCCATATAGGCGGTCAATCCTGCCACGAGCGCGTCGAAGGTGACTTTGCAGCGCGGACTCTGACGCAAGTCTTCGTGCATCGTGACCCACGTTTGCAGTGAGAAGCGAAAGGCGTCGGGCAGCACGCGCACGAGCCGGGCATCTTGTTGCGCCAGCGGCACCTGACACGCACCGATGCCGTAGCCTGCCCGGATCATGGCCAGTTGCGCCAGATCGCTGTCGGCGCGAAACGCAAAACTATCGCGTGACCAGACGGGCATGCCCCGTGTGGCCTCGCGGATGAACGGCGTCATCTGATCGAAGCCGATCATCGTGTGATGCGCGAGATCGGCCAGCGACGTCGGCACGCCGTAGTGCGCCAGGTAATCGTCGCGCGCATGCAGGCCGACGTCGATGTTTCCGACGCGACGCGCCATCAGCGCGTCCTGCTGTGGCGGCGCCATTCGCACGGCAATATCCACCTCGCGATGCAGCAGATCCTGAATGCGGTTCGTGGGTACCAGTTCGATCACGAGCTGCGGGTGGGCACGTCGCAGCGCGCTCAGGATCGGTGGCAGCACCTCCACGCCAACGACTTCGCTCGCCGAGAGGCGCACGACGCCGTTCGCCCCCTCCCCTTGGCTTGCCGCCGCCCGCTCGAATGCCTGCGCGGTGTGTTGCATCGCCTGCGCATGGGGCCGTAGCGATGCCGCCGCATCGGTGGGCAGCAAGCCGGTCTGCGAACGCGTGAAGAGCGTTTGCCCCAGCACCGCCTCCAGTGAGGCGATGTGACGGCCGACCGTCGGCTGCGTAATGCCCAACGCACGCGCCGCGCCGGAGAGCGAGCCCTCGGTCAGCACAGCGAGAAACGTTCGGCAGAGATCCCAGTTCAGTGGCGTCATCATACAAAAATGTATAGCCGATAGATGGTTTTAGGCAATTTTAATTGAATTGCCTCGCGCGGAGAATGGCGTCACCGACAACATTCAAGGAGCGGCATCATGCACTACGGGTCCCAACACAAAATCTCTCGCGCGCTGGTTCTTGGGGCGACCGGTGGCATCGGCGGTGAAGTCGCGCGTCAGTTGCTCGCCGCCGGCTGGCATGTGCGCGCGTTGCGTCGTGGCGGTGCGCCGCGTGCCGCTGCATCGCCCGCCGGCATCGAGTGGCTCGACGGCGACGCCATGCAGACCGGCGACGTCCTCGCGGCGGCACGCGACTGCGAGGTGATCGTGCATGCCGTGAACCCGCCCGGCTATCGCCACTGGGACACGCAAGTGTTGCCGATGCTCGAGAACACGCTCGCGGCCGCCACGATGCATGGCGCCACGATCGTTCTGCCTGGCACGGTCTACAACTACGGCACCGAGACATTCCCGGTCCTGCGCGATGACGCCGCGCAGCGGCCGCGCACACGCAAGGGCCGCATCCGCGCGACGATGGAAGCCCGTCTGCGCGACGCGAGTCGGCACGGCGTGCAGACGATCATCGTTCGCGCCGGCGATTTTTTTGGTGCGCAATCACGCAATAGCTGGTTTGGACAAGGACTGGTGAAGCCGGGTCGGATCGCGCGCGTCGTCCAGGTGCCCAACGCACCCGGCGTGGGTCATCAATGGTCCTATTTGCCCGACGTCGGCCGCGCGATGGTCATGCTCATCGAGCGTCGTCATGCGCTCGACGCCTTCGCCACCTTCCACATGGCCGGGCATTGGGATGCCGACGGCACTCAGATGGCGGCCGCGATCACTCGCGTCATGGCGCGACACGGTGTCGACGTCAAACTCCGTCGATTCCCGTGGTGGCTCGTTTGGGCGGCATCGCCCTTCGTCACGACGCTTCGCGAGCTGCGTGAAATGCGCTATCTGTGGCTGCAGCCCGTGCGCATGGATAACACGCGACTCGTGGCGACGCTCGGGCATGAGCCTCATACGCCGCTGGACGTCGCGCTGAGCGCCACGCTCGAAGGGCTCGGATGCTTGCCAGGTGGCGGGCCTTCAGACAGCACGCCGGCGGCACATCCGACCCCCGGGGCGCGGTAGCGCGCGTCAATGTCACGCCACCGGCAACCGAATGACCGACGGGCAGTCCGAGTAAAGGCGAGCCACGTCGTCGGCGCGCAAGGTCAGCACGGCGCGCTGATTGACGTAGCCCTTGTCGGTGATCTCGCCTTGCTCGAGCGACGGCGGCGCCGCCAGGATCACCGCGCGGGCGGCACGCTGCGAACTGCCCGCGTCCTGTGCCAGTTGTGCGAGCGCACCTGCCACCCACGCCCGGACATCGTCGTGCAGCGCCATTGCCTTGCCCTCGTGCAGCGCGTCGTCCGATGACAGCTTGGCGCGCATTGCGGGGCTCGGGAAGATCAGCAATCCGATCTCATCACGGTCGTGCCCCGCGATCACCACATCCGACGCGTACGGTGCCAGCGCACTCACGGCACGCAAACGCAAGGCACCGACCGACACCCATGTCCCGCTCGTCAGCTTGAAATCTTCCGAGACGCGACCGTCGAATATCACGCCCGCCCCGGGGTCGTCCGGATCGCACAGGCGGCCCGCGTCTCCGGTCCGGTAGAACCCCTCCTCGTCGAACGCGGCGGCCGTTGCCTCCGGATCGCCCGCATAGCGTTCGAACACCGACGGCCCGCGCACGCGCATCTCCAGCTTGTCTCCACTGGGCACGAACTTGAGTTCATTGCCCGGCACCGGTACGCCAATATTGCCTGCGCCCGGAATCGGAAAATGCACGCTGGTGATCAATGGCGACGTCTCCGTCGCCCCCCACGCCGACGTGAAGAATGGCAATGTGTCGCAATGCTTCGACGCCAGTCGTTCGAACCGCTGCCATACCGCCGGAGGCAGGCTCGCCGCCGCGTAAAACAGCGCTTGAAGACGACCGAAGAAGCGCGCGGCGAACGCGTCGTCCGCTTCCAGAAACGGCGCGAGCGCCTCGAATCCCTTGGGCACATTGAAGTGCAGCGTGGGCGACACATCGCGAAGATTCTCGACGGAGCGCCCGATCAACTCCGGCACGGGGCGGCCGTCATCGACATAGAACGCACCACCATTGCGCAGCACCATATGGAAGTTGTGATTCGCACCGAACGTATGACTCCAAGGCAGCCAATCGACCACCACCGGTGCCGCCTCGTCGATGAAATGCCAGCATTGCGCGATCATCTGCTGATTCGCGGCGAGCATCCGATGCGTGTTGACGACGATCTTCGGCTTTCCCGTGGAGCCGGAGGTCAGCAGCAATTTGGCGGTGTCTTCCGGAAGCACCTTGGCAAACGCCGCCTCCACAGCGGGCGATGCCGCCGTGGCGGCGAGCGTCTTGAACGACAGCCAGTCTGCCCGCTGGCAGTCGGTCGCGACGATCGGGCATCGGATAGGCGCCCCCGCCAGCGCGCGCGCATAGGCGTCGCCATCTTCCACGTAGACGAGCGCCGGGTCGAGACGCGCCAGGATGCCATGCAGCTTGCCCATGTCCTTCGCCACGCGCGAATAGGCCGACGACACGATGGCCGTCTGACGCCCCACCATCATCGCGCCGAGTACCAGCAGTGCGTGGTTGACGCTATTGTCGGACAGGATCACAACCGGTCGATCTCGCGGCACGTCGAGGTCGAGCAACGCCTGCCCGACGCCGCGCGCCATGGTCAGTGCGTCGCGATACGTCACCTGACGCCAGCGATCGCCCGCCTCGGGCGCATGCCGCTGCGCGAGGAACACCGCACCGGGGGTGCGTGCCGCCCATTGCACGAGCCAGTCGGCCGGGCTGCGCGCGAATTCGCCCAGCGGCGTCCGTGAACGAATCACGAAGCTGCCGTCGGCACGCGTCTCACGCTCGATATCGGGCCGGGCCAATCGGCGCGCACCGGCCGCGGCGGCGCTCAATTGATCGTCCACTTGCCGCCTTTCACCGTAACGAGCACGCGACCATCTTCGCCATACGCCGAATGGTCCTGTGCATTGACGTTGATCATCCCGTGGGTTGCCGCCAAACCCCGGGTCTGCTCAATGGCCGCGACCAAGGCGTCGCGAAACGCCTGCGTGCCAGGTTGCGCCTGCTTGGCCGCCACGGCCACCGCTCGGTCGAGCACCAGATAAGCATCGTAGGCATAGCCGGCAAACAGATTGCGCGAACCCGCCCCGTATTGCGCCTCGTAACGCTTGACGAAGTCCACGGCCACGGCACGCCCGGGGTGGTCCGCGCGCAGTTGCTCGGCCACGAGAATGTTGCCTACCGGCAGAATCACGCCCTCGGCAGACTTGCCCCCGACACGCAGAAAGTCGTTGTTGGCAACGCCGTGCGTCTGGTAGATACGCCCCTTGTAGCCGCGCTCGCGCAACGTGTTCATCGGCAAGGCCCCCGGCGTGCCGCTGGCCGCGACGAGCACGGCGTCGACGTTGGCCGACATCAACTTGAGGGCCTGTGCGGTCACCGACTGGTCGTTGCGAGCGTAGCGCTCGACCGGCGCGACCTGAATCTGCCGTGCAACCGCGCGTGCCTGAATGTCCTTGAGCCACGCCTCTCCGTAAGAATCGGAAAAGCCGATGAAGCCGAGCGTCTTCACGTGATGCGCTTTCATGTCGTCGAGCACCGCATCCGCCATGACGGCGACCGACTGCGGCAGCGAGAAGACGTAGCGCATCTGCGTCGCACTCGGCACGAACGGGCAGAGCCCCAACTGCGGTGTGCGCGTATCGGCCGCGACCGCCGCCACCGCCAGACATGCCGGCGTCGTCGATGAGCCGATGATGGCGTCGACCTTGTCCTCCGTCGCCATGCGGCGCGCGTTCTTGGTTGCCGTGGTCGGGTCGGTCGCGTCGTCGAGCACGATATATCGCGCGGGCACGCCTCCGAGCGTGGGCGGGAGCATGCCGATGGCCTGCTTCTCCGGAATGCCAAGCGATGCGCCAGGCCCCGTGGACGAAAGCGTCACACCGATAGTGACGCCGGGCGGTTGTGCGCCCGCGGGCGGCGCGACGCACAGCGCCGCCGCACAGAAGGCCATTGCGCCAAGCGCGGCGCGCGAGAATGCAAAACGGTGAGTGAACCTCTTTGCCGCCATGTGACATGTCTCCTTGTCTTTTTGTATTTGGGGCCATGCCCCATGCCGCGCCGGCGCCGGAATCAACGCACCGCGAACTCCGGCAGCACTTCGCGATTGCGAGGTAGGCCCATGATGTCGCGGGCTTCGGCCGGTGTCGCCGGCTCGTAACCCATCTCGCGCACGAGCCGCACCACGCGCTCGGTCAGTTGCTGGTTCGTTGCCGGCACCCCCTGTTCGTAATACAGGTTGTCTTCCAGACCGACGCGGACGTGCCCGCCCAGCAGCAGCGAATTCATGGCCGACGGCAGTTGCGCGGGACCAATGCCGCTCACGCAGAAAATGCTTCCCTTGGGCAGCAGATCAACCATCGACTGCAACACGCGCGGCGTGTATGGCATGGCATTCTGAAATCCCCGGTGCACACCGAGCACCAGATTGACAAAGAACGGTTCGTCGTCGAAGCCCGCAGCAGTGAGGGTAGCGAGGTCCTGCACGATGTGCGTCGGGCTGAAAACCTCCCATTCGGGCTTGATACCGCGCTTCTTCATCTCGATGGCGAGATGTTTCGAACGCTCCGGCGACGTATGCATGAGCAGTTCCCGGCCACCGAAGCTCGCGATGATCGTGGTGGCGTCGAGCGTGCACATCTCGGCACCGGCATCCATGCCCTTCAACCGCTCTTCCCAGAGAATTTCCCAGTAGCCATTGTCGGCCTGGCGGATCATGTCGCCGTGCACACCGCCGCCCGTCGAGTTGTTGATCACGATGTCGCATTTGTCGCGAATGCGGCGGTTGATGTCGCGGTAGATGGCCGGGTTGCACGTGGCGCCATCGTCGCCGGGACGGCGCGCATGGATCGCCACGACGCTCGCGCCCGCGTTGTAGCAGTCGTAGACGTCGCGCGCGATCTCGTCGGGCTGCGTGGGCAGGTGGGGGTTCTGCGATTTGTACGCCATGCCGCCCGTCGGCGCGATGGTCACGATGACTTTCGGTTTGCTCATGCCAATGTCCTTGCGTCCCGGAATGCGGGGCGTCGAATGGATAGATCGTTGAATTTGGGGCGCGGGCGGTGTGTCCGAGGATGCCCGCGCCCGCGTCGACTAAGCCTTGCCCGCGAGAATGCCGAGAATGACCGCATCGCGCTGTGCTTCGAGTTGCGCATTGCCGCGGCCGGCCAGTTCGGCGTCGACGCCAGCGGCGATGCGCGCCTTGAGGTCGTCCGTCAACACTGGCTCGCCGAGATCCGCCCACCACGATTCGATCGGCGGGCCGAGATGCTCGAGCATGTGGGCGATACCGCCCGCACCGCCCGACAACTGCAGGTTAACGAACGGACCGAAGGCCGCCCAGCGCAAGCCCGGACCGTAGGCGATCGCGTCATCGATGTCGGCCACCGAAGCCACGCCGGTGTCGACCAGATGTATCGCCTCCCGCCAAAGCGCCGCCTGCAGCCGATTCGCGATGTGCCCCTTGACCTCCTTCTTCACATGGATCGCACGTTTGCCGATGGCGCGGTAGAACTGCATGGCGGTCTCGATGGCCGCCTGCGACGTCCGCTCGCCGCCAATGACTTCGACCAGCGGAATCAGATGCGGCGGATTGAACGGATGCCCCAGCACCACGCGCTCAGGATGCGTGCAGACCGACTGCACACGGCTCATCAGTAGTCCAGAAGAACTCGATGCGATGACGACGGACGATGGCAAGGCAGCGTCCATCTTGCGAAAAAGATCTTGCTTGAGGTCCTCGCGCTCGGGACCGCTCTCCTGCACGAAGTCGGCGCCGGCGAGCGCGGCGTCGAGCGTGTCGTGGAACGTCAGCGCGTCGCGCGAGGCACCCGCCGTGAGGCCGATCCGGATCAGCGTGGGCCAATGCGCATCGATTGCCTCACGCAAGCGCTCGCGGGCGCCCGGCGCCGGATCCCAAGCACTCACGCGCAGACCGCGCGCCAGGAAGTAAGCCGCCCAACTGGCACCGATGACACCCGTGCCGATGACGGCGATCTGTTCGATGTTGTCGTATTTCACATTCGTCTCCATAGGGAGGGGGGGTGGAACGACTAACGTGCCACCCGGCCCAAAAAGCGTTCCATGCGTTCGCGTGCGTCCGGCGTCGCGAGCATCAACGCGCTCGTGACCGACTCGGTAAACAACCCGTCGGCCATGGACATATCGTGAATGCGCGAGAGCGCGTGAATCGTCGCCCAGTTCGACAGCGGGCTATTGGCCGCCGTCTCGTGGGCCAGTTGCGTCGCGAGCGCCAGTCCCTCGCCCGCTTCCGTCAAATAATGGCCCAGGCCCAGGCGTTCACCGTCGACGGCATCGTAACGGCGGCCCGTGAGCATCATTTCCGTCATGCGGTCCGGCCCGAGAATGCGCGCCACACGTACCGACGCGCCGCCGCCCACGAAGAGGCCGCGCTTGCCTTCGGGCAACTGAAAGAATGCGCTTCGCTCGATGACGCGCACATGCGCGGCAAGCGCAAGTTCCAGCCCCCCGCCGATCACCGCGCCGTGAAGCACCGCCACCACGGGGCGACCGCTGAATTGGATCTCGTGGAACACCTTGTGCCAGCGTTGCGAAACCCGCAGCACGTCGATGGGGTCCCGCGCACTGTTCTCCGACAGATCCAGCCCGGCGCAGAAGTGCTCTCCCGCGCCGTTCAGCACAACGGCGCGTACGCTGTCGTTGAAATCGCGAAATGCGGCGTCGAGCGAGTCGATGGCAGCATCGTTGAGCGCATTGCGCTTGTCTGCGCGATCCAGTGTCACGAAAGCGATGCCGTCGTCGACGCGCACGCGCAAGTGGGGATAAGTCATTGTCTGCAGTCGCTCCAAAAGATGAAAAGTATCTTATAAGATATTTTCCGCTTTGCGCGGATGGTGCAATGCAGTTCAGGGTTAACAGGGATAAATACGTTTTCAGGCAATTTAATGCACGCCATGCGGACATTCTGGCGACGAGTCCGGATAACGTAGGACACACGGCGGGTATCTCATAGTATATTTATGCGCAAGCCTTGCATTCCCTGTCTGCCCGATGCCGAAACCGCCCGCCGACCACCCCACCCTAGATCCGGCCGATGACGCCGAGGCAGGGGCATCGTCGCCTTTGGCGTCGTTGGCTCGGCAGGTACGCACGTTGCGCGCGCAGCGGGGCATGACGCGCAAGCAGCTCGCCATGCAATCGGGGGTGTCCCTCCCCTATCTCGCTCGCGTGGAAGCCGGCACCGGCAACGTCTCGCTGGCCGTTCTGCACAAGCTTGCCGATGCGCTGAACGTGCGCGTGGAGGCGCTCGTGGCCGAGCGCACCGCTTACGATGGCGATCTGCTCATCCTCGTCGAGTATCTCCGTCAGCAACCGCTGGAAACGCTCGCACGCCTGCGTCGGCAGATTGTCGTGCCGGGCGCGGCAGACGCGCGCCGCACGGGGCAGCGCATTGCCCTCATCGGCTTGCGCGGCGCGGGCAAGTCAACGCTTGGTCCGGCGTTGGCACAGGCCATCGGCGCGCCCTTCGTCGAGCTGGACAAGGAGGTCGAGCGCGAGGCGGGCATCGCCATCGGTGAAGTCATCACGCTTTACGGACAGGCCGCGATGCGGCGCATCGAACGGCAGTGCATCGAGCGGATCATTGCGGAGCACGACCATGTCGTGCTCGCCACCGGCGGCGGGATTGTCTCGGAAGCGCCCACCTACGAGCGCGTGCTCCGCGCATTTCGCACGGTGTGGCTGCGCGCCCGCCCAGAAATTCACTTCCAGCGCGTGATGCAGCAAAACGACGCGCGCATTGCCACCGAGGCGCTTCGCAACGAGGCGCTCGATCACATCCATCGCATGCTCGATGCGCGCGAGTCGCTCTACCGGCTAGCCGACGTTACGCTCGATACGTCGGACATCACGCCCGACGCCGCGCTCTCGGCGCTCACGCGCGATCTGTCGCCTGCCCGCGCCGCGTGAGCGGTCCCCCAACGGGTGAAAGACGCATTCGCATGTCGCGCGCTTGAGCTGTCACAGACGCCGTACTATAGTGGCCGACGCCATGCATCGCTCGCGCTGTCGTGACGTGCTCGATCAGCGGCACGTCGGCGCCGCACGCCAACTCAAGGATTTCGCTCACTATGGACACCACCGTCGTCGAAAGCTGGAAGGATTTCATGGAACTGTCCTCCCGCTTCGAAGGCTGGGCCTTTCGCGGGCAGCAGGACGCACGCTGGCATCTGCAAAGCTCGCTCTCGCGGTACCTGCACGCCTATGTGGCGGACAAGGAACAGTGGCGCAGCCGTGAGGCACGCGCCATCCGCATCTTCCGGCGCAAGGCGCACAACCATGTGCCCTGGCCCGACCTGCTGCACGACGATCTTCGCTGCCTTGGGCTGATGCAGCACCATGGTGCCCCGACCCGTTTGCTCGACTTCACGAAATCGCCCTTTGTCGCCGCGTTCTTTGCACTGGAGCGCGCCACGAGCGATTCGGCCATTTTCGCGCTCAACACCCCCGCACTGTACGACGACCGTGCTCGTCCGCGTCATGCACCGTGGCTCACCCGCGATACGATCGATCCGCGCGTCAAGGGGAACATGGAGAAGTACTTCCTCGGCAACGACAACGAGGTGGTCTGGTTCGGCGAGCCGGAAGAAATGGACGGTCGACTGATCGCACAATCCGGCACATTCGTGGTACCCGGCGTGATCGACCGGCCGATGCACCGCATTCTCGACGGCTATGAGAGCGACGAACCGCTGCTGCGCAAGATCGTGCTGCCGTTGGCGCTACGCGCGGACGCAATGAAATGGCTTTATCGGATGAACGTCACGAACGCATCGCTGTTTCCGGATCTCGACGGCCTCGCCCGCTCGATTGCCATCGAAATCGAAATGATCTGGCCAACGCAGACGCTGGGATGAATGCCCCGGCGTGCGGGTCAGTCAGGCGTCAGATCAACTGCTGCAAGAAACTGGCCCCGCCGGATTTGCGCGCGGACTTGTTGGCATACATACGCTGATCGGCCACGCGGATGAGTTCGCTCATCGACTCGCCGTCGTCGGGGAACACCGCCACCCCGACACTTACGCGCACGCTCAGGCTGGCATCGTTGACGGAGATGACCTGCTCGATCTCGGCGCGCAGACGCGTGACGGCGACGTCGATCCGCTCGACGACCTCCGCATCCTGGACAATGGCGACGAACTCGTCGCCCGAGTGACGCGCCACGAAGCCGCTTCCCGTAACCCCGGCCTTCATACGCTGACCAATCTCCTTGAGCAACAAGTCGCCGACCGCGTGCCCCAGGCTGTCGTTGACCCCCTTGAACCCGTCGATATCGGCGAACAGAAGCGCCAGCTTCCCGTTGGTGCGCTGTGCGCGGCGCACGGCCTCGCTCGCGAATTCGCCAAACGTGCGGCGGTTCGGCAGCCCGGTCAGCTCATCGAATCGCGCCGCTTTGTAGAGGTCGTCGATCAGTTGCTTTCGCTCGATGGCCAACGCGGTCTGGTCGCAGACGAACGCCAGCAGCCGCTGCGCAGCCTCCGCCCGCAGCGCGCTGGCCGGGCCGTAGAGCATGAGTGTGCCCACGGCACGGCGCGCCGTGTGCATCGGCAAAATCACCAACGCCTGTGCGCCGGGCCTGGCGAGCGCGTCTGGCGCGAACGGCTCGGTACATAAGTGGGGGATCGATTGCCCAGCGCCGTCGATAGGGGCCGCTTCGATCAGGTGCCACAGCGATTGTTGCGCTTGCGCAGCCTGCGCAGCGAGGCCCCGCGCCTGCGGCCAGTCGAGCAAGGGGATGTCGGCGCTGTCGCGATACTGATACGCCTTGTCCCACGTCATCAGGGCCGCATCGCAGGTCGCCACGACAATGGCATCGATGGGAAACAGCGTGGCCAGCGTGTCGTGGACAGCCTTGCACAGGGAGCGAATATCGGCGGCGTCGTGGGCTGCTTCGGATATCGAGTACGTGGCGCGCTGCAGCGCTTCGGCCTGCTTCTTGGCCGACACGTCGCGTGCCACGCCAATGCGCAGTTCGTGGTCTTCGGACCAGCGGGCGGACCACATGATGTGGACGTAATGACCGTCCTTGTGTATGTACCGATTCTCGAACCCGATCCGGGGAAGTCCCGCCATCACGAACTTCGATTCTTCAATCGTGCGCTCGCGATCTTCCTTCACGACGAAATCGATCATCGAGCGCCCCAGCAATTCCTCCGGGGTGTACCCGAGAATGCGCTCGCAGGCCGGACTCACATAGACGAGAGCGCCAGCCTTGTCGACAAGAAACACAGCATCGAGCAGCAACGCCATACAGCTTGCCAAGACGTCTTTTGTTACAAATTCCATGGATCTCGAACGGACACGAAGGCTCCGCGCAGTATAAGGCAATCTCAATATGTGAATATTTCGTCACCTTGACGACGCAAAACTTGCGATCGCTTCCCCGCCGCACTACGATCCCGCGCTCCTCAAAAAATCAGTTGCTTCAGCCACCCCGGCGCTGCGATATTTGCCGCGCATTGCGCCCGCACGTTCCGGCACGCGGTCTCGTATTCACTTCGCAGCAGCTTGATTCTCGCCGCAACGAGACGCCGGAATGCCAACTCGCGCTCGCTGAATCCCACCCGGTCCTCATATCGGGTACCGTCGGGCAAGGGGCCTCGAATTTCGTAATACGTCACCCCGTCACGCGAATACTTCACGACTTTGGCTGCCATCTTGTCTCAATACTTTTCAGTTTTCCCCGCCCCAGTGTGCCCATTATTGTTTTGCGTTTCCGGGGTGTGAGTGCGATTGTCACTTGACGGATTCAAATTGGCAACCGGGAACGTGCGCCCGTGGCGGTCGCACCACGGAGCGGTCACCGCAATCCGGCGTTAACCGAACGTCGATTTTCGATTGAATGGATTAAACGAAGAATTAAAAGGCGTTTCAAATCGCGCCGCGCAGATGCCGGCGTGATCGACATCGACATGACCCTCGCGCATCGCGGCGCCATCGCTGATCGATGCACTTGACGCCACTTGCGTACAGCGGATAGAGTCTGGCCATGACGAATTTCCGAATCCCCTGCTCGCCGCGGTTGCGCGTTGTCCCGATGGGACAGCGGGGTGCGTTCGTCAAAAGCAAAAAACAGTCGCTCAACTGACCGGGGCGTGCTGTTCCGTCAGTTGAGCGACGGAACAGCCACGTGGACCCGGCAGTCCTCACCTCGCGCCGCCCTGCCTCACTCGGCGCGCCTGCCTCGAAGTTTCCCACGCGCCTGCCATTGCCCGTCGTCCTGCTGAACGGTTTTCTTACCGGTCAACGCACGTTCGTTTCGTACGTAACGTCCAGGGAGACACTTATGCAAGTCGCACAGTCCCAACCCCAGTCGCTCGCTTCCTCTCGCGCCCCGCTCTTTCGCGGCATTTGGGTGCCGCTCGTCACGCCTTTCGCCAGAGATGGCGCCGACACGCCGGTCGATCACGCGGCATTACGTCGACTGGTCGCGCACTATCGTCGCTCGGGCATCGCCGGCCTTGTCGTGTGTGGCACGACGGGTGAAGCGGCAGCCCTTGACGACGCCGAACAGCTTGCCGTGCTCGACACCGTGCTGACCGAGGTCGGCGACCTGCCGGTGATCGCCGGGCTCGCCGGCAATCACCTGGGTCACACGCTGACGCGCCTGGACGCCTTTAACGCCCTGCCCCTGGCGGGCGTGCTAACGCCGGCGCCGTATTACATCCGGCCCGCACAGGCCGGGCTCGTCCACTGGTTTCAGACGCTGGCGGATCGTTCGCGTGCGCCGGTGGTGCTGTACGACATTCCGTATCGCACGGGTACCCCCCTGACGCTGGAGACACTGCTCACGCTTGCGGGTCACGACAACATTCGCGGCATCAAGGATTGCGCGGGCAACGCGCACACCACGCAGGCACTCATCGCCGACGCACGCCTATCGGTGCTGGCAGGTGAGGACGCTCAATTGCTGTCCACGCTCGCGATGGGCGGCCATGGCGCGATCATTGCGACGTCGCACTGCCGGCCGGCGCATTTCGTGGCCGTGTATCGCGCGGTGCAAGCACAGCAGCTCGATGTCGCGCGCGTGCTGTTCCATGCGCTCATGCCGATGGTGCGGCTGATGTTTGCCGAGGCGAATCCCGGCCCCGTGAAGGCCTGGCTTGCACATGAGGGCCTGATGGCCGATGTGCTGCGCGCGCCGATGACGAGCGCGTCACCTGCCCTGACACAGCAGTTGGTCGCGGCCGTTGCCGCCATCGACGCCGCGTTGGGCGCGAAGGCGGCCAATGCCGCCTGAGGCGAGATAGAAGACGAGGGGTGTGGAACAGTGGACGTCAGGCCGCCGCGCGCTGTCGTCCTTGCGCCGTCGTGCCGCGCTCGCCGCGGGACGACAAAGCGCCTGTCAACGCCAATGTCGGCGTACGCGGCGTGATGCCCGGGCGCGCGCTGCCGTCGCTTTCCACGCGGAACTTCGCGGTCTCGTTGACCAGGTCGGCGGCCTGCTGACGCAGGTGGTCCGCCGCAGCCGCCGCCTGTTCCACGAGGGCGGCGTTCTGCTGCGTGACCTGATCCATCTGCGTGACGGCCTGCCCCACCTGCTCGATGCCGCGCGCCTGGTCGTCGCTCGCGGCGGCGATCTCGGCGATCAGCTCGCTCACGCGTCGCACCGACACGACGATCTGGTCCATGGTACGACCCGCGACTTCCACGCGCGACGTGCCGTCTTCGACCTGCTGCACCGATGCCGCGATCAATTCGCGGATGTCCTTGGCGGTGCCTGCGGAGCGCTGGGCGAGCGTGCGCACCTCGCCGGCCACCACGGCAAAGCCACGCCCCTGTTCGCCGGCGCGTGCCGCTTCCACGGCCGCATTGAGCGCGAGAATATTGGTCTGGAAAGCAATACCTTCGATGGCCTTGATCATGTCGCTCATGCGCGCCGACGCGCTGGCCATTGCCTGCATCGTCTCGACGACGGCACGCACGCTCTGCGCCCCGGCATCCGCCACCCCGGTCGCTTCGTGCGACAGGCGCCGCGCCTCCATCGCATGTTCGACGTTCTGACGCACGGTCGATGTCAACTCTTCCATCGACGCTGCCGTCTCTTCTAGCGAGGCCGCTTGCTCTTCGGTGCGTTGCGACAGGTCGGTGTTGCCCTGCGCAATTTCGCGTGCCGCGTTGTCGATCGCCCCCGACGCACCCTGAATATTGCGCACGAGATGGCCCAGTTGTTCGACGGCTGTGTCGAGCGCACTCGCCATCTGGCCGATTTCGTCAGCACGCTCGGCATTGACACGATGCGTCAGGTCGCCACGTGCAAGCGCCGAGGCCCCCGCCACCGCCGCACGTACCGGGCGCGTGACCGAGCGCGTAATCGCCACCGCCGACACCACGGAGACCACGACCGACGCCAGCATTGTGGCGAGCAGCCACAGGCGTGCGGATCCATAAGCGGCGGTCGCATCGGCGGCTTCCTTCGCGCTGACCACCTTGCCGACCTCCATCAGGCCGTCGAGGGGGGCGAAATACGCCACCTGCGCCTTCTGCAGCGGCCCCATCAGCTCGATCTTGGCTTGCGCAAAGTCGCCGCTGCGAACCAGCGCCACGACCGCGTCGAGCTGCTTTCCATAGTCCGCGTTCGTGTCGGCCAGCGTGCGGTAGAGCGCCTTGCCCTTGTCGGTATAAAAGATCGTCGCCATGCCCGCGATGCTCTTGTTGTTGGTCTGGCGCATCTCGTCGATCTTGGCCAGACGGGCATCGAGTTGCGTGTTGTCTTCGGACATCACGATATCGCGCAGGAGTACGGCAACGTGCGCCGCGCGATCCTTCAGGCCATGAAATTCAAGAATCTTGTTGTTCAGGTCGGAGACGATGAGCTGGGTATTCGTATCCATCGTCGCCATTTTCGTCACGGCCACCACCGCCACGACCAACAGCATGAATACATTGACGGAAAAGGCGGCGGCGAGCCGTTTGCTGATACTGAGGTTCTTGAACATTGCCTTGCGCGCGTTAAGCGATTCGTCCTGCGGTGTAGTCGTGACTTCGGCCTGCCGCCGGCAAGCCAGGCAGGCCAGTGCCTCTCTCTGTACCTCTGTGGAGATATAACGAGTGCATTTGACGAAACTTGAGCCTCTGCGCGACGAATTCGCCGAATCGTCCGTCTGTGCCGTTCAGACGGGCAGCCATCGAGGGATATCCGCACCAAAACGGCGCAAACGACGCCTGTCAGCCTGGCAACTGATAGGGGCCGCCACGGGCCAGGGCGCGTTGATACGCATCACGCGCATGAATGCGTTGCAGAAAATCGGCGATCGCAGGCCAGCGCCCCTGCGCGTTGCCGCGCGCGCTCGCGGCTTCGAGCGGGAAACTCATTTGGATGTCCGCTGCGCTGAAGCGATCGCCGACGAACCAACCGGTCTTCGTGAGCGCGTCGTTCACGTAGTCGAAGTGCAGGCGCAGTTGCGGATCGACGAAGCTCGACTGCAGCGTGTCGCTGATCTTGCGGGCAATGGGGCGAGCGAAGAACGGCATGGGCGCGCTCGCAATGCGCAGGGCGACGAGCTTGAGCAGCAAAGGCGGCATGGCCGACCCCTCGGCGTAGTGCAACCAGTAGGTCCAACGCAGCCGCTCCGGTGTGCCTCGCGGCGGGGCCAGTCGCCCGAGTTCGTCGCGATCGGCGAGATACTCGATGATGGCGCCCGACTCGGCGAGCGTCAGTTCACCGTCGGTCACGACCGGCGACTTGCCAAGCGGATGCACCTCGCGCAGTGCCGGCGGAGCGAGCATGGTCTTCGGGTCGCGCGTATATCGTCGCAGGTCGTACGGAATGCCCAGCTCTTCGAGCATCCACAGCACGCGTTGCGAGCGCGAGTTGTTCAAATGGTGAACCGTCAGCATAGGGTCTGGCTCCGGCGGGACGTCCGCTCGCCATTGTCGCCGCAACGCCGGGTTTAAGGGTAATCTTGTCCATCGGCCGATCCGGAATCGACTCTGAGCCCTCTCCCTCTCTTTCATCCCTCATGGACCGAATCGATGCCATGAAAGTCTTCGTCGCGATCGTCGACGAAGGAAGCCTCGCCGGTGCAGCCCGGCGCCTCGGGCGCTCTGCCGCGGCGGTAAGTCGCGCCATCGGCTACCTCGAGGCGCATACCGGCACGGCGCTGCTCCATCGCACGACGCGCTCGGTCAAGCTGAGCGTTGCAGGCGAGCGCTATGCCGCCGCATGTCGGCGCATCCTGCTCGACCTGGACGAAGCCGATGTGATCGCCGCCGGGGAACGCTCGGCCCCACGCGGCCTGCTCACCGTCTCCGCGCCGCTCGCCGCCGGCGAAACGTTCATGCGCGAGATCGTGGACGCCTTCATCGAACGCTATCCGGAAGTCGTCGTCCGCCTGCAGTTGAGCGACCTGCCCGTGAGCCTGATCGACGAGGGCATCGACGTCGCGATGCGCGTCGCCCACCTGCCCGACTCCTCGCTCGTGGCCACGCACGTGGGCGAAGTTCGAAGAATCATTGCCGCCTCGCCCGCTTATCTGGCGACCCACGATCCTATCGGATCCCCCGCGGATCTGTCGAAGCAGCAAATCGTGTCCATGACGTACTTCGGCATTGACTCGTGGCGCTTCCCCGCCACAGGACGCGGTTCAGTACCGCAGATCGTACAGTTCACCCCGCGGCTGGTCGTCAATTCGATCCGGGCCGCGATTGCCTCGGTCGTCGCAGGACACGGCGTGGCGCGAATGTTGACGTATCACATCGTCGACGAAATGGCGCACGGCACGCTGCGCATCGTCTTGCGGGACTACGAACACCCGCCCATGCCGGTTCACGTCATCACACCGCAAGGACGGTTGGCCGTGCCCAAGGTGCGCGCCTTCGTCGACTTCGCGGTACCGCGTCTGCGCAAGCATTTCACACGCGTACACAAGTTGGCGAGTCAGGCATAAGGGATGGGCAGTGCCGATGAAGCGGCGTCCTGCCGCCGCGACATTGTTACGCCGTGCGGAAGAATGACTTCCGAGACATAGCCGTTCCCCTGCGCGCGGCCACCTCCTAGACTGAGGCCATTGCCGTCAAACCTCGCACCGACCCACGTCGGGGCGAAGCCGGTGCTTCCGGAGTCCTCATGTCCCACGCCGCCCTTGGCCGCCCCACAACCGCCGCGTTCAACGCCTGGCGCGCCACGCTGTCGGCCGCCTGCGCCAGTCTTGTCGGCATCGGCTTTGCCCGCTTCGCCTACACGGCGCTTCTGCCCGCGATCATCGGTGCGCACTGGTTCGCACCCGCGACTGCTGCCTATCTTGGCGCGGCCAATCTCGGCGGCTACCTGGCCGGCGCCTTGGGGGCACGCGTGCTTGCCCGGCATGTGTCGAGCGTGAGACTCGTGCGCACGATGATGCTGGTCGCCGTCTTCGCTTTCTTCGCCTGCGCCTGGCCCATCTCGTTCGTCTGGTTTTTCGGATGGCGCTTCGCCTCGGGGTTTGCGGGCGGCGTATTGATGGTCACGGCAGCACCGTCGGTGCTGGCGCACGTGCCCCCCTCGCGGCGCGGCATCGTGAGCGGCGCAATCTTCGCCGGCCTCGGGCTGGGCATCGCAGCGTCGGGCACGCTCGTGCCGCTCCTGTTGCGCGACGGGCTTGCCCACGCGTGGAGCGGTCTCGGCGTGCTTTCGCTCGTGCTCACGGCGGTGGCGTGGCGCGGTTGGCCCGACGGCACGCCGACGGCAACGGCCTCCAGCGCCCCCGCTCCCATCAGGCGCGCACACGTCAGTCCGGTGGCGCTGCGCTCGCTCTATATCGAGTACGCACTAAACGCCGTCGCACTGGTGCCGCACATGATTTTTCTCGTCGACTATGTCGCCCGAGGGCTGGGCAAGGGACTCGACGCCGGCGCGAACTATTGGGTGCTGTACGGACTGGGGGCGATCGTCGGTCCGCTTTTCGCCGGGCACCTCGCCGACCGGATCGGCTTTGCACGGGCCTTGCGTGTCGCTTACGTCGCGCAATTCTGTGCGGTGCTGCTGCCGGTGCTCGGCCTCGGCCTGCCCGCTCTGATGGTGTCCAGCGTGGTCATGGGCGCCTTCACCCCGGGCATCGTGCCGCTGGTGCTCGGACGCGTGAACGAACTACTCGCCCATCATCCTGCCGGACAAAAAGCCGCGTGGAGCACCGCCACGACCAGTTTCGCGACGTTGCAGGCAGGTGCCGCGTACGGACTATCGTTTGTGTTCGCCGCGACGTCGGGCAACTATTCGCTGCTGTTCATGGTGGGCGGTGTCGCGATGGCGATCGGACTGCTCGTCAACGTGGCCTCCGCTCGCCTGGCGCTCCACTTCCCAGGCGACACACCGAACGCACGCCGGAAGTAGCGGGTGAAGTGGGACAGATCGTTGAAGCCTTGCGCGACGGCCACGTCGGTCGCCGGCGCGCCGGCGCGCAACGCGGGCAAGGCTCGCACCAGACGCAACTGATTGCGCCAGGCATGCGGCGCCAGGCCCGTCTCGCGCGAGAACAGTCGCGCGGCGTGAAACGGCGACAGGTCGACCGCCTCGGCCAGGGCCGTCAGCGACAATGGCTCGGTGAGATCGGCCGAGAGCCGCGCCTTCATGGTCTCGACCCGCACCGCATCGCGATATGCCGGCGTATCCGGCACCCGCGCCCGCGCATGGCGCGCCAGCATGAACGACACGGCCTCGATCAGTACACTTTCCGCCAGCAACGGGTCGGCGCCAGCCTGAAGTAGACGATGCGCCGCCGTCAGTCGATGCATCGCCTGCGGGTCGCGGATGACCTGCTCGCCAAACCAGGGATGTGCGTCGCCCGGCATCGTCAGCCCCGCCAACGGACGCGTCACCTGACGCTGTACGCCTTGCACGAAGCCGACCGGCAGGTAAAACACGCGATAGCGCCACCCGAAATCGGTTTCGCGCGCGCCGGTATGCACTTCGCCTGGGTGAATGACGGCCACGGATCCGGCGTCCGCCACATGCTCGCCGCCCCGGTAGGCATAGCGCTCGGCCCCTTCCACGATGCACGCGAACGTATATGCATCGTGCCAATGCGGTGCGAAGGTGTGGTCGTTGTACTCAGCGGTGACCATATCGCCACCGGGGACCAGCGACGAGCGCCAGTAGTGAGGGGCGTTGCGAAACGGCTGAATCGGCGGGGACAGTAGATTCATGTGCACTACTTTACACCCGGCGTCAGGCAGTTTGCCGGGCGCGCACCTTGCCTGCTTGAGTCCTCGGTGCACGGCGATCCTGCCCTATCCCGTCCATCATCGCGTCGCCACCACGAACAGGCGTGGAAACGGCAGCAATACCGTACCGTCGGCCAGCGCCGGATACGCGTTGGCAATCGCGTCGGTATAGCGCGCCAGAAACGCCTCTCGCGATGCGTTGTCGAGCTTCGCGAGGAACGGCCGCAACGCGCTGCCCTTGAACCACTCCACGACGGCCGGTGCCCCGCCCGCGAGCGGGTGGTAGTACGTGGTGCGCCAGATGTCGACGCGCGAACACAGCGCGCGCAGCAGCGGGTAGTAGAACGTCGCGCCATGGCGTGCCGTGCGCTCCACCCCTTTGAGCGTTGCGGCCCAACGCGGATCGGCCGCCACTTCCCGCATCAGCCGGTGCGCAGGCTCGTCGAGATTGTCGGGCGTCTGCACGGCCAGCGAACCGCCGAGCGCAAGACAATCGACCAGACGCGGATACAGCGTCTCGTGATCCGGCAACCATTGCAACACCGCGTTGGCGAGAATCACGTCGAACGGGCCATCGGCCCAGGTCGCGATATCGGCCACGTCAAAGCGGCATTGCGGCAGTCGCGCACGCGCCGCATCGACCATGTCCTGCGAACTATCGAGCCCGAGCACGTTAGCGTGTGGGTAACGAGCGGCGAGCACTTCGGTGGAGTTGCCGGGGCCGCAGCCGATATCGACCACGCGGGCCACTCCGCGACCCGCAAGCGGCGGAATGGCGGCGACGAGATCGCGCACGGGACGCGTGCGCTCGTCTTCGAACTTGACGTATTGTTCGGCCTGCCACGCAGGATTCACCGGGGCATTCGGCGACGGGACTTTCGACATGACGCTCTCCATGGGGGATGGGGCAAGCGCCTTACGATATCAGGTCGCCGCCTGCAATGCCTCGACAAACACACGCAGGTGCGACGGCTCGGCATCGGTGATCGCCCAATACGTCATGCCGCCGCGCCGCCAGCGCGCAATGGCATAGCCATCGGACCCCGTGATCGTCGGCGCCGCCGCACCCATGTCACGCGCCGGAAACACGTAGACATCGATCGGATGCTTGTCCGTACGGTAGACGAGCACGGCCACCGTGCGTCCACCCACGTAGTCGACGCGTCCGCCTTCCAGCGGGAACCCCTTGGCCGACAGATCGGTGACGGGCGGCGCGTAATCGATGCGTCCGTTGAACCACGGCTTGACGGTGTGCTGATCGGTCGAGACCACGTCGATCGGATGTTGCGACAGCAACGCACGCACATGGCTCGCCACGATCTCCTGCGGTTGCAGGCCCATGACAGCCGGTTCCTCAATCCCCTGCGGCGTCGCGGGCGGACGCGCCACCAGCAACGCCATCGCGACCGCGAGTCCGCCGAGAATCGCGCCGCCGGCACCGCCGAACAACCAAGGGGCAAGGCTCGGCCCCCACGCCAGCTCGGCCGGTCGATTCACGTGTGAGGGCTTCGGCGGCGACGCCGGATGGGCCGGATTCGTCGGATCGCCCCCAGGCTTCGCATCCTGCGCAGGCACTGCCGTGGCGGGCGCCGACGTCAGGCGCACTTGACGTTCGGCGAGCGCCATGTCGTCGCGCAGGCGTTCGCGTAACGTCTGCGGGGCAGCATGGCGCAACGAACCGTCGCGCAACAGCTTGCCGAGCGTAGTCGCTTCGCCGGCGACAGGGGTTTCGCCGGCGCTCGTCCCCGGCGTCGTATCGTTGGGGTCGTCAGGCTTGTTCATCGGGTCCTCCCCGCGTGGTGCCGTCAACTGGCAGACGTGTCAGACGTGCGACCTGCGCCGACGGCGCGCACGGCGTGGTCTTGGCGCTCGTGCGCGTGGCGGCCTGTGCATCGAGCACGGCAGCGGCCAGCATCTGCCTGGCGCGCGCCAGACGCGACATCACCGTGCCCGCCGGCACCCCGACGATCGTCTCGATCTCGCGGTAGCTCAGATCCTCCATCTCACGCAACACCAGCACCTCGCGAAACACCACCGGCAACGAGGCCAGCGCTCCGCGCACAAGCGCGCACTCGTCACGTTGCACGGCAAGACGCTCAGGGTCGCCGGGCGTTGCGTCATCCCAACCGGGCAGACGGGCGTCATCCTGCAGGCCGTGCCTGGCCTCGTCGAACGGTGTGCCGAGCGCCGCATCGGCGCGGCGACGCCACTCCGTCAGCCAGGTATTGCGCACAATGGCCAGCAGCCACGCGCGCGCATTGTCGCCACGAAAACCGTCGAAGAAACGCAACGCTCGCAAGTAGGATTCCTGCACGATGTCGTCGGCGTCGCTTGCACTGCCCGACAGCCAGCGCGCGAGGTTGTACGCCGCGTCGAGGTGCGGCAAGGCCAGTGCATCGAACCGTTCCGACGCAGGCGCGCCGGGTTTTTCAGCGTCGGTCACCGGAGTCTCCCCAGTGCGGGCAACGCGGTGCCCGGGTGAATTGGTCTGTCGTCGCGAACACGACGTCAATGGCCTCATTGAATCACATCTGCCTTTCGCCACGACGATTTCGCGACTACTTCACGACGATCACACCGGTCATGTGAGGATGAATCGCGCAGTAGTAGCGATACGTTCCCGGTTTGTCGAACATGAATGAGAACGTGCCGTTGGTATCGAGCGCGCCCGACGCAAACGCATGCGGATTGTCCGAACTGGTCACGGTATGCGGGTCCTCGTCGTGATTGGTCCATGTCACACGCGTGCCCGCGCGGACGGTGAGCGTCGCGGGCGAGAACGCAAAGTTGTCGATATTGACGGCATTGGCGTCCGCGGCGTTGACGACGCCCACGAGCGCCGGCAGACAGAGCGTGAGCATGCCGGCCGACGCCACGGCGACGCCACGCAGCCATACGCGACGCCGTGCACCGCAAGCGTTCAGAAGAGACGATTTCATGGAAGGGCTCCGAAAGCCGTGGGCGTCACGACGCCAACGAGGTGTCACTGAGCATTGGCGTTCCGTCGAGCGCCGTGAAGTCGACGCGACGAATGCCGAGGGCCTGCCGCAGTTGCGACGCGTCGACCTTCAACGGTCCCGGGCCGGGGCCATCACCCGGTGCGGGCTGCGGATACGCTGTCGACATGGCTGTCTGCAAACGCACATTGCCCTCCACTTTTTGCAGGACCTGGTGGATATGCCCGTTAAGCACCGTCACCGAGCCGAACGGCCGGAGCAGGGCGAGTGCGCGTTCGCCGTCGTCGGTCCCCCAGCCCCAGGCGGGATAGACCGACCACAACGGCATATGGGTGAACACGACGAGCGGCGTGCTGCGCGAGCGCCCCTTAAGATCCGCCGCGAGCCAGGCGAGTTGCGTGTCGCCCAGATAGCCCATGCCGCCCGCCTTGAGCCCGATCACGTTGACCAGCGCGACGAAGTGCACGCCTTGTCGATCGAAGCTGTACCAGCCGACACCCCGGCTGTCGGGTGCGAAGCGTGCGAAGAAGGCGCGTCCGTCGTCGGCGATCACGTCGTGCTCGCCGGGGACGTAGTGGGTTTCCAGGCCCGCGCTGCTTACGATCTGCTGCGCGGTATCGAATTCCTCGGCGCGCGACAAATGACTGACGTCGCCCGTGTGGAGCAGGAACGCGGGACGCTGCGATGCGCCGCGGATTCGATCGATGGCCAGTTGCAGCGTGGACGCCGGATCGGGATTGGCCGCCTTGTTGAAGCCGATATGGCTGTCGCTGATCTGCACGAACGACAGTGCATGACGTGCCGCCTTGTCGGCCGCCGCAGCCGGCGCCCCCAGCGACAGGCCGCGCGGCACGCCCCCGTCGAGGGTCCACAGGATACCCGCGCCCGCCCACGCAAGACATGTCATCGCCCGGCGACGCGACATGCGTCGCGACGGGTTGCCCTCGTCGAACGAACGGGCATCGGAACCGGTCTCCGGCTTGACTTCCCCTTGATGGCTCATCGCGCACCTCCCTTCGTTACGTGCGCTGCCCCGCCCGTCACCGTGACGAGTCGCAAGAGCGCCCATATCCGTAATACCGGTGCACGTACCGCTTTATTCCCGGAAAGTCGATCTCGACGCGCCCCTCAGAGCGGCGAGTACTGCCATCGAGTGGCCACCCCGGCCCCCCCATGGAGAAGCCACGACGGCACGCCATTGAGCACGCTCAGGCAAGGGTTGCCCGTGCCCGCCGGCGATTCGCTCATCTTGGCCGTGCGGCGCAGCAACGGGCGTGGATCGGCTGGCACACCTTGGCGGCGCAGTTCGAAATGCAGGTGCGGGCCCGTGACCATTCCCGTCTTGCCGACCGCCCCGATGAGGTGGCCCGCCGCCACCGTCTCACCGACACGCAGCCCGCGCGCCGTGGCGGACAAGTGGGCGTAGATCGTCTCGCTATCGTGCCGATGCGCGATCACGATGTAACGCCCGAACCCCCGGCGCTCGAAGCCGATGGACTTCACCACACCGTGCGCCACCGCGCGCACCGGCGTGCCCGACGGCGCCACGAGATCGATGCCGGTGTGCCGATGCTTCACGCGCCGCACCGGGTGGGAGCGCGTGCCGAAATCCGACGAGACGCGCGAATAGGTCACCGGCATGACGAGAGGCTTCGACGCCCGTACCGTCATGGTCGTGGCATACAGCGGCGATACCTTGCCGCAGACGGATTGCGGCAATGCCACGTTCGCGTGCGGCGACGATGCGTCGGCCGACGCGGTCGGTGCCGCCGGCGAGAAGGAAAACGACGGGGTCAGGCGCGGGTGCAGGCGTAATGCGTCGGCCATGCCGCCAGTTTCGGCCATCGCAGCCGCCGGCACCGCCATGCATAGCCAGACGCACGCCGCGCGCCAGCGGGCACGGCGGCCTTCGCCTTGCCCCCGCAGGCCTTGCGCGCCGCCGTCCAACGCGGCGCACCTGCGCTTGGAGGAAGGAGAAGAGAAAGACATCGTTCGAGAAACCTGTTCGAAAACGACGCAGTTTACGGGGCATCACGACAACAATTGACGGGAAAATGCGCAAACCATCCATCAAGTCCCAGCAAAATGCCGTCATTTGGGAATTAACCCGGCGCGAGACCCCGTTCCGTGCCTTGCCGCCGTGCGATGCCGGACCGGCATTTGTTCTCCCTAGCGTCGCGCGCGTAAGATAGCGCTTTCGCCCGAAGCCCTCCGCCCTCGGGCCGTCATTTGCCAGTCATGTCTAGCTTCTGGATCACGATTACCAATTTCGGTGGTGCCGCCGTGACGGTGCCCGCCGCCGCCGCCCTCACCCTCTGGTTGCTCTCGGCCCGTGCGTGGCGCATGGCATTCACCTGGGTCGCCCTGTTTGCGGCGGGTGCGCTTGTTGTGGCGGCTTCCAAGGTCATGTTCCTCGGCTGGGGCCTCGGGTGGCGCGAACTCGATTTCACCGGCGTGAGCGGCCATACGATGCTCGCCGCCACCGTGTACCCCGTCGTTGCATGGATGCTTGTGCGCCACCTCGCATGGCCGTGGCGCGTGCTCGGCATGGCCACCGCCACGGCGGGTAGCGTGGCGGTCGGGGCGTCGCGCGTCGCCCTGTCTGCGCACTCGATTTCGGAGACGGTGGCCGGCTGTATCGTGGGCTTCGCCATCTGTGCTGCCTTTGCCTGGCATACGCGTCGCGACGCCACCCCCAATCTCAAAACCCTGCCGATGGCGGCCAGCCTGTTCGCGCTTGTGATGTGGCTGCACGGCGAGCGCGTGCCGACGCAGCGCTGGATCACCCACGTCGCGCTCACGCTGTCCGGACGCGAGCACCCGTTCCGTCGCATCAGTTGGCGCGCACGAAAGCCCATGCCCTCGTCGACCCTGCGGCCCTCGCGCCCCGCGCCGGCGAAACCCGCCGCCTCGCCCGATGCCCCGACGCCAGCCGCGGCACGATGAACCACCTCACGGAATGACGTCGTCGTCCCTGCGCAATTTGTCGCAGATCACGATACGTGCATAGCGTCTGCGATATATTTGTCGAAACGCCCCGTGACGTATTGACGTCGCGACACCGGGGTTGCCCAATGCATCCTCCTCGCTTCGTCGTCCGCCGCGCGCGTTCGCATGATCGTAGCGAGGTAGAACGGAGTCCGCCATGCCCGCTCGCACTGCCAAGACCTCCGAATCGCCGTCGTCCCCATCGTCCCAATCTTCCTCCGCATCGCGCTCGCGCGGCACGCCCAAAGCGGCGAATCCGCCGACGCGCCGTGCGACGCCCCCGGGCCCGGTGCCGGCCGCCGTAGCAAGCCCTGTCTCTACCACGACGGGAGGCACACCTGCGCCAGTGGAGACGCCCGAGATCGCATTTCCGTCGTTGGCCACCTCATTTACCGACAGCCTGGACCGTGCCGCGATGGCCGCGACCGCGCGGTTTACCGGCAATGTCTCGCCCGCAGCGGTCGCGCTCGCCTGGGCCGACTGGGCCATGCACGCCGCGACGGCGCCCGGGCATCAGCTCAACGTCTTCAAGGCTTTCGCCGCCATCGACAAGCCCACGGCCAGTGATCGGGCGAAGGTCGGCGGCCCCTCCATCGCCGACCGGCGCTTCCGCGACCCGCTTTGGGATCAACTCCCGTTCGCCTGGTGGCGTGAACGTTTCCTGCGAACGCAGGATTTCGTGGACACGATGACGGGCGAAATCCCGGGCGTCGATCGGCACCACCGCGACGTGGTGCGCTTCATGGCAAGGCAATGGCTCGATGTGTTCTCGCCAAGCAACGTCTGGTTCCTGAATCCGGAAGTCATCAACGCGGTACGCGACACGCACGGGCAAAACCTCGTCAGTGGCGCGCAACGCTGGTGGTCCGACCTGCGCGACATGGCGGCGGGCCATGCGCCGGGGGCGGGGCCCGAAGCGTGCAAAGCGTTCTGCGTTGGCCACGACATTGCCGCGACGCCCGGCAAGGTCGTCTATCGCAACGCGTATTTCGAGTTGCTGCACTACGCTCCGGCGCAGGCGCAGACGTGGCGCGAACCGATTCTCATCGTGCCGTCATGGCTGCTGAAGTACTACATCCTCGATCTGGAAGCGCAGCATTCACTCGTGCGTTATTTGGTCGCGCAGGGGCATAACGTCTTCATGATGTCGTGGCATAACGCCGGGCCGAAGGCTCGTGGCCGTGGACTGAACGACTACCTGAACGCCGGACTGCTGACCGCCCTGCGCGAGGTGCATCGCCTGACGGACAACGTGCCCGTTCATGCCTGCGGCTACTGCCTGGGCGGCACGCTGCTCGCCATCGCGGCAGCGACGCTTGCGCGCGGAAACCCGATCGGCGGTGAAGAGGGAAGCGAGATCAGTCGCGATCACCGAGGCGGGGACGGACGTTCGAAAGGCCGCGAGGCAGGAAACCACCTGCTCGCCAGCGTGACGCTGCTGGCCGCGCAATCCGATTTCAGCGAGCCTGGCGAATTGGGATTGTTTATCGACGCCAGCCAGGTGGCGTATCTCGAAGCGATGATGTGGCGCCAGGGATTCATCAGCGGTGAGCAACTCGCGGGGACGTTCCAATTGCTCAATTCGCGCGATCTGATCTGGTCGCGGCTCATGCACGACTACCTGCTCGGCAAACCGGCGCAAACGACCGACTTTACGGTGTGGAATGCCGACACCACACGTATACCCGCGCGGCTGCACAGTCAGTGCCTGCGCGAGCTGTATCTGAACAATGCGTTGGCGACGGGAACACTGAAGGTGGGTGGGCTACCGGTCGCGCTATCGGACATTCGCGTGCCGATGTTCGTGGTGGCGACGGAACGCGACCACATCTCCCCGTGGCGCTCCGTCTACAAGATGCATCTGCTCTACAACGGCGATCTGACGTTTGCGCTCGTCTCGGGCGGGCACAACGTGGGGGTCGTCTGTGAGCCGGGACATCCGACTAGTCACCATCGCGTCGCGACGCGCGTGGCAGGCGCGGCGTATCGCGATCCCGACGAATGGTTCGTCACCACGCCCGCCAAGCCAAGCTCCTGGTGGCCGGCATGGCAGGCGTGGCTGCTCGCCCAAGGCAGCGGCAAATCCGTCGCCACCGCCTGGCCACCTGCGCACTCGCTATGCGATGCGCCCGGCGCTTACGTGCTCGAGCGTTGAGCCGGAGCGCCGCCGCGCTTGGGCGGTACGCGCCCGTTGAGAGGCGACTGCTGAGAAACGGCCGCCTCGGTGGCCTGTGCCGCTTGCGTCGACAAGCGTCGCCACGCGTCCATCGTGCCCAATGTCGCGTCGTTGAATGCCTGGAACCACTTCTGCAACGGCGCTTCGGCGGCCTTGGCGGCGTCTCCTGGCATTGTGCCCGCCCCCATCAGATCGGGCAGCGTCATCGCACCGGCCATGCCGTGCTGCAGCTCTTCGCCCGTCTTGCGCAAATGCTCGGTCCAGAGCAGTTGATTGTTCGCGCACACCGCCAGCCACTCGCGCCAGAATTCGTTCTGTTGCGCGAGCTGACCGTTGAGCATTTGCAAGTGCGCGGTCAACAACCCATTGAAGTCCTTGGCGCCGCCGAGCGACTTGGCGGCGTCCGCATGGGCCTTGAGCAATTCGGTATCGCGCTCTGCCTGCAATTGGTGCATGTGTTGCGCAGCTTCCAGCAAAATGCCGTAGGCGCCCAGCGCACTCGCTGTGCCGAGCTTGACCATCGTCAGTGCCGGATTCGTTTCCTTTGACATCGTGACTCTCCTGAATAAGTAGTAGGCAGCGTCGCTGCAAGTCACTCCATATGCATGCCACCGTTGATGGCAAGGTTGCTGCCGGTGATGAAACCCGCGTCTTCCGAGGCAAGGAAGGCCACCAGGGCGGCCACTTCATCCGGGCGCCCCAACCGGCCGACCGGAATTTGCGGAAGGATGCGCGATTCGAGCACATCGGCCGGGACCGCCGTGACCATCTTCGTGGCGAGATATCCCGGCGAGATCGTGTTGACGGTCACCCCGGCCTTGGCGACCTCCAGCGCCAGCGACTTGGTGAACCCATGCATGCCGGCCTTCGCCGCCGCGTAGTTCGCTTGTCCAAACGCCCCACGGCTGCCATTGACCGACGAAATGTTGACGATGCGGCCCCAGCCGCGCGCGACCATGCCGCCGAAGATCGGCCGGGTCATGTTGAATACGCTATCCAGATTCGTGCGCAATACCGATTGCCAGTCTTCGGACGTCATCTTGCGCATTGTCGCGTCGCGCGTGATTCCCGCGTTATTGATCAGGATGTCCACCGGACCGGTATCGGATTCGACGGCTTTCGCGCAAGCCTCGCATGAGGCAAAATCAGCGACGTCCACACGGTACGCGGCGAACTCGCGGCCCGTGGCGCGCATGCGCTCGACCCACCCTTCGCAATCGTGATTCTGTGGCGAACAGGTGACTGCAACCCGATACCCGGCATCGGCCAGGCGCAGGCTGATGGCCTCACCCAAACCGCCCATACCGCCTGTGACCAAAGCGATGCGTGTTGTCATGGCTATCCGTCTCCAGTGAATGATCGCGAAACGTCAGATACCTCCAGCATAGCCGCGAACCCCCAGCTTTCCGCCGTGCGCGATCCCCCCGCATGCCCTTCGCTTGACTTCGGTCAAAGTCTCAAGCCCACGTGGCGTCATGCGCGCGAAGACTCACTCATGTCCGCAGTGGTTGCGTCGGGTACTCGCTAGGCATCGTACTCCAAATTAATTCGGCGGTTGGCCTTCCCAGGCTTGCCGACAACAATCCAATGACACGCCCCCCGTCGATAGTCACAGGGCGGTGAAAAGTCGTGCGCAGCGCCGTTGCACCACGCGGTCAATCCATATATCATCGCCCGTAGATTTAATCTTGATGTCTCCCTTTGTCAGTTACGAGCGCACGATGCCCCTTCTGCCCGACATCGCACCACGCCGCCTTGCCCTGGCCGTCGCCATCACGGCCATTGCCGCCCTATTGAGCGCGTGTTCGCGCAAAGCCCCGCCGGAGGTGCCCCCGCGCCCGGTCGTGGCGGTGGCGGCCAAGGTCGCCGAGCACGCGCCCGTTGTGTCGCTACCGGCGCAAATTGAGGCGCGCTACGTCACGCCGCTCTCGTTCCGTGTTGCAGGCCAGATCATCGAGCGCAGCGTGCGACTCGGCGACGCCGTCAAGGCGGGCCAGATCGTCGCCCGGCTGGATCCGGCCGATCTCTCGAAGCAGGCCGCCAGTGCGCGCGCTCAGCTCGACGCCGCGCAGCACCAACTTGATTACGCGACACAAACCGTCACCCGCGACCGTGCGCAAGCCCGCGAAAACCTCATCGCCCCGGCGCAGCTGGAACAATCGGAGAATGCCTACGCGAGCGCGCTCGCCCAGCGCAATCAGGCGACGCAGCAGGCCGCACTGGCCGGCGATCAGTTGAACTACGGCAGCCTCAAGGCGGATCGCGACGGCGTGATCACCGCCGAGCAAGCCGATACGGGACAGAACGTCAGCGCGGGTCAGCCGGTTTACCAGCTGGCATGGACGGGCGACGTCGATGTGATTACCGACGTGCCCGAAGTCGTGCTCGGCGCCCTGCGCGTCGGGCAGATGACGACCGTCTCGCTGCCCGCCGTGCCGGGCAAGACGTGGCAAGCGCGGGTGCGTGAAATCGCGCCGGCGGCCGATCCCACGAGCCGCACTTACCGAGCCAAGCTCTCGCTGCTCTCACCCAGTCCCGACGTCAAACTCGGCATGACGGCCAACGTCGCGTTCGCACAACCCTTCGCGCCGCCGGTCGCCCCACCTGTGGCACCGTCGACGACATCGGCCACGCCCGCCGCAATGGTGTCCGGCGGGCGCGCCGCCCCCCCGCTCGCCGACGGCCCGCCCATCACGCTGCCGTCGACCGCGCTCTTTCACGAGGGCGATCAACCCGCGGTGTGGGTCGTCAAATCCGACGACACGCTGGTGCTGCGGCGCGTGAAGATTGCTCGCTACGGCGAGCGCACCGTCACCGTCGCGGGCGGCATTCAACCCGGTGAGCGCGTCGTCTGGCAAGGCGCGCACACCGTCACCGCCGGCGAGAAGGTTCGCGTGATTGCGCCGCTGCACCCCGAGGACTTCGCGTCATGAGCCCGCAGGACGGCAAGCCGCCTGTGCCCGCGGCATCCCCCGCCGCGCCGCCCGCCGCACCCAAGGACTATCGTCACGAGGAGGGCCGGTTCAATCTCTCCGCATGGGCCCTGCGGCATCGCGCGCTCGTGATCTTCCTGATCGCGATGGCCACGATCTTCGGCATTCTGGCCTACTCGCGCCTCGCGCAATCAGAAGATCCGCCCTTCACGTTCCGCGTGATGGTCATCCGCACGTACTGGCCGGGCGCGACCGCCAAACAGGTGCAGGAGCAGGTCACCGACCGGATCGCGCGCAAGCTCCAGGAGATGCCGGCGATCGACTTCCAACGCAGCTATTCACGCCCTGGCGAGTCGCTGCTGTTTTTTTCGATGAAGGATTCGGCGCCCGCGAGCGACGTGCCGGAAGAGTGGTACCAGGTGCGCAAGAAGGTCGGCGACATCGCGTACACCTTGCCGCAGGGCGTGCAAGGACCGTTCTTCAACGATGAATTCGGCGACGTCTACACGCACATCTTCACGCTCCAGGGCGACGGCTTCGGTCCCGCCCAGTTGCGCGATTACGCCGACTCGCTACGCACCGTGCTGCTGCGCGTGCCTGGCGTGGCGAAGGTCGACTACTTCGGCGACCAGGAGCAGCGCATCTATGTCGAGATCAACAACACGCAACTGACGCGACTCGGCATTTCCCCGAACCAGATTGCGCAGGCCGTGGGCGCGCAGAACGCGGTCTCGCCCGCGGGCACGATCGACACGCCCAACGACCGGCTGGTCGTGCGCCCGAGCGGCCAGTTCCGCAGCGTGGCTGACCTTGCCGACACGCTCATCCGCGTGAACAACCGATCTTTCCGGCTGGGCGACATCGCCACGATCAAGCGCGGCTATGTCGACCCGCCCGTCTCGGAGATGCGCTTCGGTGGCAAGCCCGTGCTCGGCATCGGCATCACCATGCAAAAGGGGCAGGACGTCGTTCACCTTGGCAAGGCGCTGGCCGGCAAGATGGGCGAGCTGCGTGCTCAATTGCCCGCAGGCCTCACGCTCACTGAAGTCGCGAGCATGTCGAAGTCCGTGTCACAGTCCGTCGACGACTTCCTCGAAGCGGTGGCCGAAGCCGTCGCCATCGTGCTCATCGTGAGCCTCGTCTCGCTTGGCTTGCGCACCGGCATGGTGGTGGCCATTTCGATTCCGGTTGTCCTCGCCGTGACGTCGCTGTTCATGTACCTCTTCGACATCGGGCTGCACAAGGTGTCACTCGGCACGTTGATCCTGGCGCTCGGGCTGTTGGTGGACGACGCCATCATCGCTGTCGAAATGATGGCCGTGAAGCTCTCCCAAGGCTGGAATCGCAAGCGTGCGGCCGCCTTCGCCTACACGAGCACGGCGTTCCCCATGCTGACCGGCACGCTCGTGACCGTGTCCGGCTTTCTGCCCATTGCCCTGGCGAAGTCGAGCACGGGTGAATACACACGCTCGATCTTCGAGGTCTCGGCCATTGCGCTGCTCGCCTCGTGGCTGGCCGCGGTCGTGCTCATTCCGCTGCTCGGCTACAAGCTGTTGCCCGAGCGAGCCCGCGAGGCCCATCACGGCGACGATCATGAGCACGAGGTCTACGACACCCGCTTCTACAATCGCCTGCGCGGCTGGCTGACATGGTGCATCGAGCGCCGCTTGATCGTGCTTGCCATCACCGTCGTGCTGTTCCTGATTTCGATGGCCGGCTTCTCGCTCGTACCCCAGCAGTTTTTCCCGAGTTCCGATCGGCCCGAACTGATGGTCGATCTCCGTCTGCCGGAAGGGGCGTCGTATGAAGCGACACTGCGCGAAACGCAACGTCTCGAAAAATTGCTCAAGGGTCGGAAAGAGATCGATCACACGGTGAGCTTTGTCGGCACCGGCGCGCCCCGCTTCTATCTGCCGCTCGATCAGCAACTGCCCACGCCGAACTTCGCGCAACTGGTGGTTACCGCCAAGTCCGTGGACGATCGCGAGGCGCTCGCCCAATGGCTCGAGCCGACGCTGCGCGAGGCCATGCCCGGTGTGCGCACCCGGTTGTCGCGACTGGAAAACGGACCGCCCGTCGGCTTTCCCGTGCAGTTTCGCGTGAGCGGCGACGACATTGGCACGGTGCGCAAGATCGCCGAGCAGGTGGCGGCCGTCATGCGCAAGAACGGTGACACCGCCGACGTCCAGTTCGACTGGGACGAGCCCTCACAACGCTCGGTGCACTTTGAAGTCGACCAGCAGAAAGCACGCGCACTGGGCGTGAGTTCGACGGATATCTCGAACTTCATCGCCATGACGCTCACGGGCTACGACGTCAGCCAATACCGCGAACGCGACAAGCTGATCTCGATCACACTGCGCGCGCCCAAGGCCGAGCGGGTGGATCCGGCGAAGCTCGCCACGCTCGCCATGCCCACGCCGAACGGCCCGGTGCCGTTGGCCACGCTGGGGCATGTGGTGAACGACCTGGAATATGGCGTGATCTGGGAGCGCGACCGGCAGCCGACGCTCACCGTGCGCTCGGATGTACGCGCGGGCAAGCAGGGGATCGACGTGACCGACGCCGTCGACCGATCGCTCGGCGATATCCGCAAGGCCCTCCCGGTGGGTTATCGCATCGAGATCGGCGGATCGGTCGAGGAGTCCGCCAAGGGACAGTCCTCAATCATGGCGCAGATGCCGATCATGATCATCGCGGTGCTCACACTCCTGATGATCCAGCTCCAGAGCTTCGCGCGGACCTTGCTCGTGGTGCTCACGGCCCCGCTCGGCATGATCGGCGTGGTCGCCACGTTGCTGCTGTTCGGCAAGCCGTTCGGTTTCGTGGCAATGCTCGGCGTGATCGCGATGTTCGGCATCATCATGCGAAACTCGGTGATCCTGGTCGACCAGATCGAACAGGACATCGCCGCGGGACACCCGCGCTTCGACGCCATCGTGAGCGCCACGGTGCGGCGCTTCCGGCCAATCACGCTCACGGCCGCCGCCGCCGTGCTCGCGCTGATCCCTTTGCTGCGCAGCAACTTCTTCGGCCCGATGGCCACGGCGTTGATGGGCGGCATCACCAGCGCCACGATCCTGACCGTGTTTTTCCTGCCGGCGCTGTACGCCACGGCATTCCGCGTGCGTCACGACGAACGTGCTTCGCCCGCCGCCCCCGCACACGCGGCTAACCCGCAAGGAGACCGCTCATGATGCCGCGCCTCGTCCGGCGCTGGTGCGCCCCGCTCGTTCCGATTCTCCCACTGTGGCTGAGCGCCTGCGCGTTCACCCCGGGCGACACGCCGCCGGTCATGCCCTCGCCCGCACACTATGGCGCCAGCGCGCTGCCCGCGCATACCGACGTGGCGCAGGGCACGGCACAGCAGTTCGACGTGGGCGCGGCCCCCGTGAGCGCGTGGTGGCATGCCTATCGCTCGGACACCCTCAATGCCCTCGTCGACGAAGGGCTGCGCAACAGCCCCTCCCTGTCCTCGGCGGAGCATGCCTTGCAGGCCGCGCGCGAGCAGTTGAAGGCGCAGATCGGCGCGTCGCTCTTCCCGTCGATCGACCTTGGCGGCGAAGCGGCACGCGAGCGCAATCTCGGCATCCCGAATCTCGGACCGCCAACGGCGCTCTACAACATGTTCGTGGGACAGGTACAGGCGCGCTACACGTTCGACTTATTCGGCGCCGCTCGCTTCGCCGACGCGTCGCTGGCGGCCCAGGTCGATCAGCAGGCGTTCCAGCTCGAATCGGCGCGGCAGGCGCTCGCGGCGAATATCGTCTCCGGCGCCATCGGGGCGTCGGTGCTCGGTGCACAGGTCAAGGCGACCGAGCGGCTCGTCGAACTGGCGCAGGCCGACGCTACAGAAATGGCCCGGCGAGAAGTGCTCGGCGCCGTCTCCCGCGCCGACGCGCTGGCATCCGCGCAAAACGCCGAGACGCTCGCAGCGTCGCTGCCCGGGCTGCGCGCGCAGTGGCAGTCCACGCGCCACGCGTTGGCCGTGTTGCTGGGCCGCACGCCCGATCGCGCCCCCGACGATGTGCCGCTGGGCGCGCTGAAGGTCCCCGAACGGGTGCCGGTCGTCGTGCCGTCGACGTTGCTGCAATCGCGGCCCGACATCCAGGCGGCCGAGATGGCCCTCAAGGCGGCCTCGGCCGAGGTCGGCGTGGCCACGGCGCAGATGTTCCCGAGTCTGACGCTCAGCGCGTCGATGGGCAAAGGCGGTTTCCATTGGCCGATGGTGCTTTCCGGCGCCGGGGCGCTCTGGAGCGTCGCCGCGTCGATCTCGCAGCCGATCTTCCACGGTGGCGCATTGCTCGCGCAGCGTCGCGCAGCGAGCGCCACTTATGCGGCCGCGCTCGACCGATACAAGCAGACGGTGCTCGCCGCGTTCAAGAACGTAGCCGATACATTGGCGTCGCTCGAAGCGGACAACACATCGCTGCGGCACGCGGACCTTGCCAGCGCGGCGGCCGAGCAGATCTATCGCGACACGACCGCCCGCGTGCGCCTGGGCGCCCTGCCGGCGTCGGCGGCTCGCGGGCGCGAACAGCAGTACTGGAACGCCTATCTCACGACAGTGCGTGCAACCGGCGCACGTTTGTCGGATACTGCGCTCCTCTTTTACGCAATGGGGGTGCCGCCGGCGCCAGTGGCCGATACGGCCCAGGCCGCTGAGCCCACACGCCCCGCGCACGACGTTGTCCGACAATGACTGCCATATCGACCCCGCGGGGCCGTCGCCCCAAACACCTGCCCGAAGGCCGTGCGGCGTTGCTTGCCGCCGCCATCGACGCCTTTTCGCAACTGGGCTATGACGGTGCCAACCTGCGTGGCATCGCGCGGGCGGCGAAGGTCGACGCCAGCCTGGTGCGCGTGCACTTCGGCTCGAAGGAGCAACTGTGGCGCGCATGCGTGGACACGCTCGAAGGCGCGCTCGCGGGTCCGAGCGAGCGGCTGCGCGCGTTGTCGCTCGACACTGCGCGTCCGGTGACCGATCGTCTCAAGGAAGCCATTGCGATCATCGCCGCCCACGCCATCCACCATCCGGAGCACAAGCAGTTCATCACGCAGCACGCATCGGAGACCGGCGAGCGCGGTGCCATCCTGCACCGCCATCTGGTGATGCCCGTCTACGACTGCATGGAGCCCCTCATCGTGCAGGGCATGCAGGCGGGTGTCGTGCGTGCCGAACATCCGGCCATGTACTTTTGCGTGCTTGTCCACGCCCTGCACCCACCGCCCGGCTCCCCGGTGCTGATGCAATTGATTGCGCCGCAGGTCGGCGGCGACGCCTTCGGGCCGGCCCTGATCAAGCAGGTCGAATGCCTGTTCTTCGCCGAACCCAACGCCCCAAAAGACTGACCCCCGTCAGCGACAAGCGACGCGGCGGTGTCACGAACGCCCCTTGACGGTATCCGGGACGCGACAGGCGCGCCGATGCATTACACTGGCGGCCGCCTTCTTTTGCTTTCATCCTCATGTCAGACGCTAATTCCACCACCGTCATTCTCGGCGCCGGTCAAGCCGGCGGCGAAACCGCCCTCGCCCTGCGTCAACTGGGTTACACGGGGCGCATCGTGCTCGCCGGCAACGAAAGCCACCTGCCGTATCGCCGCCCGCCGCTCTCGAAAGCGTTTCTGTCCGGTCAGGCCGATGAAGCCAGCCTGCTGATCCGTCCGGCAGACGCCTGGGAGAAGGCCGAGATCGACGTGCGTCTGGGCGTGACGGCCACTGCCATCGACCGCGCGGCGCGCACCGTCACATTCGACGACGGCCAGACACTCGGCTACGACCATCTGGTGCTGGCGCTTGGCGGCCGCGTGCGCCATCTGCCCATTCCGGGCGGCGACGCCCCGAACGTCTACTACCTGCGCAACATCGCAGATGCCACGCGTCTGCGCGAGGCGCTCGCCCCGGGCAAGCGCGTCGTCGTGGTCGGCGGCGGCTACATCGGGCTGGAAGTGGCGGCAACCGCCGTCAAGGCGGGCGCCGCGGTGACCGTGCTCGAAGCGGCCCCGCGCCTGCTGGCCCGCGTGGCGGAAGCCGATCTGGCGGACTTTTTCGCGACGTTGCACCGCGAGCACGGCGTCGACGTGCAGGTGGGCGTCGGCGTGACCGCGCTTGAGCAGGATGCGGCCGGTCGGGTCGTCGCGGTCGTGGCCGGTGACAAGCGCCTGCCGGCTGATGTAGTGGTCGTTGGCATTGGTGTCGTTCCGAACGCCGAGTTGGCACAGGCCGCGGGGCTGGCGGTCGAGAACGGCATCGTCGTCGACGAATTTGCCCGTACCAGCGATCCGGCGATCCTGGCGGTGGGCGACTGCGCGCATCACGAACACCCGGCGCTGGGCCGCCGCATTCGTCTGGAATCGGTGCCGAGCGCGAGCGAAATGGCGAAGGTGGCGGCGAGCGTAGTGCATGGCGATGCGCCCAAGGCCGTCGCGACCGCGCCCTGGTTCTGGTCGGATCAGTTCAACGCGAAGCTGCAAATGGTCGGCCTGACGGACGGCCATGACGCCATGATCGAGCGCCGCTTGCCGGATGCGCAAGGGGCCGCCGTGTTCATGCGCTTCTATCTGCGCGAAGGTGCCGTCGTGGCGGCCGTGAGCATCAATCGGGCACAGGAGTTTCTGGCCGCACGCGAACTCGTCGGTCGCCGCGCCGTGGTCGACCCGGTGCGTCTGGCCGACGCGGCCACGCCCCTCAAAACGCTTCTGTCAGAACTCGGCCCAGTCGCCTGAGGCCGAACGCCTTCTTCCGATGTGCCAAACGCCGGGCGGTTCCGCCCGGCGATCAACGCGCCGCCTGACGGCGCGCGTGTCACTCCACCGGTGCGTGCGCGGGCAACAGCAACACCGGCCGACCCGCGTGACGGGCCGTGTCCTCCGCGACGCTGCCCAGCGTGAAGCGCCGGAACCCGCGCCGCCCGTGCGTGCCAAGCACGATGACATCGGCATCGGTCTCTTTGCCTGCGCAGATAATCTGATCGGCAACCCCCTCGCCGACCGGCTGAAGCTCTCGCAACTCGACGTCGCCGGGCACGCCCGCCTCATGCAGGCGTCGCGTCGCCCACTTCAGCGCCTGCTCGCCCACGGCGCGCACCGCGCCGAGCAGCGGGGCCGAGTCGAAGCCTTCGGGAAATGGCCCCGGCATATCCAGCACATGGACGACGCGCAACGACGCCGCATGCGCGCGAGCGAGCGAAAGTGCGTATTCGAAGGCGCGGTGCGACGTCTCGCTGTCGTCGAGCGCGACGAGTATCCGTTCGTAGTGTCCGCCCGCACGCAACGGCGAATGCGGGCGCGCCTCGCCCGCCACCAGCATCACCGGCACCTCCGCGCTGCGCAGAATCTGTTCGGCAACGCTGCCCAGCATGGCGCGTCGCACACCGCCCCGGCCGTGCGTGCCGACGATGATGATTTCGGCGCCCCACTCGTTGGCCTCGCGGGTGATGGCCTCCGGAACGGTCTCGCCGGTCGTGCGCAGATCGAGCAAATGCGCCTGTGGGTCGAGCCCTTCCTCGCGCAGATACAGCACCGCGCGCGCCAGATGTTCCTCGCCCTCGCGCTGCATGTCGCGACGCACCTGCTCCAGGTCGATGAGCTTGGCGAAGGCGGAGGTCACCGGCGTGACGGGGTCTTCCACCGTGTGAATGACGCGGATCACGTCGCCGTTGCGCGCAAAGGCGGCCGCCTCGCGCAGCGCACGGCGTGACGATTCGCTACCGTCGGTCGCCAGCAGAATGCGTTTTGTCATGAGCAGCCTCGCAAAGAGCATCACAGGAAGGCCTCGCACGCAGGCAGCGTGTCCGGCATCGTGCCGCCGCGCGAGTCGCTTCGACTGTCGAACCGTGACACGATGCAGCTACTATAGCGCTCGATCGTAGCCGACGACTACCTTCGCTGGCTCGGGAATCCCCCTTAAGACGCGCTTGCTTGATGCAACGCAAAAACGCCACAGGCCCGACGCATCGGGCCTGTGTACGGCGTGAGTCCAGCAGAAAGCCGGGGGCGGAACGTCGCGCTTATCGGGCGGCGTCGCCCCAGCGATAAGCATGCGACGCGTCGTCGAGCTTCGCCTTGAGGCCGGCGTCGAGCGCGTAGTCGACGGTGCCGAGTGTTTCGGTCAATTGTTCGACGCGGCTCGCGCCGATAATCGCCGACGTGACCGCCGGGTTCGCCAGCACCCAGGCGAGCGACAGACGCGTCAGCGACTCACCCGCGTCCTTCGCAATGCCTTTGAGCGACTCGATCGTCTCGAACTCACGCTCGTGCCAGTAGCGCTGCTGGTACATCGAGCCGGCCTTGCCGACCGTCGCCGTGGTGAAGCGACCTTCGCTGGGGGCGGCATCATGTCGGTATTTGCCCGTCAGCAATCCGCCGGCGAGCGGGTTGTAAGGGATGACCGCCAGACCTTCTTCACTGGCCAGCGGCAGCAGTTCGCGCTCGATCTGACGGAACAGCAGGTTGTAGCGCGGCTGCACCGACACGAAGCGCGCCACGCGCAGCACGTCGGCGCGGCCCAGGGCACGTGCGAGGCGATAGGCGAGGTAATTCGACACGCCGACGTAGCGGGCCTTGCCCGACTTCACAATGGTGTCGAGCGCCTCGAGCGTCTCGTCGATGGGCGTGTCGGTGTCGTCGGAATGCAGTTGGTACAGGTCGACGTAGTCGGTTCCCAGGCGGCGCAGCGACGCATCGATGGCATCGAGCAGATGCTTGCGCGACGCCCCCTTGTCCCACGGTGACGGTCCCATCTGGCCGCAAGCTTTGGTCGCGACGATGAACTGGCTACGGCGCCCCTTGAGCCAACGTCCGACGATCTCCTCGGTACGTCCGGACAACGAGATGTCGGCGCCGAGCGGATAGACGTCGGCAATATCGATGAAGTTGACGCCCGCGTCGGCGGTACGGTCGAGAATCGCATGGCTGGCGGCTTCCTCGGTTTGCAGACCGAACGTCATGGTGCCCAGGCACAAGCGGGAAACGCTCAGGCCGGTGCGGCCGAATTTGGTGTATTGCACAGTAACTCCCGGAAGTTTCGAATGCGTCCATGCCAGGCAACGATCGCGGGCCTCGCCGGCCACGCCCGCTGGCAAGAGCGCACAGTATGCGCGATTCCGGGAAAACGCGTGCGCGAGCCCGAACGCGCATTCGCGTGCGGATCCGGCGAGGACTCGCGCAGGGTTGGCGCGTCACTCCATCGATTTGAGGTCCACCCAGACACCGTCAGTGCCTCGAATGAGCTGCTTGCCGCCGTACTTCATGACGGTGGTCTGCTCGTTCGCCGACACGAAGGCCGTCTGCGGTAAATCAGCCGCGTATGACGCCAGATCGGGCGTTCCCGCGAACGGGTTGTTCGCGATCAGATGCGAAACCAGCGTCATCAGCGCCAGATAGCTCGTGGGTGTGGAAATCGTGATGGGCGTGCCGTGGCTGGCCCCCGGCCCGTTGCCGAAGCCCACGAGCTTCACCGCCACCGGCACATGCGTGATCTCCGGCAGCGGCACCTCGCGCATGCCCGAGACCTGCAGCTTGCTGCCGCGCAGCGCGGCGCCGTGCTCGGGCACGAACACGACCACCGCCTTGCGGCCCGACCGGGCAATGGTGTCGATGAACTGACCAAAATCGTCGAACATCGCCTTCACGCGTATCGGATAGCTCTGCGCGCTGGGCAGTCGCGAGCCTTCAAGACGGTTGCCGTCGTGCAGCGAGATCGTGTTGTAGTAGAGTGCGACGCGTTTGTCGGGCATGGCCATACGCTGCTGCCACCACGATTGCAGCACGTCGCCATCCGAGCGGACCGGGGTTTCGTCGAACGAGCGCATGGTCACACGCGTGCGCGTGTTGTCGAACGGCGTGATGCCCTGCACGCCGAAGTTCTGCTGAACCTCCTGCATGAAGTTGTCGAAATGCCCGTCGTGGTTCATCGCGAGCGACGGCGTATAGCCGAGCTGCTTCAGGTCACTCATCACGTAGCACTGCGGGCCGGCCGGATCGTACAGTGCCTTGTGCGTCGGCTGGCCGCAGCCGGCGCGCAGCACACGAATGGCTGCCGGGCCGCTGTAGCTCGCCGCGGAGTTGAAGTTCTTGAAGACAAAATCAAAGCGCGAGAGCAGCGGCAGGTTGGCGAGATTGTCGGCGTCGAGATCGTCCTGCGCGAGCGAACAGATGTGCAGGAAGATGATATCGAAGTCCGGTCCGGCCCCCGCCTGCGCGGGCATCGCGACGGCGCGCGTCAGTTCGCGAGTGTAGAAGCCATCGAGTGCCGCGTCTGGATTCGCGGCCAACGGCACCTCGCCATCACCCGACACGAATTCGTTCACGCCGGCGGTCGCGGCGCTCGCTCCCGCCGACGGCGCGGCCGGGATATCGCCCGTCGCCGCGACCACCGGCGTGACCGGGCCCAGCGCACCGAAGCGCAGCACGAGGGGCACGATCACGAGCGCGAGCATCACGAAGGTCGTCACGCGAACCCAGCGGTTCACGATCCAGTAGACGAGCGTCAGGATCGCGAGCAGAAGCCAGAATTGCGTCGGCACGAAGCGTCCGAGCAGCTCGATCAGGTACGAGAACCGGAATTGCAGCAGCGCCGGCAACTGCTCGACGAAACGGGCGAACGGCGGCAGGTTCGAATCGTAATAGAGCAGCGCCGCACCGGCCGGCAGAGCGATCACCTGTCGCCCAATGCGCGCCCAGCGCGGGCGCAGCCGGATCGCGAGCAGCACTGCGAAGAGGAAGTTCGGCAGCACGTGAAAGCCGATGGTGCCGGCCCACAGGAGCAGCAGCTTCAGGATGAAATAGAGGTTCCAGATGCCCATCGTATGCGTCCCTGAGTTCCGGTGTTGTCCGGCTTACGTCTGGCGTGCGCTGCGCAGGCGATCCTGCCAGCGCGTCACGAGTTTGCCCAGCAAGTAATTCGCCAGCACCTGATAACCGCGCAGCCCCATCGCGAGCATCTCGAAGAGCGCCTTGATCGGTTCGTCGCGCGTGCGCTCGACGTCCCAGTCGCGCCAGGCGTCGGCACGGCCGAACGTGAATTGCACGAGATGTTTGTCCTGCGCCACCGTGAGTGGCATGAACGAGAGAAACAGCGCCTGCCCGCGCACCCCGACCACGCGCACCGGAAAGCCATATTCCGTCGCGCCGCGCGAGAGCGCGACCTGCGCTTCGGTGCCCTCGCTCAGTTCGAGTGGCACGCTCAGCAGCAGCGCCAAACCGCCGCCGGAGAAGTCGCGCGTGTGGCACGCGATCGTGCGGCCGTCCGGCAAATACAGCATGGCGGGCATGCGCATCGACACCCGATGCGTGCGGCGCACCTGCCGAACCTCGGTTGCCACCGCCACCGCCGCCCCCAACACAGCCAGATTGAACGTCACCCACGCCAGGTTGAAGACCAGCGCCCCCATCTCGTGCGCCGGTGCGTAGAAGTAGCGCAACACCCCCGCCAGAAAGCCCAGCAGATTGAAGCCAAGCAGCACCAGGTAAGGCTTCGAGATATTCCAGTCGAAGAAGCTCTGCTCGATCAGACCGCCCTTGGCCGTCACGTTGAACTTGCCGTATCGCGGGTTGATGAACGCCACCGTCGTGGGCAGCGCCACGTACCACGCCAGCACGGCTTCATAGACATCCGACCAGAACGAATGGCGATACTTGCCCTGGATGCGTGAGTTGGCGATGTTCGCGTGTGCGATATGCGGTAACACATAGGCGCAGATGCTCAGGGCCGCCGCCTGCACGATATGCAATCCGAAAAACAGATAGGCGATCGGCGCGAGCAGGAAGATGATGCGCGGAATGCCATAGAAGAAATGCAGCATGCCGTTCGCGTAGCAGATCCGCTGTCCGAACTTCAATCCGCGTCCGAAGAGCGGGTTGTCGACGCGGAAGATCTGCGCCATGCCGCGTGCCCAGCGAATGCGCTGGCCCACGTGACTGGAGAGCGACTCGGTCGCAAGACCCGCCGCCTGCACCACTTTCAGGTACACGGTATTCCAGCCGCGACGGTGCATCTTGAGCGCCGTGTGGGCGTCTTCCGTCACCGTCTCGACGGCGACACCGCCGACTTCGTCGAGTGCGGTACGCCGCAATACAGCACACGAGCCGCAGAAAAACGAGGCATTCCAGAAGTCGTTGCCGTCCTGCACGATTCCGTAGAACAGTCGCCCTTCGTTGGGTACCGCCCCGCGCGTGGCGAGGTTGCGCTCGAACGGATCGTCGGAGAAAAAGTGGTGCGGGGTTTGCACGAGCGAGCAGCGCGGGTCCTTGAGGAAGGCACCCATCGTCGTCTGCAGGAACGAGCGCACGGGAATGTGATCGCAGTCGAAGATGGCGACGAACTCGCCCTGTGTCTTGCCCAGCGCATGGTTGATGTTGCCCGCCTTGGCATGCCGATTGTCGGGACGCGTCACGTAGTGCACCCCGGCGAGCGCAGCGAATTCGCGCATCTCGTCGCGGCGTCCGTCGTCGAGCAGGTAGATATTGAGCTTCTCGGGCGGCCAGTCGATCCCGCAGGCGGCATACACCGTCGGGCGCACCACGTCGAGGCCCTCGTTGTACGTGGGAATATAGATGTCGACGCTGGGCCACTCGCGCGTGTCCGGCGGCAGCGGCGTGATGCGGCGCTGCAACGGCCAGACCGTCTGGATGTAGCCAAACAACAGGATCATCCACGTGTACATCTCGGCGGCCACGAGGGTGTAGCCGACCGCCGCCTCCGGCAGGGTGTCGAACGCCAGCGATTGCGTGAGACGCCACCATACATAGCGGATCGTGGAAATCAACGACAAACCGATCAGCACGAGCACCGAATACTGACTGTCGAGCCGGCGGAATACCAGCGCCAGCGTGAGCGTGCAGATCGAGAACAGCAACTGCTCGAACGGCTCGAACGGTGTCGTGACGATCCAGAACACGCCGACCAAGCCGAGCAGCGCGACAACGGCCGATGTGACACGCCACTGCATCACGCGCGCGAGTTGCGCGTCGAAGCGGTGGGCGAGCTGCGCGGGGGTGTCGGGCGGAATGCCGAAGAGCGTCTGCACCAGCCACAGGCGCGCGCGTTCGTTGTTGTCCCGGAGCGCCAGCCAGCCGACGTACGGTGGGAATGCCGGGCGCCGATCGGCCCGGCGCCACACCAGTGCCTGCACCATCTGTCCGACGCTCGCATCGATCGGAACGTCGAGCCGATGCGTGACACGCGCGTTGATCCAAGCCAGTGCGCGCGCGGGATAATCAGTGCGTCCGGCGCGCGGCGGCGGAAACAGGAGACGCAACCACCAGTCGCGCCATTGATCCAACCGATTCACCTCAAGTCGCATCGCCAGGCGCGTCACCGCGTGGTCGCCAACCTGCGTGACCCAGCGTTGATGACTCGGCGAACGCAAGGTCGCCGCAAGCGTCCATTGCAGCAGACTCGGCGGGCGCCCGTCCGCGCGCGGTGGCACCGCGAGACGCACCACCAGAATCTCGCTGCCGAGCCGGTAAAGGGTGCGCAATGCGTCGCGGATCATGCGCGGCCCCCGGTGTCGGTCACCGCATCAATCGGCGTCGTGGCATGCAGCAACCATGCGGCCAAATGGGCGAAATCGAGCGCAGCCTGCGATCCCTGCGCCCCCATGGCCAGGGTCTGGCCGCTGGCCGCCACCGTGCCGATCGCGTCGTCACGATGAATGCGCAACGGCACACTGGCGTCGCCCGCGCGGGACTGGATCAGATGGAGGAGATCGTTGTTGAGCTCAGAATTGGCGGCAGCGAAGTTCGGCACCATCTGAGCGCGGCCCGCGCACGCCGCGATCAGGTCCAGCTGCGTGACGTAGCCGGTCGTCGTCACGGGCACCACGCCAAGGACGAGGTCGGCGGCCGCCACGGCGGCCTGGGCAATGACATCGGGCAAGCGCTGCGTGTCCATGAGGACGCGCGTGCCCTCGGGCAAACCCATCGCGTCGAGATGACGACGCAGCCCGCCTGCGTCCTGACGCAGCCATTGGCCAATGGCGCTCAGACTCGCCGCCTCGCTGCGACCGGCAGGCAGCAGCGACACGCGCGCCGGCGTCTCGCACAGCACACTACGCCAGCCGTCCGGCGCAACGCTCGGTGACAGCACGCCTGCCGCGCACGTCTCGCGCAATCCGAGCAGCGCACCGATGCTGTTTTGTGCGTCGAGTTCAAGCACGGCGACCGGATGCGATGCCTGCGCGAGTTCTGCGGCCAGATGGGCCGTCACCGTACTGCGCCCCGCGCCACCGGCGCTGGAAACAACGGCAATGAGTGTCAGCATGTGGCCCCCTTCCCCGCCCAGGCATCGGAGATGTGGGACACAACGGCGGCGAAGGCAAAATCGATGCGAGCGCGCATGGGTCAGTAACTCCAGATCGGGCGTACCGGCGACGGCGGCATCGGCACATCACCACGCCGGGCGTCGAAGTGATAGCGCAGGTAGACGAGGAAGCGATTCGGCGCGTAATAGTCCGAACGCTCGAACTGCGCCTGAGCGCCGATCACCCAATGACGGTTGACCCAGTATTCGGCACGCCCGAGAAGCGAAAACCCCACGCCGAAGCCGCCGCCCGAGCCGTACGTCAAGTTGCCGCTGGCCGATTGCAGCGTACCGTCCGTCGGGAAGTACGGCATCGCTTTCTCCTGACTTTGCGAGACGGACACCGACCCGCGCAGGTAATACGACCAGCGCTGTGTGCGGCCGTACCACTCCAGCGGCAGCGTTAGCGACACATAGGTTTGCGGGCTGTAGTAACCGCCATGGCCATAGGTATAGAACCGCTCATTCTGCGCAAAGCTGTCGAAAAACACCGTGACACCGGTGTTCATGCGCATGTCGCGCCGGTAGACGAGCGGCAGGTCGACACCAGCGCGCGCCGACACCTCCGAGTTGTTGAGCACATTCTCGCCGGTCAGTCGCGCCACGCTCGCTTCGCCAAAAATGCCCCACTTCAGGAAGTCGCGCGACGCGTGGAACGTCAGGGCATCGCGCCGCACCCCGCCCCATTTGCCGTCGCCGAAGATCTCGGGCAACGGCAGGTACGACCCGGCGTACGACACCATGCTGCCCGCCATCGGCCGACGCGACGCGTCGACCCAGTAGTGGTAGCGTCCCACGTTGCCGAACAGGCGCACGCCGCCGGTCACATAGGAAATGGGAAAGCCCACGGGCGTATGGCCGACGTCTGCCCGGATCCAGTCGTTCTCATAGCCGAGCATCAGCGCCTGTCCATGTGCCTTCTGACGCTTCGTGCCGTAGTCGCCCAACACACCGGGATTGGCGGCCCGGAACGCGGGCACGTTAAGCAACGGCAGCGTGCCGAACTCCGACGTGCCATTGAGCGGCAAGTCGCCAGCGTCCGCGCTTACGTAGTCGGTCTGGGCGAACACGTGGCCGTCGTAACCGAGCGCGTATTGGCCGTACACCGGCACGGCGCGCGCATTGAACATCGAGATGCCGCCGTCGCCCTTCTTCTCGTCGATTTCATAGCCCGCCGCGACATAGCTGTTACGCCGCGCTTCCAGCGAGTCGATAGCCGACTCGGCCGACGTCATGCCGTCGTAGCCGGGTAGCGCGCCTTGCACGATTTCCTCCTTGCGTGCCTGGTCGTACCATCCCTTCGCCTCGCGATAATGACGCTGCGACTGCGCGATGCGCCCGCGCTGCACGGTCACAGCGGGCGTATCGGGGAATTGCGTGCGCAACGTGTCGTTGAGTGCGATGGCCTCGTCGAAGCGATCCATCGCCGTGAGCCGTCGCACAACGCCCAGCTGTGTCCAGACGTCGCTGGGCGACGCCTCGGCCAGTGCGCGATCGAGTTCGCGGTTGGCCGCCGCGTCGTCCTGCATCTCGTAGAGCACGCGCACGAGCGACAGGCGCGCGTCCTGATCGTTCGGATCCTGGCGAAGCTGCGCTTGCGCGATCTTGCGCGCGTCGTCGAAACGGCGCTCGTCGAAGTACAGATCGCCGAGCATCGACAGCGCGCGTTTGTCGGGCGGTTGACGCGAGAGCAATGGATCGAGCTTCGCGCGCGCGGTCGTGAAATCGCCCAGCGCCCGCGCACGGTCGGCCTCGCGCAGGGCGAGACGATCCTGCAAGTCCTGCCGTTCGGCGCGCTGATCCGCCCCGAGCGTGGCCGGATCGATGCCGGCCAGGAACGTGCCCAGTTCCGCATCGCGTTCCGCCGTATCGAGCAATTCCGCGTAGCGCAGTTGTGCGTCTGGCTGCGGCTTGTCGGCGTGCGCCGCCAGCCAGTCGCGCATGAGCGCCAGCCCCGGCTCGGGCTGTCCCGCCGCCACGCGGGCGCGCGCGACTTCAGCGATCAGTTCCGGGTCGTCGCCAGCCATTGCCAAGGCATCGGCATAGCGCCGCTCGCTCTGCGCGTCGTCGCCGGCGGCATGCGCCTCCCGAGCCAGACGCGCCGTGTCGCGAATCGCGAGCGTCGTCTGCATGCGGCGGATCGACGGCGTGACGTTCGTGACCGGGATCTGCGCAAGTGCGGCACGAGCCCCGACTTCGTCGTCGATGACGTTCAAATAAAGCGCCTGCGCGTACAGCATCTGCGCGCGGTCGTCGGGCGGGAGCGGTTGATGCAGACCCTCGGCCATCACGTCGCGACCGATCTGCGGCAGGCGCAGCTTCCGGTAGAGGGTTGCCAGCGAGTAGCGGGTCCAGGCATTGCCCGGGTCGAGCGCGACGGCGCGCTCCAGGGCCGCGAGCGCCGGGCCGTGATGACCTTGTGCGATCGCGCGCTCGGCGTCGTCGGACAAGGCAGCGGCCTCGGCCTTGTCGAAGCGCGCCTTTTCCTGTGGGAAGCGTCGTCGCAGATCGCCGAGCAGGGTCGCCAGTTCGGCGCGGCGCTCCTGGCGCGAATACAAGGTAATCAGGCCACGCAATGCCGTGTCGTTATCCGGCTCGATCCTCAGCGCCTGCTGGAAGAGCCGCTCGGCATCGTCGTTGCGCTTGTCGTCGAGCGCAATCTCGCCCAACAAAGCCAGACCGTCGGGATTGCGCGGGTCGCTGGCCAGGGCGCTACGCACGAGCCGGTCGGCCTCGGCCAGACGACCGGCGTCGCGCGCGGCGCGCGCCTCGGTCATCGCGCCCCAGAAGCGCGACGTCTGGAGCAGCGCACGCCACTTGTTCGCGTTTCCCGGATCCTTGCGCAGCGCCTGTGAAAACAGCGCTTGCGCCGCCTGATGATCGCCTTGACGCATCTTGACGAGCCCCAGCGAGCCGAGCAGTTCGCCGTCGTTGGGGCGCTTGGCGCGCGCCGCGTCGAGCGACGTCTGCGCGTCGCTCAGCCGCCCCTGATCGAGCGCCTTGATGCCAGCCTGCCTCGCCTGATAAGCGGGATCGTTGAGCATCCGCGTGCGGGCTGCCTGTTGCGCGTTGAGCTTGTCGTACGCCGCGCGGATCTCGGTATCGTTCGGCGAGAGCGCGAGATAGCGCTGATAGAGGGGCAGCCAGGCCAGATTGCCGTCCGCCCGCGACAATCCTTTCTGCCAGAGCGGCAGCAAGGCGTTCAGATCGGCGTCGGGCCGCGCCGCGAGTTCCGCGACCATTCGCGTGCCTGCCAAGCGACTCGCCGGACGGTCGATCATCAACTCGGCCAGCGATTGCGATGCGCGCGAATCGCCAGGCGCGTCCTTCGCGAGCGCTGCCAGCCCCCGTTGCGCCGCGGGCCAGCCGTGGGTGGCATTGGCTTGCGCCCGGTAGTACTCGACGCCAAGATCGCCACTGGGCGGACCGTCGGGAAACAGCGCCTGGTACTGCGCGAAGGCGGCGTCGGCCTGTCCGCTGCGCTGGAGCAGTCGCGCGCGCGCCATGCGGGATTTGTCGACGGTGTTCACGCGGATCACGTCGGCCAGCGCTTGGGTGGCGGGCGCGTTCGGATAGCGCGCCTGCAACGTCTGCAAGGCCTTGCTCGCTTGCTCTGGGTGATTTTCTTCACTCTCGATCTGGCCGAGCAGCGATAGCACGTCAGGTTGCTCCGGTTGCACGAGCAGCGCCTTTTCCAGCGCTGCGCGAGCAAGATCGTTGCGATGACGGGCGTGCCAGAGCGTGGCGCTCGCAAGCAGACGGCTCACGTCGCGATTGGCGGCCACGACATCCGGCTTGCCGCCCTCGCCCGGGCTCGGCGCGGCGCGCGCGGGGACAACACCGGCGGCCATCAGCACACAGGTCAGACACGCGGAGCGAATCACCGTGTTGCGCAAGTCGCCTCCCATGGCACCTGCAACATGCCGTCGGCGGCGAAACGGAAGCGCCCATCGCGCCAGCCGAGACCGAACAACGAGAGCACCGAGCTGTAGTAGCCGGGTGCCGCTTGCGCCTCGAGCGCGCGCGCACGCGTCACTTGCGCCTGCGCTTGCGCGGTATCGCCCACCGCCTGAAGCAGCGGCACAAGGGCCGCCGAAAAACCGGACCCGCCGGATTGACTGGCCGTGCCGTCGCGCGTATCGACCCGTTCGGGCGGCGCACCGTGAGCCGCGACAAACTTCAGCATGCCGCCGAAGGTGTGCATCAATGCGTGAAAGTCATCGCTGCCGGGCGCGAGCATGCCAGCCCATAGGTAGACACGAATCGCGTTGTAGCTGCCCTCGCCCTTCGTGTCCGGATCGATCTCGAAACCGCGGCCCGCACGATACATCGCCCATTCCGGGGCGAATCCCAGCGGTGGCGCCGTCAGCGTGATTTGCTTGAGCGATGACGGGATCAGTTGGGCCCAGCCGCTTTCGGGAAAGCGCCCCGCCAGATAGCGCACCACTTGCATCGGCACATAGCTGGGATTGAGCCGCCACAGATCCTTCGCGGGATGAAAGCCGACCGGCGCCGGCAGCAGCGTGCGCCCGAGACCGGGCACGACATCCGTCTCCTCCGACACAATGCGGCGTGCAACGAGGGCGCCCAGCGCGGTATACCGCCGCACGTTCCACAATCGCCCTGCCTCGCCCAGCGCGTAGGCGATCCACATATCGGCGTCGCTCGCCGGGTTACGGTCGAGCACGCCCCATTGCCCGTCGTCCTTCTTGCCCCAGAGCCATGCGGGCAGGTGAGCGGTCAAATCGCCCTGCGCCAGATTGTTGACGGTCCAGTCGAGCACCTTGTCGAACGTGACGCGATCGTTGGCCATCAGCGCGAAGGTCAGCGCATAGGCCTGACCTTCCGACACCGTGCGCTGATCGTCCATGCTGCGATCGATCACGCGCCCGTCGTCGCTCAAAAAGCCCGCCTTGAAGCGTGTCCAGTCAGGCCAGTCGACCGTGGCACAGGTTCGCAACTTCGTCGTGGTCGTGGGCGCGGCCTTCGCCGGCGCGCTGTGCGCCGGGTGTGTCAATCCGCCGAGCACCGGCAACGCACTGCATGCGGCGAGCGCACGCAGCACGGCACGACGGCGCCGGCCCACACTTTCGGCGCGTGTCATTTACTGCTCCAGACGACGCGCAGCACGCCGCTGCAACCAACCGAAGCACTTGAGCGCAATGGCGAACGCCGCAAGCAGTGCGACGAGCCCCACCAGAATTGGATGGCTTGAAAGGTGATAGCGAATGCGGGTCCACCAGCTCACATCGCCCACGAAGTAAGTCTGGCCAAGGCGGAATGAATCGGCACGATCGCCGCCGAACACCGCGAGATCGCCATGGATCTCCGCCCGTCGGGCGTTGTCGCCGATGGCATCGACCACGCTGAGCAATGCGTCGTCGCTCGACGCATTGATCGCGACCACCGAGCGCGAGCGGGTCACCGGCGACTCGAATCCGATGAGCGCGGCGAGCGGCCCCTTGGACAATGCGTCCATGTGCGCCGGCCCGACAGGGCTTGCCGCAAGCGCCGAGCCTATCGCACCGTCGCCCCGCGAGGCCTGCGGCTGGGCCGTCATGACCCGGCGCGTCTGGTCGATGATCAGCGGCAGATTTTTGCCCCACTTGACCAAGAGGTCAGCCACATCCTGGCCGCCGACCATCAGGAGGTCGCGATCCTTGAAGCGGTCGGTCTGCGTCGTGTCGAGCACTTCGAAGCGATCGGCATAGACGCCAGTCGACCGGCCGAACTGGCCGAGCGTCGAAAAGACGGCTTCGAGCGCCGCGGTGTCCGGCGTCTTCGACATCACGATGGCCGTCTGCGCTAGATCGGCGTACTTCGTGAAGGGGAATCCGCTGCCGACGAAGAAGCTCAGGTTCGGCATCTCGGCGTAGTGCGGCAGGCCGCTGAAATCGATGGTCGAATCGGCGTCGATGGCCGAACGTGCCGCGTGGGTGATCGACTGACTGCACATCCCGTCCTTGTGCGGCTCCATCGCGAACTGAAACGACAGCGAATTGCGCGACGCCACCTGGAACGCGGGGATGCGCACTTCCTTGCGATCGGCCATCGTGCCGTCGGAGAGCAACTCCACGAGCATGTGGCTCTTGTCGATACTGGCGCCCGAGGCGCGAAGACGATAGGCGCGCACGAACTGATCGTTGATCGACACGCTCATCGACGAATCGTCGGGCTTCGCCGGCGGCGTGTAGCGGTACTTCAGATCCATCGGCACGCCCGTGTTCTGCCACGTGAGCAGATCGGCGGGAAGATTGAGGCGGAGACGAATCGGCCACGGCATGTAGCCGCTCGCTTGCAGGTCGCTCGGATTGTCGACCAGTTCGCCGAACTTCACGGGGCGGTCGGTGCGCACCCACCGCGGCGCGTCGTACGCCGCGCGCGGTGGCATCGGCGTGAGCGCGTCGATGCGCATGGCGTCGCCCGACAATGCGGCGCGTCCCGAGACGAGCGCGAGCGCGGCCGTCTCCAGATCCTTGGCGTCGCGGCCCTGCACGACGAGCAATTTGAGCGACGGATCGTCCGGATTCGACATCATGCGCAGGGTCGGGGCATCGACCTTCGGCAAATCGAGTCCCGGGAGCATCGTGTCGTTCGTGACGAACACGATGGCGTGCTTCGACGGCAACGTCTTCACGCTGACAGGGAAGCGCGTACGGCGATAGTCGCCGATGGCGCCCGCCCACGTCGCCACCACACCGGCGGCATGCACCACGGCGAGCGACGGCGGCGCACCGAAGACGAACGGAACGGTCTGGTCCCGGTTGTCGTGACGGTCGAAGAACGGCGCGGGCAGCAAGGCCAGATCATTGCGCAGCGTGAGCGCCTGCGTGCTCGTAACGATCTCGCTCTGCGGACTGATATCCGCCCATAGACTGGAGTGCAACGGATCCTCACACTCCATTGTGTAATGCCCGATCAGCACCAGTCGCACGCGGTTGAAACCCGAGAGCAAGCGGGGGTCGAGTGCAATCTCGCGCACCAGGTTCTTGCCGCCGTCCTGCTTGTTGAACGGCAGCGTGGCGACCAGTTCTTCGTTCAAATATATCTTGAGTTGCGAGAGATCGGGAATCAGCGCGGGCGAATAGGTGTAGCGCAGCCGCAACAGCGCCGAGGCGACCGTCTGATCGAGTCGGATTCCGAAGTTGACGTCGCCCGATCCTTCGGTGCCGCGCAATCGCAGGCCATCGGTCTGGCCCAACTGGGCAAACGTGACGGTGCGCTGGCGGGTACCGGCCGATGCCGCGGCAAGCGCCACGGTGGTCCCTGACGGGTCGGGCGACGCCGCGGCGCCCGACGCTGCGCCCAGCGCGGCGACGCCGCCTGTCGGCAGCGCCATCGGCGCCTTTGCTGCCCGGCTTGCCGCCGGTGCCGCGATCGCCAGGCGAGTGCCCGCAAGGTCCATCGCAGTGGCAGCTAGCAGACAGATGGCGGAGATTTTTTTGTAACGCGACCAAGACGCTCGAAGCTGCATGTGCGATGCCTCATCTGTTCTTGTGCTGCATTATTGCCGCTCTCACATGAGGCTTGCCCAAAGGACCCGACGTCTCACCACGTCGTTGTCCGGCAATCCTAAGATTGCCGGTGTCCGGCGGACCTGCACAGCATGCGTGTCTGACAGCGGTAGATGCGCCATGCTAGCCTGCCTGAGTGAGAGGAATCAAGCGAACTTTGGGCTTCGGTCACTGAAGGCCCGGTGCACCGGCTGACCGGCCGGCAGCGAAATTGCCCTGCTTTCGAGGCACCTATACAATGCCTTGAATGCGCCAGACCGAACCCTCATCCGCCAAGGTCACGTTGCCCATGACAACTGTCACGCCCAACCCGCAAACCGCCGACGCGACGATCGAGCGTCGTTATCCGTCGGATATCGATCGGTTGCGCGAAGTCGTCGGCGTCGATGTGCTGCCGTTCTATCGCGACGAACAAGCGATCGTTGCCAACCGGCAGGCGCGCGAACGCTGGCCGCATCTGGTCGCCTTCGCTGACTCACGCGGCGCTGCATCGACGCTGTCGGCCGCATCGGCGGCGACGACTGTCGCGCCGCGCTCCAGCGCGCGCTGACCTCGCATGCGCGACACCTCGATCGTCGCCGCCTTCGATTTCGACGGCACCATTTCCACCACCGACAGTCTTCGCATCTTCGTGCGCGAGACGGTCGGCACACCGCGCTTCGTGGCTGGGGCCCTGCTCGCTTCGCCGTGGCTGATCGGCGCAGCGCTGCGTGTGGTCGACCGGGGCACCGCGAAGGCCGCGTTCCTGCGCGCGTCGCTGGGTGCACGCACGCGGGCTCAGCTCGAGTACGATGCCAAGCGGTTCATCACGCAGCATTTGCCCCGCCTGCTTCGTCCCGAGATGCTCGCGCGTTTGCGACAGCACCGGGCGATGGGACACCGCATCGTGCTGGTCAGCGCCTCACCCGGCTTGTACTTGCGCCTATGGGCCACCTCGGTCGGTTTCGACGCCGTTCTCAGCACTGAGCTGGCGTATGACGAACTCGGTCGTTTCTCCGGCCAATTTGCCGAGCCGAATTGCTGGGGACCGGAAAAAGTGCGGCGTCTCGAAGCCTGGTGGGCGGCGTCGCCGCCGCGCGTGCTGTTCGTCTATGGCGACAGCCGGGGCGACAAAGAAATGGCCGAGCGCGCCGATTACGCCTGGATCCGTGGTCAGGGCAAGCTCATGCCACTGCCCGATGCCGACGCATCGCGGCAGGCGCCCTGACGACGACGGATCGTCCGCACATGCCCACGACGCCAGAGCCCCGCCGCCGCGTTGCCTGGATGTCGCGGCTGGTGCGACTCGAACCCGTAGCATTCTCCCGATGGGACGCGGTGCATGCCGCGCTCTCCGTTGCCGTGCCCACCGCCATCGGCGCGGCCATCGGTCATGGCGCAGACGCCTCGCTCATCGCGCTCGGCGCGCTGCCCGCCATCGTCGGCGACCGAACCGGCCCCTATCACACGCGGGCACGCTCCATATTGCTGACCGTCGCCACCGGCGTCATGGGCTTCTACACCGGCATGCTCATCCACGACCTCGGCATGTCGCACCCGTGGGCCGCGCATGGGCTGCTGCAAGCGGCGATCCTGCTGCTCAGCTTCATCGGCACATTCGGCAACGTCGCGTCGGCGGCGACCTTGCAGGGCGCCGTATACCTGATCGTCGGCTGGGGCCTGGCCCTTCCACCGCCCGAATGGCGCGCGCCGCTGCTGCTTGCGGCGGGCGGGGTGTTCAGCGTGCTGCTCATGGCCGTTCACTGGCTGCGGCACCCGGGCGCCGCCGAGCGCGACGCCGTCGCCGCGATCTATCAGCAACTGGCCAACGTACTCGACGCGAGCGGTACGCCGCGCGTCAGGCTCGCGCGCCGCTCGCTCGAGAACGCCATTGCCGCGGCCTACGACACGCTGTTGAGCGCGCGCGCGAGCACAGCGGGCGGGTGGGGAGTGCTTGAGCGCCGGGCTGCCCAGATTCTGGCGGCCGAGCCCATCACCTCGGCCGTCATCGGCCTTGCGCAGGGTGGCAGGCCGCTTCCCGCACCACTCGGACGCGCGTTGTACGGCATTGCCCGGCGCATTGCGCGCGATCGGCAGCTCGACGTGGCGGCCACCGTGGCGGTGGCAAAAGACAACCACGCGCCGGCGCTCGCGGCGGCGTTGCATCGCGCCGAACCGTTACTCACTGGCACCGTGCATGCGGCCGAAGCGCCCCTGGTTGCCTTGGCGCGTCATCGGGCGCGTGCCACGCCCGGACGGCAATGGATACCGAAGTGGCCGTGGCCCGACGTATGGCGGTACTTGCTGCGAATTGGCTTGTGCGTGCTGGCCGCGCAGATCTTCATTGCGCTCACGGCACTGCCGCGGTCGTATTGGGTGCCGCTCATCGTCGTGGTCATCTTCAAGCCGAACTATGGCTCCGTGTTCGCCCGTGCGTTGCAGAGCGGCGTGGGCAGTATCGTTGGCGTTGCCGTCTCGGCGGCCGTCGTCGCCATCGACCGGAACGGGTGGGTCAGTCTTGCCGTGCTCGTCCCGCTGGCGGCGTGTCTGCCGTGGGCGTTGCGGCGCAATTACGGGTTATTCAGCGCCTTGTTGCTACCGATACTGATGTTGGTGATGGGCGCATTGCAGCCGGGCAGTCAGGGCATTGCATTTGCGCGGTTCATCGATGCCGTGGCGGCGTGCGCGATCGTGTTGCTCGTGGGGTATTTACCGTGGGCCAAGTGGGAGCGGCATCAACTCGACGAGCGCGTTGCCAATGCGCTCGATGCGCTGGGTCGATATGCGGCGCTTGCCGACACGCAAGATGTCGATGCAGCGTTTGGTGCTCGGCGGGTGGCCTACAAAGCGCTCGACGACGCGCGTATTGCGTTACAGCGGGCGTTGTCCGAACCGCCGATGGTGAGTCGTCGGGCGGCGCGCTGGTGGCCGGCGCTAGTGGCCTTGGAGCGTGTGGCCAATGCCATTACGGACATCGTTCCCCGAGCGGGGGCGCATGACGCGCAGGTCAATCCGGGGGCGGCGGTGCTCACGCGGATGGCGGCGGCGATTCGGCATGGTGGGTTGGGGCCGGCGATGCCGTCGGCGTTGGCAGCGGGAATAGATCCGGGGTTGGACGAGGCGTTGCGCGCGGCCATTGGCGTGTTGTTTGGCGATGCGAAAAAGGCGGGCTGAACGGCATGTTGGCGGCGACCGGGCGACACTGATTCCGGTCGGAGGGGAGACAACGCAGGCATAATGCGGGCTTCCGGCGCATCCTGAGGGAAGTGAAGAAGACGGACCGGAGCCCCTTTCTGCAGCGAGTTGGGTTTATGTTTGAGAGGCGGAAAGGGGCTCCGGTCCGTCTGGGGCGGGCTTCCCGACAGAGGTTGATCTCCCGACAGAGACAGGCTCCCCGTCAGAGGGGGGGGCGTCCCGCCCAAGCTTCCGTGCGCCGCCACGCTATTCAGAAGACATCGCATGAACACTACCCCGACGCTAGCCTGGACCGAAGACGGTCGCCCCGTGACTGCACGCTGGCGTTCCGAAGCTGGCGTAACGCCGCCGCACCGAGTGGAAGTCGTTGACGACACCGTGACGGCAGACGAGGCCTATCATCTTGCCTGTGGCGGAACGGCCTTGCTGTACCGAGGCGACTACCAGAATGCGCGTCAGTTGCTGCAGGCGATGGCGCGGCGGGTAGATCGTCCGCCGCATCGTCCGCGCCGCAAGCCCGCGGCCAAGGGCGAGGCAGCCCTCGCCAGCCCGGCCGACGCCTTCCACAAGTATCGGATGGCGCAAGCGCAGCGTGCCCGCATCCTTGGCATGGTGCTGATACCGCTGGACGCTGACTATGGCATTCCGTTGCGCCGCGCGCCGGACGTTCGCGAGGCGTGCGCCGAAGCTTGGGGCGCGCCGGACACCACCCCCTCGGTGGCATCGCTGCGCGAAATCCTCGGCTTGATCGGGGCCCATGAATGGCGCAAGAAGGGTGTGCCGATTGCGGCGTTGGCCGCGTCGATTCACCCCTGGTACGGCGTGTATTCACCCATACGTGGCGAGTATCTTCAACTGATCGATCAGGCGCCGCTGCCGGCCAAGACCCTGGCGTTCGACATTGGCACAGGCACCGGCGTGATTGCCGCGGTGCTTGCCCGTCGCGGCGTGCAGCAGGTCGTCGGTACGGAGCGCGATGCCCGTGCCCTGGCGTGTGCACGCGAAAACATTTCGCGGCTTGGTTTCGATCGCGCCGTGAAGATCGTCGATGCCGACCTGTTTCCCGAGGGCAAGGCACCGCTGATCGTCTGCAACCCGCCGTGGGTGCCGGCCAAGGCAAACGCACCCATCGAGCATGCAATCTACGATCCGGACAGCCAGATGCTCAAGGGCTTTCTGAACGGCCTCGCCGCCCACCTGAGTCCCGGCGGCGAAGGCTGGCTGGTACTGTCCGACCTGGCGGAACATCTGGGCTTGCGCACGCGCGAGACCTTGCTCTCGTGGATTCACGGCGCTGGCCTGGTGGTGCTCGCGCGTCACGACGTGCGCCCGCACCATCCCAAGGCCAGCGACGCGAACGATCCGCTGCATGCGGCACGCGCCGCCGAAGTGACCTCGCTGTGGCGTCTCGGCGTTCGTCCGGCTTGAGGGTCGGCGATCTCGGTTGACGCTCGGTTGACGTGGACCACGCCCGGCGGCCACCCCGGCACCGGGCTCGCGCGATATCAGCGCTGGGCCTGAAGATAGGCCGCGGCGCCGTCGCCCGCTACACACGCGCTCGCAAAGCACGCCGTGAGCAGATAGCCGCCGGTGGGCGCTTCCCAATCGAGCATCTCCCCGGCGCAAAACACGCCGGGCAAAGTCTTCACCATCAAGCGCGCGTCCAGCGCTTCCAGCGCGACACCCCCGGCACTGCTGATGACCTCGGCAATCGGCCGCGTGCGCAACAGCGTCAATGGCAAACGCTTGATGCCGGCGGCCAGCGCCGCCGGGTCGTCGAACGCCTCACGCGGCAAACACTCGCGCAGCAACGCCGACTTCACGCCCGCGAGCCCCAGGCGACTCTGCAGATGGCTCGCCATCGAGCGCGAGCCTCGCGGCCGGCCCACTTCCTCGGCGACACGCTCGAGACCCCAGTCCGGCAACAGATCCAGATAGACCTGCGTGCTGCCCTCGGCACGAATCGCATCGCGAATAGGGGCGCACAACGCATACACCAGACTGCCTTCGATGCCCTGCGCCGAGATCACGAACTCGCCTTTGCGCGTCGTGCCGTCCCGTAAAGTCATCGTGACCGATTTCACCGGATGGCCCGCGAACCGCTCGCGCATGTGCGGCGTCCAGTCCGACTCGAAGCCCGCATTGGCCGGCAACAGCGGTGCGACCGCCACGCCATGATCGCGTAGCCACGTCACCCAGGCGGCGTCCGAGCCCAGTTGCGGCCAACTCGCGCCGCCCAGCGTCAGCACCACAGCCCTCGCCCGCACGCGGCGCTCGCCCCCGGGCGTTGCAAACCGCAAATCGTCCGGGCCGGCCGACGCCCGGGCGTCCCAGCCCAGCCAGCGATGCCGCACATGCAGCCTCGCGCCCGCCGCGCGCAAACGGGTAAGCCATGCCCGCAACAGCGGTGCCGCTTTCATGTCAACGGGAAAAACGCGACCGGAACTGCCGATAAAGGTATCGATGCCCAGCCGATGGGCCCATGAGCGCACATCGTCCGCGCTGAACCGGCGCAACCACTGTGCCACTGCGGCCGCACGTTTGCCGTACCGGGCCACGAACGGCTCCGCAGGCTCGCTGTGCGTGAGATTCATACCGCCCTTGCCGGCCATGAGGAACTTGCGCCCGACCGACGGCATGGAGTCGTACACATCGACGCGCCACCCCGCCGCCGACAGCACCTCGGCCACCATGAGACCCGCGGGGCCCGCCCCGATCACGGCCACGTCGATCGTCTCGGCGGGAGCAAGGGTCGAAGTGTCAGACGGCGAGAGAGAAGCGCTGGATGGGGGCATGCTTGGAAATGATGTCGCGAAATCACGGCTGTCGCACCATGCCGGGCGGGCGCAGGATACTCGCAGGCGCGGCGGCGAAGGCCGCTATTGTCCCACAGCACCGACAAGACCGTCCGTGCTTTGGCGTTACAATCGCCCCCCATTCATGCTTCCCCCTGGAGTCGCGCATGTCGTCAGCCGATCCCACGTCGATCGGACGCACCGCTTACGCAAGTTTTGCCGAGCGCTACGCCGAGATTGCCGTGACTAAACCGCATAACGCCCTTTACGAGCGCCCTGCCACGCGCCACCTGCTCGGCAGCGTCGGCGGCCTGCATGTTCTCGATGCCGGCTGCGGCCCGGGTATCAACAGTGCGTGGCTCGCCGAGCAAGGCGCGACGGTACACGGCATCGACGTCACACCGGAGATGATCGCGCTGGCGAGAAAGCGCTGCGAAGGACTCGCGGCAACGTTCGACGTTCAGGACCTGGGCGCGCCGTTCTCCTCGTTGACCGACCACCGCTTCGACGCCATCGTCAGCGCCCTCGCACTCGATTACGTGGAAAACCTCGGACCGGCGTTTCGCGAGTTCGCGCGGGTTGCCAAGCCCGGCGCGACGCTCGTCTGGTCGATGGGGCATCCGATGCGCGACTGGCTTGACGAGCGCACCCGGCGCAACCGCCCCTACTTCGACGTCACGCGATTTGGCATGTACTGGAGCGGCTTCGGGGAGCCGAAGCCCTATGTGGAGTCATACCGGCGACCGCTCGCGGGCATTCTGAATGCCGCGGCAGACGCCGGCTGGCAACTCGAGCGCATGGTCGAACCGCTGCCGTTGCCGGAGATGGCCAGCGTCGACCCAAGGCTTTACCGCGAACTCTCGCAAGCGCCCGCCTTCCTTTGCCTGCGCGCACGCCTGACCAAACCGGCGGGCTGAAATGCCCGCGGCGATGCGTCTGGCGACGCGTCACGTCACGACTCGTCGCGCGCCCCCCAGGGAATAAGCATCGTGGCCGTGCACGTCGCCCCCACCAACACCGCGGCCACGCCGTAGCGCGACACCTCCGGCAGGTTGAACAGCAGGCCATGAATCGTGGCGAATATGCCTCCGAGCGTCACAAATGCGGCGATGGAGGCAATCACGACGCGGGTATCGGAACACATACGGCACCTCGCAACGAGACCACGCGCGTTGCGAAGCGTTTCATGCGGGGAAATCGGCCCGACCCGGAACGTGCCCGGCCAGAGCTGCGCGACTTTCGGCTGACTTCGACGGCGTCCCTCACTTAACAGTGTAGAACGCGGCGAACCAAACGGTTAACCCGACTCAGGGCTTGCGCTGGGTATCCTTGGAATCGCGCTCGTCGTCGCTCGGCCAGGGCGTGAGCATCGCCACGATAAACAGAATACCGAACAGCACCGTCACCACGCCGCCCTTCATGACGTGCGTTTGGTCGTAGAGCAGACCGTGGATGGTGGCGAACGCACCGGCCAGCGTCATGAAGGCCGCGATCGAGGCGATGACGACGCGAAATTCCGAACCCATAGCGACTCCTGATCGTGATCGACGAGGGTGCCGCTGACGTAACCTCTCAAGCAGCAACGTCAGCTTACGCCGATCAGTGCGGCTCGCCTATTGCGTCGCATGACGAAACGTTCGCGGGTTTGACGCGAATCAAGTCGACCAAGAAAAGTCTTCCCTCGGCGGGACGTCGGAGGTGAACGACGGTGTGCGTCGCTCAGCGCCGGGCGGCTTGCCGCCTGGCTTCGCGTACCCAGCGAAAGTGCCCGCTGCGTAACAATACGGGGCCCGAAAGCCCCATCGTCAGATATTCACGCGTGAGTGCGTGAATATCCGTTCGCCCGTGTTCGAAGGCGTGCAACAAATCGTCCGCGCGCGCCGAGTAGGCGCCGAAATGATCCTCCAGGGCTTCGGCCGACACGGCGCAATCGATCGGCCGACCATTGACGACAACCGCGAATTCAATCGTCAGATCTTCATAGTTGAATACGGGACGGTGATCCGGAAACTCGATTTGCATGGCTGCACCCCCGGCTGACGAATGGACGCGTTCGACGCATCGGCTGATACGTTGCATCCAGCATAGTGCATCGCCGAACAATCCGTGAGTCGCATCGCTTATCGGTGCGTCATTGGCGATTGGACCAGGTGCCGCGCGCCCATCATCGCATCCATCACGCGAGAAAGTTTACGCAATCAATTGATTTGTATAAACAATTACCCATTCACGCCCTCTCTATGCTCGAGAAATTCGACGAATCCGGTGATGAACACGGTCAGTTGCTGACGAACGGCGTCGTCCTGGAGCTTCCCGTCGGCATCGATGACCTTGTTCGCGTGCGACACCATCAGGCGCCCCTGCCACCAGGGCGTGGTCTGCAGCGTGCGCAACACCGGCATCCATGCGTTCTGGCTCAGAATCGTGCCGAAGCCGCCGGGCGATGCCCCCATGACCGCCACGGGCTTGTCACGGAACACTCGCGCACTATCGGCAGGTGGCCGCGATAGCCAGTCGAGCGCATTCTTGAACACGCCCGGCATGCCGTTGTTGTACTCCGGGGTTGCGAGCAACAAGCCGTCGGCTTGTGCGATGGCGTCCTTCAGCGAGGCGACGGCGGCTGGAATTCCCTCGCTTTCTTCCACATCGCCGTCATATAGCGGAATGCCATGCAATGTGCGGATGTCCAGCGTGACGCCGGCGGGCGCCACCGCCTTCGCCGCCGCCAGCAACGCCGTGTTGTATGAGCCCTTGCGCAGGCTGCCGGACAAACCAATGATCGTCGTCATCGCGTCGACTCCCGATGGCGCTTACGCGCCGCGTTGAAATGAATAAAGACTACCCAGGTCGAGCAATTGCGTGAGGTCGTCGAGGGCGCTGCGGCTCTCGTCGAGCAGGGCCGGGTCGGCAAGATCGCCCACGGCCAGCCGGTCACGATAGTGGCGCTTCACCCATTCGGTGAGCGTGGCGTACCGTGCGTCGTCGATCCAGAGCCCCGGGTGGGTCGCCTTGCGCTCGTCGTCGGTCAACACCACACGCAGACGCAGGCATGCCGGTCCGCCGCCGTTGCGCATGCTCTCGCGCAAGTCGAACACGTGCAACTCGCGAATCGAACCCCCACTGGCCACCAGCGATTCGAGAAAGCGCCACACGGCCGGGCGCTCACGGCACTCCTGCGGCACCACGAGCGACATCCCGCCGCCCGCCGCGGGTGCCCGCGCAAGTAACTGGCTGTTGAAAAGATAGCTGCCGACGGTGTCCTCGATCGAGACGTCGTCCGTGCCGACCTCCACCACCTCCAGCGAGGTGCCCCGGGCCGCCAGCCGCTCGCGAAGCGTCGCCAGCACCGCCGCCTGATCGACGAACGCGCGAGCATGGCAGAACAGCACGTTGCCATTGCCCACGGCGATCACATCGTTATGGAAGACGCCAGCGTCGATGGCGTCGGGATGCTGCTGTGCGAACACTACGTCGTCTGCCGCCAGCCCGTGCAGACGGGCAATCGCCTGACTCGCCTGCAGCGTCTGGCGTGCAGGGAACCGACGCGGTGCCGGCGCGTTCGCCAGATCGTCTCGTCCGTAGACGAAGAACTCGACCCCGCGCTCCCCGTAGGCCCCGCACAGCCGCGTATGGTTCGCCGCGCCCTCGTCGCCCAGGGACGGCCAGCCCGGCAGGGCGTCGTGATGCGCAAAGCGGGCTTCGTCCGGGAACGCAGTACGCAGCACGCGTGACGTCGTGTCGTGCTCGAACGCGCGATGCAACTTGCTGCACAAATTGGCCGCCGTGAAATGCACCCGGCCGTCAGCCGTGTCCGCCGAGGGGCTGACGGTGGCGGCGTTGGCCGTCCACATGCTCGCGGCCGAACTTGCCGCACCTAGCACCTCGGGCGCCGTGCGAGCCGCCTCGCGTATGACCGCCCGGTCGTCGCCTGAGAAGCCAAGCGTGCGCAACAAGGCAACCGACGGACGCTCTTGCGGCGGCAAGACGCCCTGGGCGTAGCCCAGATCGGCCAACGCCTTCATCTTGGCCAGCCCTTGCAGCGCCGCCTCGCGCGGATTCGATACGCGATTGGCGTTGTTTGCAGAGGCAACGTTGCCGAACGACAACCCCGCATAATTATGCGTGGGGCCAACCAGTCCATCGAAGTTGGCTTCGAGGGCAAAACGCGTCATATCCATTCCTGGGAAAGCGGAAAAAAAGTCGAGATAGAAAGATCAGCACGCGGCAAAGTCCAGGCCCGGACCGAGGTGCTCGGGCAGGATCACCCGCGGGGCCTCCATCGACGCTATCGGGTAGGCACAATAATCGGCCGCGTACCACGCACTGGGACGGTGGTTGCCGGACTCGCCGATGCCCCCGAACGGCGCCGCCCCGGCCGCGCCCGTCGTCGGCCGGTTCCAATTGACGATGCCCGCGCGGATCTCGGCGAGAAACTGTTCGTAACGCGCGGGATCGTCGGACACCAGACCGGCCGCCAGCCCATAGCGCGTGCGATTCGCCAGCGCGATGGCCTCGTCGAACGTGTCGTAGCGCAGCACCTGAAGCAATGGGCCGAAATACTCTTCGTCGGGTAGCGCATCGCGCGCGGCCAGCGACGTTACGTCGATCAGCCCCGGCGTGAGCAATGCCGAGCGACCGTCCGGCTGGGCGAGTGGAAGGATCGAGCGGGCGCCAAGCGTCATCAGGTCGGCCTGAGCCGCCGTCATGCGACGCGCCGCCTGAAGCGACACCACCGCGCCCATGAATGGCTGCGGATCGGCATCGTAGCGTCCGACGACGATGCGTTGCGTCACCCACGCCAGTCGTTCGATGAACGCGTCGCCGTGCGGCCCACGCGGCACGAGCAAGCGTCGGGCACAGGTGCAACGTTGCCCGGCTGAGAGGAAAGCGGACTGAACCGTCACATGGACGGCCGCGTCGATATCGGCTGGCGCATCGACGATCAGCGGATTGTTGCCGCCCATCTCGAGCGCGAGGAGCTTGTCGGGACGCCCTGCGAAGTGTCGATGCAGGGCGCGGCCCGTGGCGGAACTGCCGGTGAAACACAGCCCGTCGATACCGTCGTGCGCGGCGAGCGCCGCCCCTGTCTCGCGCCCGCCCTGCACGAGGTTCAATACCCCTGGCGGCAGGCCCGCTTCGATCCAGCACCGCATCGTTCGTTCGGCCACGCCGGGCGCCAGTTCGCTGGGCTTGAAGACGACGCTGTTGCCCGCGAGTAGCGCCGGCACGATATGCCCGTTAGGGAGATGCCCGGGAAAATTGTACGGTCCGAAAACGGCCATCACGCCATGCGCCCGATGGCGCACGACGCTCTGCCCGTCCGCCACGGCACTGCGTCGCTCGCCCGTGCGCTCCTGGTAGGCTTTTGCCGAATGCGTGACCTTCGCGGCCATCGTCGCCACTTCGGTGCGCGCTTCCCACAGGGGCTTGCCGGTCTCTCGACCGATGGCGTCGGCAAGCGTTTCGATTTGCGCGGTCACGATCGCCGCGAAGCGCTGCAACACGGCCAGTCGCTCGTCGACACTTCGACGCGCCCAATCGCGCTGTACACGACGCGCGGCCTGGACGGCGGCGTCGACATCGGCCGCATCCGCCGCATGGCCCTGCCACACGACATCGCCCGACATGGGATCGAGCGCGCGGAATTCCGCCCCGTTGGCAGTGCGCCAGACACCTTCGACGTACAGATCGGTCATGAACGGCAATCCCCAAGGCCACGCTCGATGGAACGGCGTGCGATGCGGATCATGATGACACGGATTCGACCGCCGGAACAATGTGCGCATGCCGGACGGACCGGCAAAACCGCATGTACAGGGCGTTGCCCTGCATGGGCGACGTGATACACCGAACCGGCCAACGACGCGCATAAAATACGAGTCTGCATTTCTGGAGATCCTTCATGATGACCGACGCCAATCGTTCGGCCCTGCGCCACTGGCTAAGCGACGTGCGCGAATCGCACGACAGTGTCCCCAGCGAAGGTATCGAGCCCTGTGGCGTACGCTGGCAACGCCACGCTGAAGGGGTGCTCGAACTGACACCCGCCGACGCGGACCAGGTCACCGGCACGCTCGACGCGCGTGGCGGTCAACGCTTCGACGCCATCCTCTCGTGCGGGATTCACGGCGATGAAACCGCCCCGATCGAGATCGTTGACGGCATTCTGCGCGACATTGCCGACGGCCGCCTGACGTTGCGCGAGCGTGTGCTCGTCGTACTTGGCAACCCGGACGCCGTACGTGCCGGCAAGCGTTATCTCGAATACGACCTGAACCGGCTGTTCCAGGGCGCTCACGCCAAGCGTGCGGAGTCGCCCGCCGTGCAGCGCGCGCGTGAACTCGAAGTGATCGTGGCGCAGTTCTTCGCCGAGACGCGCGACGCACGCCGCCTGCGTCGGCACGTGGACATGCACACGGCGATTCGCGCGTCACTCTTCCCCCGCTTCGCGGTGGTGCCGAGTCCGCCGCAGCGTCCAGCAAGCGACGACTGGATCGAGACACTTGCCGCGGCCGATATCGAAGCGGTGATGTTGACCGAGCAGCCGTCCGTCACGTTCTCGTATTACACCTGTGCGAACTTCGGCGCCGAGAGCTGCACGCTCGAGCTGGGAAAAGTCGCGCCTTTCGGGCAAAACCGTCTTGACGATTTTGCCGGCATCGACGCCGCCCTGCGCCGTTGGTTGTCCGGCGCGCAGATGGGCAAGCGCGATGACGGCAAGGTGCCGCGCGCCCGACGCTTTCGCGTGGCCGCCGAGATCGTGCGCCGCACGGACGCATTCGTGCTCGACGTCCCGGCCGACACACCGAACTTCACACCCTACGTGGCCGGCACCGTGCTGGCGCGCGACGGCGAGACCACCTATACGGTTTCGCATCCGGAGGAACGCATCGTGTTCCCCAATCCCGATGTCGCGAACGGACTGCGTGCCGGGGTCATGGTCGTGCCCGATGCGTAACGTGTGACGCAAAGCACGGTCAATGCCTGATCGCGCATCGCGGACTGGCCTGAAGCCACTACGCAACTTCGCGAATGAACGACTTCAAACGACTGTTCAGGCGTGGCCGTCAAGGACAGACGGGGGTAGCATCGCCCGCTTCATTTCGTCCCTTCCTGCCTGAGGCCCGGCAACTTGCCGCCGGCCTAGTCCTGCCCACGACGCCATGCTCCGCAACTGCTTCTCGTGCCTTCCAACCATCCTTCTTGCGTCCGATACCCCGCTCGCCACCACCGAGGTGACCGACGCCGGGCGACGCGAGCCCGTCACCCCGCTGGAGGAGGATTTCGCGCGCGCCCAGCAAGCTGCCGCGCAGGCCAGCCTCGCGGCCGGGTCGCCGACCGCGCCCATGACACGGACGTACGCGTGCCCGAGCCCAGGCGCGCTCAGAGAGTCTGCGGAGTTCGCACCACGCCCCGTACTTCGGACGTTCTCGGCACCCCCCACCCCGACGCGGCCGTCGACAGTCGACGCTCCCACCTTCATGATCGACATGTACGCGGGACCGGGTGCAAGCCGCGCGCTACGCATCTTCGATGCGCTATGGCAGGAGGTTGCCTTGCCGGCCCTGAATGCGTTGGGTCCGCCCGCCGTCACCAACGGATGGCGCGCCCCACGCACGCCGCTGGCGCCGCCTTGGCCTGAGGGCCTGCCAGCGCCCGTCGACATGGCGACGCAGCCGTGGCACGACACCTTGCACACGCATCTGCATCGCCAGGCCCGAACGCTTGCCCTCCATGGGTTCGACGTTGACGACGTGAGCGATCATCTGGAAGCGCTCTTGCGCGAGCAGCGACCGGTGTTCTCCTGGCGCGCGTTCTGCATCGGCACCCTGCGCGACGCGCTGCCGTTCGCCGTCGGCTCGACGCTCGCCTCATTGTTGACTGAGACGACCGATCCCACCCGTTCCCAAGCCACGTTCTGGCCGCCGATGGCCGCACTGGCGATCGTGCTGATCAATCTGCTCGGCACGGCGGGCTTCAACGTGACCCAGCGGCAGTACCGCAACCGGATCGCGCGCACGACGCCGGCGCCTGACCTGGAAGGACTGAGCGCGATCCTCTCGACCCCTTATCGGGCGGCCTTTGCACAAGTGCTCGGCTTCGTGTTTTGTTACGGAGTGCTGCGCAATGGGGCGCGATACGGCATCGAACGCGGCATGTCACGCTGGTTTCCCGGGATTTTCACCCGGCGATTCGGCGACACCCTCCACGCGGCGCTGGAAATTCCACTGGCGCCCGTCCCAGGATTGACGCTGTTGCCGATCATCCACCAGTTGGGCACGAGTCGGCATAACGCCAGCCTGCAAATCCTCACGCAGGACAATCTGGCCGAGTTGCTGATCGAGGCCGCGCGACGTGAACCCGACGACCGGGAAGCGCCCGCAAGTCTGCAGGCGTTCGTCCGCGATGTCCGTGGCATGCTTCGCTCTGCCCCGCCCCGGCTCATCTGGTTCGCGCTCACGGCCACGTTCTACTACCTTGCATGGATGGGCGACGGCTCGGCGCACGGCCATGGCCGCGACAACGCGACGCGATGGGACGACGGCGCCAATGCCCTGAACGCCACGCAGCTCGCGCCTGACGAAGATTCTCCGAGTCTGGTGGAAGACGCTCATGTCTTTGCGGTGCTCAACGTGCTCTACGGTCTCATCGGCCTCATCTTCTCGATCGGCCACAGCGCCGCGCAGCGCGAGGACATTCGCACTGCGCACGAACGTCGTGCGCCGCGACCGAAGATCAGCACCATCACGGTGGTCACGATCGCCGACTCGGGGGTATCGTCGGCAAGCGCCATGTCGATGCGCCCCAACAGCCCGCACGGGGCCGTGACCGGGGAAGTCAATAACAACAAGGTCCCAACGCCGCCACGCGCCATCCGCGCCCTCCCCGCCCCGCTCGCATCGCACACCGCTTCGCCACCCGTCGCAGGCGACCGCCACGTCGATGACGGGCACGCGAGCCTTCGCCCGCCGGGTTCGCGCCGACACGGCACGACGACGGCGCCCGGCGCGCTGAGCCCACCGCTGCGCCGTACAAGGTGGCCCAGCGCATCATCCGACGACGCTGACGAGCCCCGCGAAACAACACCCCTGTGAGGCGCCTGCGCGGCGCACTTGCCGTGCCTGCGCAGCCGTGGCATGGTGCTTCTCACCTGCACACTTCGTGCAACCAGTACGTCCGGACGCGTGTTGATGCGCGTTCGCCCCCCTGCCTGTCGGAGCGCCCATGCTTTCCACCACCCCGAGCGAACTCGCCCGTAACCTGCTCGTGATTCTCGTGCTCAGCCTGCTGATGATCGGCACGTTATGGGTTCTGCTCCCGTTTCTGCCGGCATTCATCTGGGCGGTGACGATCGTCGCGTCCACCTGGCCATTGCTCGTTGGCCTGCAACGCCGCCTGTGGGGCAAACGGTGGCTCGCCACCACCGTCATGATCTTCGGCATGCTCGTGATCGTCGTCGCGCCGCTGTCCGCCGCGATCGGCACACTGATCGGGCACGCGTCCGACATCAGCGAGCAAGTGCACTCCATCGGGCAACGGGGCCTGCCGATGCCGCCCGACTGGCTGATCCGCATCCCCGTGGTCGGCCAACGCGCCAGCGAAGAGTGGCAGGCGCTTGCAGCGGCGGGCCCCGGCGGTCTCGTCGCGCGGATTCAGCCTTATGCCGTCAAGGCGGCGACGTGGGGATTCTCCAAGCTGGGGTCGATCGGCCTGCTCGTGGTTCACCTTGGCCTCACGCTGATCATCTCCGGCATTCTCTTCATGCAGGGAGAGCGTGCGGCGCGCGCGCTGATTCGCATGGCGCGGCGCCTCGGCGGTGATCGGGGAGAAGAATCGGTCCGGCTTGCCGGAATGTCGATTCGCGCGGTGGCGCTCGGGATCGTGGTCACGGCCGTGACGCAGTCGCTGCTCGGCGGCCTCGGCCTGTGGCTGACGGGGGTGCCGCTGTCAGGCTTCCTGACGGCGCTGATGCTGGTGCTGTGTGTCGCCCAGATCGGTCCGTTCCCCGTGCTGCTCTCGAGCGTGGCGTGGCTCTACTGGCAGGACAGTCCGACGCTCGCCACGCTGCTGCTGGTGCTCTCGGTCTTCATCGGCATGCTGGACAACGTCATGCGACCGATGTTGATCCGCCGGGGGGCCGATCTGCCGATGACGTTGATTCTCGCGGGGGTGCTGGGGGGCATGTTGACGTTCGGGATCGTTGGCCTGTTCGTCGGGCCGGTGATTCTGGCTGTGACCTATACGCTGCTGAACGCGTGGATCAACGAGGGGCTGGCCCGTCCGCCGATGTCGCCGAGCGGCGCACCGGCGGCGCCAACGTCCGCCGCGGTGGCGCCGGAGGCGTCGCCGACTGGCGCGGTGGCGCCCAAGCCCCCGGCAGTGCCGGACGACAAACATCGATGATTGCCTCGGTCTGCGACGGTGGGCTGTCACGCCCAACGGACGCATTTTTCGGATTGCTTCACCTGTCGCCGCTCGCCGCGACGTGGCTAAATACTTCCCGTCCTCACATGAATACGGGAAGTATCAAATGTCACACGCTACCGCCTCCCCGCTACCTGTTGCGCGCGCACAGCGCTCGCCGCGCGTGCCGCGCCGAGCCCGCCTCGGCGACCCGCCGCTGTTACGCCGGGTCGGCAACGAACTGACTTATACGCCCACGCGTTGCCGCGTGAGTGCAAGCCTGATCGTCGGCCGCATCAATCCGTGGTGGCAACGACTGTCGTAGGCGCACCTCGATCACACTCACCTCTGCGAGATTTCGCCAGGGCCATAAACGACAAACGCGCCGCCCGGAGAACCGGAACGACGCGTCGCGGGTGCATCCGTCAATACGCCCGGCAAACCTCCGGGCACACGTTCGCACCTCACGCCGATCGCGCTTATCTCGCCTTCGCGGGCAGGATCTGACCCGAGACCTCGCCGAAGCCCACGCGGTAACCATTCCCCTGGCACCAGCCGGCGATCATCACGGTATCGCCGTCTTCGATAAACGTGCGCTTCGCGCCGCTGGCAAGCGTGATCGGGTTCTTGCCGTTCCACGTCAGTTCGAGCAGGCTGCCGAACGAGTCCGGCGTCGGGCCACTGATCGTGCCAGAGCCCATCAGGTCGCCAACGCGCACATTGCAGCCCGAGACCGTATGGTGAGCGAACTGTTGCGCCATGCTCCAGTACATGTGACGGAAGTTGGTGCGGCAGATGGACGTCGCCTGCGCATCGCCGTCGGCTTGCATCAGCACTTCCAGCGCGATGTCGAAGGCATGCTTGCCCTGCTGCTGCAGGTACGAGACCGGCTGCGGATTCTGCTCGGGGCCGGCCACGCGGAACGGTTCGAGCGCTTCCATCGTCACCACCCACGGCGAGATGGACGTGCCGAACGACTTCGAGTTGAACGGACCGAGCGGCACGTATTCCCACTGCTGCAGGTCGCGCGCCGACCAATCGTTGAGCAACACCATCCCGAAGATGGCCGCTTCGGCCGCGTCCACGCTCAGGCTGTCGCCCAGCGACGTGTCACGACCGACGATGAAGCCGGTTTCGAGTTCGAAGTCGAGCTTGCGGCACGCGTCGAAAATCGGGCGCGGCGCATCGGGCAACTTGATCTGTCCGTTCGGGCGATGAATCGGCGTGCCGCTCACGACCACGGAGCTGGCCCGACCGTTATAGCCGATGGGGATTTCCAACCAGTTCGGCAGCAGCGCGTTGGCCGGATCGCGGAACATGCTGCCCACGTTGGTCGCGTGCTCTCGCGACGAATAGAAGTCGGTGTAGCCGGGCACTTGCACCGGCAGATGCAACGTGACCTGTGCGAGCGGCACAAGTGCCTGAGCCCGCAACGCGGCGTTTTCACGCAGGGCGGCATCGCCGTCCACGGCGAGCAGCGACGTCAGGCGCGCGCGCGTGGCGCGCCACGCCGCGCTGCCCAGTGCCACGAACGCATTGATGGCGGGCTGCGAGAAGACCGTCGCGCCACCGGCCTCGGCGACCTTGAGCACGCCGGCGGCTTCGAGCGCCGCCAGGTCCAGTACCTGATCGCCAATGGCCACGCCAACACGCGGCGTCGGTTGCGACGCGGTGCTGAACACGCCGTACGGCAGGTTTTGCAGGGGGAAGTCGGTCACGCCAGTGTTGGCGGACGCGACCCAGCTTTGTGGGAGTGCTGACATAGGGAATTCCTCGTTTGAGACAGCGCATCGGCCGGCGCTGCACCATCGAAGGGTGCGGCCGGCCGTGTCAGGGGTTGGCGACGTTGCGACGCGAGGCCGCTTACTTCTGGTTCGGGTTGAAGTGCTTCTTCAACCCTTGCCAGCAGGTGTAGTAGTTGTCCTGCCGCTGCTTGGTCTCCAGCGCGAAGCGTGTGGGGCGGATGATCGCCGGCGTCTCGAACATGAACGCCATCGTCGCGTCGACCTTGTGCGGCTGGCTCGTGTCAGCGGCAGAAGCCTTTTCAAACGTGTCCGCATCGGGGCCGTGGCCCGTCATGCAGTTGTGCAGACTGGCGCCGCCCGGCACGAATCCCTCGGCCTTGGCGTCATAGACGCCTTGGATCAGCCCCATGAACTCACTGGCGATATTGCGGTGGAACCAGGGCGGGCGGAACGAGTTTTCCATCGCCAGCCAGCGCGGCGGGAAGATCACGAAGTCGATGTCGTCAACGCCCGGCGCATTGCTTTGCGATTGCAGCACCAGGAAGATCGACGGATCCGGGTGGTCGAAGCTGATCGATCCGATCGTGTTGAAGTGACGCAGATCGTACTTGTAGGGCGCATAGTTGCCATGCCAGGCCACAACGTCAAGCGGCGAATGACCGATGTCGGCACGCCACAGCGCACCGCCAAACTTCGCCACCAGCTCGAAGTCGCCTTCGACATCCTCATAGGCCGCCACGGGCGTGAGGAAGTCGCGCGGATTCGCCAGGCCGTTCGAGCCGATCGGACCGAGATCCGGCAGACGGAACAACGCGCCATAGTTCTCGCATACATAGCCGCGCGCGCGGCCATCGGGCAGCGTCACACGGAAGCGCACGCCACGCGGCAGCACGGCGATTTCGTAGGGCGCCACGTCGAGCACACCGAATTCCGTCGCAATCCGCAAACGGCCTTCCTGCGGCACGACGAGCAACTCGCCGTCGGCGTTGTAGAAGAAGCGGCCGTCCATCGACCGGTTCGCCGCGTACAGATGAATGCCGCAACCGCGCCCGGCATCCGGGCTGCCGTTGCCGGCCATCGTCACCATGCCGTCGACGAAATCGGTCGGCGCCTCGGGCATCAGCAGTGGGTCCCAACGCAACTGGTCCGGGGGCGTCGGCACGTCGTCGAAACGGCTCAGCCAGCGCGACGCCGCGACGGCGGTGAACGGCTTGTGCATCGCGGCAGGACGAATGCGATACACCCACGAGCGACGGTTATGACCACGCGGTGCCGTGAACGCCGTGCCCGAGAGCTGTTCCGCATACAGGCCGTACGGCGCACGCTGCGGAGAGTTCTGCCCGACAGGCAGCGCACCGGGCAATGCTTCGGTCGCGAACTCGTTGCCAAAACCGGACAGGTAGCCCAACTCCCCCTGTATTTGATCTGCTTGACGCATAAGTAGCCTCGTCTCCTGATGTCGAATGGAAATATTGTCCGACAAGCGATGACATTTTGCGATATAAATAGACGAATCCACTCTATTCATAACGCGAATAATATCGCCGCCTCATGATTTCCTTACGCGACGTCGATTTGAACCTGTTGGTCGTCTTTCAGGCGGTACTCACGCATCGGAGCATTTCTCAGGCCGCACGCGAATTGGGGCTGTCTCAACCCGCAGTCAGCAACGGGTTGGCCCGCCTGCGGCAGACGTTCGACGATGAACTCTTCACACGCACCGGCGCGGGCATGCAACCCACGCCGTTCGCCGAGGCGCTCGCCGAGCCTGTCTCGGTGGCCCTGGCCGGCATCTCGCGCGCCATCAATCACCGGGAGGCGTTCGATCCGGCGAGCAGTCAGCGGGAGTTTACGTTGGCAATGACGGATGTGGGGGAGGTGTACTTCATGCCGACGCTCGTCGACCTATGCACCCGGCTTGCGCCTGGGGTACACCTGCGCACCGTCCGAACGACGTTGCCCGACCTGAAGGACGCCATGGCGTCGGGGCGCATCGACCTCGCGGTGGGCGCGTTCGACGATCTGACCGGGCCATTTTTCCAGCGCCGGTTGTTCCGTCAGCAGTATGTGAGCCTGTTCCGCATCGGCCACGCGCTCGACACGCCGCATGCAGGGCTGGCGGAATTCCAGGCCGCACGCCATCTGTTCGTCGCCACGGGCGACAATCCTTATGCGCGCGTGAATCAACTCCTGGCGCAGGCCGGCTTCGGGGCCGACGCGAATGTCTGGGTCCCCCACTTCATCGCCGTGCCGTACGTCGTGAGCGTCAATGATCTCGTGGTCACCGTGCCGCAGAAGTTTGCAGAGCGTGCCGCCGCGCCGTTCGGGCTGCGCTTCGTCAAACCGCCGCTCCGGCTGCCCGCGCTGCAAACGAATGTGTTCTGGCACCGTCGCTACCACCAGGACGGCGGGAATCAGTGGCTACGCCAATTGATTTCGGAGCACTTCGCCGAGTCGTGACGACGAGCGCCTGACGCTGCCGTCAGGCGTCGTTGGCAATGGCATGTCCCTGCGCACGCAGCCAGTCGTTCCACGCGGCGTCGAGCACTTCGAACGCCGATTCCATCTGTCCGACGGACGCCTGGGGCGCCAGATGCTCCACCTGCGCCGCGAGCGATGCCAGCGAACTCAGCCCGAATGCCATGAAACCGCCCCGCAAACGATGCGCGGAATGACGGAGAGTGTCGCGCGATGGGTCGACCAACGCTGCCCGGCAATTGGCGATGTCCTGATCGGCAATCTTCACGAACGTGTCGAGCATGTCGGACAGCGGTGGCCGCCAGTCCTTCGCCGATGTCGAGTCGGAGGACGGCGTCGGTCCGCTGTCGATCAGGTCCGATGACGCTGGAAGCGGCGCGATGTCCACGCACAGCGAGGGATAGCGCGCCCGTATCCGTTCAATCACGCGCAACAACGAGCGCGCATCCACCGGCTTGTAGACGATGGCGTCGAACGGGGACGTCTCGTCGCGGTCGGTGCGCATTGTGACGTCGGCCGTCGCGACGATCACCGGCACATGGGCCGCGCGCGCCTTGATCTGCGTAGCCAATGCATGCCCGGAGAGGTGCGGCATGTTGGCATCGGTGATCACCAGCATGTGGGATTCCGCATCGAACGCGTCAAGTGCCTCGCGCGGGTCGTGATAGCAATCGACCATCGCGCCCAGTCCTTCCAACTGCCGGGACAGCAACATGCCGCTGATCGGATGATCGTCCGCGACAAGCACGTACCACCCGGCCAACGGCTTGATACGCGCCTGCGCGCCGGGGGCGCCCGGCAAGTCACCGCTCGCGGCAAGCCCGGGCGCCGACACGAGGCCGAGCGCATCCCAGAGCTCCGCCTGCTGGAACAACGCGATGTCGCGCGGCCACGCGGGGGCGCTGCCGGCCGGACGATCGACCGGCGTCGAGCGCAGCAGATACACCTCCGAGCCCGCCATACCGCGCACCGGCCATTCGTCGGCAAACATGAGCAAGCCCGCGTCCTGAACGCGGCCACTGCCCGAAGACCACGATACCGCGTCGTCATATCTGACCGGCAGGTAACCCGCCCGACGAATCAATGCGTCGAGATACGCATGGCGGCGAGCGAGTCCGCTCACATACGCAAACGTCTCGCCTCTCCCGACGACGGGCAACATCTCGCTGTCCGACGCCCAGGGCAGACGGAGCGTGAAGCGCATTGTCGTGCCCTCGCCCTCCTGACTGTCGACCTGCAGCACGCCGCCGAGCATACCCACGAACTGATGCGAGATCGCGAGCCCCAGGCCGGTGCCGTGCTGCATGCCCGGCTCCGACGTACTCTTGCCGAACGGCCGGAACAAGTCCGCCAGATCGGCAGGCGCAATGCCAACGCCACTGTCGCTGACCGTGAAGGCCACGTCACAGCCCTGAGGGTCAGTGCGCGTCACCATGGCGCTGAAGGCGACGTACCCTTTCTCGGTGAACTTGATGGCATTGCCGACAAGATTTGTCACGACCTGTCCGAGTCGCAGCGCATCGGTATGCACGGCACGCGAGAGCTGCGGGTCGATCATCCAGTCCAGCGTGAGTCCCTGCAACCGCGCACGTCCCGTGAACGACAAGCCGATGGCTTCGAGCTCCTTGAGCAACAAGCCATCGCGGCCATTCAGTTCGAAGCGACCGACCTGAATCCGAGAATAGTCCAGCAGATCGTTGATGAGATCGAGCAGATTGCGCGTCGAGCTTTCCATCACATCGACGTAATACCGATGATCTTCGCCCAGACGCTGCGCGCTCAACAGTTCAAGCGACGCGAGCGTGCCATACAACGGCGTACGCATTTCGTGGCTAACGGTCGTCAGGAAGACATCCTTGGCGCGATTGGCGCTCTCGGCGGCAAGCCGCGCCTTGCGTTGCTCCAGTTCGAAGCGGCGTTGCTCTGTCACGTCGGACAGTGTGGCGATGAGCACCGACTGTTCACGAAAGACAGTATCGACGAAGCTCACGGCGTAGTGACGCTCGCCGGCGTCGTCGATCGCGCTCAGCAAACGCCGCACCGGACGCGCCACCACACCGCTGTGCAGTTGGCGGTACATGCGCGTCAACTCGCCATCGCCCAGATTTCGAAGCAAATCGACGGTGCCCGCATACGCAGGATTGCTCATCACCACACTGGGCTCGAAGGGATCGATGATCGCCATGCCGACGGGGGCCGTCTCGATCAGGGTTTGCGTGAAGGCGTCTCGTTCGAGCAGGGCCGTCGTACGTCGACGCGCCGGCTCGATCATGCGTTGGCGCATGTAGCGCATCCCGGCGTACACGGCGGCCGCATAGAGACACAACAGCAACGTGGCGCCGATCAACAGCGTGGCATTTTGCTGCAGTAAATCTATCGGACGAACGGTATACCGGACGAACCACGGCGACGACGCCGGATGACGCTCGAAGACCAGACGCTCGCCGTCGTAACGCACCGCCATTTGCGCGTCACCAAAGAGCGGCAACGTGGCGAGCGTACGCAAATGTCCCAACGACGAGAGCGACGCGCCGGCGCTTGCCACCACGAACCCGTCCGCCGACACCAATTGGAGGGCTTCGCCCGTGTGCTCCAGCGTTCGCAGCCGCGGCGGCACAATGCTGTCGGGCGCCATGGTGGTGCCGACGTAGGCCATCAGATGACCGTCGAGATCGCGAATTGGCACGAAGCTCGAGACCGCCGTCAAACCGGAAAGTGCATTTTTGTAGTTGTAGGTCCAGAACGGACCGTCGTTGCTCGTGGGACGACGCGCGGCATAACGCTCGACCTTGTTGATCTCGGCGAGCGTCGCGTTGGTGTCACGCGCGAGATCCGTCGCGCTGACGGGCTGCAGGTCGAACGACGTACGGCGAGCGGCAAACGCGCCGTCCGCCGAGATGATGAAGGTTTCGTCCTGCCCACCCAGCGCACTCCAGAAGTTGGCATCGAGAATCATCAACCGAAGGGTGAGGCGCGCCAATCGCTGCGCTCGCTCAGCCGGGATCTCCGCCAGCTTGACAATCTGGAAGTCGCCATCGAACCCCACGCCGGCAACGCGCTTCGCCGTGCCGATCGGCATGGTAAGCAGCGGGCCCAGAATCCGATCGGTGAGTGATTGTGTAACACCGCCCGGACGAACGTTGCTCGCCAGTGCGGCTTGCGCCATCGTACTGGCCTGCTCGTTGAAAATTTCGACGTCGCGGATCTCGTGGCCCACGGTCGCGAAGAACGTCGCCGTCTTCTGCCCCCCTTGCCAGACCATGCCGAACAACGCGTAGGACACCACAGCGACCCAGACCGACAAACCAAAAAGCAGGGCCAGCAAGCCACCGATACGAAGCAGGCGGCCTGCAATCGCGATGTCACGCGTCATCGTCGCATCGGACGCGGACGCGGACGCCAATGTCGTATGTCGAGTCAAACTCAGACGGCGCTCGGCATTTCGACTTCGCCGTGACGCGAAAACTGAACCGGGCTCGAGACGTGCAGCTTGAACAGCTCCATATCGGTACGGCAGCCCAACTTGCTCATCGCCATGCGTTTCTGATTGTTGATCGTCTTGGCCGAACGCTTGAGGGCATCGGCAATCTGCGACACGTTCAGACCGTCCAGGTACATGCGCAGCACTTCCATTTCCTTCGGGGAAAGCGGACGGCAAGCGGTCGGCTTGCGGCGCATCTGCTCTTCGAGAATCTGCTCGGCGCGCCCCCCCCGATAGCTCATGCCACGTCGGCAACGCTCCACACACACCGTGATTTCGCGCAGATCGTCGGACTTGGTCATCACGCCCAGCACGCCGCAACTGTCGAGCGCGTGGATGATGGCCGGTTGTTCGATCGAGGTGAACACGATGATCTTGACGTCCGGATACTTGCGACGCACACGATTGATCATGACCAGGCCGTCGCCAAAGGTGCCGCCGGGCATGCAGTAGTCGGTAATCAGCACGTCGACCGAATTCGTCTCCAGTGCCTTGAAGAGCTCGGTCGAGTTGGTGACGGGCGGCAGCACGTGGAAACCCGGATCCGGGGACAGCATTTCACGCAGTGTCGAGGCGATGATCGGATGATCATCCGCGATCAGAATTTTTACCATCATTTTGCAGAATCCTTTTAAAAGAAGTCAGCCGTGGGCGCGCGCGATCCTTCGCCGTGTCTACGCGTCATGGCTTCCCAAAAGAGGAATGTGGGTCGAGCCAACACACTCGGTGGTCACGAAGGCGTAACCGCGTTACTACTGTGGACGCCGGCAGGCCGCGACCCGGCGGCGCATCGCCACCTCCGGCCCGGTGCGCCGGAAACGTCTCGCTATCCGGCAACGCCGGCGGCGCCCGCACCCTCGACCGTCGTCCAGCCAGAGCACGTCTTGTGGCCCGTCAAGCGCGCTGCGCCAGTGCCCATGACAGGCTTGACGCAATAGCGAAGGCGCACGCCGCGCAAACCCGCCGACGGCATCATCTCGCGTGCTCGTGCGACAACGCGAATACGCGTCGGTCCCGACGCCGCTTCCCATTGATGCACGCTGTGGGTCTCAGGCCAATCGGCCATCCATCGATACGTCCCGCTCACCACCTGACCGACCTTCGGCGTGGCACTCATCGCCACGGCGGCGGCGACCGGCCGCATCCGCGTTTCAACCGCACGCGGGGCCGCAGCCAGTTGCGCTGCCACCGACGGCGGCGTGCCGACGCGTTCCGACGCCTGCCCCGCCGCCGACACACCCGGTGTCGATGCCTGGTATTCACTGCATCCCGCGAGCCACGTCATCAGAAGGGCGCCGCTCAGGCGTGTCAGCGTAGCAAAAGTGAGGTGGCCCATGACTCGCTCGGCACTCGAACAGCGGAACGAGGAGGACGCCGAAGCGTCAATGTATGTCGTGGTCATCGATGCAAAGCCAATCGACATACCGCGTGACACTTCAACGTCACGCGCTGATTTGCGACCAGCAGAAATATAGGATAAATCTACAAAATCCAGCCATTTTGGATCTCCTTATGGGAAACATCCTAGTCCAAATTAGGCGGATTACCGAATGCGAGGCGCGCAGCGCACGCAATATGCGGCGCCTCCATGCGGGAACAACTCGGATTACGTACCCGTCATGCAAGCACCACGTCTCAGTGGACAACCGGGCGACGGAAAGATTCATTCCATGCATTCCCGGGATGTCAACCACGATGGGTACGCAGCGGGTACGAGAATGCAAGTGACGTCGTGAGTCACTCGCAAGGCGTAGCGATTTTTGAAGGATCTGCGTGTGCCGCGCGATGGCACAACCGCCGCTGCGGCATGTCAGACGCCGAAGGCTTTGGCGAACATGCCCAGGGCGACCGCGGCCATCAGTGCCGAGAAGATTTGCTGCAGTCTGGACGCCGCGATGTGCGGTGTCAGGGCGCGCCCGAGCAGCATGCCGACGATGCCGCCAACCACGAACATCCACCCTTGGGGGCCCGGATGCATGCCGTTCCACCAGGCGTTGGCCACGGTGCCCGCGGAAATCAACGCGATGACGAAAAGCGACGTCGCCACGACGCCGTGTACCGTGATGTCGGTGAAACGCCGCAACGCGGGGACGATCACGAATCCGCCCCCCACGCCCAGCAGTCCCGACGCGAAGCCCGACACCGCGCCGATGAGGCCGAGCGTGGCGGCGACGCGCCGCGTCCAGTGCAACCGTCCCGTCTCTGGATTCATTCGGCATGGCGGTTGCGGCGCGGCACCGGCCGACGCCGCCAGATCGGTGCCTTTATCGGTGCCCGCTGTCCCGGCGCGCGACGCGCGATACATGCGCACCGCCACGACCATCATTGCGATGGCGAAGAGTCCAACGAGCCAACGTTCCGGCAGTCGGTGAGCCATCCACGTGCCAAGCGGCGCCACGGCGACCCCGATCCCGGCCATCAGCATTGCCGCGCGATAGCGCACGAGGCCGACACGCAGTCCATGGGCGCTCCCCACGGCGGCACTTGCGCCTACGGCGAGCAGGGCCACCGGGCCGGCCTGCGGCACGCCCCACCCCAGCCCGAAGACCAGCGCCGGCACAGCAAAAATGCCGCCTCCCGCACCGGTCAAACCCAGCACGAGGCCGACCGCGGCCCCGAGCAAAGCAGCCATCGGGGAAGCACTCAAAAATTCTAGGGACATGGCAAGGAATCCAGCGGAAAGCGACTTGGCGGCCCAAATCACTATTAGTCATATGCTTATGACTGTGGATTATATAGAGTCCGGAAACAACGGAAAAGTCCCAATCGGTGGGGGAATCGCGAGGCCTGATGCGTCAAGCAGGCAGGGCAAAGCAGGCAACGTCGTTCAGACGTCGCCGTACCGGGAAGCGGCAAGCCGCAAACAATGATGGAAAGGTTACCCGCCTCGTGGCGGTTCATCGCGCCGGGTCGAAGGCCCATCCGCGGCATCGAGTTCGGCGAGGATATCGCCCGTATGGGCCCCTGGCGCAGGCGGATCCTGATACGTGACCGGGCGCTGGCCATTAAGCCGGACGGGCGAAACGATGGTGTGAGTCGTCTCGCCGCTGGGCAACACCACCGGCCGCACCCAGCCCATATGGGCCACCTGCGGATCGGCCAGAACACGCGAATAGGTGCTGATCTCCGTACATGGCACGCCCACGGCAACCAGCCGGGCGAGCCACTCACTGCGATCCTCCTGCACAAACACGGTTTCCAGCACGTCGCGCAGCGCAGCTTGATGGCGCGCTCGCTCGCGCGCGTTGACGAAACGCGAATCGTCGAGCAGATCGACGCGATGCATCAGCGCGCAAATCGCCTGCCAATGCGCTTGTCCATCGAGATCCATGCCGAAATAGCCATCTCTGGCCCGAAACGTGGGCCACGGTGCCGACGGCCCACCGAAGCGCGCGGCCTCCTCGTCGTCAATTGCCAGCGGCGACAACTTGCTTCGTGTGGCGGCCACCGTCCCGCCGTATCGATGCTGCTCCATACCCTGCGCGACATCGGAGGCGGCGGCCGACGCCTCCCCGGGCACCAACCCGGCGCGCTGCGCGGCTAGCGCGCCCTGCTCACCCGCGTGAAGTGACGCGATGGCAAGCGTTGTGCCGAGCATCGGCACGTCGATGTGAACACCGCGGCCTTGCTGTCTGGCAGCGACCAGCGCCGACGACACGGAGAACGCGGCATAGAGTCCCGCGGCCAGATCGGCGACCGGCAAGTCGCGGGGCGGCTCCAGGCCCCCCGGCGACGCCCCCAGCATGCCTCGCAACGCGTCGAGCGCTGGCACGCCAGACTGCGGCGACGCGCGCGGGCCATCCTGACCAAACGCGGAGATCGACACGTAGACCAGGTGTGGCTGTACGGCCGATAATGCGTCGTACCCGAGTCCGGCGCGCGCGAGCGTTCCCGGTGGCAAACATTCGACGAGGACGTCCGCGCCGCGCACCAGGGAATGGGCAAGGTTGCGGCCGTCGAGCGTGAGCAAATCGAGTGCGACGGAGCGCTTGTTGCGCCGCAGGCCGACCTGGGCCGATGCGCCGAGCGGACTCGAGTTGTCGTTGGCATTGTCGTCGACCGGATCGTCGACCAAGATGACGTCTGCGCCCATGTCGGCCAGCAACAAGCCGCAGTAAGCAGCGGCCGCGCCACGACTGAATTCGATGACGCGGATCCCCGAGAGTGGTGCGTTCAATATCTGACCCCTATTTGCCTGGCGTTTCTTGTTGTTCTCAACCCTTGGCAACCGTCTGACGCGGCGTTCACGCATTCTAGAGCAAATATTCCACGCCGGTCACGGCAGAAAATGCGGCATCCACGAGGCGCGTTGCCACCGGGCAACAGGGCTGCCGAAGGGGACATCGCAACATGCGTCTGACATAGACGCCGTGCATGGGGACGTACAGGAAACGCTCATATCGGCGCCCGCTCGCGGCCCTGTCGTTCACAGCCAGCCGGCCTTGCGGAACTTGACGAACAGCAGCGCATCGATGGCGATCATCACGCCAATGCACAGGGGGTAGCCGTACTGGAACTTCAGCTCGGGGATATCGGCGAAGTTCATGCCGTAGATTCCCGCGATCATCGTGGGCACGGCGAAGAGCGCCGCAAATGAACCCAAGCGCTTGGTTGTCTCGTTCTCAGACAGCGAGATCATGCCGAGATTGACCGACAGCGCGGTCGTGACCATTTCGCGCAGCAGATCGATATTCTTCGTGATGCGCTGAAGATGGTCGAAGACGTCGCGAAAATACTCTTGCATGCCGCCACAGAGCTTGGGCGCCATCGCCCCGAACAGCTTGCTGACCGCCTCCATCAGCGGCACGCAAGCGTGCTGCAGTGTAATGAGCCGGCGCTTGAGTTGATACAGGTCTTCGATGATCGCGCGTCCCTTCGCGGGGGCATTCGGCGTGAAGATCTGCTCCTCGATCGCTTCGAGCTGTGCCTCGAGTTCGTTGAGTACCGGGAAGTAGCTATCGACGATGGCATCCATGAGTGCGTAGAGTACAAAGATCGAGCCCTGACGCAGCAGATTCGGCTCCTTCTCCGCGCGGGCCCGCACGATGCCGAGCCCCTGCGTGGCGTTCGAGCGCACCGACAGCACGTAGTTGTGCCCGGCGAAAATCGCCACCTCGCCCGTCGAAAAATCCCCGTCGGCATCCTTGTTCAACACGTGCAGCACGGCGAACAGCGAGTCGCCGTACTGCTCGATCTTGGGTCGCTGGTGACCGTGCTGCGCGTCTTCGACGGCCAGGTCGTGCAGACCGAACTCATGTTGCATCTGCGACAATTCGCCGGGCCCGGGGTCCTTGAGCGCCACCCACACGAAGCAGTGCGGGCGCTGTAGATAGTCCGAGATTTCATCGGGATGCAGATCGGCAATCTTGCGGCCATCCTCATAGGCCACGCAATTCACTAGCATTCGTCTTCCTGGTCTAGGCGACCGCCCTGCCCCCGGCGCGAGCCCGGGACACCGTGAGCGGGCCGGCCTCGACCGTCACGCTCCGCGGGTGTCCTGCGCCTGCGCCGTGCGTTGCAGCGGCAGCCGGATATGAAGGACGCCCGCCTCCATTTCCTTGTCCTCGACAAAGCCGAGATGACGGGCGAGGGTCAGCATACGCGTATTTGCCGTGAGCACATAGCCGATCAGTTCCCCGGTGCCGCGCTTGCGGCTGTAGTCGACGATATGCTCCATGAGCGCCCGCCCGAGCCCGCGCCCTTGCGCCTGAGGGCTCACTGTCACGGAAAACTCGGCCACCGTATTGTCCGGATCGGCGAGCGCCTGCACCACGCCAAGCAGACACATGGTGCCCGCTTCGTCCTTTTCCGTGGCGACGAACGTCATCGCACGGTCGTAGTCGATCTGCGTCACGCGTGCCATCTGCGAATGCGACAGTTCCTTGATCAGGCCGAAGTAACGGAACTGCACGTCCTGTGGCGTGAGCGTGTGGAAGAACGCTTTATAGGCCGGCTCGTCCTCCGGCCGGATCGGACGCACCCGTACCGGCCTGCCCCCCGCATCCACGGTAGACTCCAGTTCCTGCGGATAGGGACGGATCGCCAGGCGCCCGTGGCCCGGCAAGGCGGGCGGCCGCACCACGATACGTGCGTCGAGCGCGAGCACGCCGTGCGCGTCGGCGAACAACGGATTGATGTCGAGCTCCGCGATCTCGGGCACGTCGCACACAAGTTGCGAGAGCTTCACGAGCGTGAGGTAGATGGCTTCGTGATCGGCAGCCGGTCGGTTGCGATAGCCGGCGAGCAGCTTCGCCACGCGCGCGCGCGCCACCATGTCGCGCGCGAGATTGAGGTTGAGCGGCGGCAGACCGATCGTACGATCGGCGATCACTTCCACCGCCGTGCCGCCCTGCCCGAAGAGCAGTACCGGACCGAACACGTTGTCCGTCGCCACGCCGACGATCAATTCGAACGCCTCCGCGCCGTTGGCCATGCGTTGCACGGAATAGCCCGTTACGCGCGCCTCCGGCTTGGCCGCGAGCGCACGCTTGCGAACCTGGCACGCCGCCTCGCGTGCCTGCTCGGCCGATTCGATATTGAGCACCACGCCGCCAACGTCCGACTTGTGCGTGATGTCCGGCGAAATCAGTTTCACCGCGACCGGGAAACCGATCCCTTGCGCCAGTTCGCCCGCTTGCTCGGGGGTCGTGGCGACGAGCGTCTCCACGACCGGAATGCCGTACGCGGCCAACACGCCCTTCGCTTCGGGCTCGGTGAGCAATGCCCGGCCCTCGCCCATGGCGCTCTCGACCATTGCGCGCACGCGGGCCACGTCGGGCGCGAAACCGGGCGGGATCGACGGCGGCGTTTCCATCAGCAGCGACTGGTTGCGGCGATAGTTGACGGCTTCCAGAAACGCGCGGGCGGCGTTCTCGGGCGTGTCGTATGTCGGCCATCCGGCTTCGCGGCAAATGCGCCGCGCACGCTCGGCCGTCTCACCGCCCAGCCAGCACGTGAACACGTTCTTCGACGGCTTCGGCAGAGCGGCAAGGCCGTTCGCCACGTCCAGGCTCGGCATGACCGCCGTGGGCGCTTGAATAAACAGCACGGCCGCCGTGTCGGGGTCTTCGCACAACGCTTCCAAGGTGGCCGTATAGCGCGCCAGATCGGCATCGCCGCCGATGTCCACCGGATTCACACGGCCAAGCGTTGTCGGCAGCACGGCGTCGAGGGCGGCGCGCGTCTTGTCGGTCAGATGTGCCAGCTTGCCGCCATCGAGCACGAGGGCGTCGGTGGCCATCACCCCGGCGCCACCGCCGTTGGTCATGATCGACAGCTTATCTCCGTAGAACGGGCGCAGCCGTGCCAGCGTCTCCACCGCCGCAAACAGGTCGTCGGTCGTGTCGACGCGCAACATGCCCGCCCGCCGGATCGCTGCGTCGTAGACATCGTCCGAGCCCGCCAGTGCCCCTGTATGCGACGCTGCGGCTTGCGCGCCTTCCGGCACCCGTCCCGACTTGATGACGACCACCGGCTTGTTGCGGGCCGCGGCACGTGCGGCGGACATGAACTTGCGCGCGTGCCGAATCGATTCCATGTACATCAGGATGGCGTCCGTGCCGGGATCGCTCGCCAGATAGTCGAGCATGTCGCCGAAGTCCACGTCGGCACTGTCGCCCAGCGAGACGAAATGCGAGAAGCCGATCTCGCGCGCATCGGCCCAGTCGAGCACCGCCGTGGTGAGCGCGCCCGATTGCGACACGAAGGCGAGCTTGCCCTCGCGCGCCCCCATATGAGAGAAGCTGGCGTTCAGCCCGATACCGGGACTGAGCAGCCCAATGCAATTCGGTCCAAGGATGCGCAGCACATGCGGCTTCGCGTGCTTGAGCATGCGCTCCTGTAGTGTCACGCCGTGGCGATCGCGTTCGCGGGCAAGCCCCGAGGTCAGCACCACGACGGCGCGCGTGCCGCGATCGCCGAGCTCACGAATCAAGTCGGGCACCGTCGCCGGCGGCGTACAGATCACCGCCAGATCGGGGGCCTGCGGCAATTCGCCGATGTCACGATAGCACTTGAGATTCGCGAGCGTCGAATACTTCGGGTTGACCGGATAGATCTCGCCCCTGAAGCCGCCGTCGATGACGTTTTTCAGCACCGTCGTGCCCACTCGCCGCTCGCGCAGCGACGCACCAATCACGGCAACCGACTTCGGCGCGAACATCTGGCTCAGATTACGCGTGGTCATGGAAACTCCGGGTGGATCGAGAGGAACGCATGCGGACGCGCGCACCGGGCATGGCCGGGGCGCGCGTTCGTTGTCGCTTCGCGGGCAGGCGGTCTAGCGGGGCTGCGACCGGGCTCCCGCAAGGGCGCCCGTCGTCATCGCCATCAATCGCCCCGCAGGTGCGCTTCGACCTTCCAGAGATGGTCGTCCACGCCACGCGAGATTTCCGTGAAGACGTCCGACGTCGTGGCGTCGCCGATCTCTGCCGAGGCGTCGATCAGGCCGCGAATGATCTCGCCGTAGGCCGCGAGCGCTTCGGCCAGCGCGGCCGCGTGATCGAGACCGCGTTTGAATTCGTTCTTGTAGACCGGCAGTTCGGTCTTCTCGGCAACGGACTTCACGCGACCGTCGGCCACACCGCCAAGGGCAACCAGGCGTTCCGCACACAGGTCGGCCCATTCGAGGGCCGCGTTGTAGACGTCGTCGAACAGCAAGTGCAGCTCGATGAAGCCCGGACCGTGCACGTTCCAGTGCGCTTGCTTGGCCTGCCGCTGGACGTCGATGCCGTTGACCAGTCCGCGATTCAGCAGGTTGACCGATTCGATACGAATCTTTTCACCGAGGGTGTTACGCGTATGATTCAGAGCCATTTCACACTCCTGACGTCTGGCAGCCCGCGGGCTGCCGGGGAAGGCGTCGGCATCGGGGCGTCGCAGACCACCCCATGCGGACGAAGGGAACCGCGCAAGACTCGGCACCTCGGCGTGACCACGTCAGCCGATGTCCGAGCGGGATTGCGACGCGCCGTGCGTGACGCCCCGCAACGTGAAGCCTGCCATCACCGACGACACCTACAGGCACAGGGGCCGCAGCGCGATGGCCTATATCACACCGTTGGCGCAAAGGATGTCCGATGCATAGCACCAAGTCATTCTAGAGACTGCTTACTTTCGAGATCAAGTGAAATATGCGCGTCGTCGAGTGCCATCCTCACGCGCTTTGATTGACATCATCGCGCCGCCATTTTCTCGTCGCGCCAGCACTCGCCTCCGCGGGAATTTCGCCTTGCCAACGCCGCCAGCAACGAGGCAACCGCTCATCCATGGGATGAAACTTGCGCCATTGCGTTCCCCAGACGATGTCGACGGGGACAGCGCCGTGCGCACTGCGTCATGCTGATACATGCGCTTTGCGCGTATTCGGTCGATACGTGACGTGCGGCGTCCCGCCGTGAAGATGGGATGATTCCGAAAGCCTTTCGTCAACGCCGAAATCAGGCAAATACCTTCATAGACTACGTAAAAAGCGGCCGCGAAGGACGTTAGAACAGACGCGATTTGCGTAGTTCCCGAGTCTCACTTCCGCAACCTCCAATAGGACTCCAAAGGAGAATGACGATGCATCGATCTCTACTGTGCCTGGCCCTTTCCGGAATCGTCTACCTGCTGGCGCACGGCGCGCCGGCACGCGCCGCCGTCTATACCAACGGGTCGGCGACGGCGCAAATGCGAGTGCAATTGACGATTCTCCCTGGCTGTACCATTGCCGCCACACCGATGACGTTCAACGCGGTGCAGGGATCCGCGACCGGACCGGTGGCAAGTACGTCGTCGCTGAGCGTGACCTGCACGGCGACGACGGGGTACAACATCGGGCTGAATGCCGGTACGGTGCCGAACTCGACGGAGGCGGATCGTCTGCTGGCGGGCACCCTCTCCGGCAATACCACCACCATTCCGTTCGGCCTCTATCAGGACGCCGGCTACGCGACGCCGTGGGGCAACACGCAGGGGGCGAATACGTTGAGCGATTCGGGCACCGGCGCGGTGAAGGTGCATACGGTCTACGGACAAGCGACGCTCTCGGCCACGATGCCGGCCCCGGACGTCTATTCGTCGACGGTCACCGCCACGGTGTACTTCTGAGAAACGGGATCGATCATGCGCCCAAGAAGCCCCATGCGCCCCGCCGTTCGCCGCCCAACGGCCTACGCTTGCGGCGGCGCGTTCGTCGCGCTGTTGACGCTGTACGTGACCGACGGCAACGGCGCCACGCTGCAAGTCTCGCCGGTCATCGTCAATTTCCTGCCCACGCAGCCGGCCACCACGCTGACGCTGGGCAACTCCGGCGACGTGCCGATTCACGGTCAGCTCCGGCTGTTTGCGTGGACGCAGCGCCATGGCGACAACGTGCTCACCCCGAGCGACGCGCTCGTCGCCAGCCCGCCGATCCTGCGCATCGAACCCGGCGAGCGGCAGATCGTGCGGCTCGTGCGCATGGCGCAGGTCGCCGAGCCGCAAGAGCAGAGCTACCGGCTACTCGTCGACGAACTGCCCTCCACCGGTGCCACGCCGGTCGAGGGCATCTCGATCCGCCTGCGTTACTCCTTGCCGGTGTTCGTGCAGGCAAGCGATGCGCGGGCGCCGTCGTTGCGCTTCGATGTGCGCATCACCCAAGGCGAACTGGAGGTGCACAACGATGGCGAACGGCATGCGCAACTTGGCGCCACGCGCGTGCTGGACGCCTCCGGGCGCAGCGTCCAGTTGACGCGCGGCCTGCTCGGTTATGTCCTCGCGGGGCAGACGCGCCGCTTCGCCGTGCGTTGGCCCGCTGGCGCCCCGCCAGTTGCGCCGTTCACGGTCGAGTCGCGCGTCGACGCCGTACCGATGCGCTTTGCCGCGGGCACCGCGTCGGATGGCGAGCGCTAAGCGTGTCCGCCGGGGCCGTGCCGCCACCCTCTCGACTCCCCGGGTCTGTCACTCGCGAACTCCCGGGGCGCAGGGTTGGAGCGGCGCCACGTCCGGAGCGGTGGCTACGGCGCTCGCCACGTCGATGGCGCTCGGCGCGGCCGCCTTCGGCAAGGCCGGCGATGCGCACGCTGCCGCTGCTGCGACGGTGTCGGAGGATGGACCAGCCGCAACCTCTGCACCGGACGCCGCAGGCACCGCGCGGTTCGACAATGCCGCGGTGTCTGACACGGCCACGCCGTCTGCGCAGCGCGCCGGCAGCGTGTCCCGCCTTGACGGAACTTATGTGCTGGAGGTCATCGTCAATGGCGAGTCGACCGGCCGGATCGGGCCGTTTTTGCGTCGGAAGGGGCGATGGTTCGTGCGAGCAGGCGATCTGCGCCTGCTCGGCTTGACCTCGCCCCAACTGCCACCACGCGACGCGACCGACGTCGCGCTCGATTCGCTCGACGGCGTGCGTGCGACGTACGACGCCGCACACCAGACGCTCGCCCTGCAAGTCGGCGACGCGTGGCTCACGCCCTATGCGTTAGGCCGTGCGCCCCCAGTCTTCATGGCCGCGACGTCCGGCACGGGCGTGCTGATCAATTACGACGGGTATGTGCAGCGGGACCGGTTCACGCGGGCGTCCGTCTGGAGCGAAGTTCGCGGCTTCTGGCCCGGCGGCACCGTGCGTCAGACAGGGCTGGCGGAGCACTCCGCCTGGCGCCACGGCTATCGGCGCTACGACACATGGTGGCAGCACGATGACCCGGCCCGATTGACGACCTGGGTGGCGGGTGATCTCATCACCGGCTCGCTCGCGTGGACGCGCTCGCTGCGCATTGCCGGCCTGCAATGGCGGCGCAACTTCAGCCTGCGTCCGGACCTCGTCACCTTCCCGATACCGACGCTGCACGGCAGCGCTGTGGTGCCGTCGTCGGTCGACGTCTATCTCGATGGTGTGCGCCGCATGAGCGGACACGTGCCGCCCGGACCGTTCGTCATTCAGGATGCCCCCGGTCTGACCGGCGACCTGCAGGCGAGTGTCGTGACGCGCGACGCGCTCGGACGCGAGCGGGTCACCACCGTCCCGCTCTACATCGACCCTCGGCGGCTGGCCAGCGGCTTGTCGAGCTTTTCAGTGGAAGCGGGCCTGCCGCGCGACGATTACGGCGTGCGCTCATTCTCGTATCGACGCCACCCTGTGGCGTCGGTGACCGCGCGCTATGGCGCGACCGACGCCGTCACGGTGGAAGCGCAGGCACAAGCCGGCCGCCGACTCGCGCTGGGCGGCGCAGGCGCCCTGATGGCGCTCGGCCAGATGGGCGTCGTCAGCGCGTCGGCCGCGATCTCGGGCGGCCGGGGCACCGGCACACAGTGGAGCGCGGGATACCAATACCTATCGCGACGGATCGGCGTCGACGTGCAAATGATCCGGACCACCGGACGTTATCGTGATATCGCGTCGCTCGACGGTGCGCCCGCGCCACGCGCCAGCGACCGCGTGAGTGTGTCCGTGCCGTTCGGACGCAGCCGCACGGCCTCGCTTGCCTGGTTTTCACAGCGCGTGCCGGGCCAGCCGGCCACCCGCGTGCTGTCGGCCAGCCTCGCACTGCCGGCGGGCACGCGCGGCATGTTCTCCGTCGGCGGATATCGCGACTTCGCTCGCCACCGCGTCCATGGGGTGTTTGCCATGCTGAGCGTGTTGCTCGGCGGCGGCGCGCTGGGTAGCGTGTCGTTCAACCAGCAGGACGGGCAGACGCAGGCATCGGTGGGTGCCAGCCGTGCCCCGGACTACAGTGGTGGCTGGGGTTGGCAGGTCATTGGCGGACGCGCCTTCTCGCAACGCACCGTGCAAGGCGAATTGCAGTATCTCGGGCGACACGGCCAGATCTCCGCCCTTGCGCAACAGGTGGGACGACGTACCGGCACCGCCCTCGGCATGACCGGCGCGCTGGTCGTCATGGACAACAGCGTGCACGCGACACGGCGCACCTACGATGCGTTCGCCCTCGTGAGTGCCGATCGGCAAGTCGACGTGCCGGTGCTGCGCGAATCGGTGCCCATCGGCCGCACCGATTCGCGCGGCTACTATTTCGTGCCGGATCTGAATGGCTTCGAAGCCGCGCGCATCGGCATCGACCCCATGCAGCTTCCGGTCGATATGGAAGTGCTGACGACCGAGCGCCGCATTGCGCCTCAGGCGGGAAGCGGCGTGCTGGTGCGTTTCCCGGTGCGGCGCTACCGTGCGGCGCTTGTTACCCTCACAGGCGCCACGGGGCAGCCGCTGCGCCCCGGGACGGCGGTGCGCCATGTGCAGAGCGGCGTCGCGACGGTCGTCGGCTATGACGGGGAAGTCTTTGTCGATGCCCTTGCGCCGAGCAACACCCTGGAGTCCCGAGACGCTGGGCAGCGCTGCCGAGTCTCGTTCGAATGGGCCGCGCCCGCCGAAGGCCGCATCGCCCGCATCGGTCCGCTGGCCTGCGTCGCATTCGGCACGCTCGCCAACGAGCGCCCGGCGCCCTTTGGTCCCGCCCCCGTCCCCGTCCGCTGGGGACAGGAGGATCCGTCATGACACCTCCCACCGGGACCCTGCCGACGCGGCGGCGCCCGATCGCGGCCGCCGGTGTCGCATTCCTGTGCGCGTACGCGCAGGCGCAGACTTGTTCGGTGGGGGCACCGACGCTCGCGTTCGCGGCCTTCAGTCCGATCTCCGGCGCCGCGCTCTCGGCAACGGGCACGGTGCCCATTTCGTGCACGTGGCCGTTGCTCGGCGGCAGCGCCAACGTCAAGGTGTGTCTCGCACTGAATGCGAGTCAGCCCCTTGCGCTGACGAACGCGGGCGATACCATCAATTTCGGTCTCTATGTCGATCCCTCATTCGCCAACCCATGGGGAAGCGGTCCGAGTCAGGCGATCGCGTTCACGATGACCCGCAACCTTCTGGGCGGGACGGTGACACAGAACGTCAATGTCTACGGGAGAATCGCAGCGGCGCAGACCACGGTGCCCACGTCCGGCAACGGCAACACGGTCTACACGCGGACATTCACGTCGGCCGACACGAGCCTGCACTATGCGCCCTACGGCCCGCTGTCGGCCGTCCCGGACTGCGGCAGCGCCATGACCGCCGTGCCGGGCACGCCGTTCACCGTGAACGTGAGCGTCATCAACAACTGCACGATCGCCGCGACGAACATCACGTTCGCCACGCAAACGGCGCTCGACCGCCCGGTGACCGGTGCGGGCCAGCTTATGGTGCAATGCACGCAAAACGACGCGTATCGCGTCAGCCTGTCCGGCGGGCTGCTGGGCACGGTCACGTCGCGCCTGATGGCTGGGGAGACCGGCGCCAACGTCGCCTATCAACTCTACTTGGACAGTGGTTACGCCACGATCTGGGGGGATGGCTCATCGGGCACGTCGCCACTGACCGGCATCGGCACCGGCCTCGTTCAGTTCATTCCGATCTACGCGCGCGTGCCGTCGCAATCGACACCGGCCCCCGGCGTCTACACGGACACGGTGACAGCAACGATTCAATTCTGAGACGGCGGCGAACCGCCGTCGGCGCACGATCAGATCGCGTCGGCGCGCGGCGGCTTGAGCGGCAGCACCTGAATGCGGTCGCCCTGCTTCACACCCAGCGCCTGCGCCGCGAGCGGGCTGAGCGCGAACGCGCGTCGCTCGGGACGCCCCGTGACGAGCGTGGCGCGAAAGCCGTCCAGCCCGAGGCACGCCACGAGGTAGGGCTCCGCGTTGGGGACGGCCGGCGCCGCCCCCTCGTCCTGACCGGCCGTGCCCGTGAGGGTCACGCTGAGATAACGGCTGTCGCGTGCGGCGCGCAAGTCGGCCACGCGCGCTTCGAGTACCGGGCCGCTGTCGAAGATGTCGACATGTGCCCCGGAGCGCATGCCCTCCTGTTCCAGCAACCGGCGCGCCGGAAGCGTATCGCGATGCGTGACCCCGATGGCGGCCTGCGCCTGCGGGGAGAGAAAGTCGACATAGATGGGGTACTTCGGCATCAACTCGGCCACAAACGACTTCTTGCCGATCGAGGTGAGGTAATCCGCCTGATCGAAATCGATCTTGAAGAAATGTTGCCCGAGCGACTGCCAGAACGGACTCTGCCCGTTGTCGTCGAAAAAACCGCGCAGCTCGGCACACACATGCGGACCGAAACGCTCGGGGAACTGCGCCATGAACAGAAAACGCGCCTTCGAGAGCAGTGCGCCATTGCCATGTCCGCGCCACGAAGGATCGAGCAGCAACGAGCACAGTTCGCTATAACCGGTGAGGTCGTTCGAGAGCGAGAGCGTCAGCATTCGCGACCAGACGTTCAGCTCGCGACTCGCATGCACGATCGTATCCTTGCGATACGTATAGAACGGTTGCTCCAGCCCGACTGCGGCCTCCAGACCGCACACGCCGGCGATCTCGCCGGAGGTGACGTCTTCCATCACGAACAGATACCCTTGCTCTGCCGTGGGGGCTTGCCCCGCCAAGGTAGCGGCAACTCGGGCCAGGCGCGCCTCGAGCGCCGCTTCATCAGGCTTGAATGACGTCATGCCGGGGCCAGCCTGCGCCGCCAGCTTCAACAGCGCGGGAAGATCGCCGCGACGCGCCAGGCGCACGACGCGCAGCGAGGTCGTCGCTGCCGCGTCGGGCGAGTCCGTGTCGGCGGCCGGGGGCGTCGCCATGGTCGATTGACGGGTCATGAGCACCTTCCGCGAATTGAGTAAAACAAAGGCCGGAGCGACGTCATCCGTCGGTCCGGCCCGAAGTCCTGCATACCGTCAGGTCGTGACGTCGGCCGGTGCGATCAGATCGCCTTCACCGTCGCCGCCACGACCGCGACCGCCTTCTCCAGCGACGCGAGACCGGCGTCGATATCGGCGAACGGAATGTTCAGCGACGGCGCAAAGCGCACCACGTCGCCCCCGGCCACAAGCACCATCAAACCGTGCTTTTCGGATTCCGCCACGATGTCCTTCGCGCGACCAGCGAATGCCGGCTTGAGCACCGCGCCGATCAACAGCCCCATGCCGCGCACGTGGTCGAACACGCCATGACGCGCGTTGATCGCCTCGATGCCCTTGATGAAATGATCGTGACGCGCCTTCACGCCGTTGAGCGTCTCCGCCGTGTTGATCAGTTCCAGCACACGCCCGGCGATGGCCGTGGCAAGCGGATTACCGCCGTACGTGCAGCCATGCGTGCCGGGCGAGAAGCTCGCGGCGATCTTGTTCGTGGTGAGCATGCCGCCAATCGGATACCCATTGCCCAGTGCCTTGGCGGTGGTCAGAATGTCCGGCGTCACGCCGTATTGCTCATACGCGTACAGCGTGCCGGTGCGGCCGACGCCCGTCTGCACTTCATCGAAAATCAGCAAGGCGTTGTGCTTGTCGCACAGCGCGCGCAGGCCCTGCAGGAATTCCGGATCGGCGGGCAGCACGCCGCCCTCGCCTTGCACCGGCTCGACGATGACCGCCGCCGTAGCGTCCGAAATGGTCGCCTCGACGGTCGCCAGGTCGTTGTACGGCAGGTGCATGATGCCGGCCGGGATCGGGCCGAACCCTTCGGTGTATTTCGCCTGACCGCCAACGCTCACGGTGAAGAGCGAGCGGCCGTGGAACGAGTTGTAGAACGAAATGATCTCGCTCTTTTCCTTGCCGCCGCGCTCGGCCGCATGGTCGTAGGCGTAGCGGCGCGCGAGCTTGAGTGCCGCTTCGTTGGCTTCAAGGCCCGAATTGCAGAAGAACGCCTTGTCGGCGAACGTGGCGTCGGTCAGAGCCGTGGCCAGACGCAGCACCGGCTCGTTGGTGTAGCCGTTGCCGATGTGCCAGACCTTGCGCGCCTGCGCTTCGATGACCTTCACCAGTTCGGGGTTGGCGTGGCCAAGCGCATTGACCGCGATGCCGCCGGTGAAATCGACATACTCGCGACCCTGCTGGTCCCACATGCGCGAGCCTTCGCCGCGCACGGGCACCATCTGGGCAGGAGCGTAATTGGGCACCATCACGTCGTCGAACGTCTGGCGGGTCACAGCGATTGGCTGGCTCATGACTACCTCGTGAAATCGGAGTGCAATCGTCGATTGCGGGGCAGGCCTGGACAAAGGTCACTGCCCTGTGAAAAGAACCTGGCTGGGGGCTCAGGGGGCCGGCGGCGCGCCAATGCCGGACGGCAATGGCACTTGGCGCGCGTACCCTCGCATTGTAATCAGATGCGGCCCTCGGATATACCTCCGCGAGCCTCGCCATCGTGAGAATTACAGGACTTTGCGCAAGAATTCGCGCGTGCGCTCGTGCTTCGGGGCCGAGAAAATCTGCTCCGGCTTGCCTTCTTCCATGATCACGCCCTGATCGATGAACAGGACGCGGTCGGAGACTTCACGGGCAAACCCCATTTCGTGGGTCACAACGACCATCGTCATGCCTTCGTCGGCCAGCGACTTCATGACTTCGAGCACTTCGCCCACCAGCTCCGGATCGAGCGCCGAGGTCGGCTCGTCGAAGAGCATGACCTTGGGCTGCATCGCGAGCGCGCGGGCAATCGCCACACGCTGCTGCTGACCGCCGGAGAGCTGGTTCGGGAAGGCATCGATCTTGTCGATCAGGCCGACCTTGCGCAGCAGTTGCTCGGCGATGGTCACGGCCTCGCCACGCTTGATGCCGTTGACCTGCATCGGCGCGAGGATCAGGTTCTCGAGCACCGTCATGTGCGGAAACAGGTTGAAACGCTGAAACACCATGCCCACGCTCGCGCGCATGGCGTTCATGTCCGTCTTCGGGTCTTCCACGTGAAAACCGTTGACGAGCACTTCACCGCCGCTCACGTCTTCCAGGCCGTTCAGGCAGCGCAGGAACGTGCTCTTGCCAGAGCCCGACGGCCCGATCACACACACGACTTCGCTCTCTTCGATGCGGCACGAAATGCCGCGCAGTACGTGCGCCTCGCCGTACTGCTTCTGCAGGTTATTGACGACGATCACCTTTGCCGTACCTCGATTCCAGATGTTGAACAAATGCCGACAGCACCAGCGTGATCACCCAGTAGATGAGCGAAATCGTCAGATACGGCTCCCAGTAGCGAGCGTATGCCCCCGATACTGTGCGCGCGGCATACGCCAGTTCCGCCAGACCGATGGCCGACGCCAGCGACGAATCCTTCACGATCGCAATGGCGTTGTTGCCCAGCGGCGGCAGCATGCGGCGAAAGGCCTGCGGCAGCACGACCTTGCGCAGCGTCTGCATATAGGTCATGCCCAGCGAGCGCGCCGCTTCCGCCTGCCCACGATCGATCGACTGAATCCCGGCGCGGAAAATTTCGGACACGTAGGCCCCCGCGTTCAGCGAGATGGCCAGCACCGCCGACATGAAGGCGCCGTATTGCGAACGGATTTCCCGCGCGAGGTCGCCACTCACGAGCAACCCTTCCGAGGGGTTGATCAGCACCGGCATCAGCGCGAAGTGAATCAGCAGAATCTGCACGAACAGCGGCGTGCCGCGGAAAAAACTGACATAGAAGCGCACCGGGTATTGCACCGCGTAGCGCAGGAAATACTTATAGAAGCCGTGACGCGCCTCGGCCAGTCGGCCGACGCCCAGCACGAGCCCAAGTAACGTGCCGGCGATCACGCAGATCACCGTGCACTTGAGCGTCATCAGCGTGCCCTCGACGAACAGGGGCATGTATTCGCTGATGATGTTCCACTGGAACCCACCCATGAAGCACCTTTCTCACGAAATGAAACGAACCGGCGGGCCGGCAGAAAAACGCTCGCGGCCCGGGGGTTGACGTCGGAAGTCGACGATCAGCTCACGGGCCGCGAGTGGCCAGGTCTCTGGCGAGCGTGGCGCGAATCTTACACGCGTTGCTTACTGTTGCGGCAGCGACGGCACATCGGCGTCGAACCACTGCTTGTAGATCTTGGCGTAGGTGCCGTCGGCCACGATCTTCTTCAGACCGGTGTTGATCTTGTCGAGCGCGACCTTATTGCCCTTCTTCACGGCGATGCCGAAGTACTGGCGCTTGAACTTGCTGTCGTAGACCAGCTTGAACGGCTTTTCCGGATGGCTCTTGATGTAGAACTTGATGACGCCCACGTCGCCCACGGCGGCGTCAACACCCCCGCGATACAGCTCTTCGAGCATCAGCGGCGTATTGTCGAAGCGGCGGATCGCGGTGCTCGTGCGGCCCAGTTCTTCCGACACGGAAATGTCGCCGGTGCTCGAGTTGACCACCCCCACCTGAAGCTTCTTCAGATCGGCCAGACCCGCGACCTTGGCGCCCGGCGAGGTGATGATGACCTGATCGGCCGGGAAATATGGGGCCGAGAAGTCCACCATTTCACGACGCTTGTCGGTAATGGTGATGCCCGAAATGATGATGTCGCGATCGCCCTGGTCGAGCGTGGCGAAGATGCCTTCCCACGGCGTGCTGACCAGCTTCACAGAGAACCCGCCGGCCTTGCCGATGGCTTTGATGACGTCGACGTCGAACCCGGCCAGCTCCTTCTGCGGCGTTTCGAACTCGAACGGGCGATACGTACCGCCTGCGCCCACCGTGTACGTGGGATCGGCGGCCTGCGCTGCCGGCAACGCGGCGAAGGTCGTCAGAAAGCAGGCGGCGGCCAGCACGAGGCGCTTCGTCAACATGTTGATTTCCTTGGCGAGAATTCTTGAAAGAGCGCAATGATACTCCGCACCGTCACCGAAATGAAAAAAAGCCATCGCCTCGGTTTAGGACGTTGCGATCTCGCGACGCGCGATCCAATTCCCGCCAAATGAGAATGCAAATGCAGGGTTGGCACGCGCCAGTGCCCGCCCGCACGGTCGCGCCTCGTCTGCCGGGCCCGTGCGTCAGAACGCCCCCGCCGCGATGGGGCCTGCCGTCTGGCCGGGACCGAAGACCATATCGCGATACGACTTGCCTGCGGGAATCATCGGATAAACGTCGTCCTCGCGGGCGACGAGGACGTCCAGCAGATACGGCTCGCTCGGGTCTTCGAGCATGCGGGCGAGGGCGGCGGGCAACGCGTCTGCCCGGGTCACACGGGCGCCCGCCACCCCATACCCCGCCGCAATGGTGACGAAGTCCGGATACGGACGCCCGTCGCCGGCCGCGTCCGGCGCGTTCGGGTCGACAAGCGATGACGCGACGCGATTGCGTGCGTAGATCATGTCCTGCCATTGGCGGACCATGCCCAGCCACTGGTTGTTGATGACCAGCACCTTGACGCCCAGCCCATAGCGGCGGCAGGTCGACAGTTCGTTGACGGACATGTTCAGACTGCCGTCGCCGTCGATGTCGATGACCGGGACGTCCGGCAACGCCACTTTGGCACCGATCGCTGCCGGCAAGCCGAAGCCCATCGTGCCGAACCCCGCGCTCGACAGGAACGTGCGCGGCTGGCGAAGTCGCAGGTGCTGCATCGCCCACATCTGGTGCTGTCCGACGCCCGTGGTCACGACCGCTTGCGGCGGCAGAAGCGCCGCGAGTGCCGTGATGACAGCGACGCCCGTCAGCGCGCCCACAGAGTCGGCCTCATTGACCGCATCCGCTGCGCCCTCCTGCCGGAGCGCCCGCAGCGGATGCGCCTCACACCGCTCGCGCAAGTAGGCGTGCCAATCCGGCACGTTGCGGCGCGACGCGTGCGCCAGCAGGCCGGCGAAGGCGTCGCGCAGATCCGCATGCACGCCGAGCGCGACGGGCTTGTTCTTACCGATTTCGGCGGCGTCGACATCGATATGGACGATCGTGGCATGCCGCGCGAACGAGGCCGGATCGCCGATCACCCGGTCGTCGAAACGCACGCCGAGCGCCAGCACAAGGTCGGCTTCATTGACCGCGACGTTGGCCGCGTAGGCGCCATGCATGCCGAGCGGGCCGAGCAGCAACGGATGGTTGTCGGGCATCGCACCCAGCCCCATCATCGTGAGCGCCACCGGGCAATCGAGCGCTTCGGCCAGTGCCACGAGCTGCGACCCGGTCCCCGAGGCGATGACGCCGCCCCCGGCGTAGATCACCGGGCGCTCGCTTCGGGCAAGCAAGGCCGCGATCCGTTGGGCGGTCTCGTCGCTCATGCCCGCCGGCACCGGCGCTGTGACACGCTTGTCGGTCGGATGATCGGGACGCGCCTGTTGAATATCCTTCGGAAAATCGAGCAAGACAGGCCCTGGCCGCCCCGCCATGGCGCAGGCGGACGCTTCGCGCAACGCGGCGGGAATGTCCCGCGCCTCTCGGACCTGCCGGGCGAGCTTTGTCACCGGCTGGGTGATAGCGACGATGTCGACTTCCTGAAACGCGTTCTTGCCGAGCCAATGCGTGGCGACGTTGCCGGTGATGGCGAGAATCGGCACGGAATCGCTTGCGGCGTCGGCAATGCCCGTGACGAGATTCGTCGCGCCGGGGCCGGAGGTCGCCAGACATACGCCGAGCTTGCCCGTGGCACGCGCATAGCCTTGCGCACCGAAGACCGAGCCTTGTTCGTGCTCTGTTCGTACCAGTGTGATGGCCACACGCGAGAGCGCGTCGAGCATTTCGAGGTTGGCGCCACCGGGATAGCAGAAGACGGTATCCACGCCAATCTCGACCAAGGTCCGCGCAATCAACTCGGCCCCCTTCGCAGACAACGGGGCAACAGGCTGGGCGACGGCGCCGGTCGCGGTTTCGGCAGCGGGGAACGTCAGATCAAGTTTCATGGGTACGTGTATTCCTGCGGGATCCATCGAATCGGGAGGCATTGTGGCGGCGATTAGGCCCAATGAGAACCCAGCTTACCGGGATCGGCCAGCAAATGCTTCGCGTATCGTTGACAAAACGCCATTGATTTCACATGATTCATTCAAATATTCAGGCCATTGAGAATTAATCATGCAAATTGACGAATTCGACGAGAAAATTCTCGCACTGCTTCAAGAAGACGCTTCGCTCTCGGCCGCACAAATCGGCGAGCGCATCGGACTGTCGCAATCGCAGTGCTGGCGTCGCATCGACCGACTCGATGCCGAAGGCGTCATCGAACGACGCGTTGCGCTCGTCGATCGCAAGAAGGTCGGATTGAACGTGATGCTGTTCGCTCACGTAAAACTGGCCGGCCACAATCGCAACGCGCTGCCCGAGTTCTCGAAGGCCATTCAGGATTTTCCGGAAGTGCTCGAATGCCACGTGCTCATGGGCAATGTCGACTTTTTGCTGCGCATCGTCACACGCGATGTCGAGGCTTATGAGCGATTCTTCTTCGAACGTCTTTCGCAATTGCCAATGGTCCAGGAGGTCAACTCGATGATCGCGCTCTCGCAGATCAAGTCGACGACGGTTCTGCCGATCGGCAACGGTAACGAGCGGTGAGGAACGGTGGGGAGCGCCAAGAAGCGGTAACGCGCCGTAGGCGACGCTCAGGCAAGGCGGCCGCGATCGCGGCGAGCCTGCCGACGCGACCTCGCACGCTTCATGACACGACGGTGACCGAATCGTGTCACGATTCCCGCAGTAGACTGCCGACTGCCCTGCCCCGATGGCTGCGGCATGGAGGGATATCCTCCCCGTTGGACACCGCCGTCGCGAGCCTCTATGCTTAAGCATTCACTCCAGGAGTCCTGCATGAAACGTTGGTTCGGAATCGCTGCCGCAGCCGCCATTGTCGGGGTGACGGCCTGGTGCTTCATTCCCGCGCACGCCGCCCTGAAGAACGGCACCCCCGCCCCTGTTTTCTCTGCCCAAGCGTCGCTCGGCGGCAAGGTCTTCACGTTCTCGCTGGCCGACGCCCTGAAGAAGGGCCCCGTCGTGTTGTACTTCTATCCGGCCGCGTTCACCGAAGGATGCACGATCGAAGCGCACGACTTCGCGGAGGCCACCGACAAGTTCAAGGCGATGGGCGCCACGGTCATCGGCGTTTCGCACGACAACATCGAAACGCTCAACAAGTTCTCCGTGTCCGAGTGCCGCAGCAAGTTTGCCGTGGCGGCCGACACGGATCAGCGCATCATGCGGGCCTACGACGCCGTGCTTTCGCTCAAACCCGACTATGCCAATCGCGTCTCGTATGTCATTGCCCCCGACGGCAAGGTGATCTACAGCTATGTGAGCCTCGATCCGGATAAACACGTCACCAACACGATGGAAGCGGTTCGCAAATGGCGCGACGCACATCCGTCGTGATCGCGAGATCCACACAGGAGAAGGCGGCATGAAAGCGACCGGACGCGCACAGACGCGCGGCGAAGAACTCGCCAATAGCGCGAGTCACGGCATTGCCTGCATGGCCGCCCTCGCCGCCACGCCCGCCCTGTTCACGGCGGTCCGCCCGCCGTTGCCAAGCACGGGAGAGCAGATCGGCATCGGCGTGTTCGCCATCACCATGGTGATCGTCTATCTGGCGTCCGCGCTGTATCACGGCTTGCCCGATGGCCGTGCGAAACGGCTGTTCATGCGTGTCGATCATTGCGCCATCTTTCTCTTCATTGCCGGGACGTACACCCCCTTTACCGTCAAGATCCTTCACGACCCGTGGGGCTGGCCGCTGCTGACCGGCGTATGGGCCATGGCCATTGCCGGGCTGGTCGCCAAGGGACTCGGCCTGCTCGACCGGCCGCTCGTCTCTACCCTGCTCTACGTTGGGCTAGGCTGGATCGCCGTGCTGGTCGCCGGTCCGGTGCTCGCCGCCATCCCCGGTCCTGGCGCAGACTGGCTGTACGCCGGCGGCGTTGCCTACACCGTCGGCGCCCTTTTCTACTCGCTCGACGGCCATATCAAGTTCGGCCATCTGGTCTGGCATCTATTCGCCATCGGCGGTACGGCCTGTCACTTTCTCGCCGTCTACCGCTACGTCTGATTGTCCAGCGCGATTCGGCAGTCCGTGAGCTTCTCGGCCAGCCGATCGCATCGCGCCGTCAACGCCGGATCGCCGAACATGCGGCACGCCCCGCGCATGCGATGCAGCAGTGCCTGCGCCGCGTCGATGTCCTCCGCGCGCCGTGAGGCGATCAGGCGGCGAAAGCGCGCAAGATCCTTCGCCATTTCCTCGCGCATCAAGCGACGTGCGTACGGATCGTCATGCAGCGGCGGCCGCGATGCCTTCGGGCGCTCACCCGCATTCAGCGGCGCAACGCATTCGCTCACCTCGTTCACCTCGCTCGCCTCGCAAGGCCACCGCACCGCCAGCATCTGCGCCAGCCGTTGGCGCGATACCGGCTTCGTCAACACGCCGTCGATACCGGCGTCTCGTGCTGCCCGCGCGCCGACGACCGACCCCGTCACCGCGAACACCACGGGCGATGCGCGACCGAGCACCGGGGCCAATGTGCGAAGCGTCTTCGCCAGCGTCAGGCCGCATGCACCGCCGAGCTGCACATCGGTGAGCACGACATCGACCTCTTGCGCCGTCCATTGGAGCAACGCGTCGCTCAGTTCACCCGCACGCGCGACGACGCAACCGAGCGACGACAACTGGTCGCCGAGGATCCTGCGATTCATGACGTGGTCGTCCACCACCAGCGCCCGCAACCCGGGACGCACGTCAACGTGTGCGACAGGCACCGCCGGCGCCGATGCGGGCGGCGAAGCCATTGGCGTCGCTGGCGACGCGGGCGACTCGCACGCCTCAGCGCGAGCTACGCCGGAGGAAGGCACGGCATCGGGTGTGGCGAAGGGTACCGACAAGCGAAAGCGGGCGCCGGTCGTCGACGGCTCAACGCTGAGCGCGCCCCCCATGCGCCGCGCCCATTGCTGGGCGATCCACAATCCCAGCCCGGAGCCGGGCACCGAGCGGTCGGCACGGGCAAATGCCGCGAAGACGGCGTTTTCCATGCCCGCCGGAATGCCGGGCCCGGTGTCGCAAACGTGAATCGTCAGTTGTCCCGTACCGGCGTCGCGCCGCTTCCCGGTCAAGGCAGCGTCGTGCGCCGCAGCGGCGCGCCACGATGCCTTGACCGCCACACCGCCACAAACGGTGTATTTCAGCGCATTGTCGAGCAGCGTTCGCAGGATCTGGCGCAATCGGGCTGCGTCTCCCTGAATCATGACGGGCACCTCGGTGGGAATATGGCATTCGAGCACGAGCCCTTTGGTGTGCGCCGCCCCAGCAAACCCGTCGACCTCCGCGTCGAGGCACGCGCGCACCTCGAAAGCGGCCTCGCGAAGCGGGAGTTCCGTGACCTCGTCCTGCCCCAGGTGCAGCACGTCGTCCACCGCGCTCGCAACGACGTCGAGCATATTGCGCATGGCGCCAAGTCGTTCCCTTGGCGCCATCGCGCCCGCATCGACAGGCGGGTCACCCAGGTCACGCCTATCCTCCAGGCGGCCGCCCTCGCCCCAAAGCGCATCCAGATGCCCTTGCAGCACCTGCAACGGAGCACGCAATTCGTGCACCAATGCGAGTCGAAAGGTACTGGCAGCCCATGGGGCATCACTACCCCACCCCTCCGGCCCGCTTGACGTTACCACGTGTGCCCCGTCGGAGGAAAACCCGCCGACATCGCGGCCGCCGCGCGGGAATTTGAATTTGTCGAGATTCATCGCGTCGTTGACGCCGCATCACGATTCGCGCGTTTTGGCGTACTGAAGAAACCGTAAGAGTCTTCAAGTCTGGCCTTTTGCAAGTCGTTTGCGACTGCGCAAATTCCGATCTTCTCTTGTGGACGCCGCACTTTCGGAATCGCCCGAGCCGAACGGTTCAAGTTCTGCCTCTCATCTGCCGATAATCCCTATGACCCGTTCTGGAGACACCGACGGGCAGGGAGGCCGCGCGCGCTGACTCTGCGGCCCAAGCATTCAAACTATCGATCCCTATGTATAAGAACATTACGATTCGGACCAGTCTGACACTGGTCCTCGGTTTGCTTGGCGCACTACTCGTCCTCGTTAGCGTCCTGGGCCTCCAGGCGCTAGGGTCCAGCAATGCCTCCCTGAGCGAGATGGCCACGCAAGACACGCCGGCCCTGGCCGAGGTCAAGGGAACTGCAGAGCAGATGCTGCGCAACCGCCTGGCGATGGCGGCCTATGCCTCATACGTCAGCCTGGGCGCCGACCCGGACGAGTCGGCGAAAGTCCTCAAACGAGGCAGCCAATACATCGCGGCGTCGGACGCTCTGTGGAGCGATTATCTGAAACGTCCCAAAGAAGATGCGCACGAAGCGGAGTTGGCGAAGTCAACCGACGCCAAGCGCCGCGCCTTTTTCGATCAGGTCGTCACGCCTGCGCTCAACGCCCTGAAACAAGGCGATGTCGCTGGGTTCCATCAGATTCAGGCGCGCGTCGCCCCGCCGGCCTATGCGGCGCTCGACGCGGCCATGCGCGAGTTGCAGGAGATCCAGATCGCGCGGCAAAAGGCCCGATTCGACGTGGCCCAGCACCGCTACAACGTCATGCGCATCACCCTGGGGGCAACCCTGGCCGTTGCGCTGCTCCTCGCGCTGTGGGGCCGCGCCATGCTCGCGCGCGCCGTGCTGCGTCCGATTCGCGACGCCATCTCGCATTTCGAGCGGATGGCCGCCGGCGATCTGAGCCAGCGCGTCGAGCAACACACGCGTAACGAGATGGGTCAACTGTTCGGTGCCCTCGGCCGGATGCGCGACGGTCTCGCCAGCACGGTCGGCACGGTGCGCGAGAGTACGGAAGCCATTCACGCGAACGCTCACGAGATTGCCGAAGGCAACGCCAACCTCTCGCAGCGTACGGAAGCGCAAGCGTCGTCGCTGGAGCAAACAGCGGCGAGCATGGAAGAGCTGACCGCCGTGGTCAAACAAAATGCCGAAAACGCCCGAGCCGCCAGCCAACTCGCCGTCACCGCGTCGGAGACCGCGTCGCGCGGTGGCGACGTGGTGCAGGAGGTCGTGACGACGATGCGCGACATCGCCGCGGCGTCGCAAAAAGTCACCGATATCCTGACGGTCATCGACGGCATCGCCTTTCAGACGAACATCCTGGCGCTCAACGCAGCGGTCGAAGCCGCCCGCGCTGGCGAGCAGGGCCGCGGCTTTGCCGTGGTGGCAGGCGAGGTCCGCACGTTGGCGCAGCGCAGCGCGTCGGCGGCCAAGGAAATCAAGGGCTTGATCGAGGCGTCGGGTAACCGCGTCGAGACGGGCACCCGCCTGGTCGAGCGCGCGGGCGCGACGATGGTGGATGTCGTGCAGTCGGTCAAACGCGTGACCGACATCATGGGCGAAATCTCGGCGGCCGGTGTGGAGCAGTCGAGCGGGATCGAACAAGTCAACCGGGCCGTGACGCAAATGGACGAGATGACGCAGCAGAACGCCGCGCTCGTGGAAGAGGCTTCCGCCGCGGCTGCCGCGCTGGAAACGCAGGCCATGCGCCTGCGCGAGTCGGTCGCGCTGTTCCGACTGTCGGCTCACGAAGCCGCGCGGCCCCCCGCGCTCAACGAGACCGTCGCGACGCTCGACACGCCCCAGGGCAGACTGGCGCTCGCGGCTTGAGGATCGCCACCGCCGATCAAATGCTCGCGCGCTGCTCGAAGCCTTTGATCGGCGAATCCGCAACCCAGGCCTTGTCGACTTCGCACGACGAGACCTGCGCGTGCTGCGGCCCCTCGCGCATCCATTCGCACAACGCGAGTAGCTGATCGGGCTCCCCCTGCGCGATGGCCTCGACCGTACCGTCGCGCCGGTTGCGTACCCAACCGCGGAGTCCGATCCGGCGCGCCTCGTCCACGCACGCGGCGCGATAGCCGACGCCCTGCACCAGCCCATGCACTACGATCTGCCACGTTGCCGTCATGGCCCCTCCTACGGTGATGGACGATGGGCAAGTCCACGCGAAACCAACGGACGAGGGGCCCGATCGAGACCGGGCCCTGTCACTACGTTAGCACACCGCCTCGGCACGTCTAATACACGTCGCGGCGATAGCGTCCCTGCGCCGACAGGTCGAGCAGGACGTCCGTTCCGATGGCGTCGGCCAGCGCGGCATCCACTGCGGGCGCCATGCCGGAGAGGCTGCCGCACACATAAATCGACGCGCCGCGCGCCACCCAGGCCGCAATGTCCTGTGCGGCTTCGCGCACCCGATCCTGGACGTAGCGGCGTTGCGCCTGGTCACGCGAATACACGCGGTCGAGGCAGGCAATGCCGCCCTGCGCGTGCCATGCACACAACGTCGCGTCGTGGAAATCATCGTGCGCCGCGTGACGCTCACCGAAAATCAGCCAGTTGCGCCGCTGTCCGTTAGCGATACGTTCGGCAAGGTGCGCTCGCAGTCCGGCCAATCCCGTGCCGTTACCGATCAGGATCATGCCGCGCCCCGCCGCCGGGCCGTGAAAGCCGGGATTCGGACGCACCCGCATCGACACAGACTCGCCCAACGCCACGCCCTCGGTGAGCCAGCCGGAACCCAGGCCCAGCGAGCCATCGGGATGGCGAACCTGGCGCACGAGCAACATCAGTCGCCCCTCGTCGCAGGTCGATGCAATCGAATACTCGCGCACGGGCAACGGCGCCAGACGCGCCAGCCAATCGTGCAGATCGATGCCTGCCGGCGGAGCGGTGTCGGGCAACAGGCGTTCGCGCAACGCGTCGCCCAGCGTCGTCTCGCGCCCAGCGACACTCACCCGCACGTCGCGTGCCCAGACACTCCTCGAGAGGAAAGTGTCCACGCGTGCGACCGAGTGGCGCGGCCGCACGTCGACCCGATCGCCCGCCATCCATTGCACGCCCGACGGCGGGGTGAACGCCAGGTGAAAGGCCGGCAAACCAGCGCTGCCGGGATTGAGCAGGTCGCGCTCGACCAACGTCCACGGCTGAAAGCGGGGGCCGTCGTGTGGCTTCGACGCCGCCAGCGGATGGCCGAACCACTCGCCAAGCCGGTCTTGCCAGCGCACCCACGCGCCCGGATCGCCACGGTCGACTTCGATGGGCTCGAATGCCGCCACGCCGCCCTGCGCACGCAGCCAACCATCGAGTTTGCGGCCGAATCCGCAGAATCGGTCGTAATGACTGTCCCCCAACGAGAGCATCGCGAAGCGCAACGTCGGCAAGGCCATCGCCCGATTCATCAATTGCTGTGCAAAGCGGCGCGCGCTGTCGGGCGGCTCGCCATCGCCGAACGTGCTGACGATGAACAGCGCCCGCCTGGCCGAGCCGAGTTGCGCCTGACCGATGCGCGCCAGCGGCTGGATCTGGGCCCGGACGCCCGCGCCTTCGAGCATGCCGGCCGTCTGCCACGCAAGGTCTTCCGCCACGCCACTCTGACTGGCGTAGCCGATCAACACCCCATCGTCCGCGAACGTCCCCCCCGCAGCGACCGGCGAGCCAGACCTCGCCACGACCGGGCGCGATGCCGCCAGCGCGCGTTGCTTCCTGCGCCGGTCCAGATACAGCATCCAGCCCGTGACGAAAAACACCGGCATCATCAGGCTCGAGAGCATCATGACAACGACGCCCGCGGGTCCAAAGAAGCTGCCGCGATGCAGCGCGTAGATGCTCGCCATCCATTGGCCGCCCGTGGTTTTCTGAGCGTACCGGTCTTCGTTGCGAATCGCGCCGGACGCCGCATCGATCTCCAGACGGTTGAACGCCCGCTCGTGCGGCGCCGACGTGTCGAGCCACGTCACCTGCAGCGGACCACCGGATTTCTGCGCCGGACGCAGGGACACCTTGGTGTAGTCCGGCACGTGCCCGGTGAAGCTGCGCCACGCCGTGGTCATCTCGGATGTCGTCGTCGCGGCCAGATCCGGCAGCGCCGCCGGCTTGCCTTCGCCGTGCGCGCGCCGCGTCGGCGGGGCAGCAGGCTTATTGCGCACCGGCGGCGACACACCCGCGATGGAAAACAGCATGCCGCGCCACCAGTCGTATGACCAATACAAGCCTGTCGTGGCGGAAAGCAGATACGGCACCAGCACCACCGTGCCGATCACGGCGTGCAGGTTCCAAAGGAATGGACGACCGCGCTTCTTGAGATCGATATGTAACCAGGCTCGCCAGTGACCCACCCGTCGCGGCCAACGCAGATACAGGCCGCTCAGCGCCAGCACGAACAGCAGCATGGTGGCCGCCGCCGTAATCTGCTTGCCGATTCCGTCCACCGTGAGGAAACGGTGAATATCCATAATGAACCGGAAGACGGCATCGGCCTGTGACCGGCCAAGCATCTGCCCGGTGTAGGGATCGACGAAATACGTCGCGCCGCGCGGCCCATCGCCCACGGACAGCCGCACGCCGACCGCGTCTTGCGGCGCGCGCGTCATCGTCATGAGCAGAACGCGCCGGTCGGGCGCCGCCTCATGCACGCGCGCGAGCAACTCGGGAATCGGCAGCGGCGCCGTGTCGCGCACCGCTACGGTCATCACGCCCGGACTGAAGGCCCGAGTCAGGGCGTCGTCATAAGAAAGCAGCGCGCCGGTCAGACCGACGACGGCCAACACCAGCCCGGCGGTAATGCCGAAAGCCCAATGCAACTGAAACCAGAGTCTTTTCATCATCGTTATCGTCCGGCGCACATTCGAGCGCCGGAATCGGCGCATGCGCGGCAGGTATGCCGTGCCGCCGTCCCCGATCGTCTACTTTACGGCAATTGTGGAATGTTATTGCAAACGATTCTCATATTCAATACCAATTTAACTTTCCAAACCTTGTAGGCGTCATCCGACAAGCGTTTCATTGAACGGACGACTTCCTGTCGGTTTTTGACGGGGTAGGATGATGTCTTCCGCGCGGATGTCCGCGCTCCCGCCCACCGAACCGCCGCACGTCACGTCTCGTCTGCCCTCCCCTGCGCCCGCCGCTCGGCCCCGGCGATGACCTATCGACCTGCGGCACGATAGCGACGGAGTGCCATGCAACCCCTAGCGTCTTCCCCGCCCGCGACACGCGACACGACACCGGCCGACACTTGCCACGTCGATGTCACCACGGTCGCCTTCTTTTTCGACCTCGACGGCACGTTGGCCCCGCTCGCACCGCGTCCCGACGCGGTCAGACTGCCGCTCGACACGGCCAATGTTCTCGCCAGCCTGTTCCACCGCGCGTGCGGCGCCATCGCCGTCGTCTCGGGGCGCGCCATCGACGATATCGACGGCCTGCTCGCCCCGTTACGCGTGCCCGCCGCCGGCCTGCACGGGGCGGAAATCCGCCATGCCGACGGCGAACGCGTTCGCGCCGAGGGCTATGCCGTCGACGCGGAGCGAATTGCGTCGATGATCGCGCCGCTGCACGCGCTCGTCGCCCAGCACCCCGGCCTATTATTGGAGAACAAGGGCAGCGCGCTGGCGCTGCACTACCGTGGGGCCCCTGAACTGGCAAGCGTGGCGCGCGATACCATGCGCGCCCTGGCCGAACTGCATGCCGAGCGCTTCGTGCTGCAACCCGGCAAGCTGGTCTTCGAGCTGCGTGCGCGCCACGTCAGCAAGGGCCGCGCCATTACCACCTTGCTGCAAGAGGCGCCGTTCGCCGGTCGAACGCCGCTCTTCGCGGGCGACGACCTGACCGACGAGGCCGGGTTTGCCGAGGTGAATGCGCTGGGCGGCATCACGATCAAGATCGGCGACGGCGAGACGTGTGCCCGCCACCGTCTGCCGTCGCCCGAGGCCCTCACGGCCTGGCTGCTGACATTGCCCCCCGCCAGCCCGCCCCCACCCTCAAAGGAGAACGGAGCATGAGTCGCTTGGTCATCGTATCGAATCGGGTCGCCCCCATCACCGAGGGCAAACCGACCGCAGGCGGACTGGCGATCGGTGTGTACGAAGCACTCAAGGATACCGGCGGCATGTGGTTCGGCTGGAATGGGGAAATCGACGCCGAGCCGGCCACGGTGCCCGAGATCGCCCACCGCAACAACGTCACGTTCGCGACCGTGCCGCTCACGCGCCGCGACTACAACACCTACTATCGTGGCTTTTCGAACGCGACCCTGTGGCCGACCTTCCATTACCGCGACGACCTCACGCGCTACCAGCGCGACGACTACAACGGCTACCGCCACGTCAACGCGCGCTTTGCCGCGCTGCTCGCACCGCTGCTTGAGCCCGACGACCTGATCTGGGTGCACGACTACCACCTGTTGCCGTTCGCGCAGGCGTGTCGCCAGATCGGCGTACAGCAGCGACTCGGCTTCTTTCTGCACATTCCGTTCCCCTCGCCACAGGTCCTCATGACCGTGCCGCCGCACGAAGCGCTGGTGCGCGCGATGTGCGAGTACGACCTCGTCGGCTTCCAGACCGAAACCGACCGCACGGCGTTTACCGACTATCTGGTACGCCACGCCGGTGCGACCCTGCACGACGACGGCACCGTCACGGCCTTTGGTCGCACGCTGCGCACGGGCGTCTACCCGATCGGCGTGTATCCCGACGAGATTGCGCAGCAGGCGACCGCGCGCGCGACGGTCAAGCACATCCTCGATCTGAAACAGGGGCTGCAGGACCGCAAGCTCATCATGAGCGTGGATCGCCTCGATTATTCGAAGGGGATGCTCGAACGATTTCGCGCGTTCGAGCGCCTGCTCGAACTGTGGCCGAACCAGCAAGGAACCGTGAGTTTCGTTCAGGTCGCACCGCCCAGCCGCTCGGACGTGGCGGGCTATGGGGAAATTCGCCAACAGTTGGAAACCGAGGCGGGGCATATCAACGGGCGCTTCTCGGATCTGGCCTGGACGCCGCTTCGCTATATCAACAAACGCTACGCTCACGAAGTCCTGATGTCGTTCTTCCGGGCGTCGCAGGTGGGTTACGTCACGCCGCTGCGCGACGGCATGAATCTCGTGGCGAAGGAATACGTGGCGTCGCAGGATCCGGCGGATCCCGGCGTGCTGGTGCTGTCATGCTTCGCGGGCGCCGCTCAGGAACTGGACGGCGCGCTGATCGTGAATCCCTATGACATCGACGGCATGGCCGAAGCGTTGCGCACGGCGCTGAACATGTCACTTTCGGAGCGCCAGACGCGCCACGCCAGCATGATGGCGACGCTGCGCGAGCACAATCTGTCGACGTGGCGCAACCGGTTCATCGCCGATCTGCGACCGCCGACGACCGCCGCTAAACCAGCCTTGCTGCGTACGCAACCGGCCGCGGCCTCAGTCGACGGGTGAACGTCGCCAGAGGGCGCGGCGAGCCGCACGACGCGCCGCCATGATCTGCCACGATAAGGTCGCGACGGGCGGACGGTCTTACTTGCCCGCCGGACGCGACTGCTGCACCTGTGCCAAACGTTTTTGCAGGCCGTCCGCGATTTCCTTCTGGTGGGTTTGCTTGGCAAAGTCGATGGCCGTCATGCCGATCTGGTTCTTGAGACGGACATCCGCGCCCCCATCGAGCAGCACCTTGCACGTGGTGATGTGCCCCCCGCGAGCGGCCATCATGAGCGGCGTGGTGCCGTTGGGCGACTCGGCATCGACGTAAGCCGACGCGTCCAGCAGGATCTGCACGATGTCATCGTGCCCGTTGGTCGCGGCGTAATGCAGCGGCGCCCAACCCTTCTTGTTGACTTCGGCATCCTTGTCGATGAGCAGCTTGACCATCGGCGTGAGGCCTTGCAGCGAGGCGATCATCATCGCGTTCTCGCCTGCCGCGTTGGTCGCATCGAGATCCGTGCGCTTATCGTCGATGAGCAGGCGCGCCACGTCCACCGACTTTTCGCGCATCGCGATCACCAGCAGCGGGTTGCCCTTTTCGTCCGTCGAATTCGGGTCGACCCCCGCCTTGAGCGCTTGGGCGATGGATTTTGTGTCGTTGAAGACGACCGCCTTGACCAGAGCGCTATTGGAAGTGGCCGCCGTGGCGCATGCCGTCAGACAAAGCACGCTGAGCAACATCCAGGCTCGGATCATCGAAAATTTGCGCATTGGGAGCTCCTGTCGGTAGTCCGGTGAATAACGGAAAGGCAGTTCGGTCGATTAGGGGTACGGGTCTTACGGTTCAGGGCTTTGCCGTGGCAAACAGGCGGAAGAAATTCTCCGTCGTGACATCGGCGATCTTCTGCAGCGGCTCGCCGCGCAGATCGGCGATAAATTCGGCCACATGCCGCACGTAGCCCGGCTGATTGAGCTTGCCGCGATAGGGCACGGGCGCGAGGTACGGCGAATCGGTCTCGATCAGCATGCGCTCGAGCGGCACGCGCCGCGCCACGTCCTGCAAATCGCGGGCGCTCTTGAACGTGACGATGCCGGAGAACGAGATATAGAAGTTCTGATCGAGCGCGCCTTGTGCGACCTCCCAGCTCTCGGTGAAGCAGTGCATCACCCCGGCGGGCTCGCCCGCCTGCTCTTCGCGCATGAGGCGCAGCGTATCCTCGGCGGCCGCGCGCGTGTGAATGATGAGCGGCTTGCCGGTGAGGCGCGCGGCACGAATATGCGTGCGAAAGCGCTCGCGCTGCCACGCCATGTCCTCGATGCTGCGACCTTCGAGCCGGTAGTAGTCGAGCCCGGTTTCACCAATGGCCACGACTTTCGGGTGGGCGGCCAGACGCACGAGGTCGTCGACGCTCGGCTCGGGCGTGTCTTCGTAATCGGGATGGACACCGACCGAGGCATACACGTTGTCGTGCTGTGCTGCGATGTCCAGCACCTGCGGCAGCGTCGGCAGGTCGACCGAGACACACAGGGCGTGGCTCACCTTGTTCTCACGCATGCGCGCGAGCAAGTCGGGCATCTGCTCGGCCAGTTCCGGGAAATTGATATGACAATGCGAATCGATGAACATGATGTGCGATCGGTGTCCGGTGCCCTGCGTCAACGCGACGCCGGCCCACCGAACAACTGTTGGTATTGCAGGAAAAGGGCCTCGAGCAGCACGCGGGTATTGAGCGGGTGATTTTGCACCTGACGCTGCTGCGCCAGCTCACGCAGGAAGCCGAGCAGGTGCACGTCGTCCGTCGCGTCGCCGCAACGGCGCAACGCCTGGGCATGACTCGGGAAGAAGCGTACGGTGCCCGTCATGCGCTGCGCGAGCACATCGAAGCACCAGCGTTGCAGCGTCTCCAGAATGCCCGGCAAATTGCCCTTGTGCAGTTGTTCCGCACAGGCAAAGCCGTCGATCGCGGCGCCCTGCGCGAGCTGGCCGATCAGCCAGTCGCGCCAGGCGCGCTCGTCCGGCTCGGCGAGTGCGCGGGCGGCAAGCGGCGCCCCGCCGGTCTCGGCCAGTACCGCGGCGGCGGTGGCGGCGTCGAGTCCCGCGTCGCCCATCAACCATTGCGTTGCCTGCGCGTGATCGGGCCGGGTCAACACCATGCGGCGGCAACGCGACAGAATCGTCGGCAGCAGACGGTCCGGCTGCGTCGTCACCAGCAGGAACACCACGCCCTCGGGCGGCTCTTCGAGCGTTTTGAGCAGGGCATTCGCCGCATGCACGTTGAGCGCCTCCGCCGGATAGAGCAGCACCACGCGTCGCCCCTGACGGTGCGAACCCAGGCTCGCGAAGTCGATCACTTCGCGGACCTGCTCGATCTTGATTTCCTTGCTCGGTGTCTTGGTTTTCTTGTCGCCCTCGGCGTCGGCACGGGCGTCGGCACCAGGCAGGCTATCGGCCAATATTTCAGGACAGACGGCACGAAAATCCGGGTGATTGCCGCTGGAGAACCACTGGCACGCACCACACGTGCCGCATGGCAGGTGGTCGGCGCGCGGCGATTCGCACAGCAGGGCCTGCGCGAACGTGCGGGCGAGCGCCAGCTCGCCAATGCCGGGCACCGCCTGCAACAGCAGCGCGTGCGGCATCTGGGCGCGCAGGTCGTTCAGGCGTGTCCAGTCCTGTGACTGCCAGGGATACAGCATATGGGCTCCTTGGCCGATAAATGCGTCGGGCGAGACAGCGAAATTACGCCATGGCGAATTCGCGAAATACCGACGCTGCGAGTCGGTCGAACAAGCGGATTATCGCGCGTCAGCGCGGCCCGTGCCCGGGCACGCCCAGACGGGCGAATACGCCCGCGAGTTGTCCGGCAATGGCCTCGATGCTTTGCGCGGCGTCAATCACGACGAATCGCTCCGGCGCGGCCTTGGCACGACGCAGGTACTCATCTCGCACCCGTGTGAAAAACGCCGCCGATTCGCGCTCGAACTTGTCCGGCGCCCGGGCGCCCGCCAGCCGCGCGGCGGCAATCGCCGGATCGAGATCGAACAGAATCGTCAGATCGGGTTGACGCGTGCCCTGCACCCATTGTTCGAGGATCGCCAGCTTGTCGCGTGACAGCCCCCGCCCGCCGCCCTGATAGGCAAACGTCGCATCGGTGAAGCGATCGGAGACGACCCAGTCGCCGCGCGCGAGCGCCGGTTCGATCACCTTCGCCAGATGCTCGCGACGTCCGGCGAACATCAGCAGCGCCTCGGTTTCGAGATCCATCGGCTCATCGAGCACGAGCTTGCGCAACGCCTCGCCCAAGGGGGTGCCCCCCGGCTCGCGCGTGGCGACGACGCTGCGCCCCACACTGGCGAGGCCCTGACGCAGCGTGTCGACAAAGGCGTTGACGTGCGTGCTCTTGCCGGCGCCGTCGATGCCTTCGAACGTGACGAACCTGCCCGGCACAGTGGCCGTGGCCTCGGGGGAATGCGTCATTGCTCACCTCGCTGAAATTTGTCCACGGCGCGATTGTGCTCCTGGAGGTTCGCCGAGAAATGGCTCGTGCCGTCGCCGCGCGCCACGAAGTACAGCGCGTCGGTCGACGCGGGATTCAACGCTGCCGCAAGCGACGCCATGCCCGGTAGCGCGATCGGCGTCGGCGGCAGGCCGGCGCGGGTGTAGGTGTTGTAGGGCGTGTCCGTCTGCAAGTCGCGCTTGCGCAGGCGCCCCGTATACAGATCCCCCATGCCGTAGATCACCGTGGGATCGGTCTGCAGCAACATACGCTTGCGCAGCCGATTGACGAACACGGCCGCGACCTGGCCGCGCTCCACCGCCTGCCCGGTTTCCTTCTCGATGAGCGACGCCATGATAAGCGCCTCGTACGGTGTCGTGTAGGGCAACCCCGGCGCACGCGCGGCCCACGCTTCGTCCAGGCGCTTCTGCATCAGGCGATAGGCCCGCTTGTAGATATCGACGTCGCTCGTGCCTTTTGGAAACAGGTAGGTGTCGGGAAAGAACATGCCCTCGGCTTCCGCACGATCGGCGCCCACGAGCTGCATGAGATCCGCGTCGGGAAGCCCGGCCGTGTCGTGCCGCAACGCCGGGTTCGCGTCCAGTTCGGCACGCATCTTCTTGAAGGTCCAGCCTTCGATGATGGTCACGACATACTGGTTGACGTCACCACGCGCGAGCTTTTCCATCACCTCGAATGGCGTGATGCCGGTCGCAAACTCGTAGTTGCCCGACTTGAGCTTGGTCCCCACGTCCATGACGCGAGCCAGCAGATTGAACAACAGCGGTTGTACCGGCACGCCGCCGGTACGCAATTGCGTCGCCACGCTGCGCACCGAGCTGTAGGGTTTGATCGTGACGTCGAGCGTTGGCTTGCCCAACTGCAAGGGGGCTTGCGCCCAATAATAGAATGCGCCGCCCGCCGCGAGCGCAGCGACAATCAACAGTACGAACAGGCGTTTGATGAAAGACATGAATTGCAGGGTAAGCCATCCAGCGACGGCAGCGGGTTCGGGGGACTCGGTCAGACAGCGTGGCGCCGACGGCGTCGAGCGGCGCGTTTTGCGCGTCGAACCGAGCTCGCACGTTCTGGCGGAAGACCCAATATAATACTTTGACTTGCCGAACCCTCACAGATTGACAGCCACCTTCGTTTATGACCTCCCAATGGCGTGATCTCCTGCCGCAAGCGGCAGACGTGAATTCCCCCGATATTTTGTCCAACGCGAGCGCACGCGCCGCCCAGTTCGACGCCTTGCAAACCGGCAGCTTCGTCGCGCTGGCGAGCGACACCGGCCTGATCGCCCTGAGCGGCGCCGATGCTGCGAGCTTTCTGCACGGCCAACTGACCAACGACGTCGAGCGCCTGGCGCCCGCACAGGCGCGGCTGGCCGGCTACTGCTCGGCAAAGGGGCGCCTGCTCGCCACCTTCCTGATGTGGCGCGATGCGTCCGCCGACGCCACGATCTATCTGGCGTGCGACGCCACGGTGCAGGCTGCCGTACAGAAACGACTGTCGATGTTCGTCCTGCGGGCCAAGGTCAAGCTGACCGACGGTGCTGCCACGCACGTGTTGCTGCAGGTCGGTGGCCCGGCGGCGGAGGCCGTCCTCGCGAACACGTTCGCCGCACTGCCCACCGAATCGCTGGCCGTTGCCCACGCAACCCTCGGCGACGACGCGACCCACCTGATCCGACTGCCGGCGGCCGGCACGGCACGCTCGCTCTCGCGCTTCCTCTGGAGCGTGCCGGTGGCGCGTGTCGCCGAGGTCTGGGCCTCGCTGACGCAAGCCCCCGGGGTGGTCGCCGTTGCCCCAGCCCTCGCGGCATGGCTCGATGTGCATAGCGGCGTGGCGCGCGTCACGAGCGCGACGCAGGAGCAGTTCGTTCCGCAGATGGTGAACTGGGAGGTCGTGGGTGGCGTGAACTTCCGCAAGGGCTGCTATCCGGGCCAAGAGGTTGTCGCGCGCAGCCAGTATCGCGGCACCATCAAACGGCGTCTGCATCTGGCGCACGTCGATGCCACGCAACCCGCACCGGGCCAGGAACTCGTCGAGACAAGCGATCCGGACCAGCCATGCGGCATGGTCGTGCACGCGGCACCGGCACCGAACGGCGGCTACGACGCGCTCGTTGAAGTGAAGCTCACCGCGCGCGAAGCCGACGATGTGCGCCTTGGCGCCGCCGATGGCCCCGCGCTGACCTTCGCCGAATTGCCGTACGACATCGTGGACCCGACGGAGTCGCCCGCGTCGTCTGCGGCGGCGTCCTGACCCGGCCGCCGCGGCGCCCGAGAATGGACTGTTACGTCTACTACCGCGTTTCATCGCACAACGCCGGCGCGGCTCGTCTGGCCGTCGCGCAACTTTTCGCGCTGACGGCAGCGCGCTTCGGCGTCACGGGGCGCCTGCAATGGCGCGCCGACGCCTCCGCCCACGACACCGCCGCCGGCACCACAACGTGGATGGAGCGCTACGACGGCGTCAGCGACGCGTTCGTCGCGGCGCTGACGCCGTTGGCCGCCGAGGCCGGCTTGACGATGCGCATCGACGGCGAGCGTCACGCCGAGTGCTTTGTCGACGCCGAGCCACCATGTGCCTGATCGTCTTCTCCTGGCAGCCCGAGGCCGCCACGCCGCTGGTCCTGCTCGCCAATCGCGATGAGTTCTTCGAGCGTCCCGCCGAACCGTTGCACTGGTGGCGCGATCGCCCGGACGTCCTTGCCGGCCGAGATCTACGCGGCGGTGGAACGTGGATGGGCGTCAATCGTGCGGGACGCTTCAGCGCACTGACGAATTTTCGCGACGGGCGCGCCCCAATGGCGCCGAAAGACTCGCCATCGCGTGGCCTGCTCGTCTCGGCCATGCTCGATGCAACTTCGTTCGACGACGATCTGGTGCGCATTGAACGGCACGCGCACGAGTACACAGGATTCAATCTTCTCGCGGGAGACTTGCCGGCGGGCAAGCTGTTCTGGTTGGGAAATCGCGCCCACCACGTCGGCGGCACGGCACCGGCCGCCTTCGCCATGCCACTCGCTCAGGCCATCGCGCCCGGCGTCCACGGTCTGTCCAACGCCGTGCTCGACACGCCCTGGCCCAAGCTGGTCAGCCGTCGCGAGGCTTTCGCCCATGCACTGACACACCATGCCGACGACGCCAGCCTGCTGCGGATCATGCGCGACGCCAGCGAAGCGCCCGACAGCGCGTTGCCGGAGACGGGCGTCTCACGCGCGTGGGAACGCTCGCTATCGGCGGCATTCATTGCGTCGCCCGCGTACGGGACCCGATGCACCACCCTGCTTCGCTACCATCGTGACGGCACCGTCGACATGACGGAAGTCACCGTAACGCCAGGTCAGTCGCCCACGGTCTTGTCCGGCCGTCGCGATTTCACCTTCACCGCCCAGGCCACACTCGCTCGATAGTGCGACCCCTTCACGCTTGTCGCCTCAAGGGGATGCGCCCCGCCGTTTCTGGATGACGCCCGAGACGTTCGCCCAAAACTGTCATTAGGCATTTCCTGATTTCCTGCGGAAACGCCACAAATTTCGCCTGACAGATATTTCGGTGTCTTACATTTGGCTATAATTGCTCGCCAACCATTTTTGGGGGGCTATGGAAGGGCGACCCGATTCATTATCGAATCTCCCGCCATATCCGGCCGTATCGAGCGACGGCCGTGACAACGCATTTAGCGAAACAGCGCGTGGCTCAGCAAAGCGGCAATCGCTTTTTTTCACTCAAACGCCATGCCAGACAACATCGACCCGCGAACGATGCGTCGCACAGCCCTATGGAGTTCGGAAGCCGTTCCCGCTGGGGAATCGACGCCGCTACCCACGGTGCCCGCGCACTCGGCGACGGCTGGATCGTCCCGCACCGTTGCCCACTGGGCATTGCCTGTGCGCCGGTGGGCCTATCGTCAACATGACGCAGCGTCGGCCCGCAAGCCGGAGGTCGGCGACATCGATCCCATGTTGCGCCGGCGTCTGAGCCCGCTCGCCCGACTGGCGTTGTCGGCCGCCACGGCGTGCGGTCCGCTGCCGCCCAAGTGCCGGGTCGTGTACGCCTCTCAGCACGGCGAGATCCAGCGCACCACGCAAATGCTTGACGCGCTGGTTCGCGGCGAGCCGCCCTCGCCCACCGCGTTCAGCTTGTCGGTCCTCAATGCAACCCCCGGCGTGCTCAGCATTGCGCGCGACGACCGCTCGGCCATCAATGCCATCGCCGCGCTCGACGATACGCTTGGCTACGCATTGCTCGACGCATGGACGCAACATCGGGAGGCCCCCGACGCGCCGCTGCTGGTGATTTACGCCTTCGAAGCACCGCCGGCCTGCTTTGGCCCGACGTCGCGCCAGATCGACGACAGCGCGAGCGCTCTGGCGCTACTGATCGAATCCGGTGCCACCGCGCGCCTGACCTGCACGATGCATCTGCCGACCGCTCGCGAGGCGCACGCGGAGCGCCGCGCGCAATGTCAGAGTCTGGTCACGTCGCTGCTGGAGGGCGGCAGCGACCTCTGGCGCGGCGAACGCCACGATTGGCAGTGGGAATGGCACGAGGACGCACGGCATGCCAATGTCTGATTCTTGTACACAACTACGGTGGGAGCTCCTGCGGCGGCGCACGGCGTCGCTGTGGCTATGGTCGTGCTTCGCCGTCGGCGGTCTCCTCTTTTCGCTGATCGTATTCCCCGCACTCCTTTTGCTTCCGATGTCCACGCGCCGCCGCCGCCGCTGCGCCATGGCTATCGTGCATCACGGCTTCGCCGCGCTCGTCGCGGCTTCGCGTGCCCTGGGCGTCATCCGCTTCGACATCCAGAATGCCGAGAAACTGCGGCACCTGGGCCGCGCCATCGTGATCGCCAATCACCCGTCGTACATGGACGTCATGGTGTTGCTCTCACTCATGCCGCGCGCCTGCTGCATCGTCACCAGTCGGCACTGGCGCAACCCGCTGTTCGCCGGCATCGTACGCGCGGCCGGCTATCTCCGTAACGACGGCGGACCCTCGCTCGTCGGTGCCAGCGAAGCGGCGCTGGCCGACGAGGTGCCCCTCATCGTGTTTCCCGAAGGCACACGCAGCCCGTCGCGAGGCCAGCTCGGCAAGTTCTCCCGGGGTTTCGCGCACATCGCGCTGGCACATGACTGCCCGATCCTGCCCGTGCTGATCGACTGTGATCCGCCTGCCTATACGAAACAACACCGGTGGCACTCACTCCCCCCCTCCACGCCGACCCTGCGCGTTCGTGTGCTGGAAGACGACTTGAGCGAGCACGTGGCCGCCGCGCCGGTTCGCTTCGCGCCCGCCAACGAGGACGTGCTTGCCCCATTGGCGGCGAGACGCCTGACGGCGCTCGCCGAACATTTTTTCATCGATCAGATTTCTCAACATGGCTTCACTAGAACTTGAAATCAAGCAATTGATCGTCCAGTCCCTTGAACTGGAAGACATTGCGGTGGACGACATCGCCGACGACATTCCCTTGTTCGGCGATGGCCTCGGCCTGGACTCCATCGATGCGCTCGAGTTGGGCATCGCCCTGCGCAAGCGCTTCGGCCTGCAAATCGAAGCGGGCGACGACGCCGCGCGCGCCCAGTTCCGCAGTGTTGCCACCCTCGCCCAGTTGCTGCGCGAGCGCGGCTGCACCCAGTAAGGAAACCGAATGATGAGTTCATTGACGTTGCCCTTGTCCGACGAAGACATCCTTTCCCGTTTGCGCACCATCCTGCACGACACCTTCGAGATCGAACCCGAACGGGTGACCTTGCAGGCGCACCTGTTCGAGGAGCTTGACCTCGACAGCATCGATGCCGTAGACCTTGCCATCCAACTGCAGCGCCTGACGGGCAAACGCATCAAGCCCGACGAGTTCAAGAGCGTGCGCACCGTCGACGACGTTGTGGCGGCCGTGCGTACGTTGCTCAACGACTGATCGTCCGGCATGCCCCGACTTCACGCCGACGCGCCAGCGTCATTGCCGCGCACCCCACAAGCCCGAGTCCGCTGGCCATCTGTCGTCGCGGCACTCGCCTACCCGATGCTGATCCTCGCCGGAATCTCGCTGGTTCCGCCGCGCTATCTGGCACTGCTGCTCCTTGCCGGCCTCGGCCTGCGATACCGGCACAACTTGCGCGCCCATCGGCTGCTTATGCCCGTCGAATGGGCGGTGGCCGGTGGATTGGCCGCGCTCGCGTTCGCGACAGCGCTGAGCAACAGCGAGCTGTTGCTGCGGTGTTATCCGGTCGCTGTCAATCTCGGGATGGGGCTCACGTTTGCGATGTCGCTCCGCGCCCCCATGTCGATGGTCGAGCGCATCGCGCGGTTGCATCAGCCCGACCTGCCGGTGGACGCGACGCCCTACCTGCGCAACGTCACTCGCGTGTGGATCGTATTTTTCATCTTCAACGGCGCCGTCGCGCTCGCCACGGCGCTTTGGGCGTCGCGGGAGATCTGGTCGCTCTATAACGGCGGAATCGCATACGTACTGATCGGCCTGCTGTTTGCGGCGGAATGGTGGTGGCGTCGGCGCATGTTGGCGCGAAAAGCGTCCGCTTGCGCGGCAGGCACGTCGCCGCCGGAGGGCGCGGCATGAGCGTTCCCGCCTCGATCGAATCGTCCGCCCCGTCAGCATCGCCTGCCTCACACGAGCGTTCCGCAGGACTGGCGCCCTGCGCGTGCACGCCGCTAGCCGAACTGCTGCGCGCGCCTCGCGCGCCGTCGCTCGTCGTATGCGTGGACGGCCGATCCGCCGCAGACGACGTGCATGGGCTCGGCACGTTTGGCTCGCTCACCACGCGCGCCTGGCGCGAACGCGTCGGGGCGTTGCACGCTGTCTTTGCGGCACGCCCTGCCCTGCGACTGGCGATGTGTCTGGACGATCCGTACGACATGAGCTGCGCCCTTTTCGCCGCGTGGGCCGCGGGGCGAACCCCGGTCGTGTTACCCAACGCACTGAACCAGACACGCCGCGACTTCGCCTTCGCCTTCGACGAGGCCATCGATGCGGCCACGTTGGCTTCCTGTGCGGATCGTCGTGATGACATGAACGTCGTGCCAGGGATCGCGCACACGGCGCTCGCCGCAGCGCTGCCCGCCTCGAGCAAATTGATTGTCTACACCTCGGGAAGTACCGGCGAGCCGAAAGCCATCACGAAGACGCTCGCGCAACTCGATGACGAAGTGCAGATGCTGCACCGGCATTGGGGTGCGCAATTGCAAGCGGCGCTCGTCGTCGCGAGCGTGCCGTGCCATCACATCTACGGGCTGTGGTTTCGCATGCTCTGGCCGTTGGCCGCTGGCGTGCCGTTTGCTCGGCACACCTTCGCGGAGCCCTCGCAAACGCAGCAGTGGCGCACGTGGCCTGCCGTCGTCTGGATCGCTGGCCCCGCGCAGCTGACGCGTTGGCCCGCATGGCTGGGCGACGACGTTTGGCGCGATGCGCCCCGCCTCACCTTCTCGTCGGGCGGTCCACTGCCCAAGGACGCGGCGCTGCAATGCGCCCACCTCGTGCGAACCGCTCGGCCTTCGTTGCCGGCAGACGTGGCGCACGCCCCGGTCGAAGTGTTCGGCAGTACGGAAACAGGCGGCATCGCGTGGCGTCAGCAGGATCGCACGTCCGACTGGACCCCGCTCGACGACACACGCGTGCGATTGACCGACGAGGGTGCACTGGCAATCTGCTCGCCGCGTGTCAACCACGGGCGCTGGTGGCCGACCGACGACGGCGCCGTCGTGCATCCCGACGGGTCGTTCGCCTTGACGGGGCGCCTCGATCGCACCGTCAAGATCGAGGGCAAGCGGCTCTCATTGCCCGGCGTTGAAGCGGCGCTGCTGCGCCACGAATGGATCGACGATGCCGCCGCGGCCGTGGTCGCGGGACGCCTCGCCGTCGCCGTCGTCCTCAGCCCTGCCGGCCGGTGCGCTTGGCGAGAGCGCTCGCTCAAGACCGTGCGTGAGACGCTGCGTCACGCGTTGGCCGCGACCTTCGATGCGACGATGCTCCCGAAGCGCTGGCGTTTCCTGATGACATTGCCCCTCAATGAACGCGGCAAGCGCACGGCCGCCGACATTGCGGCACTTTTCACACCGGCGTCCCCGTGGCTGCCCTCGGTGCTGGGCGTTCGGTGGAACGATGCCGACGACCCTGCCCCCGCAACCGCACTCGACGGTTCGCTCGTGATGTCCCTGCGCGTGCCGCCCGAGCTGGCGCACTTCAACGGTCACTTTCCAGGACTGCCGCTGCTGCCCGGCGTGGTGCTGATCGACTGGGCAACGCGGTTTGCCGCAGCGCATGCGTCGCAAGACGCCGCACGTCATGGCTGGGCGGTCGCGCCAACGTCGTTACATCAAGTCAAATTCTCCGCGCCCGTATTGCCGGGAACACGCTTCGACCTCACGCTGACGTTCGATACCTCACGCCGTCGCGTGCACTACGCCTACGAAGGTGCCCGCGGACCTGCCGCGACCGGATATCTCGTCTACGCCGCGCCGCCCGCGCTTGCCGGAGAGGCGCAACGATGACGACAACACTCGGTCCCAGCCTGTCGCCATGCCCTTTCCTGCCGTGCGTGCTGATCCCGGTGTACAACCACCCGGCGCAAATCGCACGCATCGTCGACACGCTGCTCGCGCAAGGCCTTCCGGTGCTGCTGGTCGATGACGGGAGCGACGCCCCGACGCGCGACTTGCTCGTGGCCATTCAGGCCAACCACCCGCAGACCGTGACGCTGGAACGGCTACCGCGCAACGTCGGCAAAGGCGGCGCTGTCTCCCACGGATTGCGCCGCGCCCACGCGCTCGGATTTACGCACGCCCTGCAAGTCGATGCCGACGGTCAGCACGATCTGTGCGACGTCTCCGCCTTTCTCGAAGACGCCCGCCAGCACCCGAGCGCCGTGATCTGCGGCACGCCACGCTACGACGCGTCCGTGCCCAAGGGGCGTTTGTATGGCCGCTACATCACGCACTTCTGGGTGTGGATCGAGACATTGTCGTTCGACATCGCCGATTCGATGTGCGGCTTCCGGGTCTATCCGCTTTCGGCCACCACCGCGCTGCTGGCGCGCCACCGGCCACCATCGCGCATGGCCTTCGACACCGACATTCTGGTGCGTCTGTACTGGCGCGGCGTGCCGATCCAGAGCCGGCGCACACGCGTCGTCTATCCGGAGAACGGGGTTTCGCACTTCCAGATGTTGCGCGACAACGTCGGCATTTCCTGGATGCACACGCGGCTCGTATGCGCCATGATCCCGCGCGCGCCGGGACTGCTGTGGCGGAAGTGCCGCCGCAAGCCGAGTGCACATGCCCAGGCGGTGGCAGCCATGCCGGCCGCCGCAACATCCTCCGCGACATCCTCCGCAACGCCCACCGTCGACGACGGCCTGGCGTGGTGGCGGCGCCCCGAGCGCGGCAGCTTGCTGGGCATGCGCCTGTTGGCACTGGCTTGCCGGTGCTTCGGTCTGCGCACGGCGCGCGTCTGCCTGATTCCCGTGGCGGCCTATTTCGCGCTGAAGGACACACAAGCGTGCGCGGCCTCGCGCGATTATCAGCAGCGGCTCCGGAACGCAGCCCCCGAACTCGGGCTGCCGGCGCCCACGCGATGGCACACGTTCCGGCATCTTCTGGCGTTTGCCAACGCGGCACTGGATAAATTCGCCGCCTGGCGCGGACTCCTCGGCGAGCGCCATGTCCAGATCGACGACCGTGCCACGCTCGACGCGGCGGCCAGCGATGCGCGCGGCGCCCTCGTCATCGGCTCGCACCTCGGCAACCTGGAGATGACCCGCGCACTCGCCCGTTCGCGCGGCATCGACCGCATCCATGCCGTGGTCTACACCCGTCACGCCCAGCGATTCCGCTCGATGCTCGCCGGGTCGAACGACGCGTTTGCCGAGAACCTGATCGAGGTCGACGACATCGGCCCCGCCACGGCCATCATGCTGCGTGAGCGCATCGACCGGGGCGACTGGCTTGTCATCGTCGGAGACCGCGTGCCTTCCACCGAGGGTGGTCGGGTCGTGCCGGCCCCGTTCCTCGGCGCATCGGCGCCGTTCGCGCAAGGGCCGTTCATTCTCGCCGCCTTGCTCGAGTGCCCGGTGTATCTGCTTTTCTGCCTGCGCGACAAAGCGTCTTACCGACTCTATTTCGAACCGTTCGCCGATGCCGTGGCGTTGCCGCGCGCCCAACGCGAGGTCGCCCTGCGCACCTACGCCGAGCGCTATGCGCGTCGGCTCGAGCACTACTGCCGTCAGTACCCGATGCAGTGGTTCAACTTTTTCGATTTCTGGCGAGGCAAGTCGCCACAATCATGATGCAACTACCGACTTCACTGAGCGACGCCGATGCGCGCGCCGGCACACCCCCGCGCCATGGGCTTCACGACGCGCCCCCTGACGCCGACGCGCGCCGCGCGACAGCGCCGGCCGTCGTGTTCGGCCAGGCCCGTCTGACGATCGAAGACATTCTCGCGCTGGCCCGACGCACCCGCAGCGCGCGTCTGTCCACCAACCCCGTGTGGCAAGACCGCATACGCCGCGGCGTGAGCGCGCTGCACGCGCACCTTGCGGCCGGTCGTCCCGTCTACGGCGTCACGACCGGTTACGGCGATGCCTGTGTCGTCGACGTGCCCATGTCGCTCATCGAAGCATTGCCCGCACAACTGACGCGCTACCATGGGTGCGGCATGGGCGAATGGCTCGACGACCCGGCCGTGCGCGCCGTGCTCGCGTGCCGGCTGGCGTCGCTCGCCCAGGGGTACTCGGCCGTGCGCCCGGAACTCCTCGAGGCACTCGTCCACCTGCTCGCCCACGACGTGCTGCCGCGCATTCCGTCCGAAGGCTCGGTCGGCGCGAGCGGCGACCTCACGCCGCTGTCGTACGTCGCGGCTACGCTCATCGGCGAGCGCGACGTGACGTATCGCGGCCGCCTCTGCGCAGCGTCGGCGGCCCTGGCCGCCACGGGGGGCGCGCCGATCACGCTGGCCCCGAAGGAAGGCCTCGCGCTCATGAACGGCACGGCCGTCATGACCGCGCTGGCGAGTCTCGCCTTCGCACGCAGTCGCACGCTGGCGCGTCTGGCCGCCCGGCTCACAGCGTTGACGACCGTAGCGCTCGACGGCCGCGCCGCGCACTTCCATCCGACGCTGTTCGACGCCAAGCCGCACGACGGTCAGCGCGACGCCGCCCGATGGATTCGCGACGACTTGTCCGGACGCACGGAACCGCCCGAGGCGCGCCTCCAGGATCGCTATTCGTTGCGATGCGCTCCGCACGTCATCGGCGTGCTCGTCGACGCGCTGAGCTGGGTCCGGCGCGACGTCGAAAACGAGATCAACAGTGCCAACGACAACCCGCTCATCGATCCCGACACCGGCGAAGTCCATCACGGCGGCAACTTCTACGGCGGGCACATCGCCTTCGCCATGGACAGCCTGAAGACGGCGGTCGCCAACCTCGCCGACCTGATGGATCGCCAACTCGCCCTGCTGGTGGACGACAAGTTCAACAACGGCCTGCCCCGCAATCTCAGCGGCGCGACGGGCCCTCGCGCACCAATCAACCATGGTTTCAAGGCGGTGCAGATCGGCGCATCGGCGTGGGCGGCGGAAGCGCTCAAGCACACCATGCCGGCCAGCGTATTCTCACGCTCGACCGAATCGCACAATCAGGACAAGGTCAGCATGGGAACGATCGCCGCACGCGATTGCCTGCGCGTGCTGACGCTCACCGAACAGGTCGGCGCCGCTCACACGCTCGCGGTGGCGCAGGCCGTCAAGTTACGCTTGCGGCACTCGCCGGACGCCGCGCCGCTGCCCGCCGCACTGCGGGCGTGGCTCGAAACGGTCACCGCCCAATCGCCGTTCGTCGACGAAGATCGCGCGCTTGAACATGAATTGCGCGCCGTGCGTGCCTGGCTTGCCGATGGAGGCGATCTGCCTAATGACGACTGAGACGACCGGTCGCCGACCGGAAAAGGCCCCCTGGCTCAGCGCTTTCGCCGACGTCGAGATTCCGTTCCATGACGTCGATGTCATGGACGTCGCCTGGCACGGCCACTACGTCAAGTATTTCGAGATCGCACGCTGCGCGCTGCTGCGCCGCTTCGACTACGACTATCCACAGATGCAGGCGTCCGGCTATCTCTGGCCCATCGTCGAGTGCCATCTCAAGTACGTTCGCCCCGCGCGCTACGGGCAGCGGGTGCGTGTCACGGCATCACTGACCGAGTATGAGAATCGGCTTCGCATCGCCTACGAGATTCACGACATCGCTACCGAAACGCGCATGACCAAGGGATATACCGTCCAGGTCGCGGTGGACGCGCGCAACGGCGAACTGCAATTCGTGAGTCCCCCCGTCGTACTGAGCAAGTTGGAGGCCGTATGGGTCGCCATCTGATGCCGCGTGCTGCGAGCGTGCTTGCCCTCGCCCTACTGGTCGGCGTCGGGCTGTCGTCGGCACCCGCCGTCGCGACCGAAACCGAGACCGCCCCCGTTGCGGCATCAGCGGCGGCCGATTCGGCGTTGCTCCAGCGAATCCTCGCGCAGGTCAGTGCGCATCCCGTGGTGCACGCCGATTTCGTCCAGACGCGAACCTCGGCCTTGCTGACGGCACCTGCGCTCACGCGCGGCACGCTGGTTTTCGCGCGCGAGCGCGGCGTGATCTGGCAAGTGCGTTCGCCGCAGCCGCAAGGGTATGTCTACGGCCGGCAACGCAGCGCGCGCATCGATGCCGACGGCAAGCTGCTGTCGCTCGACGGGCAGCCGACGGCCATCTCGCAGCAGATCAACGAATGGGCCAATGCATTCATGCAGGGCGACACCAGCGGACTCGCCTCCCAATTCGGCATTTCCGTCACGGGCACCCTGCGTCGCTGGCAGGTGGTGCTCACGCCCGCACAACCACAGATCGCTCAAGCGATGCGGCGTCTCACGCTCAGCGGCGACACGACCGTGCGCACCGTGACGCTGGAGACCCGGCGCGGTGAGACCGTCCAGTGGCAGTTCGACAAGGTGCGCACCGGCGAGACGCTCGACGTGCAAGCGCAACGCCTGCTGCGAATGGTCGAATGACGCCACGCACTCGGGCATTGCGCCGCACACTCACCTTCGCCCTCGTCGCGGGCCTCGTGCTGCTGGGTATCTGGCTGCTGGCGGTGCGCCATCTGCCGCTGCAGACCAATGTGCTCGCGCTGTTGCCCACGACCGAGCGCGATCCCGTCGCGGAGCAAGCCGTGGACCATCTGGCGGGCAGCGTCAGCGACCGTGTCGTGGTCCTGATCGGCGCGCCCGACGCCCACGCGGCCCGCGCCGCCGCGGCGCGTTTCGACGCGCTGGCCCGTGCGAGCGGCGCCTTCGCGAGCGTGCAGGGTCGGGTGCCGCCGTTCGACCCGGCCTTTCTCTCGAATTTCTATCGGCCGCATCGCTTCCAACTCCTCTCGCCAGCGGATCGCGGCGACCTGCAGGCGCAGCTTCGCCGACATGCGTCTGGCGACGCGAGCTTGCCGCCGCTATCGCTGGCCCATTCCCCCTTCGGCCTGACCGACGCGGCCGATGACCCCTTTGGCTGGCTCGACCGCTGGCTCACGCGGCTGCCGTTCGGCCAGCTTAGGATGTTGCCCGACGACGGTTGGCTGAGCGCGCGCCAAGCGGGGAAGACATGGGTGCTCGTGTTGCTGCAAACGCAAGGCCCGGCCTTCGACAGCGCCGTGCAGCAGCGAATCACTCAATTCTTCGACACGGCACAAGCGCGGATCGTAGACCTCTCGCCCGGCGTGGAAGTGCTGCGCAGCGGCGCGGTCTTCCATGCGGCAGGGGCACGATCGCAGGCGGAAACGGAGTTGCATCGCATCGGCATCGTTGCAACGCTCGGTATTGCGCTGCTCACGCTCTGGGCGTTCCGTTCGGGCCGCCTGCTCGCCATGGGGCTCGCGACCATCGCCTTCGGCACGCTGTGCGCTGCGCTCGCCACGCTGCTGATCTTCGGTGAGCTGCACTTGCTGACGCTCGTCTTCGGCGCGGCCCTGATCGGCGAAACCGTCGACTATGCCATTCAGTATTTCGTCGGCGTTGGCGGTCTGACGCGCGAGGCAGCCCAGCGGACCCTGCCGATGCTGCGTCCGGCATTGCGTATCGCCCTCGCGACCAGCGTGCTGGGCTACGCGATTCTCGGCACTGTGCCGTTCCCTGCATTGCGTCAGATCGCCGTGTTTGCGCTGGCGGGCCTGCTCTCGTCCTATGTGTTCGTCGTTTGGGCCTTGCCCGCCTTTCTGCCGCGCGAGGTGCCTGCGCTGCGCGCGCCGGTCGTCGCCCTTGCCCAACGCTGGCTGGCGATCTGGCGCGGCGCGCTTGCCGGGCGGCGCGGCACGGCGGTGGGGGGGCTGATCCTGCTGGCATGCGTGCCGGGCTGGTGGCGGCTGGGCGTCGACGACGACGTTCGCCGGCTCATTGCCCGCGATCCCGCACTGGTCGCGCAAGAGCAGGCGATCTCGCGCATCACCGGTATCGACGGAGCCACGCAGTTCTGGCTGGTACAAGCCGACAGCGAAGAAGCGCTGCTCCGGCGCGAGGAACAACTCGGCGCGCGCCTCGACGACGCGGCGGCCCGCCGCGATGCCCCCTTCGACGGATGGACCGGCGTCTCCCAGTTCGTGCCGTCCATGCAACGTCAACTCGACAATCGGGCGCTGTTGGGCGCGGCTCGCTTCGACGCGCCCGACGCGTTGGTCGACGCCATGACGCGGGCCGGGTTCCGCCCGGCATTCGCACGGCAATACGCCGATGCCTACGCCGTCGAGGGCGACACGCCGCCGCTTCGGGTCGACCAATGGCTCGCGTGGCCCGGTTCGACGCCGCTACGCATGCTCTGGATGGGCCGGGTAAGCACGTCGGCGGGAGGGGCGTCCGCCCCGGCGAAGGCCGGTCATTTCGCCAGCCTCGTGCGCCCCCACGGCCTGCGCGACAGCGCCGCAGCCGGGCGCGTGGCGGTCGACTTGCCCGGCGTGACCTACGTCGACAAGGCCGCATCCATCTCGGCGCTTTTTGCCCGGTATCGCGTCGCAAGCGGAATTTGGTTCGCCGCCGCCCTCATCGTGGTGACTGGACTGCTCACGCGTCGCTACGGGTGGCGCGGCGCCATCGCCACCATCACTCCGACATTGCTCGCCACCGCGGCAGTGTTCGCGGCGTTCGGCTATCTCGACCTGCCGCTGACATTGTTCGCGCAGATGGGCTTGATGCTGGTCCTGGGCGTCGGCGTGAATTACGCGATCTTTCTGCGTGAGGGCGAACTACGTGCCGGCGGCGACCCGCGCATGGCCGCGATTGCGGTCGCCGGCACGCTGATGTCGGCCGCGACGACCCTGCTGTCGTTCGGCCTGCTCGCCTTCAGCGCCATGCCGAGCCTGCATGCCTTCGGCCTGACCTTGACGATCGGCATCGCATTTGCGTTGTGGCTCGCCCCCTATAGCCTGCGCTACCCGGAACTGCGCTCATGAAGTCTCCTGTCTATCTCCACGCTCTTGGCATGATCAATGCGCTGGGTCACGACCTGCCGGGCATCGCCGCGCGACTGTTCGCCGGCGATACGTCCGGTATGCGGGTTCGTGACGAGGTGCCCGCGCCGCTTACGTCCCCCGCCCCCGTGGTGGGCGCCGTGCGCGTGACCACTGACGCGCTGCCTTCGCTTCCCGCCCGGCTACAGCGGTACGACTGTCGCAACAACCGGTTTCTGGTCGCCGCGGCGCAACCGTTGCGCCCCACCCTCGCACGCCATATCGCGCGCCATGGGGCAACGCGCATCGGGGTCGTGATCGGTACGAGCACGTCGGGTATCGCCGAAGGCGAAGCCGCGCTGCGCACGCTCGCGGACCGGGGCGCGTTACCGGCGGCGTATCACTACGTCCAGCAAGCCCTCGGGGCACCGGCGCAGTTCGTTGCCGAGTTGCTCGGCGTGCACGGCCCCGCCTACACAATCTCGACCGCGTGCACGTCGAGCGCAAAGGCATTCGGTGCGGCGCGTCGCCTCATCGACAGCGGGATCTGCGATGCCGTAGTGACCGGCGGTGCGGACACGCTATGCGATCTGACCCTCGGCGGCTTCGGCGCGCTCGAGTCGCTCTCGCAGGGGCTCGCGCGCCCGATGAGCCGCCAGCGCGACGGCATCAACATCGGGGAAGGCGCGATGCTCTGCCTGATGTCGCGAGCGCCCGGCGACATCGTCGTGTCCGGCATTGGCGAATCGAGCGATGCTTATCACATCTCGGCCCCCGCGCCGGACGGCCGTGGCGCCATCGACGCCATGCGGGCCGCCTTGCACGACGCCTGCCTGGCGCCCTCGCAGATCGACTATGTTCATCTGCATGCGACCGGCACGCCGAAGAACGACGCGATGGAAAGCCTTGCCACACATGCCTGCTTGGGTGCCACCGCGTGGGCAAGCGGCACCAAACCCATGACCGGACATCTGCTCGGCGCCGCGGGCGCGACAGGCATCGGATTGTGCTGGCTCACGCTTTCAAGCGATGGCCGCCTCCCGCCGCACGTCTGGGATGGAGACGCCGCCCCCGAGCTCAGCGCCCTGCGGCTCGTCACCCCCGGCACCACGCTCGGTCGCGCCCCTCGCCACGTCATGACGAACGCCTATGCATTTGGCGGGAACAACGTCAGCGTCATCCTCTCGCGCGCGGAGGCCCTGTGATGCCCGCCGCTTCTGTCTGGCCGCCGATCGAGACGCTGCTGCCGCACCGGCCGCCGATGCTGCTCATCGATAACGTTTGCGAGCACGACGCCGAGTCGATCTGCGTGCAGGCAACGCCCGATGCTCACGCCTGGTATGCGGATGCGCACGGCAACATGCCCGTTCACATCGTCATCGAACTCATGGCGCAGGCGATTGCCGCGCACGAAGCGCTCACCCGTCGTATCGAAGGCCTGCCCCCCGCGCCGGGCGTGCTGCTCGGCACACGCCGCCTCGAAGCGCGTGTGGCCTCGCTGCCCGCCGGCGTGCCGGTTCTCGTGCGTGCCACATGCGTGCTACACGACGACAACGGCAACGGTGCCTACGACTGCTGCGTGCAGGCCGACGACGAGACAGTGGTCGATGCCACGATCAAGGTGCATCAGCCAACCGATTTCTCTGCCTTCTTGATGGAGCCCCAATCATGACCCGACGCGTTCTCGTCACCGGCAGCAGCCGGGGCATCGGACGGGCCATCGCCCTGCGCCTCGCGCAGGACGGCTTTGCCGTCACCGTTCATTGCCGTGAGCAGATCGCTCCCGGCGAAGCCACCGTCGCGCAGATTCGCGAAGCGGGCGGCACAGCCACGCTCGTGTCGTTCGATGTCCGTCATCGCGATACCTGCCGACAAGTGCTCGACGCCGACGTTGCCGAACACGGCGCGTACTACGGCATTGTCTGCGGCGCAGGCATCACGCGCGACAACGCGTTCCCCGCGCTGTCCGACGACGATTGGGACAGTGTCATCGACACCAGCCTCGACGGCTTCTTCAATGTCGTCCATCCCCTCACGATGCCCATGGTGCGACTGCGCGCCGGCGGTCGCATCGTCACGGTGGCGTCCGTCTCCGGGGTGATGGGCAATCGCGGCCAGGTGAACTACAGCGCCGCGAAGGCCGGTCTGATCGGCGCCACGAAAGCCTTGTCGGTCGAATTGGCGTCGCGCCGAATTACCGTCAACTGCGTGGCGCCGGGGCTGGTCGACACCGGCATGCTCGAGGGCGTGGCGCTCGACGAAGCGCTGCGCATGGTGCCCATGCAACGCGTCGGCCACCCTGACGAGGTGGCGCATGTGGTGTCGTTCCTGATGTCGGACGGGGCCAGCTACGTGACTCGCCAAGTCATCGGCGTGAATGGAGGGATCGTCTGATGACACGCGTCGTAGTGACTGGATATGGCGGAGTGACAGCGCTTGGCAGCCGCTGGGAAGACATTGAGCGGGCGCTGCGCACCGGGCAGAACGCCGTGCGCCGCATGCCGGAGTGGGACTACTTCGAAATGCTCAACGGGCGCCTCGCCTGCCCGGTGGAAGACTTCGCTGCGCCGTCGCACTGGCCGCGCAAGCAATTGCGTTCCATGGGACGGGTTGCCCAACTCGCGCTTCGGGCCACGGAACATGCCCTCGCCCACGCAGCGCTGGATGTCGCCGCGCACGACCCCGGCGATATCGGTGTGGCGTACGGGTCGTCATCGGGCAGCATCGCGCCGATTCAAGCCTTTGGCGTCATGGTCGACACGGGATCGATGGCCGGCGTGACGTCGACGAGCTACATCCAGATGATGCCGCACACGACGGCTGTCAACATCGGCGTGCACTTCGGACTCCAAGGCCGCATCATCCCGACGTCGAGCGCCTGCACGTCGGGCAGCCAGGCCATCGGATACGCATATGAAGCCATTCGCTTCGGCCGCGCGAAAGTCATGCTCGCTGGCGGTGCCGAAGAATTGTCCGGCCCCGGTAGCGCCGTCTTCGATACGCTGTACGCGACGAGCACGCGCAATGACGAACCGAAGCTCACGCCGCGCCCGTTCGATGCGGCGCGCGATGGCCTCGTGGTCGGCGAAGGCGCGGCCACGCTGGTGCTCGAATCGCTCGAACATGCGCGAGCGCGAGGGGCCACGATTCTCGCGGAAATCGTCGGCTTCGGCTGCAACACCGACGGCAATCACGTCACGCAACCGACCGCGGCCACGATGGCACGCGCCATGCGGCTCGCGCTCGACGATGCGGGTCTCGCCCCGCAGGCCATCGACTACATCAGCGCACACGGCACGGCCACGGACCGCGGCGATGTTGCCGAGAGCGAAGCCACCGGCAGCCTCTTCGGCACGCACGTGCCGATCAGCGCCATGAAGAGCTATCTGGGCCATACCCTCGGTGCGTGCGGCGCCATCGAAGCATGGTGGGCCATTGAGATGATGCGTCGCGACTGGTTTGCCGGCACGCTCAATCTCGACACACCGGATCCGGCCTGTGCGCCGCTCGATCACATCGCGGGCGCTCAGGGCCGCGATCTGGAAACGCAGCGAATCATGAGCAACAACTTTGCGTTCGGCGGCATCAACACGTCGCTGATCTTTCATCGATTTGCGGGTTGACGGGCGTTGCGCAGCGCAACGTCCATTCACAACGGAGAAGGAGAACCTATGCAGACTCGTCGACACTGGCTGATCGCCTCGCTTGCCATCACCGCTTCGGCCGTCCTCGCGCCCACCGCCCACGCGGCGCGCCCGGCGGTGCCCATCGTGCCGCACGATAACGTGCCGATTGTCTCCGGCAGCGGCAAAACACTCTCGCTCGACGAGATTCGCGGCGCCATTGCGCGCGGCGCCGCCGTGCACGACTGGACGGTAAGCCCCGTGCATCCGGGAGAACTCGTGGCCTCGCTGAACGTGCGCAACAAGCACTTTGCCTCGGTGACGATCAAATACACCGAAACGGCTTACTCGGTGACCTATCGCGACAGCACCAATCTTGAGTACCAACTCTCCCACCCGAACGCCTCGGCGCGCCGCGAGGACTTCCCCTCGGCGCCGCCCCCCAATACGCCGTTGATCCATCCCAACTACAACCGCTGGGTCGACACGCTCATCCGCGACATCAACACGGAGCTGCGCCGTCTCTGATGACGTCCTTTCATCGCCCCGACGGATTGCCCCGGGTCGTCGTCACCGGCATCGGGATGGTGTCCGCCGCCGGTCACACGCGCGATGCCATCGTGGACGCCCTGCGACATCGGACGAGCGGCGTTCATGAGGCGCCCGATTATGTCGCCCACGACCTGCGCACGACAGTCACCGGACGCCCTCACGCCGGATCGCTCGACGACGCGGTGGTGCCGCGCAAGCTGCGCCGCTTCATGGGGGACACGGCGCTGTATGCCTGCCATGCCGGCCTTCGCGCCGTGGCCGACGCCGGGCTCGATACCGCGACATTGAGTCGCGGGCGATGTGGTGTCGTCGTCGGCTCCGGCACCGGGGCGATGAAGGATTTTGAAGCGGCGCTGGACGTCGCGCGCGAAAGCGGCGCGGCGCGGGTGCTGCCCTACGTGGTGCCACGCGCCATGTCGAGCACCGCGCAAGCCGCCCTCTCCGCGCTCTTCGACCTGCGCGGGGTCGGCTATGCCATTTCGTCGGCGTGTTCGACATCGATTCACTGCGTGGGGCACGCCGTCGATGTGTTGCAGCTCGGACGGCAGGACGTGATGCTCGCGGGCGGCAGCGAAGAGGCCCCCTGGGGCGCGGCGATGTGTTTCGATGCGATGGGGGTACTCTCGCGCGCCCACAATGCGACGCCCGAGGGCGCCTCGCGCCCGTTCGACGCCCAACGCGACGGTTTCGTCCTCGGCGGTGGTGCCGCCATCCTCGTCCTGGAAACACTCGCCCACGCCATGGCGCGAGGCGCACGCCCGCTCGCCGAGATCACGGGGGTCGGTTCCGCCACCTGCGCGTCGCGAGCGTTCGGTGTCGACATCCCGACCATGAGCGCGGTGGTCGAAACAGCGTGTCGTGGGCTGACGGCACCGCCCACCTTCATCAGCGCCCACGCCAACGGATCCATCGACGGCGATATCGCGGAACTGCATGCGCTGGCGCACGCCTTCGGTGGGGTGGCCGAGGTCCCGGCCATCACCTCGATCAAGGGCCTGACGGGACACACCGTGGCGGCCGCGGGGGCAATGCAGATCGCGTGCGCGATCTGGGCGATGCACGAGGGTTTCGTGCCGGGCGTAGCCAATCTGGCATGCCTGGACGCCGCCGCCGCACCCTTTCCGATCCAGACAGCCCTGCAAGAGACGCTGGTAAGCCGCGTGCTGATCAACACCTTTGGCTTCGGCGGCACTTACGGCGCGCTGACGCTCGCACGAGTTTAGCGCCCGTGCCCGACCTTCCGCGCACTAGACCTTAGACGCGACAAACACGTTAAACACGTCAAACCCGTTAAACGCTTACGCGAGCGGCTTTCTCGCAACGACGTTGACCAGCGTCTCCTCACGCGCGCCGAATGCCGGGCGACGCTGCAACTTCAACCGCTCCAGCAGCCCGAAGTCCTTGGCTCGGCTCCACCACAGGTACGGATAAGACACGTTCTCGGGACCAAAGGTAAATCCCGCCGCGCGGATCATGTCGAGATACCCCGTTGCGCTTCGCTGAACGTGCATCGGATGCCGGAACAGCAGTCTGATCACCCACGAGCGGATATAGGCCTCGGTCGACTCGGCGAAACACAGCAAACCGCCCGGCTTCAGCACCCGATAGAACTCAGACAGAGCCGCCTCCTGGTGCACGAGGTGGTGGAAGGTCTGATGGCAGAACACGATGTCGCAACTGGCATCGGGCAGCGGGATCGCGGCGCAATCGCCCGCGCGCAGATCGACGGAAATCCCCGCGCTTCGCACGTGTGTCTGCGCTTCGCTCAGCGCCGGGGCGAAGCAGTCGAACCCGATCAGGCGCGACGGTGCGAAATAGCGATGCAGAAGCGGCAGAGATTGTCCGTGGCCACATCCCGCATCGAGAATGACGGGGGCCTGCGGTATCGCACCGTGCGCCAGCCTCATCAGGTCTTCGATGGCGACGCGCAGCACGTGATGACGCCAGGTGTAGGTCTTCAGAAACCAGTTCCCGAAGCGGGTCTCGGGAACAAAGGCCTTTGCGCACGATTCGGGGCGCGGGGGAAGCGCAGGCGGTGCGGGAGGCGGTTTGGCAGCAGTGGTCACAATAGCGAATACCGCCCTGGCGGCTTATCGGGTGGAAGCCCGCTATTGTGCCCACTGCACGAGTCCATGAGAAGTACGTAAAGTGCAATACTCCTGAAATTCAGGGATGCTTTCTAAATTCGAGAAAAATCCCGAATCACACGAGCCTCACGATCTGCTTGCCGAAGTTCTCGCCCTTGAGCAGACCGAGGAATGCGGCAGGCGCGTTCTCGATCCCTTGCGCCATCGTTTCGCGATAGCGCAGCTCACCTGCGGCGATGGCGTCGGTGAGCTCCTTCAGTGCCTGTGGCCAGACGTCCAGATGCTCGGTCACGATGAAGCCCTCGAGCCGCACCCGGTTCGTCAACAGCAGCCCCGGGTACTTCAGCGGAATGGGCTCGCCGTTGTAGCCGGAGATCATGCCGCACAGCGCGATACGCGAGTGGGCATTGAGGTTGCGCATGACCGCGTCGAACACGTCGCCGCCGACGTTCTCGAAATAGCCGTCGATGCCATCCGGCGCAGCAGCGCGCAGTGCTTCGTCGAGATGACCCGCCTTGTAATCGACGCACGCATCGAAGCCAAGCGTCTCCACGACGTAGGCGCACTTCTGGGCGCCCCCCGCAATCCCGACCACGCGACAACCGGCGCGCTTCGCCAGTTGACCGACCACGCTGCCCACGGCCCCCGAGGCCGCGCTGACCGCGACCGTCTCTCCGGCCTTCGGCGCGATGATTCGATTCAGGCCATACCAGGCCGTCACGCCCGGCATGCCCGCTGCGCCAAGATAGGCGCTCATCGGAATGCGTGCATCGTCGATACGGCGCAGGTTGCTGCCGTCCGAAATGCCATATTCCTGCCAGCCGAACATGGCGGCAACGGCGTCGCCCGGCTGCCAGTCCGGATGGCGCGACTCGATCACCTCACCCACGGTCGCCCCGATCATGACCGTGTCGAGGGGTTGCGGCGGCGCGTACGACTTGGTGTCGTTCATCCGCCCGCGCATGTACGGGTCGAGGGAAAGATAGAAGTTGCGCACCAGCAACTGCCCTTCGCCGATCTCCGGCAATTCGGGCGCCGCCAGGTGAAAATTGTCAAGCGTGGCTTCGCCCTTCGGGCGTGAAACCAGCAGAATCTGTCGATTAATCGTCATGGCCTTTCCTCCACGTTAGTGAGTCGCCGCGACATCTCGAATGCGCGTTGTCTCGCGGTGACATCATCTCAGTGACATCGTTGATGAGTCGTCTGGCAACGACGCAAAGCATCGACCGCAGTCAGTCGCCGCGCGCTTCGTCCGGACGTCGCTGCTCGCGCACGGCGCGCCCCACCGCGAGTCGACGCAAATACTTGAAGGTGCCCATCGCCTTGGCGACGAGCTTGCCATCGGCGTCGCGCACCTCGCCCTCGCAGTACGCCATCGTTGTCGTGCGGTGCAGCAGGCAACCAAACGCCCGCATCTCACCGGCACCCGGCTGCATGAAGCTCGTCTTCATCTCGATCGTCACGACGCCCGTGCCTTCCGGCGCCACGCTCCGGCAGGCGGTGCTCATTGCAATGTCGAGCAGCGCCATCGTCGCGCCGCCATGCACGACCTCCCAGCTATTGAGATGGTGAGGCGCCAGCGGGAGACGCAGTTCCGACTCGCCTCCTTCAGCGCGCAGCAGTTCGATGCCGAGATGGTCGGTAAACCCAGAACGAATCGATAGCGTACTCATCGGGCACTCCGGCCGCACCGGCCATTACGGTAAAGCTTGTCCATCGTCATTTCATCAGCTTGCGACGCCGCGCATCATGCGCGGCGTCTGGTATTCAATCAGTCGCCTTCGACTCACTCGCGCGACACGCCGGCCGCGCTCAGCGAAGCCCAAGCGTTGGCGAGCGAGCCATTGAGATCGATGGCACGACAGGCGTGCTCGATCACACAGACATCGAAACCCGCCGCCTTCGCGTCGAGCGCGCTCCATGCCACGCAGAAATCCGTCGCCAATCCTACGCAATGCACCCGCCTCACGCCCTTGTCGCGCAGATATCCCGCCAGACCGGTCGGCGTCTTGCGATCCGCCTCCAGAAACGCCGAATAACTATCGACGTGCGCGTGATACCCCTTGCGCACCACCGCCTGCGCATGCGGAATTCGTAGCCCGGCATGCAATGCGGCGCCAGGCGTGTCCTGAACGCAATGCGTCGGCCACAAGACCTGTTCGCCATACGGCAGAACCATCGTCTCGAACGGCCGACGCCCCGCGTGATTCTCGGCAAACGACACATGCCCCGCGGGATGCCAGTCCTGCGTCAACACCACTCGCGCGAACTTGCCCGCCAAGGCGTTGATCGCGGGCACCACGGCGTCGCCCTCGGGAACCGCCAACGCGCCGCCCGGCATGAAATCGTTCTGCACGTCGATCACGAGCAGCACTTCGTCCATCGGTTTCATGGGTTTGCCCCTCATTCGTCGCAGCGACCGCCCCATTCTGGCCCCATCGCGCGCGTCCCGCTTATCCGTTGAAGCGCTTGCCGGCGTCGGCAAGTTCAACAAGCCGCGCGGCAGGCATCCAATCTTCGCCGTGCGCGTCCTGCGCAAACTCGCGCACCCGTGCGAGCACCTTGTCGAGCCCCACCGCATCGGCATAGTGCATCGGCCCGCCACGCCACAACGGGAAGCCGTAGCCGTTCAGATACACCATGTCGATGTCCGACGGGCGTGCCGCCGTGCCGTCGGCCAACACTTTCGCACCTTCGTTCACCAGCGCGTAGACGAGGCGATCCACGATCTCTTCGTCCGAGAAGGGGCGCGGCGCGATACCGTTCGCCTTGCGATAGTCGTCGATCATCTGCCCGACCTTGGCCGATTCACGAGGCGAGCGATCGCCCTCGGCGTAATCGTACCAACCCGCGTGCGTTTTCTGGCCGAAGCGTCCGGCTTCGCATACGACGTCGGCAATCTTGGGATAGACGATGCCGGGATGTTCGGCATGTCGGCGCTTGCGAATGGCCCAGCTAACGTCGTTTCCGGCCAGATCGCTGGTGCGGAACGGCCCCATCGCGAAGCCGAAGCGCTCTATGGCGGCGTCGATCTGCGCGGGCGTCGCGCCCTGCTCGACCATCCACTGAGACTGCTTGAAATACGGCTCGAGCATGCGATTGCCGATAAAGCCGTCGCAGACGCGTGCCACCACGGCAAGCTTCCCAATGCGTTTGGCCAGCTTCATCACCGTTGCCAGCACGTCCTTGCCGGTCTGCGCACCGCGCACGACCTCGAGCAAGCGCATGACGTTCGCCGGGCTGAAGAAGTGCATGCCGACGACGTCCTGCGCCCGCGATGTGGTCGCGGCCAGGGCATCGAGATCGAGCGTCGACGTGTTCGACGCCAGGATTGCCCCCGGCTTGGCCACTTTGTCGAGCTCACGGAAAACGACCTGCTTGATGGCCATCTCCTCGAACACCGCTTCGACAATCAGATCGGCATCGGCCACCGACGCGAAATCGGTACTGCCGTGAATACGTGCCTGCCGCATCTGCGCGTCGTCTGCCGTGAGCTTTCCACGCGTGACTGCACGCGCATAGTTGCCTCGTATCGCTTCGATACCGCGGGCAAGCGCCGCGTCGGTCGTGTCGACCAGCGTCACCGGAATCCCCGCGTTGGCAAAGGTCATGGCGATGCCGCTGCCCATCGTCCCGGCCCCGATGACGGCCACGCGCTCGATGTTGCGCACCGGCGTGTCGTCCGGTACGTCCGCAATCTTGGCGGCCGCGCGCTCGCCGAGAAACGCATGACGCAGCGCCTTCGACTCCGGCGAACTCACCAACGCCACAAAACACTCGCGCTCGAACTTCACACCGTCATCGAACGGGCGTTGAAGCGCCGCCTCGACGGCAGCCACGCATTTTTGCGGCGCGGGGAAATGCGGTTGCTCGCGTTGCACCTTTTCACGTGCGGCATCGATCGCGGCCTGCGCCGAGCCGTCGGCGTCATCGAGCGCCACGTCACGCAATCGCGGCAACGCGCCGCCTTGCGAGGCGATGTTGCCGGCGAAGGCGATGGCGCCCGCAAGCAGGTCGTCGCGGTTGCCTTCGAACATTGTCGAGAAGAGCGTACCGACGAGCGCTTCCGACTTCACCACACGCCCCGTCACCACCATGTCGAGCGCACGCGCCACACCGATGGCACGCGGCAGGCGCTGCGTCCCCCCCGCGCCAGGCAGCAGGCCCAGTTTGACCTCGGGCAGCGCGATCTGCGCGCCGGGCAACCCCACGCGATAGTGGCAGGCGAGCGCCAATTCGAGTCCGCCCCCCATCGCCACCGCATGCACGGCCGCCACAACGGGTTTCGCGCAGGCATCGAGCGCGGCGATCACCTCGACCAGCAGCGGGCTCTGGGTTGCCTTCGGCGTATTGAATTCGCGGATGTCGGCCCCGCCGGAGAATGCCTTGCCACCGCCGATCAGTACTACGGCGCGCACCTGAGCGTCGGCCTGGGCTTTCGCGAGCCCGTCGGCGATGCCGGAGCGCGTGGCGTGTCCCAAGCCATTCACCGGGGGATTGTCCAGCGTGATGACGGCCACGCCGTCACGAACCTCATAAACCGTGCTCATCGTTGTCTCGTTCCTTATATTCTTGGGGGCTATGTGCGGTGACGCGGTGCGTCGTTGGGCGCGCTGCGGGTGGGCAAGCAGCGGCAAGACGATCCGTGGATTCTAGCGCAGCGCTACACCTCGAGCCATTCACGGCGTATCGCGCAAGCCTCCGCCAGCCTATCGGGCGTGCCCTCGAAGACTAGTGCGCCCCGGCCCATCACGGCGACACGCTGCGCGCAGCTGAGCGCGAGCGATAGCTTCTGCTCGATGAGCAGAATGGCGACCCCGGTTGCACGCAAATCGGTCAGAATCCGGCCAATGCGCGCAACCACACGCGGTGCGAGGCCTTCCGTCGGCTCATCGACGATCAGCAGATCGGGCCCGGCCATCATCGCCCGGCACAGGGAAAGCAGTTGCTGCTCGCCGCCGGACAGCGATGCGGCTGGCGCATCGCGTCGCGGTGCCAGCTCTTCGAAGCGCTCGAACGCCTGGGCCAGTGTAAGTGCGCGATGGTTGCCGGACGTTGGCCGCACCGTACGCCCGTTCCCGGCCCGCTGCCCGAGCCATAGATTCTGCGTGACGGTCAGCGGCCCGAACACATCACGCGTTTCCGGCACATAGCCAACGCCCAGCCGCGCAATCTGATGCGGTGCCAGCGACGTCAGCGATCGACCCTGCCAGCGAATCTCCCCCTCGCGCGGCAACTGCCCCATGATCGCGCGCGCCAACGTGGAGCGCCCCGCCCCGTTGCGCCCGAGCACTGCCACGATTTCGCCCGGCGCCACGCGCATCGTCACCCCGTGCAGCACCCGGCTGCCGCCATACCCGGCCCTCACGTCGATCAACTCAAGCATCGCGCGCCTCCCCGGCACGGGCGGTCTCATCGATGGCATCCGCAAATTCCCCGAGATACGCCGTACGCACGTCGGGATGCGCACGAATCCGCTCGGGTGTATCGCACGCGATGATGACCCCGCGCACCAGCACAGCGATCCGGTCGGCCAGCGAGAAGACCACCTGCATGTCGTGCTCGATCATCAACAGCGAGCGCTCCCGGCTGAGGTCGGCGATCAACGCGACCATCCGTGCCGACTCGGACTGGCTCATCCCCGCCGTCGGCTCGTCGAGCAACATGACGCTGCCCGCCGATGCAGCGCACAGCCCGATCTCCAGGACGCGCTGCTCCGCGTAGCTCAGGGCTGCCGCCGGCACGTTGCGTCGCGCCGACAGCCCGAGACGCGTCAACCACAGCTCGCTACGCCGTGTGACGTCGCTCAGCCCCTGCATCCGCCGCCAGAACGTGTAGCGATGACCTTCCGGCCAGAGCCCGGCGCAACGCAAATGATCAATGACGCTCATTTGCCCGAACAACTGCGACGTCTGGAAACTGCGCGACAGGCCAAGCCGGCTGATGACATGGGATGCCCGACCGGTGACATCGCTGGTGTTCATCAGAACACGCCCGTCGTCGGGCCGTGTCCTGCCCGTGATGACGTCGAACAGCGTGCTCTTGCCGGCGCCGTTGGGCCCGATGATGGCAAGCCGCTCGCCGGGCATGAGCGTCAGATCGACGCCGCACAGCACCGACGTGGGCCCGAACGATTTGCGCACGCCTCGCACGCTGAGTGCCGCGCCAGACGGAAGGGTTGGCCTCGCCGCTTGCGTCACCGCTTGCGTCATTGCCGGTCCTCCACCGAGTGTTGGGCGCCCGCCGCCGTGTGGCGCAACCAATGCCCGGCGCGCGCGACGACCACCGCCCCCGCCACGAGCGCCACGGTTGCCAGCGCCCAAGCCCCCGGCCCTGCGTATGCGCCGAAGCCCCCCACCGCCTCCGGCCCGGCGTCGCTCGCAAGGCGCGCGCCGTAAGTCATTTCGACGATGCCGATCAGCCCGCCGGTGCACATCGCCAGACCGACACAGACCACCGCGTAGGGGCGCCACAACGCACGTGCCATGCCGGTGCGCCAGGCGCGCCCGTGTGCCGCGATCAATCCGGCGATGCCGCCCGGCGCGAACAGCACGACGGCGAGGAATCCCAACCCGAGATAGAGCTGCCAGGCGCGCGTCAGTGTTGCCAGCATCACCGTCGCGAACACACCGACGACGGCGCCCAATATCGGCCCCGCGAAGTACATCGTCCCGCCAAGCACCGTGAAGACGAGTACGACGCCGGAGCGCTCAAGACTGAAGGCGTCGGCGCTGACCAGTTCGAAATTCAATGCGCCCAGCGCGCCCGCCACCCCCGCGAAAGCCGCCGCCAGGATCTGCATGCGGTAGCGCACCGCCGATGCCGATGGCCCAAGGAAAGCGACCCGCGCCGCATTGTCGCGCACGGCGCGCGCCAGGAACCCCAGCGGCGTGCGCGTGATGCCGTACATCAAGGCTGCGCAGACGAACACCCAAACGGCAACCAGCCCGTAGACCTCGCGCTGCGTTGCAAACGTCACCCCGAACCACGCCGCACCGAGCGTGCGGTCGGTCGGAATGCCGCGCTCGCCGCCGAACCACTCGGGCAGCATCCCGGCCATGACCCAGACAAGCTCCGCCACGCCCAGTGTAATCATCGCGAACGTCATTCCCGCGCGTCGTGTCGTGACGTAACCGAGCGTAGCGCCCGCCACACCTGCCGCGAGCGCACCGGCGAACGGCACGAGGGCCATCGACACCGGCAGCCCGTGCGCCCCAATACGATTCATGCACCACACGCCCGCATACGCCCCAACACCCGCATACGTCGCATGACAAAAGCTCAACAAGCCGGTCGAACCGAGCAGCAGATTGAACGACAGCGCCAGAATGGCCGCGGTCCCCATCTGCGTCATCAGGGTGAGCGCCCCATCGGAAGGAAAGCACCACGGCGCCAGGCCGAGGATGGCGGCAAAGGCCGACCACGCGCCCAGGTGGCGGCGCCAGGATACAGGCGGCGCCACCGGCGAACGGGCGATCACATTGTCCATTACCCCTCCCGCACGCCGAAAAGCCCGCGCGGACGCCATAACAGCACCGCCACCATCAGCAGATACGGCACCGCTGGCGCGAGCTGCGCCACGGTCAGGTGCGACAGGGGCGCCACGGCTTTCATGACGGCACCCGCAGCACCAGCGGTGCCGTCGGTTCCCCAAGGGCTCTGCGCCAACCACCGTGCGAGGCTCGCATCGCTCGTCACGGCCCATGTCTGGAGCAGGCCGATCAGCAACGACGCCGCAAACGCCCCGCCCAGCGAACCCAGCCCGCCGACCACGACCACGACAAACACCACGCTGCCGACCGTTGCCGCCATGCCCGGCTCGGTCACCAGCACGTTGCCCCCCGCCGCCCCCGCAAGCGCCGCCAGCGCCGCGCCACAGGCGAAAACGCCTGTGTAAAGCGCAGGCACGTCGTAACCGAGGGCCTGGGTCATCGCTGGCTGCGATAGGGCGGCCTGCAGTATCCACCCCGCCCGCGTCGCGCGAAACACGCCCCACACGAGCAGGGCAATGGCGCACGCAAGCCCCATCAGAAACAGCCGGTACGCGGGCACCGCGATGCCCGCCACATGAACGAGCACGCCTTCGAAGACCGTTGGTACGCCGTAATCGACCGGGCCGCGGCCCCATGCGAGTTGGACCAGCTCCACCACGATATACGCGAGGCCGAACGTCGCCAGCAACTCCGCCAACGCACCGCGCGCACGCAATCGCCGCAACACGCCGCGCTCGAACGCAGCCCCGATCAGGCCAACGATCAGCGGCGCGGCGAACAGCGCCGGCCAGAACCCGACCGCTGCCGAGAACGTGTAGGCAAAGTACGCCCCAAGCATGTAGAAGCTGGCATGCGCGAAGTTCAGCACGCCCAGCATGCTGAAAATCAGCGTGAGTCCGCTCGACAGCATGAACAGCAGCAGGCCGTAGCTCACGCCATTCACAAGCACGAGGCCGGCCGTGGCACTCAGCAGATGCACTGCATCTCCTTCGGGAAGACCAATGAACGACGCGGCTGAGACGGCCGCATCCAGAGGAATTTCAGGCTGACATTATAGAGGGGACGGGCGACCACGGCGGTGCGGGATCGCCCGAAAAACGGCGTCAATGCTGGATTTCGGGCGCCATCCGCGTGCCAGGTGAGACGTTTCCGAGCGGGTTCTCGGCCGACGCCCCCCACCCCGGAGACGGCAACACGACGCCTAGGATGCCGCCTGATAATCGCGGAACGCCTCTCGCAATTTGAGCTTGAGCATCTTGCCGGTTGCCGTGTGGGGAATCTCGTCGACGAAGACCACATCGTCAGGGATCCACCATTTCACGACCCGGCCTTGGTAGAACGCCAGCACGTCCTCGCGTGTGAGCGTCGAGCCAGGCTTGCGAACGACCACCAGCAGCGGCCGCTCCTCCCATTTCGGGTGACGAATCGCGATGCAGGCCGCCTCGTGGATCTCGGGATGCGCCATCGCGACGTTTTCCACGTCGATGGAACTGATCCACTCGCCCCCCGACTTGATCACATCCTTGCTGCGATCCGTGATCTGCACGTATCCCTCAGGATCGATCGTGGCCACGTCGCCCGTGGGGAACCAGCCGTCGACCAGCGGCGAGGTGTCCGAGCGGAAGTAACGATCCAGCACCCATGGCCCGCGCGCGTACAGATCGCCAAACGCCTTGCCGTCCCACGGCAGTTCTTTGCCGTCGGGGCCCACGATTTTGAGATCGACGCCGTAGATCGCCGTCCCCTGCTTCTCGAGAATATGCTGCTGCGCCTCGGCCGGCAGGTCGCGATGATGCTTGCGCAGATGGCACAGCGTGCCCAGCGGCGACATCTCACTCATGCCCCACGCATGGATGACGCGCACCCCGTAGTCGGTCTCGAACGTGTGCAACATGGCCGGCGGGCACGCCGAACCCCCGATCACCGTGCGCTCGAGCGTCGAGAAGCGCGCGCCGATCGATTTCACATGCGTGAGCAATCCCAGCCAGACCGTCGGCACGCCGGCGGAAAACGTAACGCCCTCCGCTTCGAAGAGTTCATACAGCGACTTGCCGTCCAAATCCTTGCCGGGGAAAACCAGCTTCGCGCCGACCAACGCGCTCGAATACGGTAGCCCCCATGCATTGACGTGAAACATCGGCACCACGGGCAAAACGGCGTCACGCGCCGACATGGCCATCGCGTCGGGGAGCGCTGCACCGAAGGCATGCAACACCGTCGAGCGATGACTGTAGAGCACCCCTTTCGGGTGGCCCGTCGTGCCCGACGTATAGCAAAGTCCCGAGGCCGTGTTCTCGTCCATCGACGGCCACGGGAAGTCGCCGTCTTCAACGCCGATAAGATCCTCGTAGCACAGTAGCGCCAAACTCGATGTCGGCAGATGCGCGCGATCGGTCATCGCAATCCAGCCCTGCACGCCGGGGCACTGTGGCGCGATAGTCTCGATCAGCCCAATGAAGTTGATGTCGAAGGCCACATACCGATCTTCGGCGTGATTGACGATGTAGGCGATCTGCTCAGGAAACAGGCGCGGGTTCACCGTATGCACCACGCTGCCCATGCCGGAGACGGCGTAATACAGCTCGAGGTGGCGATAGCCGTTCCACGCCAAGGTGCCCACGCGCTCGCCGTCGCCCACGCCCAGCCGGCGCAGCGCCTGCGCGAGCTGGCGGGACCGGTGCTCGACGTCACGCCAGGTATAACGGTGGATGTCGCCTTCGATGCGACGCGACACGATTTCGGTATCGCCGTGATGACGCGCGGCATGGGTGAGCAATGTGGAAATCAGGAGCGGCGCAGCCATCATCTGGCCGAGAAGCGGTGTTGCCATGCGTCGAATCTCCAGAAAAGTCGGGACAGCCTGTATGACGGAGTACGTCGTGGGACGACGGTCGTGATTTCGTGCTTCGCCAGTCGACACGTCTGAAGCACGTCGTTGGGCGCGCTTCACCGAATCGCGCTGAATCATTCTTGACGCGCGCGCGCGCCGGGTCAACGCCGATCGCTTGTGCGCCGCAGCACAGGCGCACGCGCGTGCGCGGCCGCACGCCGGCAGCACGCGACGGACACCTCAAGTAGAATGTTTGTTCACCTTCAGGAACGTCCCCAATGCCGGCTACCGACCGCTCCGCCGCTGTTTCCGCCTCACTCAAGCCCTACGGACCGCTGTCGTTGTCGAACCGTTTTGCCGCACTCGGCCCCGACTTCTACACGCGCCTCGCGCCACAGGCGTTGCCCGCGCCGTACCTGGTCGGCTTTTCCGCCGACGCGGCCCGCCTGCTCGGCTGGTCGCCCGAAGCCGCACGCGATCCCGAGTTCGTGACCACGTTCGCCGGCAATACGCCGCTGCCCGGCGGCGATCCGCTCGCCAGCGTGTATTCGGGCCACCAGTTCGGCGTGTGGGCCGGCCAATTGGGCGACGGCCGGGCACTGCTGCTCGGCGAGTCGGACGGCCCCGGCGGGCGCTGGGAAATCCAGATCAAGGGCGGCGGACTCACGCCCTACTCGCGCAGGGGTGACGGACGCGCCGTGCTGCGTTCGTCGATTCGCGAGTTCCTCGGCTCGGAGGCCATGTTCCATCTCGGCGTGCCGACCACGCGCGCCCTATGCGTGATCGGCTCCGATGCCCCGGTGCGTCGCGAAACCATCGAGACGGCGGCCGTGGTCACGCGTTTGTCGCCCAGCTTCGTCCGATTCGGACACTTCGAACATTTCTGGGCAGGCGATCAGTATGGCGCGCTGCGTCAGCTGGCTGATTTCACGATCGATCATCACTACCCCCATTGCCGCGACGAGGCCAATCCGTACCTCGCTCTGCTCAGTGCCGTGTGCGATGCGACGGCCGAACTGGTCGCGCACTGGCAGGCCGTGGGCTTCTGTCACGGCGTGATGAACACCGACAACATGTCGATCCTCGGTCTGACGATCGATTACGGCCCGTTCGGCTTCCTCGACGGCTTCAACGCGCATCACATCTGCAATCACTCCGACGCGCAGGGACGCTACGCCTATCAGGCACAGCCGAACGTGGCGTACTGGAACCTCTTCTGTCTCGCCCAGGCCCTGTTGCCGCTGTTCGGCGAGGGCGAGGCGGCGATCGAGCAGGCGCAGTCGGTGCTGCCCGCGTTCAAGACCCGGTTCGCCGAGGAGATCGATCTGCGCATGCGTGCGAAGCTCGGATTGCGCGAATCGCATGCCGACGACGAAGCGCTCATCAACCGTCTGTTCAAGCTGATGCACGAGGGACGGGTCGACTTCACGCACCTGTTCCGCACGCTGGCGGGGCTTGAGCTGGAGAACCCGGCCGCCGACACGCCGCTGCGCGACATGTTCATCGATCGTGCCGGCTTCGATGCCTGGGCCGTGGATTACCGCGCGCGACTGCGCCACGAGGCCAGCACCGACGCGAAGCGTGCGGTCGCGATGCGGCTTGTCAATCCGAAGTACATCCTGCGCAATCATCTGGCGGAGATTGCAATCCGGCGTGCGCGCGAAAAGGACTTTTCGGAAGTCGACACGTTGCTCAAGGTGCTCTCGCACCCCTACGACGAACAGCCCGAATTCGAACGCTATGCCGAGCTGCCGCCCGACTGGGCCGGGCAACTCGAGGTCAGTTGCTCGTCTTGATCGACGGCACGGCGCGGCACCGACGGGACGCGGGCGTCAGCGATGCATCAGCGAGGTGTCACGCATTGCAAAACGGCGCGTCGCCCCCATCTGGGCCAGGTCTGACCATAGACGACGCGCGGCGGCAACACCGGGGCCGCCGCCCATCAGGAGACTCTCATTCATGAGCAAAGTGGAAAAAAGCGACGCCGACTGGCGTGCCCAACTCGACGACGTCGAATACCAGGTCACGCGTCATGCTGCCACCGAACGCGCCTTCACCGGCCGTTACTGGGATCATTGGCAAGACGGCACCTACCGCTGCATCTGCTGCGGCGCGCCGTTGTTCGAATCGACGGAGAAGTTCGATGCGGGTTGCGGCTGGCCGAGCTATGCGAAGCCCATTGACAAATCCGGCATCGACGAGGTGATGGATTACAGCCACGGCATGGTGCGCGTGGAGGTGCGGTGCCACAACTGCGACGCCCACCTCGGACATGTGTTCGAAGACGGCCCGCAGCCGACTGGACTGCGCTATTGCATCAACTCGGCGTCGCTCGACTTCGAGGACAAGGACGGCCAGGCCGACAAGCCGGTCGACGACTGACCCGAGAATCCCCTCGGCGTCCCGTCAGCGCGCCGCTTCAACGCGCCCGATCCGTGAATTCGATCAATTTGCAGCGGGCGCCGCGCGCTTTGGGACATCCCTCGCGGGCGGGCGTCCCGGCGTGACGCGCCCGTCTGCTAAGCTGGCGCTCCCTCAATGGAACACAGGAAACGCCGCCGATGACCCGTCCGACAATTCGCTTCGCACCCCTGCTTTTCTCTGCAGCGGCATCGTTCGGCACCTTGAGTGCCGCGCCAGCCATCGCGCAGTACATGGGCCCGGCGGCCAGTGTTGCGACGACCGGCAGCGTGGTCGTGCCATCGGCCATGCCGCATGTCGCGACCGTCGGTCAGGCACTGGCCGCCCCCGACGATGCCATGACCGTCATCGAGGGCTACATCGTCAACCGACTCCGGCATGAGCACTACACGTTCCGCGACGACACGGGCCGGACCATCGTCATCGAACTCGACGACAAATACCTGCCGCCCGGCCACCAGATCAACGACAAGACGCGCGTGCGCATCACCGGCGAAGTCGACCGCCATCACCTTCGCGCCAACGATATCGACGTCAAGCGCATCGACATCCTGCCGTAAGGCACGCGGCCGCCGGCCTCGGGAAGCGATCCCGCGACCCCGCGAACCGGAGGCAAGCCGGGGTGAAGCGGCGGCACAGACGCCGCGACGCGCATTTGGCGATGTACAGCGTCCCACCACGGGCCTTTGAAATATAATGTGGGTTTGCCCCGGCGCCTGTTGCCCGAGGGCGATTTCTCCCGAAGCCCCCGAGTCGAGACTTCATGAAATTCTTTTTCGACCTGTTACCGGTCATCTTGTTTTTCGTCGCCTTCAAGTTTGCCGGCATCTATGTCGCCACCGGCATCGCGATCGCGACGACGATTGCGCAAGTCATCTGGATGTGGCTGCGTCACCGCAAGGTCGAGCCCATGCAGTGGGTGAGTCTGGCGATCATCGTGGTGTTCGGCGGCGCGACCATGTTGCTGCACGACGAGACCTTCATCAAGTGGAAGCCCACGGCGCTTTACTGGCTCTTCTCGATCACCCTGTTCGTCGCCGAACTCATCTTCGACAAGAATCTGATTCGCGCCATGATGGAAAAGCAGATGGCATTGCCCGACCCCCTGTGGCGGGCGGTGAATTTCAGCTGGGCGCTGTTCTTCCTCGCAATGGGCGCGCTGAATCTGGTCATCGCCTACCATTACTCGACCGATACATGGGTCAACTTCAAGCTCTTCGGCGGCATGGGCCTGATGGTCGTGTTCATCGTCGTGCAGAGCCTGTGGCTCTCGAAGTACATCAAGCAGGACGAATAACGTCCGTCAGGAAGTCACAGCCATGACCATGGAACAGCAAATCGAAGCGCGCCTCACCGCGGCGCTCGCCCCCCTGGAATTCGCCCTTGAGAACGACAGCGCCCGTCACGCCGGTCATGCCGGCGCGACGTCGGGCGGGCATTACAACGTCAGAATCGTGTCTGCAGCGTTTGCCGGACGTAACCGCGTGGCGCGGCACCGCCTGGTGTATGATGCGCTAGCCGATTTGATGCAAAACGGCATTCACGCCCTCGCCATCGTTGCGCTCGCCCCCGGCGAAGCGTAACTCGCATGCGACCATGCGACGTATCCCCCGTCGATTAACCTTGCCTTCGTCATTCGTTAGGAAAAACAGCATGGCATTGAAACTCGCCCGCACGGCACTGGCGCTCGGCGCCGCCGTGTCGCTGACCGCCGTCTCCCTCCCCGCTCTCGCTCAGAACGTCGCCGTCGTGAATGGCACGCCGGTGCCCGTGTCTCGTGCCGACGCCATGGTGCGTGAAATGGTCCGACAGGGTCAGCCGAACTCGCCGCAACTGCAACAGCAAGTGCGCGAAGAGCTGGTCAAGCGCGAGATCCTCGCGCAAGCGGCCGTCAGCAGCGGACTGGCTGCCAAGCCGGACGTCAAGGCGCAGCTCAAGCTGGCCGAGCAAGGCGTGCTGATTCGCGCCCTGATCGCTGACTTCCAGAAGACCTCGCCGGTCACCGACGCCGAGGTTCAGGCGCGTTATGACCAGCTCAAGAAGCAGTTCGGCGACAAGGAATATCACGCCCGTCACATTCTGGTGCCGAGCGAAGACACCGCCAAGGACATCATCGCGAAGCTCAAGGGCGGCGCGAAGTTCGCCGACCTCGCCAAGCAGTACTCGAAGGACCCCGGTTCGGCACAGAACGGCGGCGATCTCGACTGGTCACCGGCCAACGCCTACGTGCCCGAGTTCTCCGACGCCCTGCAAAAACTGCAAAAGGGTCAGTACTCGCAGACGCCGGTCAAAACGCAGTTCGGTTATCACGTGATCGAACTGGACGACGTTCGCGACGCGCAGATCCCGGCGCTCAACGATGTCAAGCCGCAGCTCGTGCAGCAAATGCAGGAAGAGAAGCTGCAAGGCTTCATCGACGGCCTCGAGAAGAAGGCCAAGATCCAGTAAGCGTTACCGGCTATCGGTTCGGCTTTGAAACGAAAATCCCGCCTTCCGGCGGGATTTTCGTTTCCAGCGTGGTATTCCACACGCGCTGACGTGCAGAATATCGTCGCTTAAGCCACCCAGCGGCGCGCGTTGCGGAACATGCGCATCCACGGGCTGTCCTCGCCCCACTGCTCGGGCGCCCAGCTCATCTGCACCGTGCGGAACACGCGCTCCGGGTGCGGCATCATCACCGTGAAGCGCCCGTCGCCCGTGGTCACCGCCGTCAGGCCGCGCGGCGAACCGTTCGGGTTGAACGGATACTGCTCGGTCGGCTGTCCCCGATGGTCGACGAAACGCACGGCGGCAATCGCCTCATCGATGTTTCCTTGCTGACCGAAGTTGGCATAGCCCTCGCCGTGCGCGATCACGATCGGCAGTTGCGAGCCGGCCATGTCCTTGAAGAACAGCGACGGCGAATCCAGCACTTCCACCTGCGTAAGCCGCGCCTCGTACTTCGACTGGTTGTACGTGAACTTCGGCCAGGCCGCCGCCCCCGGGATCAGGTTCGACAGGTTGCTCATCATCTGGCAACCATTGCACACGCCCAGTGCGAACGTGTCGGCACGGTTGAAAAAGCCGGCGAACTGTTCGGCCAGCGCCGGATTGAACAGAATCGTCTTGGCCCAACCCTCGCCCGCCCCGAGCGTATCGCCGTACGAGAATCCACCGCAGGCGATGAAGCCCTTGAACGCTTCGAGCGAGTGACGGCCGGCGAGCAAATCGCTCATGTGCACGTCGTAGGTATCGAAGCCGGCCTTGTCCAGCACGTAGGCCATTTCCAGATGCGAATTCACGCCCTGCTCGCGCAGGATGGCCATCATCGGACGCACGCCCGTCGCGATGAACGGGGCCGCGACGTCTTCGCTGGCATCGAACGTGAGCTTCGGCGAGAGACCGGGGTCGCTCGTGTCGTTGAGGGTTTCGTATTCCGCATCGGCCGCGGCCGGGTTATCGCGCAGACGCGCGATGCGCCAGCTCACTTCCGACCACTCGCGTTGCAGCGCCGCGCGCGGCGCGCCAAACACCTTCTTTGCATCGCGATAGATTTCGATGACGTCATTCGTGTTCGGCTTACCGATCACGTGCGAGCAGGCGGACAATCCGGCTTCACGCAGCATTTGCAACACCGCATCGCGCTCCGAGGCGCGCACCTGGATCACCCCGCCAAGTTCTTCCGAGAAAAGCGCGCGCAGCGTCTTGTCTTCGCGACGGCCCACCGTCTGCTTGGCCCAATCCTTGGCATCGCCGTAATCGGATTCGAAGCCGTCGTCGAGCGTGAGCATGTCGACATTGAGCGAGACGCCAACGTGGCCCGCAAACGCCATTTCCGCCACGGTCGCGAAGAGGCCGCCGTCCGAACGATCGTGATACGCCAGGAGCTTGCCGTCGCGGTTCAGTGTCTGGATGGCGTCGAAGAAGCGTTGGAGATCGGCCGGATCGTCCAGGTCCGGCACGACGTCACCGATCTGCTGTGTGACCTGCGCGAGGATACTGCCGCCCAGACGGTTCTTGTTGCGACCCAAATCAATGGCGATCAGCACCGTCTCGCCCACTTGCGCGACCGAGCGCAGTTGCGGCGTGAGATGACCGCGCACATCCTCGATCGGTGCGAAGGCCGAGACGATCAGCGACACCGGCGCGACCACGTCCTTGCTGCGGCCGGCGTCTTCCCACTTGGTGCGCATCGACAGCGAATCCTTGCCGACGGGAATCGACAGGCCCAGCGCCGGGCACAGTTCCATGCCGACCGCCTTGACCGTATCGAACAACGCAGCGTCTTCCCCTTCGGTGCCGCACGCGGCCATCCAGTTGGCCGACAGCTTGATCTGGTCGAGCGACGCAATCGGCGCCGCCGCAATGTTGGTGATGGCTTCGCCAACCGCCATGCGACCGGACGCCGGCGCGTCGATCACGGCCAGCGGCGTGCGCTCGCCCATCGTCATGGCTTCGCCACGATAGCCCGTGTAGTCCATCAGCGAAATGGCGCAATCGGCCACCGGCACCTGCCACGGGCCGACCATCTGGTCGCGGGCCGTCAAGCCGCCCACGGTACGGTCGCCAATCGTGATGAGGAACGACTTGCTGGCCACCGTCGGGTGACGCAGTACGGCACGTGCCACGTCGTCGAGCGACAGGCCCGTCACGTCCACCGGCGGGAGCGTCGTCGCCACACGCGTGACGTCGCGATGCATGCGCGGCGGTTTGCCGAGCAGCACGTCCATCGGCATGTCGACCGGGTCCGGCGACTCCGGATGCATCGCATCGACCAGCTTCAGTTGACGCTCATCGGTGGCGATACCGACCACCGCCACCGGGCAACGCTCGCGTTGGCAGATCGCCTGGAAGGCCGGGAAGCTGTCCGGCGCGATCGCCAGGACATAACGCTCCTGCGCTTCGTTACTCCAGATTTCCGCCGGGGACATGCCCGACTCTTCGAGCTGCACCTGACGCAGATCGAAGCGCGCGCCCTTGTCGGCGCCGTCGACCAGTTCCGGGAACGCATTCGACAGACCGCCCGCGCCCACGTCGTGAATCGACAGGATCGGGTTGGCTTCCCCCTGACGCCAGCACGCATTGATCACTTCCTGCGCGCGACGCTCGATTTCCGGATTGCCGCGCTGCACCGAGTCGAAGTCGAGCTCGGCCGTGTTCGTGCCGGTGGCCATCGAGCTGGCGGCACCGCCGCCCATGCCGATACGCATGCCCGGGCCGCCGATCTGAATGAGCAGCGTTCCGGCCGGCAGATTGTGTTTGTGGGTGTGCTGCGCGGCGATGTTGCCCATGCCGCCCGCGATCATGATCGGCTTGTGATAGCCGCGCACGCGGCCGGCCACGTTCTGCTCGTACGTACGGAAATAGCCGCCGAGAATCGGACGGCCGAATTCGTTGTTGAACGCGGCGCCGCCCAGCGGGCCGTCGACCATAATTTGCAACGGCGACGCAATGCGGTCCGGGCGGCCATAGTCGGCGCCCGTATCGCCGGGATTGCGCAGCGACGGCGGCACCGCCACGTCGAGATCGTTCTCCCACGATTCGCGCGCGTCCGGCAGCGCCAGATTCGACACGGTGAAGCCGGTCAGACCCGACTTCGGCGTGGAGCCGCGGCCGGTCGCGCCCTCGTCGCGGATCTCGCCGCCCGCCCCCGTCGACGCCCCCGGAAACGGCGAAATGGCCGTCGGGTGGTTGTGCGTCTCCACCTTCATCAGCGTGTGCGTGAGTTCAACGCTGCGGCCATACTGGCCGTCGGCGCCACGCGGATACCAGCGCTCGACTTCGGCGCCTTCCATCACCGAAGCATTGTCCGAATAGGCCACCACCGTCCCCTGCGGGTGCAGTTGGTGCGTGTTCTTGATCATCTGGAACAGCGACTTGTCCTGCGCCTGACCGTCGATGGTCCATTGCGCATTGAAGATCTTGTGACGGCAATGCTCGCTGTTGGCCTGCGCGAACATCATCAGTTCCACATCGGTCGGATTGCGCTTCAGGCTCGTGAAGGCGTCGACCAGATAATCGATTTCGTCGTCGGCCAGCGCGAGACCCAGATCCCGGTTGGCGGCTTCGAGGGCGCTGCGGCCCACGCCGATGACGTCGATCGTCTGCAGCGGCTTGGCCGGCAACTCGACGAAGAGCGCCTCGGCGTCGTGGCGCGTGGCCACGACCGTCTCGGTCATGCGGTCGTGCAGCACGCCGGCCACGCGCGCCAGGACATCGGCCGCCAGCGACTTCTTGCCGCCAAGAAGGCCCGACTTCACACCGATCGTGTATTCGACCGCGCGCTCGATACGGCGCACGTGATCGATGCCGCAGTTGCGGGCGATATCCGTCGCCTTGCTCGCCCAGGGGGAAATCGTGCCCAGACGCGGGATCACGAGCACCTGGTCGCCCACCGGCTCTTCACGCACCGGCTCACCATAGGTGAGCAGACCGGCGACGCGGGCCACGTCTTCGCTCGACAGCGGTTCGGCGCTGGCCACGAGATGCACGTAGCGGGCGTCGACACGCACGATCGAACTGTCGATGGCTTGCAGGGTCTGCAGAAGACGTTGCTGGCGGAATTCGGAGAGCGCCAAGGCGCCGGCGAAGCAGGCAATGTGAGTCATGGAAGGACGGAAGGCGAGGCGTTCAAAACGCGGGGGAACGACAAAGCGAGATTATACCCTGCTTACCCCGGGTTATACCCGAGTGCGCCACACGCATTATGGGGAGCCTCTCGCCCTGCGAGGGCGTCTCTCTGGTAACCTATGCGCCCCGTCATCTACACGGGCCGCGAAACCGGCATTCGGGTGCGGCACGGCATAAAACGACACTAACAAGCGAACGTACGGGCGTTCGCCACACACCAGACGGTTGGGAATGAAGGTCATCGTTATCGGCGGCGGGGTCATTGGTACGTGCACCGCCTACTATCTGGCCGCCGCGGGGCATACGGTCACGCTAGTCGAGCGCAACAGCACGGTGGCGCAAGAGAGCAGCTTCGGCAACGCCGGCGTCATCGCGCCCGGCTACGTCACGCCATGGGCAGCGCCGGGCATGCCGCGCAAGCTGCTCGGCCATCTGTTCAGCTCGGCCAGCCCGCTTATCTTCCGGCCGGGCCTGTCGGCCGGCACTTGGCGCTGGGCCGCCCGTTGGCTGCGTGAATGCAAACTCGAACGCTACCGCGCCAACCGCGAGCGGATGCAGCGTCTCGCGTTCTATAGCCAGCGCTGCCTGCATGCACTGCGCGAGACCCATGTCTTCGAGTACGAGCACACGCAAGGCTATCTGCAACTGTTCCGCACCGAACGCGACGTCAAAATGAACGAACCGGCGCGCGCCATGCTCGCCGAGAACGAAGTGCCGCACCGCTTGCTCACGGCCGACGAGTGCCGCAAGCTCGAACCAGCGATTTCGACCGACGCCCAACTGGCGGGTGGCCTGCACCTGCCGCGTGACGAGACCGGCAACTGCCCGCTCTTTACCAAGCGCCTCGCCCAGATCGCCCGCGAGATGGGCGTCACGCTCGCGACCGAGACGACGGTGCTGTCGGTGCGTCCGAACGTGGGGCGATCGGGGGTCACCGTCGAGACGGCCAGCACCGCGCAGCTTGCGCAGCGCACGGCACTCGACGCCGATGCCGTCGTGATCGCGGCCGGCGTGGCCAGCACGGCGCTGCTGCGTCCGCTGGGCATTGACCTGCCGCTCTGGCCGATCAAAGGGTATTCGATCACGGTGCCGGTCAAGACCGAACTGTTCAGCCCTCGCATCGCCGTCATGGACGAGTCGTACAAGACCGCCATCACCCCGCAAGGCAACCGTCTGCGCATTGCAGGCACGGCCGAACTGGGCGATTCCGAACTCGTGCTGCGCGAGCGCGCCATCGCCACGCTCTACAAAGTGGCGACGGACTGGTTCCCGGGTGCAGGCAAGTACCGGGAGGCGCGCGCCTGGGTCGGCGCACGTCCGATGCTCCCCGACGGCCCGCCCGTGCTCGGCGCGACGCCGCTGCCCGGCATCTTCCTGAACGTCGGCCACGGTTCGACCGGCTGGGCGATGGCCTGCGGTTCCGGTCGCGTGCTCGCCGACGTCATCTCCGGACAAACGCCGGAAATCGATCTGAACGGTCTGACACTCGCTCGTTACGCGCACTGATATACGCATGCTGGCGTGCGAGGATGCCTGCGGGCCACCCCATGACGAGGGCTGGCCCGGCCCGACGCTCGTAAGCGCGTTCACAGGCCGGCATCGTCGGTAGCCAGCCCCGGTCCGGCAGGGCCTTGTCGTAAACCACCGACACCGCGTCCAGATTCACACCGGCAGGCAGAATGTTGCGTTGAGGGCATAATCTCCGAATGGCCCGCAGAACACACCGCGCCCAAGCCGTCGATGCCGGCATGCGACGATGTGCAGCGTTCGCCGCCCCTCGATACCGGGAGCCTTGTCTGTCATGTCCGATTCATTGCGCGCCGACGCCCCTGCTGCCGCTGCTGCTGACGCCCCTGCCGCTGCCAGCGCCACTGTCGGCGTGGATCCCCTGACACGATCCATCGGGTCGCCACACGATTGTGCGACGTCATCCACTGCCGCATGCGCGCGCGATACCCTCGACTTATGGCTTCCCGACACGCTGCGCGAGGTCGAGCGAGCCGCTGCCGCCCAACTCCCTGCCCATACGCTCATGGCCCGCGCCGGGGCCGCCGTCGCCGAGTGGCTCATCGGTCGATTGCCCGCGCTCGCGAGCGCGGGACGTCAACCCGTGTTGTTGCTCGCAGGGCCCGGCAACAACGGGGGCGACGCTTACGTTGCGGCGCGCGAATTGCATCGGCGCGGGGTGCGTGTCGATGTGTGGCAACTTGGGGCGCCGTCAACCGACGACGCCCGCTGGGCGCACGCCCACGCCCTCTCCGCCGGCGTACCCATCCAGCCTGCCCCGGCCCTCTGGCCTCAACCCTCCTCGGGCTACGCCTGGATTGTCGACGGCCTCTTCGGCATCGGCCTGACGCGCCCTCTCGACGGCCCCGCCGCGGCGCTCGTTGCGCACATCGTCGAGGCCCACGCACAGGGCACACCGGTGCTCGCCATCGACATTCCCAGCGGACTGGCGGCGGCCACCGGCGTCGTCGACGGACCGGTCATACACGCCGACGTTACGATGGCAATGCTGGGCGCCAGCCCCGGGCTGCTCACCGGGATGGGGCGCGACGTTGCCGGGGACGTGCTCATTGCCACCCTGGGAACGGACGAGGTGCTGGCCGCGGTGCGGTCCGGACGCCCCGACGGCCAAGCCATCGCGACGAGCGCGCCGGCCGCGTTCGGTGCGCATTTGCCGCAGCGTCATCATGCATCGCACAAGGGAAGCTATGGATCGCTGGCGGTGCTGGGCGGCCATGAAGGCATGATCGGTGCGCCGCTGCTTTGCGCGCGTGCCGGATTGATGACGGGCGCGGGACGTGTCTATGTGGGCTTCGTCGCGCACGATGCACCCGCCTGGGATCCGCAGCATCCCGAACTGATGCTGCGTCATGCGGAAAACCTTGACCTCGCGACGATGCAGGCCGTCTCCGTCGGCCCCGGGCTCGGGACCTCCGCCGCATCGGCCGCGTGCCTGTCGCGCGCGCTCGCCCTGGACGACACGCCCCTGGTCATCGATGCCGACGCCCTCAATCTGCTGGCCGCCGAGCCCGCGCTCGCCGAGCGCGTGCGCCGTCGCGCCGGTCCCACCGTCCTGACACCGCATCCGCTCGAAGCGGCGCGCCTGGCGGGGGGCGACGTCGCGCGCGTTCAATCGGATCGGCTGGCTTGCGCACGGGCGCTCGCCCAACGCTTCGACGCAACGATTGTGCTCAAGGGCTCAGGCAGCGTCATCGACGACGGAACGCACGCCTGGATCAATACGACGGGCAATGCCGGGCTGGCGACGGCGGGCACGGGCGACGTACTCACGGGCGCGATCGGTGCGCTGCTCGCGCAGGGTATGCCAGCGCCGCAAGCCGCACTGGCCGCGGTCTGGCTGCACGGCCGGGCTGCGGAACGGTGCGCCGCCGCAGGGGCCGGTCCCGCTGGACTGACCGCAAGTGAACTTTTGCCCGCCATGCGCGCCGAACTGGCTGACTTGCTGAACGAGGCGGGGTGCGCCAAGCGAAGCACGCAAACGCGCCGCACGGCGCCGGCCGGCTAGCCCTGACATCTCGCTTCACGAGGATGCAGGACCGCCAGATGGTCGTCCACCGTCGCGTTTCTACGTGATTTCGCGACGACTCCCGTTATACTCCGCTTTATCGAAATGTCCTTATCGCACATGCCGTACAAGCCATCCGCGCCTTCCACTCGTCTGGATCAACTCCCTGCCTGGCGTACCCTGCTCACGCACCGCGACGACATTGCCGCGCAGCACATGCGCGACTGGTTCGCGAGCACCGGCGCCCACGCACGCGTCGAACAATTCTCATTGCGTGCGGCCGGTCTGTATCTCGATTACTCGAGGAACCGCATTACCGGCACAACACGCACGCTGCTCGCACAACTCGCGCGCGAGTGCGGCCTGCCGGCCAAGCGCGATGCGATGTGGGCCGGCGACGCCGTCAACATCACGGAAAACCGCGCGGCGTTGCACGTTGCGCTGCGCGCACCGCAGGACATGGCCTTTCGCGACGCGGCCGGCGACGTCAGCCGCGGGGTGCGCGAGACCCTTTCGCGCATGCGTGCTTTCAGCGAAAGCGTGCGCGACGGGCGCTGGGTCGGTGCGACGGGCAAGCCCATTCGACATCTCATCAATGTCGGGATCGGCGGATCGGACCTGGGTCCGCGCATGGTGTGCGACGCGCTAGCCGTCTACGGGCGGCGAGATCTGAGCGCGCACTTCATCGCCAACATCGATCCCACCGAACTGGCACGCACGCTGCCCTCGCTCGACCCCGAAACCACGCTCGTCGTGGTGTGCTCGAAGACCTTCACCACGCTCGAAACCATGACCAACGCGCGCACGATTCGCGCCTGGTTTGTCGCGCATGGCATTCCTGAGGGCGAACTCGGCAAGCACTTCGTGGCGGTGTCGACGAATGCCGAGGAAGCGATGCGCTTCGGCATTCACCGCGAGAACGTGTTCGAGTTTGGCGAGTGGGTCGGCGGGCGGTATTCGCTGTGGTCGTCGATCGGGCTCATCATCATGCTCTATCTCGGCCCGCAGCATTTCGACGCGTTGCTCGCCGGTGCGCATGCCATGGACGAACACTTTCGCAGTGCGCCACTCGAGTCCAACATGCCGGTGCTGCTTGGCCTGCTCGGCATCTGGTACCGGAATTTCTTCGACGCCCAGACGATTTCCATCGCGCCGTATACCGACGCATTGCAGAAACTGCCGCCGTATCTGCAGCAGTTGGACATGGAGAGCAATGGCAAGTCGGTGCAGCTCGACGGGACGCCTGTCTCGTGGCAAACCGCGCCGATCCTATGGGGCGAGCCAGGCACGAACGGTCAGCATGCCTACTTTCAGATGTTGCACCAGGGCACCACGCTGGTGCCGGTGGACTTCATCGCCGTCCTGAATCCGCAATACGATGCGCCCGCCTATCTCGATCATCACCGCAAGCTGCTCGCCAATTGCTTCGCGCAAAGCGAAGCGTTGCTGCAAGGCGGCTCGATGGCCACGGCGGAACAAGCTGGAGGACCGCTGGGCGCACAACGCCGCTTCGACGGCAATCGTCCGAGCAACACGCTCGTGATCGATCAATTGTCGCCCGAGCGCCTGGGTGCGCTGATCGCGCTCTATGAGCACAAGGTGTTCGTGCAGGCCGCCATCTGGAACATCAATCCGTTCGACCAGTGGGGGGTTGAACTGGGCAAGACGCTGAGCCGCGCCATCGAGCCCGAACTCGCCGATCCGGACTTGCTCACGCCCGACGCGCACGACGCCTCGACCACGTCGTTGATTCGCCTTGCAGGCGACGCCCTGAAACGCAAGCACTGAAACGCGCGATCGCCGCGGCAACATCACTGCGGCGTTTTCGACCCTGCGTCTCGTGCGTCCGACGGGCCATCGATCCTTCGTCCGCCGGCGAGTTGCACTGTCGTGTCGCAACGCTGCGCGATCGCCTGATCATGTGTCACGAGCACCAGCGTTGCGCCACGCGCCTTGTTGAGCGAGAACATCAGGTCGATCACGCGCTCCCCCGTCGCCGTGTCCAGACTGCCCGTCGGTTCGTCGGCAAACAGTATGGCGGGTTCGGTGACGAAAGCACGCGCCAGCGCCACGCGCTGCTGTTCGCCGCCGGAGTGGACCGGCCAGCCTTTCGTAGACATCTTCGAGCCATAATTTATGGCAACCGAGGAGGTCAGTATGAGTGGCAAGCGGTATACGGATGAGTTCAAGATCGAGGCAGTTAAACAAGTGACCGAGCGCG